>Ga0209504_1000005_pt1 | contig 500820 bp, 413 predicted proteins | sample COGITO_mtgs_1005_FD_184791 | JGI IMG/M metagenome (GOLD analysis project Ga0209504, IMG submission 184791) | Pelagic marine microbial communities from North Sea - COGITO_mtgs_100511 (SPAdes) (version 2) | ecosystem: Environmental > Aquatic > Marine > Epipelagic ... | reverse complement strand
CGATAACTGTTCAGGAACTGTAACGGTGACTAATGACGCGCCATTAAGCTTCCCAATCGGTATTACTACTGTAACGTGGACGGCTAAAGATGTTGCTGGAAATATAGAAACTTGTACGCAAACGGTGAAAGTAATTGGACCAATCAAAGCTAATGAAGATCGTGTAACATCCTTTAATGGAATTCTGGGAGGAATCGCAGTTCCAAGTGTTCTGGACAATGACTCTCTGAACTGTAAAAATGTAGTCAGTAATGAAGTTATAATTACTTCGACTACAACGTTACCTTCAAATTTAAATTTTGACACTAATACAGGAGCCGTTACAGTTCAGCCAAATACGCCAACTGGAACTTACACTTTTGATTATCAGATTTGCGAGGTTGCAAATCCAACAGCAAACTGTGCAACAACTACAGTTACTATTATTGTGCAAAACCCAATCGTAGCCAACATTGACAATACCTACCCAGTTCAAACACCGGGTACAACAACGGCAACCACAGTTGGAAACGTAACAGCAAACGATACCCTAAACGGACAGCCGGTAACAGCAGCCAATACCAATGTAACCCCAATCAAAACGGGTCCATTGAGCATTGATGCAGACGGAGTATTAACCTTAGATCCAAACACTGTATCGGGCACGTACCAAATCACTTATACTATTTGTGAAGAGGGTGCAACCCCTGTAAATTGTACAACCACTACTGCTACAGTTGAAGTTAAAAACCCAATTGTAGCCAACATTGACAATACCTACCCAGTTCAAACACCGGGTACAACAACGGCAACCACAGTTGGAAACGTAACAGCAAACGATACCCTAAACGGACAGCCGGTAACAGCAGCCAATACCAGTGTAACCCCAATCAAAACGGGTCCATTGAGCATTGATGCAGACGGAGTATTAACCTTAGATCCAAACACTGTATCGGGCACGTACCAAATCACTTATACTATTTGTGAAGAGGGTGCAACCCCTGTAAATTGTGCAAGTGCTACAGCGACAGTTATAGTTGGAAATGGAGCGATTAAGGCATTGACGGAAACTACAATTTCGATAAATGGAAGTATAGGAGGAACTACAGCTTCATTAATAAATAATGATACTTTGAATGGAAATCCGGCAATAATCAAAAATAGTGTTGGAGGAGTAATCTTAAAGGCAATAAATGTTCCGACAGGATTGACTTTAAATGCAGACGGAACTGTAACCGTAAAAGCGGGAACTCCGATAGGAAGATATGAAGTAGAATATAGTATTTGCGAATATCTAAATCCAACAAACTGTGCGACTGTAAAAAGTTATGTTCCGGTAACAGGTGCAGTTATAAAAGCAAATAATGATAATGCCGGAACTGTTGACAGCAGTAAAGGACAAAGTTCGCCAACAAGTATTTTTCAGAATGATACTTTAAACGGTGTGTTATTGAATCCTTCGACTGTTATCTTAACTACCATTGTTCCAAATCCGAATTTAATTTTAGAAGCTGATGGTACAATTGAAGTAAAACCAGGAACGGCATCAGGAACTTATGAATTAACCTATCAAATTTGTGAAGCTTTAAACCCAACTAATTGCAGTCAGGCTGTTGCGAAGATTACAGTAATTAACGTTGTAGATCCAGATCCTCCAATACCTTTTGTGAAGATTGTGATTGTAAATGATGGTATTATAAATGTTGATGGTATAAATGGTTCTCTCGAATTTATCAATGTTTTGGACAATGATTTATTGAAAGGTTCACCAATTAATCCTTCAGAAGTTACATTTACTGATCTTTCAAAAAGTCCTTATTTTGAATTTAATTCTGACGGAACTGTAAATGTAAAACCAAACACTCCTGGCGGAAATTACACCTTAAATTATCAGGTTTGCGAAAAAGCACATCCAACTAATTGTGGTACCGCTACGCTAACTGTTTTTGTTGAAGTTCCTGCTATTGCAGTAATTAAAACAGCAGTATTTAATGATGAAAATGGAAGTGGATTTGCAAATGCAGGTGAAACTATTACATACAAATTTAAAGTAACCAATACTGGAAACGTTCCATTAACAGGTGTTATGATTTCTGATCCTTTACCAGGAGTTGTAGTTTCAGGACAGGCAATTGATTTAGATGTAAACGAATCTGATGAACACAATTTTACCGCTACTTATAAAATCACACAAAATGATATCAACAAAGGTAGCGTAAGCAATCAGGCAAGCGTTCAGGGACGAAGTGGTAAAGGAGTTGTGGTCGATGATATCTCCGATGATGAAAGTAATCTGGAGGACAAACCTACCGTATTGCCTTTAACCGGATGTGTTATAAAAGTCTTTAATGCATTCTCACCAAATGGAGATGACAAAAATAGCAGATTCTATATTCAGGGCTTAGAATGTTATCCAAGCAACACGGTTGAAATTTATAACCGTTGGGGAGTTTTGGTATTTGAAATGGACAACTACAATAACGAAGATCGTGTTTTTAAAGGTTTCTCAGAAGGTCGTACCACTATAAAACAATCTGAAGGATTACCGGTAGGAACTTATTTCTACATTCTGAAATACAAAGACAACGCATCAAATCCGCATGAACAATCGGGTTATTTATATATCAACAAGTAAAAATTACGGCGGCCTGGTGCTTTCGGGCCGCTTCTTAAAAGCCATTCAAATGAAAAAGATAATTTTAATGTTCCTGTTTTTTTCGGTTGTGTGTTCGGCTCAGCAAGATGCTCAATACACACAATACATGTACAATACCATCGCAATAAACCCTGCTTATGCGGGCTCTCGTGGTGCATTAAGTGTTTTCGGGTTGTACCGTACACAATGGATTGGACTGGACGGAGCACCCGAAACGAGTACTTTCTCCATCAATACACCTCTAAATAACAGTAATTTAGGATTAGGAGTTTCTTTGGTAAACGATAAAATTGGCCCTACCAACGAGAACACTTTATCAGCCGATTTGTCTTATAGTGTTCCAACCTCAGAAACTTTTAAGCTTTCTTTTGGAATAAAAGCCACAGCGAATCTTTTTAATCTGGACATCAACAAATTGAATCCAGAAAATCAAGGCGATCCGCAGTTTCAGAATCTAAACAATAGAATTACCCCTAACATTGGAGCCGGGGTTTATTGGCATTCTGACAAAGCGTATTTGGGATTGTCAATTCCGAATTTTATCGAAACCAATCGTTTTAATGATGATGATACGGCTATTTTTAAAGATAAAATCAACTACTATTTAATGGCAGGCTACGTTTTTGATCTGAATTATTACATCAAATTCAAACCGGCAATATTGACCAAAATGGTTCAGGGAGCACCTTTACAAGTAGATGCTTCTGCTAACGTTATGTTCGATGATAAATTTGTCGTTGGACTGGCATATCGTTGGAGCGCCTCGCTTAGTGCAATGGCTGGTTTTCAGGTAACAGATGGTTTATATATTGGTTATGGCTACGATCATGAAACCACTAATTTAAGAAGATACAATTCCGGATCACATGAAATCTTCCTGCGTTTTGAGTTTCTTAATAATTATAATAGAATTACCTCACCAAGATTCTTTTAAAAATGTTCCTCCATGAAAAGCCTAAAAATACTATACACCTTATCATTCTTATTTCTTTTTTTTAATACAATTGCACAGACCGGCAGAATAAATTATGCCGATACCAAATACGAAAAGTACGCTTATATCGATGCCATAAAAATATACGAAAATGTAGCTGACAAAGGATATAAAGATGAAAAAATGTTTCAGCGTCTTGGGAATTCCTACTATTTTAATGGGGAGCTGGTAAAAGCTTTAAAGTGGTATGATGAATTGTTTGCAATGAAGGAACAGCAAGAGTCGGAATATTTGTACCGATATGCACAATGCCTTAAAGCTGCCGGAAATTATACTAAAGCAGATGCGACATTAGAAAAATTCAATCAAAAACTGACATCCGATAAAAGAGGGATCTTATTCGAATCCAATAAAAATTATTTGAACGAGATAAAAGCAAATTCAGGACGATTTGAAATTGCCGATGCCGGAATAAACTCTAAGTATTCAGATTATGGGAGTACTATTTTTGATAATAAACTAGTTTTTACATCTGCACGAGATACTGGCGGAGTCGCAAAGAAAAATTTCAAATGGACCAACAGCTCCTTTACCAATTTATATACTGCGGAGATGCTTCCGGATGGCAGTATAGGAACGCCAGAACGTTTTCAGAAAAAAGTAAATACAAAATTTAACGAATCAACACCTGTTTTTACAAAAGATGGGCGAACCATGTACTTTACCCGAAATAATTTTTTAAACGGAAAAAGAGGTAGAAACGATAACAAGGTCACCTTATTAAAGCTGTACAAAGCAAATTTAATAGAAGGAGAATGGAAAAACATAGAAGCACTTCCGTTTAACAGCGATCAGTACAGTGTAGCGCATCCAGCTTTAAGCGTAGATGAAAAAACACTCTATTTTGCTTCAGATATGCCGGGAACGTTAGGACAGTCGGACTTGTTTAAAGTTGCCATAAATGACGATGGAACTTTTGGAAAACCTCAAAATTTAGGGGTAGGAATCAATACCGAAGGAAGAGAAACCTTTCCTTTTATTTCCGAAGATAATGAACTTTATTTTGCAACAGATGGAAGACCCGGATTGGGCGGACTTGATGTATTCGTAGCAAAAATAAATAAAGAAGAAACCTTTGAAGAAATACAAAATATTGGAGAACCAGTAAACAGTCCACAGGATGATTTTGCTTTTATAATCAATAGTAAAGACAGAAACGGATTTTTTTCTTCCAACAGAGATAATGGCCACGGACTTGATGATGTTTACCGATTCACAGAAAGAAGAAAACTGAATTGCGAGCAGGAATTAATAGGTACTATAACCGATTCGGAAACCAACACAGTTCTTTCAAATACGAAAGTAGCATTGTTCGATGAAAATTTCCAGGCTGTTGCAGAAGTTGTTTCTGATGAGAAAGGAAATTATATTTTTCCGAATGTAAAATGTGGTAAAAATTATTCTGTTCGAGCTTCAAAAACGGATTATGAGAGCAAGGAAACTCCGGTAACAATAAAAAGAAATTCTGGAAAAACGACTTTATTGATTCAGCTGGAAAAGAGAATTAAACCCATTGAAGTGGGAACAGATCTGGCAAAGACACTTGACATTCCTATCATCTATTTTGATCTCGACAAAGCCACTATTAAAAAAGAATCCGCTTATCAGTTAGAGAAAATTGTCGAAATTCTAAAACAATACCCAGCCTTAAAATTGGATATCCGTTCACATACAGACAGTCGACAAACCTTGCAATACAATCAGGTTTTATCCGACAAGAGAGCCAAATCAACCCGAAACTGGCTGATTCAAAAAGGAGTAGACCCAGCCCGATTAACCGCAAAAGGATACGGCGAAACCCAATTGGTAAACCAATGTTCTGATGGTGTAAAATGTACCGATGAAGAACATGAACGCAACCGAAGAAGCGAATTTGTAATCACCAATTTGTAAATAAAAAGTAATAGTTTAAAGCTCTTTTCTAAATTTTAGAAAAGGGCTTTTTTCGTTGTTATCAAATTATTCGCAATCTTGTCATCCCGAGGAACGAGGGATCACACTAGTAATTCGACAAAGATTGACGATATTAAGAATAGAGTTTTGAATGTATTTACTTCGTCAGTCGTTATCGCTCGAGTTTCCTTCGTCGAAAGGACCAAACGATGCGTAAAATACAAATTGGTACCAAACAGCCCACAACAAAAAACTTTGCGCCTTAGCGTCTTTGCGAGCAAAAAAAATAGTGATTTATTCATTGGCAGGGTGAGAATTCATAGCAACCATCTGGCTAATTTCACTTAAAAACTCAAATTCATCCACAGGAAATATCTGGAGAACCGTTTCTAAAATGAGGCCTACATTAATACCAGTCTCTGAATTTTCATATCGATTCTGATTCAATGCGAGAACGCATAATTTAAGCATTTCGGTAATCACACTGCCTAACTCAGAATAATTTGCAAACTTAATTTGAGCCATACTGGTTTCTGCATTATCATTGGCCGATTTTAGAGTGTGGAAATATCGGGCGGTTAGTTTTTGTAGTTGCTCTAGATTTTTAAATTCATTTGTTTCCATGATAGTATGATTTATAGTTTGATATAACAAATATAGAATTTATATTTAAAACACGACATATATGTCGTGTTGTTTTTTCTCACAATTTAATAGATTTGAATTGTGGAAAATAATAAATATGAGCTAGAGATTTTGAGATTAGGATTAATAATCAAGGAACTCAGAAAAAAAGAAAAAATTACTCAAGAACAGTTGTCTATACTATCTGGTGTTGATGTAAGAACTATTCAACGAATTGAAAAGGGCAAACAGAATCTTACAATAAGTGTGCTTTTTTCAATAGCAACTCCATTGAAAGTAGAGGCAAATACATTAATAAGTAAAATATTTTCGGAAGATAATTCATTTCTGAAATTAAAAGAAGTGGATAAGTCAGAAGAATTAAAACGGTTAGGTGCTCGGATTAAAGAGTTAAGGAATTCCAAAGGATTATCACAGGCTAAATTAGGCTTATTGATCTTTAAAGATCAGCAGTCTATTCATAAAGTTGAAGCGGGTGAATTCAATCCTTCATATCTTTATTTGCTTGCATTATCTAAAGGTTTAGGAATATCAATAAAAGAACTTTTTGATTTTGAATAATTAAGTAAACTCAGAATAAAAGAAATAATAAAAAGCACTTTTCTAAACATAGAAAGGTGTTTTTTTGTTTAATAAAATTGTAGCATGTTACTATATGTTAAATTTTTTTTAGGTTTTTTCTTGTAAAATTAATTAGATTTGCGATTGTAAATTGTTAGGAGTTAAAAAAATGGGCTGAAAGCCCAAAAGCATTAGCATAGTGCGTAGCGCTATGAAATTAGCGTAGTGCACCGCACTACGATTAAATGGACAATGAGTATCGCCCTGAAAGGGCAAAAGCAAATCTTCAACAGATTTTTTTATTTAGAATAAATCTGACAATCAAAAAAACAATGCGCTTTTCGTAAAAAAAGATTAGAATTCGATCCTTTCTTTAAACTAAAATTTATAAAACATAAAATATTAGTTATTTTGCTTAAAATGAATGTTTTATGGTTTTAAAAAACTGTTTTTCATTGTGGTGTATCTACATTTTTTTCTAACTTTATAAATCTAAAATTTTTCAGATATGACTGTAGATCAAATACTAAACACAAAAGGGAAAAATGTTTATTCAGTTCTTTCAACGACAACGGTTTATGAAGCCTTAAAGGTGATGGGAGAGAAAAACATAGGAGCCATTCTTGTTATTGATGGTTCCGATTTAAAAGGAATATTGTCTGAGAGGGATTATGCTCGAAAAATTGTTTTAAAAGATAAATCATCGAAAGAAACCTTTGTGCATGAAATTATGGAAAGCAATGTTTTCTCGGTAAAACTTTCAAATAAGATTGAAGATTGTATGGAACTGATGAGTACCAAAAGAATCAGGCATTTACCGGTTTTGGAAGATGGAATTGTAGTGGGAATTATATCTATAAGTGATGTAGTTAAGGCCATTATCGAAATTCAGAAAGATACTATTAATCATTTAAACTCTTATATTTCGCAATAAAACAACCGAAAAATAAAACATATCAAAAAAATGGTCCAAATTATTTTGGGCTATTTTTTTTTCGCCCCGAATTTTATTTTTAAGAAAAGAAACTGGTAAAAATATGCCATTTTAAAACAAGACTTATATCTTTGTAAGCTAGAATAAAAGCTAAAAATAAATGAACAAAGAGAGTAAAAGAAGAGAAGCGTTACTGTACCATTCAGAACCAACTCCAGGAAAAATTCAGGTAGTTCCAACAAAAAAATATGCAACCCAAAGAGATTTATCTTTGGCTTATTCGCCGGGAGTTGCAGAGCCATGTTTAGACATTGCAGCAAACGTAGAAGACGTTTACAAATATACAGCAAAAGGAAATTTAGTTGCCGTAATCTCAAACGGTACCGCAGTTTTAGGACTTGGGGACATTGGTCCTGAAGCTTCTAAGCCTGTAATGGAAGGAAAAGGATTGTTATTCAAGATATTCTCTGATATTGATGTTTTTGATATTGAAATCGGTACAAAAGATATTGAAGAATTTATTCAGACCGTAAAAAACATTGCCCCAACTTTTGGAGGGATAAATCTGGAAGATATTAAAGCACCGGAATCTTTTGAAATAGAAAGAAGACTGGTAGAAGAATTAGACATTCCGGTAATGCACGATGATCAGCACGGTACCGCAATTATTTCGTCAGCGGCTTTAATTAATGCACTTGAATTAGCAGGAAAGAAAGCAGAAGATGTAAAAGTTGTAGTTTCGGGTGCAGGTTCTGCCGCGATTGCTTGTACAGATTTATATGTTTTGTTAGGAGTTCAGGTTAAGAACATCAAGATGTTTAATAGTAAAGGACTTTTAACAAAAGATAATTCTTCACTATCAGAGCTGCAATTGAAGTATGCTGTTGATGGACCTAAAATTGAATTGGCTGAAGCGATAAAAGGAGCTGACGTTTTCATCGGATTATCTTCAGGTGACATCTTGACACCTGCAATGTTATTGACAATGAAAGAAAATCCAATTGTTTTTGCTATGGCAAATCCAAATCCGGAAATCGATTATAACTTAGCTACAGAAACTCGTAAAGATGTTATTATGGCTACAGGACGTTCAGACTTTCCTAACCAGGTAAACAACGTTTTAGGTTTTCCATATATTTTTAGAGGAGCATTAGACGTACGTGCTACAAAAATAAACGAAGCTATGAAAATGGCCGCGGTAAAAGCATTAGCTATCTTGGCAAAAGAACCGGTACCGGAGCAGGTTAACGTAGCATACGGAGCAACAAAATTAGGTTTTGGTAACGATTATATCATCCCTAAACCATTTGACCCTAGATTGATTACCGTGGTTGCACCTGCAGTTGCAAGAGCAGCAATGGAATCGGGAGTAGCAAAAAATCCTATTACCGACTGGGCAGCTTATGAAGATGTGCTTCGCGAACGTATGGGGAATGACAATAAAATGGTACGTTTGATTACCAACCGTGCTAAAGTGAGTCCTAAAAGAATTGTTTTTGCTGAGGCAGATCAGTTAAATGTACTTAAAGCAGCGCAAATTGTACATGAGGACGGAATTGGTTTCCCAATTTTATTAGGTAACAAAGAAGTTATTTTAGAGCTTAAAGAAGAATTAGGTTTTGATGCTGAACTTGAAATCATCGACCCTAAAACGAATGAAGAAGAAGGAAGACGTAACCGATTTGCAAATTCTTACTGGGAAACAAGAGGAAGAAGAGGCGTTTCGTTACTTGATTCACAAAAATTCATGCGCGAAAGAAACTATTTTGCAGCTATGATGGTAAATGAAGGTGAAGCAGATGCTTTGGTAACAGGACATACAAGAAGTTATCCAACCGTAGTGAAACCAATGTTGCAATTGATCGAAAAAGCACCGGGAGCCTCATTAATTGCTACAGCCAACATGATGTTGACTTCACGCGGACCAATGTTCTTGTCGGATACAGCAATCAATATCAATCCTTCAACAGAAGACTTGATTAACATTGCAATCATGACGGCTAAAACAGCTAAAATGTTTGGTGTAGAGCCTGTTATTGCAATGGTTTCTTATTCAAATTTCGGATCTTCAACAAGCCCGAATGCATCAAAAGTGAGAGAAGCAGTAGCATATTTGCATAAAAATCATCCGGACATGATTGTTGATGGAGAGATTCAGGCTGATTTTGCATTGAATCAGGAAATGCTTGCAGAAAAATTCCCGTTCTCTAAATTAGCAGGTAAGAAAGTGAATACTTTGATTTTTCCTAATTTAGATTCGGCTAACATTACTTATAAAATGCTTAAAGAATTATACAAAGTAAATTCTATCGGGCCAATTATGATGGGAATGGGTAAGCCGGTTCACATTTTCCAATTAGGGGCAAGTGTTGAAGAAATGGTGAATATGGCTGCAATTGCGGTTATTGACGCTCAGGAAAAAGAGAGTAAAAAAATTAAATTAGCAAAATAGTATAGATAATAAGGTTCCAATAATATTGTCGTATTTTTAATGCATTTTTATTATATTTGACCTTAATAAATTATACTATGATAGCACATTTACAGGGGAAATTAGTAGAGAAAAATCCAACAGAAGTCGTAATTGAATGCGGCGGCGTGGGGTACCAGGTAAACATTTCTTTACATACCTTTTCATTAATTCCCAATGTAGAAAATATAAAATTGTATACGCATCTTCAAATCAAAGAAGATGCGCATACATTATTTGGTTTTGTAGAAAAATCAGAGCGCGAAATATTCAGAATGTTATTGTCGGTTTCCGGAATTGGAGCGAACATTGCCAGAACAATGTTGTCCTCTATAGAACCAAGACAAATTATCAATGCTATTGCCTCGGGAGATGTAGGCGTAATCCAGTCCATAAAAGGAATTGGAAACAAAACAGCACAAAGAGTTATACTTGATTTAAAAGAAAAAGTGTTAAAATTGTACGATTTGGACGAAGTTTCAGTCGTTCAAAACAATACAAATCGAGATGAAGCGTTATCTGCTTTGGAGGTTTTAGGTTTTGTTCGTAAAACTTCTGAAAAAGTAGTTGAGAAAATCGTTAAAGAAGATCCCGAAGCTACGGTGGAAACCATCATCAAAAAAGCATTAAAAAGCCTATAAAACCAATTTATTTAAACCAAGAGTATGCGTAAAATTTGTATTTTTTTACTGTTTTTATTTTGCGGTAATGTTTTGCGTGCGCAAGTAACCCCAACAGTTCAAGATACAACTAAAACACAATTCTCAGTTGGTAAAGTAGAGTTAGGAAATCCGCCAAGCATCCTTTCAGCGTATCGGTACGATCCCATAACAGACCGATATATTTATACCAGTTCGGTAGATGGATTTTCAATCAATTATCCTATTGTATTAACTCCTAAAGAGTATGAAGATTTAGTTTTGAAAGAATCCAGAAGAGATTATTTCAGAAAAAAATCAGATGCTATAGACGGTAAAAAAACAGGAAGTGAAGCTAAGAAAAAAGATTTGCTGCCCCGATATTATATTAATTCAGGACTTTTTGAAAGCATCTTCGGTAGCAATACGATCGACGTAAAGCCAACAGGGTCAGTAGAAATGGATTTAGGGGTTCGATATACCAAACAAGATAATCCCGCTTTTTCACCTCGAAACAGATCGAGTCTTACCTTTGATTTTGATCAACGAATCAGCATGAGTTTACTGGGGAAAGTAGGAACCAGATTAGAAGTAAATGCTAATTATGATACGCAGTCAACCTTTGCTTTTCAAAACTTATTTAAGCTTGCATACACCCCTTCAGAAGATGATATTGTTCAAAAAGTTGAAGTAGGTAATGTGAGTATGCCTTTAAACAGTACACTTATTCGTGGGGCTCAAAGTTTGTTTGGGGTTAAAACAGTTTTACAATTTGGTAAGACAACCGTTACCGGTGTTTTCTCAGAACAGAAGTCGCAAACCAAGAGTATAGTTGCAGAAGGTGGCGGTACAGTTCAGAATTTTGATTTGTATGCGCTGGACTATGATAATGACAGACACTTCTTCTTATCGCAGTATTTCAGAAACAAATACGACGCCTCTTTAAAAAAATATCCTTTCATAGAAAGCCGAGTTCAGGTGACAAGAATAGAAGTTTGGGTAACCAACAAACAAAACAGAGTAGCCACAAACAATAATAACTTGCGTAATATTATTGCGCTTCAGGATTTAGGAGAAGGACAGGTTACCGGAGTGCCGGACAATCAGGTGGTGGTGATAAGCAATCCGGTTGGTTTTTTTAACAACCCTATTGATACACCAACAAACAACACCAACAATAAATACGATCCGGCTACTATTGGAAAACCCGGAGCCTACCTAAACTCTAATATTAGAGAAATCGTAACTGCAAAATCTGGATTCAATAATGCCAATACCAGTGAAGGAACAGATTATTCTGTATTGGAAAATGCCAGAAAGTTAACCGCAAACGAATTTACTTTCAATGCACAATTAGGATACATCTCTTTGCAGCAGCGTTTGGCTAATGACGAAATTTTGGCCGTAGCATTTGAATATACAGTTGGAGGGAAAATTTATCAGGTTGGAGAATTTGGTAGTGACGGAGTTGATGGGACAGTAGTTACCGGAAATAACAACGCAAATAAAGCGATCATCACACAAAGTTTAGTATTAAAAATGCTGAAAAGTAATTTGACAAATGTTCAGAATCCGGTTTGGAATCTGATGATGAAAAACGTTTATCAAATCCCTCAGGCTTATCAAATCAAACAAGACGATTTTAGATTAAATATACTTTACACAGATCCTTCTCCAATTAACTACATTACACCAGTTCCTGGAACCACTTTCCCTGCAAACCCAACCGCAGATAATAAAGTAGACCAGACACCATTATTGAATGTCTTTAATTTGGACCGATTGAATTACAACAATGATCCGCAAACCGGGGGTGATGGTTTCTTTGACTATATCCCTGGAGTTACAGTAGATGTCCAGAACGCACGAATTATTTTCACCACAAAAGAGCCTTTTGGAGAACTATTGTTTAGAAAGTTAAATACAGGTACAGGAGAAAATTATGACGATCCAAATTCCTATAATGCGAACCAGAAAAGATACGTTTTTAGGAACATGTATCGTAACACACAATCCGGAGCTTTACAGGACAGTGATAAAAATAAATTTTTATTAAGAGGAAAATACAAATCATCCGGAAGTAACGGTATTCCAATTGGAGCGTTTAACGTTCCTCAGGGATCTGTTGTCGTGATGGCTGCCGGAAGAAGACTGGTAGAAGGGATTGATTATAGCGTCGATTATCAATTAGGTCGCGTTCAGATTCTGGATCCTTCGCTTCAGGCTTCGAATACACCAATCGAGGTATCGCTGGAGAATAATTCAATTTTCGGACAGCAAACCCGAAGATTCATTGGTTTTAATGTTGAGCATAAAATCTCAGATAAATTTATCGTTGGAGGAACCTATTTGAAAATGAGTGAAAAACCATTTACTCAAAAATCAAGTTATGGCCAGGAATCTGTAAACAATGCTATTTTTGGATTCAATGGAAATTACTCCACCGAAGTTCCTTTCTTCACCCGATTAGTAAATAAATTACCGAACATCGATACGGATGTTCCTTCAAATCTTTCGATAAGAGGAGAAGTAGCCTTCTTAAAACCGGATGCTCCAAAAGCCAGTGATTTTGAAGGAGAAGCTACTATTTATGTAGATGATTTTGAAGGATCACAGTCTACCATTGATATGCGATCAGCATATGCATGGAGTCTGACTTCGACACCATTTGTAAATTCTATAAACGACAATACTTTTAATGCCAATTCCAATACATTAGAATATGGTTTCAAACGTGCAAAATTAGCCTGGTATACAATTGACCCTGTTTTTTATGCTTCAAAACCATCCGGTATTTCAAATGATGACTTGTCATTGAATACCACCAGACGTATTTATAGCAGAGAATTATATCCAAATACAGACATTGCTCAAGGACAGATTCAGGTGGTTAACACATTAGATTTAACGTATTATCCGTCTGATCGTGGACCTTATAATAACAATCCAAACTTTGCTACAAGCCCTGCCAGTTCTAATTTTGGAGGAATCATGCGTGCGTTGAACTCGACCAATTTTGAACAGGGAAATGTTGAATACATTCAGTTTTGGGTAATGGATCCTTATGTGGGTAATGGACAAGCGGCAGTTAACAACACGGGGAAAATTTATTTTAACTTAGGAGAAGTTTCAGAAGACGTATTAAAAGACGGAAGAAAACAATATGAAAACGGATTAGGTCCGGATCAGATCATGGTGAATCCGCGACCACTATGGGGAGACGTTCCGGCATCGCAATCTTTAATTTATGCCTTTGATAACAATGCGGGTAATCGTAGCAATCAGGACGTTGGTTTAGACGGTTTGCCAAATGGAAAAGAAGCTTCGGTATATACAAATTACGGAGGAGAAGAAGATCCTGCTGCCGACGATTATACCTATTATTTAAATACAGATGGAGGCGTTTTAGAGCGCTACAAAAATTATAATGGTACTGAAAGAAATTCACCTGTAAGTATAGATTCTCCTAACCGTGGATCAACAACATTGCCGGATGTGGAAGACATTAACCGCGACAACACCATGAGTACGATCAATGCCTATTATGAATACAGTATTGATGTAAAGCCGGGAATGCAGGTAGGACAAAATTTCGTTACAGATATTCGTGAAGTTAGTAATGTTGAATTGCCAAACGGATCAACTACAACAGCAAGATGGATTCAGTTTAAAATTCCGGTTTCTCAACCGAAAAATACCATTGGAAACATCACCGACTTCAGATCGATTCGTTTCATGCGTATGTTCATGACAGGTTTTAGTAATCAAATGACCGTTCGTTTTGGAGCCTTAGATTTAGTTAGAGGAGAGTGGAGAAGATACACCGGTTCACTAGATGCCAACGACACTAATCCAGCTGATGACGGAACAGAATTTGATGTTTCGGCAGTAAACATTCAGGAGAATGGTACAAAGTGTCCTGTGAATTACGTAGTGCCGCCAGGTGTTCAGAGAGAGCAACTGTATAATAACAATACAATTATCAATCAAAATGAGCAAGCTTTGGCATTGCGTGTAGGAGGGTCTGGTTTGCAATATACAGACGCAAGAGGAGTTTTTAAAAATGTAAGTGTAGACATGCGTCAGTATAAAAAACTAAAAATGTTTTTACACGCAGAATCATTACCAAATGAGAATACTTTATTAGACGATGAAATGATTGGTTTTATTCGTTTTGGAAATGATTATACTCAAAACTTCTATCAGGTCGAAGTTCCGTTAAAAGTTACCAGAACAGGAGGGTCTTGCGCTATAAGTCCGGATCAGGTTTGGCTGGAAGAAAATAATATTGATTTGGCACTGGAATTATTGACCAGAATGAAAATTAAGGCCATGAGTATCGATATTAATTCGGACAAAAGAGATGTCAACGGAATTTATTATCCGGATGATGATTTAAGTATCAATGGAGGTGACGGAGACGGTAGGTTAAGATTGGGAATAAAAGGAAATCCTAATTTTGGATTAGTTAGAAATTTAATGGTAGGGGTTAAGAGTAGGGCAGATCATAAAGCTATAAAAGGAGAGGTTTGGTTCAATGAACTTCGAATGTCTGATTTGGAAAATAAGGGCGGTATGGCAGCCATCTTAAATATCGATACCAATATGGCCGATTTTGCTACTGTATCTGCTACGGGTAAGAAAAGTACAATTGGTTTCGGATCTTTAGAACAAGGAGCAAACGAAAGAAGTCGTGAAGATATTCAGCAGTATAATATTGTGACCAATTTGAATTTGGGTAAATTATTACCGCAAAAATGGGGGATTAACCTACCGTTTAATTATGCTATTGGAGAAGAAGTAATCACGCCGGAATACGATCCGTTCAATCAGGATATCAAACTAGATCAGTTGATCAGAGAAACTACTGATCCGGCAGAGAAAGACAACATCAGAACCAGAGCTATTGATTATACAAAACGAAGAAGTATCAATTTTATCGGAGTGAGAAAAGACAGAGCGCCGGAACAGAAGCCGCATGTTTATGATGTAGAGAATTTGACTTTCTCGCAATCGTATAATCAGGTAGAACGTCACGATTATGAAGTAGCAGACTATGTAGACGAACAATCTAATACAGCTGTGAATTATGCTTACACCTTTCAGCCTAAAGAAGTAGTGCCTTTCAAGCAGACGAAATTCATGAAGAAAAGTGAGTACTGGAAAATGTTAAGTGATTTTAATTTTAATTATTTGCCCTCTAATATTTCTTTTAATACAAATGTTTTAAGACAAAGCAACCGCCAGCAATTTAGAGAAGTTGAAGTACAGGGAATCGGTCTGGATCCTTTGTACCGACGAAATTTTGCATTTAATTATCAGTACGGATTTGGTTTTAATCTGACAAAATCCCTGAAAATTAATTACACGGCGGCATCCAATAACATCGTAAGGAATTTTCTAAACGATGATAATACGCCAAAACAGGATTTTAATATCTGGGACGACTATTTTGATATCGGAACACCAAATCAGCACTTACAGCAATTAGTACTGAACTATGATATTCCAATCAATAAAATTCCGGTTTTGAGTTTCGTAAAAGCGACCTATTCCTATACTGCCGATTACAGCTGGCAGCGTGCATCGACAGCATTTTCTCAATATGTTGATAATAATGGAAAGGAGTTTGATTTAGGGAATACCATCCAGAATGCCAACTCAAATACGCTGACGACAACACTTAACATGAATATGCTGTACAAGTATTTAGGATTAACTCCCGGAGCAAAAGCAGGAGCAAAACCTAAAGCAGTTGCGCCTCCAAAACCTGGAGAAAAAATTGTGAATACAGCAAAACCGGTAACCAGCAGCAGCCCGTTTTACGATGGCATGATTGGTATTCTGACAAGCGTAAAAAACATTCAGGTTAATTATACTAAAAATAGCGGAACGGTTTTACCGGGGTATACTCCTGGTGTTGGTTTCTTTGGAACGTCAAGACCTACTTTAGGATTTGTTTTCGGAAGTCAGGATGATGTTCGTTTTGAAGCTGCGAAAAGAGGGTGGTTGACCACTTATCAGGATTTCAATCAAAGTTTTACGCAGGTCACAAATAAGCTCTTGAAAGTGACTGCGAATATCGATTTACTGCCGGATTTAAAAATTGATTTGAATATGGATCGCGCTTATTCTGAAAATAATTCAGAGCAGTATAGTGTTGTTAAAAATAATCTTACAGGAAATTTAGATTATACGGCTTTGTCGCCGTATAATTATGGGATGTTCTCTATTTCAACAGTGCTTATCAAAACAGCATTCTCAACCAGTAGTGCAACAGAGTCCGCTGCATTTGATGATTTCAGAAACAACCGTTTGATTATAGCAAACCGTCTGGCGGAGGACCGTTATGGTGCGGGAACTGCAATTCCGAGATATGGAGATGCTAATAACCCGATTCCGGCACCAACAGATCCTAATTATAAAGTATATGTTGCTAATGAAGGGTATCCAATAGGGTTTACCAAAAGCAATCAGGCTGTTTTATTGCCTGCATTCTTAGCGGCATATTCCGGAGGTAATGCGTCAAGCAGTTCGACAGATATTTTCAGAAGTTTCCCTATTCCAAACTGGAGTGTTAAATACAATGGTTTGATGCGTTATAAATATTTTAAAGACAAATTCAAGCGTTTCTCTTTACAGCATAACTACAGGGCGTCGTATACGATCAATCAGTTCCGATCAAACTTTGACTATAATGAAAAACCTAACGGGCAAGATGTGAACACCAATTTCTTTAACAAAACGATCATGTCAAACATTAACCTGGTGGAGCAGTTCAGTCCGTTAATCCGAATGGATTTTGAATTGAAAAGTTCATTGCGTGTACTTACAGAGATTAAAAAAGACAGAGCATTGTCTATGAGTTTTGACAATAATTTATTGACAGAAGTAAAAGGAATGGAATATGTTATTGGTCTGGGTTATCGTTTTAGAGATGTTATCTTCTCCTCGAGACTTGCAGATACTCCAACTGGAATTATTAAAAGTGATATCAATATTAAGGCTGATTTCTCGTATAGAAATAACGAAACATTAGTGCGTTATTTAGATTACGATAATAATCAGTTGGCAGCGGGACAAAATATTTGGTCGTTAAAACTTACGGCGGATTATGCTTTCAGTAAAAACCTGACCGCAATATTCTATTACGATCACTCCTTTTCAAAAGCTGTAATCTCGACATCATTTCCTTTAACCAACATTAGATCAGGATTTACACTTCGCTATAATTTTGGAAATTAATTTTTGGTTTCTAAAGGGGATTTTATTAGAAGATTATTACATTTGTGCCTCAATTATTAAATTACCAATTTTCAAACACAACTATTATGAGCATACCAGCAAATTTAAAGTACACAAAAGATCACGAATGGATTAGCATCGAAGGAGATGTTGCAACAGTAGGAATCACTCATTTTGCACAAAAAGAGTTAGGAGATATCGTGTATGTTGAAGTAGAAACTTTAGATCAGACACTTGACAAAGACGAAGTTTTTGGAACAGTTGAGGCTGTAAAAACAGTATCAGATTTGTTTTTACCATTAACAGGAGAAATCATTGCGTTTAATGACAGTCTTGAAAGTGCACCTGAAACCGTTAATTCTGATCCTTATGGAGATGGTTGGATGATTAAAATTAAAATTGCAGATGCATCAGAAATAGATTCATTATTATCTGCTGACGCTTATAAAGAACTTATAGGTGCCTAAACAATTGCTCTTAATCTGGGCAATTATCTGTTCAGGAATTATTACCTATTTTTGTTTGACGGATTCAAGTAATATTCCGGCAATAAATTTTCCGAGTATAGATAAGATTGTCCATTTTTGTTTTCATTTTGGATTTACAATTTCCTGGATTTTGTTTTTCAAAAAAGAGCTGAAAGGGAAAGCACCAGACGATTACAAAGCCTATTTAATTTCATTTATATTTTCTGTTTTTTTCGGAATTACAATCGAAATTCTGCAAGGTGTTTTAACGGTTACACGAGCATCGGATGTAACAGATGTTTTAGCCAATGCACTTGGAGCTATTTTTGGTATTTTTGCCGCAATAGTTTTTAAAAAACAAATAGATAAAATTTAGAAATATAGAAACCCACTTCGGTGGGTTTTTTTGTACTCTAATTTTAACGCTTTCCAGGTTGGTTAAAACTTTGCGGCTTCGCGACTCTGTGAGCAATGTTATTTAGTCAGGAAAAAATGGATAAAAGAAAATAGATTAGCAAGTTTTGATTTCAGATGTTTGAGTTGGTAAAAAACGAGGATTAAACTATTGGGAAAGATTAGATCAAAAAAACAGTAATTGTTAATCTTCATTCAAAAATCTATTAATTTAATGGTAGGGCGCTGTCAGATTATTTTTAATGTTGTTTTGTTTTAAAAGAAACCAGTGTCGACTTTATGTAAATCTTCGCGGCCATGACTGTTAATTTTAATTTAAAATGTATTTTTGTCACAATTCTCAGAACACCCACAAATCATGAATGTTAAGCAATATTTGGATTCTACTTATTTAAAAACCGCTTCGCAAGCGAGATTGTCGGAAGCAGAAAACACCCTTGTGGTTAAAGATGCTATTGAAGAGGCAATTCGCGAAGGTTTTAAATTAATCATGATTCGGCCGGAACATGTAACTTTGGCTAAAGAAATGATTCATAAAGCCAATTCGACTTTGCTGGTGGGTACCGTTATTGACTTTCCTGAAGGTAGCTCAGATTTAGAATCTAAATTAAAAGAAGCAAACAAAGGAATTGAAGACGGAGCAGATGATCTGGATTTTGTTTGCAACTACACTGCTTTTAAAGAAGGTGATATCGATTTGGTAAAACAAGAGATCCTGGTGGGAACACAAATTGGTCTTGCAAATAACAAAACAGTAAAATGGATTATTGAGGTTGCGGCCTTAAATGATACGCAAATAATTCAGCTTTCGGCACTGATTAAAAATGTAGTCATGTCGCATTTTAAAGAAGAAAACTATGCTTCGGTTTTTGTGAAATCGTCTACCGGCTTTTATAAAACCGAAAATAATTTGCCAAACGGAGCAACGCTGTCAACAATTATAATGATGTTAGAAAATGCATCGCCTTTACCAGTTAAAGCGGCCGGAGGAGTCCGGTCTTATGAAGATGCTATAGAAATGATTCGTTTAGGAGTAAAACGAATAGGAACCTCTGCCGCAAAAACAATTGCAGATGGAGGAAATACCCCAAATCAATATTAAATGAAAACCCCAATTTACGTGAATAAGATTTTCCTGTCTTGTGTTTTAACCTTAGCTACTTTGTTTGCTTTTTCGCAGGAAAGTACAAATACCTCTATTAAGCCCGGTTTTACCGCAGAACAATTTCCGGTTTTCCCAAATTGCGAAAATCTTCAGTCGAAACAACTGGAAAATTGTTTTTATAAAGAAGTGCAGGATTTTGTGTTTCAGAATTATCAGGTGCCCGCAAATCTAAAACAGGCGAATTATAAAGGAGAAGTAAAAGTGCTTTTCGAAGTAGATGCAAATGGTGAATTCAAAGTAATTTATGTAAATGCAGTAAATGATGCTTTATCAGAAGAAGCTAAACGTGTTTTTAAAAAATTCCCTAAAATAAAACCTTCAACATATAACGGAAAGCCAACCTATTCCAAATACACCATTTCAATAGATATTCCATTAAAAAGCGCAAATCAGCTTGCTGAGGAAGCATTGGCAGCAGCTCAAATTTTAAAACCTCTTGAGAAACCAATGACTGAACTGGATAGTATTGTGTACAAAAAATACAACAATCCGGAGTTTGAAAGTCATCTAAATATCCCGTTTTCACACAGCTATTATGCGCAGTTTGATGGAGCGATGAATCAGGTAGGGAGCAACAATCACACTGCGTCTAAGCCTTATACGTATACCGAAGTTTCGAAATACTACAATTTAAAAGCGGTAAATCAATCGCTTCAAAAAAATGTTTCTACCTGGTTGGGAAGAAAATTTTGGAATGAAAACATGGTTCAGATTCAGGGGGAAGATTATTGGCTGTCCCTAAATCCAATTCTGGACTTGCAAATGGGTAAAGCATCGGATTTGGATGCTTCATACACCTACGTAAATACACGTGCCTTGAATTTTAGAGGAGGATTAGGAAAGCAAATTAATTTTACGACAACCATCTTTGAAAGCCAGGGAAGATTTGCAGGTTATTATAATGATTTTGCCGAAACATTAAAACCGTCTGGAGGAAATCCGGCAATTATTCCGGGAATGGGAATTGCTAAACGATTTAAAACTGACGCTTATGATTTTCCTTTGGCAGAAGCAAACATAACCTTTGCGCCAAGTAAAATCTTTGATCTGCAATTGGGTTACGGAAGAAATTTTATTGGTGACGGATATCGTTCTTTGCTGGAAAGTGACGGAGCAAGTCCGTATCCGTATTTTAAAATCAATACCACTTTCTGGAAAATAAAATACACAAATACCTATATGTGGCTTAAAGATGTTCGTCCGGATGTTACATTGGAAAAAACCTATGCGACAAAATTCATGGCCAATCATTATTTAAGTTGGAACGTTTCGAACAAACTGAATTTAGGTTTTTTTGAATCAGTAGTCTGGACAGATACAAATAACAGAGGCTTTGATATTAATTTTGTGAACCCAATTATTTTCTATCGTTCCGTTGAATTTGCTTCATCGTCAAGAAGTGGAAATGCATTATTGGGGTTGACCTCTAAGTACAAATGGAACAATAGCGTTAATTTATATGCTCAGTTTTTATTGGATGAATTTTCATTGGGAGATATTAAAAGCGGAAATAATAGCTGGAAAAATAAATTTGGATACCAGATTGGAGCGAAATATTTCAATGCTTTTAAAGTGAAAGATCTGTTGCTGCAACTGGAATACAACCATGTGCGTCCGTACGTATACTCACACAGTGCGGTAATTACCAACTATGGGCATAACAATCAGAGTGTCGGGCACCAATGGGGCGGAAATTTTAAAGAACTAGTGGCGATCGGACGTTACCATAGAGGGCGTTATTTTGCAGATGCTAAGTTTACCATTGGAACAAGAGGGCTGGACTTTGATACTGCTGAGGATGGTTTTAACTACGGAGGTAATATTTACAAAAGTTATGATGACAAACGTCCGTACGATAGCGAGGTAAAAGTAGGGCAGGGAAACAAAACAAGTGTTTTTATTGCTGACATACAAGGAGGTTATCTGATAAACCCGATGACGAATTTGAAACTATTTGGAAGTTTCTTATACCGAAACTTTGATCCTACAAAAAATACGGCGACAACTTTTAAGCAAAGTACGACTTGGTTTTCTATCGGATTGCGTTCTGATATCTTTAATTGGTATTTTGATTACTAGGGTTTTTAATAAGATTTTTCGAAATAATTGTGTTAAAGATTTGCAAGTCCTTATTTTGTAAAGGTTTTGTTGAAAAAAATCTAATTTTATAGGTCTGGATTCTACAATCTAATTTGTACATTTGCACCACTCAAAAAAAACATACAAACAATTACCGTATTGAACGCTACTAAAAATACATTTTCAATAAAATCAATATTTACCGATTTCAAAGAGATTACTAAAGCTGGTTTGGCGATCAGTGTATTGTTCTCTTCTGTTGCCGGATATTTATTGGGAGTTAATGAGGAACATCCTTTTAAATGGAGTGTTTTGGCAGTTTTGGCAATTGGAGGTTATTGCATGGTTGGAGCTTCAAATGCTTTCAATCAGGTGATCGAAAAAGATATCGATGCTTTAATGGACCGAACTAAAAATCGTCCGGTTCCCTCAGGGCGCATGTCTCCGAAAATGGCTTTGTTTGTAGCGAGTTTGCTTACTATTGTGGGTATTGCTTTGCTTTACACCATAAATGCGAAGTCAGCAATGTTCGCTGCGATCTCTATATTTTTATATACCAGTATTTATACCCCTTTGAAAACGGTAACCTCGTTATCTGTTTTTGTGGGTGCTTTTCCGGGGGCAATTCCTTTCATGTTAGGATGGGTTGCTGCTACAGGGGAATTTGGGATCGAAGCCGGAACGTTGTTTTTGATTCAGTTTTTTTGGCAATTTCCTCATTTTTGGGCTATTGGATGGTTTTTGTATGAAGACTATGAGAAGGCTGGGATCTTTATGCTGCCAACCGGGAAAAAAGATAAAGGAACCGCTTTGCAGATTATTTTATATACAGTTTGGTTAATTATTGCTTCGTTACTGCCGGTTTTAGGGTATACAGGGCAATTATTTATTACACCAATAGCAGCAATTTTAGTGTTTTTGTTAGGATTGTGGATGTTGTTTTACGCGGTGCGTTTGTATCAGTTAAGAACGGCAAAAGCTGCGAGAACCTTAATGCTTGTAAGTGTTTCGTATATATCGTTGCTGCAAATCGTATTTATAGTAGATAAATTTTTAAGATAGTTATGGAAATGACAATAACAAAAACAGAAACGGCTGGTGAAGAAAAGCTAAGGAAAGCCAAATCGGCGAAACTTATCCTGTTATTCGCAATGGTAAGTATGACCATGATGTTTGCCGGACTTACAAGTGCTTTTGTAGTAAGTAAATCAAGAGCTGACTGGTTGAAAAACTTTGAATTGCCAACAGCATTTTATTACAGTACGGCAGTTATTATAGCATGCAGTGTCACTTTTTACCTGGCTAAAAAAGCTATTCAGAAAGACAATAGAAGCGCTACTACGGCATTGCTTTTGGGGACTTTGGCTTTGGGGATTTTATTCGTTGTGCTGCAATTTGCAGGTTTCGGACAAATCGTAGAAAGCGGGTATTATTTCACTGGAGAAGGTAGTTCAATTACTACAACATTTTTGTATGTAGTAACCGTGACACACTTGTTACACTTGGCCGGAGGGTTAATTTCACTTTTAATTATAATTTATAATCATTTTAAACAAAAATACAATTCGACTCAAACTCTTGGTATAGAACTAGGTGCGATGTATTGGCACTTTTTGGATTTATTATGGTTGTATTTATTTTTATTTTTATATTTCTTTAAATAAGAAAAAAACGTAAATTTGGGAACTTTTTAACGAATATCTTTTATGGGAGCGACAGTTACTACTGCAAACAACGACGAAAAAACTTGGGGAGGCGGTCATGAGATTCAGCCACTAGGATCAAGTTATGGTAAAATGATGATGTGGTTTTTTATCGTATCGGATGCCTTAACATTCTCTGGATTCCTTGCCGCTTATGGCTTTTCTAGATTTAAATTTATTGAAACCTGGCCTTTGGCTGATGAAGTGTTTACTCACTTTCCATTTATGCATGGCGTTGCGGCACCAATGTATTATGTGGCCTTAATGACTTTTATTTTGATTTTCTCATCTGTAACAATGGTTTTGGCTGTTGACGCAGGTCACCAATTGAAAAAAACAAAAGTTGCAATTTACATGTTCTTAACGATTATTGGAGGTTTTATTTTCGTGGGTTCTCAAGCCTGGGAATGGAAAAACTTCATTAAAGGTGAGTACGGAGCAGTAGAAACAGCGGGCGGAAGTTTATTGCAGTTTGTTGATAAAGATGGTAAAAGAGTTGCTCTTGCTGATTTTGCAGTTAAATTACCGGAACAAAGAGAAGCTTTAACAAGAAGTCATTCAACTTGGTTTATGGAAGATGCTCAGGCACAACCAACCTATACAGTTGCAGAAATTCAGGCAGGTTTTAAAGCTCATCCGGAAGTTTTGATCAGAACAGAACAACTAACAGATAAAAAGAAAAAAACAGTTTTATCAAGAGAAGAATCTGAAGCTCGTTTAGCAAGCGCTAAATATGTTGTAGAAGGTGCTAATTTGATTAGAAACGAATACGGAAATAAATTATTTGCTGATTTCTTTTTCTTCATCACAGGATTCCACGGATTTCACGTATTTTCAGGAGTTATCATTAATATCATTATTTTCTTTAATGTATTATTGGGTACTTATGAAAAAAGAAGAAGCTACGAAATGGTAGAGAAAGTTGGTTTATACTGGCACTTTGTCGATTTAGTTTGGGTATTTGTATTTACAGTTTTCTACTTAGTTTAATTTTAGATTTTAATTATTATGTCACACGAGCACGTATCAAATACAAAAAGAATCTGGTTTGTTTTTGCATTACTATCAGTAGTAACTACAGTAGAAGTTATCCTTGGTATTTACAAACCTGGAGTATTAGAGTTTAATCATTTTGTAGGTTTGAATTTGTTGAACTGGATATTTTATATTCTGACAATATTCAAAGCATATTATATAGTATGGGCATTTATGCACATGGAAGGTGAAAAAAGCAGTCTTAGATGGTCTGTTGTAGCACCAGTTATTTTCCTAGTTTTATATTTATTGTTTATTCTATTGACAGAAGGACATTATATTTATGGGGTTTTTAAAGATTCTACTATTAAATGGAATTTTTAACATGATATTAATTCGAAAAGAGGCTCCGTTTAACGGAGCTTTTTTTATTTTTGTACCTCAATAACTTCTGCACATATAATGAAAAAAAATATAGTTCTCTTTGTACTTTTTGTTTTGCCAATTGTAGCCTATTTGTTTTTTGCTTCCGGTGTTAACAGCTTCACTACGCTTCCCGTTATAACGCCTAAAATTACTGATTTTGGTAATTGGAAATCCCTCAGCGGTAAGAGAGTTTCATTAGATAAAAAGATCACGGTTTTGGGGTTTTCAGGATCTGAGATTTTAAGTAATCGAGGGAATTATTTTAACTTAAACGAAAAAATCTACAAACGTTACAATGGTTTTGAAGATCTTCAGTTTGTAGTGCTTTGCCCGTTAGGAACAGAAGCTGATGCACAGAAGGTATTAGATGCTCTTAAGCCGTTTACGGATGTGAAAGGCTGGAATTTTGTTTTTGCTTCACCTCAGGAAATTCAATCATTTTACGAGCAGTTGCATTTAAAAGGAAAATTAGATCAGAATCTTGGAACTCCAAATGTTTATATTATCGACAAAGAACGAAATCTAAGAGGAAGAAAAGATGCAGCTGAGTATAAAGAAGGGTATGACACTTTTCATCCTTCGGAGCTAAGCAATGAGATGCTGGATGATTTTAAAATTATTTTATATGAATATCGTGCTGCTCTAAAAAAGAACCACAACGCAACTAAGCAACTTTAATCCTTTTATTATGTTTAAAAATAAATCATATATCGGTATTTCATTTATCATTTTAATATTTGGAATTTATGCCGTTCCTAAAATCGTTGACAGAGTTAAAAATGGTGAGATTGTAAAAGGAAATCGTTTGGACAATGTTGGAGCGAAAACATCAAAGTCTGATGGTAAATTAATGAAGATTGGACCTGCTCCAAAATTCGAATTAACCAATCAGGACAATAGTAAAGTTTCGAATGAGACTTATAAAGGGAAAGTGTATGTTTTGGAGTTTTTCTTTACAACCTGTCCGTCAATATGCCCGAAAATGAATTTGAGCATGTTGGAAATTGAGAAAACGTTCTTCGGAAATCCAAATTTCGGAATCGTATCCATTACAATCGATCCAAAACACGATACACCGCAAGTTTTAAAAGAACATGCGAAGTTGTTAGGAGTTAAATCATCTACCTGGAATTTCTTAACGGGAGATAAAACGACTATCATGGAACTGTCTAACAAAGGCTTTAATTTGTATGCCGGAGAGAATGAAAAAGTAAGCGGTGGTTTTGAACATTCTGGCCTGTTCGCTTTAATTGATAAAGACGGAAATATCCGTTGCAGAAAAGATGAATTTGGAAATCCAAACATCTATTATGACGGATTAGATAAAAAAGGCGTTAGAGACATACAGGAAGATATTAAGATATTATTAGAAGAATAGAAATGGAAGATCATTCATTAGAAAAAAAATACAATAAATACATTATTGCGGTTTCAATCTTAATACCAGTTGTCGTGGGTATTTTATTTGTAATTAAATTAAAAGATTTTGGAATCAATGTTGAGCCTCTATCATTTTTGCCACCAATATATGCTACTACGAATGGTTTAACAGCAATTGCTTTGGTTTTGGGAGTTATTGCAATTAAAAATGGAAAGCAAAAACTTCATGAACGATTAATGACTTCGGCAATTGCTTTGTCTTTGGCTTTTTTGGTGATGTATGTTGCATATCATATGACGGCTGATTCTACTAAATTAGGCGACTTAAATCATGATGGGATTGTAGATGCGGTTGAAAAAGCAAAAGTCGGTGCTGTTAGATATTTGTATGTTTTTATTTTACTTACTCATATCGTTTTATCAGTTGTAATTATCCCTTTCGTTTTGGTTACTTATGTTAGGGCACTTTCAAAGCGTTTTGACAGACATAAAAGAATTGCTAAAATAACCTTTCCGCTTTGGTTGTATGTTGCGGTTACTGGTGTTATAGTTTACCTAATGATTTCTCCTTATTATGCTTAAAATGGAAAATAGAATAAAGAATACAGAAAATAGAAGGGCAAATAAAAGTAGAGTAGTGAATTTTTTTTCAACCAAATACTTCTATGTTCTTTTGTCTATTTTCTTTTCTCTTAGTGTAAATGCCCAATGCGCAATGTGTCGTGCAGCGCTTGCAGGAGATTCGAATATCAAAAAAGCGGAAGCAGTAAACAATGGAATTGTTTATTTAATGGTTATCCCGTATTTACTGGTGGCGGTAATAGGTATTCTGATTTACAGAATGTACCAGTCAAAAAAGAAAAAGTCAGACAATTAGTCAATTCGATAATTAGATAATGTGTCAATTAGTTAATTATCGAATTTTCTAATTGACACATTTTATTTGACTATTATTTTAATCCGTTAACCGATACATTCACTGTTCCGTTTATTTTGATAAAAGCAATAATGGCTTGATTGGTCAGTTGAATTTTATCAAACTGAATATCTTCCATTTTTCCATTGACAAAAACACCCGGCATTGGAGAATAGTTTTTAAGATAGGCAGCCATGTTTTTTTTACCCTCCTCTAAATTGGGTTGTATTGAATAACGGCAGCTTGCTTCCATTTTTCTTAAAATAAAGCCTTGTCCTAGCCAGCTTGCCGTGCGCATTAATTTGCTTTTTGTATCTAAAACATAGTCGAGTTTTTCAAAGTAAATTTCTTTCGTCTGAGGATTGTATTGAGGGAATCCGTTTAAATAAAGAGTTCCGTTTATCGATCCTAAAACATCAAGTGCAATTACCATCTTTCCGTTTTTATGCCAGATCGATACATTTTTTACCGTCACTTTTTTAGTGCCGGAACCAAACTCCTGGCCGGCAAAATTCTTTGTCATAATTTTTGAGGCATCGATATAAGTAGATATGGCTGCTATGTTTGCCGAAATCTGATTTGGGATTTTAGCGACAGGTTTTAGTACAATTTTGTTGACGCTGAATTTAGATTCGGGTTGTTTGCCTACGATAGTTTCCATATTACATTTCATTCCCATATCCAGTACAAACTGATCGTTTTTTAGTTTGGCATTTGTTGAATAAACTTCTACGGGAACAATTCTGAGCCAGCTTTCATATGTGTCACTTAGTTGAAATGGCGTGCATATCTTTTCTAATGCCGCTAAAACATTTGGTTTAAAATCCATGGATTTCTCGATGGCTTCATCAATTTTCTTTTCAATCTTAGATTTAAAAATAGAAATCGCTGGATTGACGAGATAAGTAATAGGCATGCTTTTTCCAAAGATTAGCATGGTTGGACTTTCGCTCCAGTCTAAAGATTTAAACTCTGTTTTTGTATTTAATTTCCAGTTCGTCAATGCCACTTCACTAGAAAGGGTAATAACGCCATTGAGGTTGAACTCCCTGGTATCGTATAAGTCAACGCCTAACTTCTTGGTGCCAATACGATATTTAATTGTCGCTTTTAGTGGCAAAATTGTTTTTATCTTTTTGTCCGGGCTTGCGGGATCATTTTGGATTCTTATGGGGGCTTGCTTCCAGATTTTCATCTCGATATCGTCATCGTCGATCGTATTGTCTTCGTAAATCAATCCATTTAGAAGGGAGTTTGTTTGATTTTCAATGTCGGTAAGCTTTACCGTGATGGGCAAATTGATAAAGGAAGGGTTTGCTTCATAAACTAATGGACTAGCATCATCCGGTTCCGGTTTTAAGGTTTCCAGTTTTTGAGCTGTAGAGCAGCTTGTAAGTGCTGCAACTAGTGAGAATAAAGAGATAATGGAAGAAAACTTCATCGTTAAGATTTTTTTTTGTCTGACAAAATTAAGAAAACAATTATATTATAGTGAAAATGTGTAACAATTAGCAAGAAAGCGAGTCTTATTCCAAGAACAAAGGCCAATTATTAACGTTTTCTTACCATAAAAAGGTTAAGAAAAATGCTATTATTGTTTTAAAATTTAACAAATATCACCATGATCGAGATCAAAGATTTGCACAAGTCCTATAAAATGGGCAATTCGGAGTTGCATGTGTTAAAAGGAATTAATTTTAATATTGAAGAAGGTGAGTTGGTTGCAATTATGGGATCATCAGGGTCCGGAAAATCAACACTTTTAAATATATTAGGAATTCTGGATGAGGCCGATTCTGGTAGTTATATTTTAGATAAAACGCCTATTAAGAAATTAAACGAAACAATAGCGTCTAAATATCGTAATAAGTTTTTGGGATTTGTGTTTCAATCTTTCAATCTAATCAACTATAAAACGGCTCTCGATAATGTTGCAATGCCTTTGTATTATCAGGGAATCAAAAGAAAAGAGCGTTATGACATTGCGATGAAATATTTGGAGAAAGTTGGGCTAGGTTCACATTCTCACCATTTACCTAATGAGCTTTCCGGAGGTCAGAAACAACGTGTTGCTATTGCCAGAGCTTTGGCTTCAAATCCAAAAGTTTTATTGGCGGATGAGCCCACGGGAGCTTTGGATACCAAAACGTCCTATGAAGTTATGGAATTGATTCAGGGAATTAACGATGAAGGAAAAACTATCCTTATCGTAACTCACGAACCTGATATTGCCGCAATGTGCAAAAGAAATGTGGTCCTGAAAGACGGATTAATTATCGATGATAAAAAGGTAGAACAAGTTAGAGCTTCATCTTATGTTTAATATTGAGCGTTGGCAGGAAATATTTGAGGCAATCTCTAAAAATCGGTTAAGAACGTTTCTTACCGGAGTTTCTGTAGCGTCAGGGATTTTTATTTTAGTGATTTTGCTTGGAGCGGGTAAAGGGCTTCAGAACGGAATTGAGAAGCAATTCGAGCGTGATGCTGCCGGAATTATTGAAGTTTGGTCAGGAACCACAACAAAAGAATACAAAGGTTTAAATCCGGGAAGACAAATTCAGTTTAGAAACAGTGATTATTCTCAGTCTGTTCAGAAATTTAATGATAAACTGGAGTTGAAGGCGGCAACGCAAAATTATTGGGGTGGGACATTTACCTATGGTAAAGAATCCGGAAGTTATCAATACAGAGGAGTAGATCCGGATTATTCAGGAATAGAGAATCTTACTGTTGTTCAGGGACGATACATAAACAGTAGTGATTTAGCCAATAATGAAAAAGTAGCCTGTATTGGGATGAAACTCAAAACAGATTTGTTTAAAGACAAAGATGCTCTGGGGAAAGAGATCGCGATTAACAATATTAATTTTAAAGTAGTCGGAGTCTTTACTGATCCGGGAGGAGAAAGAGAAGAAACCAGAGCTTACCTGCCAAAAACGACAGTTCAGAGAGCGTATGGTGGTGGGGATAAAATTAGTAACCTGTTTTTTACTTTAAAGAAAACGAATGATTACGATGAAGCTTTGGCGCAGTCTGAAAAATTTACACAAGATTTAAAGAACCTTTTAAAAAGTAAAAATGTAATCGCTCCCAATGACGATAGTGGAGTTGGTGTCTATAATTCAGTGAAAGATGCAAAGCAATTTTATGATTTAAATTTATACATACGATTATTCTTCTGGTGGGTAGGTATTTGTACCATCATTGCCGGAGTTGTTGGGGTAAGTAATATCATGTTGATTATTGTAAAGGAAAGAACAAAGGAAATCGGAATACGAAAAGCACTTGGAGCTTCTCCGTTTTCAATCATTTCGATGATACTTCATGAATCTATTTTCATAACCACTATTGCTGGTTTTGTTGGTTTATTGGCCAGCTTGGCTTTACTGGAATTTGTGGGGCCAATGGTACAAAGTGAGTATTTTAGAGATCCTGAAGTCGATTTTAGTGTAGCTTTAACCACGCTTGCTTTGCTTGTATTTGCCGGTGCTATGGCGGGATTTTTCCCAGCATACCGAGCAGCCAAAATTAAACCTATTGTAGCACTTAGAGACGAATAATTATGTTTAAAAAAGATAATTGGGACGAGATTTTACAGGCTTTGACGGCCAACGTTTTCAGAACGATTCTAACTGCTTTTGGGGTGTTCTGGGGGATCTTTATTTTGGTCATTTTACTGGCAGCTGGAAATGGTTTGGAGAATGGTGTGAAAAAAGATTTTGACGGAATTGCGACAAATACCATGTTTATGTGGAGTCAAACAACATCAAAAGCTTACAAAGGTTTGCCTAAAACACGTCGTTATGATTTTAGAAATAGTGATGTTGGTGCTTTAAAAGCAGCCTTGCCGGATTTGTTATATGTGTCACCACGAAATCAGCTGGGGGATTTTAATGGGAGTAACAATGTGGTTCGCGGTACAAAAACTTCGGCATTTACCATTTACGGGGATTACCCGGAGTTGATCAAACAGCAACCGATGGATATTATCAAAGGACGATTTGTTAATCAACAGGATATTCTTGAGAGACGAAAAGTTGCAGTAATTGGTAAAGGTGTTATCAGTGAGCTTTATGGAAAAGGAGAGGAAGCAATTGGGACATATGTGAAAATCAACGGAATCAATTTTATGGTTGTCGGAGTTTATAATTCAAAACAACAAGGAGGAAATGCAGAACAGGAACAGAAAAATATATTTATTCCGTTTACCACTTTTCAACAAGCCTTTAATTATGGGGATAAAGTTGGCTGGATGGCACTTACTGCAAAAGATGAAACTTCGATTACCGATTTAAAGCCAAAAATTCTGGAAATCATTAAAGCACTTCATTCTGTAAATCCTACAGATGAGCGTGCTGTAGGTAATTTTGATTTGTACGAGCAGTTTAATAAAGTGCAAAGTTTGTTTAATATCTTGAAAATCATTGCTTATTTTGTGGGAACATTGGTTTTGATTTCGGGAGTAATTGGTATTTCAAATATTATGCTTATTGTAGTTAAAGAACGTACCAAAGAAATAGGTATTCGCCGGGCTTTAGGGGCTACCCCTGCTGCTATTCGAGGGCAAATTTTAGCTGAATCTATATTTTTGACGATCATTTCAGGTATGCTGGGTATTGCAGTGGCAACCGGAATTATAGCAATTCTAAACATGGTTTTAGATTCGATGCCTCCGGAAAGCAATATGATGTTTGCTAATCCAAGCGTCGATTTAGGAGTTGTATTTGTGGCTTTAATCATATTAGTAGGATCTGGTTTGCTAGCGGGATTTATTCCGGCACAGACCGCAATTAATGTAAAGCCGGTAGATGCTTTGCGAACAGAATAAATTATCAATCAGAATATAATCGAATTAAACTGAAAACACAATGAAAAAAGGAGTAACCGTAACCATTTTAATCTTTATTGCTATAGTTTTTTTTGGCGCACTATATTACTTGTACGCTAAGAACCAAGAATCTCCGATTGTTTTTAAAACGGAGAAAGCAGAGATTAAAACGATCGTGAAGAATACAATTGCAACAGGTAATATTCAGCCTAATGAAGAGGTCTTAATCAAACCAAACATCTCAGGTATTATCGAAGAAGTGTATATCAAAGCAGGAGAGAAAATTAAGGCAGGCGATATGATCGCAAAAATCAGAGTTGTAGCCAATGTTTCTAATGTTAGTAGTACCCAAAATCAGGTACAGACAAGTAAAATTGCTTTAGACAATCAGGAGAAAATTTACCAAAGACAAAAAACATTATTTGACAAAGATGTAATTTCTGCAAACGATTTTGATGCTGCACAATTGGCATACAAACAGGCAAAACAAAACTATCTTGCTGCCAAACAAAGTTTGGATATTGTAAAAACAGGAACAACAACATCACTAGGGAATTATGCCAACACTTTAATTCGTTCAACGGTAAATGGAATGGTATTGGCGGTTCCGGTTAAAGTAGGAAATCAGGTTATTGAAAGTAATAATTTTAATGAAGGAACTACTATTGCAAGTGTTGCAGATGTAGGAAGAATGATTTTCATTGGAAAAATTGATGAATCTGAAGTAGGAAAGATCAAAGAAAGAATGCCAATTGAGATCACAGTTGGAGCTATCGAAAACAAGAAGTTTGATGCAGTTCTGACCGATATAGCTCCTAAGGGAGTTGTGGAAAACGGAGCAATCCAGTTTGAAATTAAAGCGGCTTTAGAGAATAGAGATGCGACTTTTATCAGAGCAGGTTTAAGTGCTAATGCTTCGATTATCTTAGAAAAAGCAGATAAAGTTTTAGCAATCAAAGAATCATTGGTGCAATTTGATAAAAAAACGCAAAAGCCATACGTTGAGATTGAAACTACTCCTCAAAAATTTCAAAGAAAAGATTTGGTTTTAGGAGTTAGTGACGGAATTTATGTTCAGGTGAAAAGCGGAATTAAAGCTTCGGATAAAATTAAAATCTGGAATCAGGGATTGATTACTGAAACAGAAAAGAAATAATTGGGACAAATAAAGAGTTTTTGGTTTTTAAAAAAATGTTAAATTTGCGTAGTAGGGTTACTATGCTTTCATTCAAAATATATGAAAATAAATAAATATAATAGTCTGGTTTTTGCGATGTTATTTGGTTTTGGCTTATCTGGCCAGGCGCAGGCAAAGAAATGGACTTTGGAAGAATGTGTTCGTTATGCATTAGAAAATAATATTACGATAAAGTTGTCAGAACTGGATGTTCAAAATGCAGCGATTGACAAAAGGGCTGCCTTTGGAAGTTATCTTCCGTCAGTAAGTGGTAATGCATCACATTCCTGGAACATTGGTTTGAATCAGGATCTTACAACCGGTCTTTTGCGTAATCAAACGACACAGTACTCTTCTGTAGGTTTAAGTGCGGGAGTTGATATTTATAAAGGTTTGCAAATTCAAAATACGTATAGAAGAACAAAACTTGCCATCATAGCTTCACAATATCAATTGCTGAAAATTCAGGAAGATATTTCACTGAATGTGGCCAATGCCTTCCTTCAGATCCTTTCGAATAAAGAAGATTTAAAAATAAAACAAGAACAGCTAACCATTGATGAAAAACGTTTGGCACGTTCTGAAGAAATGGTTAATGCCGGGACTATTCCCAGAGGTGATTTGTTTGATTTAAAAGCAACTGTGGCAACTGACAAACAAAATATCACCGTTTCAGAAAATAATTTCTTAATCTCAAAATTGAGTTTGGCCCAACTTTTACAACTAAAAGAATTTACAGATTTTGATGTGGTAGATGATACTAACGCAAAAGATGAAAATAACATTATGGCTCAAACTCCGGATGAGATTTACAACAAAGCAAAAGAAACAAGAACTGAACTAAAACTGGCGCAAACCAATCTTGAAATTGCACAGAAAAGTGTTACTATTGCAAAAGGAGCTTATCAGCCAACATTAAGAGGATTCTATGGATTCGATACCAGAGCGAGTTACAGTGACCGAACCAGACTGGATGAAAATAATAAACCCTATTCTGTAGGGCCGGATCCGATATTTAAACAGTTCAGTGATAATAAAGGACATAATTTTGGTTTTCGTTTAGATGTGCCAATTTTTAATGGTTTTTCAATTCGAAATAATGTAGAGCGCAGTAAAGTAAGTTTAGAAAAATCTAAAATAGATTTAGAGCAAAAAAGTTTAGATTTGCAACGTAATGTTTATACAGCTTTTACAAATGCGAAAGGAGCTTTAAATACTTACGAATCGTCTACCGTAACATTAGAAGCAAGACAGCAGGCCTATAACTATGCGAAAGAAAAGTATGATGTAGGTTTAATGAATTCTTTTGATTTTACTCAGGCACAAACATTGTTAACAAATGCGCAGTCCGATGTGATCCGAACAAAATACGATTACATATTTAAAATAAAAATATTAGAATTCTACTTTGGAATTCCAATTGTTCCAATTGTTACAAAATAATTTATTATGTCTAAAAAAACGATTTATCTTTTAGTAGGTGGCGCAGTAGTGCTTATAGCAGTTTTAGTTGGTCTTTCGAAAGCAGGAGTTATTGGGAATAAGGATGAAGGAACAGAAGTAGAAATTTCAAAAGTAGTAGCTTCAACAATTGTTGAAACAGTTTCTGCTACGGGTAAAATCCAACCTGAGATAGAAGTTAAATTATCGTCAATGGTTTCGGGTGAAATTATTGCGTTAAACGTAAAAGAAGGTCAGGTGGTTAAAAAAGGAGATTTATTGGTAAAAATAAACCCTGATTTGTATACCTCAGGTTTAGAGCGTTCTGTTGCTAACTTGTCCGGTACTAAGGCTGGTTTAACACAGTCTCAGGCTAGTTTTAAAGAAGCAAAGGCAAGTTACGATCGTAATAAAACGCTATATGAAAAGGGAGTAATCTCAAAATCGGATTGGGATAAAGCAATTTCGACTTATGAAGTAGCCAAGGCGACCCAACAAAATGCGTATTATAATGTTAAGAGCGCTTCGGCATCAGTAACAGAAGCCAGAGACAATTTAGGACGTACTTTAATTTATGCTCCTGCTGATGGAACAATTTCAGTTTTAAATGTTGAATTGGGAGAGCGTGTTTTGGGAACGCAGCAAATGGCAGGAACAGAGCTTTTGCGTGTGGCGAATCTTAACAATATGGAAGTAGAAGTGGATGTAAACGAAAATGATATCGTTAAAGTAAAAATTGGCGATGAAGCAAACGTTGAAGTTGATGCCTATTTAAAAAAGAAATTTAAAGGTACTGTAACTAGTATTTCTAATTCTGCGAGTACAGCGTTAACTTCAGATCAGGTGACGAACTTTAAAGTGAAAGTGCGTATCCTGAAAGAATCTTATCAAGACTTACTGGAAGGACAACCCAATACCTATTCACCTTTCAGACCCGGAATGACCGCTACAGTCGATATTATTACCAAAACGAAAAAGAATGTTTTGGCAGTGCCTATTAGTTCAGTTGTTGTGAAATCAGACACTACTGCCGTAAAAGACTTTAAAGTAGATGATCCGAACGAAGACAAAAAAGCAGCTCCGAAAAGCGATAAGAAGTTTGAGTGTGTTTTTGTAAGAGTAGGAGATAAGGCTAAAATAAGAGTTATTAAAACGGGTATTCAGGACGATACTAATATCGAGGTAATGTCAGGACTAAAATCGGGAGATGTTGTGATCACAGGGCCCTATACTACCGTTTCTAAAGATTTAAATTCTGGAGATAAAGTAAAGCTTAAAACAGCAGATGCTCCTAAGAAATAATTTATATTACTATCAATTTTAAAAATACACACATTGTCTTTTATTCTCAATATTGAAACAGCTACTAAAAATTGCTCCGTATCCATTGCTAAAAATGGAGAAACAATTATATGCAGGGAAATAGCCGAAGAAGGTTATTCGCACGCTGAAAAACTACATGTTTTTATCGAAGAAGTAATTGCTGAAGCGGGTATCGCAGTTGAGGATTTGGTGGCTGTTGCTGTGAGCCAGGGACCAGGTTCTTATACCGGCCTGCGCATTGGTGTTTCGGCAGCCAAAGGATTATGTTTTGCTTTAAACATTCCGTTGATTGCGGTTGATACTTTACAAACCTTGGCGTCACAGGCCAAAGTTGTCGAAGGAAAAATTATTCCGATGCTCGATGCCAGAAGAATGGAAGTTTATAGTGAAGTGTTTACAGCGGATTTAAAAGTAGAAAGAACGATTCAGGCTGAAGTTATTACTGAAGACTCTTTTGAAGAGTATACAGAGACTGTTTATTTTGTGGGAGATTGCGCCGATAAATGTAAAACAGTTTTAACCCAGCCGAATTTTGTTTTTTTAGAAGAGATCAGATATCCTTCTGCTGCTGCAATGAGTAAAATCAGTTATGATAAATATCAAAAAAGCGACACTGTTGATGTCGCTTATTTTGAACCTTACTATTTAAAAGATTTTATGATGGCGCCTCCATCAAAAAAAGGCTAAAACCTTTTATTTTTGAAGTGTATACGGCTGAACTGAAATTCCGGCTTCATCTAAAGCTGCTTTGCAATTTTCTAAAGTCTCAGAAAAGACAGCTCCGTAATTAGCATTTTTTGCCCATGGACGTACTGCGAACTCTACTGAACTGGCTGTTAGGTTTTTAACAAAAACTTCTGCGGCAGGCTTTTTAAGCACTTTCGGATTGTTGTTTAAAACGTTCAGCAGAATGTCTTTTGCCTTTTTGATATCAGAATCATAAGAAACGGCAAAAGTAAGATCTGCTCTACGTTCCCCCTGCATCGAATAATTGATAATCGTTCCGTTTGATAAAGCCCCGTTAGGTACAAAAACTGTTTGATTGTTGGCTGTTAACATCTTGGTTACAAAAATCTGAATTTCTACCACTGTCGCAATAATTCCACCCGAGGTTTCGATTGTATCGCCAACTTTGAAAGGTTTGAAAACAATAATTAGCATTCCTCCTGCAAAGTTAGAAAGAGATCCCTGTAAAGACAAACCTACTGCAAGTCCCATGGCTCCTAATATCGCGACAAATGACGAAGTTTCGATACCTAGTTTTGAAATAAAAGTCACAAACAATAAAATTCGGAGTGCCCAAATTAAGATGTCAGAAAGGAATCGGGTTAAAGTAGGATCCAAATTTCTTTGCACCATTATTTTTGTAATGATTCTGTTTATTAATCTGATGGCATAGATTCCGACAAATAAAATGATGAATGCCGAGATTAATTTTGGAGAATAATCAATTAATACGTTAATAAATTTAGTAGCATAATTGCTAATCTGTTCTGAATTGTACATATTTTTAGAATAAAAAAACCTTCCCAAAGAGAAGGTATATTAGTTTTGCAAATATAAAGATATTTCCCGGTATAAGAAAAAGGAGTTTTATTCCTTCTTAGGAGCTTCGTCAATAACTTCATCTGCTTTAGTGGCTGCTTTTTCGCTGATATCGGCTACAGTTTCTGAAACAATTGTCTTGGTTTCCCCGGTAAGTTCACTTGTTTTTTCTTTTACGGTATCGATTACATCGCCTATAGAGTCGGACGCTTTCTCAACATATTCGCTAACAATGTCTTTCGCCTGATGCGCATACTCCGTTGCCGTTTCAATCAGTGGCTCTGATGCTTCTTTGGCTTTTGTGAAAGTTTCTTCGGCAAAGGTCTCTGCTTTATCAATATAAGGAGCAGCAGCTTCTTTGGCCTGTTCAAAAGTAGTTTCGGCCTGGTGTGCCAAATCAGAAGCAGAATCTTTGGCTGTGCCAAACAAATTCTTAAAGAATGAAGATAATCCCATAGTTTTGATATTGATTAGTTTAGAATACAATATTAACTATTTTTAAAGAATTATAACATTTTTACAGTAATAATTTGTTGATAATAAGTGAGATATGTTTTTTTTATAAAAAAAGCGCCTACCATTGGCAGACGCTTTTTGTTCTTTTTTTCGTATAAAAAAATTAAGCATTTAAAGCTTCTACTTTAATCCCTTCATCGTTTAACATGCTTTTCAGCATATTTTCGATTCCACTTTTTAAAGTGAAAGTAGAAGATGGACAACCACTACAAGCTCCTTGTAGAATTACCTTTACTGTTTTATCCTCTTCATTATAAGAGTCAAAAGCAATATTTCCACCATCAGCAGCAACTGCAGGTTTTACATACTCTTCTAGAATGTTTATGATTTGTTGTGAGGTAACATCTAATTTATCAAAAGCTTCGTCTTTTGTAATATCATTTTTAGTGGCTACTTCAATAAGGCTTTCGTCTAAAACAGTTCCTCCATTTTCAATAAACTGCTTAATAAAAGTTCTTACTTCAAGAGTAATTTCCTGCCAGTCGTTGATGTCGTATTTGGTTACCGAAATGTAATTTTCATCAATAAAAACTTCTTTTACATACGGAAATTTGAATAATTCTTTGGCTAATGGAGAAGAAGCAGTCTGATCGATATTTTTATACTCAACAGCATTTCTGGTCAGCATTCTGCTCACCACAAATTTTAGAGCTGCAGGATTTGGAGTTGTTTCTCCATAAACCGTAATAGGTTGTTTTTTGGCTTGGGTTTCTTCAACTTTAATGATTACGCCTCCCTTGTCTACAAATGAAGTAATTTGTTCCGCAACCGCATCTTTCACATCATCCCATTCTACAATACTATATCTTTCGATTGCGATAAAGTTTCCTGAAATATAAACGGTTTTTACAAACGGTAAATAGAATAATTGTTGTGCTAAAGGAGATGCTTGCGCTTCGTCAATATTTTTGAATTCAAAACTTTGATTCTGAGTAATGAAATCCTCAAATTCGAACTTTAATATCGTAGGATTCTGAGTTTCTTTTATGGTGATTTTTGTCATGATTTGTAATTTTTCACAAATTTACTAAAGTTATTTTCTACTAATACCTATATTTGATTTTTTAATAAAATAATTAAGACTCTTTTCAAATTAATCGTATTAAATTAGAAGAGTGTAAAATATATTCGGTCAATATTGTCTTTATGAAATTTAGAATCAGGGTTTTATTGTTTTTTCTAATTGCATCAGCCTATTCTTATTCACAAGAAGGAATACCGGTTTACTCTGATTATTTATCAGATAATTATTATTTGATTCATCCGTCGATGGCAGGAGCTGCAAATTGTGCCAAAATAAGGCTGACCGCGAGAAAACAATGGTTTGGTCAGGAAGATGCTCCATCTTTGCAAACTTTGACTTTTAATGGCAGGATAGGAGAACGATCTGGTGCCGGGATTATTGTTTTTAATGATAAAAACGGTTACCATTCTCAAAAAGGGATAAAACTTACCTATGCGCATCATATTATGTTTTCAAGGGATGAATTTGATTTAAATCAGTTGTCATTTGGTATTAGTGGAGGAGTGATTCAGAGTCAATTGGATGAAACTAAATTTGGAAGTACTTTTGATCCAATCGTTTTCGGTTCCATTCAAAAAGATTCGTACTTTAATGTTGATATTGGAGCGTCGTACAATTATCTTGATTTTTATGCTCATGCAACGGTTCAGGGGCTGCTGGAAACTAGAAGAGAATTATATACAGAATATGAGAGTAATAATCTGAGAAAATTTCTGTTAAGCGCAGGATATGTTTTTGGAAAAAAAAGTAAAGTAACCTGGGAACCTTCGGTATTGTTTCAGGTGTTCGATAAAACCAAAGAAAAATCTATTGATGTAAATCTTAAAGCATACAAAAACATGGACTTTGGAAGTTTATGGGCTGCCTTGTCTTACCGAAAAAGTTTTAACGGTACGCAATACAGCAGTACAAGTGGAGTAGCTGCACAAAAGCTGCAATATATTACACCGATCATTGGTGTAAACTATAAAAATTTTATGTTTGCCTACACTTATTCGCAAGTTACAGGCGATGTGAAATTTGATACAGGTGGTTATCACCAAATTACGCTGGGAATCAATTTATTTTGTAAAAAGGAACGTTACGACTGTAATTGTCCTGCAATTAACTAAAAAAATAGTATGCTAATTAAATCTGTAAATGGAAAAACACCTTTGATTCCAGAGGATTGTTATGTTGCTGAAAATGCTACAATTGTGGGTGAAGTTACTTTTGGAGCTTCTTGCAGTGTTTGGTTTAACGCCGTTATTCGCGGTGATGTTAACTTTATTACAATTGGAAATAAGGTGAATATTCAGGATGGGGCTGTTATTCATTGTACTTATCAAAAACACCCTACTATTATAGGAAATAATGTCTCGATAGGACATAATGCTATTGTTCACGGCTGTACGATTCACGATAATGTTTTGATCGGGATGGGTGCTATCGTTATGGACAATTGTGTTGTCGAAAGCAACTCAATTATTGCGGCTGGTGCTGTTGTTACCCAAAATACAGTAATTACTTCAGGAAGTATTTATGCGGGTGTTCCGGCTAAAAAAGTCAAGGACATCGATCAGTCGGATTTTGCAGGGGAAATTGGACGTATTTCAAACAATTACGTAATGTATTCCGGTTGGTTTAAAAATGAAGAATAAAAAAAATAGAAATTCCAAATTCCAAGGTTTGACACTTTTGGAATTTGGAATTTCTATTTTTGGAATTTAATAAATTATAAATTTATCCTTTCGAAAAAAGCTGTTTTATAACTTTCGCTAATTGGAATTCGTTTGTCACTAATCAAAACTTTATTTTTTTGAATGGATTTTACATGTTTTATATTGATGATATAAGAGCGGTGAATTCGCGAAAAACCTTTGTTTGAAAGCAGGTTTTCAAGTTTGATTAAGCTAATTAGAGTAAGAGTAAATTTATTATCAATAGTATATATTTTTACGTAATCTTTAAGTCCTTCGATAAATAGGATATCAGAAAAATTCATTTTTACATTTTCGTATTCCGCTCTTACGAACATAAAATCCTGTTCTGTTTCAGCTCCGGCTGTGTTTTCAGAAATAGCCTGAACTGTTGTGGCCGGGTGTAAAACCTGCTGTGCTCGTACGACCGATTTTAGAAAACGATGGAACGGAATGGGTTTTACCAGATAATCTACTGCACCCAGATTAAAACCTTCTACAGCATAATCGGAAAAGGCGGTGGTAAAAATAACCAATGGTTTTTTTTCAATGGTATTTAAAAAATCAATTCCGGAGAAATGAGGCATCTGTATGTCCAGAAAAATCAGATCAACATTGTTTTGATTGATAAAAGAAACGGCATCAATGGCGTTGTTAAAAGTGTGCACCAATTCGAGAGAATCTACTTTTCGAACAAAATCTTCCAGTAACTCAACCGCTAAAGGTTCATCGTCTATAATTACACATTTCATCTGTTGAAGTTTTAATTTTAAAAATTTTGTTTAGAACCAAAAGTACTTTTAAACCAGTAAAATAAGTTTTAAAATTATCATAAAATACGGACCGGATTTTAAACGATCCTGCTACTTTCGGGGTCTTGTTTTGCGGTAAGCTGTTGTAAAATTGCAATTCATCGTATTTAGTTTATGGCTGTTTGAATTTTATCTAATTCCAAATTCAGATGCACACGAAAAAATTTGTCGTCTTGTGTTATATCCAATTTGTGCGCATTGGGATAGAGCAAATCCAGTCGGTTTTGAATATTCACCAACCCAATACCTGAATTGTCAGGATCTTTACTATAGTTTTCGATTGTATTTTCGATCCAGAAATCGAGACTGCTGTTCAGAATGAATATTTTAATTTTAACATGAGCCGCACCTTTATAATCGGTTCCGTATTTGAACGCATTTTCGACAAACGAAATCAATAACAGGGGCTCAATAAACTTGTTTCTGGTGTCTCCATGAACATTGATAACGATGTCTTCAATATTGTTTAATCTTAGTTTTTGTAGTTCAATGTAGTTTTGGATATAATTGATTTCTTTTTCTAAATCAACTGTTTTATTATCGGTTTCATACAGCATATACCGCATTAGTTCAGATAAGGTAACGATGGCATCAGGAACTAAATCAGATTTTTTGTGTGCCAGAGAATAAATACTATTTAAAGAATTGAATAAAAAATGCGGATTGGTTTGTTTGCGCAAATAAATTAATTCTGTATTTGTTCGATGGGTTTCGGCAATTAATTTGTTTTGCTGATTGTTGTAAAATTCTGTCAGTGTTCTGATAATAGCACTGATGGTGATGATTAAAATATAAAAAAAAGAGGGGCCAATTTTAAAAAACAAAGGCTGTCTTGTCGCTAAGACCGCTCTTACTCTTGTTCCTCTGTACATTAATTTAAGATCTCCAGGAGGAGGTAAATTTTTTAGAGGTCTTGCCTGACTAAAATCAGGAATAAAATAATTGATTCTGATAATCATAAAAAGCAAAATCAGGACAAATACAAACACAAAATAGAGCCAGTATTTTTTCTCTAGAAGTAAAACAGGAACCAGATAAAAATAGTTCAGATAAAACAAAACAATTCCCGTACTCCACTGTACATAAAAATCAGTACTGACTTTAAACGGACTTTCATAAAATTGAATTAATGAAGTCAGAATAAAGAAAACCCAGATGATAGCATGAAGCAAAATTTTGTTTGAACTTGTATTTCTGATTGTGTCGAGTTTCATTTATAATTTTATTTTTAATAAAATTAAATCATTTTTGGTTACTGTTGGCGATCTATTTTGATTGAGCCTGATTACGACTAAATTTGCCACTTTTAAAGCATCACTTTCTGTTACAAAACTTTTAGAGTCGTTAATGACGGGAATAATAGCCTGCTTGATAATGATTTTGTTCTTTAAAGCAATCGAATAACCCCAACCTGACGTAGTTTTGAAGGCTTCGATTTTAAAAATTTCATTTTTCGCACAGGCTAAAAATTGTAAAATGAGTATCATAAGTAATACATTCTTCCAGATTTTACTCCAGAAGAACTGCATTTTTATTTTAGTTGTCATCACTTGTTTGCTCCTCTAAAGGTTTAAATTCCCAGGCATCGTCAAAATAAGTGGAGCCTGTTCTTCCCAACATATAAAAACCACGATTGTTGATCGCAAAACCTACAGCATCTGTTCGGCTGGCGCCTTCCATAGGTGTTTTTTCTGCCCATAAATCGGTAGTTGGATTATACTCCCAGATCGTTTTGATGTTTTCACCGCCTACAACATATCCTAAACCGTTCATTGTAAAACTTGAGGCATTTGAGCGAACAATAGCATAATCGTCATTGTAAGAGTTGTCATCATCGGTATCTTTATCGATGTCGCGTTTTCTGGTCCACACATCGGTTGCAGGATTAAATTCCCAAAAGTCTTCCTGATAAACACCGTTATTACTTCCTGTTCCAAGATAAACTTTATCGGCAATTACAAAAGCAGTTGCGTTACGTCTTTTATTTCCGCTAAAACCATTTACAAGAGTCCAGGCATTGGTCTGGTCGTTGTATTGATAGAAATCTTTCAGATAATTTCCGTCATAACCAGTCCCAAAATAAGCTTTTCCACCGGCCTGAAAACCTACTGCTGCATAACGGCCCGTTCCGGCGAAATCAGTTTTTTGAGTCCAGGTATTGTTGGTGGGATTGTACTGATAAAAGTCTTTTAATTTATTCGTTCCGTCATAGCCCAAACCAATATAACCTTTTTGATTTAGAGCAAAAGCCGAGGCAGAACTTCTTCCGATGCCTGGAAAATCAGCTTTTTGTTCCCAGTAATCTCCGGTCGAATTGTAAGACCATAAATCTTTTAAATAAACATCTCCGGTATAACCTGTTGCTACATAAGCATAATCGCCAATTACAAAACTAGTTGCACTGGATCTGGCAGGTCCGTCAAATGCGGACTTTTTAATCCAGTTTCCTATTAAATCTTCGTCGCTATCGTTGCTGCAGCCTATAAAAAAGAGACTTGAAAACAACGCTGCGAATACTATTCCTTTTTTAAAATTATTCATAATGTATTAAGTTTATTTAGTGTTTGTATTTGATGCCAATTCCCAAGACATATCCGTTACCAGGATTAAAATCGTAGACTTTATGATTGTCTCTGTCAATCAGGTTGTATTTTTTGTTAAAATCATATCCGGCTTTAAAATTGAGAAACCAGTTTTTGTCTACATTTCTTTCATATTCAAATGCTGTAGTCATTTGTGACAAAGTAGTCTTTACAGCATTGTTAATCGATTGATTTGTGGCATTTAAATGATAAAAACTACCATTAAAACTATTGGTCAGTCTAAATTTGTTGCGGACAGTATTCGAATAGGTAATCTTTGAATCCGGAAAACCAATTTGCAAACTGTTTTCATTGTTAAATGTATAGAGGAAAGACACTATAGGTAAGAACTTAGCATTGCCCAGTGCAGTCGATCTCGCAATTCCAATCTTAAGGCTTGCTCGTGAATTGAACTGTTGACTCATTTCTAAACTTCCCAAAAGAGAAAGATCGCTCAGATTCGCATTACTTTGGAAATTTAGCGTTGGGATAATCAAAAAATTCAAATTCATTGTATTTGAAAGATCATGTGAAATCTCAAATTTGTTTTGAATTTGATTGAATTGTTCTTCATCTTCTCTCGTTTTGTAACTCTCTAATTCATAATTCGCACTCAGATTCGAATATTCTAATGTGTTTGTTATTTTGGTTTTACCATCTAATTTATTGCTGTAGAAAATGTCAATACTGCTTTGGGTGAAATCAATTTTATTTGTTGGTTCCGTTTTTAAACTAAGGTTAATTTCAATTTGCTCCTGAGCTTTCATACTAAAAAACGAAATCAACAGAATCGAACTAATTAGGATTCTTATTTTCATTGTTTATTTATTGGTTCAAAAGTAGGAGGCTAATAGTTTTAAAAAAAAGAAGATATATGTATGGCTATTTTTGATAGACTAAACAGCCGTTTTTACGGCTGAATAGGGTATTGACTGGTGATTGATCTGTTATAGATGATTTATGGCTGTTTATAGTGCAAAAAAGCAGGACTGTATATGTTATGATGCAGCGCGAAAGAGGGGCGTTTATATTTGTTCAAAAAATTAGATTATGCACAAGTATATATTGATGTTGTTTTTAGCGATCGGCCTGTTTTCATGCGGAACCGATTCGGATGCAGGCGAGTTTGTGGTTGGCTCCGATTATCTGGCTGTAGGTAATAAGGTTATTTTGATTGATACCATGAGTGTAGAGGTGTCAACAATAAACTTTGACTCTTTGGTTACTTCCAATCAAAAGCGGATTTTGGTTGGGAATTATGAAGACCCGATTTATGGAAAAGTAAAATCGAACAGTTATTTTCAACTGGCTTCAGATTCTTATACTTTAAAAAATGACGGATCTGATACGGAAACTACCAACTATGTTTTTGATTCCATTTCGATGATTCTTAAATACGATAAGTACTATTATGGGGATACCACCAGAGTGCAGACATTTCATATTCATCGACTGATTCAGAAAGTAAAACCCAATACTGAGAATTACAATTTTTATAACAATTCGGTTTTAAGTTATAGTGATGAAAGTCTGGGCGCTATTTCATTCAAACCCAGACCAGTTGAAAAGGATTCTATTAATATTAAGATGAGCAGTGCTTTTGGAGCCGCACTTTTTCAGAAACTCAAGAAGAGAGAAATCACAGATTTTGATAGTTTTAATGAATATTTAAAAGGGCTCGTTCTTGTTTCGTCTACTTCAAATTCAGGAAGTGTTATTGGCTTTCATGTGGCGACGAGTAAAGTGCGGCTGTATTATTCAAAATATCAGGCAAATACTGAGGAAATTCCGTACATCATTGATTTTGAAATTTTAGATGCACAAAAGCAATTTAATTCTATTTCGTCGGATAAAACCGGGACAATAATTCAAAATTTGCCGGCCTCGAATAGTAAATTATCAAGTTCATTGACCAATCGACAGGGGTTTATTCAAGCTGGTACCGGAGTCGCTTGTAGGATTGATTTTCCAAACATTAAACAATTGAAGAATATTTCGGCTAATGGGGCAATTGTTGATGCGCAATTGGTTCTAAAAGCGGTTAACAATACCTACTCAGAAAAATACCCACTGGCAGATTCTTTAAAAATTTATGTAAGCGACAACTTAAACCGAATTAGTACTTCATTGGTCAATTCAGCCGGAACTGCAGTATTTGGTCTTTTGAATAAGAAGAGTGATGAGTTTAATGAAAATGTTGGTTATTCGATTCCGATTGGTTATTTCCTGCAGAAAGAAATGTTGAAACAATCTAATATCAGGTCCTCTCTTATTCTCACCTTACCAGGAATTTCCAAAACAGTGAATCGGATTGTTTTAGGTGATCAAAAACATTTGAACAATAAACTTCAGCTTAAAATTTATTACATCTCTTATTAAATGAAAACTAAAATTATCTGTTTAAGCTGTCTCATTTTGATGTCGCTTACTTCGTTTTCTCAAAGTATTTCAAGTTCTCCTTATTCGTTATATGGTCTAGGAAGTGTGTATGACTCCGATTTTGGAGATATTCCGTCTATTGGATCTTCGGGAATTGCTTTACCGTCTGCTACTTTTATCAATAATCTAAATCCAGCTTCCTTAGGGTATCTGCCACAGTACCATTTTATGTTTGATATTGGAGGAAAAGCCATTTCGACCACTTATCAAGGCAGTTCACGAAGCGAAAGTCGTAATAATTTTCAATTTTCACATTTGGCGTTTGCTTTTCCGGTAACTAAAAATTCAGGATTTAGTATCGCGATACGTCCATACTCGAGTGCGGCTTTTAAAATTTCGAACTTAAAATTACCAATAGAAAACAGTCAGGATTTTTATTATTTAACTGCGGCAGGTTCCGGCGGATTAAACAATTTAGATTTGTCTTATGGCTACCGATTTGGTAAAAAATTATCCGTTGGAGCTTCGGCATCTGTGCTGTTTGGAAATACAACCGACAACAGAAGTTTTTTAATCATGAATTCCGTCACAAGCATTCAAAAAAAAACAAATTACAATGGTCTGCGTGCAACATTAGGTGCTCAGTACCAAATTGATTCTACTTTTACCGTTGCAACAACTTTTAAAGTGCCAAGCCAGATAAAGGCGTCCAAAGTGCAAACCGTTCAAACCATTGCCGATGATGTAGTGACAACAATAGAGTCTAATGTAGTTTCGGATACAGATGATTATTATATGCCTTTAGAAATGGGTATCGGAATCAGTAAGCGTTTTAGGAGCAATTTAAACATGACGCTGGATTATGAAAAAAGCCTGTGGGGTAATACCAATCAATCGGAATTGTACGGTAATTTTGTAAACCAGGATCGATTTGCTTTGGGATTTACCTACAGTGGGAGAAAAAATATCCGTAAATACTGGGATATGGTTCAGTATGCTGCGGGAGCAAACTTTGATACCGGTTATCTGGAAATCGACGGAAAAAGAATCAACAATGCCGCAATTTCGATAGGGCTTACTTTACCCATCGAAAATACAAATTCATCTTTAAATATTTCTTATTCGTACGGACAAAGAGGAAGGATTTCGGATAATCTAATCAAAGAAAACTATCATAAAATATCTCTTAATTTATCTTTGGACGGAATTTGGTTCGTCAAACGAAAATTTGAATAAGGCTTTAAAAATCCTTTTCGATCACGGAATATTTGTATTCTAAAATCGATTTTAAAACTTCAGGATTGGAGTTGACGTAAAATACAGGTTCACTTTTTGGGTTGGTGGTAAAACCAACTGTCTCACGCAGGATATTTTGCGTTTGTCTTGCAACAGCTTCTCCCGAATCAATGATGCGGATGTGTTCAGGAAGAATTTTTTTGATTTGCGGAATCAAATAGGGATAATGACTGCAGCCCAGAACAAGATAATCGATATTGGCATCAATCATAGGTTGTAGGTAGGATTCCAGTAATTGAGTCATTTCCGGAGAATATAAGTTTCCGTCTTCAATAAGCTGAACGAGTCCGTAGCCCACTTGCTCAATAATAGTAGTATGTTGGAACATTTCGGCAGTTTTATTAAACAATTCACTGTTTAAGGTTCCTTTGGTCGCTAATATTCCGATAACCTGTGTTTTCGAATTGGTGGCAGCCGGTTTAATAGCCGGTTCAATTCCGATAAAGGGAATATCGTAATCAGCGCGAAGCTCACGAATTGCATTGGTTGTTGCCGTATTACAGGCTACAACAATTAGTTTACAGTTTTGTTCCAGTAAAAAATCGACATTTTTTTTACTTAAAGCAACAATCTCTTCTTTTGTTCTTTGACCGTAAGGAGCATTTTTACTGTCGGCTAAATAAATGGTCTTTTCGTTTGGAAGTAACTCATGAATGGCGTTCCAGATGGAAGTTCCTCCAATACCAGAATCAAAAACGCCTATAGGATTGTTGTTTGTCATAGTACAAATTTAATGTTTTTTGAAATAAATGCGGATGTCAATTAAAAGGAAATCTTAGGATGTTTTGTTTTTTTACTCGCAAAGACGCCAAGACGCAAAATTTGTTTTTTGTGGTAGTGCTGATGAGTTTTTTACTGCGGTATGGTTTAGTCCCTATGGGACATCTTTGTTTTTTGGTTACCGATATTTGACTCCTAAAGGAGTAGAGTATGAAGGGGGATATATCGGAGAGATTACATGTTTGTGAACAAGTCTGTCTAATATGGATGTTCTGAAGGGATTAGATTGGGTTTGCCTTACTACATTTTCTTGTAGTAAGGTTTAGTTTCTATGGGACATTTTTGTTTTTTGAGTTTCTTGGTTACCGATATTTGACTCCTAAAGGAGTAGAGTATGGGATATATCTCGGAGAGATTACATGTTCTTAAACAAGTCTGTCTAATGTGGATGTTCTGAAGGGATTAGATTTGGTTTGCCTTACTACATTTTCTTGTAGTAAGGTTAAGTCCTTATGGGGCATTTTTGTTTTTTGGTTACCGATATTTGACTCCTAAAGGAGTAGAGTACGGGATATATCTCGGAGAGATTACATGTTCTTAAACAAGTCTGTCTAATATGGATGTTCTGAAGGGATTAGATTTGGTTTGCCTTACTACATTTTCTTGTAGTATGGTTTAGTTCCTATGGGACATTTTTGTTTTTTGAGTTTTTTGGTTACCGATATTTGACTCCTAAAGGAGTAGAGTACGGGATATATCTCGGAGAGATTACATGTTCTTAAACAAGTCTGTCTAATATGGATGTTCTGAAGGGATTAGATTTGGTTTGCCTTACTACATTTTCTTGTAGTATGGTTTAGTTCCTATGGGACATTTTTGTTTTTTGAGTTTTTTGGTTACCGATATTTGACTCCTAAAGGAGTAGAGTATGGGATATATATCGGAGAGATTACATGTTTGTGAACAAGTCTGTCTAATGTGGATGTTCTGAAGGGATTAGATTTGGTTTGCCTTACTACATTTTCTTGTAGTAAGGTTTAGTCCCTATGGGACATTTTTGTTTTTTGAGTTTTTTGGTTACCGATATTTGACTCCTAAAAGAGCGGAGTATAAGGGAATATCTCGGAGAGATTATATGTTGGTGGCCAGGGATTATAGTCTACTTGCACAAATGTCCCGTAGGGACTAAACTTTTGTTCGTTTTTGTGCCGTAAGATACATTATGAAGGATGGTAGTTTTTTCGGCTTAATATAGCTCACTGTGTAAAACGTGCCTAGATCTGCAGGTTTTTTACGTGGAGTAGATTGTATAAAAAACGGTCCGTACTTTAAGTGTACGGACCGTTTTTTATGTAAAGAATTCGTTTATTAGAATCCTAAATCTTTTTTTACATCAGCAGTGATGTTTGGACCATCAGCTAATAATAAAGTAGAACCGTCTAATACGTATTGGAAACCTTTTGCTTTTCCAACTTTTTGGATAGAAGCTCTTACTTTTTCCATTAATGGTTTTACGATGTCAGTTTCTTTTTGTTGTAATTCTTTTTGAGCGTTGTCTCTGTAGTCAACAATTCTTTTTTGCATGTCCTGAACTTCTTTAGAACGTTCTCCGTTTACAGCGTCAGTTACAGTTGCAGCTTCTCCTTCGTATTTTTTGATTTTTACTTGATATTCGTCAACCATTTTTTTGTATTCAGCATCATATGTACCACTTAATTTTTGTAGTTGATTTTGAGCATCTAGCATTGCAGGCATTTTCGACATAATCTCGCTAACATCAACGTGAGCTACCTTAGCTTGCGCGTTCATTGTGTTGCTTGCTCCTAAAACTAGTATTGCAGCAATTAGTAAAGTTTTGATTTGTTTCATCATTTTTAAAAATATTAATTAATTATTGGTCGTATTTGATTTTTGCATTTCGGCTTCTTTTGCTTTTTTGGCCGCTTCTCTTTCTTCTAAAATTTTCTTTCTTCTGTCTTCTAATTCTTTTTTACGTTGTTCGTAAAGTTTTTGTCTTTCTTCAGCTTTATTCACTGCCGGTTGAGCCGGTGTTGTTCCTTCAGTTGGTGTGACAGTGGTAGTAGCAGGTTTAGCTGTTGTACCTTCTGTTTTGACTGGTTCTGTTTTCGCAGGTTCAGAAACCGTGCCATTTTTTTTGGCATCTCTTTCAGCTGCTAATGCTTTTCTCCTGTCATCGTATTCTTTTTTCTTGGCTTCCTGCTCAAGTCTTCTGTCTTCAAGCAATTTTAATCTGGCAGCTTTTTTATCATCCAACGTTTTTTGTCGGTTAGCCATCTCTGGATTCTCATCAATTGCGTTTTCCAGTTTTTCTTTAGTTTCCTGATCTTTCAATTGTTTTTTAGACAGCTGTTCGCGTTTTTCGGTTCGGTTCAAAATACGAATAACCTGATCGCTAATGTCGTACTTTTTATTGCTAAAGAGCATTGTTAAATCAGATGATTTGTCAAATATAAAATCGTAATTTTTTGCTTCGGCAATATCCTGCACGGCTGTAAAAACCTGATCTTGTATAGGCTTTGCTAATCCTGCTTTCTGATGCATTAAATTACCGTCAGAACCAAATTGCTTTTGCTGGTAATCCATCATTTCAGTTTCGAGAAATTTAATCTCTGTTTCTTTTTCGTCAATAAGCTCTTTTGTCAGTAAAGCTCTTTCGGCTTTAAGGCTTTCTTTAAGATTATTGATGTCTATTTTTTTTGTTTCTATTTCTTGTTTCCACTTTTGAGCCTTTAACTCTAATTGTGCTTTTGCTTCTTTGTAATCAGAAACATTTTCCAAAATATACTCCATATCGATGTAGCCAATCCTTGTCGTTCTTGTTTGAGCCTGACTTGTATTTGCTACAATCAGGGCTAAAAATATAAATAAAAATTGTTTTCTCATAACATTACTTTATTTGAAAATTTTTAACCAACTATTGTTTTTTTTAAAATTGTTGTCCGATAATAAAGTGAATTTCTTTACCATGCGCCTTAGTCTCTCCCGGTTGAGGATCGAAACCGTAACCCCAGTCAATACCCAATAATCCAAAGGCCGGCATGAATACACGTAAACCAACACCCGCAGAACGGTTCAGATCAAATGGATTGTAAGCTTTAAAAGTTGGGTATGATGAACCCGCTTCTAAAAATGCTAATGCATAGATCGATGCAGAAGCTTTTAATGTAATCGGATAACGCAATTCCATAGAGAACTTGTTATAGATTGTAGCTCCAATCTGATCTCCATTTGCATTTACCGGAGTCAAAGAGTTATTTTCGTAACCTCTTAACTGTACAGTTTCTCTACCATCCATCGAGTAGTTTGCCATTCCGTCTCCTCCTAAGTAGAAACGTTCAAACGGTACAACGCCTCTTGCCTGATTATATGCTCCAAGGAATCCAAACTCTGTTAAAGTTCGCATTACTAATTTACCATAAAGTTTGGTATACCATTCTCCTTTAAATTTAATTTTATAATATTCAAGCCAATTGTATCTTTTTTGATCCACTTTACCCTGGTCAGTATCTGCACTTGCATAATCAGAACCTACACTCACCATTCCTGGTTGTCCGTTTACGGTTTCTGTTTTGGTGTAATCTCCGGTGTTCAATGGTCTTCCGTCTGCACCAGAAGTTGGGGCTCCGGTATATTGTGTTTTGTATTCTTTTTGATTTTTTAAATCACCGTAATCAATTCCGTTAAACAATGAATAAGGAGGGGTTACTTTTGCAGAAATACTAAAGTCTGAACCATAGGTTGGGAATATTGGGTTAAGCCCTTTATTGCTTCTCGATAGTCCAATAGTATATGCTAAGTTTCTTGACGCTCCGTTACCAAAGGTAAACAATCCTGTATTATAATTGTTCAAATCATAGTGTTGGTAACTTACAGATTGTGACAATACGAAGTAATCGTCCGGCACAGTAAGTCTTTTAGCTAAACCAACTTGTAAAGTTAAGATGTTAAAACTTTTGCTTTTATCTACGCTTCTGGTAGCGAAATTGTTTAGGAATTGCTTACTATATGAAATAGAAGAACTAAATTGTACAGGTTTTTTTCCTCCAAACCATGGCTCTGAGAACGATACACTATAGGTTTGAAAGTAAGTACTTCCTTGTAAACGAAGTGCTACTTTTTGACCGTCTCCCATTGGTAATGGTTTGTATGATTCTTTGTTGAAAAGGTTTCTTGCTGAGAAGTTGTTAAATGATAATCCCAGTGTTCCGATGAAACCTCCACCGCCGTAACCTCCTTGAAGTTCGACCTGGCTGGATCCTTTTTCTACAACATGGTATTCGATATCAACCGTTCCGGCTGCGGCATCTACGTTCTTGAATTTTGGATCAATTGCTTCAGGATCAAAGAATCCTAATTGTCCAATCTCACGAATTGTTCTTACCAATTGCTCTTTACTGTATTTTTCTCCTGGTTTTGTTCTTAACTCACGATAGATAACGTGGTCATTAGTTTTATCGTTTCCTACTACCGATATTTTGTTGAAGTAGGCGATAGGACCTTCTGTAACTCTAATTTCAAAATCGATAGTATCGTTAACTGTTTTTACCTCTACAGCGTTGATGTTAGAGAACAGGTAACCGTTGTTTTGATATAAGTTTGTGATGTCTTCTGCATCAGGTTTTGTCTTGTCAGCGATACGTTTTTCCAATAAAACACCATTGTAGGTTTCTCCTTTTTTGATTCCTAAATAACGGTTTAATAATTGATCAGAGTAAACAGTATTTCCTAAGAATTTGATGTTTCCGAAGTAGTATTTGTTTCCTTCTTCGACTTTAATTTTGATGCCCAGCATGTTCTTGTTTTTGTTGTAAGTAACAGAATCATAAATAATACGGGCATCACGATATCCTTTTTCTTTATAAGCAGCAACGACTTTTTCTAAGTCAGTTTTGTATTTTTCAGGAATGAATTTGGAAGATTTTAAGACACGGAAAACATTTTTTTGTTTAGTGTCTTTCATAGCAGATCGCAGTTGATTTCCGGTAAGTTGTTTGTTACCTATGAAATCGATATTGCTAATTTTGACCTTATCTCCTTTATCTATCCGTACAAGCATGTTTACATGATTACCTGCAGTACTGTCAGGAGTATTGGTAATGGTAACTTTGGTGTTATAAAAACCTTCTTTTTTATATTTATTTTCAATATAATTTTTGGTTGTCGTGATTAAGTTTTCGTTGACAATTTTGTTTTTGGTCAAATTGTTGTCCTTAATTAATCCTTCGATTTTATTTTTCTTAATACCAACAAATTTGACTTCATTTAGTTTGGGAAGTTCGACAATGTTCAGATCCAGATAGATACTGTCGTTGTCGATTTTGTTAACATAAAAAGAGATTTCGTCAAAAAGGCCAAGTTTGCCTAATTTTTTAATAGCGCCACTGATTTCTTCACCCGGGACTGCTATTTCTTGTCCTTTTTGAAGGCCAGAGAAAGTAACAACGGTTTGTTCGTTAAAGCTTATTTTACCAACAACAGAAACTTTAGCAAGAATATATTTTTTTCCCTGATCAAAAGGAACTCTTTCTTGTGCTTTAATTTGTGAAAAACTACCCAAAAGAAGCAGGGTAAAGACTATTTGTATTCTTTTTTGCAACACTAAAATATTATTTAATTTGTTCACTGGTTTTTCCAAATCTACGTTCTCTTTTTTGATAACTAATAATAGCCTCATATAAATCTTGGTCTTTAAAGTCTGGCCATAAGACATTAGTAAAATATAGTTCTGCATAGGCGATTTGCCATAGCAAAAAATTACTTATTCTATGCTCTCCACTTGTTCTTATTAATAAATCTACGTCAGGTAAATTTTGCGTGTAAAGATGCTCATTTATAATTGAATCGTCAATAGCGTCTATTGAAATTATATTATTTTTAACTTTATCACTGATGATTCTCACGGCATTTACCAATTCTTCTCTTGATCCGTAACTTAAAGCCAGGGTTAAGGTAAGACGGGTGTTATTTTTTGTTTTGTCGATTACATCCAAGAGCTCTTTTTGAGCTGATTTTGGTAATTTCTCAAGATTCCCAATTGCATTAAGTTTGATGTTGTTTTCCTGCAGGGTTCCAAGTTCTTTTTTTAATGAATTGATCAAAATTTTCATCAGTGCTTCGACTTCCAGTTTCGGACGATTCCAGTTTTCTGTCGAAAAAGCGTATAGTGTCAGGTATTCAATACCAAGTTTGGCACATGTTTTTATGGTGTTTTTTACAGATTTTGTTCCGTTTTCGTGACCAAATGCTCTTAAAAAACCTTGTTGTTTTGCCCAACGGCCATTCCCGTCCATAATTATGGCCAGATGTTGGGGTAAATTTGTTTGATCTATTGATTCTATTAAATTCATTTTTATTATTCTGCGCAATAGCAAGGTTTTTCTCCAAAGGTATAAGTTAAAGTAATACCAGAGAAGACATACCAATCATTATTATTTAAATTTCCAAACTGTAATATGTTTGTGTTTTTTGTATTTGGATTGCTGGAGTCCATAGCATCTGTAAAAGTATATCGTGCTCCAACTTCAGCTCCCAGAACAATACTTGGAGTTATGTTTGATTTTATACCTAATATAATAGGTATGGCAAACGAACTTGAACTTATAGATTGTGTTACGGTTGGACTTGATGTAAAGCGATACAATTTGTCGTACATAAAAAAGTTAAGCCCGGAGAAGATATACGGAGTTACTTTTCTGTGATAATCATGCAGATTAAAGTCGAAAAAATTGAATTCCAGACCAGCTGAAAGTTCTTTTACATTATTTTTAAAGCTATAGCCTCTTCTGTTTCTTCCTGTTTCAGATGAATCGAAATCGTTTCCTGTAACGGTTGATTGTGTATACGAGAAACGATAGGAGTGACGCGGACTTTTATTCCATTTGTATAAGACACCAAAAGCCAGTTTTTCCGGTGCAATATAGGTAGTTTTGCCTACATCTCCTACAAAGTTACTTCCGCCTAAAAAAACACCAATCTCATTGATTTGAGCATTTAGTGTGATAAAGGGGAAAAAACATAACAATAAATTAAAAATTTTCTTCATTTAATTCAAAATTGCGTGCAAATATAATAATTATCGATTCGAATCAAAGTTTGTTTAGATAAATGTGCTTTTTTTTCAATTTACAATATGATTTTGAGCTATTTAATGATGATTCGCTATATGAAGAACGGGAAAATGTAGCATTATCGTATAGTGCTAATTCAGAAAACAGTTTAATTTCTTTTGTCTTCTCCCCAAAGCAGCTTGTTCCTCAAGGTTTTTAAGAAAGTTTCGCCCGGTATTTCTACCATTTTTATTTTAAAATCGGTCTTTTTGATTTTTAAAACGGATTCATTTTTTATAGAAGTGATTCTGGAATCTAAAGAGACTAAATATTGATCTTCTCTTCCGGTAACGCGAAGTTTGATTTCGGTATTGTCCGGGATTACCAACGGTCTGGCGTTTAAATTATGAGGCGCAATAGGAGTGATTACTAAGCTTTCGACATTTGGGGTCAAAATAGGGCCTCCGCAACTTAAGGAATAGCCTGTTGAACCTGTAGGTGTTGAGATTATTAAGCCATCTGCCCAATACGAATTTAAATACTCATTGTTTAAATAAGTTTCAACTGTAATCATAGACGTGGTGTCTTTTCGGCTTACTGTGACTTCGTTCATTGCAAAGTTTAAATCGTCTTCTATGGCGTCGTTTTTAGGATCGCAAGTTAAGCTTAATAAAGTTCTTTCGGAGATGGTGTAGTTTTTGTCGATGATAAATTGTAGAAAATTATCAATACTTTCTTTTGGAACGGTTGCCAGAAATCCTAATCTTCCTGCGTTGATACCTAATATAGGAAGGCCTGAATTGCGTACCAGAGTCGCAGCTCTTAAAATGGTTCCGTCACCACCAATACTAATAAGCATTTCAAAACTATGATCTAACGAGGTAGTAGAAGAAAAGGTTTTGTATTCTTTTTTAACGATGTTTTTTTCGTAAAGCATCTTCAGAAAGTTTTCTTCAATTACCATTTCGACATTATTGGAATTGAAAAAAATAAAAATGTCTTTAATAATAGGCTCTGTACTGTTTTGGTAATACTGCCCGTAAATGGCTACTTTCATTCTTTGTAATTAGATAATGAGGGAATTAGATAATGAGTCAATGTGTTAATTAGATAATTAGTCAATGTCAAGATTATTAAATCAACTAATTTGCTCATTGGCACAGTAATATTTTTATATATTTAGGTATTTGTCCAGATAATCTGAACGTTCTTTTAAGCTGTTGATATAGGCGTCTTCCTGATGTTCTGAGATGATTTCGTAATTGTATCGTCTAAACGTCTGAATAATTTCATTCATCGGTCCAATGCCAATTTTTATGGTGATCTGAACATTTTCTAAATCAGCTTCAGAGATAAAACAACCTAGGATCTTACCATTATTGCTTTCTATAATTTGAGTAACTTGCCCCATTGAGTAATCCAAAAGTCCTTTTTGAACGATAATAATACCGCCTTGCTCTTTTAAGAATGGAGTTTCATGAAAGAATTTCATGATGTCCTCTATTTCATAATAACCAATATAGGCATTGTTTTCGTCAAGCACTGGAACTGTATTGGTGTGGTTTTTTGCAAATACCTCTAAAACATCGAGCCATATCATCGATTTTCGGGCAAAATAACGTTCTAAAGTGTATTTGTAGTCAATTGCTTTTTTGTCTGTGTCAAAAGTTTCGACATCATCAGCGGCAATACTTCCAATAAAAATTCCGTTTTCCAAAACCGGAAAATGCGAAAAATTCAAATCAGCAAAAAAGTCCTGAACCGATGCTATCGTTTCCTGACTATCAATCGCTCTGAAATCATTGGTGATATAGTTTGTAATTTCTGTCATAGATCTATTGAAGATATTTCATGCAAAATAATCAAAAAATAGCAAAAAACGCTACGTTTTACTTTGTATTTTTGTCGTAACAAATATAGTGTTACTAGAATTAATTATCTATTTATATGACAAAGTTAAGTGTAAATATCAATAAAATTGCAACGCTGCGAAATGCACGTGGCGGAAATGTTCCTGATTTATTAAAAGTTGCGACCGATATTCAGAATTTTGGAGGGCAGGGAATCACGATTCATCCGCGTCCGGATGAGCGTCATATTCGTTATCAGGATGCACGCGATTTAAAAGCAATTGTGCATACCGAATATAATATTGAAGGAAATCCACAGCATAATTTTATCGATTTGGTTTTAGAATGTAAGCCAACACAGGTAACTTTGGTTCCTGATGCTATTGGAGCCATTACCTCGTCGGCAGGCTGGGATACTGTAGCTAATCAATCTTACTTAACCGAAGTTATTCAGGAGTTTCAGCGCAACGGAATCAGAACTTCGATTTTTGTTGATCCGGTGCTGGAGGTTATTGAAGGAGCAAAAAAAACAGGAACAGATCGTATTGAATTGTATACAGAGGCTTTTGCGCATCAATATGGCTTAGGGAATAAAAAAGGAATCGATGCTTATATTGAAGCTGCAAAATTGGCGAATGAGCTGGATTTAGGAATTAATGCAGGTCACGATCTGAGTTTGGATAATATTCAGTTCTTTAAACAGAATATCCCTGGATTATTGGAAGTTTCTATTGGTCATGCTTTAATTTCGGAAGCGCTTTATCTTGGTTTGGATAACGTAGTAAATATGTATCTGAATAAGTTGAAGTAATTGAAGTAATAATCCGTGGTTAATTTTAGAATCTAAAAATTGGGCACGGATCTTAGAAAGGTGTTTTTTTTCTGATAAAGCTACCTTATGAAGCCTAATTAGTTTAAGGATTGCTACATAAACTTTTTTTACCTTTGTGAGCAGTTTTTAAAATCATAATAAATGTTATATTCGAAAATAGAAGGGGAAGGGAAACCTTTCGTCATCATGCACGGATTTTTAGGGATGTCTGATAACTGGAAAACACTTGCTGGACAATATGTCGATGCGGGTTTTCAGGTTCATCTTTTGGATTTAAGAAATCACGGCCGCAGTTTTCATTCAGACGAATGGTCTTATGAGGCGATGGTACAGGACGTGTTTGAATATTGTCAGGCCAATCATTTGAATAAAATAGATCTTTTAGGACATTCAATGGGGGGGAAAGTAGCCATGCTTTTTGCAACTACATATCCTGAAATAGTTGATAAATTAATTGTAGCCGATATTGGTCCAAGATTTTACAAGCAACACCATCAGGATATTTTGGCAGGCTTAAATGCGGTAGATTTTTCGGTAAAGCCAAGCCGTAATGATGTTGAGGCAATCGTTGCTCAATATGTTCCTGATTTTGGTACCCGACAGTTTTTATTGAAAAATTTATATTGGGCAACACCAGGGCAGTTGGCTTTTAGATTCAATCTGGCTGTTTTTAATAACAATCTCGATGCTATCGGAAAAGCACTGGCTGATGGTTTGGTTTTTGATCAAGATACCTTATTTATTAGAGGAGGAGATTCAGGTTATATTTTAGATTCGGATTTTGACGCCATACGGAAGCATTTTCCAAATGCGAAATTCGAAACCATTCCTAACGCGGGACACTGGCTGCATGCCGAAAATCCGAAATTGTTTTTTGAATTGACAGCTACCTTTTTGAAAGAGTAGGTTCTGATTTCAGGCTGTAAATTCTGTTTCATTTAAAAAATGATGAAAGTTATAATTGTATTAGGATCTCCAAATTCAGAAGATGGAGATTTAGGTAAAATTGCTTTAGACAGACTAAGTTATTGTCTGGATATTTTTAAGACTAAAGAGCATTGTGTTATTTGTACAGGCGGTTTTGGAGAACATTTTAATAATGCTCCCCGTCCGCATGCTGATTATGCTATGAGGCATTTACTAAACAACGGGCTTAGTTTGGAAAACTTTTTAGAACCGGCATTGTCCGCTAATACGGTTGAAGATGCTGTACTGTCAAAAGAAATAGTGTTAAAGCATGGTTTAGATTCAATTGTTGTGATTACTTCTGACTATCATGTGGAAAGGGTGAAACTTATTTTTGATGAAATTTTAGGATTTGATGCTATAGAATATGCAGGAGTACAACACGATATGCCTGATGAGGAAAAAGAGAAATTACTGGCTCACGAAAAAAAAGCCATCAGCGGAATTTTAACTAAAGGTATATATTATTAAATTTTACTACTTTTAAATAAAATTTTAAATCATAAAAATATGAAACTATTACTTAGACTCCTTGTTACCGCAGGCTTGGTGTTGTTAATCGCGAATTTCTTGCCGGGTGTACATGTGGCAAGTTTTACAACAGCAATAATTGTTGCGATTGTTTTAGGATTGTTAAATCTGTTTATAAAACCAATATTAATTATTCTGACATTACCTGTTACACTTATTACTTTAGGTTTGTTTTTGTTGGTTATAAACGCGATTATTATTATGTTTTGTACCAATATTGTCGGGGGGTTTGCTGTTGATTCGTTTTGGACAGCATTGTTCTTTAGTGTCATCTTGTCTATCCTTCAGTCTATTACTTACAAAATAGTAGGAGACGACAATTAAAATAAATAGAGAGAGCGTGATGAAAACGTATTCAAATACAATAGATTAAAAACTTGGTTGGGTTGCAAAAATTTTATAATTTTGCAACCCAATTTTATTATGTAAATTAAAGAAGAAGATGGATATTAAAAGAATAGCAACAGACGCTGTGAATGAAACAATTGTAATGACAGTTGTTCACATGGATTATAAAGGTCAGGTAGCAAAAAGAATAAACGAAAAAATGCCATTGGCTACTGTAAAAGGTTTTAGAAAAGGACAAGTTCCTAAAGACCTTGTTGAAAAACAATATGGAAAAGCTATTAAGCAAGAAGAAGTTAAAAAAGTAGTTGATTTAGCTTTAGAGCGTTTTGTTCAATCTGAGAGATTAAATCTTTTAGGAACTCCACTTGCTAAAGTAAACGAAAACTTTGATTGGGATGCTGAAGAATTAACTTTTGAATACGAAATTGGTTTAGTGCCAAACTTCGAAATTGATTTAGAAGCTAAAAACAATATTGTAAAATACATCGTAACTGCTGACGATAAATTAATCGACGGTCAGGTAGAACGTATCCAAAAACAATTTGGAAAAGCAATTCCACAAGAAGCGGTAGTTGCTGATTCTGATTTGACAGGAACTTTCTCTAACGAAGAAAAAGGAATTGACAATACAACTACAATTGCTTTATCTACATTCAACAAAGCGACTGCTGATAAATTCATTGGTAAAAAAGTAGGTGATGTTGTGGCAGTAAGTACAAAAGGTTTATTTGAAGACGATCACCAATTAATGGATTACTTAAAAGTAGGTCATGATGATGTTCATGGTTTAGATATCGAAGTAAACTTTACTATCAGCGCCATCAACGGAGCTGAATTGGCAGAATTGAACCAAGAATTATTTGATAAACTTTTTGGTGAAGGAAAAGTAGCTTCTTTAGAAGATTTAAAATCTAAAATTAAAGAAGATGCTGAAGCTCAATTCGCACAGCAAGCTGACCAAAAATTATTGTTAGACGTTCAGGACTTCCTGATCGAAAGCACAAAATTTGATTTACCGGCTGAATTTCTTAAAAAATGGTTGCAAACTGTTGGAGAGAAAAAACTTTCTGCAGAAGAAGCTGAGGTTGAATACGCAAGATCTGAAAAAGGATTACGTTTTCAATTGATTGAAGGAAAAGCTATGGCTCAAAGCAATATCCAAATTACATTTGAAGATTTGAAAGCTTTTACAACAAACGCAATCAGACAGCAAATGGCTCAATTTGGACAAACAAATCCAACTGACGAAGAAGTTCAGGGAATTGTTGCAAGAGTTTTATCTAACCAGGAAGAAGTGAAAAGACTTTCTGAGCAGGTAGTAGCTGAAAAACTATTGGAAGTGTTTAAAGAAAAAGCAAATCCAACAACAAAAGAAGTAACTTACGAAGAATTTATTGCCGCTTCATACGGAGAATAATTTCTAAAAAATAAGTATATTTGAGCGTCAGGAGTTTTTCTGACGCTCTTTTTTGTTTTAAGTTTATTCTGTTTCACGTTCCAGGTTTTTGTTGGAACGAATGGTAGATAACCTGAAACTTGAAACCTGAAACAAAAAAGTAAGACAAATTGGCATCCTTTGTAAAAAGGTATGAACTTTGTCTTATCCGTTTAAGTCACTTTCTGACTTTAGATTTTCAAACTTTAAACTAAAAATATGAACTACGGTAAAGAATTTAAAAAATTTGCTACAAAGCACCAGGGAGTAAACGCGATGTACTATGATAAAATCATAGCTGCAATGAACCCAACTAATATGACTCCATACATTATTGAAGAGCGTCAGTTGAATATTTCTCAATTAGACGTTTTTTCGAGATTAATGATGGACAGAATTATCTTTTTAGGAACAGGTATCGACGACCAGATTGCGAATATCGTTCAGGCACAATTATTATTTTTAGAAAGTGCTGATGCTTCAAAAGACATTCAAATTTATCTAAATTCTCCTGGAGGAAGTGTTTATGCAGGATTAGGAATTTATGACACCATGCAATATATTAAACCAGACGTAGCAACAATTTGTACCGGTATGGCAGCTTCTATGGGAGCGGTATTATTATGTGCAGGAGCAGCAGGTAAACGTTCGGCTTTACCACATTCAAGAGTAATGATTCACCAACCATCAGGAGGAGCTCAGGGAGTTGCAACGGATATGGAAATCAATTTACGTGAAATGTTGAAACTGAAAGATGAATTGTATAACATTATTTCTCAACATTCAGGACAAACTTTTGATAAAGTACACAAAGACAGTGAACGTGACTACTGGATGATTGCTGATGAAGCAAAAGAATACGGAATGATTGATGAAGTATTAAGAAGAGGATAATTTTTTTAAGACTCAAAGTTGCTAAGGTTCTAAGATTAACTTGAAACTTTGAAAATTGAAACAAAATTACACTTGAAACAAAAAAATAAAAAGTTAAGAGGTTGCTAAGTTTTTAAGGTTTTAGTAATAAATCTCAGAAACTTAGTAACTTTGCAGCTTAGTAACTAAAAAAGAATGACTAAAGTAGTATTAGAATGTTCGTTTTGTGGAAGAAAAAAGCCAGAAACCAATTTATTGATTGCGGGTATTAATGCACATATCTGTGATAAGTGTATTGAACAGGCACATGGAATTGTATTAGAAGAATTAAAATCAAGCGGAAGCGCAAAACTTGTTGGGGACTTAATTTTAAAGAAACCAAAAGAAATCAGAGCTTTCTTGGATCAATATGTTATTGGCCAGGATCAGACTAAAAAAGTAATGTCGGTTGCTGTTTACAATCACTACAAACGTTTAATGCAACAGCAATTAGACGACGAAGTAGAGATTGAAAAAAGTAACATCATCATGGTGGGACAAACCGGAACAGGAAAAACATTAGTGGCGAAAACGATCGCTAAAATGTTAGATGTTCCTTTGGCTATCGTTGATGCAACTGTGCTTACAGAAGCAGGGTATGTAGGAGAAGATGTTGAAAGTATTTTGACACGTCTACTACAAGCCGCCGATTATGATGTAACCAAAGCCGAAAGAGGGATAGTGTTTATTGATGAGATTGATAAAATTGCCCGTAAGAGCGATAATCCATCCATTACGCGTGACGTTTCCGGAGAAGGAGTGCAACAGGCTTTATTGAAATTATTGGAAGGAACCGTTGTAAACGTACCACCAAAAGGAGGACGTAAACATCCGGACCAAAAATTTGTTGAAGTAAACACACAAAACATCCTGTTTATTGCAGGTGGTGCTTTTGATGGTGTTGAACGTATCATCTCTAAACGTTTGAACCGTCAGGCTGTTGGATATTCGACTTCTAAAAATGTAGATAACATTGATAAAGACAATTTATTGCAATACATCATTCCAAAAGATATTAAAGATTTTGGATTGATTCCTGAGATTATAGGGCGTTTACCGGTTTTAACGCATATGGATCCTTTGGATAAAGAAACATTGCGTGCAATTCTGACACAGCCTAAGAATGCCTTAGTAAAACAATATCAAAAATTATTCTTAATGGATGATGTTGAGTTTACAATCACAGACGAAGCATTAGATTTTATTGTCGACAAAGCATTAGAGTACAAATTAGGAGCACGTGGATTGCGTTCGTTATGTGAAGCAATTTTAACCGATGCCATGTACGAATTGCCAAGTTCAGATGATAAAGTTTTAAGCATCGACAAAGATTATGCAAAACATACTTTAAATAAAAATCTATTGAAACGCATGGAAATCGCTTCGTAAGTTTCTATAATAAGATTTAATAATTTAGAAAAAACCTGTTCGGCTTAACGAACAGGTTTTTTTATTTTGTAAAATAAAACGTATTGTTTTTGTTGTTAAGTATAATACTTTTCTTATATTTATGAAAATATATTTGTATGAAAAATATTAAAAAAATGGCAATCCTCTTAATGGTTTTAGGAGTTGCAGTGTTAACAGGTCGTTGTGTTTCAGAGGAAGCAGGAAGTGAACAAAAAATAGAGCAATCTATTACGGTTAGTCAAGCGAGGGTTTGGTTTGAACAGTATCAATCAAAAGTAAAAATTGATTCGTCGTTTAAAAGTCAGGTTTATAATTGGGATAGTGCAATCACGGAAACTTTTGAAAATGGGACTGAGGCACTTGTAGTTCCCGTTAGAGATAATAATCTTAGTGATGCTTATAAAGGTCAGAAAGTATTGTATTTATACCCTTTAGAAAATAAAAATGATTTTTCGGCCACACTATATGAAATACTCCCTTTATCAGAATCTTTAGAAAAAATAAAAAGTTCAGCGGATTTAGTTAACTTTAATGGATATATCATTGCCTGGGATTTAGAAAGAGGATTTGTAAATGGGGCAAAATTTGAAAACTCCAATACGACAGCAGCGTTAACTGGACTTAGGGTAATCTCTTCGGAGGAGTCAGAGCGTCTGAATAAATCGACAGCTAAATCAGATCCTTTTGAATTAGATGAAGTGATCATTCGCAGGGAAAAGTCCGAAAATAAACAGGATTATGGTGGAGGTGGAAGCGCTGGAGGCTCTTATGGAGGTAGTTTAAATTCAGGATCGAAGGGTAACAGTCCAAAGGGATATGTGAAGTCTCCCGGAGGTGGAGGAAGTAGTAGTTCTACAGGATCAACGGTAACTAAAGTTATTCCGCCTAGCTGTGAGAGTTTTAATTTTACGTCGAAAAAAGGGGCTAATTGGCAAGAAGCTGTGGTTAAAAATGTTCAATTTAAAATTGTTTTATTAACTCCACCGAATAAAGTTCAAATAACCCACGTTATTAATTATCCTCAACCAATAAGTTTTGGCATGCCAATAAACTATAATAAAGGGAATGGAGATGTGACTTCAGGTGTAGCTGCAACCGTTTCTGCGAAAGTTCTTCAATTGGTTATGGATGATGTAGTAAAAAAGTATGGAAGGACCGAAGCTTCAGAAGTAACAGTAAGCATGTATTTTCGTCAGAAATTAATAGATGAGTATCGTGAATATACTAATGGAGGTATTGTAAATTTTAATTCAACATCAAATATTAAAGCTACAGAATATAAAACGAGTCTATTTGGGACGGGAAATTGTGATTAAATTATTTAGATATGATAAGAGAAGTTTTAAAAGAAATAGCATATTTATATTATCCTAAGAATATATGTCCATGGACTCAAAAGGAATTGTATTTAGAAACTATGGAGTATGAAAGATTGAAAGCATTAATTGAATATTTTGATTCTGAGGACAATCAGAAACTACGAAATAGTATTAGAGTCGAATTTGATAAAGATTTAGTTTTAAGGGGTTTTGAAGATTTTTCCAGACTGGATTGGGAAGATCGATGTTATACCTTTTTTTTGAATATTGTTGAAGGAGGTGAATTGTGCTCGATTACTTTGTATTTAAGTATCTTGGTTCCTTATTATGTGATTGAGACATTAATTCATAAGAACCAAATGATAATTTCGAAATCTAGGATCGAAGAATTGGAGAAAGAAAATTTAGATCCGAGAAAAATGAAAGATTTGGTTTTGGACATTAAATCAATTGTTGAAACCAAACTACTGTATCAAGAATTTCCAGAAACATTAATTCATGGTGTTATTGAAGATATTAGTTTTCAGGATATATATTTAGGTCATTTTAAAATGTATAATGCTTTTTTTAATAATCGTCGATGAAAAGAATAACTAGAAACTATCTGATTTTTTTAGCTTTGTGCGTTTTGTTATTGATCTGTTCCTACTTTTCTGAGCGTTTCTATACAATTTGCCTCTATGATACTTATTATCTTATAAGTTATTTTTATTTTGTTATTCTTTTTTTGCTTATTGGTACTATTCTTTATTTTCTTAGATCGCTCCAATTTAGAAAAAAGAGAAGTTGAATATAGGAAAATAGTAAAAAACCTGTTCGTTAATTCGGACAGGTTTTTTTTGTTTTTTTGAAATTGTTTTCATTTTCATTTTTATGTAAATTGGCGACATGAAAAAAATATTGTGCCTAGTCATTATGTTGGTCTTGTTTTCTTTTAATAAAAAAGAGAGACTTCGCGGCGAAACCAAAGAAATCAATTACAGTGCTTATTATAAAGAAGCACAGCAATATTGCAAGCATAATAATCTAAATCAGGATACATTTTTCTTAATAGATTTAGGTGTTCATTCCGGTCTCAAGAGATTCTTTGTTTATGACTTTAAGAAAAATAAAATAGTACAATCATATATGGTAAGTCATGGTTGCGGTGATAACAACTGGGGAGGGACTTCATCAAAAGATAATGCGGTTATAAGTAATAAATTCGACTCGCATTGTTCTTCAACAGGTAAGTTTGTTATTTTAGATCGCGGAGTAAGTCAATGGGGAATTAAAGTCAATTATATATTACAGGGAAAAGAGAAGTCAAATTCAAATGCCAGAAATCGGGCGATAGTTTTGCATTCCTGGGATGCCATTTCAAGCCATGAAGTTTACCCGAAAGGAACACCCGAAGGTTGGGGTTGTCCAGCTGTCTCTAATGAGAATATGAAGGAAATTGACGGACTTTTGAAAGCAAATAAAAAAGTTTTGATGTGGATTTAAGTCATAAAATAGAGGGCTTTTAATTCTTTTTCTTATGAAAAGTATAATTCCTTTTTTAGCCCTGATCGAAACGGTATCCTTTTACTGCGGTGTTCGCAGTAAAAGATATAGTGTAGAGCGGGACAACGGGTTGTTTTGAAAAATGATTTTTCTGCTCCTGAAAAAGATTACTGCACCCTAAACTTCTCCCGATACTCAATAGGTTTCATGCCCACCATTTTAAAAAATACTTTTCTAAAGGCTTTGGGATCATTGTAGCCTGTTTTCTCAATAATCTCAGAAATCGAAAGTTGGGTTTGTTCCAGATATTTTTTAGAGCTTTCCACTCTTATATTTTGCAAATACTCAATTGGCGGGATACCCGTAACTTGTTTGAAACGTCGCGTCATATTACGAGTGCTCGTAGGAATGTCTTTTGTAATTTCTTCCAGTTTTTCGATTGTATGGTATTGGCTTTCTATTTTTTGCTGCAGCATGGCAACTAAAGTATCATTGTGCAAATGATTTGGTCTAAAGGTGCTGAAATAACTCTGCTTGTATCGGTTTAGGTCGATCGAAAAAATCTTCGCAATTTGAACTGCAATTTCATTTCCACAGTATTTTTGAACTAGAAGAATCAGTAAGTGAAAGGTTGAGGTAGAGCCTCCGCTAGTGTATAAACTGCCATCTGCGGTTAAAGTCTCCTCTGGTTTTAATTTTACTAGCGGGAATGCTTTGGTAAAAGCGCTGCAGGCATCAACGTGTGTTGTGGCTAACTTTTCGTTGAGCAAACCCGAAGCTGCAAACAAAAAGGCACCGGTACAAAAACTGGCCAGTTCGGCTCCGGACTGGTGGTGTTTTTTCAGCCAGAGAATAAAGTTTTTGTTCTTTGCAATCATTTCGCTCATATTATCAGTAGTAAAAGCGGGGATCAAAATAAGTTCGAGGATTGTATTAGAATCTTCAATCGGATTAACCTTATACCCAAACAAATGTCCTTCATTGATTTGTTCTGTCGATTGAAATACCATAATTTCAAAAGGCTTCTCGTTTTCTTTAGAGAGTTTATTAGCGGTTTCAAAAACTTCTAAAATGGCCGCAATACTTAGCAATTTATAGTCGTGCGGCACAATTAATCCTACTTTCTTAGTCATGATAGTACTTGTTTTTAGAAAAATGATAGTCTACAAAAGTAAGTATTTTGTCTTAAATGACCCTAAAAATGACTTTTAATGTAACTTAAAGCTAATCTTAAAAAATTAAATTTGCTTTAAATAATTTGTAATTTTATAAAGAAACATCTTTGATTTTGATAAATAAACAATGATAACAGTACAAAGCACCATTAATACAACTGTAAACAAAGCTTGGGAATTTTGGACAAAGCCGAAACACATAATAAAATGGAGTTTTGGTTCTCCAGACTGGCATACAACTTATGTTGAAAATGATTTGAGAGTTGGAGGTAAATTCAAGTATACGATGGCTGCGAAAGACGGAACTGCAACTTTTGATTATGAAGGAGTTTACACTGGGGTAGAAACCTTTTTAGTAATAGAGTATAAACTATCCGATAACAGAATCGGAAGTGTTCATTTTGAAGAAAATGATGAAAAAGTAATTCTTACAGAAAAATTTCAACCTGAAACAGAAAATCCTGAAAACATGCAAAAGCAATGGTGTCAGGCCGTGATAGACTGTTTTAAAAACTATGTTGAAAATAACTAAATAAAAAACGGAACAAGAACCAATTTAAAAAGTATAACTAAAAAAGCAATAAAATGATAACAGTACAAAACACGATTAATGCATCAGTAGACAAAGTTTGGGAATTTTGGACGGCACCGGAACACATTACAAAATGGAATTTTGCTTCTCCGGACTGGCATACACCTCATGCTGAAAATGATCTGAGAGTAGGAGGGAAATTTTCATCGACTATGGCTGCAAAAGATGGTAGTATGAGTTTTGATTTTGGAGGCGAATACACTGTAGTAGAAAAAAATAAAGCAATTGAATATGTTTTAGAAGATGGAAGAAAAGTAGAAATTACTTTTAAAGAAACAGCAAATGGGGTAGAGGTTATTGAAAGTTTTGATCCTGAAACGCAAAATCCGGAAGAAATGCAACGCGGTGGCTGGCAGGCGATCATGGATAATTTTAAAAGTTATACGGAGAGCAATTAGTTTTTTTAAGGTTCAAAGAGGCAAAGTGACAAAGTGACAAAGGCGCCGATTGACATCACAGAGAAAGAATTTAATTTTAAAAGCAGTAAGAATGACAAAGCAAATATGGCTGAATTTGCCAGTAAAAGAGGTGGCAAAATCAAAAGCTTTTTTTTCAAAAATAGGATTCTCTTTTAATGAAGAACACGATACAGAAAGTTCGACTTGCATGGTGGTTGGAGAAGGAAAATTTGTAGTGATGCTTTTTGAAGAAACATTGTTTGCCAGTTTTTCTCAAAATAAACTTACCGATACCCAAACAAGTTCAGAAGTTTTGATCTCGATTGATGCCGAAAGTATTGCCGAGGTCAATGAACTGGCTCAAAAAGTTAAAGAGGCCGGAGGAACTGTTTTTGCTCCAGCAGCAGAAAGTCAGGGCTGGATGTACGGTTGCGGTTTTGCGGATTTAGACGGTCATCGTTGGAACGTATTATTTATGGATTTTAGTAAACTATCATAGTATGGAAACTTTAGAATTTAAAATTAGAATTAAAGCTCCGGTACAGAAAGTCTGGTCGGTTTTATGGAATGAGGAAACGTATAGGAAGTGGACAGGATCTTTTTGTGAAGGTTCATACGCGATAAGCGAATGGAATCAGGGCGATAAAATACATTTCTTGTCTCCAAATGGAGAAGGAATGAATAGTGTTATTGAAACGAAAATTCCAAATGAGTATATGGCTTTTAAACATATAGGCGAAATCAAAGACTTTCAAGAATTGCCTCTTGATGAAGAAACCAAAAAGTGGACAGGTGCTATGGAAACGTATCGATTAACAGCCGATGACGAATTTACCGATTTAGTTGCTCAGGTAGATGTAGTCGAAAAATACATCGATTATTTTAAAGAAGCCTTTCCTAAAGGACTGGAAACAGCCAAAGAACTTTCAGAACAATAAAAAACAAACAACAAACAAAAAAACAAATATCATGGCAACAGCAGTAAACCCTTATTTAATTTTTAACGGAAATTGTGAAGAAGCATTTCTATTTTATCAATCCGTTTTTGGAGGAGAATTTCCGTTTCTTGGAAGATTTAATGAAATGCCGGCAGGTGAAGAAGGATGTGGTCCGGTATCTGAAAAAGATGGCAACCGAATCATGCACGTTTCTTTGCCAATTGGTAATACAATCTTAATGGGAAGTGATAGCAGTGAACAATCAGGAGATGTAGTTTTTGGCGGGAATTTTTCAATCTCAATAAATGTTGACAGCGCAGCAGAAGGAGATCGAATTTTCAACGGACTCTCAGCAGGAGGAGCCGTTTTTATGCCAATGGCGAAAACCTTTTGGGGAGCTTATTTCGGAATGTTTAAAGATAAATTCGGTGTAAGCTGGATGGTAAACTTTGACGAAAATATGCAGGGTTAATAGATATCTCTAATTTTATCCACAACCAAAAAGATTTCAAGGATTCAGTATTCTGATCCTTGAAATCTTTGGTAAAAAAAACAGATCTTAGATTAAAAAAGTTAGGTTATTTTGATCCCGGAACATAATTGTTAAATTACTCCAAAAAGCACATTCTTAGGTGCTTTTTCTTTTTAAAAAACAATCAATATCTTTTTTTATCAACTTTAGATTGTCGATTTTTGTCACTTCGAAAAATCAATAAAGATAAAATGGTAACAGAAGATAAAGAGATTATTTTATTAAAAGTTTCAGGACATGATAAAATAGGAGTGACGGCAGGTTTGACTGCTGTATTGGCAACTTACGATGCTAATATTTTAGATATTGGTCAGGCCGATATTCATGATACACTTTCTCTGGGGATTTTATTTGAAATTCAGGCTGGTTCCTCCTCGGGCCCAGTTTTAAAAGACTTGCTGTTCAAAGCTTATGAGTTGGAAATTAAAGTAAAATTTATTCCGATCTCTATTGACGATTACGAAAACTGGGTAAAATCACAGTCCAAACAGCGTTACATTATCAATATACTGGGAGAAAAACTGACCGCTTCTCAGTTGGCTGCTGTGACTAAAATAATGTCAGACCAGCATCTGAACATTGATTCTATTATAAGATTAACAGGGAGAACCTCTATTGTAGAAATAGAAGAATATCCGCGTTCCTGCATACAACTATCCGTGACTGGTGAAATTGTAGATAAGATCCATATGACGGCAAGTTTTATGGAGATTTCCAGAACTCTGGATGTCGATATTTCATTTCAGGAAGACAATATTTACAGAAGAAACAGACGTTTGGTTTGCTTCGATATGGACTCGACTTTAATTCAGACCGAAGTAATTGATGAACTGGCTGAGCTGAACGGAGTAGGAGATGAGGTTCGTGCCATCACAGAATCAGCAATGAATGGAGAGATTGATTTCAACGAAAGTTTCAAACAGCGTATGGCTTTGCTCGAAGGGCTAAGCGAAGATGTTTTGCAAAATGTTGCCCTCAATTTACCCATTACAAAAGGAGCGCATCGCTTGATGAAAGCCTTAAAATATTACGGATATAAAACGGCAATATTGTCTGGGGGATTCACCTATTTTGGAGAGTATTTACAGAAAGAATTGGGTATCGATTATGTTCATGCGAATCGATTGGAAATCAAAGACGGTAAGCTAACCGGTAAATACATAGGCGATATTGTAGACGGTCAGAAAAAAGCCGAATACCTTAAAGCAATCGCCGAAAAAGAAGGAATTCACATCAATCAGACCATAGCGGTCGGAGACGGTGCCAATGACTTACCAATGCTAAATTTAGCAGGTTTGGGAATTGCTTTTCACGCCAAACCAAAAGTAAAAGAAAACGCTGCAACCTCAATTTCAAGCCTGGGTCTTGACGGAGTTTTATATTTATTAGGATACCACGACAGGTACATCGATATGATGTAAACCTATCGTCAGGCTGAGCGAAGTCAAAGTCCTTTTACTCGACAGTTGAAATAAATCAAAAAAACCTTAGTTTTTATAAAAGCTAAGGTTTTTTTTATGGGCATGTCCCGCTGAAAAAGCGGGTCGGGCTATATGCTTCAATCTTTTGTGCCGAACCCCAGCACAAAAGGATTTTCACTTCTATCCCTCATGCGATTCGGCAATAGTATTGGGGCTTATTTTTCTCTGGATTTTAATTCAGTTTTAATGTCTTTGGAAGTCTTAAAAATTAAGAGAAGTAGTGGCAGTAAGGCAATAGGAACAATTTGAATAGCGCTGAATCCTTTTAAAAATACAAGGTAGATGTTAGCGATAAGTAATAAAAGTAAAAGGATGGTAAATGCATACGCGGCTGATTTTGAAATCTTCTCGCTTTTAACTAACTCTTCAGTAGTCATTTCGCTATATTTTTTAGTACTCATCTTATGTTGGTTTTTGGTTAATTGAATAGTGTATTTTGAGATTTCAGGTTGCAGGATGGTTTAGTTTCCATCCCTTTCCGATTAAAAAGTTTTTACATTTTAAGCAAAAGGCGTTTTCTTTATCTAAATGATTTTTTCCTTCAGCATCCCTCATTAAACATGTTTTTACCGGACAATGAGGCAAACCTTCGGTATGACCCAGCTCATGCAAAACAACCTTGTAGAATTGTGCTTCTTTGTTTCTTTTGCTCAGTCTAAAATCAGAAACCACGCAGGATTTGCCTGGATGATAGCCCAGTCCCATAACGCCCCAATCTTTGTTTTTACCTTTGGTAACGCTAATGTCGCTGTTGGATAAACCCACGATTACAGAATCTTTACCCACATTATCTTTGATGGTTTTAATAATAGTGTCGGCACGATACCTGTTTCTGGCCGGGTAAAATGCATTTTCCGGGAAGGGAATGTTGGCTCTTAAAACAACATTAGGGTTAATCGTTTGTATTTTATGATAAACATTTTTTGCCTGCTCTGTTTTGAAATCCCCCAAAGGTTGGAGAACAATTATTTTTGAATGCTGTTCTTTGGTACAGGAAACGAGAATAAACAGTAAAATCAAAAGTGAACTTTTCATTTTGCAGATTTGAAGTCTGTTAACTCAATATTTTTAATAGATCCGAGAGGAGCAATTTTGATCGCATTATTTTTCGGAGTCAGATAAAAATAATAAGCGCTATTTACATCTATCAAAAAAATGGCTTCGGTTTCGCCTGTATTAAAGGTAAGTTTTTGCTCGTATTTCAGTTTATTAAGCCTGATTTTCTCTGCAATTTTATGACCTTCGCCAATTCCCAAACCAAGAAAAAAACTAAGCAATCCAATTCCAATAGAAACTAGAAAAAAATGTTTCAGCTTGCTCTTGATGTCTAAGTCTGAAAATTTATCGCCATCCGGTTTAGTGCCGATTAATTTTTTTGCCCAGCTTTTGTTGCGATCCTTGTAGCACAAACTCAGAAAAACTAAGATAAGAACGGCGAAAACAATTAGACTTAAAATGATAATCGGATTTGCAGTTAGATCAGCAATGGGGCTGATCAGAATATCCATAATGGTTGAATATTTCAGAATGTTTATTTTCAATTGGAAAAAGAAAACACATTCTTTTAAAATTCCCAGCACGACAAGAAACAGATAACCTATTGGAATTAAATTCTGAATTTTTTCTGTTGATTCCATTCTAACTAACGTGGTATTTCATTAAAGTTTTTATAAAAAACTACATTTCTTTCAATTGCTCCAAATAATCCCTCTGATTCGAAAGCCTTGGAATCTTATGCTGTCCGCCTAATTTGTCACGCTCTTTTAGCCAGTCGTAAAACAAGTTCTCACGCGCCACATTAATCACCAAAGGATTTAAAGTCATATTGTTGTGACGTTTGGCTTCGTAATCAGAATTTAAAGTTTGTAGTGTTTCATCCAATACTTTTTGAAAAAGCCCCACATCAGCAGGTTTTTTCTTGAATTCGATCATCCATTCGTGAGCTCCTTTTTCCTTGTCCTGCATAAAAATAGGCGCAACGGTATAATCGATCACTTCGGTGTGCGTCAGTTGACAGGCTTTGGCAATGGCCTGATCGGTATTTTCGACCATTAGTTCTTCTCCAAAAACGTTAATATGATGTTTGGTTCTGCCTGTTACTCTGATTCTATAAGGGTTTAGAGAAGTAAAACGAACGGTATCTCCAATCAAATAGCGCCATAAACCGGAATTTGTGGTAATGACAATCGCATAGTTTTTATTCAATTCAACATCGGCCAAACGGATTACTTTTTGATTCGGAGTTCCGAATGTATCCATTGATATGAATTCGTAGAAAATACCATAATCCAGCATCAACAGTAAATCGCTCGAATTGTTTAAATCCTGAATAGCAAAAAAGCCTTCCGACGCATTATAGATTTCGTAGTACCTGAAATCTTTGCTTGGTAGAATTTTTTTGTATTGTTCTTTATACGGAAAAAAACTTACGCCTCCGTGAAAATAAACTTCCAGATTTGGCCAAATATCCAAAAGACTTTCCTTTCCTGTATTTACTAAAACTTTGTTCATTAAAACGAGCATCCATGACGGAACGCCTGCAAAACTGGTTACATTTTCGTTTTTCGTTTCATTTATAATCGCAGCAATTTTGGATTCCCACTCGCTCATCAGTGAAGTTTTACTGCTTGGAGTACTGCTAAATTCAGCCCAAATAGGCATATTTTCAATCAAAATGGCAGATAAATCACCAAAGAAAGTATTGTTGTTTTCGTAGATCTGTGAACTTCCACCCAGACGAAGACTTTTACCCAAAAACAATTCTGAATCCTCATTGTTGTTGAGGTACAGACAAAGTAAATCTTTACTCCCTTTATAATGACAATCCTCTAGGGCCTCATTACTCACAGGAATAAATTTACTTTTTGCATTTGTAGTTCCGCTCGATTTAGCAAACCATTTTATAGGAGTTTCCCAAAATACATTTTGTTCCCCTTGTCGGGTACGTTCAATCAAAGGTTGAAGCTCTTCGTAGGTAGCAATTGGCACCCTTTCGGCAAAAGTTTGATAGGAATTGATCGACTCAAAATCATACTGTTTCCCTATAATAGTATTTTCTGAAGCTGTCAATAAATTGTGCAGCAGCTCTTCCTGAACTTCATTCGGATATTTTAGAAAAAGTTCTATTTGATGTATCCTTTGTTTTAGGACCCAAGAAGCAAAAGAGTTGATTATTGATAAGGGCATTAGTGAAATTTATATTTTAGATTGCTGATTGTAGATTTTAGATTTTACAATTCGCGTAAAATCAGGAACCTTAAAATTTGAATATCGAAAGACAAATACTAACTTTGCCGTTGTATCAAAAATAGTGTTTTTTTGTAAAAAATAACATTCTATTTTTATTAAACATTCCGGTTCAGCTGAATTTTAATTCTTAAAATTCAGAATTCAGGCAGGCAAATCTAAAATCTACAATCAGCAATCTCAATTCTAATGACATATCAAGGCGTACTTACAAAAATGCAAACTGAAATAGGGGCTCCAATTCAGTATTATTTGGTTTTCGAAGACAGTTTTCTAAACATGAATCAACTACTGAACAAAGAAATTGAGATTAATTTTGTGGGATTTGAATGTCTGAACTGCCATAAGAAGAAAAAGATCTACCGACAAGGTTTTTGCTACGAATGTTTTTATTCGAGTCCTGCGGTTGGTGATTGGATTATGCGTCCGGAACTGAGTACGGCGCATCTGGGAATTGCAGACCGGGATTTGGAGTACGAACAAAAAGTACAGCTTCAGCCTCACGTTGTTTATCTGGCTTTGGCAAGTGAGGTAAAAGTTGGGGTAACTCGTAAAACTCAGGTGCCAACACGCTGGATCGATCAGGGAGCAACTCAGGCCATTGCGATTGTTGAAGTTCCAAACCGATATTTGGCAGGAATTACAGAGGTCGCACTAAAAGACCATTATACCGACAAAACAAACTGGAGAAAGATGCTTCAGAATACAGGGGAAAGTTTTGACCTGCTTGCCGAGAAAGCAAAAGTGGAAAGCTTAATTCCGGCAGAAGTACAGGAATATTTTTATGCTCAAAAGAATGATTTGTATGAACTGCACTATCCGGTTTTAAATTATCCGACCAAAGTAACAAGTCTGAATCTGGATAAAACCCCAACTTTTCAGGGTAAATTAACCGGAATTAAGGGGCAGTATTTAATCTTTGAGAACGGAACTGTTTTTAATGTAAGAGGTTCGGAAGGTTATGTGGTTAGTATTGCAGTTTAACATTTAAAGGAAGAAAAGCACTTTGTAAGGAATTGTTTATTAGTATTTTAGTATATTTATAATACAGTTTTAGTAAAATTGTAATTTGAATGTTGAAACATTTGATTACAATTTTATAATAATTATTTATTAGAAGATTTTAATTTTAAATCTAAAGAGAACCTAGTTTAGCAAAAAGCGAAATGAAAGTTTTTTTTTGAATTTCCAAGGACAAATATTTAATTAATAAATGAATTATAAAGATGAGTGTTTTAAAACGAATAAATGTGGTCAGGCGCAGCGTAATGCACCGTCTCACTAAGAACATTGGAAAGCCAAGATCAGAGCAGCATATTGTTTTAGTGGATAAAACAGAAATTAGGCGGGTCCTCATTTGCAGGCCAAATGCCAGACTCGGAAACTTGTTATTGATTACGCCGCTTGTTCAGGAAGTCAACGATATGTTTCCAAATTGTAAAGTCGATTTGTTTGTTAAGGGAGCTTTAGCTCTGGTAATTTTTGGAAATTATCAAAACATCAACAAAGTAATTGGTTTGCCTAAAAAACCGTTTAAAAGTTTATTGGAATACCTGAATGTCTGGATTTCAATAAAAACACAAAAATACGATGTTGCGATCAACGTAGATCAAAACTCTTCTTCAGGACGTTTAGCAGTCCAGTTCTCTAATGCTAAATATAAATTCTACGGAGATTCAAACGATGAATCTCAACTTCTAAAAAAAGACTACGATCATATTGCGAAATATCCTGTTTATAACTTCCGACATTATTTAACGAAACTTGGATTAGCAAAAAGTAATAAAATAATAGCCCCGATTGACCTTAGATTGTCTTCTTCTGAAATTGTCGAAGGAAAGAAAATCTTAAATGATTTAGTACAAAACTGTAAAAGAACAATTTGTATTTTTACTTATGCAACAGGCGCAAAATGCTTGTCAGAGGAGTGGTGGGAGAACTTCTACGCACAACTAAAGGAAGAATATAAAGATTATAATATTATTGAAATTCTGCCAGTAGAAAATGTTTCGCAGATTGCATTTCAGGCCCCAACATTTTACAGCAAGGATATCCGTGAAATAGGATCTGTAATTGCCAATGCCGACTTGTTTATTGGAGCTGATAGCGGAATTATGCATTTGGCCAGCGCAGTGCAGACTCCAACAATTGGACTTTTCTCGGTCTCCAACCTTAAAAAATACGAACCTTACGACAATTGCAGCATCGGAATAGATATTAATTTACACACTAAAAAGGATTATGTGAAAATCATAAACTCCATACTGAATAATGGGAAAGTTAGTGGTATCCGACAAGCAATTTAAAAATATAAGAATAACAAAAAAGGCATCCGTAGATGCCTTTTTTTATTTAGTTTTTCTTCTTAAACAAGCCATTGATTAAGTCACTGGCTTTTTTAGTAACTTCCTGAGTTTTCTGCTCTTTTTCGGTTGCAGCTGCTTTTGTGGTGTCTTTTGCCTTTGTGTTTTTATTGATAAAATCATTAAGGGCCGAAGTTCCTTTTTGAGTCAGTTTGTCTCTTTGTTGATTCGCAACTTGTGTCGCCAGACTCGTCACTGCACTTTTCATATCCGTTGTTATTTTTGGATTCGAAAAATTACCGCTAACAATAGCATTTATCGGAATGTTTTGCAGTTTTGCAGCATCCGCAGGAGACATTTTTGCCAGAAAAGCATTGGCTTCATTTCCTAAATATTTTGCAGGAACGTCTAATTTTAAATTGTAATTCATCGTTTGGTCAAAACCGTGCGTACCGCCAACTGTAATCTTAATGTCCTGATATTTGATGTCAAATGGTTTTACACTCACTTTTCCGTTATCAAACGTTAAGGCTGCTTTAATATCATTCAGATTTATTTTATTAGGATCAATAAATTTCAGGTTTGAAGTTAAGGCATTTAAAACCGTTGAGTTTTTAGAATTTACAGTAGTCGAAAGCAACTGACCAATCAAATCTCCTGAAATCGATTTTAAGTCCGGAGTTAACTCTTTGTCGTCTAAGTTTCCGTTTAATTTTATAGTCGAATTTAGTTTTCCGTTGATGATTCCGGCCAAAGGAGCAATTTTTTTCATCATGTCTAATTGCGTAAAAGTTTGCGCAATATCCACCTGATTGAAACCTAAATTCATATCAAAAGTAGGCACCTTTGTTTTGGTAGAAACAGCTCCGTTAAGACCAATTGTTCCTCCAAAAATCGATGTTTTAAAGTTTTCCAAAGTTGCTTTTTCATCCTTCACAATCAACCTGCCCGAAACGTCTTTTAGTTTTAGATTGTCGTATAAAACCGTAGTGGCTTTGGCATTTAAAGTACAATTTAAAAAAGCAGGAATCTTCATAGCCTCAGATGGTTTTGCAGCCGTTTTCTCTGTTGCAGCCGTTCCCGAAGTCATAAAATCATCAACTGCTAACTGGTTTGAACTCATATTGAAATTTCCTCTCAGCTCTTGTTTTTTGAACATAAAACCATAGAAGTTTTCCAGTACACCATTAATACTTAAGTCACTTTTTCCGGTCGTAGCGTCAAATTTTTTCAGGTTTATAGTACTCGGATTAAACTCAACCAATGCCGTGCTAATGTTCATCGATTTGTTGTTCTCGTCCGTATATTTAAATCCTGACAAACTCATTGTTCCAGAGTTTTTAATATTCTGATATTGGCTTTTTTCAACAGAAGCCATATCAAATTGTGTGGTAACATCGGCTTTTAAAATACCTGCAAGAGGTTTGTCCATTTTAATTGGGTACGCTTTAGAAAGATTCGACAGGTTGATCGTCCCTTTTAAAGCTGCGTTCACCATAGGATTTTGTGTTATGTTTTTGATGTTGGCTTTGGCGTTAAAAACATCCTGATCAATTCGGAAGGAGAGTTTATCCAGATTTACATAAGTATCATTCAGGATCCCTGTTTCGTTAATGATTTTCGTATCAATTACAATATTCTGAACCGACTTTGGCAGGTTTGGATATTGAAACGAAGCATTATTTGAAGCAATCGCAATATTAAATTTAGGAACCGTAGTATCCGTCAGTTCCCCTTTAGCAAAACCGGCAACTGTAAAATCTCCGGTAGTCTTTACACCATCCAGACTTGCGGCGTAAGCCGAAGGGATCAGTCCTAAGAAGTTTGTAAAAGCCGAAGTGGGAGTCTTAAACTTTAGATCATAAATCTGTCCGGCATCTGCCATCTGAATAAATCCGTCAAACTCTAAAGGCAGCTGATTGATTAAAGCTTTATTCTCTTTAAAGGTATATTTGCTTTTTTCAAGGTCAATTCCTAAGACAGCGTCTAAAGTCAGTTTTACATTTTTCATGTAATTGATTTTATCCATATCCAAAGAAACGTTGGCGGTAGACTTTGTGGTCAAATCTAATTTTGAGTTGGTAAAATCACCTGTTCCTTCATGGTTTAAGCTGTCAATCACCATTTTTATTTTAGATCTCTGATCAATATACCTGAAAGTAAATTGTTCAATTTTATAATTTTGAATTTTCAGCGAAAGCGGCTTACTTTTATCGTCTTTCACTTCTTTTTCTTTGTTTTTTAGGGCAATATCAAAATTGCCAACACCATCTTTGTTAAAAATAATATTAATCAGACCATTTGTAGAACTGACTCCCTGTATGTTTAAAGGTTCGTCTTTTCCTTTAAAAAGCTCTTTGATACTCATCTTTAAATTCAGTTCGCCTAATGAAACCAAAGTGTCTCCTTCGAAAGGAGCTTTGTTGATAATCACCAGTTTTTCGATTCCCACTGTGGCGTTCGGAAAGTTTCTAAACAAACTTAAATCGGCATCTGTAAAACTTACTTTCGCATCAACGCTTTCGTTAATAGCTTCTGAAATTTTGGCTTTTATTTGATCTTTAAAGAAATACGGAATGGCAAATAAGGCCGCTACTAGGACCACAAGAACTATGGCTGTTATTTTTAAAACTTTCTTTAACATATAAATAAATTGAGGGGTTAAATTGCTAACTGATTGCTGCAAAAATAGTTTTTTTTGGTGGAGTTCGTATATAAAGTTTTTGTAAAACATAAGAGTATACTCCTGTTTCTTAAAAACAAAAAACCGTCTGAATTATATATTCAAACGGTTTTTTAAGCTTTTTATGATTGGAATTATTTTTTAATGAAAGAAATAATCTTATCGATCATGATTTCTGAGACAGGTAAACTTTCATTTTTATAACTTTCGAGATTGGTCTGATGGTCTCCGTCGACAATTTTCATGATATGATTCATTTTATCAATGATCAGGAGTTCCGCATTTTTATTGGCCTGTGATAGAAGCTCAGCATCTTTTACGGTTACTTGTAAATCCTGATTTCCCTGAACGATTAAAATAGGAATGTTTAACTTTTTGATTTCGGTTTTCGGATCGTATTTAAACCATGAAATTAAATAGGGCTGAATGCTTGGTCTAAAAAGAGAATTCAGCATTGGATCTACTTTGTTCACAGTATGGCCACTTTTTAGGCTATCAATAATAGGGAAAGTCATTTCCTCTATTTGTTTATTTGATTTAGAGGCGATTTGTGTTTTGATTAACTTGTCAGCAGATTCTCCCGCCCCTGCAATGGAGATAAATTTATTGACTTTTGCTCCGGCAATCATTCCAATTAAGGAGCCTTCGCTGTGTCCGATCACAATGATTTGAGAGAAACGATAGTCTTGCTTTAACAAATTGATCCAGCTTTTGGCATCTTCAGTGTAATTCTCAAATACAAGAGTTTGCTCTGAAATGGCTGATGGTTTGCTTTCCCCAATTCCTCTTTTATCGTATCGCAATGAGGCAATTCCGTTTTTTGCCAGGGCTTCTGCCAGCATTTTCAAAGAATTGTTTTTCATCATCGGATTATTTCCGTTGCGATCCGTAGGACCCGAACCCGAAATGATTAAGGCTACCGGGCATTTTGTTTTCAAATCAGGCATTGTTAACGTACCAAAAAGCTGATCGATGTTGATTTTTAAAACGATCGGTGTTTCTGTAAAAGGAACTTGCGTTTTATTTTGAGCATCTACAAAACTCAAAAACAAAAGAGCAGCAAGCACAAATAATTTTTTCATTTTTAAAATGGAATTATTTAATATTTATTCCAAAAGGAAGCATCGCCTGAACACCTTTTTGTTGCTGAAGCCTTTTTACCTGCTCGATAAGCATATAGTTTTCTTCTCCAATTTCTTCCTTAATAAAGGCTTCTTTTGATTGTGCAAAAGGCAAACTTGAAAGAAGGTCGTTGAATGTTTTTTCGTATTCAGGATAGTTTTGTGTACTATACGTTTTGATTTTGGCAATTTTCGCAGCTTCAGCAATCGCATCATTCAAACCTCCGATTTGATCCACTAATCCAATTTTTAATGCTTCACTCCCTGACCAGACTCTTCCTTGTGCGATAGCATCTACCTGAGCAAACGTCATTTTTCGGCCTTCTGCCACATGTGTTACAAAAGTGTTGTAAATGTGTTCTACACCTTCTAAAGTAAAGGCTTTAAATTTTTCGTCAACAGGTACAAACGGACTGTAATTTGCTGAGTTTTCATGTGTTTTTACCTGCTCAGTGTTTATTCCCAGTTTATTGGCTAAAGGACTAAAATTTGGCAGTATTCCAAAAACACCTATAGAACCTGTAATAGTATTGCTTTCTGCAAAAATTTTGTTAGCGTTACAGGCAATATAATAACCACCCGATGCGGCATAATTCCCCATAGAAACAACAATCGGTTTTACTTTTTTGGTAATCTCAATTTCTCTCCAAATCAGATCAGAAGTTAAGGCGCTTCCTCCTGGACTGTCGATTCTTAAAACGATTGCTTTTACATCTTCATTTTTACGGGCTTCCTGCAAAGAACGTCTCATAGAACCTTCACCAATTACAGTAACATCTCCTTCACCGCCTTGTATTTCGCCCTGAGCATAAATAATAGCAATCTGGTCGGTTGCGGTATTGGTCAAAGCAGTTGTAATGTTATTTTGAGTATAATCTAAAATAGAAATCTTGTTGTAATCGTCATCTCCCTTAACTTTAAGGGCTTTTTTGATTGCATTATGGTAAACGTCCTCATAAGCAATAATATCTACCAGATGTTGGGCTTTTGCCATTTCCGGAGTTCTCGCTAATAAACCATTGGCGATTTCATTTAGTTTAGGGAGCGGAATATTTCTGCTTTTTGAAATATCAGTCGAAACAGTAGTCCAGATTGAGTTTAAAAGTGCAGTTACTTGTTCTCTGTTGGCATCACTCATCTTATTTTCAAGAAAAGGCTCAACAGCACTTTTATACTTTCCGTGACGAATTACTTCCATATGAATGCCTGATTTATCTTGAAAATCTTTGAAAAACATCACCTCAGATGAAAGACCTTTAAAGTCTAAATCACCTGCTGGATTCAAATAAATAGTATTGGCTACAGAATTCAGGTAATATTCTTTTTGGGAGTAGGTATTGGCATAAGCCCAGACAAATTTCCCTGATTTTTTGAAACTTTCAAGCGCGTTTCTCAAATCTTTATATTGTGCCAGACCTAAAGAAGATTCATCGTTTAAAATAGAAATCCCCTTAATATTATCATCTGTTTTTGCAGCTTCGATGGCATTAATCACATCTGTTAGGCCGATGCCTTTTTTATCCGAGAAAACAGTTACCCAAGGGTCTTTGTATTTTCCCGCATAATCGTTTTGAATTTGTTTTAAGTTTAATTCTATTACAGAATCACTTTTGACAGAAACGGCGTCGTCTCCTCCAAAAATTGCTCCAAGGAGAATTACCCCAAAAAAGAAGAGGATAATAAACACAAAAATTCCAATAACGGTGGCTATTATATTTCCTAAAAACTTCATAAGTGTATTTTTTTAATAAGTATCGAAAAAGGTTGGTTTGTTACAAAAGTAAACTAAAAACAAATTAATTCGAATACAGGATTTGATGAAATATCTGTAACTGCCATGTTTTGGGGCATTAAATTAAAGATAAGATATTTAGTAAGATAAATATTGTTTGAACTTAGAATATTTTATATTTGATGAAAACAATTGTTGTACTATGAAAGATAAAGTGATCTTTTTAACTTTTTTCTTTTTCTTTGGTTTTTATGCCGAAGCTCAAAAGATGCAAACCAAAAAAGTAGTGGTCGATAAACTGACAAAGCTTCCCTTAGAGAAAGTAAATGTTTACAATCAAAAAGACAACTCGATAACAAATGAGGAAGGTGTTTTTTCTTTTATTTCCGATCAAAATGAATTAAATTTTAGTTTGATTGGATATGAAAATCTGAAACTCAGCTTTGCCGAAATAAACAAACAGGATACGATCTTTTTGCAAAGTAAAACAATTGAACTTGATGAAGTAGTAGTGGGAGAAGAAATGGCTATAATGAAAAAAGTATATGCCAAAATGAAAGAGAATTATATCTTCGAACCTTACAATGAAAACTTCTTCTTACGATGTGTTTTGAAACGAAATGATGAATTAGAAAGATTACAGGATATTTATGGTAAAGTATCTAGAAAAAGCATCTTTAAATCAAAAACACAACCGGACAATAAATGTGAAGTTGAGATTTTGAATATGAGGAAAGTCGGAATAAAAGATAAGGCTGATTTTGTGTATTTTGAATTTCAGAGTTTCGAAAAGTTATTTGATATAAATGCTATGATCTCTATTAAAATTGAAGATTTTGAACTTACCAAGGAAAAAAATGTAGCAGGTGATTTTTTTAAAATTAGTTTTATCAAAAAGTTAGAAAATACAATTGAACAAAAAACCAGCGGCTATTTTATAATTAATAAGTATGACTATGCTATTGTAGAAACCTATTTTGATCTTTATGATAATGGAGAGAAAGTACCATTTCAAAAAAAGGACAAAGTAGAATATCGAACCACCAGTTTTAAAACCACTTCAAATTATAAGAAGAGTGCCAGCACCAATAAATATTATTTGAATAACGCAAAATCGGATGTTAGGGTAGAATTACTTGTAAGTGAAAAAAATATAAAAGCTTTTTATGATTACAGTACCAATTTTTTTGTAACTAATAGTTTTATTGCTGAAAAAGCAAAGTCGAATTTATCGATGGATAAAGATATTTTTAAAGTGAAATTTCCTTACTCAGAACAATTTTGGAAAAGCCAGAACCAACTACCCCTAACAAGCGATTTAAGTGCATTTTTGAAGAGGGTTTCAGAAAACAAAGAGAACAAGAAAGAGTTTGAAATAGTTGGAAACTTCTAAGTCTTGAATCAAATAATGTAGTTAATTCTAAAATAGTTTTAGTTAATTTGCATTAATTATGAAGTCACAGCATCAAATCGTTTTATCAATAGGCAGCAATCAGGGAAACAGGTTAACAAACATCGAAACGTGTATCGATTTGATACATAAAGAAGTGGGGACTGTAATCAGGGTTTCAAAACTGTATGAAACTCCTGCCTGGGGGTTTGAAAGTGATGCTTTTTATAATTGCGCATTGGTTTTGCATACCTATTTATCGGCTCAAAAAGTATTAAGTCAGGTTCTGAAATTAGAAAAAAAATTAGGCCGAATCAGATCTGAGGAACAAGGGTATCAGTCCCGAATTATCGACATTGATCTGATTACTTATGATGATGAAGTTATTGAGTCTGAAAAATTGCAGATTCCACATCCGTTAATGCAAAACAGAAAGTTTGTTCTGCTTCCTATGCAGGATTTAGGTGTAGACTGGGAACATCCTGTTTTTCAAAAATCGATTACAGAATTAATTGCAGTCTCGCCTGACGATAGTGTTTGTGAAGTAGTTCAGGAATTGAAAAATCCGATACGCGAAATTGCATTGGAGAACTTCAACTACATTGCTTTCGAAGGAAATATTGGGGCAGGGAAAACCACTTTGGTGCAAAAAATAGCTGAAGATTTTAATGCAAAAATGGTTTTAGAACGTTTTGCCGACAATCCTTTTTTGCCTAAATTTTACAAAGACCAAAATCGCTATGCTTTTCCGTTGGAAATGTCTTTTCTGGCTGATCGCTATCAGCAGTTATCAGATGACTTGGCACAGTTTGATTTGTTTAAAGATTTTATTGTAGCCGATTATCACATCTTTAAGTCCTTGATTTTTGCTAAAATCACCCTTGCAGAAGATGAATATCGTTTGTATCGAAATTTGTTTGATATTATCTATAAAGAAATGCCAAAACCTGATTTGTATGTTTATTTGTATCAGAACTCGGAAAGGTTGCTGCAAAATATCAAGAAACGAGGACGGAATTACGAGCAGAATATCGAGGCAGGTTATCTGGATAAAATCAATAACGGTTATTTGGAATACATTAAATCCCAAACTGATTTAAACGTGCTGATTATTGATGTTTCTGATCGCGATTTCGTGAAAAACCATAAAGATTACCTTTTTATCTTGGACGAAATCCAGAAGAAGATTTTAATTAGATAATTCGTAAATGTGTCAATTAGAAAATTGGATAATGTGCCAATAAACAATTTTCTAATTCTCTAATTACCACATTATCTAATTGACTCATTGTCTATTTCGGCCAGTTTAATTTCTGAAACAAATCCCAAACAACAATTCCGGCACTTACGGCAATGTTTAAAGAGTGTTTGGTGCCTAATTGTGGAATTTCAATACAGCCATCGCAAAGTGCAACGGCTTCCTGAGCAACACCGTAAACTTCATTGCCAAAAACCAATGCGTATTTTTGATTTTTCTCTGTTTTAAAATCCTGAAGAAAAATAGCACTTTCAACCTGTTCGATGGCAAGAGTCAGTGTGTTTTCTTTTTTAAGATTTTCGATCACCTCCAGAATGTTCTCGTGATGTTCCCAAGCTACAGTTTCGGTAGCACCAAGAGCTGTTTTGTGAATTTCTTTATTGGGTGGAGTAGCAGTAATGCCACACAGGATTATTTTTTCGATTAAAAAAGCGTCAGCGGTTCTAAACACAGATCCAATATTGTGCAGACTGCGGATGTCATCTAAGACTAAAATTAAGGGCGTTTTGTCTGATCTCTTAAAGTCTTCGATTGATTTTCGATCCAGTTCGCTATTTTCAAGTTTTCTCATATTGATTGTATTCAGGTCATAAAAAAAGCCTCCAAAGATAAGGAAGCTTTTTTAATTATTTTATTTTGTTTTTCAGATTAGCTTTTTACCGGATCTGGTAAAACAGTACCTTTAATAGTAAGAACTTTTGTTGGTTGTCCTTCAGCATTAGAAGTAACAGTTACAGTTTTTGTAAAAGCACCAACTCTGTCAGTAGCATATTTTACACCAATGATACCTTTAGCACCTGGAGCGATTGGCTCTTTTGGAGTTGTTGGTACAGTACAACCGCAAGATCCTGTTGTATTTGTGATGATTAATGGTTTAGTTCCGTTGTTTACAAAAACAAACTCACGTTTTCCATCTGCATTGTGAGCGATAGTTCCGTAATCAATAGTTTCTGTTTCGAAAGCCATTCCAGCACCTTCAATTTTAGCAACTTTACCTTTTTTACTGCTTTGAGCATTAGAAGCTGTAATTCCAACTACAGCTAACATAGCGATTAAAATTATTTTTTTCATCTTTTAGAGTCTTTTTTAATTATGACAAATCTATGTAAAATTCTTATATCTCAACTTAAAAAAAGCTTAAAATATTTTAATTTTTGAACGACTTCGATATTCCTCCAAAATATCATAAATTCGCTGTCTTAATTTTTTCATTTAAAATACAATAATTTGGCAGCGAAAGAGAAAGTGGTAAAAGAGACACCTTTAATGAAACAATACAATGAAATCAAGAGAAAATATCCTGATGCATGTTTGCTTTTCAGAGTAGGGGATTTTTATGAAACCTTTGGAGAAGATGCTATTAGAGCCTCAAAAATTCTGGGAATAACGTTAACCAAAAGAGGTGCAGGTTCTGAAACAGAAACTGCGTTGGCTGGTTTTCCGCACCATTCTATTAATACGTATTTGCCAAAATTAGTCAAAGCAGGACTTCGTGTGGCTATCTGCGATCAGCTCGAAGATCCAAAAATGACCAAAACCATCGTGAAACGTGGTGTAACAGAACTTGTAACTCCCGGAGTTTCGTTAAACGATGAGGTTTTACAATCTAAATCAAACAACTTTTTAGCATCGATTTATTTTGCTAATAAAAGTATCGGAGTTTCCTTCCTGGATGTTTCTACAGGAGAGTTTTTAACGGCTCAGGGGAATGCCGAGTATATCGATAAATTGTTGCAGAACTTTAACCCGAGCGAGGTTTTGGTTCCGAAAAACAATAAGGGCGATTTTAAAGCTGCTTTTGGAGAGGATTTTCATAGTTTTTATTTAGAAGACTGGATTTATAAGGAAGATTATGCTTTAGAAACCCTGACGAAACATTTTCAGACTGTTTCCTTAAAAGGTTTCGGAGTTGAAGAATTGAAAGAAGGAATCATTGCTTCCGGAGCAATTTTGTATTACCTGTCAGAAACACAACACAACCGTGTACAGCATATTACGGCTATTCAGCGTATTGCCGAAGATGCTTATGTCTGGATGGATCGTTTTACGATCAGAAACTTAGAATTGTATCACAGTTATAATCCAAATGCAGTAACCCTATTGGATGTGATTGACAGAACGCTTTCGCCAATGGGAGGTCGTTTGTTGAAACGCTGGTTGGCTTTGCCTTTGAAGGATGGTAATAAAATAAAAGGGCGTCATGATGTTGTTTCATATTTAAAATCCAATTCTGAAGTTTTGCAAAGTATTCAATACCAGATCAAGCAAATTTCGGATTTAGAGCGTTTGATTTCTAAAATCGCAGCAGGGAAAGTTTCGCCGCGTGAGATTGTTTATTTGAAGGAATCTCTGGATGCGATTATTCCAATAAAAACATTGGCACTCGAAAGTCCGCAGGAAGCGGTAAAGGTAATTGGGGATAGTTTGCATGCCTGCGATTTGTTAAGAGAGAAAATCGGGACCACCTTAAATCAGGATGCGCCGGTGGCTGTGGCTAAAGGAAATGCCATAGCAAAAGGAATCAGTGAAGAACTGGATGATTTGCGTGCTATTTCGACTTCCGGAAAAGAATATCTGGAGGGTATTGAAAAAAGAGAATCAGAACGTACAGGAATCTCTTCACTTAAAATTTCATTCAATAATGTTTTCGGGTATTATATTGAGGTTAGAAACACACATAAAGATAAAGTTCCTGTGGAGTGGATTCGTAAGCAGACATTGGTTAATGCAGAACGTTATATCACAGAGGAGTTAAAAGAATACGAAACCAAAATTCTGGGAGCTGAAGAGAAAATCTATAAAATAGAATCGGAACTTTTTGAGCAATTGGTTGCCTGGATTGCAACTTATATCAAACCTGTTCAAATGAATGCCAATTTAGTGGCGCAGTTGGATTGTTTGTGTTCATTTACGCAATTGGCGATAGAGAATCAATATGTGTGTCCGGAGATTGATGAGACTTTTGAACTGGAGATCAAAAACGGACGCCATCCTGTTATTGAAAAACAATTGCCGGTTGGGACTCCTTATATTGCGAATGATGTTTATTTGGATAGGGAGACTCAACAGCTTATTATGATTACTGGTCCTAACATGTCGGGTAAGTCTGCTATTTTAAGACAGACTGCTTTAATTGTATTGCTGGCTCAAATGGGAAGCTTTGTTCCGGCTGATAGTGTTAGAATGGGGATCGTGGATAAAATTTTTACCAGAGTAGGAGCGTCGGATAATATTTCGATGGGAGAATCTACTTTTATGGTGGAGATGAATGAAACGGCTTCTATTTTGAATAACATCTCAGATCGCAGTTTGGTACTTCTGGATGAAATAGGGCGAGGAACCAGTACGTATGACGGTATTTCGATTGCCTGGGCGATTGCCGAATTTTTACACGAACACCCGGGAAGACCTAAAACCTTGTTTGCAACGCATTATCATGAATTGAATGAAATGACAGAATCGTTGCCAAGAATTCAAAATTATAATGTTGCGGTAAAAGAGTTAAAAGACAATGTGCTTTTTATTCGTAAACTGGTAAAAGGAGGAAGTGCTCATAGTTTTGGAATTCATGTAGCAAAAATGGCCGGAATGCCTCAGATTGTAATTTTGAAGGCACAAAAGATGTTGAAAAAACTGGAGAAAAACCACTCAAGTGAAGCGTTAAATGGTGTAAAGTCTGAAAATGATGAAATGCAGATGAGTTTCTTTAATTTAGACGATCCTTTGTTGGAAGAGATAAAAGAAGAAATTCTGGGGCTTGATATCAATGCGATTACACCAGTTGAAGCACTGATGAAACTGAACGAGATTAAAAGGATGTTGGTTCGAAAATAAATTTCATTTTTAAAGTTTAGGTTATCAGAAAGTTATAAAATAAGTAGATTTTTTTTTTGAAAAACGCTTGTGTAATTGAATAAATGTCCTAAATTTGCACTCGCAATACAGAACAAGTCAAGTATTGTAGTTCTTAATTAGGATTTGAAATGCGAAAATAGCTCAGTTGGTAGAGCGCGACCTTGCCAAGGTCGAGGTCGCGGGTTCGAGCCCCGTTTTTCGCTCAATATCAAATAATGCTCGGATGGTGAAATTGGTAGACACGCTGGACTTAAAATCCAGTGAACAGCAATGTTCGTGCGGGTTCAAGTCCCGCTCTGAGTACTAAAGCCTCTTCTTTTGAAGAGGCTTTTTTTATGGCGTAAACTCACGCGCTTTAAAAGAAATTTACGAAGTAAATTTCTTTTAAAGAATCTAAGAATCTAAGAATCTAAGAATCTAAGAATCTAAGAATCTAAGAATCTAAGAATCTAAGAATCTAAGAATCTAAAATCAACAATCTAAAATCTAAAATAATATATGGGTGCCTTTGTAATTAGTAAGCGGTTTAATGATGAATATAAATTCGTGTTTACTTCGAGGAAGGGTAAAGTGATATTTACAAGTCTGAGTTATGAATTGAAGTTTGAGTGTGAGGAGGATGTTGAGAAATTTAAGGTGAATATTGAAATGGCCAGGTTTTTAAAGTTTAAAGGTTCTGGAGGGAAGTATTTTTTTAAGTTGATGTTGGGAGAGGTTCACTTCGCGACGAGCCGAAAATACACTACTGAATTGCTTTTGCAAAAAGGAATTAAGGAGATTGTTACTTATGCTTCGAAATCGGAAATTTTGGACTTCTCGTCGAGTGAGTCGATTTTTGAAGATGAAGTGGTTTTTGAGGAAGAGGAGGGGTAGGTAAAGGGAGTTCTAATAAAAAAAAATCCAAATTCCAATAATGCGCTATGTATTGCTGGAATTTGGATTTTTTTATTGGTTTTTTTATGTCAAATTTTTGGCATAAAAAAAACCATCACAAGGATGGTTTTAAAATTTTTAGAACTTAGGTTCTAATTATTTTTTTACTTCTTCTACTTTAGCAGCAGCAGAGTCAACTTTAGCAGCAGCAGAATCAACAGTTGCAGCAGCAGAATCAACTACAGCAGCAGCAGAATCAACAGCAACAGCAGTAGAATCTACAGCTTCAGTAGCTGCAGCGTCAGCTTTTTTACAAGATACAACAGTTAAAACAGCAACAACAGCTAAACTTAAAAATACTTTTTTCATCTTACTTTATTATAAAAGGTTAATTATTAATTCGTGGCAAAGATATAAATTTTTTAATATGTAAAATATTTTTTTATTTTTTTTTTAAAATATTTTCATTGCTCACGATTATCTTATTTATCAAATAATGTGCCAAAATAATAAAAATATGTTAAATTGTTGTATGTTTTGCCTAATTTATTTTTTGTTGAAGATTCCATAAGAGAATTGGGGATTTTTGTTCTCTTAGTTGCGGTTTGTTTTGTTTTTTGCGCATTATGGAGTTGTATCGGGAAAAACAAAAAGAGCTTATCTAAGCTCTTTTGTGTGTAATAATGGTGTTAGGCTTCATATGATTTGAAAAAACGGTTAAGCAACGATATTCATAATGCTGTCGGTAGCGCCTGTGTTGTCCTGAATATACGATTTGCAAATCTGACTTTTTTCTTCTAAATATTCTTTATCATGAAGCAGACGATCAAGATTCTGTTTTAGTTCAAGAGGATTAGAGATTACCAGGCATCCTCCAAGTTTGACCAGTTGAATAGCTTCGGCAAAATTGGAGTAATTGGGGCCAATCACAATTGGAATTCCAAATGTCGCGGGTTCCAGAATGTTGTGGATTCCCGGGTTTCCAAAACCACCTCCTACATAGGCGATTGTTCCATAACTGTAAATTTTAGTCAGTAATCCTATGGTATCTATAATAAAGACATTGTAGCTGGATATGTCTTTGTCTTTTTTTTCTGAGAATAAAACAGTCGATTTTGTGATTTGCGCTTTTAGGTTTGCAATCTGATCGGTTTTAATATTGTGCGGTGCAATGATGAATTTTACATCTTCGCCAGCCTGATTGATATATTCGGCTAGTAATGCTTCGTCTTTAGGCCATGAACTTCCTATAACTATGGTCGGAGTATTGTTTTTGAATTGTTCGATAAAATCCAGTGTATTGTCTCTTTCTAGAATAGCATTTACGCGATCAAAGCGGGTGTCGCCTGAAACTACAACATTTTGAAAACCGATACGTTCTATTTTTTCTTTTGAGCTTTTATTCTGAACAAAAAAGTAAGTGAATGCTTTTAGAGCTTTTCTGTAAAAACCACCATACCATTTAAAGAACATCTGATTGTCTCTGAAAACTCCGGAAATCAAATAAGTTGGAGTCTGACTCGTTTCTAATTGGCTTAGATAGTTCAGCCAGAATTCATATTTTATGAAAAAAGCCAGCTCGGGGTGGGCTAGTTTTAAAAATTTTTTTGCATTGCTTTTGGTGTCGAGAGGAAGGTATAGTGTAACATTTGCAATAGTATTGTTTTTGCGCACTTCGTAACCGGAAGGAGAGAAAAAAGTAATAATGATTTTGTGAGTGGGGTATTTTTCTTTGATTTTTTCAATTACTGGCAAGCCTTGTTCATATTCGCCAAGGGAGGCAGAATGAAACCAGATTGTTTTGTCTGAAGGTTTTATTTTTTCTTCGAGAATACTGAAAACGTTTTTGCGGCCCTCGACAAAAAGCTTAATTTTCGGACTAAAAAGCGCTACAATTTTCAGAAAAAAGCCAGCAATAGAAATAACTAAATTATAGAGAAAAAGCATCTGTTTGTTTTTGTGGCTAAATTACGGTTCTTTCGATTATTTTCATTGGTTTGAAGGTATTAAATAACTATTTTTGTTCCTCCTTTTAGAGACGCTGTATGAAATGCAAGTCTTTAATTTTAAAATATATTGAAAATGAAAAAAATTCAAATGGTTGACCTAAAAAGTCAATACGAAAAAATAAAAACTACAGTTGATGCCTCTATTCAGGAGGTTTTGGATACCAATACTTATATTAATGGGCCTCTTGTACATCAGTTCCAGAAAAATCTGGAAGACTATCTGGGAGCAAAACATGTGATTCCGTGTGCAAATGGAACAGATGCTTTGCAGATTGCCATGATGGGATTGGATTTAAAACCGGGCGATGAGGTGATTACTGCCGATTTTACTTTTGCAGCTACAGTTGAAGTTATTGCTTTATTGCAATTAACTCCTGTTTTGGTTGATGTGGATGTGGTAAATATGAACATCGATATCGAAGCAATTAAAAAAGCAATTACACCTAAAACAAAAGCTATTGTTCCGGTACATTTATTTGGACGTGCAGCGAACATGGATGCCATTATGGAAATTGCTGCCGAGCACAATTTATATGTAATCGAAGACAATGCGCAGGCAATAGGAGCAGATTATATTTCTAAATCGGGAGTAAAAAGCAAAGTTGGGGTAATTGGTCATGTAGCGGCTACTTCTTTTTTTCCATCTAAAAATTTAGGTTGTTATGGAGATGGAGGAGCAATTTTTACTAATGACGATAAATTAGCACACATCATCCGAGGAATCGTAAATCATGGAATGTACGAGCGTTATCATCATGATGTTGTAGGTGTAAATTCACGTTTGGATAGTATTCAGGCAGGAGTTTTGAATGCGAAATTGCCATTGTTGGATGAGTACAATGCAGCGCGTCGTTTGGCGGCTACAAAATACAATGCGGCTTTTGCAGGAAATACACATATTATTACACCTGAATTTGATGCAAACGAAAATGATCATGTTTTCCATCAGTATGTATTGAGAATTATTGATGCAGATCGTAATGCTTTGATGCAGCATTTATTGGATAAAGCAATTCCTTGTGCTATTTATTATCCAATTCCATTGCATTCGCAAAAAGCTTATGTAGATTCTCGTTATAAAGAAGAGCAGTTTCCGGTAACCAACCAATTGGTAAAAGAAGTAATTGCTTTGCCAATGCATACAGAACTGGATGATGAGCAAATTAAATTTATAACGGATTCTGTTTTGGAATTTTTGAATAAATAAATAAAGATTAAACCAAATAAACAGCAACACAAAATAACCACAAAATGAAAGTATTAGTAACAGGAGGATTGGGATTTATCGGTTCTCATACTGTAGTCGAATTGCAAAACGAAGGATTTGAAGTAGTAATCATTGATAATCTTTCCAATTCTACAGAAGATGTTTTAAAAGGAATCACAGCCATTACAGGTAAGACACCTTTATTTGAAAAATTAGATTTAAGGGAAAAAGCAGCTGTTCGGGAGTTTTTTAAAAAACATAGTGATGTTACAGGAGTAATTCATTTTGCGGCTTCAAAAGCAGTTGGAGAAAGTGTTGAGAATCCATTGTTGTACTATGAAAACAATATTGCTTCATTAGTATATTTATTGCAGGAATTACAACAAAAACCAGAGGCAAGTTTTATTTTTAGTTCGTCTTGTACGGTTTATGGTCAGGCTGAAAAAATGCCAATTACGGAGGATGCTCCGGTACAGGCGGCAATTTCTCCTTATGGAAATACCAAACAAATAGGGGAAGAGATTATTACAGATACGGCCAAAGTTACCAATATCAGTGCTATTTTGTTGCGTTATTTTAACCCGGTTGGGGCTCATGCTACAACTGAAATTGGAGAGTTGCCAATCGGTGTTCCTCAAAACTTAGTGCCTTTTATTACGCAAACAGGAGTAGGATTACGTCAGGAATTATCGGTTTTTGGAGATGATTATCCAACTCAGGACGGAACAGCAGTTCGTGATTATATTCATGTGGTAGATTTAGCGAAAGCGCACGTAATTGCGTTGCAGCGTTTGTTTAATAAAAAGAACTTGCAGAAAGTGGAAACGTTCAATTTAGGAACCGGAAAAGGAAGTTCGGTTTTGGAAGTGATTCATAGTTTTGAAAAAGTAAGCGATAAAAAATTACCCTATAAAATTATGCCGCGTCGCGAAGGAGATATTACCGAAGCCTACGCAAATACAGATAAAGCAAACAGTGTTTTGGGCTGGAAAGCACAATTAAGTTTAGACGAAGCCATGGCAAGTGCCTGGAAATGGGAACAGAAAGTTCGTTCTTAATTTTTTTCAGACGAAAATAAAATATAATAAAAACCCCAAATAATCTAAAAATTATTTGGGGTTTTTATTTTTGGCTTAATTTATTTTTATAAATTTGTAAGAATAAATTGTAGGAATTATGAAGAGGAAAAAAGAAGAAGTTAGAGCTAGCAAGGTGGAAGAGCCTGCTGTAGAATATGAAGTTCAAAAATCTAAATTTAAAAGAATTGATCAGGAAACTTTTGATTTTGATGCCGAGTTTGCAAAAGGACTGACTCCAGAGGAATTTAAAGCTGAAATGTTTAAGAGGATTCAAGCTTATCCGTGGAAAAAGTAATTTTTGAAAAAGAAGTTCTTGACTATTTTGATGATTTAGTTTTTGCACTTTTTAAAGAGGAGTATTTTGGTTTTCCTGAATCAGCTCAGAATTATGTAGATAAGATAGTTGTTTTTATTATTTCAGATATTTCGAGTTTTCCTCACAAGAAAACACCAAAAATACTCCAATATTTAGGTTCAAATTATATTTTTTAAAAACTCAATGCCAAAACAATCTGGTATATCTTCTTTGAAAAAAGAAATCAAAATTATTTGATAACCGGAATTGTAAATAATTACAGTGCAGAAGCAAAAGGGTTATAAAAAACAAAATCCTCATAAACAATCTTGTTCATGAGGATTTTTTATTGATATAGTTTTTCAACTGATCACTAAAAACTGAGACTGAATACTAACTATGCATTCGCAGTAACCGCTTCTTTATCAATTTTGTTGATCAAGCCTGCTAATACTTTTCCTGGACCAACTTCAGTAAATAAAGTAGCGCCGTCAGCGATCATTTGCTGAACAGATTGTGTCCATCTTACCGGAGCAGTCAATTGTATAATTAAGTTCTTTTTGATTTCATTTGCATCAGAAACAGCATTTGCGGTTACGTTTTGGTAAACCGGACAAACAGGAGTTGAGAATGTAGTTGCTTCAATTGCGGCAGCTAATTCTTCTCTTGCTGGTTCCATCATCGGAGAGTGGAATGCTCCTCCAACAGGTAAAATTAGAGCGCGTTTTGCTCCGGCAGCTTTCATAGCTTCACAAGCTTTTTCAACTGCAGAAGTTTCTCCTGAAATTACCAATTGTCCCGGACAGTTATAATTTGCTGCAACAACGATTCCGTCAATAGAAGCGCAAACCTCTTCAACGATATTATCAGCCAAGCCTAAAACCGCAGCCATTGTTGATGGAGTAATTTCGCAAGCTTTTTGCATAGCTAAAGCACGTTGAGAAACTAATTTAAGACCATCTTCAAAAGATAAAGTTCCGTTTGCAACCAATGCTGAAAATTCTCCTAAAGAATGTCCTGCAACCATTTCAGGTTTAAAATCTTCGCCTAAAGTTTTTGCTAAAATAACCGAATGTAAAAATACTGCCGGTTGTGTAACTTTAGTTTCTTTTAGTTCTTCGGCAGTACCTTCAAACATGATATCTGTAATTCTAAAACCTAAAATTTCATTAGCTTTTTCGAACAATTCTTTGGCTAAAGCCGATGTTTCATATAGGTCCTTGCCCATTCCTGTAAATTGTGCGCCCTGACCCGGAAATACGTATGCTTTCATTTGTCTAATTTAAAGATTGAATTTTTTGAATTGAAAATTAGTTTCAATTGAAAGGCAAAAATAGCATTTTTTTATTTCGTATAATCTTTAAACATGTAAATCCATGCTAATCTTGAAAATCGAAGATTAAAAGAAGTGAGCAGGGTAATGACGACAGCGATAATTGGAATAATTCTTAAATCGAAGTTTTTTTCGAAAAAAAATTGTGCAATACAATACGTTGCAATTCCCTGAGCGACTGTTAATCCGTAGTTTACATACATAGCGCCAAAGAAATAACCAGGTTCTTTTTGAAATTTGTAATTACAATGACTGCAAAATTCGTTCATCTTTGGAAGGCCAAAAGTGAAAAAAATATTTTTATCTGTAAAAACTTTTCCTTTATGACAAATAGGACATTCGTTGCTTAAAATATGAGTTAATGCACTTGACATGATCTTGTTGTTTTTTATTTATACAAAGGTAATCCAGAGTAGGATTAAAGTCTTTTTTATATCTTCGCTACTTATAGCACAATAAAGACATTTATTGTGACATCGCCTACCTTAAACGAATTTGTAAACGAAAAACATGATTGGGCGATCGCATATGTAACCAATAAAAAATAAATTCTACAGATATGAAAAAATACCCGGTTTATAGTGTTCAGAATTTTAGCTGCAATGATATTCATCGTGATTTTTATGTCAATACCTTCAAAGAGCATTTAAAAAGTCACAGTTTTGTAGAGGAGCCGCACCGGCATGATTCGTATCTTATGGTGTTTTTTACAAAAGGCTCGGGACAGCATGAAGTTGATTTTGATCAGTTCGAAATCAAAAAAGGAAGCTTGTTTGTGTTGCAGCCCGGACAAATGCACCATTGGAGTTTATCTGAAGATATTGAGGGCTTTGTGATTATTTTTTCACAGGAATTGTATAATTTATATTTCGGACAGAAAAATATTAACGAGTATAATTTTTACCATTCGATTCACAATCGGCCGGAAATGGTTTTTGAAGAAAAAGGAATTCTTAAAATCAGGCTTTATTTTGATTTGTTAATTCAGGAGAGTGTTCAGGACAACAGGTATCAACTCGATAAAATGCTGAATTTATTAGATTGTATTCATATTGAAATAGCTCGCAAGTATAATGAGACTTACTCGCATCAGGCGCATTCGTATAATATAAAAATTGATAAGTTCGAAATGCTTTTAGAACAATATTTTAAACAGGAGAAATTACCCTCTTTTTATGCGGAGAAACTAAGTATCACTTTAAAGCATCTAAATCGGATCTGTAATGAAATTCTACAAAAAACCGCAACAGAAGTTATTACGGATCGAGTGATTTTGGAGATAAAAAGAATGTTGATAGATAAGCAATTAGCAGTTAATGAAGTTGCCTTTAAAGTGGGTTACGAAGATTACTCTTATTTCTCTAGATTTTTCAAAAAACAAACCGGAATGTCGCCTACAGAATTTCGAAATACTGTGCGATAAGCTTTTTCTGCCACGAATTCACGAATTATTTTTAAGCTTTGTGTAATAAAAATTCGTGAATTCGGGACAAACAAAAAAATCCTGTACTTGAAAAGCACAGGATTTTATAACCAATCAAATTAAATCTATTTTTAAAGAATTAAGCTTGTTTTGCAAATTGTAATTCAATGTTCAAACGAACTTCTTCGCCTACTAAAACGCCTCCTGTTTCAAGAGCTGAGTTCCAGTTTAGTCCCCAATCTTTACGATTGATTTTTCCTTCGATGCTTAATCCTGCTTTTGTGTTTCCCCATGGATCAGTCATAATTCCACTAAATTCTACCGGAAAAGTTACTGATTTCGAAACACCTTTGATGTTTAAGTCTCCAGTTAATTCATAAGCTCCATCATTGATTTTTTTGAAAGAAGAACCTTTAAATGTCAGTTTTGGATGATTTTCGGCATCAAAGAAATCGCTGCTTCTTAAGTGATTGTCTCTATCTGCATTTGCAGTATCGATAGAAGTGATGTCTCCTGTAAATTCGATTGCAGCATTTTCGAAGTTATCTCCCTCCGTGTTAATTGTTGCATCGTAAGTTCCAAATTTGCCTGAGACATTTGTAAACATCATGTGTTTAACTTTAAAACCAATTTCTGAATGTGTTGGGTCAATTGACCATTTTGTAGTTGCCATAATTTTATTTTTTAAATAATTAATTTCATTTTGATAGGACAAAGTTACGGCGGTAGTGCGGGTAAGGGACTTAACCTAGATTAAGAAACAAAAAATGCGATGACTTTTTTGAGTATCGCATCTTTTATTGTTGCTTTGAGAGCTCCCGATTAGAGGGAAGAGTCTTGTTTTTTTGCCACGGGTTAAAGGATTTTCATTGATTAGTATGTTTCAATTCAGAAAAAATCTTTTTAATCTATATAATCTGTGGCTAGAAAATTAGCTTTTGTTGTTCATGTAAAAAGTCAAAGCGCCCGAAGGACATTTTTGAACTGCCTGTATTATTTTTTCAGTGGTAGATTGTTCAGGAAGAATCCATGGTTTTTCTTTTGGATGAAAGACGTCAGGATTGTTTTTTACGCAATTGGCAGAATGAATGCATTTTCCGGATTTCCAGACAATGGTAACTTCTCCATTAGTGTATTCTTTGATAAGGTTGTTTGGATTCATGGTTGAAAATTTTTGCAGTTAATTTTATTTTTAAATTCAGACCAATTTTCTCCTATAAAATTACTATTTCTTTTTGGCTTTATTGGGAATTTAAGTAAAAAAAAGAAACGATAACGTGCTGTTGTTCAGGTTTGTTATCGTTTCTTTTAAAGAGGTGTAAGTTGTGTTTTATGAATTAGTAATTCATAGGCACTTCCATCAACAGAAATTCGGCATCTGTATTTGCTTTGATATTTAAAGTTTCAAAATCAGAGATTCCCATTGCGTCACGAGTGTCTAATTCCTGACCGTTAATCGTTACATCTCCTTTTAAAATGAATATATAAACTCCGTTTCCTTCTTTTTTTAATTTGTAGGTTGTCGCGATTCCGGCATCAAAATTCCCCATATGAAACCAGGCGTCCTGATGGATCCACACTCCTTCATCATCAGCATTTGGAGATAGAACCTGAGACAGTTTGTTGTGTCTGTCGGCAACATCCAAAGTAATTTGTTGGTAACGCGGTGTTACATTTCTTTTGTTAGGAAACAACCAGATTTGCAGTAACTTAGTTTGCTGATCGGCATTTGGGTTAAATTCGCTATGTTGAATTCCGGTTCCGGCACTCATGACCTGAATATCACCATTTTTAATGATTTCGGTATTTCCCATGCTGTCCTTGTGCGCTAAATCACCTTCTAACGGAATTGTGATAATTTCCATATTATCGTGGGGATGTGTTCCAAAACCCATTCCGCCCGCAATAGTGTCATCGTTCAAAACGCGAAGTGCTCCAAACTGAATTCTTTCCGGATTGTACCAGCTCGCAAAGCTAAAACTGTGATAGGCATTAAGCCATCCGTGATTTGCATTTCCTCTTGTTTCTGCCTTGTGTATTATTATGTTTTCCATGATGTTAATTGTTTTGTTATTTTTATAGTACAAATTTACGATCAACATGCATGAAAAGCACTTAATGTAGATTAAGAAAAGGTTCTAAGGTTCTAAGTTGCTAAGGTTCTAAGGTTTTTAGTTGCGAAGGTTCAGAGGTACAGAGGTACAGAGGTTTTGCGGCGACTGAGATTGGCTGGATCTTCGTGTTTATGATCTAAACATTCTAAGAAGTCTAAGAAAGTCTAAGAAAGTCTAAGAAAGTCTAAGAAAGTCTAAGAAAGTCTAAGAAAGTCTAAGAAAGTCTAACTGTATTGCGAAATAAACTGCTGTACAACAGCATCTGTATTCTCGTGGCGTTTTTTCTTTTCCAATGCGATAGGCGGAGCGGCTCTTTCAAGGCAGTCTTTTACATCACAGGTTTCACAGGTGACGCCTACTATTCGTTTTACAAGGGGTTTTCCTTCTATAAATTTGAATTTCTTTTTCATGGTTGGATTAATTAAAATGCCAACTGAAATACTGCGTATGTTGTCTTTGATAAAAGGATCTTTTGTGGCCGACGAAAAAACCAGATATTCATTTCCGCTATGGATATAACTTGAGATCTGAGCATCAAAAAAGTGTGGTTTGTTTTGTTTGATGGCCTCGTCTATAGTTTTTACCGAAACCCATCTTCTGCAATAATGCTCGTTGGTTTCGTTTGCATGCGGTTCTTGTTGATTGGTAATGTGTAGCTCCTTTTTGATCTGATAAAAATCAGAGCCAATTTTGTGTGACATTCTTAAAAAGAATAAGTTCTTCAGATGAAAGTCTTTAGGAAGTAAATTGGTCAATCTTTGGTAAAAAGATTCCGGCGAAACTTCAAAGCTTTCGATCAGCGTTACAAATTCTTCCGGATTTGGCTTTTCGTTATTTAAAAAGTCATTGATTTTACCCACGATCAATTGTCTTGGTAATAATAAAGCACCTGCAAAGTAAGAAGCATAGAAATTATGCAATACCTGGTCGAAGTTTTCAAACTTGATCCAGCTGAACGTCAGTAAACGATCGGATAAATTCAGGTAGTTATAAGCGATTTCTTTGGCTAAAATGAAAGCTTTCTGCGGATCGTCAATCTCGGTTGAAAGTAACAGGGTTTTGCTTTTTGGGACGTATATGGAACGTAGGTCTTCTAAAGCTTCCTGATCGGTAAAGGCAATCTCTTTTATAGTATAATCAAATTCCTCTTTAAGAATCGCTTCCAGTTCTTTAATCGTAATCTTGGAATCTAAATTAATCTGAAAGGATTTAGAAAAAGCAATTACTTTATCTTCTAAGTCTTCAAAATAATTACTGTGTGCTTCCTGATAGGAACGTAAAGCGGCTAAGAAAAAACTCTCCCGGCTCAGATTGTAATGCTGTGCAATTTCGATAATGGTACTAATAAACGCATTGACCTTGGCGGGGGCATTGGCGATAATATCAATTAAATCTGCTTCCTGAATACCAAAAAGTTCAAGGGGAATCTCTTTTAAAATACCGGATTTTAAGATTTCCCCAATCGGAGCGAGGTTATTATCGAGTTTTAGCGAAACCATTTGGTCGTAAGTAACGTCCAGATGTTCGCATAAAAGTAAAATTTTATCTGTTTTGGGATATTTTTTTCCTTTCTCAATCTCGTTTAAATACGATTTTGAAAGATTGGTCAATTTGGCCAGGCCAAAAAGAGAAAGGTTTTTCTGGGTGCGGACCTGCTTGAGTTTTAGCCCAAAAATCAGCTTTATATAGTCTTTTTCGATATCCATAATATCAAATGTAAGTAATCTAAAAATAATCGCCAAAAAAATATTTTTTAAATTTAGCGAACGTTCGCTTGTTTTGTAAAAAACTTTTTTCTAATATTGTGGTGTAGAAAATATTAACCGTCAGATTGTTATGGTAAAAGCTGTTTTGTATTAACAGAAGACGATCAACAATTGATGACTAATTAAAAGCAGTAGCTATGAAAAACCAATTAGAGATTACCGAAACGGCAATGGAGTTTTTGGCCGAAAAGAAGCTTTCTTATCCAAAGATCTGGACAGAAGAAGCGATTGTTTTTATAACCGATTTACATCGAAAATTCGAGTCGCAACGAAAATTATTGTTGTTGCAGCGCGAACAAAAACAAGCCGCTTTTGATCAGGGAGTCATGCCGTCTTTTCCTTCAGAAACCAAAACCGTCAGAGAAAGTAATTGGGTGGCTGGAGAAATTCCAAAAGATTTACAGGATCGTAGAGTTGAGATTACGGGACCGGTTGATCGCAAAATGATTATCAATGCGTTGAACTCAGGAGCGAAAACTTTTATGGCGGATTTTGAAGACAGTACTTCTCCGACCTGGCAAAATTTAATGGACGGACAAGTGAATTTGATTGATGCGGTTAACAAAACGATCTCTTATACCGATTTGATTAAGCATAAATCGTATCACCTGAATGAAAAGATTGCGACATTGATAGTGCGCCCTCGTGGATTGCATTTACCGGAAAAACATCTTTCGATTGATGGGAATGCGGTTTCAGGTTCTTTGGTAGACTTTGGTTTGTATGTTTTTCATAATCATAAGAGACTTTTAGAAAATAACTCAGGACCTTATTTCTATATTCCAAAATTGGAACATTATCTGGAAGCACGCTGGTGGAATACGGTAATTGATTTCACCGAAGATTATTTGAAGTTAGAAAGAGGAACGATAAAAGTGACGGTTTTAATTGAAACGATTACGGCAAGTTTTCAGCTGGATGAGATTATTTATGAATTGAAAGAACATATCGTAGGGTTGAATTGTGGACGTTGGGATTATATCTTCTCTTACATTAAAAAATTCCGCAAGCATCCAAAGTTTATTGTTCCAGATCGCGATCAGGTAAATATGACTTCGCCTTTTATGAACGCTTATTCGAATTTGGTAATTCAAAGATGTCACAAACGCGGTATTCATGCAATTGGAGGAATGGCTGCTCAAATTCCGATTAAGAATAATGAGGAAGCAAATGCAGTTGCTTTTGCAAAGGTAAAAACCGACAAGGAACGTGAAGTGAAAAATGGTCACGATGGAACATGGGTAGCGCATCCGGATCTGGTTTCGCTGGCTAAGAATGTTTTTGATGCCGGAATGCCAACGCCAAATCAAATTCATGTTAAAAGAGAATATCGTAAAATAACAGAAGCAGATTTGATAGAGCCGCCAATAGGGATTATAACAGAAAATGGTGTTCGTAAAAACATCAATGTTGGAGTGTTGTATCTGGCTTCATGGCTGAACGGACAAGGTGCTGCAGCTTTGCATAACCTAATGGAAGATGCTGCTACGGCCGAAATTTCGAGATCGCAATTGTGGCAATGGCTCCAGAATAAAGTGGTTTTGGATAATGAACGAAAATTAGATTTGGCGTATTATCACGAATTGGCTTTAGACGAGTTCAAAAAAATAAAAGATGAATTAGGAGAGGAAAATTACGAAAAACGCCAATTCCCATTAGCTGAAAAAGTTTTGGAAAGATTAGTAGTAAATACTGATTTCGTTGACTTTTTAACCCTTCCGTGTTACAAATATTTATGAAACGTTGCGTTGATAATTAAAAATCTGCGTAAAAAAATAAACCTTATATGAGTTTCAGTGAAAACTAAAAACTGCGACTGAAAACTATTTACTTACTAACCAACTTAACTATATTACTTATGAAAACAACAGAAGACAGAATTCAGGAATTGATTAACGATTGGATCACAAACCCAAGATGGAAAGGTGTTGAACGTCCGTATACCGCTACAGAGGTGGTTACGCTTCAAGGTTCTTATCATATCGAGCATTCTATTGCTAAAATGGGGGCGGAGAAATTATGGAGAAAGTTAAAAAGTCAGGATTATGTTGCTGGTTTAGGTGCTTTAACAGGAAATCAGGCGATTCAGGAAGTCGATGCTGGTTTAGAAGCGATTTATTTGAGCGGCTGGCAGGTGGCGGCCGATGCAAATTTAGCAGGAGAAATGTATCCTGACCAATCGCTTTACCCGGTGAATAGTGTACCGATGGTAGTTAAAAAAATTAATAGTGCCTTGTTGAGAGCTGATCAGATTCAGGTGGTAAACCAGGTTGAAGATAAAAAAGATTATCTGGTTCCGATTGTAGCGGATGCAGAAGCTGGTTTTGGCGGAAATTTAAATGCGTTCGAATTGATGAAATCGATGATTGAGGCAGGTGCTTCAGGTGTTCATTTTGAAGATCAATTGAGCTCTGCTAAAAAATGCGGACATTTAGGCGGAAAAGTTTTGGTACCTACTCAGGAAGCGATCAACAAACTGATTGCTGCTCGTTTGGCTGCTGATGTTATGGGAGTTTCGACATTAATTGTAGCCAGAACAGATGCTGATGCAGCTAATTTGCTAACCAGTGATGCCGATCCGAGAGATGCAAAATTTATTACAGGCGAAAAGACCAATGAAGGCTTTTTCTATGTAAACAGCGGAATCGATCAGGGGATTGCGAGAGGATTAAGTTATGCACCTTATGCCGATTTAATTTGGATGGAAACCAGTAATCCGGATTTGGTTTATGCTAAGAAGTTTGCGGATGCAATGAAAAAAGAGTTTCCGGGTAAAATGCTGGCTTACAATTGTTCTCCGTCTTTCAACTGGGCTGCAAAATTATCAGTAGCAGAAATGGAAACTTTCAGAGAAGATCTGGCAGCTATGGGGTATAAATTTCAGTTCATTACGCTGGCGGGATTCCATGCTTTGAATACCAGTATGTTCGAATTGTCTAAAGCGTATAAAGAGCGTGGTATGGCAGGATATTCTGAATTACAGGAAAGGGAATTTGCTTTGCAGCAAAACGGATTCAGAGCAGTAAAACATCAGGCTTTTGTGGGGACTTCTTATTTCGATGCGGTTCAAAATACGGTAACGATAGGAAGGTCTTCAACTACAGCAATGAAACATTCAACAGAGGTTGAGCAGTTTTAATTCTTTGTTTTTACCATTAAGATATTAAGAAAGTTAAGCTTTGTGTTCTTAAAAAATAAGAAAGATTAAGTTTAGCTTAATGTATCTTAATATCTTAATGGTTTAATTTTACTTTTTTAAAAGCCTGGCTTTCATTTTGCTGAAAAATTCAGGTGTGACACCAATAAAAGAAGCGATTTGTTTTTGAGGAACTTTATAGACCAGTGTGCCATATTTAGCACAAAATTTCTCAAAGCGTTCTTCTGCTGTCAAACTTAAATTATCCATTAAGCGTTGTTGATTGGCAACCAGAGAGTTTTCGATTAGAATTCTGAAAAAACGTTCGAGCTTTGGGATGTCAAGATACAATTGTTCCTGATTTTCTTTGGACAGCGAAACGACTTCTGCGTCTTCTAAAACTTCTATAAAGAGTTGTCCGGGTTTCTGTGAAAAATAGCTGTACATGTCGCTCATCCACCAACCTTCGCACGAAAAAGCCAGAACATGCTCGACAATGTTATCGTTGATGTTGAAGCTTCTTAGAATTCCCGAATTTACAAAATACGAATGTTTGCAAACTTCTCCGGCACTCAGTAAAATTGTTTTGGCCTTGTAAGAATGAGTCTCCGTTTTAGATAAAAAATGAGCTTGTTCTTCAGGAGTCAGTGAAACGTGTTTGGCTATATTTTCAAGAATTAACGCCATTATTTTTCTTTTATCAAGGTGAAAGAGTTTGCTTTAAAACGGTTGTTTTCTACTTTTCCGGTTACCTTGGCTTTACGGACAGCATTACAAAAACCATCTTTAGCGTGTGCATCACCATGTTCATCAATTGTTGTTCCGTCTACAAAGTAAGTTTTTCCATCAATTCGAACGGCTAAATCACAACTTTTGCCTTCCATTCCAAATTGGCATTCGCCACAGGCTGTTTCGACAATTAGAGGTTTTTCATCTGTTTTTTTATCCTGAGCCTGAGCTGTGATTCCTATAAACAGGAAGAGTGCAAATAATGCGTTTTTCATTTTTAAGAGTTTACGGTTATTAGTTTTGAAGTTGTTTTGGCGCGTTCTGTAATTTCGTCAATTGGTGTTGCAAGAGTATCATAGCTTAAAACAACGCCCATTCGGCGGTAAGGTCTTGAAGTAGGTTTTCCAAAAATCCTGAAATCAGTTTTGGGTAAAGCTGCTACTTTTTCAATTCCGGTAAAAGTTGGATCTGTGGAGTCTTGTGAAGCTAGGATAACAGCACTCGCGCCAGCTTTTTCAAGAGTGATTTCGAAGATTGGGAGGCTTAGAATGGCTCTCAGATGCAATTCGAATTCATTGAAATTTTGTGTTCCTGCTAAAGTTACCATTCCCGTATCGTGTGGGCGAGGGGAGAGTTCAGAGAAGTAAACACCATCGCTGGTTAAGAAAAATTCGACACCAAACAGCCCTGCGCCTCCCAGTGCTTCGGTAATTTTTTCGGCCATATCCTGTGCTTCATACAAATCGGCTTCAGAAATTTTTGCAGGCTGCCAGCTTTCCTGGTAATCACCACGTTCCTGACGGTGTCCGATTGGTGCACAAAACAGGGTTGGATTGTTATTTTGAGTAATCGTTAAAAGAGTAATCTCTGAGTGAAAATCAACAAATGCTTCTACAATAACTTCAATGACATCGCCACGTGAACCTGCAACAGCATATTGCCAGGCTTTCTCAATATCAGTTGTTGTTTTTATGGTGGATTGTCCTTTTCCGGAAGACGACATTAATGGCTTTACTACGCAGGGAATTCCAACTTCCTGAACTGCTTTCTGAAGTTCTTCTGCTGAAGTAGCATATTGATATTTAGCCGTTTTTAATCCTAGCTCTTTTGAGGCCAAGTCGCGAATCGCTTTTCGATTCATGGTAAAGTTGGCTGCTTTTGCAGATGGAACAACGGTAATACCTTGTTTTTCGTAATCGTAAAAGCGTTCGGTACGGATGGCTTCTATTTCAGGAACGATAAAGTCCGGCTGGTGTTTGGCTACTATTCGATCCAGTGCTTCACCATCGAGCATGTTTATAACCTCAAAACCGTGTGCTACCTGCATAGCCGGAGCGTTTTCGTAATTATCTACAGCAATTACGGTTTGTCCGATTCGTTGTGCGGCAATGACAAATTCTTTGCCTAATTCACCCGAACCAAGGAGTAGTATTTTCATTTTGGATTAATTGTGTTGTTGGAGAAGTAAAAGTAGCGAAAAAAGAGTTGAACCGCAAAGTATTGTATGCCTATGCAATTTATATTAACCGCAAAGAACGCAAAGCTTTTGATGTTCAGTTAAAAGAAAAGGTTCGCAAAGATTTAAAAAAAATCTTTGCGAACCTTGCGTTGTCCTTTGCGAACTTTGCGGTTAGATATTATTAATGAAAATGATCTTCTTCTATTTCGAATTCTGCATCTTTTTCCCAGATTTCCATTTCACAAGGTTTACAATTGAATTTTAGTTTGTACTCTAATTCACCCTGCTTTAATACTAATGGTTCTTTTACCTTAACACCAACTATATCTTTTTGGTGTATCGGACATTTTTTTAATTCGTATTTGATGCAATATTTGGTCGTCATCACACGCGATTTTCCTGGATCCCACTGTAGTTCAAATGCTTTTTCGATTTCGGTAACGCCATGACGTTCGTAGAATTTACGGGCCGTTTTGTTGGAAACATTGTACATGAAATCCAATTTAGTTTCCGGATAAGGATGTGATGTTTTAACTAACTGGTGCTCTTCGCGTTTGTAATTTGCCAGACGAATTGCTGTTAACTGATCGTAAACGGTTCTTCTCATTTCGTTAATTTTTGAAATAGGAAGGAACCAGTTTTGAGAAAACATTACATTAATTTCATCAGCGGTATAAGGTGTAAAACCTGTTTTGGCCAATTGTGTTTTGATGTTTTCTTCGATTGATTCGCCAGTTTTAGTTTGCTCTTTTGCATGCTCAAGGGTAACAATACTTACATTTCCGTCTTCATCGGTTGCGATTAATTCGAAGCCTGTTTCAGTTTCAGTAAGCAATAAAGTTGTACTTAGCTTTCGAATAGCACTGTCTTCTCTCTCTACAACTTTAATGAAAGCAGCGTCGTTGTTACGGTAAATAAAAGTTCCGTCTTTTACTTCTTTTAAAACGTTTGGATAAATTTTTCCGTTTTCGGCTTTGTTTACATAGATTCCGTCGGCTTCATTGTTTTCGTTGATAAAACAAAGTCCGTCACCATTATTCAGTAGTTCACCGTTTTCGATTTCGTATGCGTTTCCAATAGTTCGGATTAATTTTCCAATATATTGACCTTTTGATTTTGGGCTTTCCCAAGAACCAATAGAGCTGTGTCTTTCGTTTACGAAATAATCCGTATAACCACGGTTGAAAGTTCTGTTTAAAGAAGAATCAAAGGTATAGGTGCATTTTCCGGAAGAAGCTTTGGTATATTTATCACTTCCCGCGCCTTCTAAAAAGCTGTCTAATTTTTGGCGTAAATAAGAAACGTTGTTTTTTACATAAACGACATCTTTCAGTCTTCCTTCAATTTTGAAAGAAACGATTCCTGCTTCAATTAAGTTTGGAATCTGATCTGAGATGTCTAAATCTTTTATAGAAAGTAAGTGACTGTTTTTGATTAAAGTTTCTCCGTTTCCGTCTATTAAGTTATATGGTAAACGACAGTTTTGTGCGCAAGAACCACGATTGGCACTTCGTTCTCCGTTGGCCACACTCATATAGCAGTTTCCACTGAAAGAAACGCATAAAGCTCCGGTTACAAAAAATTCTAGTTCAACATCAGCTTCGTCATAAATCGTTTTAATTTGATGCAAGTTCAATTCGCGGGCTAAAACCACACGTTTAATTCCGGCATCTTTTAAGAATTTTATCTTATCGGCATCACGATTATTGGCTTGTGTACTGGCATGAAGTACGATAGGAGGCAAGTCCATTTCCATAATCGCCATATCCTGAATGATTAAGGCGTCAACACCAATGTCGTACAATTCCCAAATCATTTTGCGACAGGTTTCCAGTTCGTTATCGTACAAAATGGTATTCATAACCACAAAAACCTGTGCATTAAAAAGGTGTGCATATTGTACCAATGCAGCTACATCTTCAATAGAATTGTTGGCATTCGAGCGTGCTCCAAATTGCGGTGCACCAATATAAACAGCATCGGCACCACTATTAATGGCTGCCATTCCTCCAATTAAATCCCTGGCAGGAGCTAATATTTCAATCTTCTTCTTCATTTTAAGTACTTTAGGCTTTTGTGGTGTTCACGGAAAAAAGTTTGCAAAGTTCTTATAAATATTTCGAGTTTGCTAATGCTGAGGTGATTTTTTTAGAATTGTTAACTTATATGGAATGATGATGATTAAGAGTGCAGTTTATTTAAGATATTTAATAATTCAGGTTGTTTCGGATGTCTTTTTAAAATTGAATCGGTTCATAAATAAGTTGTACTACCCCGGATTTAAAAGTGTTAGTGGTAACAAGTTTTAATTCTAGTCTTTCTTTTAAGTCTGCAAATAGTGGTTTTCCGTTTCCTAAAGCTACAGGATGAACAGATATTCTATAGGTATCAATAAGATTCAATTGAATAAAAGTTTTAATAAGGCTTGCTCCGCCATATAGCCAGATATTTTTTCCTGATTGTTTTTTGATTTCGGTTGCCTTATTTATGATGTCAGAATTGATAAAAGAGGCATTGTTGTCTTCTCTGTTTTGACTGGAGAAAACGTATTTATTTTTGGAGTGTACTTCGTTCCAAAGTGACTTTTCAGCAGGACTTGCATTTTCATCGGGTTGGTAATTTCCCCACATATCATAGCTCACTCTGCCATAAAAAATAGTGTCTATGCTGGATAGGAAACCGTCAAAATCCATATCGTCGTCCATGATGCACCAATCGGTTTCTCCGTTTGGACCTTCAATAAAACCATCTAAAGTTACTGCCAGATCTAAAATTATTTTTCTCATTTGGGATTTTGTTTTTATATATTTTGACATAAAAATAAAGTTCTTTTTGGATGAATTTAATTGTTTGTGTGTTAAAATGGTTTTTATAGTAACAACGGTTTTAAATTTTTATTATTTATCTTTTATGCTGTTGTTTAATTTTAATGCCCATAGCTAATGACTCGGGTAATTTTCCAGCCTGTAGGGGTGTTTTTCCAGATATGAGTAAATTTATAGGTGCCACAGTTGATGAGTTCTCCATTTTCAAGTCGGCAGAATTTATGCAATCCGGTTTGTATGGCTCCATAATCTTTAATGGGGTAAACTTCAATGCTTCCTTCTACCAGAACTCTTCTCGTATATCCATAATTGGTAAAAATTCGCTGGAAGTTTTCCATTGTTTTTGTATAGTTGTCCAGCCCTCCCGTATCATGAAAGAATTCAAGGTCTTCTGCGAATAAAGTTTTTAATTTTTCTAAATCACCTTTGTTAGCAGCTTCAAAAACAATTCCGTCCATTTTTACAATGGTATCAAATAGCTCTTCAGATACGGGTGTATAGGGTTTTGATTCGGTTATGGTTATTTTTTTAGTTACGGTACAGGATGTTACGAACATTCCTATTGTAAGCAGTAATACGATTGTAGAAATTATATTTTTCATGTTTATTGTTTTGAAGGTGAACTTCTTAAAGGGCAGATCCAATAACTTTTTTTATTGATATGTTAAAAATACTAATAATACGATTTAAAAATACAGGGTTATTAGGGGAATACTAAAATGTAATTTGTTCTGCCGCAGCTTATTTTTTGGGTTAGGGATAGGAGAGACATCCTTTTGCTTTTTTCTTTAAAAAGCAAAAGATACAGCGGATAGCCCGGTTCGCCGCGGCGAAATCCCCCATAAAAGGTAAAAACTACTTTCTGTAACCTCTAGCTGATGAATGTCGTCAAATCTTTTATCAATCAGACTAAATAATCACAAAATGAAAATCTTCTTAAAATCGTTTATTGTTCTATTTCTAATGGGCTGTTCGGGACTGTCGGCTCAGAGTTTGGAAACTAAAATGGATCAATTAATTGCCTCAAAGTTTAAACCTGAAAATCCCGGAGCTGTTTTTCTGGCGGTTAAAAAAGGAAAAGTAGTGTATCGAAAAGCTTTTGGAATGGCCAATTTAGAAATGGGCATTCAAATGCAGCCCGAATTTGTTTTTGAAATTGGGTCGATGACCAAGCAATTTACGGCTGTTGCTGTTTTGATGCTGGCAGAACAGGGAAAGCTTAAACTTGATGACGAAATCACGAAGTTTATACCCGATTATCCAACCAATGGAAATAAGATTACCTTGCATCATTTGCTAACACATACTTCCGGAATTAAAGATTTCACAAGTATGAAGGCTATAAAAGATATTGCTAAACGGGACTTGTCTCCAAAAGAACTGGTCGATTTTTTTAAGAATGAACCCGCTGATTTTAAACCTGGTGAGCAATACAAATATTGTAATTCAGGATATGTGCTTTTGGGTTATATTATTGAAAAGGTATCCGGACAAACTTATGAAGCGTTTGTAACCCAGCATATTTTTAAGAAAATCGGAATGGAAAATACGTATTATGCAAGTCATGATAAAATCATTAAAAACAGAGTTTCCGGTTATCGTGACCGCGAGGGATATGTAAATGCAAACTATATTAGTTTTTCTATTCCGTATGCTTCGGGTTCGATATTATCAACTGTTGATGATTTGCTGAAATGGCAATATGCAATAAATGCGAATACCTTGTTAAATCCCGCTTTTACAGAAAAAGCATTTGTAAATTACACGTTAAACAATGGGACAAATATTGATTATGGATACGGCTGGCATTTAGAAAAAGTAAAAGATAAAATTGTTCGCGAGCATGGAGGAAGTATTTTTGGTTTTAAATCGATGGGTGTTTATGAGCCGACCGAACAAATTTATGTAGTTGGTTTGAGTAATTGCGATTGTAATTCTCCAACGTCTATTACAAGAGAGATTGCTTCGCTTTTAATTGACTAAATAAAAAAGGGCATTTTCATTCGAAAATGCCCTTTTAGTTATTGTTATTTTATGGTATTATGCAGTCAAAGCTTCTTTGATTCTGCGTAATGCCTCTTTTAAGATATCGTCGCTTGTAGCATATGAGAAACGGATACAATTTGGGTTTCCAAAAGCATCACCGGTTACAGTTGCTACGTTGGCCTCTCCTAAAAGATACATCGAAAGATCATTTGCATCTTTAATTTCAGTTCCTCTTAATGTTTTTCCGAAGAAAGAAGAAACGTCAGGGAAAACATAAAAAGCTCCTTCCGGAACGTTAATTTTTACACCCGGAATTTCTTTTAACAATCCCACTACTAAGTCTCTTCGAGTATGGAAAGCCTTAACCATATGGTTTAATACACTTGGATCAGCTTCTACTGCTGTAATTGTTGCACGTTGTGCTACCGAATTTGCTCCGGAAGTTACTTGTCCCTGAATTTTTACACACGCTTTTGCGATAAATTCAGGAGCTCCGATGTAACCAATTCTGTATCCTGTCATAGCGAAGGCTTTTGCAACTCCGTTTACAGTGATTGTTTTTTCTAGCATTCCTGGGATAGAACCGATGCTGCAGAAAGTTCCTGAGAAATTGATATGTTCGTAAATTTCGTCAGCAACTACATATATGTTTGGGTGTTTTTCCAATACTTTTGCAAGAGCAGTTAACTCTTCACGGCTGTATACAGATCCCGATGGGTTACAAGGAGAACTGAACCACATCATTTTTGTTTTTGGTGTGATGGCAGCTTCTAATTGTGCTGGTGTAATTTTGAAATCAGTATCTACAGAAGTAGGAACTTCAACCGGTACTCCGCCTGAAAGTTTTACGATTTCGAAGTAAGAAACCCAGTATGGTGCTGGTAAAATAACCTCGTCACCGTCGTTTAACATTACTTGTGCAATATTGTATAAGGATTGTTTTGCTCCTGTAGAAACCACGATTTGAGATGGTTTGTACTCTAATCCGTTATCTCTTTTGAATTTCTTGCAGATTGCTTCTCTCAATTCTAAATAACCCTCCACCGGAGAATAGGTACTATAGTTTTCGTCTACTGCTTTTTTAACGGCTTCTTTAATAAAGTCTGGTGTATTAAAGTCCGGTTCACCTAAACTTAAACTGATAATGTCTTTTCCCTGTGCTTTTAATTCACGTGCTAAAGCAGCCATTGCTAAGGTTTGTGATGTCGCTAAGTTGTTGATTCTGTCTGAAAGAATATGATTCATTATGAAATTTTTGAATGTCCTTAATTTCAACTTAATTAAGGATGGTTAATGATTAATAGTTTCTTATTTTATGCTAAACTTGGTTTCATACCAAGATCTTTTAGATGTTTGTAATGCGCTAGTACAGCTCCTCTCATGGTTTTGAATTCATGATAAGGCAAATTGCATTCGATGGCAGTTTGTTTTACGATTTCAGCAATTTTTCCGTAGTGGATGTGGCTGATGTTTGGAAAAATGTGGTGTTCAATCTGATGGTTTAATCCTCCTGTGAACCAGTTAATCACTTTGTTTTTTGGAGCGAAATTAGCAGTGGTATACAATTGGTGAATTGCCCAGGTGTTTTCCATTTCCCCTTCTTCATTCGGAACCGGGTTTGAAGTTTCTTCAACTACGTGTGCCAACTGAAAAACGATACTTAAAATTAGTCCGGCAGTATAATGCATCACGAAAAATCCGATCACTACTTTCCACCATATTACACCTAAAATCATTGGTAAAGCCATCCAGATTAAAACATAGATGATTTTTGTGATTACCAGAACAGTCCACAATTTGGTTGGACTTTGCGGTGCTCCGTAGGATAATTTTCTTTTGAGGTAATTTTTCATTTGCTTAAAATCGGTTGTTAGAGCCCAATTAAAAGTCAAAAGTCCGTATAAGAAAAAAGAATAGTAATGTTGGAATTTGTGAAAACGGTGCCATTCTGCATTTTGTGTAAAACGAATGATTCTTCCGGCATCAAGATCTTCATCATGACCGTGAATGTTTGTATAAGTATGGTGCAATACGTTATGTTGTACCTGCCAGTTGTGAACGTTTCCGGCTAATACGTAAATACTTCCTCCCATGATTTTGTTGATCCATGATTTAGAAGAGTAGGAACCGTGATTTCCATCGTGCATCACATTCATTCCAATTCCGGCCATTCCAACTCCCATCAGGATGTTTAGCAGCAATTGCGCCCAGAAAGGCATGTTAAGTGTTAGAATTAAAAAGTACGGTGTTAGAAAAACGGCAAAAAGAATAACAGCTTTTAAATGCAGCTTCCAGTTACCTGTTTTCTGAATATTGTTCTCTTTGAAGTAATTGTTTACTCGTGAGTTAAGTGTTCTGAAGAACTTCAGATTGTCTTGCTTAGCAAATGTAGGCGCGGTGTTATTCATAATTATTTTAAATAGGTTTCAAAGGTAATTATTATAAATTTTCAATTTGCAAAATTGAGTTAAATATTTCAATCGTAAAGTAGTACTTTTGTTAAAAAATTAGAGCAATGGATGAGATATTGAAATATTTTCCGGATTTGACCGATCTTCAAATCGAACAATTTCAAAAATTAGACTTTTTATACCACGACTGGAATGAAAAAATCAATGTGATTTCAAGAAAAGATATTGATGCCTTATATACAAAACACATTTTGCATTCGCTTGGAATTGCAAAAATCATGAAGTTTGAACCGGGAGCAACTGTCCTGGATGTTGGTACCGGAGGCGGATTTCCTGGGATCCCATTGGCGATTCTTTTTCCTGAAACGCGTTTTTATCTGATCGATGTTATAGCAAAAAAAATTAAGGTGGTTCAAGGGGTTGTGGATGCATTAGAGTTAAAAAATGTAAAGGCAGAACAAAAACGTGCTGAGCTGGTAAAGGGCGATTTTGATTTTATTGTAAGCCGTGCCGTAACTAATATGCCTGATTTTGTTTCATGGATAAAAGACAAAATAAAAAAACAGCATAAGCATACTTTAAAAAATGGAATTCTGTATTTAAAAGGGGGAGACTTAACAGAAGAATTGTCCGCTTTCCCTAAAGCCACATTATACGATTTGTCAACTATTTTTGAAGACGAATTTTTCGAAACCAAAAAAGTAGTACACCTGCCTTTGAAGTTTACCGTTTAATCGCTGAAGAGAATAACCCAATAATAATTACTTATTTAAGTAACATTATTGGGTTTTGTACTAGAATCAAGAAACTTTTCTGGATAAATGCAAAAATTGATTTGCTTTATGGTCTAAGTTTTGAATGTATTTATGAGCTGCTTTTTCTGATGCTGTAATCGTATACTGAAACTTGGGATTAAAGAAAAAATCGCGGCAAATTAAAGGTTCGCTACATGAATCGTAAACTTTCTCATCTGTCTCGTCCAGGTTTTCATCTCTGTAAACACTAGGATACAAGTGGTTTAATTGTATTAAGGACGTATTGAACCATTTGTCAAAAACTTTTCTCTTAGGTGTTACATGTCGGGCAAGTAACACAAGTCCTAAAACTTCATTTTGTAAAAAGTAAGATCCTTTTCTATATCTTACATCAATCATTCTCACCGTCATATGAGCGACCCATAACGGGCCATCGATGGCTCCTGAAGCCGGGATGTCAAAATTAGTATCAAATAATAAAGGGGTTGTTAATTCCGGATCTTTAATCGAACACCAAAGCGCTTCAATTCTTTTTTCTGTATCGTTGATACTCGTCTTTTGTCCGATAAAGCGCCAGTATATCCATTCCAGTAATGCAGCAGTAAGTCCCACTGTCGCCTTATGATTAATGTTTGACAATATATTTTCGAGGTCTTCATTTCCTTCTAACGGATCTAAGAATTTTTCCATCTTCTTTTTACTCCAGGTAAAGTCAATCGGGTGTCCGATGTGTTTTGAATTTAAGATAATCTGCGGGGCATTTTTTAAGCTTTTCATAAGGCAATTTGAATTTGTTAGTTGATTTCTTTTTTTGCTTTAGGTCTTATTAGTAATTGGTTATGAAGTTTATTTCTAGTACTATTTTTTAACAATATGGCAAATTTATGTTGAGTTTTTCTTTTTTAATGTCAAAGGAGGACATATAAATAACACGATAAGACAAAAGCTTAATTTATAATTATTCTAAATAATATTGAAAGAAAAAACGTGCTTATTTGTTGTTTAATGTGTTTTATGTAGGTAAATACTTTTAAAATAAAACATTTCTAATTTTGCCTAAATAAAAAAGTCGAAGCTCTTTTAAGATTCGACTTTTTTATGTGCTTTGGGGTATGATTTCTTATCGAACTTCATTCGTCCCCAGTTATCTTTCGCTTATGTACTTTTATTTGCTCAGTCTCTGTTAGAGGGATATCTTTACTACAGCATAATAGCTTTTGGCTTGAGAATAATGACAAAATTACCAACATATTGGAAAATTCAGCTCACAGGATGGATGGCAACTTCTTTGTATTGGGGAGTTTCGGCCTATTTTGGAAGTACTTTTATGTGGACGATTGGCATAGCCGATTTTGTATTAGACGTTTGTATTGGTATCTTATTGACACATCTTTATAGAAACTTTGCTTTAAAAAAGGGTTGGAATAAGTTAAGCCTGAAACAACTGATTCCGAAAATGATACTAAGTGTTTTGGTGCTTTCTTTATTGTATATGTTTTTGATTGTGGGAAAACTTTATCTGGTACGATTGTTTGTTCTAAAAGGTACTTCGATTTCGTTTATGGCGTTTTTAAAATCAACACAGTTGCAGGTTTTTATTACGGGGACCAGACTGATGTCTATTTGGGTGTTGGCGTATCACCTTTATCATTATTCAAGGCTTGAGATTGAAACGGTGAAAGAAAATGCACGATTGTCTGTTATCGTAAAAGAAGCACAGCTGAATAATTTGAGCGCACAGCTTAACCCACATTTCTTTTTTAATTCATTGAATAGTATTAAGTTTTTGGTGTTAGAAAATCCGCATTCGGCAAGGCGGGCAATTGATCTTTTGTCTGATTTGCTTCGGAATTCTTTGAGTAATAACATGGGGCAATTAGTAACCTTAAACGATGAAATCAATTTAGTAAGGGATTATCTGGAATTGGAAAAGATACGATTTGAGGAGCGTTTACAAGTGAAAATCGAAGCAGACACAGCGCTGTCAGAACATTTAGTTTTGCCGTTAAGTATTCAGACCCTGGTAGAAAATGCTATAAAACACGGAATTGAAAAAAGAAAAAAAGGAGGGTTTGTTACAGTAAGAATAGAGCAGGGGAGTAATTTTATAAAAATCAACGTTCAAAACTCGGGAACGCTTAGTAAAGAAATTAAAGAATTTTCCGGAATTGGATTGAGTAATCTGAGAGAGAGACTACTGTTGCAATACAAAGAGAAAGCTTCTTTTGAAATTAGAGAAATGCAGGACGAAACAGTTTTGACAACTATTTTACTACCATCAGGATGAAAAAGATAAAAGTTATTATAGTAGACGATGAGCGTCTGTCCAGAGAAGAACTAAAAAGAGCATTAGAATTATACGAAGATTTTGTTCTAATAGGAGAGGCTGGAAATGCCGATGAAGCAAAGAGTTTGATTGAAGCAAAAATGCCTGATCTGATCTTTTTGGATATTCAAATGCCTGAGAAATCCGGTTTTGATTTATTAGAGTCGCTTGATAATGCACCTGCGGTATTATTTACAACAGCTTATAATGAATATGCTGTGCAGGCTTTTGAAGTAAATGCCTTAGATTATCTAATGAAACCTATCAGAGAGGAACGTTTTGCAAAAGCAATTGATAAAATAAGAAACGCTTTATCCGGAGAGTCTTCTTTAAGTGATGTTGCAGCAAAAGACCGAAAAATTTTCATCAAAGATGGAGAGAAAAGATTCTTTATTCAGTTGGATGAAATTTATTTAATTGAATCTTTGGAAAATTATACAAGACTTTTTTTTCAGGACAAAAAAGCGCTTCAAAGACGTTCCCTTCGCCAATGGGAAGAAATGCTGGATGAAAATATTTTTTTCAGAATAAACAGAACCGAAATTATAAACATTAATCACATTCAGGAATTTAACCGAACCGTTGGTGGTAGACTGGAAGTGAGGTTAAAAACGGGTGAACTATTAGAGGTTTCGAACCGTCAGGCCGTGAAATTTAAAAACCTAAATGGGATTTAATTAAAAAAGGAATGCTCATTCTTTTTAAATCGCTATAGCAAAAGAAGAGATTATACAAAATGAAGCCGTTTTTAGAGGTGCTAAAAACAGCAGGACGCAGTGTGTTGTATTTGGAATAAAATTCCGGAAAAATAAAACCCAGATTTGATGCCACTGATTCTTTTAAAATTTAAACAAAACTATTTAAACCGAACAATTCAATGAAATTAATTCTAAAATTAGTGTTTTTTATTTTTTCGATAATCAACACCTATGCGCAGCAGACAAGCGTGACAAGATCAAAGGATCTGGAAAGTGCTTATGACATTCAGGACAGTGTAATGATTAAAACCAGAGATGGGGCTTTACTATCGGCTATGGTGGTACGCAAAAAAGGAGTTTCTGCTCCCCAGCCCGTAATTTATCAACATACCATTTATGTCAGAGAGAAAGGAAGAGATCTTGCCTCCTTAAAAACCGCAGCGGATCATAACTATGTGGGTGTGATGGCCTATTCGCGGGGGAAACGATTCAGTCCTGATACTATATCTCCGTATGAAAACGAGACGACAGACACCTATGATGTTATTGACTGGATCAGTAAACAAAAATGGTGTAATGGAAAAGTAGGGATGTATGGCGGCAGTTACAATGGTTTTACACAATGGGCAGCCTGTAAAAAAATGCATCCGGCACTTAAAACGATCGTGCCTTATGCGGCCAGCCGACCGGGAATGGGACTACCTATGGAAAATAATGTTTTTATAAACCCCAATTACGAATGGGCGTTTTATGTAGGGAGTAATAAATACCTGGATACGGTGGCAGGAAACGACAGGCAGCGTTTTAGAAGAATGACTTTTAGATGGTGGGAGACAGGAGCTGCCTATAGAAAAATGGATAGTATTGATGGTGTTCCTAATAAGTTTTTTCAGAGATGGCTGGCACATCCTTCCTTTGATGCCTATTGGCAGAAAATGGCGCCGTACGGAAAAGATTTTGCACACATCAACATCCCTGTTTTAATTTTTGATGGTTATTATAATGATTCGCAGAATTCAAGTTTGTGTTTTGCAAGAGAGCTTCAAAAGTACAATCCAAAAACACCGGTTTATGTCGTGATTGGGCCATACGGTCATTTTGGTGCTCAGACCGGAGGAGAAAGTATCGTGAATGATTACAAAGTCGATTCGACAGCGATAATCAATGTGAGGAAAATAACTTATGAGTGGTTTGATTATATTCTGAAAAACGGGACAAAACCACAAATGCTGAAAGACAAAATAAACTATGAAGTAATGGGAGCAAATGAATGGCGAAGCGCTCCTTCTTTGGATAAAATGGCCAATGGTTTTGTTAAGTTGTATTTGACGGATAATAAATCAGGTGATTTCTACGCACTAGAAGATAGTAAACCTGTGCAAAGCAAGTACCTGTATCAGGAAGTTGATTTTGCAGACAGAAAAGCCCAAAATAATGATTACTATCCAGATCCGATAATCAGAAAAGAGATTGAGACCAGTAATGGATTTACTTTTATTAGTGAACCGTTGAAAGAGCCCATGTTGGTTAACGGTTCGTTTTTAGCCGAGATAAAAGCGAGTATCAATAAAAAAGATATGGATTTTGGTGTTACTTTATATGAGGTTATGCCAAACGGGGAATATTTTCATTTGTCTTATTTCATAGCGCGGGCGAGTTATGTAAAAGATAGTACCAAAAGGAATTTATTGAAGCCGGACCAAATCGAAATCATGCCTTTTTCGAATACGCATTTGGTTAGTAAACAGTTGAGCAAAGGAAGTAGATTACTGGTTACGATCAATGTGAATAAAAATCCATATGCGCAATTGAATTATGGAACAGGAAAAGTGGTTAGTGATGAAACGATTAAAGATGCGAAGGAACCATTAAAAGTAAAATGGTACACGGATAGTTTTGTACAGATCCCAATCTGGAAATAAAAAATCCCGTAAAAACAAAAGCCGAATCTTAATGAAAAGATTCGGCTTTTTTATGAGGACAAAGTTTCTAACTTGAAACTTTGAAATTTGAAACAAATTAACCTAAGAAAGGGTATCTGTAATCTTCTGGAGTTACAAAAGTTTCTTTGATCGTTCTTGGAGAAGCCCAACGCAATAAGTTTAATGCAGAACCTGCTTTATCGTTAGTTCCTGAAGCTCTTGCTCCACCAAAAGGCTGCATTCCTACAACTGCTCCTGTTGGTTTGTCGTTGATGTAGAAGTTACCCGCAGCATTTTGCAATTTCACAGTAGCTACTTCAATAGCATAACGATCCTGGCTAAATACAGCTCCTGTTAAAGCATACTCAGAAGTAGTATCTACTAATTCTAAAGTTTCTTCCCATTTAGCATCTTCGTAAACATAAATAGTAATTACTGGTCCGAATAATTCAGTTTCCATTGTAGTGTATTTTGGGTTTGTAGTTACAATAACGGTTGGTTCAATAAAGTACCCAACTGACTTATCGTAATTTCCTCCAACGATGATTTCGGCATCAGCGTCTTTTTTAGCCTGATCAATATAACTTGCTAATTTATCAAAAGAACCTTCGTGAATAACAGCTGTAATGAAGTTTCCGAAATCTTCAGGGGAACCTATTTTAAAAGATTTCACATCAGCGATTAATTGCTCTTTTACAGCCGGCCATAAACTTTGTGGAATATAAGCTCTTGAAGCTGCAGAACATTTTTGTCCTTGAAATTCAAATGCACCACGAACAATTCCTGTAGTCGCTTGTTTTACGTTAGCGCTTGGGTGTGCAATGATAAAATCTTTACCACCAGTTTCTCCAACGATTCTTGGGTATGTTTTGTAGTGGTGAATGTTAGCACCAATTTTAGCCCAGATATCTTTAAATACATGAGTTGATCCTGTAAAGTGAACTCCTGCGAAATCGCGGCTTGCCAATACAGTATCAGTAATCATTAAAGCATCACCAAAAACGACATTGATAACTCCATCAGGAACACCAGCTTCTTTGAAAATATCGATGATAATTTTTGCAGAGAAAACCTGACTGTCACTTGGTTTCCAAACCACAACGTTACCCATCATAGCGGCACTTGCAGGAAGATTTGCAGCAATAGCAGTAAAGTTGAAAGGAGTAATTGCATAAACAAAACCTTCAAGAGGTCTGTATTCTAAACGATTCCAGGTTGTAGAATCTGATTTTGGCTGATCTCCGTAAATCTGAGTCATGAATTCTACGTTGTAACGTAAAAAGTCAATTAACTCACAAGCAGCGTCAATTTCTGCCTGGTGAATATTTTTAGACTGACCAATCATTGTTGCAGCATTAATGCGGGCTCTGTAAGGTCCTGCAATAAGTTCAGCAGCTTTTAAGAAAATAGCAGCACGCTGTTCCCATGCCATATTTGCCCATGCTTTTCTTGATTCAAGAGCGTTGGCAATTGCTTTTTCGATATGTTGTTTTTCAGCTAAGTGATACGTTCCTACGATATGTTTATGATCGTGAGGAGCTGAAATTGTTCTTGTATTTCCAGTTCTGATTTCTTCGCTTCCTATGTATAACGGAACGTCGATTTTGGAGTTCCACAAAGTAGTGTAAGCTGCCTGTACTGCTGCTTTTTCTGGTGAATTAGGTGCGTATCCTTTTACCGGTTCGTTTACCGCTTTTGGTACGTGAAAGAATCCTTTTAGCATGTTATTTAAAATTAGATAATTAGACAATTTAAGGGTTAGACGATTTGATTGTTACGAATAATCTAACGTTGCACAAAAGTACAAAGGATAAATTAATAATTTGACAAATTTATGATTAAGATAACGATAAAAAAGGCAGTTTTTAAACCAATATTTAGTTTAAAGCAAAAGGAGCACACATTCTGAAAGTAGGAACAATTACTTTAAATGTTTTTGTAGAGGTAAAGTTGATCATGTTAAAATGACCTTTCATGGCACCATAAGGAGACGATAATAAACAGCCTGAACTATAGGTGTGATTTTCTCCCGGTTTTAAAACTGGTTTTTTTCCAATTACGCCTTCTCCATCAACAACTTCAAGGTCGTTTAAAGAGTCAAAAATTTCCCAGTGACGAGAAGTCAACTGAACGGAATCTTTGCTGTGATTTTCGATTGTAACGACATAGCTAAAAGCAAAGTGAATCTTGTAGTTCTTGAAGTAAGTACCTTCAAAACTAGTCAAAACAGATATTTTTATGCCTCTTGTTATCTGAGAAACCATACTAAAGTAGTATATGTGTGTGCGTTATAGTTGCAAAGCTACGAAAAAAAATCTTTCCGCCTAAATCCTTAACAATGTTTTAATTTATGATGTTTATAGAGTTGGCGTTTCCTTTACCGATTACTCTCAGGTATCGATCGTTACTTTCTCTATAGTAAACCAGTATGGTGTATTCGTTTTCAGTCTGATAAAAGTTTCCGTCGATCGCATTTTCATAATCTATCACCCCTTTCTTATCGGCAACCGTATATTGAAAAGCTGTAAAACCCTGTTTAATCATAACCGCTTTTTCAAAAATACCTTTCTCTGAATTATAATCCATTTTATATTCAGGAGCCAGGCAGTAATTGTTGAACATTCCGCTGATATAAATGTCCTTATTCGAAGATCTGAAAGTAGGGGCAGACAGGCTGAAATATACCCAGGCATAATCTGCTTCAATTTCATTGTTGGAAGCATTTATATTCTTCACCACGAAGTTTCCGTTTACATCCTGATTGTTTGTATAAATTTGATTGGCTCTTGCCAGATTAGTGAATAAATAAGAATTATAAATATCGTTGCTGGTTCCCACCTTTGCTACATTGGTACTTGCTGCACGGATGTCTTTGTTTTCAAAATACAAGAACTCATTTCCACCCCAAAACTGTGTTTCCTGATCGTATTTGTATACCATTTGATTCCCGATGGTGTACTGCGGAGGGATATTTTTGATCGCCGTATTAAAGTTTCCATTTTGTAACAACAGGACTTTTATATTTTGCAGAGGAGTCTGAAAAACAATATCGTTAGACGATATTGAAAAATCCAGATTTTGTTTGTAATCAATATTCGCAAGATTTCGGCTTCGTTTTACCTGAGCTGCTACAGTAGCGTGATTTTCGTATAAAATAAATTTTCTGGACAGTACAACTTCCTTATCCTCGTTCAAAATTCTCAGCATATAATTACCCGAAAGTCGCAGTTGGGTCGTAAACTGATTGGGAAAAGGAAGTCGGTAATGCGAATAGATTTGAAGCGTATTAAACGAATTCGAATAATCGGTGATGCGCTGATTGTCGAAACCGCCGATATAGTCATTTTTCGGAATGTCGGTTGGTTTCCAGTTGTAATCGCAGTGTAGGATTTCAAAATAATAATTGGCTTCATTGCCAAACAAATCATCAAATTGAAATTGAAACGTATCGCCCAGTTCGAAAATCGGAACCACATTACCACCGTTCTGAACAAACGAAACGGTTTTAATATTGTAAGGAGGATTTACTTCGGTTTGTACTTCCTGAGCTGTCGCTGAAGCAAAAAATAAAAATATAAAGAGATTCTTAAACAATTTTTTCGGCATCTTATTAGGTTGTAAGATTGTAAATATAACAATTTTATAGAACGTAATAAGATGCTATTTTAGAGGTTTTGAAAACAAATGGATCAGGAACCCAGCAGATATTCCAGATTGGCTTCGATTTCATTACTGATATGGCTTTCTTCCAAAAGGGAATCCGACAGTAGTTTTTTGTTTTCCTGTAGTTTGATTATTTTTTCTTCTACTGTATTTTTTGAAATGAACCGAACAACATTTACTTTATTCAATTGCCCGATACGGTGTGCTCTTCCTACCCCTTGTTTTTCAGCAAAAGGATTCCACCACGGATCTAAGAATAGTACGTAGGAAGCTTTGGTGATATTCAAGCCGACACCTCCCGCTTTGAGCGAAATAAAGAATAATAAAGGATTTTCCTTTTCCTGAAACAATTTTACCTGCTGCTCTCTTTTTTGCGAAGGCGTTTCACCGGTGATCTCACAATATTCTATTTTGTTTTCCTTGCACCAGGTTGTATAAAAATGCAAATTTGTCACAAACGAGCTAAAAATGATCACTTTTTGTTTTCCTTTAACTAAGTTTTTCAAGTAATTCGTTACGGCAATATATTTTCCGGAATCTACTTCTGAATCCTGATCGATCATTTTAGGATGATTGCTCAGTTGTCTCAGCTTCATTAAAGTGTTAATAATACTAATTTTATCAGGGCCAGATCCATCCGTTTTCAGTAAAAAGTTACGTGCTTTTGATTTCTCTTTTTCGTATAGCTTTTCCTGTTCAGCATCCATATTACAGTAATAAACCTGCTCTGTCAATTCAGGTAAATCTTTTAAAACCTGTTCTTTGGTCCTTCTTAAAATATAGGGCTGGATCAGGTTTTTTAATTCATTTAAAACTTCTTCGTTCTGTTTTTTTTCAATAGGATTTTTGAAATTCTCCATAAAAAAAGCATAGCTTCCCAAAATATCCGGATTTATAAACTGCATCTGCGACCATAAATCGTCAAGTGAATTTTCGATTGGTGTACCACTCAAAGCAATTTTATGCCCCGTGCTGATTTTATTGATGGCTTTAAAAATCTTAGAATCCCTGTTTTTAATGTATTGACTCTCGTCTAAAATCAAATAGCGGAAATCATATTTTTCTAAAATAGAAATGTCACGATGAACAATGCTGTAACTCGTAAAAATTAAATCGGTTGAATTTAATCTGCTTGCCAGTAATTTTCGGTCATTGCCCACATACTGCATTTTCGAAAAATGAGGCGTGAACTTTCCAGCTTCATTGTACCAGTTGAAAACCAAAGAAGAAGGGAGAACGATCAGGGCCTTCAGAGGTTCTCTTTCGATAGTCGTATCGTTTGAGAATAAATCAAAATTGGTCGTTTTGGTCGTAAAGCCCAATTGTTCCTGTACCGCAACTAAAACCGCTAAAGTCTGCAGCGTTTTTCCAAGTCCCATATCATCGGCCAGACACGCGCCAAGATTGGCATTAAAGTGACCCAAAAGCCATTTTACACCATCAATCTGATACGGTCTCAAGGTTGCTTTTAGTAAATCGGAAGCTGTAAATTCAGCTTTATGAATTTGATCCGGATCATTGGCGATTTCTGAAATTCCGTCTAAAGCAGTAAAATTACTTTTACGCAACAAAACAGTTCCGTTTTCTGTCTTTGCCAATTTTGCCAGAGAGCCGTATTTGCTAAACCATTCGAGCGGAATCAAAAAGTAATTTCCGTCAGGTAACATAAAGAGTCTTTCTTTGCTTTTTATGTTTGGAATGATTTCGCTGAAATTGATTTTATAAGGACCAATTGTGATGATTATTTTAATGTCGAACCAATCGGCTTTCGTTTCTTTAGCAATTGAAATCGTGTTGCTTTCGGTGATGATTTCTTTGCTTTCGAGTTTGAGATTCTGGATTGTAAAACCCAGACTTTCGAGTTGTTCTTTATAGTCAATAATGAATTGAATATTGACATACGGATCAGAGGTCTCGACATCTGAACTTAATCCAAACAATTCATTTTTAATTTTTGTTAAACCAAGACGGAGTAATTTGTCTGTATAGGAAATCTCATCAGCGCTTCGTTTAAACTGAATAATTTTAGGTTCGTTTGCAACACTAAAATCAACAAAAGAGTGTGTTTTTTTAATTTTACCCGCATCAAACGAATAGCCGTTATAGTCAAAAAAAAGGTTGAGGTAATAGCAGTTTTTAAAGAAATCATAAACAGGTTGAATCGTGCACGAAATAATTTTGTCACGACTTTCAATTTCAAAACCAGTCGCTTCAATATCGATTTTTTTGGCTATTTCAGGAATGAAATTCTTAAAATAATTGTCAACTAATTTTGAAGGTATTTCGATTGATTTTTTCTTTAAAAACGGGGAAAGTTTTTTAGCATTAAGTTCTTTTAATTGCCCAAGTTTTTTGTCGACGATCAACCAGCCCGGTTCGTCTAAAAGAATATCCGCATTTTTATCCATTGGTAGAAATGTAGTTTCGTCTTCTTTTAAAGATAAAGTATAAGTAATGCCTTCGGCGTGTTTGTCAAATTGAATCTGAGGTTCAAATTCTAACGGATTTGTATCGACTCTCCAACGATAGAAATCCTTTTCGGCACTCATATTAGCAGAGAATGGAAATTGTTCTTTTACAATTAGATTGTAAAAGGATTCTAAGTTAAATTTTAAATGCTGACGAATGGCAAACTCAATTTTGGAATCTTTTTGTAAATCAGCAATTGTTTTAGCCGATTTGATTTTGGCGCTGAATTTCTTGAAAATAAAATCAGGCTTTAAAGAGTCGCAAGCTGTCAGTATTTTTTTTGTATTGGAATCTAAATTTTCAAAAAGAACTCCAAAACTTTCAAGTACATCTGCACTCGCTTTTTTGTCTAGATATTTAATATCATCGGTATTCTCAATGATATAGGCTGTTGGGATATATACATTCAGGTTTTTTTCAAAACTGATGTCAAAGCAAAACTGAAATGATTTTGAAGGTTCCAAGATTTAGGGATTTGGTTGGCTTATAAGTTAGAGATTGGGCAAAAAAATAAAGAGTTTTCAAAATATCAATAATTTGAAAACTCTTTTTAAATGAACTTGTATCACTTATAGGGTGAAAGAATTAGTTTTCCTGTTTGAAGCATAGCGGAATGATTTCGCCCTTTGCCAAACAATATTTTTCTACCAGTTCAGGTGAAATTTTGTGGGTATAGTCTTCTTCGATAACGATAAAACCGATGCTTCTTAATTTGTCAAAATAGTCACGGCCGTAAATGCGCACGTGATCGTACTGACCAAATATTTTAGCACGTTCTTTTTGATCGGTAATGGTATCGTCGGCAAAAGTAACTGCTCTGGATAAGTCCTGTGGAATTTGAAGAATCGCCATTCCGCCCGGTTTTAAAACGCGGAATAATTCCTGCATGGCCTTGGTATCATCCGGAATATGTTCTAAAACGTGATTGCATAAAATAACATCATATTCGTTGTCTTTAAAAGGCAAATTACAAATGTCTGCTTTTACGTCTGCCAAAGGCGAAAACAAATCGGTTGTAGTATAATCCAGGTTTTTCTGTTTGCGAAATCTTTTGTAAAAAGCCTGTTCCGGAGCAAAGTGTAATACTTTTTTTGGTGCTGTAAAAAAATCAGTCTGATCGTTCAGATACAGCCAAAGTAAACGGTGTCTCTCTAAGGAAAGTGTACTTGGTGATAGCACATTGTTGCGTTGTTTTCCGTATCCATAAGGCAAAAAACTTCTAAAACTTTTCCCGTCAATTGGATCAGTATATTTGCTTCCTCTTAATGATAAAGCTAAAACAGGACGCGCCACATAACTTAAACGAATTAATATCGGACGGGGTATTGTATTAAGTACTAATTTAAAAAGTTTCTTCATGAGTAGTTTCACAGAGTTTCACAAAGGAAGCGCAAAGCTTCCCAAAGTGTTTATAAATCTTTTGATGTTGTTTTTTAAAATTTTTGAATGAAAATTAATAAGAAGGCCTAATGGGTAATTGCCAAGTTTTAAATAGGTTAAGATTTGAGCAACATGTACATCTGTAAAAGCTTCAACAGTTTTTAATTCAATTACAATTTTATTTTCAATTAATAAATCAATTCTATAGCCATGATCCAGTTGTATCTCTTTATAGATTATGGGCAGTGCTTTTTGCTTTTCGACAATCAAACCAGAATTTACAATTTCATAGTACAAACATTCCTGATAAGCTGATTCCAATAAACCAGGCCCAAGCTGTTTGTGAACTTCAATAGCAAGTCCGATTATTTTGTAGCTAATTGCGTCTAATTTCTCGCGAGATTCTGTGTTTTCTTCATACATCTTCAAAGGCTTGTAATAAATAATTTTGTGAATCTTGGCGTATATCTTTGTGAATCTCTGCGGAATAACTGTTACAGAATCAACGGCACTTTTCGGAATTCATCTTCTTCGTTGCTTTCGATTCCTAAAGCTTTATAGATGTATTGGAAAGTAGATAATAACTCTGGTTTTCCGTCAATTAAAGCCACGTCATGCTCGAAATGCGCACTCGGTTTTCCATCAGCAGTTGTAATAGTCCAGCCGTCTTTATGTTGTTTGATATTTCTTGTACCCATATTGATCATTGGCTCAATTGCAACAACCATTCCTTCTACAAAAAGTTTTCCACGGCCGCGTTTTCCGTAATTTGGCATTTCAGGTTCTTCGTGCATTTTCTGCCCTAAACCGTGTCCTACCAATTCGCGAACCACTCCGTAACCGTGACCTTCGGTGTATTTCTGAATCGCATTTCCAACATCTTCCACGCGATTTCCGGCTTTAAATTCTTTGATTCCTACGTAAAGAGATTCTTTTGTTACTTTGAGAAGCTTTTTAACTTCAGGAGCAACTTCTCCAATTTCGAAACTATAGGCGTGATCACCGTGGTATCCATTTTTGAATGCACCACAATCTACCGAAATAACGTCACCGCTTTTCAGGGGTGTATTGTTCGGAATTCCGTGTACAACCTGAGAGTTAGGACTCATACATAGCGAATTTGGGAAATCATACAATCCCAAAAAACTCGGAACAGCACCGTGATCACGGATGAATTCTTCGGCTAGTTTGTCCAGGTATAATGTGGTTACTCCTTCTTTAATTTCAGAAGCAATCATTCCTAATGTTTTAGATACGATCAAAGCACTTTCGCGCATTAATTCGATTTCTTCACGTGATTTTACAATAATCATAATTTCGGATTTTCAGTTGGCAAAAGTACAAATTTTAATATTATTTTTTTATTTAAAATTTTTTGCCACGAATTTCACCAATTGTGATGAATGACAGGTATTTAAAAGTTAGCCACGAATTTCACGAATTTTCACAAATTAGATTGCGTTTAAATATTTAGGATTTAGCGAATCAATATGTATGCGTAAAGTTTAAAAATAGAAATTCGTGAATTCGTGGCGATCAGACAATTAATAGGAATTAATAGTTCACAGAAAAAACGTAAATTAGTAAGGATTAAAATCAATTAATTATGGAAACGTCTGTAGATTATGAAAATATATCCAAAAGGAAAGCTTTAAAACGGATGAAACGGAATGCATTGGCGCTTTTAGGCTTTGCAGTTGTTTTATTTATTATAGCGGTTTATTTTAAGATTCCAATGCTTCAGGCTTTTAGTGAGGCAGCAATGGTAGGGGGAATTGCAGACTGGTTTGCTGTGGTGGCTTTGTTTCGTCATCCACTGGGAATCCCGATTTGGCATACTGCAATTATTCCGACTAAGAAAAATGAAATAGGTGAAAACTTAGGGAATTTCGTTTCAGAAGAATTTCTGAATCGGGAAAAACTCGAAATAAAACTGGAAGAGTTTAATTTCGCAACAAAAGCTTCCGATTGGCTTTCACAGCCTGAAAATGCTAATAAAATTGCCAGTGTAGTAGCTTTAAATATTATTCCGGGAGTTTTAAAAACGATAAAAGATGAAGATATAAAACGATTTATTCAAACTCAGTTCAAAGAAAAACTAGAGGCTGTCAATTTTGGCGATTGGGTAGCGCTGGCGTTAGAGCCTTTGCAGAAAGGGAAGGTGAAGGATGAGCTGCTGACCAACGTGCTTAATGTTATGAGTACAGAACTTAGTAATAATAAAGACCTGATTCGGAAAAAAGTAAAAGAGTCAACCCCGTTTCTGAGTTTTGGTCTGGCCGATAAAAGTATCACAGAGGGTGTTTTTAATGGGCTTGCTGATTTCCTTAACGAAGCAAAACATCCCGGAAGCGCGATCAGACTTAAAATAGACGAATATGTTTATGATTTTTTAGACAAGGTAAAGAATTCAGAGGAGATGAGGATAAAGATCAATACCATGATTCTGAGTTTTGCCGGCAAAAAAGAGGTTCAGGATTATGTTAACGGAATTTGGGACGAAATAAAAGAATCGATTTCAACTGATCTGAAAAAAGGTGATGAGTCGTCGATTAAGAAAAGTATTTCGGGTTTAATTCAGGGTTTCGGAAACGGAATAAAAGAAGATGCAGTTATGATTGACAAAATCAATAATTTCATCAAGAATGATTTGCTTTCTATTCTTCTGAATAATAAAAAAGTGATAGGAGATTTAATTTCTTCTACGGTAAAAAGCTGGGACGGAAAAGAAGTTTCGGAAAAACTAGAACTGGAAATCGGTAAAGATTTGCAATACATCCGAATCAACGGGACGTTGGTAGGAGGTCTTATCGGACTCGTGATTTATGCCGTCGAGTGGACGTATCATTATTTGGTTTAGCCTGTTGGATGTGATTTATAGATATTTTTTCTGGCGTATTAAGGAGCTGTACTTCTGTGTGGTAAAAGTTTTTCTCGCAGATTAAACGAATTAAAAAGATTTAAAGAAATCTGCCTAATCTGCTAAATCTGTGGGAGAAAAATAGTCAAGATAAATATATTTCGCCTGCATAGCTCTCTGCATTTTATTTAAAGTGAAACGCCTTTTTTACAGCTGTAAAACCTATGTTTCTATGTGTTAAAGTAATGACGCCGAATTTAATCTTATGAGTGATCTATCCTTATTTAAAGAAACGCTTTACTAGTTAGATCACTCCTAAGATTTAAAAAATTATTCGGGATTGGCCATGATTTTGAATAGCTCCGAGTTGGAGATATAAAATCTGTTTTCCAGAGCGATTGAAGCCAGTTTTGCACTAACAAGGCTATTCTCCCTTGTATTGATAAGAAACAAAGAGCTTTCTCCAAAAGAGAACAATCTTTCTTCTGAGGTTAACATAGCGACGTTGTTTTCTACTAAATCTTTAGCCAGTTTTTTTTGCTTAATCAGTGAATTGATTTCTACTTTTTGTGCAGTGATCTTGTTGGTCAGCTGTGTTCGTTCCAGAGCCAATGCAAATTCATTTTCCTGAAGTTTGTATTTGGCTAGTTTTAAACTTCCGCGTTCTTTTCTAAGAAACAAAGGGAAGTAAAACTCTAAACCAACCTTGTAATCGTCAAATTTATATTTGTCAACATATCTGGGTTCAGACAAATAGGAGTACCCTACATTTATTTTAGGCAGCAACATGTTTTGCTTCAGGTCTTTTTCAACCTTTAGCATGTCAATTTTATTCTGTAATGCATTTAATTTCGGATGCGCTTCTAAGTTTGTATCCCTTTGCAGAAGATCGTTTGTTTTTAAGGTTTCCTGCAAGGTTGATTCGAGTGCTGTTTCCGGCACAAGCTCGTCTGAAATTTCCAACGGAATATTGTTTTCCAGCCACATAAAATTTGACAATTCGAGTTTGGCTTTTGTTAGTTTTAATTTAGAATCTTCAAGGCTTAAGGCTCTGTTTTTTACAATAATCCCAGCCTCAATGCTATCTATAGCCGGTTTGTCTCCCTGAGTGATGAGGGTTTTAATGCCTTCCAGACGAATTTCGGCATTCTTACTGTACATTTCGTAAAGTTTCATTTCTTCAAAATTCTTCTTCCAATTGAAATAGGCAAGCGATGCATCATATAGAATACTAACGGCCTGAAGTTTTCGCTCTGATTCGCTTAGTTTGATCTGAATTTTAGCTTTTCGAACATCTGCCATTCTTTGGTTGATAAACAATCCCTGTCCAAGCGGAACACTTATGCCAAAAGAAGTTAAACCCTGATTGGGTGTCGTGTTCTCCGGATTAAGATAAACCCCTTCGTTATTGTCGAATCCTGCTTTAAGTTCAATTCCATACCAGGTAGGGATTTTAAAACTGCTGTTTAGAATCGAATAATATTCTTTGTCTTTAAATTGTTTTTGGCTAAAATCTACTTCGATTTTTGGATCAAAACTACCACGAGCCATCATTAGATTGGCTTGTGCCTTGCTTACTTCCAAATTAGCATTTTTAACCAATGGGTGGTACTTTTTTACATATCCCAAAAACTCGTTGTAGGTGAGTTCTTTTGAGAAAGGCTGCTGGCCAAAAACGGCACAGCCCAAAAAAAGAAAAGCGATAAGTATTGGTTTCATTATTTTTTTTCTTTAGTTACTTTTTGGGAACTTTTGTAATAATTAGGAGGGAATCCGTTTAGAGTTCTCCAGATTTCGAACCAAATAGGCACAGTGTCTAACAACGCAATCGTTTGGGCGCCGGAACCAATGCTTAATTGTTTTGGCCATTTGGTCTCGTTAGGATCCGGAGCGATCAAAATTCGGTACTTACCATTATCGCTAATAAAGTTTTCTATCGCCACAACTGTACCTCCAAAAGTTCCGTAGGACATATCTGGCCATCCTGAAAAGACAATGGTAGGCCATCCGTCAAACCAAACACGTACTTTTTCTCCTTTTCTGATCAAAGGCAGGTCAATTGGACTGATGTAGGTTTCTACTGCGATATCGTAATGAGAAGGCATTATCGTTACAATTGGTGTTCCCTCTTTTATTGTTTCACCTAAACCTGCTTGTAAAGCGCGGTTGATATAACCGTCCTGTACCGCTTTGATGTAGTACATGCCATTACGTAAGCTGTAATTGGTATATTGATTTTCGAGTTTGCTCACCTGTGCTTCGGTGTCAAATTTATTGCTCAGTGTTGTAAACTGGTCGCTTCTTGCTTTGGCTACTTTTTCGCCGTACTCCGCCGTAATTCTGTTAATCTCCACTTTTGCGTTGATGTACTCATTTTTACTGGTCAGGTATTTGTTTTCCTGTGTGATGATTTTAGCATCAACATCTTGTAGTTTCAAACGTTTTTCCTCCACATCCGTAAGTGGTTTCAATCCTTCTTTGTTTAATTGTACCGAACGGTTGTATTGAGTGTTGGCAATTCGCAGCTGTGTTTTTACGGCAATCAGATCGATACTGTCGCTTTTTATTTTTAAAAGAGATTGTTTGACTTTGTTTCTGGCTTGTTCCAGTTTTAGTCTTTTTTCATTTTCGATAGCTTGAATTTGTCCCGAAAGTGTTGTCACTTTTTCGCCATACGATTCCAAAGAGTTTTTCTTGGCATCTACCTGATTTTTGGTATTTTCAACCAAATTAGGATCCATATAATCTTCTTTGATCTCAGAAATAAACAGAATCGTGTCTCCTTTTTTAACGAAATCTCCTTCCTGTACGTACCATTTTTCAATACGTCCCGAAATCACACTCTGGATCGATTGTGGCCTTTGGTTGGGTTTTAAAGTGGTTACTGACCCTGACCCTGAAATGTTTTGCGTCCACGGCAATAAAAGCGCAATGATTCCTAAAATGGAAGATGCAATGATGATTCGGTTTAGAATTTTATAATGTGGCCTGTTGCTTAAGTTTCTTACAGTCTCATAGCGATCAAGCGGCTGTAATTTTGTTTTATTGTCAGAGATATTTAACATGGCTTATTTGTTTTTTTGATCCAGTATAATTTGACCGTTTTGCATTGTAATTTTTCGTGTCGATTTAGTTTTCCAATATGGATTTTTGGAAGAAACGATGATGGTCCATTTGTTCTTTTCAGAAGTAATAAAATCTATGATTTCATTGGCAACATTTTCGTCCATTGTATCCGTTGGATCTTCATAAAAAAGTACTCTTGGTTTGTGAATAATACTTCTGGCTAAAAGAATTTTTTGAGCATTAGAAGATGATAGTTGTTTTCCTTCAGGATGAATATGGGTATTCAGACCTTTGGGCAACAATTTTATTAGCGGACTAAGCTGAACGCCATCCAGTGCCCATTTCAGATCTTCGGTACTTATCAAAGGATCGTTAAAAGTGATGTTTTCTAAAATTGTCCCGTCAAATGGTGTTTCATTGTGAATGATACTGCCAATCTGAGAGCGATATTGTTTCAGATTTATTTTTCTAAAAGTATCATCATTGATGTAAAAAGCTCCCGAACTTTGTCTTAATAAACCGGATAATACCCTGATAAGAGTTGTTTTTCCTGATCCGTTTTCACCCTCAATGACAATTTTTTCACCCTGATCGATTTTTAATGAAATGGAATCTAAGGCATTCGTTGGAGAATCCGGAAATTTGAATTTTAAGTTCTCTGTTTCTAAAGAGATGCTGTTGTAACAATGATCATTTAAGGAATCAGACTCGGAGTTCTCCTCTAAAGCTAAATCAGTCACCTGTCCAATTTTCTCCACAGAAGTTAAAACATCGTAGAAGCTCTCCAATCCAAGGATGATTTTTTCTACCGATGTAATCACCAGTAAAATGATGATTTCTGCGGCAACAAACTGCCCGATATTCATTTCCTGACTCAGCACCAGATAACCTCCAATCGAGAGTAAACTTGCAGTAATAATGACTTTGAAAATAATCAATTGGGTGAACTGTTTTTTGATTACGCTAAAGTGTTTCTCTCTGTAATTAAGGTAACCCGCTACGATTGAATTGTTTTTTTGAAGCGCAAAATCATAATTCAGTTCATTGCGGAAACTAAAATTATTACGAGCCATTTCCTGTAACCAGCCTGCCACTTTGTATTTGAATTTGGATTCTTTTAAACTGGTCTCTAAACCTGATTTATACGAAAATTTGAAAATAAAGTATAAAAGGAGGAACAATAAAAGTCCGAACACAATAAAGTAAGGATGGTATAGGGAGAGCAGAATAATTCCGAAGGTAATCTGAAGTAAAGCAGCTGAAAAATCGGTTAGTAATTTTGAAGTTCCTTTTTGAATTGTAAGTGTGTCAAAAAAGCGATTTGTTAGTTCCGGCGGATAAGTACCGTACAATTCTTCTGATTTTATTTTAGGCAGACGGGCTGCAAATTCAAAAGAAGCACGTACGAAGATTTTTTGCTGTAAGTTTTCTGTAATACGCAATTGCATGAACGACAGCACACCAACAAGAGCCACACCACCCACTACAAGTATAATAAGTACAATCCAGGAAACACTAACTCTTCCGGATTGTATAAAAGTAATAATGGCCTGAATTCCCAATGGAAGTGATAAACTGACTAATCCGGCAAAAATGGCATAGAAAAAAATCTGGTAAATGTCTTTTTTGTCCAGTTCTAGTAAATGGTAAAATCTTTTTAAAGGAGTCATACTGTTTTTTATTATAATTAGCGCAAAACGTTTTCTGCAAGGTTTAGGTAAAATTGAGTGGTCGTAACCGTTTCATTACAATCTGTAATTGTTTTTAAATGATCCGTTAGAAAATGCTGATGTAAACTTCCTTCAACAATAGTTGAAACCAGTGATTTAGCAAATGGATAATCGGGATTCACTTCCTTTACAATGGAAACAACTCGATTGATAACCCTTTTGTAAATGACAAAGAAGCCTTCTTTATTCTCCTGATCGACTTCTTTTGTGTGGAGCGTTTTGGTGAATTCAGCAATTATGATTCTGTTTAAAATGGCTTCATTAATATGCTCGGTTGAAGTATCGTCTGTTATTTTTTCGGTAACTATGGTGATGGCTTTTTTTAGTTTTTCCTGCTTGTCTGCGATATTCGTAGTCGTAAAAACCAGTTTGTATTCCATCCAGCTCCAATACCATGAAGACAGGTAGACCAAAAGTTTGTGTTTGTTTTCAAAATAACGATAAATCGAACTTTCGTTTGAACCTATTTTTTCGCCTAATTTTTTAAATGTAAAATTATCAAAACCAATATCGTCAATTAGAAGAATACTCTGTTCAATTATTTTTTTTCCCAACGCAGATGTTTCCGGATCTTTTACATAGATCTTTTCGTTGACTTGCATTTTTATATTTGATAGTATAATTTGCATAAAAAAATATTTTTCATGCAAAGATAATAGTATTACTATTGATTAAGAAATTTTAACTCTTATTTGTGCTAATTTTTTTTAGTATTCAGTCGCAGTCTCAGTATTCGGTCTCAGTATTCAGTCTCAGTATTCAGTCTCAGTATTCAGTCTCAGTATTCAGTCTCAGTATTCAGTCTCAGTATTCAGTCTCAGTATTCAGTCACAATATTCAGTTTCATTCCCGTTTTAAAATAGCAAACCCGACAGATTTTTAAAAATCTGCCGGGATTATTTATTTTGAAGATCCAATACTATCGCAACTCAGACTGAAAACTGCGACCGAATACTGCGACTATTCAGTCACGGTCTCAGTCACAATATTCAGTTTCATTCCCGTTTTAAAATAGCAAACCCGACAGATTTTTAAAAATCTGCCGGGATTATTTATTTTGAAGATCCAATACTATCGCAACTCAGACTGAAAACTGCGACCGAATACTGCGACTATTCAGTCACGGTCTCAGTCACAATATTCAGTTTCATTCCCGTTTTAAAATAGTAAACCCGACAGATTTTTAAAAACCTGCCGGGATTATTTATTTTGAGGATCCAATACTATCGCAACTCAGACTGAAAACTGCGACCGAATACTATAACAATGAATGGCAAGTCATAGCGTTAGGCTGCTGTATGCCCATTAACTCCAGAATAGTAGGAGCGATGTCGCCCAGTACCCCATTTTGAATATTTTTCAGCTCTTTGTCTACTAAAATAATCGGCACCGGATTAGTTGTGTGTGCTGTATTTGGACTTCCGTCAGGATTAATCATCGTTTCGCAATTTCCGTGATCGGCAATAACAATTGTAGTGTAATTGTTGGCAAGAGCAGCTTCGATAACCTCTTTTACGCAGGCATCTACCGCTTCGCAGGCTTTAATTGCGGCACTCATGATTCCGGTATGCCCCACCATGTCGCCATTGGCAAAATTTAAGCAAACGAAATCTACCTCACCTTTGTTCAATTCAGGAACCAGAGCATCTTTTAATTCAAAGGCACTCATTTCCGGCTGTAGATCGTAAGTGGCTACTTTTGGAGAATTTCTTAAAATACGGGATTCTTCTTCAAATGGTGTTTCTCTTCCTCCGGAGAAGAAAAAGGTAACGTGCGGATATTTCTCTGTTTCGGCAATACGAATTTGTTTTTTACCTGCTTTTTCCAAAACCTCACCAAGAGTTTCCGTGATATTGTCTTTGTTGTAAACTACTTTTACGTTTTGATACGTTTCGTCGTAGTTGGTAAGCGTCACATAATACAGGTTTAATTTGTGCATGTTTTGCTCGTGGAAGTCCTGCTGTGAAAGCGCTTCTGTAAGTTCACGACCTCTGTCGGTTCTAAAGTTAAAGAAGATAACCACATCACCTTCAACGATTGTTGCTAATGGTTTTTCCTGTTCGTCAACCATTACGATTGGTGCGATAAACTCATCGGTAACATCATGTGCATAACTGTCAAGGACACTTGCTACTGCATTTTTAGAGGGAGTTCCTAAGCCATTAACCACTAGGTCGTAGGCGAGTTTTACACGTTCCCATCGTTTGTCACGATCCATTGCGTAATAACGGCCAACGATTGAAGCAATTTTTACAGGAGTATCTTTAATGTGTTCTTCTAAATCCTGGATGTATTTTGCCCCTGATTTAGGATCAACATCACGTCCATCCGTAAAAGCATGAACAAAAACATTCTCCAGACCGTATTCCTGTGAAGCATCAATTAATCCGCGTAAGTGTGAGGTATGAGAGTGAACACCCCCATCAGAAACTAATCCTAAAAAGTGAACTTTTTTATTGTTTTCTTTAGCATAAGTAAAAGCATCAATAAGTACTTGTTCTTTTGCTAGTGTTTGATGTGCTACGGCTAAGTTTATTTTGGCTAAATCCTGGTATACAATTCTTCCGGCACCAAGATTCATGTGACCCACTTCACTGTTTCCCATTTGGCCTTCAGGTAAACCAACATTTAATCCGTCAGTACGAAGTTGTGCGCTTGGGTAATTTTTGTAAAGGCTATTTATAAAAGGAACATTTGCATTGTCTATTGCAGATACTTTAGGGTCAGGAGATTTTCCCCAACCGTCTAAAATCATAAGGATAACTTTCTTGTTCATTAGTTTTTGTTTTTTACAAAGATAAGTCATTTCTAAAATGGACAAGAAAGCACGGTGACAATTATGGTTAATAAAATGAAGCGTATTAAAAAATAATAATTTGGTTAAAGAACCCTAAAAATTTTAAAATTAATTCACACTAGGCTCTTTTTCTAATCTTATTTTTGACAGCATTATAGTCTATAAAATATTTCACACTTACTGAAAAGATGTGTTTTAATGCCTGATTGTTCAGTAAATCGGCTATGTTGTGTTTAAAGTCTTTGTTGATAATGCGTTCAAAATTAGCGCCATTGTTGCGATACAAAACCGAAAGCTGACTGCCCGGGGCAAACCACCAGGAATAGGATAAATCAGTATTCCAGGAATAAAAACTGGAGTTTTTGTTTTTGGTATATTGCGGATAAGGGGTTAAGGTTCCGTCTTCCTGAAGTTCGAGTATATTTTTGTTTTCGGCATACGACCAATATTGTCTCACGGCGAGGTTGAGCGTCATGGCACTGTTTAAAGCATATTTTCCGCTCAGACTGTTCGAATAGGTGATGACGTTTCGATTGGCAAAAACAATTGTTTCAGGAGTGCTGCCAATGTTGTCGTCGTCAAAATCGTCAATATAGCCTTTGTTGTTGTTTCTTCGCAGGAAACTAAAACTATAGATCATCAAAAGTTTGTCGTTAAAGCGATATCTTGGTCCGGCGTCTACACCATAAGCCATCCTTCCTTCTTCATCAGCAAAAATCACAAATGGATTTAAATCCAAAGCAAATTTCTTGTTGTAATTGGTTGAAACACTTCCCCAAAGTTCTATTTTTCTTGGAATGATAACATATCGGTTTTCTGCTCTCGGTTCGTAATAATCATGTGACTGTAAGGGGAAAAGGTCGATCCCGGCACCGTAAAAATTATTTTTTAAGGTAGAAAGCTTGACTTCAGTACTGATCCTGTTTTCCTGAACTTTCCCCGATTCTTTGTTGAATTCTGTATACATATCATAGTCAACTCTAAAAGTATTAAAAACCTTTGTTGGGTTGAGAATGCGATAGTTTCCATTTCCGTAGATGTTGTAATAGTTGGTGTAAAAGTTAATTCCTAAATCGTTAGGGTCAAAATCTTTGGAAACATAATCTGAGCCAATGCTGTAACGATAGTTTCCGGTGGTTTCGGCAAAACGAATGGTGCTGAAGACGCCGTTCTTGTCTTCGGTATTATTAATCAAACTGTATTTTACATTGCCTGATAAACTGTAAGTGTTGGCTTTGGTTCTTAAATCCCAAGCCAGTCCAGTCACATTGGCATCCCTGTAATGTCCATTTCGGGTCACGTTGGTATTGATAAGAGTAACAGAAAAATTTTTGCGGAATCGCTGGTCTAAAACTAATACATTATAATTGGTGAGAGGTTCTGCGACTTCGCGTCTTGTTTTGCCTGAAATAGTATCTTGTATAGTGGTAAAGGTTTGTTCGGTAACGGCATTTAAAATTCCAATTCCCAATCCTTTTTTTGTTCTTCCCGAGATTTTTAAAGCATTAATCAGATTTACATTCTGAACTTCTTCAATTATTTTTTCATCGTCTTTTAAAGTGATTTCTATTGAAGGTTTGCCACCAATCCTTCTGGAATAAAACATATTACCTTTGTTAAACAAGTCGGTTCCTTCTGTAAAAAAGGCCCTGTTTTCGTTAAATTGCTGCTCAAAAGGTCCTAAGTTTAAAATTTGATCGTCGTATTTGGTTTGTCCAAAATCCGGAATTAGAATGGCATCAAGCGTAAAAGCATCGTTTATTCCGTACTTAATATCCATTCCGCCCTTTAAAGTGGCGAACGTTTTTTGACCGTCGGATGCATTTAAATAATAAGAAGCATATGGCATAAAAAACAATCGGGTAGGAGGTTTGATATTGATTATTCCTTCCAGATTACCGTTTTGTTGGGTAAACGTTCCTATTTTGGTATCAATCAAATTCCAGGTGTATTTTTTACGTTCCCGTCTGATCTCTCTGAAGAAGTTAATTCCCCAGGTTTGTTTGTCTTCCCCAGAAAAACGCAAGGCAGCATACGGAATTTTTATTTCGACCGCCCAGCCTTTGTCATTCAGCACCGCTTTACTGATCCATACAGCATCCCATGAATAATCCTCGCCATTGGCATCTGTCATGATACAGTCACCCTGAACATCAGCCGCTGAAACAAAGAACTGAAAATTTTGCTGACCGTCGTTAAAACCATTTATAAAGACTCCAAACAAATCGGCTGTTCCGAAATTGTCACGCTGTGAAATCTCCTTCAAAACCTTATTGGGATCATCATACAGCAGTGCAGCAATATAAATCGCGTCATTGTTGTACAGAACTCTAACCTCAGTCTTTTGATTGTCCGGAATAGGTTTACCGTTATCGGGTTGGTACATTACAAAATCTGAAGCGGGTGTAACATTTTTCCAAGCCGGTTCGTCAATTTTTCCATCAATTAAAATATTTTCCTTAGTCAATTGAGCTTGCAGGATTTTCTTTTGGGCATAACCCCAAAAAGAAAAGAAAAGGAAGCTGATAAAAACTAATTTTTTCATGCGGTTTTAAGAATCGAAAAATGGATGTAATGGCTTTTGTTAATAGACCCGATTTTTTTTAAAATGTTACAGTTTTAATTGAAATAAATGATTTTTCTGTCTTTTTTGCAAGAAAAGTACGTAAAAGCGCGTTTATTTTTATCATTGGGTAAACCTCCTACAAAAATATTTGTTTTTTGGTCTAAATGCTAATTTATTACTTTGATTTTGTTAAAGTTTCAACAAAATAGGGTTGATTTATAGTCTTAAATTTTGACAGGTACATTTTTTTTATACTTTTGCCAAACCCCAAGCTTTGTTTAACCTAAAGAAATTCAATGATTTACAAGATTTATCCGTTACTGGTGTTTTTACTGTTGTCTTTTGGTAAAGATTCAAATAATACCACCGAAGTTAAAAAGGCGACTGTGAAAACTATCGCTAAAGTTAAAACACTTACTGTTGATTCTAAAATTGAAAGTATCTATAATACTTTAAATCCGAATCATTTTTCACTTCCTGAACTTAGAACTTTTTCTGAGGCTCTAAAGGGGTTTTATCTCTTGAAAGAAAGAGGTGTAATTCAAAAAGATATCCTGACACTTATCGATTTTAGTTTGTCTTCAAACACAAAACGCTTGTGGGTAATCGATCTGGCAACCAATACTGTTTTATTTAATTCCTTAGTTGCTCATGGTAGAAATACCGGAGAAGAATTTGCATCTAATTTTTCAAATGCAAATTCATCTTTCAAAAGCAGTTTAGGATTTTATGCAACGGGTGAAATATATCAGGGAAAACACGGCACTTCTTTGCGTTTAGACGGACTGGAGAACGGTGTTAATGACAACGCCCGCGAACGAGGAGTTGTAATGCACGGTGCTGATTATGTTTCGGAATCGTTTATTAGAAATAACAAACGATTGGGTAGAAGTCAGGGATGTCCGGCAATTCCAATGGAGATGACTAAAGAAATCATCGAGATCATAAAAAACAAATCGCTTTTGTATATCTATCATCCATCCAGAAGTTTCGCGATGGAAGAGAGATTAATTTCTTAGCTTAGCATACAAATCTGAATCTAAATTATAAATATCAGCTCTGAAAATGAGCTGATTTTTTTTGCTCCATGCCGTCCAGTACCATTGGTATAAGGCGTATTTTTTGGTAATTCGGATACTCGTTGTTTTCTTGGAGGCAATTATAGTATCAATTTTGTCTTTGGACCAATTTGTTGAATCACCCAAAATATGTTCAGCCAGTTCCAGCGGATTTTCTACACGAACACATCCCGAGCTTAAAGAGCGGTTGCTTCTTCCGAAATTATTGCGGTGGTTGGTGTCATGCAGATAAACACTATGGTTGTTTGGAAATAAAATTTTCATCAACCCCAAAGCATTGTTGTAACCGGGACTTTGAACATAACGGTAATTTCCGGGTTTATTTTCGTTCCAGGCATTGGGCTGGACTACATTTCCGGAAGTATCATAAATAGTAATGTTTTTATTGGCTAAATAATTCCGATTGCGTTTCATTGCCGGAACCACATCTTCTTTTAAAATAGTTGGCGGTACCGTCCAGGTTGGGTTAAAAACTACTGTTTTTAATTTCGAAGTGATAATTGGGGTTTTTCTTTTACTTGTTCCTACTACAATATTACGAACCAAAGTAGTGTCCTGGCTTTCGACAACATGTAAACTGTAATCAGGAATGTTGATAATAAAGTAATTTTCGGCTAAATCAGTAGTATACCATCTCCAGCGTTCTAAGTTAGCAATGATCTGTTTTTTTCTTTTGTCTTTCGAAAAGTTTAAAGCGTTTATGGTTCCTACTCCAATAACTCCGTCAGCAGCCAGGCCATGTCTTTCCTGAAACTTTTTAATCGATTCAAAAGTTTTTTGATCGTAAATTGAAGTAAGGCTGTCTTTTCCGGTCATGTCTTTCCAGTACAAAAGCCTTTTTTTGATGTTGATCAAAGCATTATTGGTATCGTTTAAAACAATTTTATTGACTGATTCAATTGTTTTAACGTCGTCATCAGGAAAAGTATCGATAATTTCCAATGCTTTTAATAGCTGTTTGTAAGGAGATGCCTTTGACTGAATACCGTCGACAATGCTGTCCAGTTTATTTTTATTGAACGCTTTTATCAGGACATTGTTCACATCAAATGTTTTCTCTTCTAAGTCCCAGTCTGTATAAAGTTTTTTAGGATCAAGTTTTCCTTTATAAAGGTGGTTGAGGTACTTTTCAAAATTATAAGTAAGCAAAATATCATACGTTGCCAGATCAGCATCGCTTAGTGAGCTGATTTTGCTTTCGAATTTTTTTAGCCTCGAAGCTTTGTAATCCTCAGGATTTAGACCTAAGTGTTCGGCATTTGACAATTGCGACAACACATAAGTTCTTTTTTTTAAGTTTCCCCAAACTGTAGAGTTTTCGGATGAGTTGTAGAACTGTTTAAGCGTTTCGCTTTTAAAAGTACCAATTAAAGCCGTGTCAATGGTCACCTTTCTTTCGTCAGTAAGTATAATGGCTGGGGTAGCTTTCTTTACTACAGGAATAATTTTAGGAGTGTCCTTTTTGCAGGCAATAAATACGCATATTACTAATAAGAAGTAAAAATTCTTCATTTGATATTCTTTTAAACATAAAATTATCTCGCCAGTGCTTTTAGTTTGAACAGAATTGTCTGGGGAATGACGCTTCGTTCTTTTGTAAAATGTACAGTAGCGGTTTTGGTATTAAATCAAATCGACTTGGTTGGCATTGCAGTAGGTTTTGCAATGTTTGATGAAAGCCTTTTTCAAATTTTTTTTCTATAAGGGCTTTTTTGAAATAATCCTTGAATCGGAATTTGATTTTTTCGGCAAATATAGCTTTGATTTTTTCAAAAAATGAAATAATTCTTATTAAATTTTTATTACGAAATAATGTCCTGAGTGAAGTGTTTCTAAATTCCACGTTTCAAATCCCAAATTCCAAACTCCTTATTCCAAACTCCTTATTCCAAACTCCAAATTTCAAGTTTCAAGTTTCAAACTCCACATATGACATTTCACATCCCACATATGACATTTCACAATTTTCACTTCCCGCAAACCTGGATGTTCAATCAATTTTCCATTAATTACCCCCAATAGGTTACGAAATGAGTCCTGTTGACAGGCTATTTTTTTAATTTCTCTATCAAAGATACGATTTTCGGCTGATTTTTCTTTTCTGAAAATGGAGTGAAGGACGATATAAGTTTCTTTTGAGGCTATTTTGGCTGAACTACCCAAAAATAAGGGAAAATAATTGAGGTTATAACTTTTTAATTTTAAATAAGTTATCGAAAAATGTGAATTTTTATTGATTTTTTTTGCCGAAAAGCTTGCTTTTAACTGAACTTATGTTCTATATTTGCACCACAGTAATGCGAAAGTAGCTCAGTTGGTAGAGCTCCAGCCTTCCAAGCTGGTTGTCGCGAGTTCGAGCCTCGTCTTTCGCTCTAAAAAAACCGAGATTTAATCGTTTCGGTTTTTTTAACAAAGCTAAATAATTTTGGAATTTTATTTTTTTAATAACTTAAAATTGTTTATATTTGCACCCTGTTAATGCGAAAGTAGCTCAGTTGGTAGAGCTCCAGCCTTCCAAGCTGGTTGTCGCGAGTTCGAGCCTCGTCTTTCGCTCTTTAAAAATCCTCAAACATTTGTTTGGGGATTTTTTGTTTATGGCCATAATTGAAAAAAAGTAATACGCGGATTATGCTGATTCGCCAGGCGAAAGCGCGGAGCGACACGGATTTTTTTATATTATCTGTTTTTATCAGCGTTTTCGTGAAACGAATCCGCGTTATCTGCGTTCTTTTCAATCAGATTCAAGAGGTAAAAAAAATCCAAATTCCAGTTCTTTATGTCGAATTTGCTTAAAAAATTGGAATTTGGAGTTTAAAAAGATTGGATTTTATAAATGTTGAATTTTTACTTTAGATTGCTTAAATCGCTTTCTGTTTCTAATTCTGTTGGAGCTTCGTTTTGCAGAAATAAACGAGCCTGCAGGTTTCCTTTTAAGGTAATTTTATCGCCTTTTACTTCCAGCCAGCTACCTTCTCGTAAGCCTAAAACCGGAATTGCATTAAATGCATGAAACTCTTTAATTCGTGTTTCTCTTGTTTCTCCCATGTGTTTCGATTGTAGATCCGGGTCTAGGTAATGTGGATTTAGATTAAAAGGGATTAAGCCCAGGGTTTGAAAACTTGGCGGATAAATGATAGGCATGTCATTAGTGGTTTGCATGGATAATCCGCAAATATTACTTCCGGCACTTGTACCTAAATAAGGTGTTCCGTTTTTTACAGTTTCGGCAAGAAGCTGCATGATATTGTGTTTATACAATTGTGTAACTAGTAAAAAAGTGTTTCCTCCTCCGGTAAATATTCCTTCTGCATTTTTCAGGGCATCTTCTGCGCTTTCAAATTCATGGATTCCTTTAACAGAAATGTTGATTGAGGCGAAAGCCTGTGAAACTTTTGCGGTATAATCGTCGTGCGAGATGCCTCCGGGTCTTGCAAATGGAATGAATAAAATACTATTGCAGTTTTTAAAATGAGATTGTAAAGTAGGGAGTAAATACTCTAAATAACTGCCTTCGTGAAGAGTGGAAGTGCTGGCAATGATAATGCTTTTCATATAATTTTAACTCAGGTTGAACCGGTTAAAGATATTAAAAACTCTCTTTTTGTGACCTCTTTATTGAGTTTAATTAACATATTTTTACCAACTCCTTAGTATTAAATTTGGAGAACATTAAGATATTTTTACAGCTTTAAGAGAAACACTAAAAAAATGTCATCAATGCATAAGGTTATCTGTTTTTTGGTTATTGTTTTAGGGCAAACCGGTTGGTTACAGGCTCAGGGCAAGGCTGTTTTAAACGGACGAATAGCTTCGAATGCTACTGATCTGGAAGGTGTTTATGTGATCAATGCTCAGACAGAGGTAATGACAACAACAGATGTTGTAGGTGCATTCTCGATTGTTGCCAAAGCGGGTGATGAACTTGTTTTTTCTTCCATACAATTTAAGGAATGTAGAGTGTTGTTAACAGCGGAAAATTTTTCGGATATCAACTTTACGGTGAAACTCAATATGATAATGCATCAGTTGCAGGAAGTAATCGTGAAAAATTACAGTAATGTGAATGCTGTTTCTTTGGGAATTATTCCTGCGGGGCAAAAGTCATATACGGCAGCCGAACGAAAATTACGTACTGCTACCGATTTAAATGCGTCGGCAAGCGCAGGAGGTATGGTGGGGGCCTCTGTTTCTGCTGATCCTTTATTGAATTTTTTTTCGGGACGTACCGCCATGCTTAAAAAAGAAGCAGTGGTAGAGAAAAAAGAAGCTTTTATGAAGCTTTTAGAGAGGATGTTTACGCTCGAGCATTTTGTTGACAGATTGAAAATTCCTCTGGAATATGTAAAAGGATTCGAATATTATGCAGTAGATAATGATAAATTCACGGTGATTCTGAACTCTAAAAACAAAACTTCGACGGAGTTTTTATTGGGAGAATTGGCTGTTAAGTATAAAGAGATAATTGCAAGTGAAAATAAATAAAATCATATACATTGCCCTGTTGCTGTTTGTTCAGTTGGGTTTTACGCAAAATAAAACTTCGAAAGAAATTTTTGGACAGATTTTCGAGCAGTCTACTTCGGTTGACGCAGTAAATATTATCAATAATGCGACTCAGGTAACGGCGGTTTCAGATGCAAATGGTCTGTTTTCGATTGTGGTAAAAGAAGGAGATGTTTTGGTGTTTTCGGCTGTAAATTTGGAAGGTTATAAAAAGAGAATTACTGCAGAAGATATGAATTCAGGTTCGCTTCAAATTAAAATGACAGCCAAAGAAGTAGAGCTTAAAGAAGTAGTTGTGAACGAGAATGCTAATATTACGGCTGAGAATTTAGGGATAATTCCATACGGGCAAAAAAAATATACAGCTGCAGAACGAAAAGTTTATACCGCAACTTCTACTTCAGTAGACAAATTATTAAATAAGATTTCCGGACGAACTGCTATGCTTAAAAAAGAGGTTAATGTAGAAAAGAAGGAGATGCTTTTTAGGAAAATGGAATACCTTTTTGATGAAAATTATTATACAGACCGATTGAGAATCCCTGTGGCAGATATTAAAGGATTTCAATTATATTGTGTCGATGATGCTGAATTTGCCGTATCTTTGGATACTAAAAACAAAACAATGAGTATGTTTTTATTAACCGATCTAGCCCGAAAATATCTAATAATTCTCGAAAATGAAAAATAGCCTAACTGTATTACTTATAAGCCTGGTTTGTCAAATTGCACTGGGACAAAATTCAAGAAAACCGTTACACGGACAAGTTACGAATAAGTCTCTCGCCATTGAAAGTGGTTATGTGATGAATGTAAATGCCAATGTCAGAACATTTATTGGTTCAGGCGGATTGTTTGATATCATGGCAAGACCTAAAGACACCTTGTTGTTTACAGGATTGGCATTTCAATCTAAAAAAATTGTACTGACGGAGAAAGACTGTGCTGAAATTTTGCTTTCGGTGCCTTTAAACCTCATAAGCAATGAGCTGAAAGAAGTTTTGGTGCATAAAGATCTTAAAGTGAAATCGCTGGGCGGAGGATCTCAGAAATATGTTGATATGCAATTTGAGGATGATAAACAGTCTACCGCTAAAAATATTGCAATGTACTCTGATCAGACGATTAAGTACGGAATGGACTTCGTTAGAATTTTTAAAGATGTTAAAAAGCTGCTTTCTAAAAATGATGAAGTCAAAGAGGAAGTTATTACTGATATGGCTTTTATTGAATATTCAAGATCCAATTTTAAACCAAATTTCTTTACAGGTACCTTAGGGTTAAAAGAAGATGAGATTGAGTTGTTTTTGATGTATTGCTCTAATGATCCGGAATCAAGAAAACATCTTGACCCAGACCAAAAATTTGAATTGATCGATTTCTTAGTTAATAAAAATAAGGAATTTAAAAAAGTGAAAGTTTCTCAGTAATGAAAAATAAAGTAATCTATCCTTTACTTGGGATATTGTTTTTATCGCTCACTGCTTTTGCATTTCATAAGTTTTATGTGGGCGTTTTTCAGGTCAACTATGCCGCTGAAAAAAAGATGATTCAGATTACTTCCCGTATTTTTATTGACGACCTGAATAATGGTATGGAGAAAAAATACCATAAGAAAACATTTATTGGAACTGATAAAGAAACCGAAGCAGATGTAGAGTTGTTGAAAAAATATCTTTCGGAAAACTTTAGCATTAAAATAAACGGTCAGTCAAAGCCCATTACTTTTTTATCTAAAGAAGTAGAGGCTAGCGATGTTTTGGTGTGTTATTCCCGAATAAAAGACATTGATAAATTTAAAACCATTGAGATTTCGAACACGATTTTAGTGGATTGGAATGCTGAACAACAAAACATTACGCACATTACGGCATTTGGTAGTAAGAAAAGTGTTCTGTTTACGGAATCTTCAAGGAAAGAATTGTTAAAGTACTAAATAATATATAAAATTATTATTTTAAATTGTTATTTTCACACCCTGACAAAATTACCATTAAAATTTTATGAAAAAACTTTCATTATTGTTGATTTTTCCTGCGATACTTATCGCTCAGGAGAAAACAGTTGCTCCAAAGCAACAAGGGAAGTACGACACAAACAAATTCAGCCAGATGTACGATCTGTTAGCTACTCCAAATATGTTTCGTACCGCTTCGGGAGCACCGGGTCCTGCATATTACCAACAGCAGGCAGACTATAAAATTGATATTGAATTAGACGATAAAAAATCAAGAATAGATGGTTCTGAAGTAATAACATATTCTAATAATTCTCCTGATGTTTTGGAGTATTTGTGGATACAGTTAGATCAAAATCAGGCCAAAGCAAACGGTCAGACCTCTTTGGCGGAAAGTGAAAAAATCAATCCTGTTTTACCTCTGGATGGATTTTCAAGTAAATATTTGAAAAAAGACTTAGAGCGTGGTTTTAATATCGAGCAGGTAAAAGACGCAAAAGGAAACCCAATGTCTTATACCATCAATGAAACGATGATGCGTATTAACCTGGCAACCCCGCTAAAACCGGGAGAGAAAATTTCCCTGGCAATCAAATGGTGGTACAACGTTAATAACTATAGAAAAGAAGGTGGCGGACGCTCCGGTTACGAGTCATTTGACAAAGACGGAAATAAATTATATGTAATTGCTCAGTTTTATCCAAGAATGGCCGTTTACAATGATGTTGAAGGCTGGCAGAATATGCAGTTCTGGGGAAGCGGAGAATTTGCACTGCCTTTCGGTAATTTTGATGTAAACATTACAGTTCCTGCAGATCATATTATTGATGCAACAGGAGAATTGACAAACAGAGCCGAAGTTTTCACACCAGAACAGGTAAAACGTTACGAACTGGCTCAGAAATCATTTGACAAACCGGTTGTAATTGTAACACAAGCTGAGGCTGAGGCAGCAGAAAAAGGTTTTTCGGAAAAGAAAAAAACATGGAGATTTAGTGCAAAAAATGTACGTGATTTCGGAATTGCTTCTTCAAGAAAATTTATTTACGATGCAATGGCTGTAAAAATAGGAAACAGAGTCGTTATGGCGGAGTCTGTTTATCCAAAAGAAGCGAATCCTTTATGGGGAGAAACCTCTACATTGGTTGTAGCGCACACTCTAAAAAGTTATTCGGCGCACACTTTTGATTATCCTTATCCAAAAGCAGTATCTGTTTCAGCAGAAGATCAGGGGATGGAATATCCAATGATTTGCTGGAATTATGGTCGTCCGGATGAAAATGGAGTAACAAGCAAAGAAGTTAAAAACGGAATGATTGGTGTTGTAATTCACGAAGTGGGGCACACTTTTTTTCCAATGATTGTAAACTCAGATGAGCGTCAATGGAGCTGGATGGACGAAGGATTGAACTCCTTTTTGCAATATATGGCAGAACAGGAACGTGATCCAAGCTTTCCTTCAAGACGTGGCCCTGCAAAGAATATTGTTCCTTACATGAGTGGAGATCAGAAATTTTTAGAGCCTATTATGTCTAACTCTGAAACCATTCACCAATTTGGAAATAATGCTTACGGAAAACCGGCAACAGGTCTTAATATTTTAAGAGAAGTTGTAATGGGAAGAGAATTGTTTGATTATGCTTTTAAAACATACGCTAACAGATGGAAATTTAAGCATCCAACCCCTGAGGATTTCTTCAGAACTATGGAAGATGCTTCGGCAGTTGATTTAGACTGGTTTTTCAGAGGATGGTTTTATTCGACAGATTTTGTAGATATCGGAATTAAAGAAGTAAAACAATATTATGTTTCTGAAACGCCAACAGCAGATATCAAAGATATTAAAGTTAGAAAAGGACGTTTTGGATTCGATAAAGGACCTTTTGTATATTTAGTTGCAGGTGATAATGCTGAAGTAAATGCTTCTAGTAAAAAAGCTTTAAAAGTACAAGACGTAAAACTATTGTCAGATTACGTTAGTCAGACTTTTACAGCAGAGGAAAAAGCAAGCTTGAAATCGCCTAAATATTTCTATGAGGTAGAGTTTAACAAACCGGGAGGAATGATCATGCCAATTTTGGTTGAGATTACTTATGAAGACGGTACAAAAGAAAATTTCCAGTATCCGGCTCAAATCTGGAGAAAGAATAATGATACCGCTAAGAAAGTTTATGCCACTGAAAAAGCAATCAAAAGCATTCAAATAGATCCAAAATTAATGACTGCCGATATTGATGTAACCAACAATAGCTGGCCGAAAATAGAAGAAAAATCAAAATTTGATTAATAATAAGTTTAAAAAGACTCTGAAAAGAGTCTTTTTTTTTAAGTAAATTTTAAAACGGTCCGTTGCAAAATTTAATATCTTTGTGACACACAAAAATAAAAGATATGTTTGGTATAGGAGGAGGAGAATTAGTTTTTATACTGTTTATAGTACTAATGCTTTTTGGTTCAGATAAAGTGCCGGAAATCGCCCGTACAATGGGTAAAGCGATGGCGCAATTAAAAAATGCAACTAACGATATTAAAAGCGAAATTCAAAAGGGGGCTGAGGCTAACGGTCTTGATTCAAGATCACTTACAGATATAACAGGAAACATTAATGCACAGATTAATGATGCCAAGAGTAATTTGATGGGGGATTCTGCTAATTTATTAGGAGACACTACTACAGAAATAGACAAAGTAAAAGAAGATATTGATTTAATCTCAGGACCTGTAAAACGCCAAAGGTAATATGCTCGAAAAAATACAAAAAATAGACACCGAACTATTGGTGTATCTTAACGGTTTAGGTTCTGAAACGTACGACAAATTTTGGCTGATTATTACAAGTCAATTGAATTGGACTCCTCTTTTTCTATTGTTCTTTTATTTGATTTTTAAAAAGTTGGGAGGTAAACAAACCTTATATTTATTGCTTTTTATAGCTGTTCTGATTACGTTTACAGATCAGGTTACCAATTTGGTAAAGTACACTGTTCAGCGATTGCGACCATGTAACAATCCTGACATCAACACCATTATTCGTGTGGTACAAAGTCGAAAATCATTTAGTTTTTTCTCTGGTCATGCAGCCAATACAATGGCGGTAGCTACTTTTTTATATTTCGTTTTACGAGGACGTATTAAGTATTTGGGATTCATTTTTCTATGGCCCTTGATTTTTGCTTACAGCCGAATTTATCTGGGATTGCACTATCCGGGAGACATTCTGACTGGTTATTTCGCAGGAGCACTTTTCGGATCGTTACTTTATTTGGTATACCGTAGGTTGAAACCACAATATTTTCCGGGGTAGATTTTTTTTGAAGGTTCTGAGGAGCTAAGGTGCTAAGGATCTAAGTTTTTTTGTTGATTTGTCTCCAGCTTTAGCTGGAGAAATATATATTAAAAAATAAAAAAGGCTTCAGCCGAATTAAACTGCATTTAATTCGGCTGAAGCCTTTTTTTAATCCTATTTTATCCTTCAGCTAAAGCTGAAAGCAATTAAATCAGTCAGAAAAAAAACTTAGCACCTCAGAACCTTAGCCCCTCTCCTAAAGCACTCTGATAATTGTCAATCCATCACGAATTGGTAATAAAACCGTTTCGACTCTCGGGTTTTAATTATTTTGAAAAATTGTTTTTTCACTCCACTCTAATCCGGAAGGAAGCTGTTGATTGCTAAATTCAATATGAATAACTCTTCTTCTCTCGTTGTTTGTAGTCTTATTGGAAGCGTGAAACAATAAAGGCTTCATTATCATAATACCGCCTTGTTCAACTTCACAAATGGTTTCATTTTCATTTGCAAAATCCATGTTTTCAACTCTGAAAATTCCTTTAGAATGTGAATTGTTTATCACTTTTAAAGCGCCATTTTCTTTTGTTGTTTTATCCAGATGAATTCTTATGGTGAAATTTTTTTCTAAAACTTCTTTTGGAGGCTGAACGGCAAATTGATTTTGTTTCACAGTCCAATTTTCGAAATTTTCAACTTCAATTTTCTGGTCAACTGAAATAGTTAAATCCTGATGGTAGGCCACAAACCAGTTTGATTTTTCGGGCTTGTCAAAATAAATTGATTTAGTTATGAAATACCCGCTTCCAAAATTAGATTTGATAATGTTTTTTAGATTTTCATTAAAAATAAAGTCTAAAGTTTCTGGAACTTCTTTGTGAAATTGTCTAATGGCAAATAAATCCTGAGACTTTCTAAAAGTTGCATTGTCAAAATCATTTCCGGTCACATTTTCAATTAATGAAATTAATTTTTCAATTTCAGTTTCATCGTAAACATTGTTTATGATTGCAAAACCTTGAGAGTTTATTTTGGTGCTGTAATTCATATTTAAAAATCATTGTTGAATTGTCTCCAGCTTTAGCTGGAGAAATATATTTTATGAAATACAAAAAGGCTTTAGCCAAATTATCTCGCACTTTAATTCGGCTAAAGCCTTTTTGCAATCCTATTCTATCCTTCAGCTAAAGCTGAAGACAAGTAATTCAATCATCCAGAAAAGAAAGCTTCGCGTCTCAGTACCTTAGTACCTCAGAACCTCTCCTAAAGCACTCTGCTAACCGTCAACCCATCTCGAATAGGTAATAAAACTGTTTCTACTCTCGGGTCATTTTTCAAGAGTAAATTGTACTCTAAAAGAACTTTGGTGCTAACGTCATTAGGATGAGCCGGTTCCAGTATTTTTCCGCTCCACAAAACATTATCAGATAAAATAATGCCGCCTTTGTTCATTTTTGGAACAATCATTTTCCAGTAATTCAGGTAGTTTTCTTTATCGGCATCAATGAAAACTAGATCAAACTTAACATCCAGAGTTGGAATGATCGTAATAGCTTCGCCTAAATGCTGGAAAATTTGTTTTCCCCAGGGCGATGCATCAAAGTATTTGCGTTGAAAATCAATTAATTCCTCTTTGATATCAATAGTATGAAGTTGTCCGTTTTCCTGCATTCCTTCGCATAGACACAAAGCGGCATAGCCGGTATAAGTGCCAATTTCAAGAATGTTTACAGGACGAATCAATTTGGATAACATGCTTAGAACACGCCCTTGAAAATGTCCGCTAAGCATCCTCGGTAAAAGTATTTTTTGGTACGTTTCTTTGTTGAGTTTTGCTAATAATTCCGGTTCGTTCTCAGAATGTTGTTCGATATAATCTTCGAGGTCTTGTGAAATAAAATGCATCTTGTAGTATCTTCTAAATTTGAGTGTAAAAATACAAAAAATATTGGCTCGCTTTTGGGTATAAAAAAACCATTCGTTGTTAGCGAATGGTTTCCGTTTTAGAATCAGAAGAGACTATTTTTTCAAAGCGTCTTTAACTTCTTTGGCAGTTTTAACAGTTCCGTCTTTAGCTGCTTTGGCTGCATTTTCTACTTTTTCAGCGCCTTTTTTAGTCGCGTCTTTTACATCTTCAGCTGCTTTTTTTGTAGCATCTTTTACGTCTTCGGCAGCATTTTCTGTTTTGCTTACAGCACTGTCTTTTACTTCTTCAATATCTGTTGTTAAAGAGTCAACCTTGTTGCCAAGAGTTAGTTCTTCTTCTGCAGGTTTTGGTTCTTTCTTTTCGCAAGATTGAACACCGAATGCTAATAGAGCGATAACAGCCAGACTTAAGATTTGTTTTTTCATAATGAATTGATTTTTTTAGATTGATAAAATTTAAAGGTTATAAAGCTGAAAAATAAAGATACACATTTTAAAATAATTGAGCTCTTTGTAAGATTACTTTCCTTTTGAGTGCAAGACAATTCTCGTGCCAAAAATTTATGGTTTGAAAAGTTGCACTGTTTTTTTTGAAAATTCACTTTTAGAAGAGAAGATTACATTGTTGTTCTTTAATTCTAATTGGTGGCCTTTAATTGTTATTTAATCACTAAAACATTTTCATTTTTTACATAATCAGTTAATGTAATATTGAAAAGTACGGTTAATTCTTTGCCGGCTCTAACAACTCCAAGTGCTGCTGAAGGAGGAGCCATTTCAAAATCACCAAAAGTCATTCGGTTGGAACCTTGCAGTGTAAAAGTATCATTATTGTAAGCTGTTACCCTTATCTGGGTTTTATAGTCCTTGCTGACACCTGCGATGGTATAGGTTCCGGTAAGAATCCAGGTTGTTTCGTTTACTTTCTCGGCAGATTTTAGAACATACTTAATGGTTTTGTATGTTTTTGTATCCAGAGATTTATAAGCGACATCATCCATACTGCCTTTGCTGCTTTTTATACTTTCGGCCGGTAAAGTAACGGTTAGATTTTTGATATCTGTTATTTTTGAATCTGCAACGGATAAGTAAACGCTACCGGCTCCCTCTGATGATTTCATTACCCAATCGTGTATGTTGGACGTTCCCGCAACTTCAAAAGTTGATTTGGATAGGGTGTATTTCTTTTGAGAATTTGCTTGTAAAGTTAACATGGTTACTACTGCTAATAAAATTGATTGAATCGTTTTCATCTGTATGTGGTATTTATTTAGTTAAATTTAAGATCAGTTTCTAACTAAGTCGGGTTTTGTTAGTGAGTTGCCGTCTTTTTCTTATGTCAAATGTATCACGAACGAATAGCATAAGAACTGATAAAAATCATGGTTAGGATTTTATTTAAAGCTTATAATAGAAAGGAAAAATGTACTTCCTGAAAAGTGGTTTATAAAAAAATCTTTTAAAAAGACATTTTCGTTTTATTGATTTTTAAACAAGAATGACTCTAAAAATCAAAAAAAAGGACAAAAGTGATTAACTTTGCAGCATGCAAATTGAGAAAAAAGACATACGAGCCTTATCAAAAGATCAGTTACGCGATTTTTTTGTCGCTAATAATGACAAAGCTTTTCGTGGAAATCAAGTCTATGAATGGTTGTGGAGCAAAGGAGCGCACAGTTTTGATGATATGACCAATGTTGCCAAAACAACTCGTTCTATGCTGGAAGATAATTTTGTAATCAACCATATTAAGGTTGATACCATGCAGCGTAGTAGCGACGGAACAGTAAAAAATGCTGTTCGTTTACACGATGGTTTAGTGGTAGAATCAGTTTTGATTCCAACAGAAACAAGGACAACGGCCTGTGTTTCAAGTCAGGTAGGATGTAGTTTAGATTGTAATTTTTGTGCTACTTCACGTTTAAAAAGAATGCGAAATCTGGAACCGGGAGAAATCTATGATCAGGTTATTGCCATAGATAAAGAAAGTCGTTTGTATCACAATCACCCGCTTTCGAATATCGTTTTTATGGGAATGGGAGAACCTTTGATGAATTACAACAATGTAATCAAAGCCATCGACATGATTACATCACCTGAAGGTTTAGGAATGTCACCAAAACGTATTATGGTTTCGACTTCGGGAATTCCTAAGATGATTAAAAAAATGGCCGATGATGATGTGAAATTCAAATTGGCGGTTTCACTGCATTCCGCTATCGATGAAGTTCGTGCACGAATCATGCCTTTCAGCAAAAACTTCCCATTGGCTGATTTAAGGGAATCCTTAGAATACTGGTACAGAAAAACCAAGAATAAGATTTCTTACGAATATGTAGTCTGGAAAGGAATCAATGACGATAAGGCATCGATTGATGCTTTGGTGAAATTTTGCAAATATGTTCCGTGTAAAGTTAATTTGATTGAATACAATCCAATTGATGACGGTGAGTTTCAGCAAGCTTCAGAAGAATCTATTCTGGCTTATATAAAAGCATTAGAAAATATTGGCGTAGTAGTAAAAGTGCGTCGCAGCCGCGGAAAAGATATCGATGCTGCTTGTGGACAATTGGCAAACAAAGAAGGATAGATGCTGTTGTGTTCGGCAAATAAATAGTACAATCGGTTTTTTGCCAATATCTTTTTCAATCCTGAATTCAAATCAGACTTAATAGAATGTTCTTGACCCGGTTTTTTACATTAGTACATAAATTATTGATATACTAATGTAAAATACACAGGGTTTTTTTATTTAAAATAGTATATTTGGGATCGAAATGAATATTACTTCTCAAATAAAACAGCCCATCTTTAACGAGATGGAACTTTTTGAAAAAAAGTTCCATGAATCGATGACCTCAAAGGTGGCTTTATTGAATCGTATCACTTATTACATAGTAAACCGAAAAGGAAAACAAATGCGTCCGATGTTTGTTTTTTTAACCGCTAAGATGGTTTCTGAAGGTGTTGTAAACGAGAGAACGTATCGCGGCGCTTCTGTAATCGAACTTATTCATACAGCCACTTTAGTACACGATGATGTCGTAGACGATAGTAACCGTCGCCGTGGATTTTTCTCGATCAATGCACTTTGGAAAAATAAAATAGCAGTTTTGGTTGGAGATTATTTACTATCCAAAGGACTTTTACTCTCTATAGACAATGGTGATTTTGATTTACTGAGAATCATTTCTGTAGCCGTTCGCGAAATGAGTGAAGGCGAATTACTTCAAATCGAAAAAGCCAGAAGGCTCGATATTACCGAAGAGGTTTATTACGAAATCATCCGAAAGAAAACAGCAACACTTATTGCGGCCTGTTGTGCACTTGGTGCAAAATCGGTAATTGAAGATGATGCTCAGGTCGAAAACATGAGAAAATTTGGTGAGCTTATCGGAATGGCTTTTCAAATCAAGGATGATTTATTTGATTATAGCGAAGAAGCCATTGGGAAGCCAACCGGAATCGATATTAAAGAGCAAAAAATGACTTTGCCTTTAATTCATGTTTTAAATACTTGTACCCCGCAAGAAAAAAAGTGGTTGATAAACTCCATCAAAAACCACAATAAAGACAAAAAACGCGTCAAAGAGGTTATTGCTTTTGTAAAAAATAATAATGGTTTGGCTTATGCCGAACAAAAAATGGTGCAATTTCAACAGGAAGCACTTTCCTTATTAGCGAATTTTTCGGATTCTGAGTTTAAAGATGCTCTTGTTTTAATGGTAAACTACGTTATTGAAAGAAAAAAATAGTTTTTTTAAATTAGATAATTAGGAAATTTGTTAATTAGATAATTGGTTTACTTTGTTGTAAATCAGGTATGTAGTTCTGGGTTTTGGAATTTGGGATTTAATTTTTATTTTTTTTCCAACCCCGATGCAACCATTTCAAAGCGTTATGCGTCTATGCTAATAGAAGTCTGTTACTAAACCAAAAACAAATGCTTATTAATGAAAATTATTCACCTACATCAGGAAGAAACTGAAATTATAAAGTTGGCAGTCGATAATAATCGACAGGCACAACAGCAAATATACAGTCGGTTTTCCTCAAAAATGTTAAGTGTTTGTCGACAGTATATAAAAGACATTCAATTGGCAGAAGATGTAATGATAACCGCCTTTATGAAAGTGTTTACGAATTTAAGCAGATTTGAGCACAAAGGAAGTTTTGAAGGATGGGTCAGGCGAATTATGGTGAATGAATGTATCTCTTATTTGAGAGTTCAGAAAAAAGTAAAATTTAGCGAAGAAGAAATTTATGTCGAAGAGAGTTTCAATGCAATTGACAGTCAGTTTTCGATCGATCAGATTCAGTTTTTAATTGATGCTTTGCCGGACGGTTATAAAATGGTTTTTAATTTATATGCCATAGAAGGATACAAACACAATGAGATTGCCAAGATGTTAGGGATTAATGAGGGAACATCGAAATCGCAATTATCGCACGCCAGAAAAATGCTGCAAACACAAATTACAATTTTAAAAAGACAAGATAATGGAACCGAATAATTTTGAAAAGGATTTCCGTGAAAAACTAAATCAGCGTAAAATAGAACCTAGCGACAAAGCCTGGGATCGATTGGATGCGATGCTGAGTGTTGCTGAGGACAAGAAAACAACGATTGACCTTCGTTCACGACAAACTGGAAAAAAGAAATGGATGTATGTTGCGGCAAGTTTGGCTGGGTTTTTACTGGTTGGAACCTTCTTCTTTAATCAGAATAAAAATGTAAACCAAACGCCAAAAGATGCAATTGTCATTGAAGAAAATGGGCAGAAAGATTCGGTTGTACAGCCAGCTTTAAATATAAAGGATACTGTTGTAGAAGCGGTGGCAGTTTCAGAAGAAAAAGCAACTAAGAATTCAGTTAAACAAGAAAACCATCAAATTTCAAAACCACATAAAGCCATTAAAAATGAATCAAATCAAATAGCGGAGTCTTCAATCATCATCAAAAACAATCCTGAAAAACAATCAATCAATCCACAGCCTTTAATGGCTAAAAATCCTGAAAAAGAAACGGTAGATCAGTTGCTGGGAACAGCTGAAAAAGTAATCGTCGCTGAGAATGCTGTCAAGCCAAAATCAAAAGTGAAAATTAATGCCAATGATTTGCTTCAACAGGTCGATGGTGAATTAGAGCTGTCGTTTCGCGAAAAGGTAATTACAAAAGTCAATAAGAATTACCAAACGGTAAAAGTGGCTTTGGCCAATCGAAATCAGCAGGAATAAAGTTTTCAACTCCAATCCGGAACGTGCTGTTGGAGAAAATCAAAAATTAAAGATCAAAAAAAAATAATTCCGATAGTTGTCGGGCAGGCTATTATTGCCAATTTTTAATCCAATTAAAAATTGAGAATTAGAAAATAATTGTTTGCTATTCAGATCTGACATCTCACATTTTACAATTAGAAAAAAACATCAATCAACAATCAATTTTAAAAGAAAACAGTCATGAAAAATTTTACCATTCACCTCGTTATTTTAGTCTTCTTATTTGTAAGTAAAGCAGTTGGACAGGAGACTTTTGAGTCAAAAGCGAGAAAAATTGCCAACAAGATAGAGAAAGTTACGAAAGAGGAAAAAGAAGCTTTGAAAGAAGAAATTGAAGCAATTAACGTTCAGTTGTCTGAAGGAAAAATCACTCAGGAACAAGCAGACAAGCGTAAAAAGGAATTAGCAGAAGCCAGAGCGGTTATTATCGAAGAAAAAGTAACACTGGCGCAAAATGAGTTAAATGATTTAGTACAGCAAAAAGTGGACGGAAAAATCAAGGAAGGGAGTTATAAAAGTGGACGTGCTTTGATTGTTCATTGGAATGATATAGAATGGAAGGACAATAATAAAAAAAGAAAAGATTCTGTACGCGGAGAAAGAAGAACGACATCGCAGTTTGTATTTGCAGCAGGTTTGAATAATATGATGGTTGATGGTAAATTGCAGGATTCTAAATATAGGTTTACAGGATCGCATTTTTACGAATGGGGATTTACCTATAATACCAGGTTAATGAAAAACGATAATTTATTACATGCTAAATACGGATTGTCTTTAATGTATAATAATATTCGTCCGAGAGATAATAAATATTTTGTAGTCAATGGAAACCAGACAGAATTGCAAACCAATGCGATTCATTTAGATGAATCCCGTTTTAGAAATGTGTACATCGCAGTGCCAATTCATTTAGAGTTTGACTTTTCAAGACCAAAAGTGAGTAACGGAAAAACGTATTTTAGAACACATGATAGTTTTCGCTTTGGAATTGGAGGTTACGCAGGGGTCAATGTAAAATCTAAACAAATTCTAAAATATGATCAGGACGATTTAGATTATAAAACCACTATAAAAGGAGATTATAATGTAAATAATTTCATTTACGGATTGAGTTCTTACATTGGTTATAAAGAAATGAGTTTGTATTTGAAATACGATTTAAACCCATTGTTTAGGAATAATACTGTAAAAGAAAATAATATTTCATTGGGATTAAGATTTGATTTTAATTAAGAATACAATTGATTAGTTAGTGAGAAGAGCGCTTCGAAAGAGGCGCTTTTTTTTGCTTAAAATTGCCCAATTTCATGGGGGATTTGTGTACTTTTACACACTTCAAATTTTCTAAATATTTTACGTTTTGATTTCACAAAGTACAATTGATTCTGTTTTTGAAACTGCTCGTGTAGAGGAGGTTATTGGTGATTTTGTCAATTTAAAACGAGCCGGAAGTAACTTCAAAGGCTTAAGTCCATTTTCAGATGAGCGCTCTCCGTCGTTCATGGTGTCACCTGCAAAAGGAATCTGGAAAGATTTTAGTACCGGAAAGGGAGGGAATTCAGTCAAATTCCTGATGGAACATTCACAGTTCACCTATCCGGAAGCGATTCGATACCTGGCGAGAAAGTATAATATAGAGATTGAAGAAACGGAGCAGACAGATGCTGAAAAAGCGATGACCGATGTTCGCGAAAGTATGTATCTCGTTTCGGAATTTGCCAAAGAATATTTTCATAAAACACTTCTGAATTCAGAAGAAGGTAAGGCGATTGGGCTTTCTTATTTTAAGGAAAGAGGTTTTACCAATGAAACTATCAAAAAATTTAGTTTAGGATATTCGCCGGAAACCTGGGATGCTCTTACTAAAGAAGCTTTGGGTAAAGGATACAAACTGGAATTTCTGGAAAGTACCGGTTTGACAATCGCAAGAGAAGATCGTCCGTTTGACCGATTCAAGGGACGTGTTATGTTTCCTATTGAAAGTATGTCCGGACGTGTTTTGGGGTTTGGAGGACGTATTTTAACGAATGATAAAAAAGCCGCAAAATACTTAAACTCACCCGAAAGTGATATTTACCATAAAAGTAAAGTGCTTTATGGAATTTTTCAGGCGAAACAGGCTATTGCGAAACAAAATAACTGTTATTTGGTTGAAGGTTATACCGATGTAATTCAGTTTCATCAGGCTGGAATTGAGAATGTTGTGGCTTCATCGGGAACAGCTTTAACACCCGATCAGATTCGTCTGGTAAATCGATTAACGCGAAACATAACCGTTCTTTTTGATGGGGATGCCGCGGGATTACGGGCTTCTGTTCGTGGAATCGATTTGATTCTGGAAGAAGGTATGAATGTAAGAGTTTGTGCTTTTCCTGACGGAGAAGATCCGGACAGTTTTGCACGAAAAAATTCTCATGATGAACTGGTTGCTTATTTAGAAGAAAACAGTAAAGATTTTATACAGTTTAAAGCGTCTCTTCTGATGAAAGAGGCTAAAAACGATCCTATAAAAAAGGCCGATCTTATTCGGGATATGGTTAACAGTATATCTAAAATTCCGGATCGCATTCAGCGTGAAGTTTATACGCAGGAATGTGCCAGAATTATGGATATTTCCGAGCAGGTTTTGGTGAGTACTTTGGCGCAGCTGATTCAAAAGGATATTGCCGAAGTCAATAAAAAACAAAAGCAGGAACAAAAACCTTTTGAAGTTTTTAGGAATCAAAGTCCAAAAAATACCGGATATTCAGGAGGTGATCCGGACGATCCAAGAACAGGGCCGCCCGAAGATTATTATCCGGGAGAGGCAGGGTTTGCCCCACAAGAATCAGCTGAAAAAGTTGATGTTTTATACCGTTTAGAACGTAAAGTAATTGAAATTTTATTGCTTTATGGAGATAAGACGGAAGAATTTGAAGACGTGCTTTTAAAGAACAATGATGAAGGCGAAGTTGTGATGGTCTCTGAAATGCGAGAATACAAAGTGTATGAGCGTATTTATTTGAGTTTACAGGAAGATGAAGTAGAGCTTTCGAACAATTTGTTCCGTGACATTTTTACCGATTTAATTGGGTTTTATAATCAGAATGAAAAATTCAGTCTCGAACAATATTTAATGCGTTTGCAGCCTGATTTTGCTCAGGAGGTTACGGATATTTTAATGGAGGATGAAAAACTAACACTGCACGATTGGGAAGGTCAGAACATTTTTTCTAAAATGAAGCACGAAACCATTGCGCAGTATGTTACAGAGACGATTATGTCTATGCGTTGGTTTTTGGTTGATAAAATCATCCATGAATTAAAAAGCTCTATAAAACCTGATAATTCAGATAATACAGAGCTTTTGTCTATGGTTGTCGATTACTCAAAATTAGTTAACTCATTTTCGAAAAAACTGGGTAGAGTAATGTCGAGATACCATTAAATAATTTCTAAAGTCTTAGCTTTGTTTACTAAGTCAACTAAATTAGTAACATTTAATTTAGTTAATAATCTTAATTTGTAAGTACTGATTGTTTTTTCGTTCAGGTTTAAGATTTTAGAGATTTCATTGTTTTTCTTACCATCACTTAAGTAGCGTAAAACTTCGATCTCACGATTTGAAAGTTTTCTGTACAAACGCTCGCTTTTGCTTTGTTTCGCAATAAGAGCCATGTTTTTGCGTACTGTTTCGTTGATGATAATTTTTCCTTCGTGTACTTTAATAATAGAAAGACCTAAAGTTTCAAGTTTTTCTGTTTTATGTACATAACCAGAAACTCCTGCTTTAATAGCATTTGGAGCGTACATTTGTTCAGCGAGGTCACTAAAAATTACAATTTTTGTTTTTGGGAAATTTTTTAAGATAGATTTTACTTCAAAAATACTTGAAAGTCCTTCCAGTTCTAGATCTAGAATCAGGATGTCGATTTCTTTCGTTTGAAGGATATCTCTAACCATTGAAAAATTGCCGACGTTGGCAACAATTGAAATTTGATCGTGGTCTTTGAAATAAGACTTAACGCCAAAGTGAGTCACAGGATGATTGTCTGCAAGACATACTTTAATCATAATTTTTACCTTTTTTAGAATTGTTCATGTTTTTGGAACTGTAAAATTAATAAATAAATTCTGTAATTAATTGCAGACAAATGTTAAAAAGTATTATTTTAACGTTTTTGGTATTATACAGACCGGAATTGGATCCATTTTATGCTTGTTACTGGTGTTTAAACGTTTATAAATTTCAAAGACAGTTTTTTCTCTCCCACTTAAGTCAGCTCCCGTGTTTCCTGACTCCGAGGTCAACATTGCCCATTCTAATTCGTCATAACTGGCGCCTAATTGGTCCTCGTCGGTACGGTTGTCGCCAAATAATCCGTCAGTAGGTGCGGCGGTCAAAATTGACTCCGGAATTGTTAAAAATGCCCCCAGAGCGTATACATCTGACTTCATTAAGTCGGCAATTGGGCTTAAATCGACTCCACCATCTCCATATTTAGTGTAAAATCCTACTCCAAAATCTTCTACTTTGTTTCCTGTTCCTGCTACAAGTAAACCATGAATTCCTGCTAAATAATATAAAGAAGTCATTCTTAAACGGGCACGTGTATTGGCTAACGATAAGTTTACTTTTGCTTCGTCATCGGTTTTGGGTACAGCACTTTTAAAGGCTTCAAAAGTGGCGGTTAAATCGGTTTCTACATTTGAAACATTTGGAAAACGTTTCTTAAGCTGCTCAATATGCTCTCTTCCTCTTGAAACCTGATTGGGAGCCTGATGAATTGGCATTTCGACACACAAGACTTTTAAGCCTGTTTGCGCACATAAGGTTGAAGTTACAGCAGAGTCAACTCCACCTGAAATTCCAATTACAAAACCATTAACTTTTGCCCGGGTAGCATAATTTTTTAACCACTCTACAATGTGGGCGTTTACTTTTTCTGTCTGAATGGTACTTTTTTTAGCCATAATAGTTCAAGATTTAAGATACAGGGATGTATATTTGCACAAATATTTTTAAGCGCAGTTTGCTTAAAATATGAGCAACACAAATCTAATTAAAATAAAATGAAAATATATCGCTTAGCAGTGGTACTGTGCTTGTTTTTTTTGTCCTGTGATCAAAAAACTAAAGTCGAAAAAGCAGTAGAAGAAATTCCGGTTGATATTAAAGTAGAGCGTTTTGATAAGGTGTTTTTTGAAACTAAACCAGAGGATCTGGCCAAAGTAAAAAAGCAATATCCTTTCTTCTTCCCGGCAGGAAATGATGACAATATCTGGCTGAAAAAAATGCAGGATCCAATCTGGAGAGAAGTTTATACGGAAGTTCAGAAAAAATACAGCAATTTTGAACCTGTACGCGAAGAGTTCAATGCGCTTTTTCAGCATGTGAAATATTATTTTCCCAAAACAAAAACGCCGAAGGTAATAACTGTAATTGGTGAAATGGATTATAATGCCAAAGCAATATATGCAGACAGTCTGGTAATTGTAGCATTGGAGTTGTATTTGGGGAAAAATCATAAGTTTTATGAATTTCCAAGTTATCTGAAACAAAATTTTGAAGAAAAACAAATTATGCCCGATGTGGTTTCGAGTTTTGCTTATCGAAACATTCCTGCCTTTCCGGATAAGAATTTAGTTTCTCAAATGATTTTTGAAGGAAAACAATTGTACGCAAAAGATCTACTGCTGCCGGATTATACCGATGCTGAAAAAATAGGTTATACACCTGAGCAAATAAAATGGAGTCAGGAAAATGAAGCTTATATGTGGCGTTATTTTATTGAAAATGAAATGCTGTATAGTGATGATCCAAAACTAACAACCCGATTCATAGCGCCGGCACCGTTTTCTAAATTCTACTTAGAAATTGACAACGATACTCCTGGTCGAATAGGAGCTTGGTTGGGGTGGCAAATGGTACGGTCGTATATGAAGAATAATAACGTAACTTTGCCGGAATTATTAAAAACAGAAGCAAAGGTAATCTTTGAAAAATCAAAATATAAACCTAAGAAATAATGTCAGATACAATAAAATCAGAAATTAGATTCAATATAGAATTAGATGAAAACCGCGTTCCGGAAAAATTATCATGGACGGCGAAGGATGGCGGAGTAGAAGCGGAAGATGCAAAAGCAATTATGTTGTCTATTTGGGATAGTAAAGCGAAAGAAAGTATGCGTATTGATTTGTGGACAAAAGATATGCCGGTAGATGAAATGAAAATTTTCTTTCACCAGACTTTGGTTGCTATGGCGGATACTTTTAAACGTGCAACAGACGACGAGAAAATGTCAGATACAATGAAGGATTTCTGTGACTATTTTGCAGAAAAACTGGATTTAACGAAATAGTTAAAATTCCAATAAAAAAAATCCCAAATCCCAAGTTTTAGTAATTAGAATTTGGGATTTTTTTATTGATTGTTTTTCCTTCTTCAATTGAGATTCGGGATTTCTTTATTGAAATTTCTTTTACCTGTTTTTATTTGACAGATCGTTTTTTTAAATCTTTAAAAATTCGTTTTAAAGCTCCTGTCATTAAGAGGTCTGAATTTTTATAAAACGTTATATTGTCTATAAGTTTACTTGATTTTTCGGTTTCCCACATAGATTTTGTGTTCCCTTTGTTGGTTATGCCAATAACTTTTTGGGAGTAAATAATTTGCTGTAAATTTAAATCGTATATCTCTAAGGTTACTGAAGCTTCATTTTTTTTAGTGGAGTATTCATCTTGATAAAGTTCTATTGAAGATAAGTCGCTTCTGTCTTTTTTTGTGGAAATATTGATAAAGAAATCAAAACCAGTTCCATCTTTTAATTCTTTTAGCTTTAAACGATTAGGGTTTAGATTGATTTTTCGGGTTATGAGCAATCCATTAACATCATGAATATATAAAATCCGATCATCTAGCCTCTTTTTGAAGAATTCTAAAGATTTCTCGGTTAAGTTGTCTTTAGAGTTTTTTGGACAATCTAATTCATTTAAAAGCCATTTTCCAGAAGTAAAATCAACTCCGGTTCTTTGTCCTGTGGTAAACATATAATGAGATGACTGACAGGAAAATAAAAAGAGGAAAGGAACAATGCAAAGTATGAAACATATTGATTTAAAATTATTCATAGAGTATAATTGATTTGGATTCAAATATAAGTCAAAAATATTTCGTAAGGTTTTCCTTTAAAATAAAAGTCCCAAATTCCAGGTTTTGACAATTGGAATTTGGGATTTTTTTATTGATTATTTTGGAATTTGGAATTTTCCTATTGCAATTTAAAATCCTGAGTTGTTTTTGAAAACTTCCTGATTTACTTCGTCGATATAGGATAAAAGTTCTTCTTTTCCAGTGGCCTCCGTAGACGAGGTTACAAAATATTGAGGCATTTCGGCCCAGTTATTGGCAAACATTTGTTTTTTATAAGCTGCGATATGAGAATCAATTTTTACTTTGCTGATTTTATCTGCTTTGGTAAAGATGATGCAAAACGGAATTTCGCTTTCTCCCATGTAAGACATGAATTCGATATCAATTTTTTGCGCTTCATGGCGAATATCAATCAAAACAAAAGCACAAACTAATTGCTCTCTGGTTTCGAAATAATCCGTGATAAATTGCTGGAAAACTGATTTTGTTTTCTTGGACACTTTGGCGTAACCATAACCCGGTAAATCGACTAAAAACCAATTGTTGTTAATTTTAAAGTGATTAATTAACTGTGTTTTTCCAGGTCGCCCTGATGTTTTTGCTAAATTTTTATGATTGGTAAGCATGTTGATCAAAGAGGATTTACCTACGTTTGATCTTCCGATAAAAGCATATTCTGGTAAAAATTCCTGCGGGCATTTTGATACTTCAGAATTGCTGACAATGAATTCGGCGGTATTAATTTTCATGTTTTTTGTTTTTAAAACCTCCTAAAAGTCGAAAGTTAGATGCTATAAATTCTTTTTAACGAGCCATTCTTCCAGAATTTTGTTGAATTCCTGAGGGTGTTCCATCATAGCAGCGTGTCCACATTTGTCTATCCAGTACAAAGTTGAATTAGGCAATAATTTATCAAATTCTTCGGCAACATTTGGGGGAGTAACGGCGTCATTTTTACCCCAAATGATACAGGTTTCTGTTGTCATTTTTGGTAAATCTTTGGCCATATTATGACGAATGGCGCTCTTGGCAATCGTCAGAGTTTTGATCAGTTTGATACGGTCATTAACAGTTGCATACACTTCGTCAATAAGCTCCGGTGTTGCAATTGCAGGGTCGTAAAAAACATCTTCAGCTTTCTTTTTGATGTATTCGTAATCACCTCTTTTTGGGTAGCTGTCTCCCATTGCGCTTTCGTAAAGTCCTGAGCTTCCTGTTATTACTAGTCTTGCAACTTTTTCAGGATAGAGCTTTGTATGGTAAAGTGCAATGTGACCGCCTAAAGAATTGCCCAGCAAGATAACGTGATCAAAGCCTTTAAAAGTAATAAAGTCTTTTACATACTTGGCAAAGCTTTTTACGTTCGTTTTTAAAATGCTTTGAGTGTATATTGGCAAATCCGGGATTACAACTTTGTATCCTTTTGTTGGAAAATATTCGGCTACAGCATCAAAGTTACTAAGGCCTCCCATTAAGCCATGTAAAATAACGATAGGAGTTCCTTCTCCAGCTTCATAATAGCTGTATTTGCCTTCTTTTTTGTAGTGTTTGTCCATTTAATTTAATGCCAATTTCAATTTGGACAAATATAGGGTTTAATAAATAAAAATGAATTTTTGCCACCGTTTTTTAACTAGATAATTTCAGTATGATTTCTAAGTGATTAAAAATCAGTTGAAATGGATGTTTTTGATCGATTTTCTAAATGTTAAGAAACCAGCATAATAGCTAAATTTTTAAGAAAAATAGCGCGTAATTTTTTTGAATGATTAGTGTAATTGATGATTCGTTAATAATAAGTTAATGTATTGATTATCTATGGGTTAAACGAAGTGGGAGGAAAGTGGTTAAACTTATTAACAAAGTGGTACATAGTGGTAAAATGTGGTAATATTTTTTATATTTTTGTCCTATAACATATTAATGAATTTTTCTTGAACACAATTGTCGGAACATATGAGTGTAAAGTCGATGCTAAGGGGAGGCTAATGTTGCCTGCGCCCTTGAAAAAGCAGCTGACTTCCTCTCTTCAAAACGGATTCGTTTTGAAGCGCTCCGTTTTTCAACAGTGTTTAGAATTGTATCCAATGGACGAGTGGGACCTGATGATGCAAAAAATCAACAAGCTGAATCGCTTTGTAAAAAAGAACAATGATTTCATTCGAAGATTTACTGCGGGTGTTAAAGTGGTAGAGATTGATGCATTGGGGAGATTATTGGTTCCAAAAGATTTGGTGACTTTTTCAGGTATTTCTAAAGATGTGGTTTTTTCATCTGCGGTTAATATTGTGGAGATTTGGGATAAGGATTTATATGAAAAATCAATAAGCGGCGAAGATATGGATTTTGCAGATCTGGCCGAAGAAGTAATGGGAAATATTAATGACGACGACAATGGAATATCATAATCCGGTTTTGCTTCATCCTACAGTTGATGGTTTAAATATTAAACCTGATGGCATTTATGTAGATGTTACGTTTGGAGGCGGGGGGCATTCAAAAGAAATTTTGAGACGATTAGGGCCAAACGGAAAATTATTTGCTTTTGATCAGGATGAAGATGCACTTGCAAATGCATTACCAGATGAACGGTTTACCTTAATTAATGAGAATTTTAGATTCATAAAAAGATTTCTGCGTTTTCATGGTGTTAAAGGAGTAGATGGAATTTTGGCTGATTTGGGTGTTTCATCACATCAGTTTGATGTTCCGGAAAGAGGTTTCTCGACAAGATTTGATGCTGAGCTGGATATGCGGATGAGTCAGAAAAATGATTTAAATGCTTATCGGGTAGTTAACGAATATGAGGAACAGGATTTACGTCGTGTTTTTTTTGATTATGGGGAGTTGAAAAATGCTCCGGTTTTAGCGAGAACAATTGTAGAAGCAAGACAAGGTTATCCGATCAAAACGACAGATGAATTGAAAGAAGTTCTGGCAAAATATTTACCGGAAAGAGTTCGTAATAAAATATTAGCTCAAATCTATCAGGCAATTCGAATTGAGGTAAATCAGGAAATGGATGTTTTGAAAGAGTTTATCGAGCAGTCGTTGGAAATTTTAAATCCGGGAGGGAGATTTTCAGTAATCTCTTATCATTCTTTAGAAGACAGACTGGTAAAGAGATTTATCAAAAACGGAATGTTTGAAGGAGAGCCGGAAAGAGATTTTTACGGAAACTTTTCAGTACCATTTAAAACAATAGGAAAACTCATCGTACCGGACGATGCTGAGATCAAAATAAACAACAGAGCACGAAGTGCAAAATTAAGGATTGCTGAGAAAATATAGTTTGTGAGATGTTGGTTGTGAAATGTGAAATGTGATTTGAAATCATAAACGGTTTAACAATTAAACAGACTAGTATAATATATATAGGTAGAAAAAATGAAAAGTGGTGTATTTGATATATTAAAAGCAAGATTTCTGATCAATGATGATGCAGTAAAAAACTGGCGTTTCATTGTTTTTATTATTCTGCTTGCAATTTTGATGATTGCAAATACACAGCGTTACGAACAGAAGGTTTTTGAAATTGCAAAACTGAACAACGAAGTAAAAGAATTGCGATCTGAATTTGTAGACCGTCGTTCAGAATTGATGAAGTTAAAAATGGAATCCACGATATCGGATAAAATGCTTGAAAAGGAAATTTTTCCATCAACGGTTCCTCCGGTTAAAATAGAAGTTAAAAAAGAAGAAGAAAAAAGTTTCTTTAAAAGAATATGGCAGTAGAAGATAAACATATATCCTACAGAATTTACCTCGTAGCAGTTTTCATCTTTGTGATGGCAATTGCTATTGTCGTTAAGTTAACCAATATTCAATGGGTTGAAGGAGATTATTACAGAAAACTGGCGAAACAGCGTACGGTTAGAAATTTTGTAATTCCGGCAAACAAAGGAAATATCTATTCGGCTGACGGAAGTTTGCTGGCGACATCAATTCCTAATTATGAAATTAGATTTGATGCTAAAGCTCCAAAAACGGAGACTTTTGAGAAATATGTAAAAGCATTATCCGATTCATTAGCAACTGTTTTAGATAGACCAGGAGGATATTATGAGCAGGAATTAAGAAAAGCAAGAGCAAATAAAAACCGTTATTATTTGATTGCCCGTAATTTGAGCTATACCGAATATGTGAAGATAAAAGGCTTTCCTTTATTCAATTTAGGAGCTTTTAAAGGAGGGATTATTATTGAACAGGAAACGGTAAGAAAACACCCGATAGGGAAAATTGCGGAAAGAACCATTGGTTACGACCGTATTGATCCGGCAACCGGAATCGAAGTAGGTAAAGGGATTGAATGGGCTTATAAAAGTTATTTAAACGGTAAAGACGGTAAAATTTTAAAACAAAAAATTGCAAAAGGACAGTGGAAACCTATTCGTGATGTTAATGAAGTTGACCCACAGGATGGTTTTGATGTCATTTCGACTATTGATGTTTTTATTCAGGATATCGCGCACCACGCCTTACTGAAACAGTTGGAAGAATATGAGGCAGATCATGGTTGTGTAGTGGTGATGGAGACTGAAACAGGGCATGTCAAAGCGATTTCAAATTTGGGAAGATCAGAAGACGGATCGTATTATGAAACCACAAATTATGCTATAGCCGAGTCTCATGAGCCGGGATCAACTTTTAAACTGGTTGATTTAATGGCTATTTTAGAAGATAAAGTAGCTGATACAAGTACTGTCTTTGATAGTCATGGAGGAGAAATGAGGTATTACGGACGTGCTGTTCGTGATTCGCACAGAGGGGGTTATGGGAAAATTTCGCTGGCACGAGGATTTGAACTTTCGTCGAATACGGTAATGGTTCAGGCAGTTTATGACAATTATAAAAGTGATCCTTCAAAGTTTGTAAATCATATTAACTCGTACGGATTAAATAAAACATTAGGATTGCATTTTAAGGGAGAAGGAAGGCCTTATATTCCACAACCAGGGGACAAGCATTGGTCAGGAGTTTCACTTCCTTGGATGGCTTTTGGTTACGGAGTTTCGGTAACACCAATGCAAACACTGGCGCTTTACAATGCAGTTGCAAACAATGGAGTGATGGTTAAGCCACAGTTTGTTTCGGAAATTAAAGAATGGAACAAAACGATTAAGAAGTTTGATGTAGAAGTAATCAATCCGAAAGTATGTTCGCAGGAAACCATTAATAAAGTAAGAGCAGTATTGCTCAATGTGGTAAAAAAGGGAACTGGCTCTAAGTTGTATTCGAAAGATTTTTCGATGGCAGGAAAAACCGGAACAGCACAGGTTAATTATGGAGGTAAAGAAGGAAAGTCTGCGTTATATTATGCGTCTTCTTTTGTGGGATATTTTCCGGCCGAACATCCTAAATATTCCTGTATAGTAGTAGTGCATAAGCCTAATACATCAAAAAATAATTATTATGGTGCAGACGTTTCGGGACCTGTTTTTAAAAGAATCGCTCAGAAAATATTTACAGACGCGCCCTCAACAAATAAAATAAAAAGACTGGATTCAAGGATTCCAAAACAAGACAATAGTTATAACAAGTATACGGCAGAAGCAAATAAAAAATTAAATCAGGTTCCGGATTTAAAAGGAATGCCGGGAATGGATGCTGTTGCATTGTTAGAAAACCTTAATTTAAAAGTAAGGGTTATTGGAGTAGGAAAGGTGAAAAAACAGTCTATTCAACCGGGACAAAACATTAGTAAAAACGCAATTATAGTATTAGAATTATCGTGAAAATACTGAAAGACATATTATACAAAGTAGCGATTGAATCAGTAACAGGTTCAACAGAAATCGATATCCATAAAATTGATTTTGACTCGAGAAAAATTGAGGCAAATGATGTTTTTGTAGCTATTCGCGGATCACTTTCAGATGGCCACGATTATATTGATAAAGCGATTCAATTGGGGGCCATTGCGATTATTTGTGATACGCTGCCTGAAAATATCGAAAAAGGAATTACCTACATTAAAGTAAAAGATACCAATGCGGCTTTGGCTTTTGTGGCAGCTAATTTCTTCGGAAATCCATCCGAAAAATTAAAACTGGTTGGAGTTACCGGTACAAACGGTAAAACAACCATTGCATCATTATTGTTTCAGTTGTTTCAAAAAGCAGGTTTTAAAGTTGGGTTATTATCAACTGTAAAAATCATGGTTGATGAAACCGAATATAAAGCAACACATACCACACCGGATTCTATTACAATCAATCATTATCTGAACGAAATGATCGAAGCAGGTGTGACGCATTGTTTTATGGAAGTAAGTTCACACGGAATTCACCAAAAACGAACAGAGGCACTGCATTTTGTTGGAGGAATTTTTACGAATTTGTCACACGACCATTTAGATTATCACCCAACTTTTGCGGAATACAGAGATGTGAAAAAATCGTTTTTTGATTCGTTGCCAAAAACAGCTTTTGTCTTATCAAACATTGATGATAAAAACGGAAGTGTGATGTTGCAGAATACGGTTGCCAGAAAATTTACTTATGCTTTAAAATCATATGCCGACTTTAAAGCACAGATTTTGGAAAGCCAATTGTCGGGTTTATTGTTGAAAGTAAATGATAATGAAGTTTGGGTAAAACTAATAGGAACTTTTAATGCTTACAACGTTCTGGCAATTTACGGTACAGCTGTAGAATTAGGAATGGATAGTCTTGAAGCGTTGCGCTTACTGTCTGATTTAGAAAGCGTTTCGGGACGTTTTCAGTATATTGTTTCAGAAGGAAACATCACAGCGATTGTAGATTATGCCCACACGCCGGATGCTTTGGATAATGTTTTAAAGACAATTAACGATATCCGTACCAAAAACGAACAGCTGATTACAGTTGTAGGTTGTGGTGGAAACAGAGATAAAACGAAAAGACCAATTATGGCAAAAATTGCTACAGATCTTAGTGATAAGGCAATTTTAACCTCGGACAATCCAAGAAACGAAGATCCTGAAGTGATTTTAGATGAGATGGAAAAAGGGGTTGAGGCTCATAATTATAAAAAGATATTGAGAATTTCCGATAGAAAACAGGCTATTAAAACAGCTTGTCAATTGGCACAGTCCAATGATATTATCTTAATTGCCGGTAAAGGACATGAAACTTATCAGGAGATAAATGGAGTGCGTCATCATTTTGACGACATGGAAACGGTAAAAGAAATTTTAGAACAATTAGGGAAATAATATAAGGGAAATTCCAAAATGGAAATTCCAAAACCCAAAACCCAATTTAATGTTGGAATTTGGGATTTAAAAATTGGAATTTAATTCAAAATCGGAATTTAAAAAATAGAGAAATATGCTATACTATTTATTTGAATATTTAGACAAAACATTAGATGTACCAGGAACGGGAGTTTTTCAGTACATCACTTTCAGATCGGCTTTAGCATTGATGCTTTCATTGCTTTTATCAACGATTTACGGAAAAAGAATTATAAACTTTTTGCGTAATCAGCAAGTTGGTGAAACGGTCAGAGAGTTAGGTCTTGCAGGTCAGAATGAAAAAGCAGGAACTCCGACAATGGGGGGACTGATTATCATTTTTGCGACGCTCGTACCGGTTTTGTTGTTTGCCCGTTTGCATAATATTTATATTGTATTGCTTATTGTGACCACACTTTGGATGGGAACAATTGGTTTTGTAGACGATTACATCAAAATATTCAAAAAAGACAAGCAAGGACTTAAAGGAATCTTTAAAGTTATTGGACAGGTTGGTTTAGGTATTATAGTCGGATCTGTGCTTTATTTTAATCCTGCTGTAACGGTTAGAACAGATACAGGAAGAACAGATATTTTTAAAGCGTCAGGTAATAATACAACGGTAGTTTTGCCTGCACCTGTTGAAGAAAAGTCAACGGCTACCACAATTCCTTTTGTGAAAAATAACGAATTCGACTACGCTGAAATCTTAGCGTGGACAGGTGAAGGATATGAAAAATGGGCTTGGTTGATTTTTATTCCGGTGGTAATTTTTATTATCACAGCAGTTTCAAACGGTGCAAATTTAACAGACGGTATTGATGGGCTCGCCGCAGGAACTTCGGCAGTTTCGGTTCTGGCACTTGGGATATTCACATTCCTTTCGGGAAATATCATTTTTTCAAATTATCTCAATATCATGTATATCCCGAACTCAGGAGAGATGACGGTTTTTATTTCTGCATTTGTTGGGGCGTTAATTGGGTTTCTTTGGTACAACTCTTATCCGGCTTCTGTTTTTATGGGAGATACGGGAAGTTTGACTATTGGAGGAATTATTGCGGTTTTGGCAATTGCAGTTCGTAAGGAACTATTGATTCCGTTATTATGTGGAATCTTTTTGGTAGAAAATTTCTCTGTTGTTCTGCAGGTGAGTTATTTCAAATTTACCAAAAAGCGTTTTGGTGAGGGTCGTAGAATTTTTCTGATGTCGCCATTACACCATCATTATCAGAAGAAGGGATATCATGAGAGTAAAATCGTAACCCGATTTTGGATTGTTGCCATCATGTTAGCCATATTATCAATCGTTACTTTAAAATTAAGATAGATGAGATTGGTAGTGTTAGGTGGAGGAGAAAGTGGTGTAGGTACTGCTATTCTCGGAAAGAAAAAAGGATACGATGTTTTTGTGTCGGATTTTGGAAAGATAAAAGAAAGTTACAAAGAAGTTCTTATTATTAATAAAATTGCCTGGGAAGAAGAACAGCATACAGAAGACCTGATTTTAAATGCCGATGTGGTGATGAAAAGTCCAGGGATTCCGGAGAAATCTCCCATCGTAAAAAAACTGGTAGCAGCGGGAGTAAAAGTGATTTCTGAAATCGAATTTGCAAAACCTTTTACAGAAGCATTGACTATTGGGATTACAGGTAGTAACGGTAAAACTACCACAACGATGTTGACACATTACTTACTGAAGTCGGCAGGTTTGAATGTAGGTCTGGGTGGAAATATTGGTAAAAGTTTTGCCTGGCAGGTTGCCGAGAATAAATACGATGCCTATGTGCTTGAGCTGAGCAGTTTTCAGCTTGACGGAATTATAGATTACAGGCCCGATATAGCCATTATAACCAATATTAGTCCGGATCATTTAGACCGATACGAATATAAATATGAGAACTATATCAATTCGAAGTTTAGAATAACGATGAATCAGACCGAGAGTGATTATTTGATTTATGACGCAGATGATGAGGCGATTGCAGGATGGTTGAAGAACAACAAAACAAAAGCAAAATTAATTCCTTTTTCATTGACTGAAAAATTAGGTGAAGGGGCTTCTATAAATAACAACAAAATGGAAATAAAGATCAACCAAGAAGAGTTTACAATGGAAACAGAACACATTGCGTTAGAAGGAAAACATAACATGAAGAACGCAATGGCAGCAAGCTCTGTAGCGAAGTTGATGCAAATAAGAAATGCAACAATTCGCGAAAGTTTATCTAATTTTCAAGGTGTTGAACACCGTTTAGAAAAAGTACTTAAAATTCAGAATGTACAATACATCAACGATTCGAAAGCCACAAATGTTAATGCTACTTTCTTTGCGTTAGACAGCATGAATGTTCCAACAGTTTGGATCGTAGGTGGAGTTGATAAAGGAAACGATTATAACGAATTGATGTCGTTAGTTCGTGAAAAAGTAAAAGCTATCATTTGTCTTGGAATTGATAATCATAAAATCATCAATGCTTTCGGAAATGTGGTGGATATCATGGTCGAAGTAAATAATATGAATGATGCTGTAAAAACAGCACAGCGTTTAACAGAAAAAGGAGATACGGTTTTATTGTCTCCTGCCTGCGCAAGTTTTGATTTATTTGAAAGCTACGAAGACAGAGGTAGACAGTTTAAGCAAGCGGTGCACAATTTATAAAAGATAGTTTATAGTTTTATGTTTCAGGTTTCAAGTTCGATGCCTAAAACATGAAACCTGAAACAAAATAAACCTGAAACAAAAGATTATGAAAGAGCTGGTGAACAAATTAAAAGGAGACAGGGTAATATGGTCATTCGTGGCTTTATTGGCATTGTTTTCGTTTATGCCTGTTTTTAGTGCGAGTAGTAATCTGGCGTATATAGGTCACGGGACCGGAAACACCTTAGGGTATTTGGTGAAACATCTGGCTCATGTTTGTATTGGTTTTCTGATTATTTATTGGGTACATCGTGTGCCGTATCATTATTTCAGAGCGATCTCAAAAATTGCGTTGCCTATTGTTTGGTTTTTATTGCTTTATACTTTATTAAAAGGTACTGTTATTGCAGGTGCAAATGCAAGTCGTTGGATTCAGGTTCCTTTTATAGGAATTACGTTTCAGACGTCGACATTGGCTGCCAGTATATTATTCATATTTGTGGCGCGATATCTGTCGAAAACCAGAGATGAGAGCGAGCCGTTTCAGGCTTCTTTAATACAGCTTTGGTTGCCGGTTTTTATTACGTTGGCACTTATTTTACCTGCGAATTTTTCGACTACGGCGTTGATTTTTGCCATGGTAATTATGCTGACATTTATTGGAAAGTATCCATTAAAATATATTGGTTTTATCATTGGTTCCGGAATTGCAATGTTTGCGTTCTTCCTTTTGGTGGCGAAAGCGTTTCCGGATTCGAGATTCTTTAGCAGGGTAAGTACCTGGGGAAGTCGTATAGAAAATTTTACCACTGATAAACCGGATGAAGATGATTATCAGATTGAAAAAGCAAAAATCGCAATAGCATCTGGAAAACTGGGAGGTTTAGGACCGGGAAAAAGTGTTCAGAAAAACTTTTTGCCACAATCTTCTTCCGATTTTATCTATGCGATTATTGTAGAAGAATATGGTTTAGTAGGTGGGGTGTCGATTTTGGTTTTGTACTTATTGTTATTGTTCCGATTTGTGATAGCATCGCATAAAGCCAATACACTGTTTGGAAAGCTCGTCGTCGTCGGACTCGGGTTTCCGATGATTTTTCAGGCAATGATTAATATGGCTGTTGCGGTAGAGCTGTTGCCGGTAACAGGACAAACGCTTCCATTGATTAGTAGTGGAGGTAGTTCGATTTGGATGACTTGTTTTTCTCTTGGGATCATCATTAGTGTAACGAAGAAAGAAGAAGAAATCGCTGAAGAGCAGGAAGAAAAAGAAAGAAGGAGAGAAGCGCTTCAGAGGTTAATTGATAAAGAATTAGCAGAAGAAGATTTGCCTGCAGATGAAAAGATATATGAAGAAGAAGGATTGTATTCGATTGAAGACAATTCAAGAAATCCGATGAATGCAGTTTTAAATAAATAAGTATGGAGCTGAGAGAATAGAGAATAGAGGAAAGATAATGGAAGAAAGAGAATGGAAGAAAGAGAATTGAGAAATAGGTTGAGAAGTATGGAGAGAACTCACAATTCATAACTCACAACTCGTAACTAAAAAAAATATGACAAAATATAAATTCATATTAAGTGGTGGTGGTACAGGTGGGCATATCTATCCTGCAATTGCTATTGCAAATGAATTAAAATTGCAATTTCCTGATGCTGAGTTTCTTTTTGTAGGTGCCAAAGATAAAATGGAAATGCAGAAAGTACCTCAGGCAGGTTACGAAATTAAAGGGCTTTGGATTGCAGGTTTGCAAAGAAAGCTGACATTACAAAATTTGATGTTTCCGTTAAAACTGGCAACAAGTTTGCTGGAGTCAAGACGAATTATAAAACAGTTTAAGCCAAATGTGGTGATTGGTACAGGAGGTTTTGCCAGCGGACCTTTACTGCAGGCAGCTGGATCGGCTGGAATTCCAACAGTTGTTCAGGAGCAGAATTCGTTTCCGGGAATTACAAATAAATTGCTGAGTAAAAAGGCAAATGCAATTTGTGTAGCCTACGAAAATCTGGAGCGTTTTTTTCCAAAAGAAAAAATCGTTCTGACCGGGAATCCGGTTCGCCAGGATTTGATTGACATCGAGAGCAAACGTGCGGAAGCAATTGCTTTTTATGGTTTAGATCCGAATAAAAAGACATTGTTGGTTTTAGGTGGAAGCTTAGGAGCGAGAAGAATCAATCAATTAATTGAAAAAGAATTGCAAAAATTTCTTTCACAAGATGTTCAGGTAATCTGGCAATGTGGGAAGTTGTATTTTGAAGAATATAAAAAGTACAATCAGCAAAATGTTAAGGTGGTCGATTTTATTGAAAGAATGGATTTTGTATATGCCGCCGCCGATGTGATTATCTCACGTGCAGGAGCATCATCGGTTTCGGAATTGTGTATTGTAGGGAAACCGGTAATATTTATTCCGTCACCTAACGTAGCTGAAGACCATCAGACTAAAAATGCACAGGCTATTGTAGAGGCTAAAGGAGCTATTTTACTGAAGGAATCAGAATTAGATAATGAATTTAGTATTGTTTTTGAAGCTTTGCTTAAAGATGAAGGAAAGCAAAAACAATTGAGTGCAAATATTAAGAAACTGGCAATGCCAAAAGCAACACAGGCAATTGTTGCAGAAATTGTGAAATTGATTCAGCGATAAACTGTAAGCCTACTGTTTAAAGCGGAACGGTTTGAATGGTTAGATAATATTAGAGAATAAATAATTAAAGATAAAAGTGGAAAGGCTTAAAGCCTAAAGCTTAATGCTTAAAGCAGAAAGAAATGAATTTAAATCAAATACAAAACGTTTATTTTATTGGTATTGGAGGCATCGGAATGAGTGCTCTGGCCCGCTATTTTAAAAATATAGGGAAACAGGTTTCCGGTTACGATAAGACACCATCTATGCTGACAAGCGAGTTGATTGAAAGCGGTATTGATATTCATTTTGAAGATAATATTGGTTTAATTCCAAAGGACTATTATACCGAGAATACACTGGTGATTATTACACCGGCTGTACCCAAAACACATTCTGAATGGAATTATTTTACAGAAAGAGATTATGTGGTTAAAAAACGCGCTGAAGTTTTAGGGATTATCACTAAAGACACGTTTTGTTTTGCTGTAGCAGGAACACATGGAAAAACTACAACCTCAAGTATTTTAGGACACATTTTGTATGAAAGCGGGGCAGATGTCACTGCTTTTGTGGGTGGAATTGTAGAGAATTATAATTCGAATCTGATCGGAGAAGGAAAAACAGTAACCGTAGTAGAGGCAGATGAATTTGACCGTTCGTTTTTGCACTTACATCCTAATATTGCCTGCATTACTTCAATGGATGCAGATCATTTGGATATTTACGGAACCAGTGATGCTATTGAAGCTTCGTTTGTCGAATTTGCTTCAAAAGTAGAAGATAAAAATAACTTGTTTATAACCAAAGAACTGCCGCTTGAAGGAGTTCAGTGTGCTATAAATGAAGAAGCAGTATATAAGGCTTTTAATGTTCGTATTGATAACGGAAGTTATGTTTTTGATGTGCAGACACCATCAGAAGTCATGACAGACCTGCGTTTTGGATTGCCTGGAAAGCACAATTTAATGAATGGACTGATGGCTATTGCAATGGCTAAAACGTTCGGCACCCCGACCGACTCCATTGCAAAGGCCATTGCTTCATTCAATGGAATCAGAAGACGTTTTTCGTATCAGATTAAGTCTGAAAATTTAGTTTATATCGATGATTATGCACATCACCCAACAGAGATAAACGCTGTTCATCAGGCCGTTAGTGAATTGTATCCGGGACGAAAAGTTCTGGCGATTTTTCAGCCACATTTGTTTAGCAGAACAAGAGATTTTGCAGATGGATTTGCTGAAAGTTTGTCTCAGTTTGACGAAGTATTTTTAATGGATATTTATCCGGCACGTGAATTACCAATGGAAGGGATTACATCGGAATGGCTGTTGGGTAAAATGACAAATTCGAATAAGAAAATTGTTGCAAAAAATGATTTATTAGCGGAGATCAAAGCCAGTGATGCGCCAATAATTGTGACAATAGGAGCTGGTGATCTTGGTGAAATGGTTCCATCAATCAAAAAAATGCTGAATGAAAATATTTAATTGGACAAATATTCGATTAGTACTCATTTTAGGGCTTGTTCTTTTTTTATATTCTTTCGCGCAACATCGAAATGGAGATAGAAAATTGAAGAAATCTATGGTTGTTTTTGTAGGAGAAAATACGCTTTTTGTGAAGCCTGAAACGGTTAATAAATTGTTGATAGAAAATAAAAGAGATGCTTCCAGTATTAGAAAAGATGAGTTAGATTTGAATAAGATAGAGAAAACCCTCGATGCGCAAGACATGATTGAGAAGTCAGATGTTTTTGTAAGTATCGATGGCGTTCTAAAAGCAGTAGTAAAACAGAAGACACCAATAGCGCGAGTTTATGATGGTGATCAGTCTTTTTATATTGACTATGAGGGGAATAAAATGCCTTTATCAGACAATTATACTGCGAGAGTTCCTCTTGTTTCGGGGGCAATTAATAAAAAAAATAACGAAGATTTAGCTGCTTTATTTCGCACAATTTATGACGATGCGTTTTTGAAAAAAAACATCATTGCAATACAAATTATGCCTAATGGCAGCTTAAAAATGTTTAATAGAAATTATAATTACTTCATCGACTTTGGCAGAACGATGAATGTTGATAAGAAATTTAATAACTATAAAGCCTTTTTTCAAAAAGCGGTTTTAGATAGTTCGTTATACAAATACAATAAAATTGACCTTAGGTTTACGGAACAAGTAGTTTGCACAAAATAATAGAAAATGGAAAAAGATAACATTGCAGTAGGTCTAGATATTGGAACAACCAAAATAGTTGCCATGATAGGCAAAAAGAACGAGTATGGTAAACTGGAGATTTTGGGTATTGGAAAATCCAAAAGTTTGGGAGTCGCGAGAGGAGTTGTAAACAACATCACACAAACGATTCAATCGATTCAGCAAGCAATACTTGAAGCAGAAAATAATTCAGGTTATAAAATTAAGGATGTGGTTGTGGGGATTGCCGGACAGCACATCAGAAGTATTCAGCATACAGATTACATCAGCCGTAATAATCCGGAAGAAGTAATTGGTGAAAAAGATATTCAGCTTTTGATTGACCAGGTTAATAAACTGGCCATGTTACCGGGAGAAGAAATTATACATGTTTTGCCACAAGAGTTTAAAATTGACGGGCAATCTGAAATTAAAGAGCCTATCGGAATGTACGGTGGTAGGTTGGAATCCAGTTTTCACGTAGTGGTAGGACAGGCTTCTTCGATCAGAAATGTTGGAAGATGTATTCAGAGTTCGGGAATCGAATTATCCGGACTAACATTAGAACCTTTGGCTTCTGCCGATGCGGTTTTAAGTCAGGAGGAGAAAGAGGCCGGAGTAGCGTTAATTGATATTGGTGGCGGAACAACAGATTTGGCCATTTTTAAAGATGGTATTATTCGTCATACCGCTGTAATTCCTTTTGGAGGAAATGTTATTACTGACGATATCAAAGAAGGCTGTTCAATTATTGAAAAACAAGCAGAGCTTTTAAAAATAAAATTCGGATCGGCCTGGCCGGGAGAAAATAAAGACAACGAAATTGTTTCTATCCCGGGATTAAGAGGAAGAGAGCCAAAAGAAATTTCGCTTAAAAATTTGTCTAAAATTATTCATGCCCGTGTGGTGGAGATTGTAGAACAGGTTTTTGCAGAGATTAAGGCTTACGGACACGAAGATCCCCGTAAGAAGTTAATTGCCGGAATCGTTCTTACAGGTGGAGGTGCTCAACTAAAACACATTAAACAATTAGTAGAGTATATTACTGGTATGGATACCAGAATTGGATATCCAAATGAGCACCTGGCAGGAAATTCCAGCGAAGAAATTTCCAGTCCGTTATTTGCAACCGCAGTTGGTTTAGTAATGAACAGTATCGAAAATAGTACGCAAAGTGCTGTTAGAATGGAGATTGTAAATGATCAGCCAAAAGTGGTTTACAGAAATGTACCGCCACAGCAACAACAGCCGGTACAACAGCGATACGAAGTAGAAGAAAACTACGTTGAAAGAGTAGAAACTATTGAAGAAACCAGAGAAGTTCGAAACAACAACTCAAAGGAAGAATCTACAGAAACAAAAATAAGAAGATCATTTTTTGACCGATATGTCGATAAAATCAAAGATTTTTTAGACAACGCAGAATAAAATAATAAGAGAAAAGGACTTACTTTTTGCCCCAGATCAAGAAGTAAAAAATGTATTAAATAAGAATTTCAAAAACCAAAAAGATGATGAGCAACTCAGAATTTGGAAGTATTTCATTTGATTTACCAAAAAACCAATCAAATGTTATCAAAGTAATAGGTGTAGGTGGAGGTGGTAGTAATGCTATCAACCATATGTTTAAACAAGGTATTAAAGGCGTAGATTTTATCGTTTGTAATACCGATTCACAGGCACTGCAGAACAGTTCGGTACCAAACAAAATTCAGTTAGGTATGAACTTAACAGAGGGTCTTGGAGCAGGAGCAAATCCTGATGTAGGACAACAGTCTGCTATAGAAAGTATTGCTGATATCGAGAAAATGTTAGACCGTGGTACTAAGATGGTATTTATTACCGCTGGTATGGGTGGTGGAACAGGTACCGGTGCAGCTCCGGTAATTGCACAATTGGCCAAAGAAAGAGAAATCTTAACTGTTGGTATTGTTACCATTCCGTTTCAGTTTGAAGGGAAGGTACGTCAGGAGCAGGCTCTTTTAGGAATCGAAAAATTGCGTAAGCAGGTCGATTCGTTAATTGTGATCAACAATAATAAATTAAGAGAAGTATATGGAAATCTTGGTTTTAAAGCCGGATTCTCTAAAGCGGATGAAGTTTTAGCAACTGCCTCGAGAGGTATTGCCGAGGTAATTACACACCACTATACTCAAAATATCGATTTACGTGACGCTAAAACTGTTCTTTCGAATAGTGGAACAGCGATCATGGGATCTTCTGTTGCCGAGGGAGAAAACAGAGCCAAAGAAGCTATTATTTCAGCATTGGATTCTCCGTTGTTAAACGACAATAAAATTACAGGAGCCAAAAACGTATTGTTGCTTATCGTTTCTGGATCAAATGAGATTACTCTGGATGAAATTGGTGAAATAAACGATCACATTCAGGTAGAAGCAGGTTACAATGCCAATATTATCATGGGAGTTGGTGAAGACGAAACTCTTGGTGATGCTATCGCTGTAACTATTATTGCGACAGGTTTTGATGTTGAACAACAGAATGAAATCGTTAATACAGAGCCTAAGAAAATCATTCATACCTTAGAAGATGAGCAAAGAAGCGTTCATAATCTAACAAATAAATCAGTTACTTCTTTTGATTTAACAATCGATACACCAACGAGTAAATCAGAAGAAAAAATTGTTTTTGAATTAATGGATGATGAAGATACGGTTGCTCCCGTAACACCTACTCCGGTTGTGCCAGTTGCAGTTACTCCATTTGAAGTTGCTCCGGTTGCAGTTGCTCCAACTATCAATCAGGAAGAATTAGTGGTAATGTCTGAGTTTATCAAAAATCTTGACGTTACTTTTGAAATTGTTTCGCCTATAACGGATATTGATTTTACAATTACAGCTCCACAGGCAGAAGTTTTTCAGGATGTAAAACCTGTTCAGCAAGTACAACAAAGAACATTCGAAAGAGAAGAGCAAACGACATTCTCATTTGATTTGCCAATCTTCAGATCAGAGCCTGAAGTGAGAAAAGAACCAGTTGTCGAAGAAACTAAAATCTTATTCGAATTAACTAATGAAACCCGTAACATTAAAGTGAATGATCCGGTTTCATTTGTACCGGTAACGGAACTTTCTGATAAGGGAATCATCAAGTATTCTTTAGAAGAGTACATGGAGGTTGAAAACGATTTAATGACCTCAAAACCGGTTGAAAAAGTGGTAGAAGAAGTAATTCCTGAGGAATTGAATATCACCATGAAACCAAGACCTGATTTTGCTACAGATGCCGATTATTCAACAACGGCTAATGTTTCTCCGATGGAATTGACAATCGAAGAGACTTTACGTTTAAGAGCGGAAGAAAGAAGAAAAAAATTAAAAGAATTTAATTATAAATTCCATAATAATGTGTCGAGAATTGATGAACTGGAAAAAGAGCCTGCTTACAAAAGATTAGGTATCGATTTGTCTAATTCACAATCAAATAACACCAATTCAAGAATTTCGGTTGGAACAGATAGTAACAATGATTTACAATTGCGCTCCAACAATTCGTTTTTGCACGACAACGTAGATTAATTTTAGAATCATAATAATTAGGATAACCCGAAAATTGGATTTAATTTTCGGGTTATTTTTTTTATCTTCGCACAGAATTTAAAATTTGACTTCGTAAACAGGTTTTTAAAGTGAATCTTGATGATGCGTTAGGGCGAAGACAACATTATAGTTTAAATGTAATTTAGCAATCGATAAGCCTGGCTTATTTAAATAAAAGTAAAAAATGAGTTTACAGACACTAATCATGGACGAGATTAAAACCGCCATGAGAGCAAAAGATACAGTAGCATTAGAAGCATTAAGAGCGATTAAGTCTGAAATGTTATTGGCTGCAACGGCTTCAGGTTCTAAAGAAGAATTAACGGAAGACGATGAAATTAAATTGCTTCAAAGATTGGTGAAAACTCGTAAAGAAAGCGCCAGAATTTTTACCGAGCAAAACCGTCCTGATTTAGCAGAACCGGAATTGGCTCAGGTAGCAGTAATCGAGAAGTTTTTACCAGCTCAGTTAAGTGAAGAAGAAGTAGAGGCAGTAATAGCAAAAATCATTGCTGAAACTGGAGCTTCGGGAATCGCTTCAATGGGTAAAGTAATGGGATTGGCTACTGCACAATTGGGCGGAACAGCTGAAGGCAAAACCATTTCGGCAATTGTAAAAAAATTATTGGTATAAAAACAATATAAATTCCAATATTTAAAATTCCAAATTCCAATCCTAAAACTGGAATTTGAAAGTTTAATATTTTTGACCACGTAGTTCAACTGGATAGAATATCAGATTTCGGCTCTGAGGGTTGGGGGTTCGAACCCCTCCGTGGTCACTTTAAAAAACCTATTTCGTGATGAAATAGGTTTTTTTGCTTTTTATAAACTGCCAGGTGAGCTTTTTTATAAATATTGAGACTTTGTAAATTCTATCGAGTTAGATTGATAGAATTAGAATCATTTTCTATTAAAGACAATTAAGTAGATCTTCCACTGCACTTATCATCTTTTATCTCTCCCATATTTTTCTTAGGTGTTTGATCATTGGACTTTCTTGCTTTTTAATAGGCTCATCAAATGGTATTTTACAGTTGCGGGACATTTCAATATCGTTTAAGTTGTTATTTGGGGTGTCTTTATAGTTCTTTATTTCTAATTCAAAAAGTTCTTCTTCGTCAGGTGGTTGCTTTAAGTCTGCACCGCCTTTGTGAGGAAACGGGATATAATTGTCGGGTGGTTTTGGTAGTTTGCTTTCACATTCGCCCGAACACAGGTTTACAAGGAGAGGTAGAACGTCAGTACCTACTTTTAGAGAAATCCAAAGTTGATTTACTTGTTCGTATGTTGTGTTTTGATTACAAATACTACAGTTCACGGTTTGTCCTGAATAGCGTATCGGATTATGATTTAAACGTGGGAATTTCATTCGGTTCTTCCAATTGCCATATAAAATCCGTGTACTTATTCTGCTGTCCTTAAGTTTTTTACATTTTGTAATTTCGTATGGAAACCAATGTAAATCATAAGAAGTATATGCATCAAAGTATTCAAGTGCTTCCATATCTCCAATTTCTGGAGGAATACGCTTTAATTTACTTCCATAAAGCCATACTTTTTTGACTTTTTTTAACTTAGAAATGGTCTCTGGTAAAGTATGTATTTGAGAAAATAATTCTTGACCAAGTTCTTCTACTGGAGAAAATTCTTCAAGGTTTTCTGTGGCGACCTTGTCAACATAATCACAGAGTTTTTTCCAAGCAAGAGAATTTTTATCTTGTACTTCATTTTGTATTTTAGATATTCTTTTATTCATTTTTTCTTGTTTGCGTCTATATCTTTTTGAATATTCTTTAGTAATCGAAAAGATAAAATTAGCTTAATTATTAGAATAAATTGACAACTCATAGTTCCATCCAAATTTATTAGACGGAACTATGGTACGTTTGCTACAACAAAAAACTTCTCGAGAAATTAAAGTGACTCATAATGAAAAAATATTTTTTAGAATTAATTAAAGGTGGAATCTTATCTCTAATTGCGCTTTTGGTGTTTTCATGTAGACTGAAATCAGTTCCCTCTGAATATACTTTTATTGAAAATGGATTAGAGAATGTGGAGTTAAGTAAACTTGGTAATGGAAAAATACTGATTTATAACGGAGCCGGCTTTTTATATAAAAATGGATAATACCGGGGAATTGAATATTTGGATTGACGGTAAGTCTTTGGGGTAACTGAGAACGAATGAGTATGTTGTAATAGATCTTGAAAAAGGAAAGCGCAAATTTGAAATTTTACATTTTGATGTGGTCAATATGAGAAGTAAAAAGGAAGTTGAAATTGATGAACACATTAAAATTATTAGAATCAAACTCAATCTTTTTTCTAATAGGCTTTCTGTAACAAATAAAGTGCCTGAGAATTTTACTGAATTTAGGTATGCTAAAAAGTGATTTTGAAATTACAGCCCCCTGTGTTTTTAATAATTGAAAAGAACTTCATTGATACCATTTTTTGATGTATGTCGATATTAATTTACTGAACAAATAGCACTTTTTTTTCCATAAAAAATGCCCCTAATAGTGTTTAACTTTTTGGGGCATATTCAAATTTGGTACTTAAATGACTTTTTTTTATGTCTTAACAGTTTTATATCGTTGATTTTTAAATAATTTCTATTTTTCAGATCCCGCTTTTGGTTTTCTTACCAGAATGTAAATAGAGACTAAAAAAACAATGATGTAAACTATTGCTAACGCAGGTTTCTCGAATTTTAGCTTTTCAAAGTCGAATTGTTTATAAATCGTTACTCCTAAAATGATTGCGACAACCAAAAAAGTAAACGATATTGATCTTTTTTTTTCCATTTTTTAAGGTTTTATAGGTATGTTAATTAGTATTCTTAGAATGGCGACAACTCTTCCTGCGGGTATCATTGCCAACAGAATAGCATGTAGCTGCTTTTAGATCTTAGCAGGTTTTTTGTTTATTTTTCCTTTTATTCCGGCAGAAAATTACTTTCTGGAAAATAAATTCTCTACCACCCAGGCAGGGCCAATCATTAAAAACTGAAGGTCTTTTAGAAAGGAAGGTTTTTTTCCTTCGATATTATGCCCGTAGAACTGTCCGATCCAGGCAATCGCAAAGACACCAATTGAAAATATCCATAAAGGGAAAACCTGTCCGATATAAAAATTTACAACCAGGCAAATTGCTGATAAAACGGCAATCTTAAAGGCCATTGCTACTGATAAGCGAATGTAAAAAAGAAGTAGAAAAACTAAAACAACAGCTGCCCAGTTTTCGATAACAGGAGCATTTAGTTTTAAAGTATCGGAAATGACATTGCTTGGAATACTCATTAATAAACCTACGATCGAAAAGTAAATAGCAGGTACGCAAACATAATGAATCGCCTTGTTTTTGGGGTTCTGATGACTTACTGCGTACTCATCAAACCATTGTTCTAATGTTCTCATTGTTTTGGATTTAGGATAGTAAATCTACTAAAATTTCCTTTAGTTTTATCTGTTTTAAACTTTCGTAGAAAGGAATGTGGCTAATCTTCAGAAAAATACTGATGTAGGAGGGAATGGTAATTTGGCTGAAGACATTTCAGGGAATCTTTAAAGTGTAATAGAGTTTGTAATGATAAAGCAGATATAAAAATGGTTAGTATAAAAATTAAAGTTGCATCATTTTAAAATTTCAATACTTCTTCGACTACTAAAAAACGTTAAAATTTAGATTAAATACTCAAATAATAGAGTATGTGTCTTATTTTGATAGTTTTATGGCTTTATCCGGTGTGCTATTCGTTTTTTACTTATTAAATTTGGCAAAATTTAAAATAAATCTTGTTAAATAATCAAGTATGAGTGGAAAGAAAACTAAAAAAAAGAGAGTCATACAAGTTTATGTCACTTTACAACGCAAAGAAGATCAAACAGAGAAAGTAATAAACAAGTTCAATTTTCATGAATATTTAGAGGTAAGAAATGATACTTTGGAAGATATAATCATAAAAGCAAGAATAATTTTTAGCGTACTTATTCTTCTCGCTTTTTTCGTTTCATTTATAACATTATTGATCATGAGAGTTATTGATTAATGACACTGAGAAGTTTCTTTCTGATTGTAATCAAAAACATTGTCCCATAGTGTGTCGATCGTACTGAGTGATTGATCTAGCGAAAGTACACTCCATTTTCCATTGGATTCAATACCAAGCCCCATATCTTTTAGTTTTAACAAAGCATCCTGAACATCAAAATCCAGGTCTGTATTTAGTTTTGTTGTAAACCATGATTCAATTTGAGTATCGAGTTCATTGGCGGTAATTGGGAATTCGGCTTTGAACAAAAATGTATAAGCCAGAATGGTTTCCTTTAATACCTCCTCTTCAGAAGAATTCAACAGCGAATAAAAAGCACCGCTGTTATTTCCAAGGTTTTTAAAATAAAGACTATCTGAAAGTATTTTGGAATATTTAATTTTCTTATTGACAAAGTTGCTGTATTGACGGAACAGATAAAGTGACAAAATGCCCAATGCTATTAAACCTTGGTTTAAAGAAGCTTTGCTGTTAAGTAAATCTATGGTCTCACCCGATTGATATGCTGCATACATACCGATCAAAGCAGGGATTACGGTTGTGCTTAAAAGTGAAATTCCACCTCCGATTCCGGGAACCCAAAAAAATAATTTATCTGTGGTAGACATTCTCGGAATGGCATTTGGAAATATGGTTTCGAGATCATTTTTAGGAACACGTTTAAAGATTTTTAAAGCAACTGACCCGGGTTCAATGGGCATTTTTCCCAATTTCACTTTCTTTTCTTTGATGTAATCCTCTTCGCTGTAATGGAGATAAATTAAGACACGATCATAATATTCGATTTCAATTTCTTTTTTCCAGAAAAAATATTTCTTAATCTTTTCTTTTGCTTTATGATGTCCTCGTACGTATAATTCGTAATCTTTAAAGGCATTAAAATCAATTGAAAGTTTTAAACCAATTAAGTCTGAATCTTCAAAAGCTTTGTCTAGTGTTTCCTGATCTATTCGGCGATAATTTCCCTGTTCTAAAACCGTAAGCAATGTTTTTTTGAAAATGGTGAAATCGCTTTTTCCTCTAAAACTTTTACGTTCTTTTGGACTCAAATCCGGATCAAACTGAGCATAGTTTTGTTTTAGATTTCGGTTAAGATTAAAAGCTTCGTAATGAAAATAATGCTCGATAATATCGAACAGTTTTTTGAAATCATCAACTTTTTTCGAATCGTCAGCAAAGGTGCTAAGCTGTTGTTCCAGTAAGAATTCTTTGTTAAAAGGAATATAATGTTCTCGTGTCATAGAGATTTAGGGCTTTGTTTTTTAAGGCTCAAAGATACATAGGTTCAAAGTGATTTTGTTTTGATGATCATAGAGTTTTTTGGAGTTTGTTGTTGTTTTATATTCAACGAGGAAGAAATCTTTGCCGTTACCTAATATAAACTGAAGCAGGCGTAACAATTGAAGAAACATAATCAAAAAAAGTGAGACTTTTAATCGTTGGCATCGATTAGAAATCTCACTTAATTGTTCCAAAAAAAATGACATCAATTCATAATCTTCCCTTAGGAAAACTATAGTTTTAAATAAAAATTATTTACGGCAATTTTACCACTTAATAAAGATCTGACACCCCGTATTTATACCTGTTTTTAGGTTTTTTTTGCCACAATAATGCAAGCGTGAAAAGGTTGGTTTTCGTTTTGATAATGAGGTTTTTATTTTTTTTTTAAGGATCTTGGACTTTGTAGTGCAGCTAAAGTAGGATTTTGTTTGATACTATTTTTGCTCAGTTTTTTTTAATTCTATTATTTTACAGATGTATTGTATCAGGTTTTCTTTCTCTACCGAAAAGGGGGCTTTTTCGTTTTCTGTACTCAGATACAAATCGGCGATACTTTGGGCATCCATATTTTTGTTTAGGTAATGGTATTCGGTATACTTTATAATGCTTTCTACAAAAAGTTCCTGTAGCTTACCTTTTTCTATAGTTTCTTCGTCTCCATTTTTTATTTTTTCTATTTCAGATTCTGGTAAATCAATGGTGAGGTAAGTAGTATTTACAGCCACATTAGAGAGCATTTCTTCTGTCGCTTTTCCTGAGGCATTGCAATAGGCACAGGGGCCTGGTGCCCATTTTAATTGATTGTTTAAACGTTTTATATCTTCCCAATCTACAAAACCTTTTCCGAGACATCTTGGGCATCTGGAATTTGATTTTTTAAACAGAAAATTAAAAAGAGTCATTTTTTAAAATTTGGTTAAGGTTTTACAGTCTCACGAAGATAATTTATTTATGTAAGAAAAATATCTTTAAAGCAGATTGTTTTTTGAGATTGTAAATATTTTAATAATAGAGAAAATATCAGATTTTTACTCTACAATAGGCCCCGTTTTTAAGTGTAGAAATTTGAGCAGAGAACCTGTAAGTCAGATATTTTGTATTGTTGTTTGTTCTTTAAAAAAATGTGGGATAATAGAATATTTTTATCAAGAGCAGAATCGAATTCAGAAAGTTTTGTTTAAATTTATGCACCTCAAATTTAAAGAGAATCTACAAGTTAAAGTAACCGGAGTTAAGAGCCGGGATTGCCTATAGAGCATTGCGTCTAAGAATTTTTTTTTTAAAGCCAGTATTAAAATATTTTTAATGTTCGTGTAACAGAAATTGGTAACGAACATCTAAGTATAGGGGATCTTCATTAGGAAGCCCCTGGGTTATTTTAGATTCGGAATTTCTCATAATCCATTTTAGTAAGGATTTATAATTCAGCGTAGTTCTGTAATTCGTTGATTATTTCATGTATCATTAAAGTAGAAAAATATGGTTGTTGAAGTTTTTAAAACAAATGTGCAAAAAGAGGCAGATAAAAACTATGTCATTGCCGTTATTCAAACCCAGTTTCCCGATTATAAAATCAACTTTGATTTAGAAGATTGCGATAAAATATTGCGTATAGAAGGTATTGATCTGCAGCCTGACAATATTATCGATTATGTAAATTGTCTTGGATATACTTGTGTAAAATTAGAATAATTAAACTATGATAAATTTTATTGTTTTTTGCTTTTTACTGTTAGTGAAACAGTTTTAAGATTCGGTTTTAGAATAGGAAAGCTTTCTTTAATATATGTGCACATTATTTTTTAAATTTGTGTTCTTATGAAAAAAAAGTCTTCTCTTTTTGATTTCACTCAAAAAGTCAATTACAAAAACGAAATTTTAGCGGGATTAACAGTTGCTATGACCATGATTCCTGAATCATTATCGTTTGCAATTCTAGCCGGTTTTCCACCTTTGGTGGGATTGTATGCTGCTTTTATTGCGGGTTTGGTTACCTCTGTTTTTGGAGGAAGACCTGGAATGATTTCGGGTGGGGCAGGAGCGACCGTTATTGTTTTAATCGCTTTAATGAAATCGCACGGTATAGAATATGTTTTTGCAGCCGTCGCGCTTGGAGGTATCGTTCAGATCTGTGTTGGTCTTTTTAAGCTCGGAAAATTTATCAGACTGGTACCGCAGCCAGTCATGTATGGTTTTGTAAACGGACTCGCGGTAGTAATTTTTATGTCACAGCTGGAACAATTTAAAACCGTTGTGAATGGACGAACTATTTGGCTACAGGGATCTCCACTTTATATTATGCTGTGCTTAGTTCTACTTACGATTGGAGTGGTAGTGCTTTTTTCGAAGATAACAAAAACAGTTCCTGCTTCTTTGGTGGCTATTATGGTCGTATTTGCAATCGTACTAATCTTTAATATTGAGACCAAAACGGTTCAGGATATTGCTTCTGTACAGGGAGGATTTCCTCCTTTTCATATTCCGAATATTCCACTTTCTTTTGAAACTTTAAAAATTATATTTCCGTATTCGGTAATTGTTGCAGCAGTTGGTTTAACAGAAGGTTTATTGACTTTGAACCTTGTTGATGAGATAACAGGCACAAAAGGTAATAGTAATAGAGAGTGTATTGCTCAGGGGAGTTCAAATATAGTGAATGGCTTCTTTTTTGGGATGGGCGGATGTCCAATGATTGCACAGACGCTGATCAATCTTTCTGCCGGTTCGAGAGCGCGACTTTCGGGAATAATCGCTTCTTTGACTATTTTATTAATCATTCTTTTTGGAGCGCCTGTAATTGGGAAATTACCAATGGCTGCTTTAGTAGGGGTTATGATGATGGTGGCAATTAAAACTTTTGAATGGACAAGTTTTAAAATTATAAATAAAATGCCCAAACACGATATTTTTGTTGGAATTCTGGTGGCAGTAATTACAATTTTATTGCACAATTTGGCTTTGGCGGTTTTGATTGGGGTGATTATTTCGGCTCTGGTTTTTGCGTGGGAAAGTGCCAAAAGAATTCGTGCCAGACATTATATTGATGAGACAGGAATAAAACATTACGAAATTTACGGACCCTTATTTTTTGGTTCGATTGCTGCTTTTGTAGAGAAATTTGATGTTGCAAATGATCCTGACCATGTGATTATTGATTTTAAAGAAAGCAGAATTGCAGATATGTCAGCTATTGAAGCATTAAATAGTTTGACGAAAAAGTACAGTCAGTTAAATAAAGTGATCGAATTGAAATATTTAAGTGAAGATTGTGTTGTTTTGCTTAAGAATGCCAAAGCTGTTATTGATGTAAATGTAATTGAAGATCCAACGTACAAAGTAGTCTCTTAATTAGATAATGTGGCAATTAGAAAAATTATGCGTAACGTATAGCAATTACCTAATTGCCGCATTCCTAAATTATTTAAGCATACTGCTGACTTCACTAAACTTTCCGTCGACTTCATCAATTTGCAAACCTAGGATGTGAGCAATTAAAGGATATACCGAAACATTCTGAAATGATACTACTGTTTTATTTACTTTAAAAGCAGGGCCTTTTGCGTAAAAAATGGCCTGCATGTCTTTCTCTTTGTTGTCATAACCATGCGTACCTCCGTTTACATCCTGAGAGGATTCTTTTACCAAACTGTAACCTTTTTTGGCTTCAATTACAAAATCATGGACTCTTGGATTAGTCCCGTAGTGCAGTCTTTTTGGAACCTCATTGGATTTCCAGAATTTAATATGAGGTACTTTCTTTAATGAATTTGCAATGGAATCCTGAAAGCCCGGTTTTGCCTGTAAACTCATAATTGGATTAATCACGGCTTTGTAGCCCAGCCATTCGGGCTTCAGATAATCCAGAACCGCTACTTTTTTATCATTACTAATATTGGCCATTCCGTGATCTGAAACAATAATGAGATTGATTTGTTTTCCAATAGATAACTGATCCAGTTTAGAAGATAATCGCCCCATAAGCGTATCCATTTTTCTGATTGCTTTTTCATTTTCAAGAGAAAGCGGGCCAAACTTATGTCCGGTATGATCAGGTTCATCAAAATACAGGCTGATAAAATGCGGACGTTCTTTTTCAGGAAGCTGAAGCCATTTGATTACAGTATCGATTCGGGTTTCGTAAGGAATTTTGTCATCGTATTTTTTATAAATACCAGGTCTTTTCTGATCGGTATCTGAACCTGGCCAGAAAAAAGAAGCAGCCTTTATGCCTTGTTGTTCGGCAACATTCCAAATGGGATTTCCGCCATAAAATCGGGAATCATTTTTGGCATTTGTCGACAATGAGAAAGATTCGTTTAGAGCTGCATCATAAAAAACATTATTAATAATTCCGTGATGATCGGGATAAAGTCCGGTTACTATCGCATAATGATTAGGGAAGGTTTTACTTGGGTAAGAAGGTCGCATTGATTTGGCATGAACGCCCTGTTTTGCTATTTTATCGAGATTTTGAAGTTTAAAATGTTTGGCATAATCCCAACGAAATCCATCCATAGAAACTAAAACCACATAAGTATCTTTATTGGATTGAGCATTTAAAATAAAAGAAAGCAAGAAGAAAAGTACGGATAGGAGAGCGGTAAAATGCTTTTTCATTGTTGTAATTATTGAGTTACAAAGTTATTAATAACCATTTTCATCCGCAAAAACAGAATGTTAAACAATCATAAAGTAAAAATTGTTTGGCACGAATTACACGAATTTTTACGGATGTTTTATCTGAAAGAGGTTGCCACAGATTAAAAGGATTAAATAGGTTAATCTGTGAAAACCTTAATAGTTTGTGACAAAAAAATATTTGTAAAGATTAGAAAAAAAAATAATGAGAATTCGTGTAATTCGTGGCGAAAAAAAATTGGGCAAAAAAAACACCAGATTAATATCCGGCGTTTTAAGTTTTAAAGAAAGAACGATTACATCATTCCTGACATACCATCTCTGGCATCTTTTTTTAATATCAATTAATGTACACTCAGTGGTTAAGGTCATTCCAGAAACTGGGATGTGGGTTTTGGGTTCGTACTAGAAACTATCAATCTGCAATTCAATTCTCTTTTGTTCTTTCTATTTGCCGGAAACACTTTTTTTATTGCCTGTTTTATAAAGTATTTCCTGTTTGACGGGAATAACTTCCGGGAACAAAACCTGGCTCGGCCCAAACTTCTTTAGTATATCTCAGGGTATCATGTTCATAATACAACTGGAGACCCTGTACCTGGGCCATCATATAGGCTACGTAACGTTGCACTTGTTGATGATAACTTCCAAAGTCGGGAAGGGCTTCATAAAGCTTATGAAATTCTTGTATATCATTATCGCTGATTTTGAGTGCTTCCGCATAAGCATTTTCTAAAGAGGTCTTATATTCATTCTGTAAAACCAGTACAAGATTGATCTTCTCCGTATCGCGTTCAATTTCTTTAGGGAGTGTGTAAAAGTCATTCTGCCATGCCATAATGCGGGTATTTAAGCGGGTAAGGTGTCTGATGACAGGGTGGTTCTGTGCATAAATTGGCAATTCATATTGGTGCATCACATCCTGACAAATCATGTATGGATGGGCAGCCACGGCAAATTCCCGTATATGATAAAACTCTGCCAATGGCGGGCATTTGCATTCTGCCTTATAATGTGCTTCGCTTCCCATGCCATAAGTAAAGTACTCATTGAACAAATGAATGCACCGCTGTTTCCAACGTGGGGACATTAGTGGGCTTAGTTCTTTTACGGAAAGGGCTACTTGTTTCAGTATTCCATTGTCACCCGGCAGCAATGGACCTCCTTGCCACAATGCTTCAAAACGTTGGCGATGGGACTCAATGTCTTGACGGGTAGCCAATTCATAAAAATCATCTTGCAGCAACATCCATATGGTTATTCTGTTACACATACCCATATGCTCATAAGTTGCTGAAGCGTCCGGTAACATACGGGCTGTAATCAGGGCGGGTTTCATTAAAATATATTTTTTTCGATTTTCTTCTGTCAGCATCTCATAGGTTTCCATAATGCCGTTGGTGTCGGCTACCAGCTGATCTGCGTATGGACTAAGTAATTGATTGTTGTCGAATTCCCAACCTTTCAGAAAAGGATATTCGGGACGGGGCAAATTGTTGTACATAAGTCTTTAGATTAAATAGATTAAATTTGATTTATTATTGTTTTCTAAACCATATGGTATGTCTGTGATTTCTAATATCTCGTGACTGTCGGCCTGTTCTGGAAGCGTAACAACAAAGTAAGGTTTTGTGATTAAGGCTGGTAAAAATCAACCCAACTCTCAAATCTCATACGCAAAAGAGGTCGTCTCAAAACTCAAAGATATAAAAAAGCAGTATTAATCTTTCAATAAATGACTTTGTTCCTTTTTTTGATATCAAAAAAAGGACTGTTTTTAATGGTGTTATGTTAATTAAAAAAGAAAAAGAGGAAATCTCATAGTATTGAGACTTCCTCTTTTTTAAGTTTTAAAGAAAAGAACGATTACATCATTCCTGGCATACCGCCACCCATTGGCATTCCGCCAGCGTTTTCTTCTTTAATATCGATTAATGCACACTCAGTAGTTAAGATCATTCCAGAAACTGAAGCAGCATTTTCTAATGCAACACGAGTTACTTTTTTAGGATCGATAATACCTGCTTTAAGCATGTCTACATATTCATCAGTTTTTGCGTTGTAACCAAAGTCACCAGAACCTTCACCTACTTTTGCTACTACTACAGAACCTTCAAGACCTGCATTTTCAACAATAGTTCTTAATGGAGATTCAACAGCGCGAGCTACAATTTGAATTCCGGTTGCCTCATCAGCATTATCCGCTTTAAGGTCAGCCAAAGCAGCTTTTGCTCTTAATAAAGCTACACCACCACCAGCAACAATTCCTTCTTCAACAGCAGCACGTGTTGCGTGTAACGCATCGTCAACTCTGTCTTTTTTCTCTTTCATTTCAACTTCAGAAGCAGCACCAACATAAAGAACAGCAACACCACCAGCTAATTTAGCCAAACGCTCTTGCAATTTTTCTTTATCATAATCAGATGTAGTAGCCTCCATTTGACCTTTAATTTGGTTTACTCTGTTTTTGATAATATCAGCTTCACCAGCACCACTTACAATGGTTGTGTTGTCTTTATCGATAGAAACTCTTTTTGCAGTTCCTAACATTTCGATCGTTGTATTTTCTAGTGTATAACCTCTTTCTTCAGAAATTACAGTTCCACCAGTTAAGATTGCGATGTCTTCTAACATTGCTTTTCTTCTGTCACCAAAACCTGGAGCCTTTACAGCAGCGATTTTAAGAGCACCTCTTAATTTGTTTACTACTAATGTAGACAAAGCTTCTCCGTCAACATCTTCAGCAATAATTAATAATGGTTTTCCTGATTGAGCAACTGGTTCTAAAACAGGTAGTAATTCTTTTAAAGAAGATACTTTTTTGTCGTATAATAAGATGTATGGAGAGTCTAATTCAACTTCCATTTTTTCTGGATTTGTTACGAAGTAAGGAGAAAGATATCCTCTGTCAAACTGCATACCTTCCACAACATCTACAAATGTATCAGTTCCTTTAGCCTCTTCAACAGTAATAACTCCTTCTTTACCCACTTTTGCAAATGCAGTAGCGATTAGTTCCCCAATCACTTCGTCATTGTTTGCAGAGATAGAAGCAATTTGTTTGATTTTATCAGAATCACTTCCTACTACTTTTGCTTGTTTTGCAAGATCAGCAACGATTGCTTCAACCGCTTTATCGATACCACGTTTCAAATCCATTGGATTTGCTCCTGCTGCAACGTTTTTAAGACCTTCTTTTACGATTGCCTGAGCTAAAACTGTAGCAGTTGTAGTCCCGTCACCCGCTAAATCATTGGTTTTAGAAGCTACTTCTTTAACCATTTGTGCGCCCATGTTTTCTAATGGGTCTTTTAATTCGATTTCTTTTGCAACCGAAACACCATCTTTAGTAACGGTTGGTCCACCAAACGATTTTCCGATAATTACGTTACGACCTTTTGGTCCAAGAGTTACTTTTACAGCATTTGCTAATGCATCAACACCACGTTTTAATCCGTCACGTGCTTCAATATCAAATTTTATATCTTTTGCCATTTTTTATTATTGCTTTAGGCAGTAGGCTTTACGCTTTATGCTTTTCTACTGCTGAATTAATATTTGTTTTTGCTTTAAGCTTTAGGCTTTAGGCTTTAGGCTTTTTTGGAAGCTTAGGGCTTATTGCTTACAGCCTACGGCTTAATTAGTATTTGCTTTAATTTGTAAATTTTGCTTTTTATATTATTGATTTTCTCGATTAGATTTTCTGCAACTTCATTGTTCAGATATTGCAGGTCTTTAATTAAAATCAAAAGATATTCGGTTTCATTTGCAGAACCCAAAGCTATGTTGAGAAATTGATTGAACTCTTTGTCGCTATTTCTTCCACATCCTTCACTAATATTAGTTGGAATGATGAAGAGGCTCTTCTTATTTGACTTGTTAATCCATAAAGTTCTTCTTTTGGAAAAGTAGAAGTTATTTTATAAATCTCTAAGGTGAAAGAATGACTTAGCTGCCAAATGTCATATTTTTTAAAATCTCTCATTTTTTTGTAGCTTTAAGCTTTAGGCAATATGCTTTAAGCTTTCTGAAAAGCCTACAGCTTAAAGCTTATAGCTTACAGCAATTTAGATAATTGCAAGGATATCATCCTCACGCATAATCAAATAATCAGTTCCTTCCAGTTTTAATTCTGTTCCTGCGTATTTACCGTAAAGAACAGTATCGCCCACTTTTACAGTCATTGTATGATCTTTTGATCCGTTTCCTACTGCAACTACAGTTCCTTTTTGTGGTTTTTCTTTGGCAGTATCTGGAATAAAGATTCCTGATGCAGTTTTAGTTTCAGCTGCAACAGGCTCAATAAGTACGCGGTCTGAAAGCGGTTTTATGTTTAAAGCCATGATTTTATTATATTATTAGGTTATACGTTTTTTAATGTTCTAGAAACTTTCAGAAACTGTGCCATGCTCATAAAACTGACATTATTTCTTAAAAAAAATGCCAGCTTTGACAGGCTGGCATTTTATATTGATATTGCAAATTATTATTTTGCTGCAGGTGTTGCCGGAGCAGGTGTTTGTTGAGCTGGAGCAGCTGGTGTAGCAGCAGGCGCTTCAGTTTTTTCAATGATTTTAGACTCACCGTCACTTAATGATCCTGTGAAACTTAAGCTTGAAAGCAAAATTAAAGCAATCAAAATAGTAGCCAATGTCCAAGTACTTTTGTCTAAAAAGTCAGTTGTTTTTTGTACTCCACCTAACATTTGAGTTCCGCTAATTGTAGAAGACAATCCGCCTCCTTTAGGGTTTTGTACCATGATTACTACGATCAATAGAAAGCAAACTATTGTGATTAAAACTAAAAAAATTGAAAATGTGCTCATTGTTTAAATATTATTGTTATTTTGTTGTAAAATCTTTATATCCGAAATACGGTCTGCAAAGAAACTAATTTTTTCTGGATATTTCAAAATTAATATTTCATATGCTTGTATTGCTTTTGTATATTTTTTTTGTTCTAAATATACTCTGGCTAAAGTCTCAGTCATTAAGTAAGAATTATCTTCTTTGTTTAAGTCAGATTGAACTGTTTGCGTTATTGCAGTCTGTTTGATAGGAGAGATTTTTGGATTGGTTTCGATGAATTTATCGATTAATTCCGCTTTTTTCTTTTTCTCTTCGTCAATTGTTTCAGTTTCAATTTTTGATTCAGTTACTTTTTCAGCCTGTTTTATTTCGGGTGAAGTTTCTTCAGTTCTGTCAATAGGTTCCGTTCTGGATAATTGCAGCCATTCTTGAAAAGAATGTTTTTCATTAACAGAAAAATCTAAAGGCTGTCCTATTTCCAGATTTTCTTCTGCAACTTTTACACTCTCCGGAACTTCAACTTCTTTTAGTTCTTCAACTGCTTTAGGCTGTTCAGGAACAACTGTTGTGGCTTCTTTTATAGAATTTAAAATCGATTGCTCAATTGGATTAATTTTTACTTGCGGAATTTCTTCCTCTACGATTTCATCGAAAAAGGTTGGTGTTGGTTCTTTAGCCGGTGGTAATATAGGTTGTTCTATCGCTAAATTTGCTTCTGGCTGTTCCGTTTTTATGGGTTCTTCTACAGTTATTGGAGCGGCTTTTATAGGAGTGACAGAAACGGGTTGTTCGACAACAACTTCAACAGGTTTTTCTTCTGTTTTTACGGGTTCTTCAAAAGTTACTGCTGCGATTTCTTTTACAGCATCTAGAATAGATTGCTCAATGAAGGGTTTAGCAGGTTCTTCTTCTATTTTTATTGGTTTTTCAAAAGTTACTGTTGCGGCTTCTTTTATAGAGTCCAGAATAGATTGTTCGATTGGATCAATTCTGATCTCAGTTGTTTTTTTTATTTCTTCAAATGAAACAATTTCACTGTCAAAAACTTTAATTTCCAGTAGGTCTCTTAGTTTTTTGTCGTAATATTCGCTTTGAATAGAGGTAAAAGCCTCAGAAGTAATAAAATCAAATAAAACGGTACGATCCGTAGTATGTGCTGCCGTAACTTTTAGGGCATAATTATACTTAAAGCTGTTTTGATCGTAAAGTCCTTTCAAGCGCAATGCTCTTGCACTTTGAAAATATGGGAACTCATTCAAAACACTTCCTAATGCATCTGCCTGCTTTTCTGTAATTGCATCAGGCTTGTTCATTAAGTAGGTATAATCCGTTACATTCATTTATTCTTTTATTTAATCGGTTAACTGTTTAATCGTTTTAATTGTTTGACTGTTTAATCGGTTGAACGGTTAAAGTTTTTAACGATTAAACAAATAAGTAAACTACCATTTTGCTAATGACTCATTGAAAATATCTTGGGTGATTCTTTCAAAAATAACCTGTAATGCTGTATTCAGAGTGCTTCCGGTAGGCAGTCCCTGTCCTTCGAAATCATAGTAGAATTCAAATGTTCTTTCGAAATCATCTTTTTCTTTCTTTTTGTTTGTGAATCTAACATTTACACGAACAGTCAAACGGTTTTGAGAAGCTCCCTGATTGGCAGTTGCTGTCATTGGAGTAGTTCTGTAATCTATAATTTCTCCTTCGTAAACTAAATCTCCACTATTGCTGACTAAGTTTAAATTGGTTTGATTTTGGATCAAATCCTGTAACGTTAAGGTAAAAGTTCTGTCGATTCCCGGTTCAATTAAATCAGCATTATTCTGAAAAAAGTTAACCTGAAAAGTTTTGGCATCGATGGGTCCTGTTCCAGTAAAGTTGTAAACCGAACAACCGCTTAACAGGAACAAGCTCATTAAGGCTAGTAAAGAATATATTTTTTTCATAATATCAATTGGGGTAAAATCCAATGTTTTAAATTCCAAATCTCAAATTCCAATTTTGGGGAAACTCTATTTTTTTCAAATATAACAATTTGGATTTGAGCGCTGGCGAACTGGCGAAGCAATTTGGAGTTTATTTTTTAGATTCAGTTTTTAAACTTGGAATTTGGAATTTAATATTTATTTGTTATAAATCGAATTGTTTAATTTTTCTGTACAAAGTTCGTTCGGAAATCCCTAATTCATCCGCCGCAGCTTTTCGTTTCCCTTTGTTTTTTTCTAATGACTTTTTGATCATTTCGATTTCTTTCTGTTCCAAACGTAAAACCTCTTCTTCTTCGATGGTTTCTGCAAACAAATAATTGTCATCCTGCATTTGATAATTTTCTTCGCGTGCAGTAGGAGTCATTACAGCGGTTCTTGGTTCTTCTTCAAAATCAATTTCGCTTTCGTTTTCCTGAGAACCGTATATTTTCTGAATTAAATTCGGATTGATATCCTGCACTTTTGTGCCGTTTTTCATTAATTCTAAAGTAAGTTTCTTTAAATCATTCAGGTCACTTTTCATATCAAAAAGTACCTTGTACAAGATGTCTCTTTCGGTACTGAAATCGCTTTCCTTTTTGTTTTCGTTAATAACAGAAGGTAAGTTACTTCCTTCGGTTGGCAAATATGATTGTAAAGTAGCTAATGAAATATCACGATTGGTTTCCAGAACCGAAATCTGTTCTGCCACATTTCGCAATTGACGAATGTTTCCGTTCCATCTGAACTTTTGAAGAAGCTGTACAGCATCATCGTCCAGCTTTAATGGAGGCATTTTGTATTTGTGTGCAAAGTCGGCTACAAATTTTCTAAACAATAAATGAATGTCATCGTTTCTTTCACGCAATGGAGGTAAAGTAATCTCTACGGTCGTCAAACGATAGTATAAATCCTCACGGAACTTTCCTTTTTCGATTGCATTGAACAAATTGACGTTTGTAGCGGCTACAATTCGAACATTGGTTTTTTGAACCTGTGATGAACCTACTTTGATAAATTCGCCATTTTCAAGTACACGAAGCAAACGAACCTGAGTGGTTAAAGGTAATTCTCCAACTTCATCCAGGAAAATAGTTCCGCCATCGGCTACTTCAAAATAACCTTCACGTGTGCTTGTAGCACCTGTAAAAGCTCCTTTTTCGTGACCAAAAAGCTCACTGTCGATTGTTCCCTCCGGAATTGCTCCGCAGTTTACAGCAATATATTTTCCGTGTTTTCTGTGTGAAAGCGAATGGATGATTCTTGGAATATTTTCTTTACCTACACCACTTTCCCCGGTTACCATTACCGAAATATCAGTAGGCGCAACCTGAATGGCTTTCTCAATAGCGCGATTTAGTTTAGGATCGTTTCCGATAATCTCAAATCGCTGTTTTATTGCTTGAACTGTTTCCATGTATGTTTTTGTTTCAAGTTTTATTTGTTTCAGGTTTCAGTCTATTGAATGGATTAGAGTATTAAAACCACAAATAATATTTTTATCATTTGCCACGAATTTCACAAATTTTCACGAATTTTTTGAAATCGGGTTAATGAATAACTCTTTTATGTTGTAGTGACTTTTTATTAAAGTTAACAATAATTCCTAAATCACTATCAGCTAGTCTTAAATAATTAATTGTTTGAGCTGTGTATTCGTCTATAATATCTTTTGATGCTTTTACTTCTAAAATAATTTCATCATAAATAACAAAATCAGCATAGAACTTATGTGCTAAAACAATGTCTTTGTATTTAATGCTATATTCTTTTTCACGTTGAAAGGGAATATTGTGTTTTTTAAATTCATATTCTAAAGCATCTTTGTAAACAATTTCAAGCAGGCCTCCGCCAAAGATTCTATGAATTTCCATGCAAATGCCAACTATTTTAAAATATTCTTCCTTTCTATATAATTCCATCTTTGTTTTTTTATACAAACATATTGAATCATTAATTAAAGTAAGAAAATTAGTGTAAATTAGTGAGATTTGTGGCTAAAAAAACTTTAATTCATTGCACTCAATCCAACCGCTTTACCTTTTAAAGTTCCACTAGTACAACTTGTGATTTTTACGTTTACAAAATCTCCGATTTTATAATTTTCTTTAGGGAAAACTACCGTAATACTTTGTGAATTTCTTCCTGAGAATTCTTCAGTTGATTTTTTAGAGACTTTCTCGACTAAGACTTCAACCGTTTGTCCTACGAATTCTTCACTGCGAAACCAGGCATGCTTTTGTTGTAAGTCGACAATTTCCTGTAATCTTCTGGCTTTGGTTTCTTCAGCAACATCATCTTCCATTTTTCTTCCAGCCAAAGTTCCCGGACGCTCAGAGTAGGAGTACATATAACCAAAATTATACTTCACATATTCCATCAAACTCATGGTGTCCTGATGATCTTGTTCAGTTTCTGTAGGGAAACCGGCGATCATATCTTGTGAAATCGATGCGTTCGGAATAATTGCTCTGATTTTATCAATCAAAGTCATGTATTCTTCACGAGTGTGCAAACGATTCATTTCTTTTAAAATTCTGTTACTTCCCGATTGAACCGGTAAGTGAATGTGTTTACAAATATTAGGATGTTTCGCAATAACGTGCAATACACTTTCATGCATGTCCTGCGGATTAGATGTCGAAAAACGGATACGCATTTTTGGAAAACCGACGGCTACCATCTCCAGTAATTGATCGAAATCAACTGCTGTTGCTTTCTGCATTTCAGAAGCATTTACGAAATCCTTTTTTAAGCCGCCGCCGTACCAAAGGTAACTGTCGACATTTTGACCTAATAACGTTATTTCTTTAAAGCCTTTGTCCCATAAATCCTGAATTTCATTCATGATACTCTGAGGTTCACGACTGCGTTCACGCCCGCGTGTAAAAGGTACAACGCAAAACGTGCACATATTATCACAGCCACGGGTGATGGAAACCAGAGCAGTAATACCGTTACTCATTAAACGAACGGGTGAAATGTCTCCGTAAGTTTCTTCTTTTGATAAAATAACATTGATGGCATCGCGTCCTTCCTCAACTTCTGCTAATAAATTCGGAAGATCTTTGTAGGCATCAGGTCCAACAACAAGATCAACTATCTTTTCTTCCTCTAAAAACTGACTTTTTAAACGCTCGGCCATACAGCCCAAAACGCCTACTTTCATTTTCGGATTGATACGTTTTACCGCATTATATTTTTCCAGACGCTTGCGAATAGTTTGTTCTGCCTTATCTCGAATCGAGCAGGTATTTACCAAAACTAAATCAGCGTCTTCAAGAGTTTGTGTAGTGTTAAAACCGTTTTCAGATAAGATGGAAGCTACAATTTCACTGTCCGAAAAATTCATCGCACAACCGTAACTTTCAATAAAAAGTTTTTTAGTATTCTCAGGTTTATTTTCCAAAACGAGGCTTTCGCCTTGTTTGCTTTCCTCAATAATCTTTTCCATTGTATAATTTCAAAGTGCAAAGATAAGGTAAATGCCGTGAATCTGACAAGATGGCAGAGAAAAGATTTTAGATTTATGATTTTGTAATTTGTGGGATGTGACCTGTGAGTTGTGAGCTGTACTTTGTGATCTAAAATCTGAAATCTACAATCTAAAATCTCAAATCAACAATATAAAATCTACACCTATATATGTATGAAGAGAGATTACAGATAAATCTGCAATTTTAGGAAACATAATACTAAAATAACTCAAAAATGAGTTCGCGGGGCAGATATTTAAAAAAAATAGATACTTTTGTTGCAGAAAAATAGAGCAATGGCAAAGAATTTAGTAATAGTGGAGTCACCTGCAAAGGCGAAAACGATAGAGAAATTTTTGGGAAGTGATTTTCAGGTAGAGTCAAGTTATGGGCACATAGCCGACTTACCATCAAAGGAAATAGGGGTGGATGTTGAGAATGGTTTTAAACCTAAATATGAAGTTTCTCCGGATAAAAAAGCCCTGGTAAGTAAACTGAAAACACTATCTAAGAATGCCGAAATGGTTTGGTTAGCGAGCGATGAGGACCGCGAGGGGGAGGCTATTTCATGGCACCTGGCGGAAGAATTGAAACTAGATACTAAAAAAACGAAAAGAATTGTTTTTCACGAAATTACTAAGACTGCAATTCTTAAAGCAATCGATAATCCGAGAGAAATTGATTATAATCTGGTAAACGCACAACAGGCACGTCGTGTTTTGGATCGTTTGGTAGGTTACGAATTGTCTCCGGTATTGTGGAGAAAAATTAAAGGAGGTTTATCCGCAGGTCGTGTACAATCTGTTTCTGTACGTTTGATTGTAGAGCGTGAACGTGAAATTCAAAACTTTAATGCAGTTGCAACTTATTCTATCGTTGCAGAATTTGTAAATGAGGTTGGTAAAGCTTTTAAAGCGAAATTGCCAAAGAACTTCAATACTAAAAAAGAAGCCGAAGATTTTTTAAATAAAAACATCGGATCTCAATATCAGGTAGCCGATTTAGAAACTAAACCTACCAAAAAATCACCAACAGCACCTTTTACAACTTCAACGCTGCAACAGGAAGCAGCAAGAAAATTGTATTTACCGGTTGGAATCACCATGCAGTTAGCACAACGTTTGTACGAAGCCGGATTGATCACTTATATGAGAACCGATAGTGTGAACCTTTCTACTGAAGCGATGAATGCTGCTGAAGCTGAAATTGTAAAATCATACGGAAAAGAATTTTCTAAGCCGAGAACTTTTGCGAACAAAAATAAAGGAGCACAAGAGGCGCATGAGGCTATTCGCCCTACTGATATGTCACGTCACACTGTGAACATCGATCGTGATCAGGCTCGTTTGTATGATTTGATCTGGAAGAGAACCCTGGCTTCACAAATGAGTGATGCGCAATTGGAAAGAACAAATGTAAAAATCGAGGCGAACAATCACGATGAAATTTTTACAGCTTCCGGAGAAGTTTTACTTTTTGAAGGATTCTTAAAAGTGTATCTGGAAGGACACGATGATGATGAAGAAGAACAGGAAGGAATGTTGCCGGCCTTAAAAGTAAACGAAAAATTAGCGAACAACTATATTACTGCAACCGAAAGATATTCAAGACCTCCGGCACGTTATACAGAAGCTTCCCTGGTAAAAAAATTAGAGGAATTAGGAATTGGACGCCCGTCTACCTATGCACCAACAATTTCTACCATCATTAACAGAAATTATGTTGAAAAGGGAACTCTGGAAGGTCAGGAGCGTAATTATACCCAATTGACATTACAAAATAGTAAAGTTGGAGAGAAATTATTAAAAGAAAATACAGGTTCGGATAAAGGGAAATTAGTTCCAACAGATATCGGAACAATTGTTACTGATTTCTTAGTGAAAAATTTCGGAAACATTCTGGATTATAATTTTACAGCAAAAGTAGAGCAGGATTTTGATGAAATTGCTGAAGGAAATATCGATTGGGCTACCATGATGCAGGAGTTTTACAATAAATTTCACCCAAATGTAAAAGAAGTTGAGGCTAATGCTGAACGTGAAAGTGGGGAGAGAATTTTAGGAAAAGATGCTGACGGAAGACAAGTTTCAGTTCGTTTAGGAAAATTTGGTCCAATGGCTCAGATTGGAGAAGCGGATGATGAGGATAAAAAGTTTGCCAGCTTAATGGCAGATCAGAATATTGGAAGTATTACACTGGAAGATGCTTTGAATTTGTTTTTACTTCCTAAAAGTTTAGGAGAGTATAAAGGAGAAGAAGTTGAAGTAAATAATGGTCGTTATGGTCCTTATGTACGTCACGGAAGTGTTTTTATTTCGTTACCAAGAGGAGAAGATCCTCTAAGTCTTTCTAAAGAGAGAGCTCAGGAATTGATCGATGAAAAAGCACTTGCTGATGCGCCAATTGCGGTGTATAAAGGAGAGTCGGTTCAAAAAGGAGTTGGTCGTTTTGGTCCGTTTATCAAATGGAATGGTCTTTTTGTAAATGTGAGTAAGAAATATAATTTTGATAATTTATCTCAGGCAGATATTGAAGAATTGATTGAAGATAAATTGCAAAAGAATATCGATAAAGTACTTCATAATTGGGAAGAAGAAGGGATTTTGGTTGAAAAAGCCCGTTGGGGTCGCTCTGTGATTACAAAGGGGAAAATCAAAATTGAATTGAGTAAAGATGTTGATGCTACAAAATTAACATTGGCCGAAGTTCAGGAAATGATCGCAAAAAAAACACCGGCTAAAAAGACTCCGGCTAAAAAGACACCGGCTAAAAAAACAACAACTGCAAAGAAAGCTCCGGCTAAAAAACCGGCTGCAAAAAAGAAATAAAGAATGGAATTTGATTTTTTAGAACCGGTTAACGAAGGAATTTTAAAATTCATTAGTTCGTTGTCTTCACAAGAGCTGGGTAGTAAAATAGTTTTGCATACTCAAGATCAGTTCCCGGATATTAGCAAAATAACTATTGCAATCATAGGTGTTTTGGAAGACCGTCGCAATGACGATGCTGTGAATGTGGTTAATTTGAATGCGGTTCGTAAAAGACTTTATAGCATGTTTCCTGGTAACTGGGATGCTTCGATTGCGGATTTGGGAGATATTCTTGCTGGTGATTCTGTTGCGGATACTTATTTTGCTTTGAAAAAAGTGACTTCTGCCTTAATAAAGAATAAAGTAATTCCTATAGTCGTTGGGGGTTCACAGGATTTGACTTATGCTTTGTATCGTGCTTATGATGATTTGGAGCAAATGGTAAACATGGTTGCAGTGGATAATAAGTTTGATTTTGGTAAAGAGAATGAGACAGTTTCGGCTAATTCTTATTTGACCCAAATTATTATCGATGAACCTAACAATCTTTTTAACTACTGTAATATAGGTTATCAAACCTATTACAATTCACAGGAAGAAATTGATCTGATCGAAAAGCTATTCTTTGATGCGTATCGTTTGGGGGAAATTTCAAATAATATCGCATTGGCGGAGCCTGTTTTCAGGGATGCTGATTTGGTTAGTATTGATTTGAATTCGGTAAAATCATCAGCTTCAGGAAACATGATTTCATTTGAGCCAAACGGTTTCAACGGAAAAGAAATATGTTCATTAGCCAGATATGCCGGAATTAGTGATAAAGTTTCCTGCTTTGGAATTTTTAATCATAATAGTACAACACCAGAATCGGCTATTATTGCACAAATAGTGTGGTATTTTATCGAAGGATATCACTACCGATCGAAGGAATACCCTTTTGGTAGTAGAGCAACGTATTTAAAATATATTGTTCCTCTGGAAGATGAAGAGTTGATTTTTTATAAAAGTGACAAAACGGACCGTTGGTGGATCGAAATTCCGTTCGAATCAAATGGCCACAATAAATTAAAAAGAAATACGTTATTACCGTGTTCATACGACGAGTATCTTTCTGCTTGCAATCAGGAATTGCCGGAAAGATGGTGGAAAGCACAACGAAAAAATGCGTTGTAAAATGAAATTTCAGCAGAAATCTTAATTTTTTAGTACTTTAAGGATACTGTTAAATGATATTAGTAGGAAAATAAACGCAAGGCTTTTAAAAATGCGTTTTACGTCGATTTTTTGTGTTAGTTTATCGATGAAATATTTTTTTTTTATTTTATTTAACATTATTTTTGAACGGTAAAATAAATTTCGCAACTAGTATTGTTTTTTAGATAAATAATAAATACGTTTACGGACTTATAATAATGAATAGATAATCCCAAATTTATATGAAGAAGTTTATTGCATTTGCAACAATGTTAACACTGGTAATTGGCTGTGGTAAGTCAGGTGACAAAGGTGAGTTAGTTGGTGTTACAGGAGGTAAATGGCATCCTGAGAAGCCTTATGGAATGGCATTAGTTCCTGGTGGATCTTTTATTATGGGTAAATCAGATGCTGATTTAGCTAATGTGGAGGATGCTCCTACTAGAACGGTAACAGTTCGTGCATTTTATATGGATGAGACTGAGATCACCAATAGTGAGTACCGTCAATTTGTAGAGTGGGTAAAAGATTCTACAATGAGAGTTCGTTTAGCAATCTTGGCTGATATGACCGGGCAAAAACCTGCTGGAGACTCTAAAGGTAAAAAAGGCGGCAGTATTGCTGATTATGCATTTAATGATTCAGATCCGGAGAAAATGACGGCTTATGATAAATATATGTATGATAACTACTACAGCGTAGGAACGAAAGATGATCCGTATGCAGGTAGAAAATTAAACAAAAAAGTTAAGTTAATTAAAGATACAAAAGCTTACCCGGACGAGTACTATACTGAGGTAATGGATTCTATGTATTTGCCAATTGAAGAGTCTTACAATGGCTTAAGAACAATTGATGTGAACAAATTGAAATTCCGTTATTCTTGGATGGACATTCAGGCTGCAGCAAAAGCTAAAGTTGGAAAAAGAAAAGACTTCGTTAAAACAGAACAAGTAAGTGTATATCCTGATACAACAGTTTGGATTAAAGATTTTGCTTATTCTTATAATGAGCCAATGCATAATGATTATTTCTGGCATAAAGCTTATGGAGACTATCCGGTAGTGGGTGTAACCTGGAAACAGGCAAAAGCATTCTGTGCATGGAGAACTTTGAACAAAAACAGTTATATTAAATCTAAGAAAAAAGGACGTGACTTAGTAAATTCTTTCAGATTGCCAACAGAGGCAGAGTGGGAGTATGCTGCAAGAGGGGGTCTGGAATCAGCTACTTATCCTTGGGGAGGTCCTTACACTAAGAGTGACAGAGGTTGTTTCTTAGCAAACTTCAAACCAAGTAGAGGAGATTATGCTGCCGATGAGGCGTTATATACAGTTGAAGCTAAATCTTACGAAGTTAATGGTTATGGTTTATATAACATGGCCGGAAACGTTTCTGAGTGGACCGATTCAGCTTATAATCCAAATGCATACGAATATGTTTCTACAATGAATCCAAACGTAATTGACGGAAACAATCAAAGAAAAGTTGTTCGTGGAGGTTCTTGGAAAGACGTTGCTTATTTCCTACAGGTAAGTACGCGTGATCACGAATATGCTGATTCTGCAAGAAGTTATATTGGTTTCAGAACTGTACAAGATTACATGGGAACTCAGGCAACGGGAAGCGGAAAAAAAAGAAAGTAAATAATTAAAATCAAATTCAATAACCAAATCAAATCTATTTTAAATTAAAACCTAAAAAAAAGTATTATGGCATTATTAAGTAAAAAAGCAATGAATTTCGCTTATGGTATGGGAGCGGCAGTAGTAATTATTGGAGCTTTATTCAAAATTACTCACTTTGAAATTGGACCATTAACTGGAACTGTGATGTTATCTATCGGATTGGTAACTGAGGCGGTAATCTTTGCTCTTTCTGCTTTCGAACCAGTTGAGGACGAATTAGACTGGACTCTTGTTTACCCTGAGTTAGCAAATGGTCAGGCTAGAAAAAAAGCTGACAAAGTTGAAACTACATCTGATGCCCAAGGATTGTTGTCTCAAAAATTAGATGCAATGTTGAAAGAAGCTAAAATTGACGGAGAGTTAATGTCAAGCTTAGGAAACAGCATCAAAAATTTCGAAGGAGCTGCAAAAGCAATTTCTCCAACAGTAGATTCTATTGCAGGACAAAAGAAATATGCTGAAGAAATGTCTATGGCTGCTGCACAAATGGAATCATTAAACAGCTTATACAAAGTACAATTAGAAAGTGCTTCAAGAAATGCACAAGCAAACAGCGAAATTGCTGAAAATGCTTCTAAATTAAAAGAACAAATGCAATCTATGACTGCAAACATTGCTTCATTAAACAGTGTTTACGGTGGTATGCTTTCTGCAATGAGTAACAAAGGATAATTAGTTTTTGACTATTATATTAAATTTATTAATAAGAACTAATTAGAAAAAATGGCAGGAGGAAAATTAACCCCTAGACAGAAGATGATTAACCTGATGTATCTGGTTTTCATCGCAATGTTAGCAATGAACGTATCAAAAGAAGTTATATCTGCTTTTGGTTTGATGAATGAAAAATTTGAAGCAGCAAACACTTCTTCAGTTAAAACAAATGGAGATTTGTTAAAAAATTTAGATTTAAAAGCATCTGAATCTAAAGGAGAGTTTACTGAGGCTGCAGGTATTGCACATAAAGTACAAACGATTTCAAAAGATTTTTATGCTTACGTAGGAACTTTAAAAGCACAGTCTATTAATGGTTTTGAAATCGATGAAGAAACTGGAAAACTACCTTACGAGTCTATGGACAGAGGTGATAATATCGATGACTGGTTTACAGGAGACGGTTACACTGCAAAAGGTAATGAAATAATTGCAAAAATAGAAAAGTATAAAGCAGATATGAAAGCTGTTTTAGGATCTAAATATGCCGATATTTCTAATGAGGTTTCTAAGAAATTTGATGTTTCAGACGTAAAAAACAAAGAAGGTATAAAAGAAAAATACTTAGCTTATCATTTTAAAGGTTTTCCTGCAATTGCATCTGCTGCTAAACTTTCTGCTTGGCAAAATGATGTGAATAAAATTGAAGCGGATGTTTACAACCGTGCTTTAGGAAAAGCGGCTGTTGATGAATCTTCATACAGCAAATTTGAAGCTATCGTAGTTTTAGATAAAAATGCTTATTTCCAGGGAGAAAAAGTTACTGGTAAAGTAGTTTTAGGAAAATACGATCCAAATGCTCAGTTTAGCGGATTTCAAGGTCCTGGTAAATTAGTGAATGGACAAGCAGTATTAGAAATGACTGCTGGTGGTGTTGGAGAACAAAAAATTGGAGGTTCTTTCAATTTTATGGAAAATGGTAAACCAATCAAGTTACCTTTCAACGGAACTTACGTTGTTGTTCCTCGCCCAAATTCTGCTACAATTTCTGCTGATAAAATGAATGTAGTATATAGAGGAGTTGTTAACCCAATCTCTGTATCATTCGCAGGTGTTGATGCTAACAAAATTGTTGCAAGTGCACCTGGATTAGTTTCAGCTGGTAAACCAGGGAAATATAATATGAACCCGGGTTCAGGTACTGAAGCTACAATTTCTGTTACTGGTACATTGCCAAACGGAGATAAAGTTACAGATAAGAAAACATTCAGAATTAAAGGTATTCCTGGACCAACAGGAACAATCAGAGGAGAAATGGGTGTTGTTAAAGGACCTAAATCTAACTTAGAGATTGCTACTATTGGTGCTAAATTACTTGATTTTGATTTTGAAGTTGGTTTAGATGTTGTTGGATTTAATTTAAAAATTGCCGGACAGCCTACAGTTGTTGTTAATGGTAATAGATTAAATGCACAATGTAAATCAGTTCTTGCAAGAGCTGGAAAAGGAGACCAGGTTACTATTTCTGAAATTAAAACTAAACTTGTTGGAGCTGGTAGTTATTTATTGCCAAGAACTGCTCCGGTAATTTACGAAATACAATAATAAAGTAGGTAAAACTACATTCAATATCTTATAATGATATCATGATGAAAGTAAGAAATTTTTTAATAGCTATTGTTTCTATCGCTGGAGGTTTTTCTTCCTATGCACAATCGAATTTGCTTAATGCAAAAACACCGGCTCAGATAGGACTTAAGACTCCTGCGCAACTTATTTCTGATAACGATAAGCCTTTGGCTTACGGTTATGTAGATGATAGAGATATCTTAATGGGAAAAACTACTTGGGAAATTATTGATTTAAATGAAAAAATCAACTTTCCAATGTACTTTCCGGTTGATACAGCTAATATTGGTTCTGACAGACGTTCACTTTATGACGTTTTGACGAAAGCTGTTAAAAACGGCAAAATAACTGAAGTGTACAGCGACAGTTATTTCAATACTAAAAAATCTTTGAAAGATATTCAGGGTGCATTATCTCGTATTGATACAACAGATGCAGGTAGAGAATTAATCAACCAATATCCGGACGACTACAAAACACGTGTTGTGAAGAAAAAAGTTGTTACCGGTACAGGTAAGAAAAAAGTTGTTTCTTATGTTGATGAAACTGTTGGGCCAACAAGATCGGTACCAGCTGAGTATATCCTGAAACAAGACTTAACTGCTGCAGATGTTACACAGTATAAAATTAAAGGATACTGGTATTTTGACAAACGTCAAAGCGAATTGAAATATCGTTTGCTTGGAATTTGTCCAGTAACTCCGGATGTTTACACTATGAATAGTGACGAAAAAGATTATATTGAGTTGTTTTGGGTTTTCTTCCCTAACGCCAGAGAGGCGCTACACGAAGCAAAAGCATTCAACGATAATAACTCTGCACTTCCAATTTCATTCGATCAGATCTTAAATTCAAGACGTTTTAATGCTGTTGTTTATAAAGAAGAAAACTTGTACGGAGATCGTGAGATTAAAGATTACATGAAAGACAACGCACAAAACCAATTGTTAGAATCTGAAAGAGTAAAAGAGAAGATTCGTAACTTCGAGCAAGATATGTGGAACTACTAAGTATCTGAATAACAATATATCAAAAACTCTTACTACATTTGTAGTAAGAGTTTTTTTTTGCCCATTAATAAAAGAATTAATTGCTGAATCCGAAGGGATTGGAATTTCTTTTATAAGCTGTTTGGGATACCTTTATGGTGCTCTTATTTGGTTTTTTTATTATATGTAGGAAAAAGAACAATAAATAGTGTGAGTTTGCGTTCAATAGATTTTAATCATCTCATTATGAAAGTAAGAAAGTTTTTAATCGTTATTGTTGGAGTTATCGGAAGTTTTAGTTCTAATGCACAATCAAATTTACTGAATGCAAAAACAGCAGATCAGATTGGGATAAAGAAGGCGTCTCAGATTGCTGCAGACAATGATAAACCTTTGTCCTACGGTTATGTAGATGATCGGGATATTTTAATGGGAAAAACGACCTGGGAGATTATTGATTTAAATGAAAAAATCAATTTTCCATTGTATTTCCCGGTAGATACGGCAAATATTGGTTCCGACAGGCGTTCGCTTTACGACGTTTTGACCAGAGGAATAAAATCGGGCAGAATCACTGAAGTATATGCCGACAGTTATTTTAATACTAAAAAATCGCTTAAAGATATTCAGGGCGGACTATCGCGTATCGATACCACGGATGCGGGTAGAGAGTTAATCAATCAGTATCCGGACGACTACAAAACTCGTGTTGTGAAGAAAAAGGTTGTTACAGGTACGGGTAAGAAAAAAGTGGTTACCTATGTTGATGAAACGGTTGGTCCGACCAGAACTGTACCAGCTGAGTATATTCTGAAACAGGATTTAACAGCAGCAGATGTTACTCAGTATAAATTGAAAGGATACTGGTATTTTGACAAACGTCAGAGTGAATTGAAATATCGCTTACTAGGAATTTGTCCTGTGACCCCCGATGTTTATACAATGAATAGCGACGAGAAAGATTATATTGAGCTGTTCTGGGTGTTCTTTCCCAATGCGAGAGAAGTGCTGAATGAGGCAAAAGCATTTAATGATAGTAATTCTGCGCGTCCAATTTCATTTGACCAGATTTTAAATTCGAGACGTTTTAATTCGATTATCTATAAAGAAGAGAATGTTTATGGAGATCGTGAGATTAAAGATTACATGAAAGATAACGCGCAAAAGCAATTGTTGGAATCTGAAAGGGTGAAAGAGAAGATTCGGGACTTCGAACAAGATATGTGGACCTACTAAGGTTATTAATGACATTATACCAAAAACTCTTACTACATTTGTGGTAAGAGTTTTTTTATTTTACCTTTTTACACATGTTGGATTATATAATTGTCGGATCTGGATTGGCTGGAATTTCATTTGCTGAAATTGCACTTAAAAACAATAAGTCTATAGTAGTTATAAATGATGAGTCGCAAAATTCATCAAGGGTTGCCGGAGGATTGTATAATCCGGTGATTTTAAAACGTTTTAGTGAGGTTTGGAAGGCGGAAGAACAGCTGTCTTTAATGGACGAATTCTATGAGACCATCGAAGGTAAGCTGAAAACGAAGGTGAATTTTAAACTTCCTATTTTAAGAAAATTTTTCTCTATAGAAGAACAAAACAATTGGTTCTCGGCTTCAGATAAACCACTCTTAGCACCATTTCTTTCTACCAAATTAATCTTTAAAAAATACAATGGTATTGATTCTCCGTTTGACTATGGAGAAGTTTTGCATACGGGATATGTTGATACCGCTCTGTTATTGGATAAATACCACGAATATTTGCTTCAAAACAAATTATTACTTCAGGAGTCGTTTGACTATGCTATGTTGGTTATTGAGGAAGATTTTGTTCAGTATAAAGAATATCAGGCTAAGCATATTATTTTTGCAGAAGGTTTCGGATTACATGCCAATCCGTTTTTTCAGGATTTGCCATTAGATGGGACTAAAGGGGAACTTTTTGTTATCAAAGCACCTGATCTTGATTTAGATGTGATTGTAAATACCAGTGTGTTTATTTTGCCTTTAGGGAACGATTTGTTTAAAGTTGGTGCAACTTACAATTGGAAAGACAAAACGGATACACCGACGGAAGAAGGAAAAACAGAATTAATTGATCGTATAGAGGAAATTATCAATTGTGATTTTGAAATTGTTTCACATTTTGGCGGAGTGAGGCCAACTGTACGCGATCGAAGACCAATTATAGGAACGCATAACCAATACCAAACCCTGCATATTTTAAATGGGCTAGGGACTCGTGGTGTGATGCTTGGGCCGGCAATGGCCAAAGATCTGTTTGAGTATATCGAAAACCAGGAAACACTGGATCCAACAATTGATATTCGTCGTTTTTACAAAAAAAGAAAATAACTTTATTCCTTTCCGGCGTTAGGGTCGTAAGAAACAAACATGTTGATGTACAGGTTTCTGGAAAGTCTTAAGACAAACGGGAACAATAGGATTAAAGTAATAACGATAATCAAAAAAGATTCTTCGATAGAGGTTTTAAAAAACACAAATGAAACAATAAAAGCTGCAATTCCTACTGCAACATTTAAACCGTAGCTAACATACATAGCACCGTAAAAAAATGACGGTTCTATTTGATATCTTAACCCACAATGACTGCAATTTTCGTTCATTTTTAGCACCTTAGTCAAATGAAGTGGATTTCGGTCTGAATACATACTTTCTTTCTGACATCTCGGGCAGCTTCCTGTTAGTATACTGTTTAGTTTGGATCCTTTTTTTAACATGATGACAATTCAGTTATTTGTTGAAGTTATAGAGAATTATTTTTTGCTTTTAGAGTAAAACCTTTCGATTCTGAGAAAAAAATATTCAAAAATTAATCTTACAAAGAAGAGTTGAACAAATATACTATTTTAGTTTGTATTTTTTGCACAAACGAGGCTATGACTGTCTGACGAGTTTTTTTTAATAACAAAACTCAATTTGTTAATAAATATTTCTGCTTTTACGGGAACCCTCATTTTTACTTAGCTTGCTTTTCGTATCATTGTATGTTTTAATTTTTTTTAAAAGGATATTTTAATGGCAATAAATTTACAGAAAGGACAAAAAATTGATATTGGTTTATCAAGAATTACTATAGGATTAGGTTGGGATCCAAATGAAGGAACAGGACATAATTTTGATTTGGATGCTTCGGCTATAATGATCAATTCTGATCGCAAACTTCTTGGGGAAAACTACTTTGTTTTTTATAATAATCTTGCCTCTCCGGATGGAGCATTAGAACATACTGGGGATGATCCGACAGGTGGTAACAGTGATGGTGATGATGACGAAGCGATTAAGGTTGATTTGAGTAAAATTTCTCCCGAAGTTAAAGAAATCCTTTTTGTGGTTACCATTGAAGACTTTGAAAGAAGGAAACAAAATTTTGGACAGGTAAGAAATTCATATATCCGAATTGTAGATGACGCCACAGGTCAGGAAATTGCCAAGTATGAATTAGATGAGGATTTTTCTATCGAGACCGGTGTAGAATTTGGAAGATTGTACAAACGAAATGAGCAATGGAAGTTTGAGGCTTCCGGAATTGGCTACAGAGCCGATTTAGGATTCTTTTTAGAAAAATATTATTCAGGAGAAATAATTAAATAGCGTTTGATCTTTAAATGTTAATCGGGTTAAGGATATTGTTCTTTGCAATGATTTATAAAGATGTTCTTAGAAGCAAACCGCAATCAATAGAAAGAAAGCTAATTGGTAAATTATAATAAACAGATATTTCTGTAAGCATTTTAAAAGTATTCATTTGAAAATAGATTATAAAAAATATTCCCATATCTCGTTCGATTTATGGCTTACATTGATAAAATCCAACCCCGAGTTTAAGAAGGAAAGGAATTTATTGTTTAAAAATTTCTTTGAAATCGATAGTACGATCGATAAGGTAAATGAGGTGGTGAGATATTATGATGTTCTGTGCAATAATATTAACGAAAAAACAGGATTGAATATAGATACGTATGAACTTTATTATCTAATTTTAAGCGCACTTGAAGTTGATATAAATAAATTTGAAACGGATAAATTAAGTGAGTTTTACGAAGAAACGGAAGCTTTATTTATAAAGTATAAACCAGAATTGATTTTTCCGGATACGAAGAAATTATTTCAGGAAATGACGAATGAAGATAAGTCTATAAATATCTTAAGTAATACAGCCTTTATCAAAGGCAGAACCTTAAGAAAGTTATTGGCACATTATGAATTGACAGATTATTTTAAATTTCAGATTTACTCTGACGAAGTTGGATTTTCAAAACCAAACAATGAAATTTTTCAATTGGTTTTTGACGAGATTAATACCTTTAAAAGCGCACAAAAAAAACAGATATTGCACGTTGGAGACAATAGTATTGCCGATTATAATGGTGCAATTCGTTTTGGATTTGATGCTTACCTATTAAAATTATAAAAGTGAATAAAAGTTACAGCTTACATAAGATTCTTGACAGCGATAATTGTCCGTTTAGAGAAGAGGAATACAGTAAATTTAAATTTGGTGACAAATCGTATGCGGAGAAATTTGCAAAAAATTTGTTCGAAGGTTTCGTGTCAGAATTTGGAGAATTGTTGTTGTCGGAACAAGAAATTGTTATTCTGCCAAGTCCATTCTTATCCATACCAACAGCCTCGAATTTTTTGTGTTCTTATTTTAAAAAAGAGCTGAATAGTTTTCTGTTCAGGAATGGTAAAAAGACAAGTATAGAATCTAAAATCTACAGAAATCAGACCTATGTTACAGATTACGGAAATTTAGATTTTGATGAAAGGGTGAAGTTAATCTCGAACGATACCTATTATATCGATCGTAATTTTATAGATGGAAAGCTTTGCATTTTTGTTGATGATATTAAAATTACCGGTAGTCACGAACATACTGTCAATAAGATTCTAAATCAATACAATGTAAATGGAGATTTTGTTTTTGTGTATTTTGCAGAATTAGTGAATAAAGACATTCATCCTAAAATTGAAAATCATTATAACTACTATGCTGTTAAAAATGTTGAAGATATTGTTGACATTATAAACAGTCCTTCTTTTCAATATAATACCAGAATCGTCAAATTTATTTTAAGTTTAAATGAAGACCAGTTTAGGTATTTAGCAGAAAATATTTCAATCGAAAAAACGAATGACTTATTTCATCTGGCAATAAGCAATAATTATCATCAGATTCTAGAGTATAAATCAAACATTAATGTAATAAAAATAGATTAAAACTATGGCTATCAATTTACAAAAAGGACAACGTGAAAACATAAATGCACCTAAATTTACCATTGGTTTAGGATGGGATACAAACAGCAGCAGTACAGGATCAGGTTTTGATCTTGATGCGTCGGTATTTATTTTGGGAGATAACAGAAAAATTATATCAGATTCTCATTTTGTTTTCTATAACAATCTAACCTCACCAGATGATGCAGTAATACATACAGGTGATAATTTAACCGGAGACGGAGACGGAGATGACGAGCAGGTAAAAATTGATTTGACTAAAATCAATTCAGCAGTAAAAGAAATTTGTGTTGTTGTAACCATCCATGATGCTGAGAACCGAAAACAGAATTTTGGTCAGGTTAGAAACTCTTTCATTCGTATTGTAGATGACAGCAATAACAGTGAAATGGTTAAATATGAGTTAGAAGAAGATTTCTCAATAGAAACGGCTGTAGAGTTTGGAAGAATTTACAACAAAGACGGGCAATGGAAATTTGAAGCTATTGGCGTTGGAATGAAAGGCGGATTAGAAGATTATTTAAATAAATACAATTAAAAAAAGATATGGCAATTAATTTAGAAAAAGGGCAACGTATCAATCTTGAAAAAAGTAATGGTACTAAATTACAAAATATTTGTGTTGGTGTAAACTGGGGAGCAATCGAGAAAAAGGGGCTTTTCGGGACTAAAAAAGAAGCAGTAGATTTAGATGCAAGCTGCGCTGTTTATGATGACAATAAAAATCATATTGACTCTGTAAATTTCAAAAAATTAATATCAAATGATCGTGCGATCAAACATAGTGGTGATGATTTAACCGGAGATTTAAATGGTGATGACGGTTTGGATAATGAGGTGATTACTTTAGACTTTTCGCAATTATCACCAGCTGCAAATCATGTTGCCTTTTTTATAAATAGTTTCAGAGGACAGGATTTTAAAGACATTCCTTTCGCTTCTATCAGAATTTATGAAGGAACTCCAACAAGAGTAAGTCAGGAATTTGCCCGTTATGATGTTGCAAATGATGCTTCTTTTGCCGGAAATGTTTCTATGGTTTTGGGTGTTTTTTACAAAAGAAATGGAGATTGGAAATTTAGTGCAATTGGAACCCCAACAAATGATAAAAAGTTGGAACAAACTATAGTTACCATTCAACAAAACCATCTATAAAAAATTATGTCAGAAAATCAATTAGTTACTCAAGAGAATACCGCATTGATTGATAAGGATGGAAATGTAAACTTAGCTTCAATTTCTGAAACGGAAGTTAATAGTTACAAATCAATTTCGAATCAGTTAAATGAAAATGATACTAATTCAATTTTGAATTATGGAGCCGAAATCCAGAATTCAATTGCGAAGCAAAGTGATACTTTTTTAACCAATGTTAGAACTTATAATTCAGGTGAAGTTGGTACTTTGATAAATGACTTGCTTACAGAGTTAAATTATGTTGATGTAGATCAGCTGGATCAGGGACCATTTAAACGTTTCCTGTCTAAAATTCCGATTCTGAACAAATTGGTAACCGATGTAAAGAAATTATTCCAGCAATACGATAAGATTACTGTAAATATTGATAAGATCAGTAATAAAGTAAAGGCGGGAATGATCAATTCTGTAAAAGATAACAGTGCGCTTCAAACTATGTTTGACGGAAATGTGAATCTTATTAAAGAGATGGAAAAACACATTATTGCGGGACAAATTCGATTTAAAGAATTGGGTGAAGAACTTGCTGTAATGGAAGGGAATCCGGCTCAATATCAGGATTATCAAATTTCAGATAAAAGGAACTTTATTAATCGTCTGGACAAACGTCTGGCCGATATGAAAATTGTTCGCTTTATTATGCTGCAGTCTTTGGCACAAATTCGTGTGGTACAAAACAACAATACTTCAATTGCCGAAAAAGCACAATCGATTCTAACTACAACCATGCCGGTTTGGAAGAATCAATTAACGCTTGCGGTTGCGTTACAAAGACAAAAACAAAATATCGAAATACAGCGAAGAGTATCTGAAACAACCAATACCATTTTGCAGAAAAATGCTGAAATGTTAAAACAAAACAGTATTGAAGTAGCAAAAGAAAATGAAAATACAGTTGTATCTCTTGAGACTTTAAAAATGACAACAAAATCATTGATTGATACGTTGACAGAAGTAAAACAAATTCACGATCAGGGTACTGAAACCAGAAGACAACTTGATGCCGGATTACAAAGTCTTGAAGTTGAACTAAAAAAAGGAGTGATAAGCTAATTGAACAGAAATCAGTTAAATGCAAGAGGAAGAGGAACGGTATGTTCAAATAATAAAAGATAGTAATAGAAAACTTGTGATTTTAGAATTGTTATCCAATTTCTTTAGTCACAAGGATTTTGTTGGTGTTTTAATAAAAACAAGAATTATTCATACTCTTTTCGAAAACAATAAAACATTAGACATAAATAAATTAGAACTCTTTCATATACAGTATACAAGCAGTTTTATTGAGTTGTTTCAAAAATTAAAAAAATCAAAAGAACAGCAGTATCTTTTGATTTCTGACGAGATTTATATCAATGAAGATATTATAACCAAATTAAAATCAGAAATTGGAGAATCCGGATTTGCAGAAAAAGCAAAGAAACATGCGCAAAATATGTCCGGAAAAATTGAAGTACTCTATAGTATGTTTGTCAATGAAAGTTCAGATTTTTTTAGTTGGAATGAAATTACAAGTTTTTCAGACCGTGTCAAACTAGAGTATTATCGGGAGATCACAATTGAAGAATATGAAAAAATAGCCTCTTTAAATAAGAAGCTGTATGAAAATAAGCATGCAAAATTTGAAAAGAAACTTCTAGGAAGACTAAACATCCTGAAATTTAAAATTAAGTTCTTGTGTGGGCTGGTTTGCAATAATGAAGTTATCGAGATATTCGAATTTAGAGACTCTAATGATAAATTTATTTTTATAGCTAATGAAAAAGCATTTTATTTTTTAGATGATGCGGTAGTAGAAGAGATTAATCTTGCTAAAAATGATTCAGTTAAGGGTGAGATTATCACGCAATTAAAAGAAAAAAACTCAGCATTAACATTCGAGTTAAGTACAATAAAAACATCATTTCCTGAAAATGTAAACGGTGTATTGGGAGAATATCTGAATAAAATTTCATCAATGGATTTTATAGAAGAGCTTCAAAATGTAGATGAGCAAACCAATATTTTAAAAACAATGTTAAATATTAATATTAAATAAAAGAAAATTAAAATGGCAATTAATTTAGAAAAAGGTCAAAGACAGAGTATCGATGCTCCAAAATTTATTGTTGGACTTGGCTGGGATAGTAATTCAAGTAACACAGGAGAAGGATTTGATTTGGATGCTTCTGTTTTTTTAGTGGGTGCTAATGGAAAAATTCCAAATGATAACCATTTTGTTTATTATAATAATTTGAAATCGCCAGACGGAGCTGTAACACATACGGGAGATAATTTGACCGGAGCAGGAGACGGAGATGATGAAAAGATTCAGATAGATTTGTCTACAGTATCACCGGATGTGAATGAAATTTGCTTTGTTGTGACGATTCACCATGCTGATACCAGAAGACAAAATTTTGGTCAGATTAGAAATTCATTTATCAGAATTGTAGATCAAACCAATACTGAATTAGTGAAGTACGAGCTTGATGAAGACTTTTCTATTGAAACAGCTGTCGAGTTTGGAAGACTTTACAAAAGAAACAATGAGTGGAAGTTTGAAGCCGTAGGTATTGGTATGAAAGGTGGCTTACAGGATTATTTAAATAAATACAACTAATTTAAAACACTATTAACAAACATGGCTATTAACTTAACTAAAGGACAAAAAATTGATTTAAGAAAATCAAGTGGCGAAACATTAACAAACTTTTGCGTGGGTGTAAACTGGGGTGCAATTGAAACAAAAGGATTTCTGGGATTATCAAAAAACGTAGTAGAAATTGATTTAGATTTGAGCTGTGTGTTGATTGATGATCAGAATAAACTTTGCGATCATTTGTATTCTCCTTTATACAGAGTCGAAGTATTACAGCAATTTGGTCTTCCAAAAGGTAAATTGTTAAGTGTTGATGGTGCTTTAAAACACACAGGAGATGACCTTGCAGGTGATACTGGTGGAGATGATGGTTTAGATAATGAAATTATTACTGTTGATCTTTCTAAAGTTGACGCCAAAGTAAATCAGATCTTTTTCTTTTTAAATAATGCAGGAAAAGAAGATTTCTCACAAATTCCGTATGCTAAAATCAGAATGTATGAAGGTACTCCAACCAGAGTAGTTTCAGAATTTGCTTCTTATAATGTTTCTGCTGATTCTCAATATGTAAACAAGCGTTCTATCATTATGGGGAAATTATACAAACGTAATGGAGAATGGAAATTCAGCGCAATAGGTGATCCTACCGATGACACATTTTTAGGACAGACTATTCACAAAATAGTACAGTCTTATCTGTAATGCAAATTAAAAATATCGACGGACTCAGCGTTTCTCAAATTAGAGACATGGTTCAGCAGGGAGGCAAATTTGTTGTATTCCCGTACACAGTGTCGTTTATATTAATGACCCTAAAAAGAAGTTCTGATATTTATTTCATTAAGGCGAATGAAAATACGTTTAAGTATTCATATGGTTTTGTTTTTCTGAATCTGATCGTTGGTTGGTGGGGGATTCCCTGGGGACCGATTTACACAATAGGTTCGGCATATCATCATGTAGTAGGAGGTAAAGATCTGACCCAAGCAGTTCTGAGCCATTTAATGCAGCATGACCCTGAAGCAAATACCAATACTTACAATATAAACGGTATAGAAAGTTCTAATGAAAGAAGTGAAGTAACCGAAGCACCAATCTATAATATTCCTGTATAAATCACATTTACTATGAGAAGACTGCCTGTGTACTTATTATTAGATACTTCCGGTTCAATGACCGGAGAACCTATTGAAGCTGTGAAAAACGGCGTTCAAATGATGGTGAGCTCGTTAAGACAAAATCCACAAGCCATTGAGACGGCTTTTTTAAGCATCATTACATTCGATACTACAGCGCAGCAAATTATCCCATTAACGGATTTGGCTTCTTTTCAAATGGTCGATATTAAAGCAGCCGGAGTGACAGCCTTTGGAGATGCATTGAGATTAGCGGCACAAAAGATAGAAACCGAAGTTGCCAAAACAACAACAGAACAAAAAGGGGACTGGAAACCATTGGTATTTATTATGACTGACGGAATTCCAACCGATAATTGGGAAAGTGGTCTTAATGAATTTAAAAAAGCAAAAGTTGCCTACACCATTGCCTGTGCAGCTGGTGGAGGAGCCGATACCGCTATTTTAAAAAGAATCACAGATAATGTAGTAAGTCTGGATACAGCGGATAGTTCCAGTATTGGGAAATTTTTTCAATGGGTCACAGCTTCGATTGGAGTAACTTCAACAAAAGTAGAAGACTTCGGTAAAGAATTTACAAATTTAAAAGAATTGCCTCCGCCTCCGTCTGAACTAAACATTGTAGTTTAAATTTCGGCGAGGCAGAGTTTATATTGCCGTTTTAATTCAATAAACTTTTTCGTATTACGTCTTTTTTAAAAGAAGTTATACGCATTAAGTATGCGTGCGAATTTCTAAAACTCATGTTAGTAGTAAAGTAATTCCATTTATTAAATCATTTTTAAAGTTATGAGAAGACTACCTGTTTATTTTTTGCTGGATACCTCCGGTTCGATGTATGGAGAGCCCATTCAGGCGTTAAATAATGCCTTAAGTGGTATGATTAACACTTTGCGCTCAGATCCTCAGGCTTTAGATTCCCTTTGGATTAGTATTATAACTTATGATCGTGAAGTAAAAGAAATAGTACCCTTAACAGAATTGGTTCACTTTCAGCTTCCTGAAATCACCTGTCCACAAAGCGGTCCTACAAATACAGGAGCAGGTTTGGATTTTGTGATTAAAAAGGTAAAAACAGATGTTATAAAAGGCTCGGCAACTCAAAAAGGAGACTGGAAGCCATTACTATTTGTTTTTACAGATGGGAAACCTAGTGATATCCAGTTTTACAGAGAAAAAATCACCGAAATACGAGATCTGAGTTTTGGAGCTGTTGTAGGTTGTGCAGCCGGACATATGGCGAACGATTCTATTTTGAAAGAACTGACAGATAATGTAGTGCATTTGGCATCAGCTGATAGTGCTACATTGAAACAATTTTTTAAATGGGTTTCTGAAACAATCGAACAAGGGAATAAAAGTCAGGGAACGGGTGAAAGTGTTACATTGCCGCCTCCGCCAAGCGAAATAACAGTAGTGATTTAGATATGGAAGTACTAGGCACCCTGATCACGATTATTAGTATAATTGTACATATTGTTCAAAAAGTAAATGAATCCTCCTCCAAAAGCGATAACAACAGAAACTCTTATAGGGACGTAACTTATGAGGTTGTTCATGAGTTTACACCACAGGAAAAATTAGAAAACATGAACATTGACAGTTTAAACATTTGTTATAAAACTGCCGGAATTAATGGCTTCTCTATTGAAAACGCAAGACGTACTTTGCTTAATAATTACGTGCAGGATGATTTTTATATCGATGACGTTATTATACGTCAGAATTGTATGTATATAAAAGTAATGCATGCTATTCCGTATAACGGCAGTAATAAATGTTATGGGGCTTCTTTTTCAATCAATTTTATGACTGTAAATGATGGTGTTGCTGTTTATGGAGCAAAGAAAATAAATGCCGATGAAGAATTGGTTTTTAAAGAAATCGCAAACGAATTAATACACGCAGTTTCCTAATGTATTTCATAAAAATATTTATTCAAGTTCTAATTGTTGGGTTGTTTTTATACTCCAAATTATTGCCTTATAAAGACAAATTGAATCCGCAGTACAGAAGTATTTTTGATTTTTTCAATAGTATTTTTTCACCCCTATTCAATTCTCTAAAAACAATGATAAAGCCTTTTCAGGTTGGAGCGGGTTTAGCGGTCGATATGACGCAAATTCTGCTTTTAGTTATTTTTTTAATGTTATTAAATTTCCTTTAAAATGAGAAGATTACCCATATATTTTTTAATTGATATTTCGGAATCAATGGTTGGAGAACCAATTCAACAGGTTGAAGAAGGATTGGCTACCATAATTCAGGCTTTAAAAACAGATCCGCATGCTCTTGAAACTGTTTTTGTTTCAATTATAGTATTTGCAGGACAGCCCAGAACATTAGTGCCTTTGCAGGAAATAGTAAGTTTTTATCCGCCTAAATTTCCAATTGGCAGCGGTACTTCTTTAAGCAAAGGACTGGGGCATTTAATGTATGAGTTAAGAAGTAATATTGTTAAAACTACTTATGAGGTAAAAGGTGATTGGAAACCTATTGTTTTCTTGTTTACAGACGGCGTTCCTACTGATGACAGTCAGGCAGCAATAAACGAATGGAAACAAAACTGGCAGCGAACAGCTAATTTAATTGCGATTTCTTTTGGTAACGAAACAGATACAAAATTATTAGGCGAGCTTACAGAAAATGTACTGCATTTTAAAAATACCAATGTACAATCGTATAAAGAGTTTTTTAAATGGGTAACAGACTCCATAAAAACAAGCAGTATAAGTGTTGAAAGTAATTCGAATGGTTTTGAATTGGCGAAATTAGACGGAGAAACACTTTCGAAAATAGATTTAACTAAAGAAAGTCCAAATCGTCAATATGTCGATGATAATTTTGTAGTTCTAAACGGAAAATGCCAAAATACCAAAAGGCCTTATTTAATGAAATACCGTAAAACTATTGCGGAATCTATTTATGCGGGAATAGAATTATCTTCAAAAAACTACAAGTTAGTAGGCGCATATCAGGTTGATAACTTTTATTTTGAATTAGCAGATTCGGCTCATTTTAACAATAAAGTAAATACCGATGAACTTATTGGCGGACCAACTTGCCCGTGTTGCGGAAATCAGATTGCTTTTGCCGTTTGTGTGTGCGAAAAAATACATTGCATTGGTGACGAAGATATAAGTACTTGTCCGTGGTGTAACAATCAGGGAAGTTATGGCTGCGGTGAAGGCGGGTTTGATGTAAACAGAACCCAAGGATAATTCATGGAAGAGACTAAAAGATATATTCAGTCTTTTTTATCCCAAAATAAAATTGATATTTCTTTAGATAAGGCAGCCCTTTTCGAGGCCTTTATAGCTAATGAAAAAAATGCCAATGCAGTAAAAATAATTCAGGAAAACCAAAAAATGATTATGCAGAATTGGATATTGAAAAACAGAATAGACGATATTTTGACACAAACGGTCTCAATACCAAACGGCACAGTAAATAAAAATTACCAGGCAAAAATTGATTTCAATGCTTTGAGCTGGAATGATTTTATTTTTTTTGAAATAGGAGGCTTAGAAAGTACAGGTCTTGAATTTAATGCGAATGATGAGCTAATTGGAACTCCAAAAATAAGCGGAGATTTAAAAATAAAAATACTATTTAGAGTTCAGGGTGAGTTGGAAGATTCGGTTTTAAACGAAAAAACACTAACACTGATTGTAAATCCGGATCCAAAATCGTTGTGGAAGGATTTGGAAAGCGATAAAACCGATGCGTTCTGGAAACCGGATAATGAAATTGTTGCGACTAAATTTTTAGATAAGAATATTGTAGTGGCTTCTAAAAGAGGCCGTAGTCATGCTAATAAAGGTTCTTTTAGAGAAGACGATTTTGCTTTTAAAAATCTTGGCGAAATTGGATGGAGCGTTCTGGCGGTTTCGGATGGTGCAGGTAGTGCAAAACTTTCAAGACAAGGTTCGAAAATAGCCTGCGATTCGGTTATTCAGTATTTTGAAGAAAATTTAAAGACAGAAGTTTTAAAGGAATTTGATGAGGTTTTAAGTGAACATCATCATAAAGCAACCGATGAGACTTCAAAAAAAATAAGTCATTTTGTATATCATAATTTGTCAAGAGCGGCTCATTTTGCACATCAGAAAATTGAAGAATTTGCGATCAAAAATGAAGCTGATCTGAAAGATTTTCATGCAACTTTAATTTTTGCTCTGGTTAAGAAATATGATTTCGGATATGCTGTCTTAACTTTTGGAATAGGAGACTGTCCAATCGGATTATTGAATAAAGATCTGACAGAGGTTAAGTTAATGAATTGGATTGATGTAGGCGATTTTGGAGGAGGAACACGATTTATAACCATGCCGGAAATTTTTCAAAGTGATAAATTTTCTACTCGATTTGGATTTAAATTGGTTGATGATTTCTCTTATTTGATGCTAATGACGGACGGGATTTACGATCCTAAATTTGTCGTTGAAGCCAACCTGGAAAAGATTGATAAATGGAACGAATTTCTTGAGGATCTAAACGGAAAAAATGAAGACGGAAATAAAGTTGATTTTGATAAGGGAAATACTGAAATTGCCAACCAGCTTTCGACCTGGATGGATTTCTGGAACCCGGGAAATCATGATGACAGAACCCTTGCTATAATTTATTAAGTATGAGTGTAATTACAGTAAAATCAATTAATGACACCGTGAAGACCTATCAATTTGTTGATAATGGTGAACCCATGCGTGGCGGTGTTAAAGATGTTTATTTTAGTCCGGACAGAAAATATGTTGTTGCTATTTTTAGAGATAAATTAGATTTCAATCAAAAAGAGAGATTACAAAGAATCACAAATAAATATCTGGCTCAGATCCAGAACGGAGATGCAGGAGATTATTATTTAAATGAAGTATACAGATGGCCTACAGATGTTATAGAGCATAAAGGTTTGACGGGTATAATCGTTCCGATTTACGACGGCAAATTTTTCTTTAAAAAAGGATATGCTAACAGTGACTTAATTCAGGGAAAAGAAAAAAACGGGAAATGGTTTGCAGGTCCTAAATTCAGAAACCCCCATTTCCCTCTCAGAGTCTCGAATTCAGAATTAGGAGACTGGCTGAGTTATTTTCAGGTTTGTGTCAATTTAACCCGGGGTGTAAAGAAAATGCATGCTATGGGATTGGCCCATTCTGATTTGTCGTACAATAATGTTTTAATCGATCCAATTCAAAGATCGGCCTGTATGATTGATTTGGACGGATTAGTGGTGCCGGGTTTATTTCCTGCGGAAGTAATTGGCACAGCAGAATTTATCGCTCCCGAAGTACTTTCGACCAAACATTTAAACAAAACCGATCCTGACAGAAAATTACCGAGTCGATTAACGGATCTGCATGCATTGCCGGTTCTTATTTACATGTTTTTACTACACAGACACCCTTTGAAAGGAGGGAAGGTTCATGATCTTGATACCGAAAAAGATGATTTACTGTCTATGGGAGAAAAAGCAATGTTTATTGAACATCCAACGGATGAAACGAATAGACCCAAACTCAATCAGGTTTCTAAATGGGATTTACCATGGGCAGATATTAACCAATTGCCATATTCGATTACGGGACCTTATTTAAAAGCCTTATTCGATAAAGTTTTTATAGACGGATTGCATAATCCGATGCAAAGACCTAATGCTGAAGAGTGGGAAATAGCATTACTCAAAACAACAGACTTAATGCAGAAGTGTCATAATGCTGCGTGCGAGCAAAAATGGTATGTTTTTGATAACACAAATACACCAAAGTGCCCATTTTGTAATACTCCCCACAAAGGTACGCTGCCAGTCTTAGACCTCTACTATCAGTTTCAGGAAACAGTATGGAAACCCGAGAATCATAGATTAATGGTTTATAACGATCAGTACTTGTTTCAATGGCATGTAAATCGTAATATTGCCCGCAATGAAAAATTAACGCCACAGCAAAAAGTACCGGTTGGTTATTTTACCTATTTTAATGATAAATGGGTATTTGTCAACCAAAAGTTAACTTCATTAAAAGACTTAACCGAAGACAAAGAAATTCCTATTGGAACTATGATAGAGCTGACTGACGGAAAAAAAATACTTCTTTCAAAAGAAGAAGGAGGAAGAGTCATTATGGTTACAATGGCCAATAAATAAATTTAAATTTAACTTAATTAATATTCAAAATGAATCAGCACCCTATTTTTTCAGAACATCCGGGATTAATAATCGTTTTCGCGATTGCAGTAGTCATCATGCTATTGTTGGATTTAGGAATTTTCAACAAAAAAAGCCATGAAGTAAGTAATAAAGAAGCAGTAACCTGGTCATTAGTATGGATTAGTTTAGCGATGATTTTTAGTGGTTTGGTTTATTACTTTGCGGGATCGGCGAAATTTTACGAATTTCAGTCGGCTTATTGGATTGAAAAAGCACTTTCGGTAGATAACCTTTTTGTATTTATATTAGTATTCAAGTTTTTTGACGTAGCCAACCAAAACAAACACAAAGTTTTATTTTGGGGTATTATTGGAGCATTGGTTTTGAGAGCTATCTTTATCTTTTCGGGAGCCTTCTTAATCGAACTTACGTATTTAAACAAGCTTTTAAGTCTGGTTGGAATTGCTGGTTTCAAATACGATATCAACTTAATCATGACAGCTTTTGGATTGTTTCTGGTTTATGCAGGAATCAAATCATGGTCTGCTGGCGATGATGACGATGAAGAGGATTACAACAATACCAGAGGAGCAAGATTAATCAGAAAGTTTTTCAGCGTTAGCGATAAATACGATGGCGATAAATTCTTTACATTCGAAAACGGAAAAAAACTGGCAACCCCACTTTTAGTAGTAGTAGCTGTAATTGAGTTTACCGATTTATTGTTCGCAGTCGATTCTATACCGGCAATTTTTGCCATTTCTAGTGATCCTTTTATTCTTTATACTTCTAACATTTTTGCTATTTTGGGACTTAGAGCGTTATTCTTCTTATTGGATAACTTCATTCACTTGTTCAGTAAATTGCAATATGGTTTGGCTATAATTCTTTCGTTTATTGGAGTGAAAATGATTATTTCTCCATTTTATCATATTGAATCTTTGTATTCATTACTTGTAATTGGAGGGATTCTGGCAATTTCGGTAATTGCATCAGTAATGTTACCGGAGCCAAAAGAGGCATAAGGAACACGATAAATATTTTATTAAACGGATAAAAGTCTTTTAGACTTCTATCCGTTTTTTTATTATTCAAACAAAAGAGGTTAAAGGCTAAAAAAGAGTTTTTATCGTGAAAAAGCCCAGTACGATTTGTTTTTAAAACGACAGTCGAAACTTAAATTAATTGTCATACTTTTGCACTTTCAAAAAGTAAAGTAAATAAGGCACTTAAAGCCTTTACTCCTTGTTATAATAGTTACAAATTATGCTTAATATACACAATCTTTCGGTTTCTTTTGGAGGAACATATTTATTTGAAGAAGTTACCTTTCGTTTAGGTGCCGGTGACCGCGTAGGTCTTGTTGGTAAAAACGGAGCGGGTAAATCTACAATGCTTAAAATGTTAGCAAGAGATTTTGCTCCTGATTCAGGGGTTATTTCCCAGGAGAAAGATATCCGAATGGGGTTTTTGCGTCAGGATATTGATTTTGAACGTGGAAGAACGGTGTTGGAGGAAGCTTATGAGGCTTTTACTGAAATTAAAATTGTTGAGAAAAAACTAGAAGAAATCAATCATCAATTGGTTACCAGAACCGATTATGAAAGTGAAGAATATGGTCAGATCATCGAGGATTTATCTGATTATACCCATCGTTTTGACCTTCTTGGAGGTTACAACTATGTAGGAGATACAGAGAAAATTCTTTTAGGATTAGGTTTCAAAAGAGAAGTTTTCAATAACCAAACCGAAACATTTTCGGGAGGATGGAGAATGCGTATCGAGTTAGCAAAACTGTTATTACAATCCAATGACGTATTGCTTCTGGATGAGCCAACCAACCACTTGGATATCGAGAGTATTATTTGGTTAGAGAGTTTCCTGCGTAACTATCCGGGAGTTGTGGTAATCGTATCGCACGATAAAATGTTTTTGGATAATGTGACCAACCGTACCATCGAAATCTCATTAGGAAAAGCGTATGACTTTAATAAGCCGTATTCTCAGTATTTAGAATTGCGTCATGAAATTCGTGAAAAGCAATTGGCAACTCAAAAGAATCAGGCAAAGAAAATTGAAGAAACTGAAAAATTAATCGAAAAGTTCCGTGCAAAAGCTTCCAAAGCTTCAATGGCGCAATCGTTAATTAAAAAGTTAGATAAAGTAGAAAGAATTGAAGTAGATGAGGATGATAATTCGGTAATGAATATTTCGTTTCCAGTTTCAAAAGAACCGGGAAAAGTAGTAATCGAAGCTGAGAATGTTACCAAAGCTTACGGAGAGAAAACGATTCTGAAAGATATTAGTTTATTGGTAGAAAGAGGAAGTAAAATTGCCTTTGTGGGACAAAACGGACAAGGAAAATCGACTTTCATTAAAGCTCTTGTAGACGAATTTGAGTACCAGGGGAACATCAAATTAGGACATAATGTTCAGTTAGGATATTTTGCTCAAAATCAGGCTGAATATTTAGATGGAGAAATTACGTTGCTTCAAACTATGGAAGATGCTGCTACAGACACAAACCGTATGAAAGTTCGTGATATGCTGGGATCCTTTTTATTCCGCGGAGACGATGTTGAGAAAAAAGTAAAAGTACTTTCAGGAGGTGAACGTAACCGTTTGGCACTTTGTAAATTGTTGTTGCAGCCTATCAATGTGTTGTTGATGGATGAGCCTACGAATCACCTGGATATTAAATCGAAGAACGTTTTAAAAGCAGCACTTCAAAAATTTGGAGGAACACTATTATTGGTTTCTCACGATAGAGATTTCCTTCAGGGAATGTCGAACATCGTTTATGAATTCAAAGATCAAAAAATAAAAGAATATTTAGGAGATATCAACTACTTCTTAGAGCAACGCAATTTAGAAAACATGCGTGAGGTTGAGAAAAAGGATGTGGCGAAAGCTGCTGCTCCAAAAGAAAGCAATAAAACGTCATACGAAGATCAGAAAAAAGGAAAAGCACTTCAAAATCGATTGAGTAAAGTAGAGAGTCAAATTAAACAATTGGAGAAAGACATTCAGCACGATGACAAAATGCTGGCTTCTAATTACGACAAACATATCGAAGATGCTTCGTTTTTTACTGCATACAACAAAAAGAAAAAAGATTTAGACCAATTGTTGCTGGACTGGGAAATCGTTCAGGAAGAGATTGATAATTTTAATGCTTAATTAGTTTTCAGTCGCGGTTCTCAGTATTCAGTCTTAGTTTTCAGTTTTGAAACGAATATATAACTTTGTCAAAGGTTGAACTTTGACAAAGTTTTTTTTATGTCTAAAGTTTGCTATCCCTTGCAAAAAAAACAGAAGACACACTATATATACTCCATACATTTCACAAATCACATCTTACATTTTACGAAATAAGACCGATAGATTTAGAGTGCATAATGGCCTCACTGCTGTCTTTATAGTAACAAACGGAAACCTCTAAATTTTCGAGGTTCTTCATAATTGTTTTGGTGGCTTCTTTTTTGTGTTTCCCAGTTTGTCGGATGTAAACCGCCTTTACGGTTACGGGAAATATTTTACAGATCCGCTCATACAAAATGGGATCGTGCTGTGAATCATCTCCTAATAAAACATATTTAAGATTGGGGTAGAATTCTAAAACGTGTTTTATTTTATCAAATTTATGGTCGTGATTTCCGCGTCCGCTCATGAAGAAATCGGGGACTCCTCTTTTGATGTCTTTCAATAGAATTACGGCCCTTGGCAGATGGTGTATTTTGGTGAATTTGACAATAAAACGATACAAATTCCATTCGCTGCTGGATACATAAAAAAAAGCATTTTCTTCTTCTTTATTATTTCTTCCGGCTGAACTCAAAGCCTGATAATGTGGTACCACATCTTTAAAAACCTTGCGGTCATTCACATTTTTAAATAAGAGAACATATATTTTTCGAAAGAAATTTCCGGTGTGGGAGATCAGAAAAGTATCATCAATATCGGAGATAATGCCTAATTTACCTTTGTGAGGCCGAATAAAACTGCCCTTTTCGGTTATGGTTTCTGTTTTATGTTTAATACTGACTTCGTATTCAATCCACCCAAAATGAGTTTCTTTTTCCAGCGGAATACAAAACTTAAAATAGCCATCGTCCAATGTTTTGGTGTGAATCTCCTGATTGCCGCATTTTAGATAAATATCAAAATTTTTAATAGTTTTTATCCTGAACTGATTGATAATTGAAGTAGCATTTTTGAAATTTTTCTTCTGAAAATCATATTCATACGTTCTTCTGAAAACATGTCCCATTACAATTAATTCTTCTTCATTGGCGTAACCGCGATATAATTGTAAAATTGGTTTCATTAATTATGTATATTTATAGATGATGTAAATTAATTATTTTAATTGATTTTAAAAATAAAACTTTGAAAAAGAATATTCTATTTGTCGTAAACCCGATTTCGGGAGATCTGGATAAATCTGATTTAATAGCTGATGTACAGGAGTTTGCAACCACTCATCATTTTGATTTGGAAGTTTATGAAACTACTGGTAAGAACGATCAAAAAAAGGTACAGGCACTTTATAATCAGTATCAACCCGAACGCATTGTGGTGGCTGGGGGTGACGGAACCATAAAAATGGTGGCCGAAGCTATGGAGCAATTTGATATCATTATTGGTATTTTACCCGCTGGTTCGGCTAACGGATTGTCAGTAGATTTGAATCTGCCGGACACCATCGAGGAGAATCTGAAAATAGCTTTTCTGCATCATTATATCGAAATGGATATGATTTGTATTAACGGTAAAAAAAGTATCCATTTGAGTGATATTGGAGTCAATGCAAACTTGGTAAAGAATTACGAAGAAAGTAATTTACGTGGTTTTTGGGGTTATGCATTACAAGCATATTCGGCATTAAAAGAATCCGAAGAACCTTTTGTGGCTACTATTTCGGCTAATAATGAAACGGTTGAACATACGGCACGAATGATTGTAATTGCCAATTCTCAAAAATACGGAACAGGCGTAATTATTAATCCAAATGGCGCAATGAACGACGGAAAGTTTGAATTAGTCATTTTAAAAAGCCTCGATTTATTATTGATTGGAAAAATTATTACTGGAAACATGCCAATTGATTCTGATGATATTGTAATTATTTCGACAGATAAAGCAGCAATAAAAACAGATTATCCGGTAAACTTTCAGATTGATGGCGAGTATTGCGGCGCACAAACGGATTTGGAAATTCACATTTTGCACAAGCAGATGAAAATTGCAATTCCTTAAAAGTGAAGTTTTGATTTAAAAGAAAGAATAAAGGCAAAAAAAACAGCTTAGGCTTGGAATTTATACAAAGGTTAGCAAAGAGGGTAAAATCTTAACTAAAAAAAGTAAGTTTTTAAATGTAAAAAAGTAATTTAGTTTTTTATAATAACCCCGTCATATATTTATTAATAATGAAAAAAATATTTTTCACAATTTTTATTCTGATTCAAAGTGTAATACATTCTCAAAGTGTTGATTTGAGAAATTTGACAATGAATAGTGATTTAATCCTTTTTGTTGAATATTCAGATTTTGATTACGGAAATAAGTATATTAATGACCATTTTAAAGCCGGATATATTAAGGTAAATAATTATGAGGAAATCATAAAAAATGACTCTAATATTAAATTTATAGATAAAGAAATTTTTTGCCCTCAAGGTGAAAATGATTATTATGATAGCGATATGATGAATGGAGGATCCTGCGGTTTGGGAGAGATCTTGGATGCTAACAGAAAATATTATTGTATTCTATTCTTTAAAAAAGAAAAAAAGAAACTGACACTATTGGCGAATCTTTCGAAAAGTGATTCTGACTGGAAAAGTATAATTGAGAAAATAAAAGACGTAAAAGAAATTGAAAATTTAAAATCGCCAGAAGAACGTTATGGAAAAAGTATTGACTATTATTTGAAGTATGATGATTTGCCTAGGTATGACTTTATAAATTATTATAAACAAGTAAAAGTTTTAAAATCGGATACTTTAGTCTTAACCGAGAAACAATTTATCTTGGCTAAAGATAATTTTTTGAAGGGAAATGAAAGCTATTATGAACTGATTTCAAAAAAATTTCCCGAAGAAGTAAGACAATTTTATATTAATAAAATGAAGGTCATACTAAGCAAAAATGAAGACGATGAGTATTTTAGTTCCTATGATTTTACTGAGGCATATGAACGGGCTACAAATACAGGCTATTTTGATGATAGTGTAATGGGAAAGCAAAAAGCAAAATTAACTAATGAAACAACTCTTGAGGAAAGAAAAGTAATTATGCAAGCTTTAATTCAAAATGCTGAACAAGAAGATTAGCCAATAATAGTACTATTAATGAAAAATAAACTTCTCTTAATTCTATTTGTTTTTGTGACAATCATGAAGGCACAAAACAAAGTTACGGACATCACAAACTACGATTATTGCCAAGTTAACAGCGGCACGCTTTATTTTTATAAAATTGAAAAAAAAGGGTTTACTCAAAGTCGTGGCAATTTTTTTCATAGTAATATCTTCAGTATTTATGCTACAGAAAAAGTGGATGCTATAGGCAAAGAATATTATGGCAGTATGGATGCGATAAAACTTTCTGAATTGGATAGTGATTTTGATTTGTTAAAAGAGTTTAGAGGGAAAGTTTACTTTGTAGATCAGCCTCATTTGAAACAATTTTATTTCTTGAAAAATGATAGTGTTTTGGTTAGTAGAGTAATAAGAAAGAAAAATGTTTGGGAGTTAGAAAGTCAAAAAGAAGGTGAAATACATAAGATGGTCATGGCCAATAATAGAATTATTTATTGGTGTCCCTATCTAGGTTTGATTTATAAAAAAGATAACGAGATAAAAACAAGTTTTCTGGATTTGCAAAGTGAGTATAATACTTATGGTCTTGAGTTTTCTATAAAGGATAAAAATGCTGTTAATATGGAAACAGGATATTTTGAAATTGGAAAACATACTCTTAAAATAAAAAAAGACAACAATTATGCGGTTTTTAAAGGCAATCAAAAGATTTTGGATGACTTGCCATTAAAGTATTACAATAACAAACATTTTGTTACGATCGATGATAAGGCTGTAAAATTCTACAATTCTGATTTTGTATTAGACAGCACTTTTGCCTATCGTGACATTTATCAAGGATCCAGGAATATAGAGATTTTGACAGAAAACAAAATTAAAAAAATTGACACTCGTTTTTTTACCCCTGCATTTTACAGCAATGGAGCTTTAGGCTGTGGAACTGTTACAAGATATATATTAAGTATAAAACGGAACAGAATTAGAGAAATTATCGATGCAGAAATTACTAGTGGTTACACATCGTCGCCTAAAAATATTTTTATCGACTCTAAAATAAAATTTGATTCACTGCTTTTTATAAGCCGAGGAAAGACTATGGAGTATTCTGTGAATGGTGGTTTTGATGATCGAGTGATATTAATAAAAAATAAAAAGGAAGGACTTTACACATTTAAACAACAGAACGATACTATCACTTTGAAGGAAATAGTACCTATAAAATACGATAAGATTTATTTATTAAATGGTTTTGTAATTTTAAACAAAAACAATCAAATGGATTTTTATGACAAAGATTTTAAGGTAAATACGATGCGTTTTACTACTATTGATTTTTTTAGTTATAGCTATCTAAGATATAAAAAAAGGAATCATACCGGAGGCTGGATGAATAAAAAAGGAATTTTATTTGATGATTTATGAAAAAGTAAGCATATCTATTTTGGCACAATGATAAATTTAATTATTTAAACGGATTCCTTTCCTGCCAATCAGTTTTAGGTTCCAGATAATTGAATAATTTCGCTATGTTATGATTGATTAAAGTATTGCTGTGTGTAATTAATCCGTACATTTTAACAGGCTTTGCTCCAACAGAACTTTTAATTTCGAGGGCTGTTCTGGCAAATACAATGGTTTTGAAACCGTGATTGATAGAATAAGCAATCATGTCATAAAGCATGTTGAGGTACAGCATTTTTTCGCGTTGGATCGTTTCGTCATAGCCTAAAAAATAAGTATCCATTGCATTTCCATTTCGAATCAGAGTATTGAATCCAATTAGCTTTTCTTCTAAAAAATAACCATAAAACAAAAAATTATCTTTCATAATCTCTTTAAAAAAGCTGAAGTGATTTCGGGCTAAGAAAAAGGTATTAAAAGGAGCATTCTTCGCCACATGGAAATATAAATCGTAGATCACATCTTCATATTTCTGGATGTCGGCTAAAGACATTTTTCGTTTTTCAATTCCGTCCGCTTTTTTTCGGGCCCGTTTGTATTGATCGCGATATTTTTTTGACAGCGCATCAATATAATTTTGTTCAGAGGTCCATTCTTTGTGGATCTCAAAAATCATATTGGGTTGGGTCGAAAAGGTGTAATTGTTTTTAAATTCGGTCTGTAAAGGTATAATTTCGGTTGCGGTAAAATCTTTTATGCTTGTAATGTGAACCTTTTTTCCATTTTCTTTCAGGTTTTTTTTGAGCTGATTAATAGCTTTGTGTAATGTTTTAAAGGCTATTGATAATTTTATATCTGAAGTAAATACAAACGCATTTTGCCCTGTGAGCATATTGTTTCCGACAAATAATACATGTGAAGCAAAATTTTTAAAAGCAAAATTGCGTACAGAAGTTTTTAAACATTGATCGCGTTCGCCAAATGAGTCTAATTTTTCAGCAAACAAAAACTGAGTTAAAACAATTCCTGCCAGTTTGTTGTCGTTGAAAATTCCGATAAAATGACATATCATATTTACCGGACAGGAGTTTTCCAGTACTTCAAGATATTCTTTGGTTAGAAAAATATTATCTACTGCCAGAGAATTCCATTCTGAGGGCAGTAGTGATGTGCTGTTGTATATTTCGAAAGAATAGGTTGTAGTCAAAAGAGTGAGCTAATTTCTTCAAAATTAGATAATATTTATAAGAACTCAATTGCTTTAAGTTATTATTAAGAAAACCCGTCTGAGTTTTAATTTCAAACGGGTTTGTATGTTGTTTTTTAGGCAAATGCACAGATGATTCCACCCATAAGAGTAAGTGAAACAGCCCAGAAACCAGCATGGATAAAGATGTATTTCCATGATTTTCTCTCAAATAAACCATTGATTCCAATCACTGGAAAGGCAAAAAACAACGCCGACATGAATCCGTGAAGGGCACCATGTTTAAACGTACGGTATGCCAGTCCGTAATCATTCAGAAAAGCAGCATAAGAAGGTTTTGCACTGGCAACCAAAGGAGGCCCGCCTACCATTCCTAAAGCACCGGTTTGGTGAATGGTTAGTGACATTAGAATTACGGTAATCATTAAGGAGAAAAGATACGTAAGACCGAATATTTTGAGCATATTTCCTGTTCGGAGATCTTCTTCTGTGAGATTATTTTCTCTCATCCAGATCGTTCCAAACACTTTTGGGTTGTACCAGATAAAGCCAACGACCAGTGTTACGATTGCGGATAAAAACAATGCAATAGGGTTAAATTCCATAATATGAGGTTTTTAGGATTAGTTGTTCAAATTTAAACAAAAAATTGCAAAAAATAGATTTTTAAGTAAAGTAGTAAAATTAGGATTAAATTAATATTTATCAACAGTTTATCGACATTATGTGCTTTATAACTGTGAAATGTATAATTTTATACCATCAATAAAACCCCAATTTTGTGATGAAAAGCTTAGCCACATTTTTTTTAGCTTTTATTTTTTCTCTGAATATTTTTGCTGATACGGTTTCAGATAAAGAGAAAGAAGCGCTTATCAAATTGTATGATGCGACAAAGGGTTCGGAGTGGAAAGTAAAGTGGGATTTGTCACTATCAGTGGCAACCTGGCATGGGGTGATTGTCGAGAATGGTAAAGTTGTCGGGCTCCATTTAGCTGCTAATAATTTACAGGGAAATCTGCCTGTTGAATTGTTTGCATTGGTTAATTTAGTCACGATCGATTTGCACGATAATAAAATTCAGGGAGAGCTTCCTTTAGAGATAGGAAAATTGAACCAATTAGAGACTCTGGCATTATTCAACAATGAAATTCAGGGACAGTTACCGGGCTCAATTTATACCATAACGACTTTAAAAGTTTTACTTTTAAATCAGAACAAGCTGACAGGCAGTTTAAGCAAAGATGTGGTCAACTTTAGCGCTTTGCAAAACCTGAGTTTGTTTGATAATAATTTTGAAGGAGAAATTCCAAATGAATTGGAAAAATTACATCATTTGTCTGAATTGAATCTTTCGTATAATAAATTTAAAGGAGGCGTTTCGAAAAATCTGATTTTGTTGGACGCTCTAAATATGACGATGTTTGATGAAGAGGGGAATCCTTTTTTATTAGAAATCGCCACTAAAAAAGAAACTACAATGGTTACCCGAAATTAATCGTGCTTATGAATGAATTTTACACTCGTTAAAAAGTTGATTAAATATATTTAGTTAATTGTTTAAAAGCCGTAATTCGTTACGGCTTTTTTACGCCTGAAATTTACCTTTTACCGATAGAAAAAATAACATTTTTTTTAGTCCATTGTTTTTTTTTCATAACTTTAATTCTTCAATTTGCAGAAGAAAAAAAATCAGAGTACAATAAGATAATCTAACCTCTTTAATAATAAAATTATGGTAGTACAGTATCAGGGAGAACAACACGGAAAAGCGACAACATTTACAATAAGAATCATAGGAAACAATTTATCTAAAAGTAGTTCGAATTACCAGATTGATTTATTGGTTGGGGACAAACAATTGCCAACTTTTACAACGGGAATTCATCAGAGCTTGTCCAATTGTTTAAAAGAGATCTATTTGTTCAGAAAGCACAATGGTATTATATTTCAGCCTTCGTCAGAAAAAGTAGCACCGCTTTTAGTTCCTTATGATCAGGTTTTATACAATTATAATAAATATGCTTTGTTTATGGCTTAGGCCGAAGTTTGTTTATCGCAAAATATTTAGAAAGACTGTCTTTAGGGCAGTCTTTTTTTTGTTTTATATTGCGGCTTTTGAATTAAAGTTTTTATATTTTTTTCTTTTGGGTATTTCTGTTTCATAAATTTTATTATGTTTGCTAAATCGATTTAGCAACACTCAGAACCCTTTTGTTTATGAAGAAAATTCTTTTAACCTGCTTTTTTATTATTGTTTCGAATGCATGGATCAATGCTCAGGAACTGAAGTCTCCCGATGGGAACTTGATATTGACATTCAATTTAAATACAGAGGGTGCTCCGATTTATGCTCTAGCCTATAAGAAAAAAGAAGTTATCAAAGAAAGCAGATTGGGTTTTATTTTAAAGTCGGATATCAAAATGAATAAAGGTTTTCAGATTGCAGGAACAAAAAAACAATCAGAAGACAGTTCTTGGAAACCAGTACTAGGAGAGCAGAAAGAAATTAGAAATCAGTACAATGAATTGAAAGCTGATTTGATACAGGAAAAGAGCAAACGAAAGATATCCATTTATTTCCGTCTCTTCAATGATGGTTTGGGATTTCGATATGAGTTTCCGGTACAGGATAATCTGCGTCATTTTGTGATTCAGGAAGAAACTACCGAGTTTAATTTAACGGGAGATCATAAGCTTTTTTGGATTCCGGGGGATTATGATACAAACGAGTACAGTTATACCACTTCAAAAATTTCGGAGATGCAATCTTTGATGTACAATGCTGCTCACGTTTCGATGGCAGCACAAACAACGATTAAAAATCTGGCTACGCAAACGCCTTTGATGATGAAGACTAATGACGGACTTTATATTAATATTCATGAAGCAGCTTTAAAAAATTATCCGGCAATGTGTCTTAATGTTGATGATAAGGCTTATTCGCTGAGTTCACATTTGGTTCCAGATGCTGTTGGGAATAAAGGATACCTTCAAACAGGAAGTTTTACGCCCTGGAGAACGATTGTGGTGAGTGATGATGCGCGAAATATTCTGGCTTCAAAAATGATTTTAAATCTGAATGAGCCATGTGCATTTGATGATGCCTCATGGATTAAACCAGTAAAATACATTGGAGTTTGGTGGGAATATTTTACCGGAGGAGGATCTACCTGGGCGTATTCGGATGATCAGGATGTGGTGATTGGTACGACTGATTTTTCTAAATTGAAACCCAATGCAACACATGGGGCCAATACAAAACACGTAAAAGACTATATAGATTTTGCCGCTACAAATGGTTTTGATGCCGTCCTGGTAGAAGGTTGGAATGAAGGATGGGAAGATAATACCGCTTTTAAAAAAGAGCGTATTTATAGTTTTACCAAAGCCTATCCCGACTTTGATGTAAAAGATTTGAGTTTGTATGCGAACCAAAAAGGAGTGAAAATCATCATGCATCATGAAACGACTTCTTCAACTGCAGAATACGAACGACAATTGCATGATGCCCTAAATTTCATGGTTGATAATAAGTACAATGCTGTAAAGACGGGTTATGTAGGGCCAATTATTCCCAGAGGAGAACATCATGACGGACAGCAAATGGTCAACCATTATACCTATGTAGCAAAAGAGGCAGCAAAGCATAAAATCATGGTAGATTCCCATGAAGCAGTTCGCCCGACCGGATTGCATCGTACCTATCCCAACTGGTTTGCCCAGGAATCAGCCCGCGGAACTGAGTTTGAGGCTATGGAAGGAATTCACCCGGACCATACTACAATCTTGCCGTTTACACGACTTATGGGAGGTCCGATGGATTATACACCGGGAATTTTCCAGGGAGATTTATCGGTATACGGATCAAAGAAAAACAAACTGAGTACCACATTAACAAAGCAGCTGGCTCTTTATGTGACCATGTACAGTCCGTTACAGATGGCGGCCGACTTACCTGAAAACTATATGCGTTTCAAGGATGCTTTTCAGTTTATAAAAGAGGTCGCATTAGACTGGGATGAAAGTTACATTCTCGAAGCAGAACCGGGCGATTATATAACAATAGCCAGAAAAACCAAAGGAAAAGAAGAATGGTTTGTAGGCGGAATCACAGATGAAAATCCGCGCACCGCTTTGATTGATTTTAGCTTTTTGCCTGCTGGTAAATCCTATAGTGCAACGATTTATGAGGACGGAAAAACGGCAGATTATAAAACCAATCCGCAATCGTATAACATTCGTAAAGTGACAGTAAACAGTAAAACGAAACTAAAGCAAAAACTGGCTTCCAGTGGTGGAGTTGCTATTTCTATTAAGTAAGAAGTGAAAAGTGGTACACGGATTCCACAGATTCGCTAAAGCGAAAACGCGGATTAACTGATTTAAAAAACAGCTAAAAAAAAATCTGCATTATCTGCCTAATCTGCGAGAGAAAAAATTTAGGCATAGAATAAAAAAACCTTCCAATCCGTGGCAAAAAAAATAATAAATAACCAGAGGACGAGACCAATCCGTTCCTCTCAATGACATAAAAAATGAGCATGAAAATTTATCCTTTACAATTTGAACCTATCCTAAAAGAAAGAATCTGGGGAGGTGAAAAACTAAAAACAATTCTGAATAAGCCGATCACATCAAAAATTACAGGAGAAAGCTGGGAGTTGTCTACCGTAGAAGGAGATGTAAGCATTGTTGCCAACGGAGCATTAAAAGGGCAATCGTTAATCGATCTAATTGACCAATCACCAAATAAAATTTTAGGAACAGCAGTTTACGAACGATTTGGAAATCAGTTTCCTTTGTTGTTTAAATACCTGGACGCAAGAGAAGATTTGTCAATACAAGTGCATCCGAATGATCAATTGGCCAAAGAACGTCATAATTCTTTTGGTAAAACCGAAATGTGGTATGTGATGCAGGCGGATGCCGATGCAAGAATTATTGTTGGTTTTAAAGAAGATTCAAGCAAAGAAGAATATCTGGAGAATCTTAACAATAAAACACTAGTTTCGATTCTGGATGATGTAAAAGCCAAAGCCGGTGATGTTTTCTTTTTGGAAACGGGAACTGTTCACGCGATAGGTGCAGGACTGGTTGTGGCGGAAATTCAACAGACATCAGACATAACGTACCGTTTGTATGATTTTGATCGCACAGATGCTCAGGGGAATAAAAGAGAATTACATGTTGATCTGGCATTGGATGCGATCAATTATAAGAAAGTCAATACGCAAAAAAAATATGAAACTGCCGTAAACAGATCAAATGTGATGGTAGATTGCCCTTATTTTACCACCAACTTTCTTCCGCTTGACGGAACATTGGAAATAAGTAAAAAAGGAACAAGTTTTACCGTTTATATGTGTACCAAAGGCAATTTTGAAATTCGCTATGAAAATGTAAATTATCAGTACAAACAAGGTGATACCGTCCTGATTCCGGCAGGAATGCACAGTTACGCCATAAAAGGGAAAGCTTCAATTTTAGAAGTATACATCGCGTAAAGAAAGTCAAGAGAAGTATTTTTGTCACGTTACAGGTTTTTAAATAGACTCATCAAGGCTTTATCGTTTTGAAAAATAGAGAATTGAAGAGAATTCATATTAAAACAATAGCGATTTTCAGGAAGTAGAAAAAATGATTAATGGAGAAAATACCTGTAAATACTGATGATTATATGTTTAATTAACTTTAAAATAATGATTTGTATAAAAAAAATATTTACAAAATCGTTTTAGTAACTCTTTTTATATATATTTGTGATATAATTAATAACTGCTTAATAAAAAATTAACTTATTTGATGAAAAAGATTACTATTAAGGATATTGCTACAGAGGCTCAGGTATCCATATCTACTGTATCTTTTGTCATCAACGGTAAAGGGGAGAAAATGGGCATTAGTCCGGCGGTAATCAAAAAGGTACAGGAAGTGGCCGAAAAGCTCAACTACAGGCCAAGTATGATTGCGACCAGCCTTAGAACCGGGAAAACCAGATCTATTGGACTTATAGTCGAAGATATCTCGAATCAGTTCTTTGCAGATCTTGCCAGAGTTATAGAAGATGAAGCTAAGAGCATTGATTACAGAGTTTTTTATTGCAGTACAGGAGGAGATGACGGACGTTCTGAAGAATTAATACATAGTTTGTTGCAGGCAAATGTAGACGGCTTTATTGTGACGCCAACGCAGAATTTAGAAAATAGTATTGACCTTCTTTTAAAGTTAAAAAAACCGGTAGTATTAATCGACAGGTATTTTCCGGGACAAAGAGTGAGTCATGTGGTGATGGACAATTATGAAGCCTCCAATTCGGCTGCAAAATTTCTGATCAGTAAAGGACGCAAAAATATTGCGGTGGTAAATAATACATCCGAGATGATTCAGATGAAGCTTCGTGAGGATGGATACAGGGATGCTTTGAAGGAAGCAGAAATGTACAACCCGTCACTTGTTCTCCATATGGATTACCATACGAATGAAGAAACAAGAATCGCCGGAATAATTGGTTTTTTTGAGAAAAACCCTGAGATTGATGCCGTTTTGTTTTTAGCAAATTACATGGGACTTGCAGGACTTCAGGCTTTTAGAAGAATGGGAGTTAAGATTCCGGAAGACATTTCAGTTATTAGTTTTGACGACCACGACAGTTTTAAATTACATACACCGACTATAACTGTTATTGCACAGCCCATAGAAGATATCGCTGTGAAATCCATCCAGTTGTTAATGAGTCAGATGACTGATATGGAAAAATTTGAAATAGAAAAAAGTCTTAAAAAAGGAAAATTGATTGTTAGAGAATCGGTTTAAAATTTTGAGTGTCTCGTCCTAAAAAAGAAAAGAAACGGTTTGTTTTTTTTTAACCGTTTTACTAAATCGTTTTAGTAAATTTTAGATCAATTAAATTGAAAATGAGTTATGTTCCTGATCAGTTTACGATATCGATTTCTTAAAGGAGTGCTTATAAACATGACTATAAATAAGGCCGGGATATTTATAAGGTGCAAACCTTATAAGTATCCTAATTAAAAAGGAGTTCAAAATTTTTATTAATTATTTAAAACAATCAAATTAGAAACAATCACAAAAATCAAAACAAACAAATAACCAAAAAAAAATGCTTATGAAACGAATATTGGCAGTGTTAGGAATGGTGTTGTTAAGCAGCTTAGGAGCTGTGGCGCAAAACCGATTGATAACAGGCATAGTAGCTGATGCAGAGAACAAGGGAATTGTTGCTGCATCAATTGAGGTTCAGGGAAAACCGTATAGTGCAATCACTGACGCGGAAGGCCGATTTAAAATGAATGTGCCTGAAGGACCGGTTACTTTAAATGTATCCTCTATAGGTTTTACGCCGCAATCAGTAGTATTGCAGCAAAACCAAAACAAAATTTCAGTGGTATTAGTAGAAAATACTCAGGAATTAAAAGATGTTGTAGTAACGTCATTTGGAGTTAAAAAACAAAAGAAAAGTTTAGGATATGCCGTTGGAGAATTGAAAGGCGATGAACTGACAAAAAATAAGGAAATTAACTTAGGAAACGCTCTTCAGGGAAAAATTGCCGGAGTTAACGTTTCTGCACCGGTTACAGGACCTTCAGGATCCAGCCGTGTGGTAATTCGTGGAGCAACTTCGGCTTCAGGATTGAACCAGCCTTTATATGTTGTCGATGGTATTCCAATTGACAACAGCCAGCAAGGAAACGCAGGAATGTGGGGAGGTGCCGATAAAGGAGACGGTATGTCGTCTTTCAATCCTGATGATATCGCGTCTATGTCGGTATTAAAAGGTAGTGCGGCTTCTGCTCTTTACGGATACAGAGGATCAAACGGTGTAATTTTAATTACAACCAAAAAAGGAAAGAGCGGAACAGGAATAGGAGTAGATTTTAGTACTAACGCTACATTTAACACGCCTGCAAGTTTATTAAACTGGCAAGATAAATATGGAGCGGGAGCACCGGTAAACGGCGTAGCTACAAGATTTAATAACCTACAAGAACTTAGAGATTCTTACTATTTTGCGTGGGGAGACAAATACGATGGAACACCTTCTCTTGGTATTGACGGAACGACCAGACCTTATCAGGCTTACGGAAAAAATAACGTTGAAAATTTCTACAGAACCGGATTTTCTTCCAGTAATACTTTAGCAATTTCGGGAGGAAGCGAAACTACTAATTTCAGATTGTCTTTCGGAAACACCAAAGACGAATCTATTTTGCCGGGAACAAACTTTGGTAGAAATAACATTGCTTTAAGTTTAAATTCAGCAGTAAATAAAAAAATAAGCATCGAGACTAACGCTCAGTATATCACAGAGAAAAGTCACAACCGACCTTATTTGAATGATTCACCTAGAAATCCTTCTTTCCCGACTACTTTCTTAACACCGGGTACCGATATTAGATGGATTAGTAACGGTTTTGATGCTAATGGTGGTGAGGCAGATTATTTTGGGGCAAATGTTTATCATACAAACCCTTATTATGCAACACAATCTCCTTTAAACGATGACCTTAGAAAACGTTTCATTGGTTCTGCAAAAGTAAACTACAACATCACTGATAAAATCTATGCAAAAGGTGTTCTTGGAGTAGATGATATTAATTATGAGTATACGGAGATTGAACCAACAGGAATTAACTACAATCCTGGAGGATCTTATGAGAACAGAGTAGAAAACCGCTCAGAATATAATGCTTCGGCTTATTTAGGATACAAAGGTGATATCGTTAAAAATTTATCTTTAGATGCTTTCATTGGAGCTAACCGTCAACACAACAGATTCAGCGGAATTAAAATGAGAGGAAATAACTTTATTGTTCCGTTCCAATATTTCTATGGAAATACACAACCGGACAAATCGGAGAAATTGTTTTCAGAAAGTGAAGTAAACTCTCTTTTCTACTCCGCCGATTTAGGATACAAAGATTTCTTATATCTAAGTTTAACAGGTCGTGAAGACTGGTTTTCTACTTTAGATCCTTCAAGTAACAGTACATTTTACCCATCTGTAAGTTCAAGTTTTATTTACTCTGAAGTTATTGATTTACCGGAATGGATGTCATACGGAAAGTTAAGAGCAGGTTGGGGTAACGTTGGAGGAGCATTACCAGATGCTTATGCTTTGGCTTTGACTTATACTGGACCTGACGGACAAACAGACTCTTTAGGACAGCCAATTTTAGGAGTGAATGGAGAAACAGTTCCAAACAGAACTTTAAAACCTTATAATGTAAGTACAATCGAATTTGGTTTCGAGAATACATTCTTCAATAACAGAGTAAGTACTGATTTGACTTTCTACAGCAAGAAAACGACAAATGATATTACGGATGCTGATATTTCTCAGTCCTCAGGTTACAGAACAACTAAGATTAATGTAGGAGAGATCCTGAACAAAGGGGTTGAGTTTGCTATCAATGTAAAAGCAGTTAAAACACCAAACTTCTCCTGGAGCGTAGGATATAATTTTGCTTACAATAATAGTGAGGTTCTTAAACTTTCAGATAAAATTACAACCAAATCATTGGAAGGAAACAGAGACGGTAGAGCTTCTGTAGTGTTAGAAAAAGGACAGCCTTTCGGAGTAATCAAAGCCTACGATTATTTGAGAGATGCTAACGGAAATATTGTACTTGATACCAATGGTAAATTCCTGAGAGGAAACCTGATTATTGCAGGACAAGGTGTTGCACCAACTTCAATGGGACTTTCAAATGACTTCCAGTACAAAAACTTTACACTTTCCGTTTTCGTAGATGCTAAATTTGGAGGAGAGATTTACTCTGCAACTAACCAGTTAGGAACCCGTTACGGATTAACAGAACAAACTGTTTCAGGCCGTGAAGGAGGAGTTGCAGTAAAAGGAACAGATGTTAACGGAAATCCGGTAAACGCAACAGTTTCTGCTTACGATTACTGGAGAAGCTATAGTGATGTAACTTCAAACTTTGTTTACGATGCCGATTTTGTGAAACTAAGAGCCATCTCATTTAGTTATAATTTCCCAAAAACTTATTTGTCAAAAACCCCATTCCAAGCGATCAGCTTAGCGTTTTCAGCACATAATTTATGGACGATTTACGATAAAGTTCCAAACATTGACCCGGAATCAAACTATTCTAATAGTAATGCGCAAGGTCTTGAAAGAGCTTCTATGCCTTTGACCAGAAATTATGGACTGACACTTAATGTGAAATTTTAATAATCAAACTGAAAGATGAAAAATAAATATATAAAAATATTTTGTATCGCAATCGTAGGAGCCATGACGCTTACTTCGTGCGATAAAGGATTCGAAGAGTTAAATAAGAATCCAAATGCTTTGACTGATCCGGCTGTAAAATCAATGTTTACACTTGCTGAGATCTATGTTGACGGACAAGATTTCTCCAATACCAGAGGGAATAATTTGTATGCGGCACAAATCGTTCAGCAATTTTCTTCATTAGGAGGGCCAGGTTCAAAATATAGTTATGCCCCGGAATATTCTGCAGCACTTTTTAGTGAGTCGTACGGTAAAGGATTGAATCAGATTTTCCAATTGATGTCAGTGGCAAAAGATGCACCTGAGAACTCAAATATGATTCAGGCTTGCAGAATCATGAAGGTGTTTATGTTTCAAAAATTGACGGATACTTACGGTGAAGTTCCTTATTTTGATGCAGGTAAAGGATACAATGGAAATGTTTTTGCTCCAAAGTACGATACACAGGAAGTTATCTACAACGATCTTTTGAAAGAATTAGACGAAGCCGGAGATGCTTTGGATGCTACTAAACCTTTCGTTGGTAATGCCGATTTGTACTACCAAAGTAATGTTACTAAATGGAAAAAACTAGCCAACTCTTTAATGTTGAGAGTAGCGATGCGTTTGTCTAAAGTAAATCCTGCTAAAGCAAAACAATATGTAGAGAAAGCAGTATCGAAAGGTGTTTTTACTTCAAATGATGACAGTTTAGTTTTAAAACATGATGCAGGTCCGGTTGGAGTGAAAACCAATCCAATTACCTCTTCATGGGTTAGAAATGATTTAAATGGAGGAGAAGCGAACACTAAATTCAGTAAAACATTTATTGATGCATTGAAAAACAATAATGATCCTCGTTTAAGAATTTATGCTAAACTGGAAGCTACAGGAAACAACAATCCGGCAAGTCAGCAAGGTCTTGCAAACGATGCTAAAGAATTTCCGGGTGGAGACAAAAAGAAGTTCTCAGATCCTAACACTTCTACAGTATTACGCTTAGATGCTCCTACTTTAATTATGTCCTACGCTGAGGTTCAGTTTATATTGGCAGAAGCAGCAGTAAAAGGATGGAGTGTTGGAGGAAATGCACAAAAGTTTTATGAAGACGGTGTAAAAGCAGCTATGGAAGTGCTTACTATTTTTGGAGACAAAGTACCGGCAGTTACGCCTGCAGAATATACCGCTTATATTACTGCAAATCCGTTTAAGGCAGCAGGAACCGAGGCTCAGAAAATCGAACAGATTATCACTCAAAAATGGATTGTATTACTATTCAATGGTTTTGAAGCATTTTCAGAATACAGAAGAACAGGATATCCGGTTTTAGTTCCGGTAAATGATCCAACAGGAGAAACAAAAGGAACTATACCAAGAAGATTAATCTACGATCAGTCAGAATTGATTACCAATTCCGCTAATTATAAAGAAGCAATTGCTCGCCAGGGGTTGGATTTAATGACAACCAGAATCTGGTGGGACAAGCAATAGTTTTATGCGTTAGGTGAGTTAGTTGAGTTAAGCCGGGTAGGGATACCTGTACCTCCCGGCTTATTTTTTAATTTTCTGTTTGATTTTCACTAAATTAGAGGAGTTGTATCCGAAAAAGTTCCATAAATCTTAATCCCTTTTTTTCGCAAAAGAAATTAGCTTCTGCTGAAAAAGATGGAATTATCATCCAAAGAACATCACAATTAGGACAGACTTTTAGGAAATCGAAAATCAGAAATCGAGAGTTTAAAATCAACGATCTAAAATGAATTAAAGCTTGGCAGCCGTAAAAAAAAGGAAATGATTTCAGAGTATTTTGTTAGTTACTTTTATTCCGTATTAAACCCTTAAGCGAGAAGGAAATAATTAAAAAATAATTATCCTTCTCCAACTGCCGGCGACAGCATTAAAAAAATACAATAATTTATTATTCAGCGAAAATGGAGTATACAAAAAGATTTTATTGGTTTGTCGGCGTTTGTCTCGCCAATTTTTCATTGGCGGCAAATGCCCAAAACAAAGATTTGAAAACCGGCTGGCAGTATCGGGAGACTAAAACTACCCAATGGTACCCTGCAACAGTTCCAGGAGAAATACATACCGATTTACTGAACAATAAAACCATACCGGATCCATTTTACCGGGATAATGAAAAAAAACTGACCTGGATTGAAAAGAAAGACTGGGAATATAAAACCACTTTCAAGGTAAGCGCGGAAACTTTAAAAAAGAAAAACACCGACCTCGTTTTTGACGGATTGGATACTTACGCCACCGTTTATCTGAACAATCAGCTGGTTTTAAAAGCGGATAATATGTTCCTGCAATGGCGTGTTGATGTAAAAAAGATATTAAAATCAGGAAACAACGATTTGCTGATTGTCTTCAAATCGGCACAAAATGTAGTCGATTCTCTGGCTAAGAAAGATTTACCATTTGTAATTCCGGACAATCCGCGTGCGTATGTGCGTAAAGCGCAATATCATTTTGGATGGGATTGGGGACCAAAATTCACCACTTGCGGAATCTGGAAAACCCCTCGTTTAGAAGCTTATGATAAAAAAACTCCAGAGAAACCGTATGTGTTAGATCGTAAAATCGAGTTGGTTCAGGAACCGGATAAGGTAGGTAAAACCTTTTATTTTAAAATAGACGGAAAACCGGTCTATATGAAAGGGGCCAATTATATTCCGTCAGATGCATTTCTTTCCAGAGTAACCAAAAAAGAATATGAAAAAGTAATCGGTATGGCTAAAGATGCCAATATGAATATGCTTCGCGTATGGGGAGGTGGTATTTATGAAGACGATTATTTCTACGATTTATGTGATAAAAATGGTATCTACGTTTGGCAGGATTTTATGTTTGCCGGAACAATGGTGCCGGGAGATGATGCTTTTTTTGCCAATGTAAAAAAAGAAGTTCAGTATCAGGTAAAACGTTTACGCCATCACAAGAGTATTGTTTTGTGGTGTGGAAATAACGAAATCGACGAAGCCTTTAAAGATTGGGGATGGCAAAAAAGCATGAAAATGCCCAAACAAGACTCTATTCGTTTATGGAAAGATTACGTTCGTTTGTTTCAGGACAGCATCCCAAAATGGGTAAAAGAAGTAGATGATAAACGACCATATATTAGTTCTTCACCATCATTCCACTGGTCAAAAGCAAAAAGTTTAACCGAAGGTGACAGCCATTATTGGGGAACCTGGTGGGGATTGGAAGATGTTGAAGCCGTACAAAATAAAACGGGACGTTTTGTGAGCGAATACGGAATGCAGGCGATGCCCAATTATTCGTCGATCGAAAGATTTACAAAAGCTGAAGATCGATATTTATATTCCGATATTTTACAGGCACATCAAAAAGCCGGAAAAGGATTCATGAAATTAGATTCGTATCTGAACCGATATTTCATAGATTCTACCAAAATAAAGAAAATGAATGTTGAGGATTATACTTACCTCACACAGTGTTTACAATATTATTCCCTTAAAAACATTATCGGTATCCACCGTTCGAAAGCACCCTATAATATGGGAACATTGGTTTGGCAGCTTAACGATTGCTGGCCGGTAGCAAGCTGGAGCGTTACCGATTATTACGACAGACAGCCTAAAGCCGCCTGGTACGCCATGAAAGAAGCCTACCGTGATGATAAAACGCCGGAAATTGATTTGACCCGTCCGATCAATCTAAAATTGGAAGACCCAAAAATCACCTGGCAGGTAAAAGGAAATAAGGTGATTCTCAAAGCTTCGAAATTTGCCAAATACGTCAACGTTTCTATAAAAGGATATACCGGAAAGTGGAGCGACAACTATTTCGATTTGAAAGCAGGAGAAGAGAAAACCATTACGTTTGAAGGTGCGATATCAAAGCCGATTATTAGAGTTTATTCTCTATATGATGTTCTTAGAAGGTACTAAGTCTTCTAGGTACTAAGGTTCTGAGATTTTTAGTTGCAAAGGTTCAAAGGTTCACAGTTGCAAAGGTTTTCTGAGAATGTGTCTGCTTGGCGAGCTTTGCGTAAAACCTTGCGCACTTTGCGGTTAAATTTTAAAAATAGCGGTGTAGATCAGTTTATCTTAAAAGGTACTAAGGTTCTGAGATGCTGAGGTTCTGAGATTTTTAGTTGCAAAGGTTCAAAGGTTCACAGTTGCAAAGGTTTTCTGAGAATGTGTCTGCTTGGCGAGCTTTGCGTAAAACCTTGCGCACTTTGCGGTTAAATTTTAAAAATAGCGGTGTAGATCAGTTTATCTTAAAAGGTTCTGAGATGCTGAGGTTCTGAGTCTTTTTTAGGTACAAAGTTGCAAAGGTTCAGAGTTGCAAAGGTTTTCTGGCAGTGCGTTTGCTTGGCGGACTTTGCGTAAATCTTTGCGGACTTTGCGGTTAAATTTTAGAAAAACAGCGGTGTAAATTTGTTTAATCAGTGTCATCCGTGACCAATCAACACAAGTCAATAAAAAAATAATATGTTTACAAAATATAACAAAATAGCTTTTAGCGGCATTTTAGCTTTAAATCTATTTTTTGCCAATCCGGTTGTTTCACAGCAAAAGAAGGTAAAACAAACCAATTTAGATTATACTCAATATGTAAATCCGTTTATAGGTTCTGCGGGTCATGGACACGTATTTGTGGGAGCCAATGTTCCTTTTGGAGCAGTACAACTGGGGCCTGTAAATGTTTTTGAAGGCTGGGATTGGTGCAGCGGATACAACTATGCCAGCAACACCATTTTGGGTTTCACACATACCCATTTGAGCGGAACGGGAATTGGAGATTTAAATGATATTCTTTTGTTGCCGGTATCCGGAAAAGTGCCGCTTACCAAAGGAACAAAAGAAGATATGACTACAGGTTATGGTTCTTATTTCTCTCATAAAAATGAAGTAAGCAAGGCCGGATATTACAGCGTTTTACTGGACAAATATAAAATTAAAGCAGAGCTGACAGCCAGCGAAAGAGTTGGTTTTCATAAGTATACTTTTAATTCCACTACGGATAATCATATTTTACTGGATCTTGCAGACGGAATAGGCTGGGACAAACCGGTAAAAACATTTATCAAAAAAATTAATGAAACCACTCTTGTAGGCTATCGTTATTCTGCAGGTTGGGCTGCCGATCAGCGTGTTTTTTTCACAATGGAATTTTCCGAGCCAATATCTAATATGGCATTGTATGACAGCACCACTGCGGTTGCAGGAGACGAAGGAGAAGCACTAAAAATGAAAGCTGTTTTGGATTTTAAAACATTAAAAAACAAACAGATTTTAGTAAAAGTCGGAATATCTCCGGTAAGTTATGAGAATGCTTCGGCAAATATTAAAGCTGAGATTCCAGGTTGGAATTTTGAGGCCGTAGCCAAAGAAGCAACTTCAAAATGGAACAAAGAACTGAACAAAATTCAGATCAAAGCCGACGATAAAACGATGAAAGTTTTTTACACGGCAATGTATCACACCATGTTTGCGCCTTCCATCTTTAATGATGTTAACGGTGATTACAGAGGGACCGATAAAAAAGTGTACGAAAAAGCAAATTTTACCAACTATACCACCTTCTCACTTTGGGATACGTATCGCGGACTGCATCCGTTGTACACCCTTACACAGCCCGACAAAATCAATGATATTGTGAAGTCGTTCCTGGCCATTTATGAGCAGCAGGGAAGATTACCGGTTTGGCATTTAATGGGGAACGAAACCAATACCATGAATGGAAATCACTCCATAGCGGTTATCGTTGATGCTTACATGAAAGGATACAGAGGATATGATGTTGCATTGGCCTATGAAGCCATCAAAAAAACAGCGATGCAAACCCGCGACGGAATGGATTACGTACAAAAACTGGAATATATTCCTGCCGATAAAATGGTGGAATCTGTTGGAAATGCTTTAGAATATGCTATCGATGATTACTGCGTAGCCTTAATGGCAAAGGATCTGAACAAAACCGACGATTATAATTATTTCTCCAAAAGAGCCAATTTATACAAGCTTTACTTCGACAAAGAAACCACTTTTATGAGAGGGAAGCTGACGGATGGAAATTGGAGAACACCATTCAATCCGCTTTCATCAGCACATCGTAAAGATGATTATGTAGAAGGAAATGCCTGGCAGTACACCTGGTTAGTTCCACAGGATCCTTATGGTTTGATTGATTTGTTTGGAAGTGAAGACAAATTTTTGGCCAAATTAGATTCTCTTTTCTTAATCACAGACAAAGTAGAAGGCGAGGAAATCTCTCCGGATATTAGCGGTTTAATTGGTCAGTATGCACAAGGAAACGAACCGAATCACCATATTCCGTATTTATATGCCTACGCAGGTCAACCCTGGAAAACGGCAAAACTAATCCGTGAAATCGATGAGAAATTTTATTCGACGAAACCAGACGGACTATGTGGAAATGAAGATTTAGGACAAATGTCGGCCTGGTACGTTTTATCCTCCATGGGATTCTATTCGGTTAATCCGGCCAACGGAATTTATGTATTGGGAAGTCCGTTAGTGAATACAGCAACGATACATTATAAAGAAAGTATTTCGTTTACCCTGAAAGCAATCGATAATAGCAAAACAAATATTTATATCCAAAAAGCAGAGTACAACGGAAAACCTTACACAAAATCCTATATCACACATGATATGATTGTAAAAGGAGGAGAATTGAAATTGTATATGGGAAGTAAACCGTCGATGACTTTTGGAGTGAAGAAAGAAGATAGACCGCTTTAGAATTGTAGATTGCAGATTTTAGAATAAAGAACAAAGAATAAAGAATAAAGAACAAAGAATAAAGAGTATAGATTTAAGAAATGTAGCGTGAGAAAAAATTGATCACAATGCACACCTCACATTTTACAATACACATTATTTGAAAATAAAGAGATTTTAGATTTTTAGAAGAGATCAGTTACCGTTTTTAGCTTAGAGCCTATAGCTTAAAGCCTAAAGCAAAAAAATAAAAACATGAAAATAAAGAGTTTAATTTTTTTAGGACTATTGCAATGCTTCGGTTTTGTCAATGCACAGACCAAAGCGATAGATGCCGTAGAGTATGTAAATCCTTTAATGGGGACGCAGTCCTTACATAGCCTTTCAAACGGGAACACCTATCCTGCGATTTGCAGACCCTGGGGAATGAATTTCTGGACACCGCAAACCGGAAAAATGGGTGACGGTTGGGCTTATATTTATACTGCCGAGAAGATTAGAGGATTCAAACAAACGCATCAACCTTCACCTTGGATGAACGATTACGGACAGTTTTCGATCATGCCGGTAACTGGTAAATTGGCTTTTACCGAAGACGAAAGAGCAAGCTGGTTCAGCCACAAAGCGGAGGTTTCAAAGCCCTATTATTATAACGTTTACCTGGCCGATTATGATGTAACTACAGAAATTACGACTACCGAAAGAGCGGCACATTTCCAGATCACCTTTCCAGAAAACGAACAGTCTTCTATTGTGATCGATGCTTTTGATAAAGGATCTTACATCAAAATAATTCCGTCTGAGAATAAAATCATTGGATATACAACTCGCAATAGTGGTGGAGTTCCGGAGAATTTCAAAAACTATTTTGTACTGCAATTCGATAAGCCTTTTGCCACTACTGCTGCCTGGCATGATAAAGTTTTGGAAAAAGACAAACTCGAATTAAAAGACAATCATGTAGGTGCTGTTATTGGATTTAAAACTAAAAAAGGAGAAATCGTAAACGTAAAAGTTTCCTCTTCATTTATTAGTTTCGAACAGGCCGAATTGAATTTAAAGAATGAATTAGGCACAGCATCGTTTACCGAAACCGTAGCACAATCCAAACAGGAATGGAATAAAGTTTTAGGAAAACTAACTGCCGAAGGCGGAAGTGAAGAACAATTAAAAACATTCTATTCCTGCCTGTACCGCACCGTTTGTTTTCCGCAAAAGCAGTATGAGATAAATGCAAAAGGAGAAACAGTGCACTACAGTCCGTATAATGGAAAAGTATTGCCGGGTTATATGTATGCAGGAACAGGTTTTTGGGATACTTTCCGTGCCTTGTATCCTTTGTTAAATTTGGTTTATCCTTCGATCAATAAGGAAATGCAGGAAGGATTAATAAACGATTATAAAGAGGGAGGCTTTTTACCGGAATGGTCAAGCCCGGGATTCAGAGACGTGATGGTGGGAAACAATTCGGCCTCTGTAGTTTCAGATGCTTATATCAAAGGACTGCGCGGTTATGACATCAATAAATTGTATGAAGCCTTATTGCATGGCGCTAATAACGAAGGACCTTTAGAAGCAGTAGGACGAAAAGGAGTATCCTATTACAATACTTTAGGATACGTTCCTTATGATGTGAAAATTAATGAAAATGCAGCAAGAACCTTAGAATATGCCTACGATGATTTTGCGATTTGGAAATTAGCTAAAGCACTAAACCGTCCGAAAAAAGAAATCAGTTTGTTCGAAAAAAGGATGATGAATTATAAGAATCTTTATAATCCTGAAATCGGATGGATGAGTGGTAGAAATAAAGATGGAAGTTTCCCGAAAAATTTTAATCCGCTAAAATGGGGAGATGCTTTTACAGAAGGTAATGCTTTGCATTACAGCTGGAGTGTATTTCATGATGTACAGGGCTTGATTGATTTAATGGGAGGACAGAAAAATTTCACAGCCAAATTAGACGCTGTTTTTACAACACCTCCTGTTTTTGATGATAGTTATTACGGATCCGTTATTCATGAAATTCGCGAAATGCAAATTATGAATATGGGACAATATGCACATGGAAATCAGCCGATACAACACATGATTTATTTGTACAACTATTCAGGAGAGCCTTGGAAAACACAATATTGGTCAAGAGAAGTGATGAACCGTTTGTACAAACCCACTCCGGATGGTTATTGTGGAGATGAAGATAACGGACAAACTTCGGCTTGGTATATTTTCTCGGCGATGGGATTCTACCCGGTTTGCCCGGGAACCGATGAGTATGTGCTTGGAGCTCCTTTGTTCAAGAAAATTACGTTGGAGCTCGAAAACGGAAAACAATTGGTCATCAATGCGCCAAACAATTCAGCAGACAACAAATACGTTCAGGAATTAAAATGGAATAACACCACTCATACCAAAAACTTCATCAACCATTTTGAAGTATTAAAAGGAGGTGAATTCAATTTTGATATGAGCAGTAAACCTAATTTACAAAGAGGAACTTCGGGAAGTGCCTATCCATATTCTTATTCAACTTCAAAATAATACTATGCAGTCACGTAGAAAATTTATAAAAAATACAGGGATTTTTTCAGCTGGATTATTGGCCCTTCAGACGGATGTTTTTGGGATGAATTCAGATACTTTCAATTTTGCACTAAAAGATTTTATTACCAAAAGACCCCCGCTGGCAGAACGAAAATTTACCAGTAAAGCGATTGAAGCTGCCATTGTAAGAATCAAAAAACAAATTGCCAATCCGGAACTCGCCTGGTTGTTTGAAAACTGTTTTCCAAACACCTTAGATACCACTGTAGATTTTGAAATCATTGACGGAAAACCGGACACTTATGTCATTACAGGAGATATCGATGCGATGTGGTTGCGTGACAGTACAGCACAAATTTGGCCGTATATTCCGTTTATAAAAGAAGATAAGAAACTTGCTGAACTGATAAAAGGAGTCATCAATCGTCAGACCAAATGTATCTTACTTGATCCTTATGCGAATGCTTTCTACAAAGATTTTGCGCAAGTAAGCGAGTGGAAAAATGATATGACCAAGATGCAACCCGGTATTCACGAACGCAAATGGGAGATCGACAGTTTGTGTTACCCAATACGATTGGCACACGGCTACTGGAAAGAAACGGGAGATATTAGTTTGTTCGACAGCAAGTGGAAAGAAGCCATGCTTTTGGTATTGCAGACTTTCAAAGAGCAGCAAAGAATGCATGATAAAGGACCTTACAATTTCCAGCGCGTTACTGCCTGGGCTACAGATGGTGTACCTTTAAGCGGTTACGGTTATCCGGTAAAACCATGTGGATTAATTGTTTCGACTTTCAGACCAAGTGACGACAGTACGCTATTTGGTTATTTGATTCCGAGTAACATGTTTGCAATTGAAGTATTGGGGTATCTGATTGAAATTTTCTCTTTGCCGGCTTTAAAAGATGACAATTTAGTCGCTAAAGCCAAAGAATTGCGTGGGCAGGTTCAAAAAGGACTGGAAGAAAACGGAATCATCGAACATCCGAAATTCGGAAAAATCATTGCTTTTGAAGTAAACGGTTACGGCAGTTTTCACATGATGGACGATGCAAATGTTCCGTCTTTATTGTCGTTACCTTATTTAGGCGCTATCGCACCGGACAATCAACTGTATCTGAATACCCGAAAAGTGGTACTTTCAGAAAATAATCCGTTTTTCTACAAAGGAAAAGCAGGAGAAGGTATTGGCGGTCCACATACCGGGACAGACACCATTTGGCCAATGAGTATCGTTTTGAGAGCCATTACCAGCGTAGACGAGCAGGAAATAAAACAATGTATTAGCAACCTGATCAAAACAAATGCCGATACCGGTTTCATGCACGAGTCGTTCCATAAAGATGATGTAACCAAATTTACCCGAAAATGGTTTGCATGGGCCAACACCTTATTTGGAGAAATGATTGTACATAGCAGCATTCATTATCCTCAAATCTTAAAAGACAAAAACATTTAAACTAAAATATTTACCATTTAAGGAATTAGTAAAACTAGAGATAAAAATATTCACCATTAAGAAATTAAGAAAAATGAAGCAGTTAGACTTAATAGCTTAATTTCTTAATGGTGAAAAAAATAAAACTAAATTTTTCTAATCCGCATATTGGTTCAAATCCAAAATACAAAAGAATGAATAAAGAATATGCCGTTGGATTAGACATTGGAGGTACACATATCACCGCAGCGATTATTGATATAGTAGACATGAAAGTGATCGATTTTTCATTGCACAAAGAATCTTTTGATTCGAATTTGCCTGTGGCAGAAGTAATGACCATTTGGGAAAAAGCAATTCGTACTGCAATAGAAAATTCTAAAGTAGAAAATACCACGGGATTGGCAGTTTGCATGCCGGGGCCTTTTGATTATACGAATGGTGTTTGCTGGATAAAAGGACAATCTAAATACGAACATTTTTACGGTTTAAATGTTCGTGATTTGTTTCAGGATAAACTGAATCTTTCAAATGATTTTCCGATACTTTTTGAAAACGATGCTGTTTGTTTTGGTAAAGGAGAAGTATTTAAAGATGCTGAAAACCTTTCTAAAAAAGTAATGGCAATCACTTTGGGTACCGGACTTGGAGCTTGTTTTATAGACAAAGGCGAATCGATTAGCACTGGCGATTTAGTACCAAAAGAAGGCGAAATATACGATCTGCCTTATCAAGATGGAATCGCTGAAGATTATGTTTCCGCACGTGGACTTATAGCGGGTTATTTCGCTTTAAGCGGAAAAAAAATAAACAACGGATTGGAGCTTTTTAATTTGGCTAAAGCCGAAGATAAAGTAGCGATAGAAGTGTTTGAAAAAATGGGAGAAGATTTAGCAGCGATTGTTATTCCGTGGTTAGAGAAATTCTCCGCAGATGGTTTTATTATTGGAGGGAAAATAGCAAATGCAAGCGAATATTTCTTACCGGTTTTCAATAAAAAATTAAAAGAAGCAGGAAGTGAAGTTAGCGTTTCTGTTTCTACAGATAATGAAATAGCAGCTTTATTAGGCGCAACAAGTTTGCTTTATACAGCATAGTTTTGATTATATTAGATGCCACAGATCAAAAAGATTAACAACACAGATTAGAGCATCCTTTTGAATCCTCTAATCTGTGACAAAAAAAATGATCAGTGGTTCATAAAACATTAGATATGACAAATTCAAATCGCAGAAATTTTATAAAAACGGCAGCTATAGCTTCAGTTGCTGTAGCCTTGCAATCTTTCAATTCAAATACTGAAGAAGAAGAAAAAAACATAGTTTCTAAAAAAGGAAAAAAGCCAATTGTACTTTCTACCTGGAGATTTGGAATTCAGGCCAATGAAGCAGCCTGGGAAGTTTTAAAGAATAAAGGAACCGCTTTAGATGCTGTCGAAGCCGGGGTTAAAATTCCGGAGGCCGATCCTAAAGAAAGAAGTGTGGGGTACGGCGGACGTCCGGACAGAGATGGTCGCGTAACGTTAGATGCCTGTATTATGGATGAAAATGCCAATATAGGATCAGTTGCTGCTTTAGAATATATCAAACACCCCATATCGGTTGCGAGAGCAGTCATGGAAAAAACACCTCATGTGATGCTGGTGGGTGATGGAGCCTTGCAATTTGCAGTAGCACAAGGTTTCAAAAAAGAAAACCTGCTGACAGAGGAATCTGAGAAAGAATGGAAAGAGTGGTTAAAAGACAGTAAATACAAACCCATCGCGAATATTGAAAATCACGATACCATTGGAATGATCGCTTTGGATGCCAACGGAAATCTTTCAGGAGCCTGCACGACAAGCGGAATGGCATTTAAAATGCACGGACGTGTTGGAGATTCTCCAATTATTGGAGCTGGTTTATATGTCGACAATGAAATAGGAGCCGCAACAGCTACTGGACACGGCGAAGAAGTCATAAGAATTTCGGGCTGTCATCTTGTGGTTGAATTAATGCGACAAGGTAAATCGCCTCAAAAAGCCTGCGAAGAAGCCGTTGCACGAATTGTGAAATTAACAAAGAACAGAAACAAAGACTTAAAAGACATTCAGGTAGGTTTTATCGCCCTGAACAAAGCCGGAGAATATGGTTCCTATTGCATTCAGGGAGGTTTTAACTATGCCGTTTATGACGACACCGGAAATCGTTTAATCGATGCCGATTTTTTTCTGAAGTAGGAAGAAGTTGATTCTTTTTAGTAATTAATTTCGTGAGATCGCAGCGTATTAAAATAGTACTTCTTTGTGATTTTTATGAATCAGGTTCAAAAGTTGTGGAGTGAAAAAAAAGTATTCTCTTTATCGTAAAGCACTTTAGGAATGAAAGTGGCAGCCTTTTGCAATCTTTAAAGGTTTTACATTTTCCTGTAATTACTTAATTGTAAAAAATAATTTACAGCTTACCCCATAAGTGATAAGTGTTTGAGATCTGTTGCTCTGAAAGAGTCTTCGCAATAGTATGGTGTGAAGCACCATCAATAATGATGATTGTTTAAGCCCTGTAAGGGCGAAAGCATAACCCAAAAAGCACCTATCTTATTTTATGATATTTCCGAAAGTAAGTAATTCTTAATTAAGATCTTATACTTTGTTTATAGCTGCTCATGCCCCTTCAGGGCAATATGATTCATTATATTAATTTATAGTGCGTTGCACTATTTTTATGCTTTTGGGCTTTCAGCCCTTTTTAAACATTTCAAATCTTTATACCGGAAGGTAACGCTTATTATAAAATCAGCTGTATTAAAATGATCTCTTAAATGAAGAGCTGAAATCATTAATAAAAGGAATAATTTCTATCAGCATCACAACATTTTGTATTGATCCATTTTTATTAGAAAATAGACACAAGCTATGTACAAAAAAAAGCTTCGGATTTTTCCGAAGCTTTTGATTTTTATAATCTTAACGTGCGTTTAATAATGACTTGAATAAGAAAGAAATCGGTGTAAATCCGCGTTTTCGCTTTAGCGAATCCGTCTTATCCGCGTACATTATTTGCAGCCCTCTTGGAGTAACCCATATTAATTTAGAACCTATTCCTCCATTGCAGTTTCAAATTCCATGTGATCGATGGTTTCTGCTGCTGCTTGTGCGGGTTTAGATGCTTTTAGGGCATTGAATCTTTCTAATCGTTCTGATTCACCTTCTTCACCACTGAAATAAGGGAAAACATCCATAATAGGAGATTCAGAGACTGCCGGGATAGAATATTCTCCCATCGTACTTTGCATTACATGCAGCGTGTTGTCATAAGCTTCTCTTACATCATTTGCCTGAACCAGCATGTACATGTTTGATTTTCTTTCTTTACCGCTTTCTTCATCATAAGCCAATAGAGATACTTTGGATTTAAACCAACGGTCTGTATTTTCAAAAGGGTGAATTTCGGCGTAATTGGCCACTTTTATATTGGTGATTTTGAATTCCTCACTAATAAAAGCCGACATCTCTTCATTAATTCTTCTCTCAGCTTCTGTATAAGACAGAGCATCTACCAAATAAGGTTCTGTTAAAACCTTTTGTCCTCCGGTTTCGTCAGTCTTTCTATATTTTACTTTGCATTCGTACCAAGTTGCGCTCATCTTTGTTATTTTTTAAGGATGCCAAAGATAGATTTTACAGGAAAAAAAACTCGGAATTTACGAAATAGATATTCACAATTTCAAGACTTTTTCGGTAAGCTTTTGATTTTTAGGAATTAACATTTAAAAGGTTGAATTTATTCGAATCGTTGCTTTTACCAAAGCTAATCCTTCAATATTTTTAAGAAGCACCTCCTTTGATTGATACTGGGCGTTTTCACTTACTAATTCGATCCTATCGTCGCCTTTGTCTGATTTTTGAATTCGTCTGATAAGCAGAAATTCTTCAAGATCATCTGTTATGATGGCGGTCAGATATAATTCTCCCCAGATAATATGTTCGGCCTTGTTGCTCATCTTTTTATAGATAATAAGATCTCCACTCTTTAAAATCGGATACATACTATCTCCACTAACATAGACAGCACCATCGCATTTAGGTAAATTGGGAACCGAAACGTAATCTACAGGTTTTTCGGCGTTTTCTTTAAACAAAGAAACGGTGCCTGCAGCAGTCTCAACATCGTATACAGGTATAAATTGTTTTTTAACTGTTTTTACGGTGGTAACTTCGTAAACAGAAGTAGGTTCTTCAATCTGACTCATTTTTATACCCCATTCATATTCAAAAAAAGCAGTATTTTCAAGCATATGACCTTTTCCCGTGAGGAGCCATTCCGGGCTAATTTCAGGATAGATTCGGAGTATCTGCTCTATTTTTGAGGCACCAACATCTTTAACCTTATCTAAAAAACCATTGGAAAGTCCTGTTTCAATATAAAATTTTCTTCTATTAATTCCTTTATAATCAATTATTTGTAAGATTCTATTTATAATCATTGTAATTATTTTTAGATTATTTGATCTTTTTATGGATTTGTATAGAATATAATCTATATATTTGTAAGTAAAAAGACACAAAAACGCGATTTTAGCAAACGTACGAAAAAAAACATAAAATACATTAATAAAGCGTAAGATCGTTAAAATTTCAGAAAGAAAATAGAGCTTGGTATTGTCGAAGGTTCTTTAAGTTATGAAGTGATAGTCAGGAAAAGAGAGATGAGGTTTAACATAAAAAGAAGAAAACATGAATTATACGCCCAGAATAGACCAAAACAATCCAGATCGGGAACGATTAGAAAGAGCTATTACAAATTTGCTTCCGTATGTTGAAACAGAAGCCGTTTACCTATCTTGTAATCGAAGTAATAAAGTAATAGTGCTCACTTTTATTTTGAAAGAAGAGCGTGATCAGGATGGAGAGGCTTTGGATGATACAATATTGGATAAGATCATAATGATATATCCCGATTTTATTTTTAAGTTTATTAGTTCGGATAATGCCAGGCTTGGATTTAGAAAAGGTAAGCCTTACTTTATTCGACATTGTACTCTTAAAGAGTTAGTATACTTCAAACCTGGGGCTGAAGTTTTTTACCCTCAAAAAAACACGTCGAAAAAGCTGATAAGGAGAGCTAAGAAAAGATTTTCTCTTGATATGGAAGCGGCTGTGGTGTCTCTTAGAAATGTTTCGGTTTACACCAGAAACAATAATAGTGTTGCGACTGCCTTTGCCTTGTATCAAACCTTGAGATACATCTACATTTGTGCTTCAGAATTTTTCACGCCTGTTTTTATTACTTCTACCTGCTTGTTTGTTCATTATGATTATATAATCGATTTTGCACCTTCTCTAAAGAAAATACTCAATAAAGATGTTGAAATGGATAAAGAGATACTTGAAATGCTCAATAATGCCTATTTCTGTGTGGTGGAGAATAGGAACATAGATGATATTAATCCCGAGTTGCTTGCCAGAGCAAAAACAAAAGTAGAACTGTTACAAAAGGAAATTAATAAGCTATTTCTGGATTATAAAGCGTTGTGCAGTGAGAAGATGCAGAAATTGAGCTATCAAAAATGTATTGGAAGACATATTTTCAACGAAAAGATTCCATCCAATTACTTTATCGAAGAGGCTTTGGAGAATATTGGAGCTGTAATGGCAGTGGATTTTGTTATAAGATGTATATATTGTTTTGGTTATACAATACGCCATAACCAAGACTATGGGGCTAAGAATTATTCAGATAAACTTCCCCGTTATCACTTTTATTTATTGGTAGTGGATCTGGAGGAATCGGAAGATGATTTACTATTAATGAAAAATTTGATTCATGAAAAATTTGGAGCCGATTATAAAGTAACAATTTTGAATCATTGTCCAAAAATGATTCGTACCAGAAAAATAGATAAAAAGTATTTTTTTGATCATATCCTAACAAACGGACTTCTGACTTACAATAACCCAGGATATCTTCCTTATCCCAAAAAGTGTATTGCGAAATGGGATTCTGATGATAAAGAAAGATATGAGAAACACAAAGTTTCAGTGGCACGACAATTTTTTGAAGATGCGCAGGATTCTCTTAGTTATGATGCTACTATCATTAAAAGAGTACTTTTCAAGAAAGTCATAGAGCAAATTTGCTCAGGGCTCATCTATTTGTATTTGGGATATCTCTCAGATAAATTACCGATGCGTAGTTTATTCTCTTTATTAAGATATATTGAGGACGTCGAACTTCCTTTTGATTGCAACAATGAAAAAGAAAAAATGATTTTTCAATACCTTTCTGAAGCAGTTGTAGTGTCCCTAACCAAGGCAAGACGCGATGCTAATCAGGAATATGACAAACTTATTGAGTATAAGTGCATCTTGTTTTTGAAGCATGCAAATGATTTGGCGGAGAAAGCAGCCGGAAAATTAGATTATAAAAAGACACGGTTTTTTAGTTAATTCCCGGACTCTGTAATGAGTTCTATTAAAAATTGCACAAAGGCTTTTGACTTGGTGCAATTTTTTTATTTTCTACAGCTGGCTTTTTGTGAATATCTTCCGCTTTTTTACCTAATGAAGGTACAGAGGTTTGCCCTTTTAGAATTATATGCTCCTTAGAATCTGACTTAGATTATCCCGGCCTTATACTATCTTATCTGATGTTGTTTCTGTGGTACTTCTTTTATGAAAATAATTGAATTGCGGTCTTTTTATTTGTTTTATTTGCGCCAAATTTTACCTTTTTAGGGTAGAATTTGACTTATGGATCATTGCGCGTTTTTTGGACGCATTACTTGGAAGGGTGATTTACTGTAATTAACAGGCTGTATTGTAGCGGTATTTTAAAGAGATATTGTCGATACGATGTTATTGTTTAATAGTATTTAAAGACTGTCGATTTGATAGTATAGTTAATCTCAGAATGAAAAAAATAATTACACTAACATTAATCATTAATTCATTTTTTGTTTTTTCTCAGGAAGTGGTTAAAAATGAGTGGAGTGATTCTTCAAAAGTAGAAGTTCTCAAAGAGATCAAAATCACTAAAAATAAGAGAAAAGCAGGAGTTTATAAACTTCACTTACCCAAAGAAATTTTAAAAAATGAAAGTATGGGTAAGACTTTGCGGAGAGTTGAGAACATTACTTTAGATAACAATAAAACCGTTTACTTTAAAGGGAAAAGAATCAAGAATTACATTTATAATGATAAAGTCATAACTCAGGAAGAATTTTTCAAACTATTGTCTGAGAATATCGTTTCTTTTCAGATTGTTGAGAATTATTTTAATTTGTCAACTGGTGAGACTGAACTCGTTATAAAAGTAATGGACAATAATGGTAATGTAGATAACATAAAAGGTTCTGTTGACGGAACGCTTGGTTTTTTGCAGGAGTTTAATTTTTTAGGTTCGAGTTTATTTTACAAAAAGAATAAATTTTCGACAGTTCTGAATATTTCAGGGCTCAAGAATGTTTCGGATAACAGCTCGGAGGAAACTTATAATGAGAGCACTTTAAAGTATGCGAACCACAGAGTTTTGTATCAGTCTAATTTCTCAATGCTTAACATTTATGAAATCGATAAGTCAAGTAGTATTTCATTACGGAATAAATATTCAGTAGTAGATGAAAACAGGATCAGTTTTTTTTCCGATTTACCAGAAGCAGCTTATTTTTTTCTTGTCCGCGATTATAATACCAATGTGAGGTACGAGAAGCGAACAGTAAATGATTTAGAGTATAAACTCAATTTAGACTTTGTAAACAGCAATAATAAAATTGAAAATAGGTTTAATAAATCGAATCAAAAATTTGCCGAATGGACGTTGAGTTCCTCTGTCTCAAAATCAATTAATAAATTATATGTTCAATCGGCATTAGTACTAACGTATCGCAATTATGTTTTTGATAATATAACAGATAGAAGTAAGGTCAGGCAGAATATTGTTACTCCTTTTGTCAGTTTTAGTTACGATCTAAATTCTAATAATTCGTTAGCATTTGGAAACAGATTTCAGTTTTCTGAGGATAAAGTCAATAATGATGTTGTTTTTTACCATAATTTTTATCTGCCAAATTTTACTTATTTCTCGAAAATTGACTCCATATTAGATGTAGAATTCAATTATAAAAGATACGTCGTCAGACCAAGTATCAGATCAATTTCTAATTTCACTTATCAGGATTTTAATAACAATTCAATTGTAAATCCTTCTTATATAGAACCTGAAATCGACAATTCTTTTTCTCTTGATTTGGTGAAGAACATAAAGAAAGTCGATTTAACCTTAAACTTCGGTTATTTAAAATCATCCAATAATATTTCTGTTGTCAATACACTAGATGTATACAAAATGGTTTCTGAAAATGTAAATCTGGATTCTTATAATAGCCGATCAGTGGGTACTTCTGTTTCGTTTAAATTTTATAAAGAATCCAGATTCAACTTAAATTATAGTTATACAAAGTTAAAAATGAAAAAGGTAAATGAAACTCATAAAGGAGTTGTGAATTATCTGGATTTATCTGTTAGCGGCAATATAGATAAAAGCACTATGTATTCGATTAACTCTTATTATATCGACAGGTTTTACGATTTTAATTTATATCGTTCGGTGAAACCGGATCTTTCGTTAAGTGTATCACGTAATTTACTCAAAGACAGACTGAATATTAGCCTGGAATATAGGGACATATTGAATACTGATGCGAACAGAATGTTGCGATTTAGAGATAGTGGTAATGAATATGTGTTAAATAATACCAATACATCTAATATGATCTTAATAAATGCATCCTATAATTTCGGAAAAACATTTAAAGAAAATCGAAAATACATTCGGAATATTAGTTCGGATATGAAGTTGTAAATTCGGGTACCATTCGATAGCTTTTGGAATTTTAGGACGAGACATTTATAACAAAAAAAGCTTCAGATTTCTCTGAAGCTTTGTCTTTATAAGAGGGTGTCTTAAAAATTTGTATTTACTTTTTTAGAACGATCTGCCACATAGGAGATAAGCCAGGTTATTGGCCCTTCTTTTACAAAGTATATTTTTTTCTTCTCTAAATTAGGAATACTTTCTACGCAAGCTGATAGTATGTTATTTGCTGAAATAAGATATTTCTGGTCGTATATGTTTAATACTCTTGCTGCCTCTTTATTGGTTTTAGAAAGATTGTTAAACTTGTTGAAATTATTTTTCAGGACCGCATCGTAATCGATAATATCTTCAAGGGTTATAGGTAAGAAATGATCTTTGATGTTTTCATTATAGTACAATGTTGTAAAAGCCCAAACAGCTCCTCCAGACAAATAGATCTTTTCTTTTTTTAGTAAAAGAGGATTTGCATCGAGCATTTCTTTGATCTTCTTACGTACCACCGGGTTAAAATCAAAAGATTTTTCCTGATATACTGACATATCACCCGCCTGGCTTTGGTTTGCAACCGTTTTTTTTACAGCATCGGTAAGCGACATAGTACCAAAGTCAAGTTCTAAAGGCATAAACTCTAATTTACCATCCTGAAGTTCGTCAATATATCCACCTTTAGTACTGGCAGCACCAATATCAAGAAGCAAAGCGTTAGCATAATCAACTGGTGGAATAGAACCTTTAACTAGTATTTTAGCTTCTTCGTCAACATTAATAACATCAAGTTGTTTGTTGGTTAGGGTACTGATTTTGTTTTTTAAAACATCAAGGTTACGGGCAGATCCAAAAACAGAAGAAGCTACTAAAAAGATATTTTCTTCGGGAATTTTAAATTGAGATCTGATTTTCGTCAATTGAGTAAAAACGATAAGACCGGCTTTGCTGATATCTTCCTGAGTAAGTTCGCCATTTGCAGTAATATGTTTGGCAAAACTAAGACCTTCATCATTCGAATAGTAGGCAATTTTATAGTCTGCTTTTTTGATATTGTTTACTTCAAGAACAGTAACCTTTATTGTTCGGCGTCCGATCTCAATTCCGGCATAAAGATTTTTTTGAGCAAATGAACTTATGGAAAAAAATAAACTGAAAAGTATAAAAACTAGAACTTTGGGGGTGTTTTTTTTAAGCATTGGATTTAATTGTAATGTAATTTTTTTGATAAAAACTGTAGGTTGTTGTTGTTGTTGTTGTTGTTGTTGTTGTTGTTGTTGTTGTTGTTGTTGTTGTTGTTGTTGTTGTTTGAAATTTAAAAGGTTAAGTAAGAAATAATGTTTTTTTAATGTAAATAATTTAAAACTGCAGAAGTGGATTTTTTAAAAGTAATTCAGATTTGGTCGCGATAGCTTTAAAAAGCAAAAAAGGGTTTCATAATTATTAACATGTAAATGACTAGATTAAAGAGCAATCGCCTATTAATACGAATAAAAAACTGCTAAATATTCAGGGTGCAAATTTATAAAAACAATTACGAATACAAACCCGGTTATTAAGAAAACATATTATTTAATTGTTAAGGCAATCCTGCAAAGTTAGTAGCATACAGTCGAGTATTTCTAAAGTATTGAAAAAGAGGAATAACAGGAAGTGATCTGGTAGAAGTATAGCTATGATATTTATGGAATCTCTTAAAATTATCCTGTTTTCAGCATAGTCCGCGGCAGGAAAAGTAAGGGGTATTGTGCTCCTATTGGTTGAAATTGTAAGGAATATTTGATGTGGTATTTACAAGAAATGTTGATTTTACTTCATCTTAACTTTTACTCTAGATCCCAATGACCTCAAGTATATTGGTTCAGTTTTTCTAAAAAAAAAGACTGCCAGGGATTTGGCAGTCTTTAATATATAGCAACTATAACTTTATAAGATTATTTTTTAGTCACTTTCATGACAGAGGACTGATCAGGGGAAACGATTTTTATAAAATAAGTGCCTTGAGCCAATTGTGACAGATCAACCTTGGTTTGTACAGAGTGAACCGACTGTCTAATGAGTTGTTGGCCAGCAAGATTCAATACAATAACTTCTGTCATTTCGTGAGGCATCTCAATGTTTATCATTTCAGAAGTTGGATTTGGGTAAGCCAATCCCAAGCTTCTGCTTTTCTCAAAAGCAGGATCAGACAAAGTACCTGCATAATATGCTGTATTATCTATTGTCCAGTTACTGCCAGTGGGAGCAGTATTTTTATCGGCTTGAATAGCCGTAAGATTAGGATTTTTTGTGGCATCAAAAGTCCTTAAATTACTATTGTTTTTATTTTCAATATTCAAAGCCGTCAATTGATTGTTAGAGCAATCCAGATAAGTTAAGTCCTTATTTTTAGTTGCATCCAAAGAGGTCAATTGATTGAATGAACAATCTAAATAGGTCAAAGCAATATTTTTGGTTATGTCTAAAGTGAAAGCATTGGCTAAGACAGCATTTTTAGTACTGTTTTTTGTACCTCCTAATTTATTATGCGAACTATCCAAATAAGTCAAAGCTGTATTTTGGCTTACATCCAAAACGGTTAGCTGATTATAAGAGCAGTTTAAATAAGTCAAAGCGATATTTTTACTGACATCCAAAGCGGTCAATTGATTTCCGTAACAGTTTAACTTAGCCAATGTCTTGTTTTTTGTCAGATCCAAAACAGTCAATTGATTTCGATGACTATACAAAGTGTCCAAAACGATATTTTGTGTTACATCCAAATCGGTCAGTGCGTTATCGGAACAATCTAACGTACGTAATGCCTTAAAATCCTGTATTCCTTTTAAATTCCTAATTTTTCCGTATGAAACGTTCAAGCGGGTTAGATTTTCAATCTTAGAAGTCAGTATTTTTCCGTCTATCTTGCCAGAGTCTATTCCCTGATTAATCAACGCTTGTTCAAAGTTAGTATCGGGAATAGCGGTGTATCGGAGTACATTACAAGCGATCGTACTATAATTTGCCGTAACATCTTTTACCCAACCCGTATTTGGAGCTGTGACATTATCGGCTTGAATACAGGTCAGTTCCGGATTCGAGGTAGAATTAAAAGTGGTTATCGTGCTGTTATTTCCATTTTTAACATTCAAATCCAGTAATTTATTAGAAAAGCAATACAATTGGGTTAAATGCGTGTTCTTACTTACATCCAAAGCGATCAATTGATTGTTGGCACAATGAAAACTAAGCAAAAGAGGGTTTTTAGTTACATCCAATGTGCTTAGCTGATTTTGAAAACAATCCAAAGATTCTAAAGCTGCATTTTTAGTTACCTCTAAATCTGTCAATTTATTACTGCCGCAAAACAGTGCTTTTAGAGCTGTGTTGTTGGTTACATTTAAGGAATTCAATTGATTATAGGAGCAATTTAATGAAGTCAAACCTGTATTTGGGGTTAGCTCTAAAACACTCAATTTATTATTATTGCAATTCAAATCGATCAAAGTTGTACTCTTTGTTAAAGTTAAAGTGGCCAGTTGATTAGAATAGCAATATAGCTTAGTCAGGGTATTATTTTGAGTAACATCCAAAGCGGTCAATTTGTTTGAACTGCAATCTAAATAAGTTAAAGCAGTATTTTTGCTTACATCCAGAGCAAGTAATTGATTTGAAAGACAACGTAAATCGGTCAATGCTGTATTTTGCGTAACATCCAAAGCTGCCAGTTTATTAGCGGTACAATCTAACTTAGTCAACCCTGTATTTTTGGTTACATTTAAAGAAGTCAATTGATTACCAATGCTCTCCAACTCAACTAAAGCGGTATTCAGTGTTAGATTCAAAGTGGTCAATTGATTATAACTGAAATACAAGCCTGTCAAAGCAGTATTTTTAGTAATATCTAAAGTAGTCAGTTGATTTCTGGTACAATTTAATAAAGTCAAAGCAGTGTTTTTGGTAACATCTAAACTTGTCAATTGATTGTAATTGCAATATAAAGTCTGCAAAGCCACAAAATCCTGTATCCCTGTTAAATTTGAGATATTCTTATTTGAGACATTCAGGTTGGTTACGTTGGCAATATTGGCAGTCGGTATTTTTCCGTCAATGCTACCCGAGTCGTAGCCTAAACTAATCAAAGCCAGCTCAAAATTGGGATCCGGAATGTTGGTGTAAGTTTGTACAAAACAAGCTGTAATGCTATAGTTTGCTTTAGTATCTTTTTTCCATCCAGAATTTGGAGCCGTGGTATTATCAGCCTGAATACAGGTAAGTTTGGGATTCTGTGTAACATCAAAATCGGTTATTTTACTATTATTTCCGTTTTTAATATTCAAAGTAGTCAATTGGTTCGAATAGCTTTTCAACTTATTCAGGGCAGTGTTTTTGCTTAAATCCAAAGTGGTTAATTGGTTTGAATAACAAGTCAAATCAGTCAAAGCAATATTTTTGGTTACATCCAAAGTGGTCATTTGATTGCTATTACACCACAAAGTAGTTAAAGCGGTATTTTTGCTTAGGTCTAAAGTGGTAAACTGATTTGAATAACATTGTAATACGGTCAAGGCGGTATTATTATTTAGATTTAAAGTGTTCAGTTGATTGTCAAAACAATAGAGGACACTTAGAGCAGTATTTTTGCTAATATCTAAAGTGGTCAATTTATTGCTGCTGCAATACAGGGTAGTCAAAGCTGTATTTTTACTTACATCCAAAGTGGTTAATTTATTTGCATAGGACTGTAATGTGGTTAAAGCTGTATTTTGGGTTACATCCAAAGTAGACAACGGATTTGATCCGCAAATCAATTCTGTCAGAGCTATATTTTGGCTTACATCCAAAGCAGTCAGTTTATTTAACCAACATACCAATTGAGTCAAAGAGAGATTTTTACTCACATCCAGAGCAGCCAATTCATTAGTATTGCAAATCAAAGTAGTCAACGCAGTATTTTTGGTTACATCCAAAGCTGTCAATACATTTCCTCGGCAATTCAAACTAGTCAGAGCCGAATTTTGGGTTACATTCAAGGTGGATAATAAATTTGAGGAGCAATCTAAAGTTCTCAAAGCTATAAAGTCCTGTATCCCTGTTAAGTTTGCAATGCCCTTATTGGAGACATTCAAATTGGTTACACGAATAATATTATCAGTAAGCACCTTTCCGTCTGTGCTGCCGGAATCGTATCCCATAGCAATAAGTTCTCTCTCAAATTTTACATCTGGGATTGCCGTGTAACAGGCAGTTGTACTATAGTTTGCAATGTTGTCTTTGGTCCAGCCAGAGTTTGGAGGATTTATACCGTCGGACTGGATGCACTTAAGATTAGAATTGCTTCTGGCATCAAAAAATGATATATTGGTGTTGTTTCCGTTTTTAATATTTAAAGTCGCCAGTTGATTGTTGTTGCAAGTCACAGCTGTTAAAGTTGTGTTTTTGCTAAGATTCAAAGCGATTAGCTTGTTGGAACTGCAATTCAAAATTTTTAATGCTGCAAAATCCTGTATCCCTGTTAAATCTGCGATATTTTTATCGGATATCTCTAAATTGGTTACGCCGGCAATATTGGAAGTAAGTACTTGTTTATCTAAAGGGGCAGAATCATAACCAAGATCAATTAAGGCTTGTTCAAAATTAGGATCGGGAATTGATGTATATCCGGTTGCGGCACAAAAAGTACTATAATTTGCAGCAGCATCTTTGAGCCAGGATGAATTTGGAGGAGTTAGGTTATCAGCCTGGATACAGGAGAGGGTAGGATTATCTGTAGCATCAAAACTCATTATATTGCTGTTGTATCCGTTTTTAACATTTAAGGATACTAACTTATTGGAATAACAATAAAAGGATGATAAAGCAGTATTTTGACTTACGTCCAGAGTGGTCAATAAATTAGAAAAGCAATTCAAATAAGACAGTGAAGTATTTTTACTTACATCTAAAACGGTTAATTTATTCTCTCTGCATTGTAAAAAATTCAAGGCTGTATTTTTACTTACATCCAAAGAAGTCAATTGATTTAAGTAACAATTTAATGTAGTTAATGCGGTATTTTTGCTGACATCCAAAGAGGTCAATTGATTTAATTCACAATAGAGTATTTCTAAAGCTGTATTTTTGCTCACATCCAAAGAGGTAAATGAATTTCCGCCACATTGTAAATTGGTTAAAGCAGTATTTTGAGATAAATCCGGGGCCTGATCAAACTTATTTACAATGCAATACAATCTGTTTAAAGCTTTGTTTTTGGTTAGATCCAAGGTCGACAATTGATTGTTACCGCAATCGAAATCCGTCAAAGCCAGATTTTGGGTTACATCCAAAGAGGTAAATGCATTTTTAGCGGCAAACAGAATAGTCAAAGCCCGATTTTTGGTAAGATCTAAATTGGTTAACAGATTTTTAGTGCAATCTAAATCGGTCAAAGCAGTATTTTTAGTGACATCTAAAGTGGTCAATTGGTTATAAGAACACTTCAAATTAGTCAAAGCTGTATTTTGTGTTACATCCAAAACCGTTAATTGATTTGAGCCACAATCCAAATTAATCAAAGCGGTATTTTTGCTGACATCCAAAGTGGTCAATTTATTGCCTCCGCAACTCAAAGTTTTTAAAGCTGTAAAATTTTGTATCCCGGTTAAATTTGAAATATTATCACTGGTAAGATACAAAGCCGTTATATTGGCAATTTTGGAAGTAAGTACTTTTCCGTCTATAGCACCAGAATCGATACCTTGATTAATCAAGGCTTGCTCAAATTTAGCATCAGGAATAGCCGTGTACTGTGCATTGGCTGTAAGACATAAAAAAAATAACATTGCAAAGAATGTTGTAAAGAGTTTGTTGTTTCTCATTTAATTATGGTTAATTTTATGTGTTGCAAGATATTGTATTCTCTTATAAATTACAACAAAATGCCTATAGGCTTTAGTAAGATATTTTATATATTCGCTGTTAACGCTAATCGATTTTATTGGGCAAAATTGTGATGCATTCAGGAGAACGTCCCGGGGAGCGAGGTTTAATAAATAAATGAAGAGATGAAACAGAATATTTACGATGATACAGATTTTTTTGAAAACTATGGTAAAATGGCGCGTTCGATTGATGGTTTGAATTCGGCAGGAGAGTGGCATGTTTTAAAAAAGATGCTGCCTGATTTTCAAGGGAAAAATGTTCTTGATCTGGGTTGCGGTTATGGATGGCATTGTATTTACGCAAAAGAAAAAGGTGCAGAGAGTGTCATTGGAATTGATTTGTCAAAAAAAATGATTGATAAAGCAAAGGAAAAATCAAAAGGATTATCAATAGAATATTATCAAATGCCAATAGAAGATATTGAATTTGAAAAGGAGCAGTTTGATGTTATTTTTAGTTCACTTACCTTTCATTATATACAAGATCTAAAAGCTCTTTTTCGTAAAATCAATAAGTATCTAAAGAAGGGCGGAAGTTTTGTTTTTTCTATGGAACATCCTGTTTTTACAGCAAAAAGTGAGCAAGATTGGTTTAAAGAAGAAAATGGAAACCGACTACATTGGCCCGTTGACAATTATCAGTACGAAGGAGCAAGAGAAACCTCTTTTTTAGGCCATAAAGTAGTAAAATACCATCGAACAGTAGCAAGTATTCTAAATATTGTAATTGATTCAGGTTTTAGTATTACACAAATATCGGAACCAAAACCGTCGGAGGAAATTATTGAAAAATATCCGGAAATGAAAGACGAGTTAAGAAGGCCAATTTTTATTATGGTTGCTGCGGATAAGTCATAAATCAATGAATTTTGGAATGCAAATAGTACACAGATTATACGGATTCGCTAGGCGAAAACGCTGATAAAAACGGATTTTAAATGTTTTTCCTTTTTCATAGCTTCTGATTTTGAATCTAAATGATTTGCCAAATCCGAAGAATGGGCTTAATTTAGTTCCAGACTCAGCAGTAGTCCCCGAAAATTGACGACAAGTTTTAAAAAATGAGAACACGAATTTTAATAATATTATTTCTGACTTTTTTGATTTCAAGTAAATCAGTTGCTTGCGATTGTAAAATCCCTAAAAGTTTAAAAGAAATTCAAAATAGAGAGTTTACGAATTCAGAGTATATTTTCGTCGGAGAAGTTTTAAAAATTGATGCTAAAAAACATACTTTTGAAATTAAAGTTATTGAATCTTTTAAGGGAGTAAAAAACGGAAAAGTGTACAGCGGAATATATGGAGAATCATGTGGGCCTGTAATTGATGAAGTTGGAAAATGGCTGATTTACGCAAAGTCTTCCACAGGTAATGTGATTAAAATAAATATTTGTGGGTTAACGAGAAGTTTTAAGAATCCGGAACATAATATTTCTGCAACAAAACTGCCAAAACCACCGTCTCCGAATGCGTCAAAATCTCAAATTAAAAAGGGAACTGTTAATAGGAAATTAAGATCAAAGTCTGATTTAGAAAACGAAATAACTAATCTGAGAATAAGAAGTAAATAAAAGCCTGTTGCCAACAACTACTACAGCGAATTTGGATAATAACGTTGATTGAAAGTTGGTTTTGTATTTAGGATGATTTTGTAAGTCTGAATAACGGGCATAATTTAGTCTTAAATCTGCTTTAGCTCCATAATATTATGATGAATTACTATAATTAACAATAACTAACAGCTTATCATTATGTTTTTTAGGTAGTAATTCTAACAAGAACATCGGAATTAAAAACTGAATTCCGTATATTGTTCTGCTAAAATCAAATATGCCAGTCATATACATTTTAAAATACCTGCTTTCAAACGTTTTTCAGTTCATTTTAATAGAAATAATTTAGATTATGAAAAAATCACTAATGCTCTTCATTGCATTCTTAGCTTTAACAGCGTGCTCCAAACATCAAAAGGAAAAAAACATTGCTATCACTGGAATAGATTCCACATTGCGGCCTGGAGATGACTTTTTTAGATATGTAAATGGTAAATGGTATGATTCGGTATCAATACCAAAATCTCAAGCCGGAGTTGGTGTTTATATGTTTATGAATTACCCGCAACGAATGCGTCTGCAAGGAATATTGGACAGTATTTCGCAAAGTAAGAATTCAGCAGGAAGTATAGCACAAAAGGTAGGCGACTTTTATGCATCAGGTATGGACACTGTAACTATTGACAAACGCGGTTATACACCTATCAAACCTCTATTGGCCAAAATTGAAGCAATTAGCGATTTACCGTCTTTAATGAACTTTGTAGTTAATGAAGTAAAAGTGGGCAATTCTTCTATTATAGCTTTTGGAGTGTCAACCGATGATAAAAACAGCAGTATGAACATTGCTCAAATCTATCAAACGGGTATCGGTTTGCCTGACAGGGACTATTATTTCAAATCAGATGCACCAACTGTTGCGATACAGGAATCGTATAAAAAATACCTAACTACATTATTTCAACAAACAGGCAGCAATACCGAAGAGGCTAAAAAGAATGCTAATTTGGTGTACGATATAGACAAACAACTTGCGGTTGCGCATAAAACAAAAGTTGAGCTTCGGGATGTACAGGCCAATTATAATAAAATAGCTGTAACAGATCTTGTAAAAAGACAACCCAACATAGGCTGGACTGCTTTTTTAAATAATTTAGGGGCTAAAACCGATTTTATTAATGTAGGTCAACCTGCCTATTATGATGCCCTTAATAAGCTTTTGAAAACTATCCCTATTGCTAATTGGAAAATTTACCTGAAAGCAAATTCTTTAGAAAGATATGCAGATGATTTAAGTAAACCTTTTGTAGATGCTTCATTTGAATATACCAAAGTGCTTTCTGGTCAGGCTGTTCAAAAATCACGTGGCGAAAAAATGGCTAGTGTTCTTGATGCTTACTTAGGCGACGCATTGGGCGAATTGTATGTTAAGAAATATTTTTCGGAAGATGCTAAAAAACGTATGTTAATCCTCGTGAATAATTTGCAAAAAGCTTATGCCATAAGAATTGATAAATTGGAATGGATGAGCCCTGTTACAAAACAAAAAGCAAAAGAAAAATTGGCCGCCATGACTAAGAAAATAGGATATCCGGACAAATGGAGAGACTATAGCAAGGTACATATTGCCAGGGATGCTTATTTTGAGAATATGGTTTCGGCCGCTACGGTTGACTATCAATTTCAATTGGCAAAATTGGGTAAACCAGTTGATAGATCTGAATGGTATACGACAGTTCCAACTGTTACGGCATATAACAATCCTACTGCAAATGAAATTGTTTTTCCTGCAGGTATTTTACAACCTCCGTATTTTGATAATAATGCAGATGATGCACTTAACTATGGAGGTATCGGAATGGTGATTGGTCACGAAATAACCCATACTTTTGACGATCAGGGTGCGCAATATGATAAGGATGGTAACTTAAAAAACTGGTGGACAAAAGAGGATTATGCACAGTTTAAATCAAGAGTACAGCAGGTGATCAATTTGTACAGCACCTATACTGTTTTGGGTGATCTGCATGTTAATGGTGCCATGACAGTTGGCGAAAATACAGCAGATATTGCGGGATTAGCAGTTGCTTATGATGCGTTTAAAATGACCGAACAAGGAAAAGGAAACACAAAAATAGACGGATTTACTCCAGACCAACGTTTCTTTATTTCGTTAGCCAAAATATGGAGAGTAAAAATGAAAGACGAGTTCCTGCGTTTGTGGATCAACAATAACCCACATTCTCCACCAATTTGGCGTGTGAATGGTACTTTGATGAATACGACACCTTTTTACGATGCCTTTAATGTACAACCCGGAGATAAAATGTTTTTACCGAAGAAAGACAGAATAACAATTTGGTAATATCTTCGTTATCAGAAGTATTCCTGTAAAAAGCTGCGCAAATGTTCCTGTGAACTTTGCGCATTTTTTTTGTTTCTTAGAAATTGCAAATTTTATAAAAGTCTCTTGACTTTTTATGTTTTAACTTAAACAAAAAAACTCCAGATTTCTCTGAAGATTTGTCTTAGTAGTGGGTAATATTGAAAAATCTAACGAGTTTATTGATGATTTTCATAGGATTGTTAATATTAGTGATTATATTAAAAAAACAATGGTTACTGTAAGCAGAGTATTTTGGTTTAACAGAATTGAATTTAAAAACGTTAAATCCATAGAAAATCTAGGTAACCCAAGCGGGTGATATAATCTGTTTTGTCAAAATATTTCCCACCACTTCTTCTTTTTCGTCAATTGTTTTACAGTTAATATTCTTGAAGGTTTTGGTTTTAAAAGTTCTGATTCAAACTGTTTTTCAATGGCATTGTTCATATTCCAACCTGATGAATAAGATGGACCGAATAAATATCCTTTCCCTACGTAATTTTTAACGTCATATTCAATTTCTATAGATATTTTACCTATATGCTCGTAAAGGGCTGAAAAATTTTTATAATAAAGGTCAGGCATATACCAAATCACATCTGGTTTATTTTGCCATTGTCCAAAATTACAAAGAAGTACTTCTGCATTTTCAAAATCAACAAGTGAAGGTTTAGTTTTTTTATTTAGTCGTGTAGTAGCTACCAAATTATAAGCTGTTTCTGGATTAGTATCGGTCGCCAAAATAACAGCACCACCATAATTTCCATTTTTCATTTTAAAAGTTAAACAGTCTCCAGTTGAAAATATTGGTGTTTTTAATTTAACTCGCTTTCTTGGTTTTGGTTTTGGTCTGTCAGACCTTATTTTATCTAAAAACTTATCTAAAGCAATTTTCCGTCTTTTAATATCTAGCTCAGTTGCATCAAAATTCGACCAGATTTGTATATCTGTACCTGATGTTACAATCTCTTCAATTGTCGATAGTATTTTTGGTTCAAGTGATTTTGTTTCCCATTGAGCTAAAGCAAGAGCAAACCATAAACTATGCTTTTCTTCTTCAATTTCTAGTATTTCCCAATTGTCTGTAATTATTTTTTTAGAAATATCTTCTGGATGTCCACCTTTGTTATAAAGTTCAAAGAACTCATCATAAATGTCTGCAAATGCATCACTGTCTTTTATCGCTGTTCCCCAAGTTCCCATATTTGTAATGTTTTTCTAAAACGGCTTATAATTTGTATAAATAATGCTTTATAGGGCATGTCCTTCCCCTGCTGGCGCGAGCGTCCCGCTCGTGAACGCAACGAAATGTTAACAAAGAAGGGAAGTTAATAAAAATAAAGCTTCAGATTTCCCCTGAAGCTTTATTTTGATATTTTTTATAAAAATGATTTATTCCGAAACTATTTGTTGACTAATTTTTCAATTCTTGCCATCATTTCATCTTTTTCTTTCAGCATACGCTCAAATAAAGCAATTTTTTCTTCATGAAGTTTTTTTAATTCTTCAACAGAATTGAAGTTGAATGTAGAACTAGGATTTCCAACACAAGCATTATCTCCAAAAGTATTTGAAATAACATTTATTGCTTGTTCTTCATCAAAATTCTGAAAAGCTTCCACTGGAATTTTTAATATTGCAGAGATTTGTTTCAGCAAATGATCTTCAATTACATCTTTCTGTTCTAACATAGAAATTTTCTTCTGATTCCAGTCTTCTCCCAGATCATAAGCCAATGCCTCTTGCTTTATGTTTAGCATTTCTCTGAAGCGTTTTACGTTTCTTCCCTGATGTATTTTCTGTTCCATAATGAATATCAATTTTCTGTAGGCTCAAAGATAAAGTTATCCAGGCTAAAAAGTCTTGGTTTCAAAGATAAAAAAATATCCTGTAAATGTCTTTTTTGTCAGATATTATGCTCAAATTAGAAGGGGATGTCAAGCTTATATCCTTTGCCGCGTACAACAACAATTTTGATGTTCGGATCATTTTCCAGTTTTTTTCTAAGTTTTGATATGAACATATCCAGACTACGGCCTACAATAACGCCTTCATCTTCCCATATTTCTTTTTGAAGTCGGCTTCTCTCTATGGTCTTGTTGGGAGACAATGCAAAAATGAGCAATACACGGGTTTCCGTAACAGTCAGGTCTATTGTTTTTTCATTGATGATAAGCTTACGATCGTTCGCATTGAACAACACTGAACCCAAAGTGAATATATTTGTGTGTTGACTTTCGGGTAAATGTTTTCGAGGTTTAACTGATTTCAAAAAAATAAATCCAACAAATGCCAGAAAGGAAAGTCCCCCGAGAAGATATCCTTTTTTTGCCCTAATAATGCCCGTTGGTTTAAATTTAATATTAATCCTGTAACATGCTTTGGGCTGTTTTCTTCCGATACAGGTTACAATGTCATCTTTCTTATTTTTTGAGATAGCGTATCCATAAGTTACGTTACCATTGTCACAATTAAGAACATTAACAATATAATTACTTGAGTCGGGAGCTTTGTCCAAAAAACGGCTGGTAATATTTATTAGAGAATCTGGTTGAAAAATAAAGTCATTCTCAAAATTGATTTGATATTCATTTTCGGCAATCTTTTTTACAGGAAGCACTCTTGATGTATGGTCACCCGACTGTAAAAGTAGCTCATGTCCAATTTTGCGGAGTAAAACTTCTCTTCTGGAAATATCAAAATCATTACCCTCTCCCATATCAAAGGCCACGCAGATTACAGAGATAGAGAGGAGTATTATTAGTGTAAACAGGTATCTGTTTTTCCCATAAAGAAGTTTTTGGCTATTAAGCATATTGTCAATATTTTATTTACAAAGTTTACATTTTTATTTACAATTCAAATCTATTAAACCGAAAAATGTCAAAGTAATTTTGCCGTATAAATTTTAAATAGAGATATAACTATGTTATTAATTAAACCAAAAAGAACATGAAAAAAATCATTTATGCGCTGATCTTATCACTGGTTGTGGTAAGCGGACTGGTATTTGCAAATCGTGAAAATAAAAGCGAAGCTTCTAAAAAATTAACTCAAAAACCAATCTCTATTGCTGAGAGGCAAATTGCATTGAAGAAATGGAAGACTACCCCAGATGGTATTGTATACAAAAAATGGGAAGAGTCTCCGGCAGGTAAAAAAGTATATGCCAGTGAAGCTAAAATAAGGAAGTCCATTAGTAATTATAGCAAGATGGATGGAATTATAACCTCACTTTCTCTTCCAGCTGGCTCAAAATTAGGTTTTGGGGTAATGGTAAGGATTAAAGGAGATGATTATATAATTAGTTTTGGACCTGAAAACTTTAATGAGGATCAATTTTGGCAATTACATGGTTTAAAAGTTAACGACAGAATAATTATAAAAAGCCATAGTGTATCACATGCTCCCAAGTATTCCTACCCAATAATATCAGGTGACTATGTAGAACGAGATGGTAAGGTAGTTTATAAACGTGTAATTCCTAAAGACGGTTGTTAGTAAATAAATTACGTAAGACATTCAAATGTTTAACGAACTTATGAACGATTTTTGTAAAATTATTTGTGAATAACTTACATTTCTTTTGTCAACCTGCATAATGCTGCTCCGGAAGAGTTCCTCGTGAGAAGCTTCGCAAATGTCTATGTGGATCTTGCGCAGTTTTTTTAAAAGAAGTGGTTCAAAGTGAGAGGCAATTGTACAGTGCTTAAGAGATCACTAGGAAGAGCTGAGAGTAGTTAGAATTTATTCGTTACTATTTATAAAATGATTTAAACAATAAGTAGTAGATTTAGTGAAATATTAATATTTCGAATTTATGAAGACTCAAATTGCGGGTGTTTTATTTTTATTCTTTCTGTTATCATGTAAAGAAGGTAAGCCCATTCTAAATAAAAATAAAGTTGGTTCAGAGAAGGTTATTACGATGAATCAAACTAGTATTACAAAGGATACTTTGGCTGCTAAAATTCGTAAGGATGGAGACAAAGATGCGTATGACGAACTTTTTTATAGTTTGATGGAATCAACAATAGATGAAAGAACAGATAGTATCATGGTATATTCAAAAATAATGGCTGAAAAATACCATTATGAAAGAGCCTATTTCGACTATTTTCAGGCATTATGCAGGAAAGCCAATATAAGTTATGATTATGGGGATTATTCCAGTATTAATCTGACGAAGGCAGATAGTGTTACAAAGAGATTGGGAAAAGAATGGTTGGCTAAAATGGTAACAGATAAACTGCTTACTAAGCAGCAGTATGATTCAATAAAAAAATAGTATTTCCCCCTGCTGGCGCGAGCGTCCCGTTCGTGAACGCAACGAAATGTTAACAAAGAAGGGAAGTTAATAAAAATAAAGCTTCAGGGTAGATCTGAAGCTTTATTTTGATATTTTTTATAAAAATGATTTATTCTGAAACTATTTATTGATTAATTTTTCAATCCTTGCCATCATTTCATCTTTTTCTTTAAGCATGCGCCCTCGTATAATCGATTTTTTCTCCGTGTAGTTTTAAAACCTCTTTTTATAGGGTAGAAAGTTGGACGAAGATTATTGTTCGATGTGCATCTTACTGATTTATGATAAAAAATAAAGCACTTTATCACACAACGCTGCGCCAATTTGGAGAGCTTTGCGTAGTTTGTACAACATATAAAGAAGTTGACAGTAACTTTAAGCAGACATTATGAAAACAAATATATTTATGATCTTTCTCAGCCTTTTGATATTCAGTTCTTGTAGACAAGATAATGTTGACTGGATTTTTGTAAATGGCGGGACTTTTGAACAGGGCAAAAACCAAATCATCATTAGCCCCAAAGGCGACACAATAAAAGGATTTACAAGTCCGCACCGAATGGTTGAACTTGATGATTTTTACATAAGTAAATATGAAATAACTGTTAAACAGTTTCGGGAGTTTTGTGAAAAAACAGGCAGAAAAATGCCTGATGCACCTATTGAAAATGCATACGGAATAAAAGTATATTATAAATGGATAGACGAAAATCCAATGCTGGCAACTTGGGATGAAGCTAATGACTTTGCAAAATGGGCCGGTGGAAGATTACCAACAGAAGCAGAATGGGAATATGCCGCTAAAGGAGGAAAGAAAACTAAAAATCACAAGTATAGTGGTAGTAATAATCCAATCGAGATTGGATGGGTAAAAGAAAATTCAGACAGTACCTTTCATAAAGTTGGACTTCTCAGGCCTAATGAACTGGGAATTTATGATATGACCGGAAATGTTGGTGAATGGGTTTCTGATTGGTACAACCCTGAAAAGGATGGTTTAGTAAGTAAAAAGAACCCGCAAGGGCCAACAGAAGGAGAAGGATCGTATAAAGTTTCGAAAGGTGTTAGTTGGTTTTACGAAACCCAAAGCGTAGATGGAAAACCATTAGAATATGGAATTCATATGCCAGAAGTTAGATACCAATCTCCAAAAGGTACACGAAATGACGGATTTGGATTTAGAATCGCGAAAAGTAAATAAAAAACTATTCGCAAAAGACTAAAATTGATTTGGGTAATAGGGTTTAAAAGGAAATAATTTAATGGTAGAATCAAGGTTAATCTAAAAAAATGAGTCCTATATATGGGACTTATTATTATCTAATTTTAATTATAAATTCGTCTAAATTTTTGGGAGCAGTCTATTTTAATATATAAGATATTTTTTATTTTTGAACATGTCTTAATGAAAAATATTAATTAAATGAGTGTTTTAATTACGTAGTCAACAAAATATACTTATTTCATAATTCTTTAGAAAATGCATAAATTAAAAATATTAATCTTAATAGTTTTTATTACTTCTTTCAAATCTGTAAGATCACAGAGTAAAGAATTAATTGTTACTATTAATTCAAGTTTAATCGACATTGATAACTCAAATCCAGAATATCCTTTTAAGGAACTATTTAAATTTCAAGATATATTTCAAAATGTAAAAATATTTGGTTTTGGAGAGGCAACGCATGGCACTAAAGAATTTCAGGATTTAAAAGATAAGTTTTTCAGATACTTAGTTACTAATTGTAATGTGAAAACATTTGCAATAGAGGCTAATTATAGTGACTGTTTGTCCATTAATTCATATATTAAGGATGGGAAGGGTAATCCAAAAGATCTTCTTAGTAAAATAGGATATTGGATATGGAATACGAACGAAATATTATCATTAATCGAATGGATGAGATTTTATAATTCAACGCAAAGTAAAGAGAGCCAATTAAGTTTTGTTGGTATAGATGTTTTGAATTGTAAAAATGCTGTAAATATACTTTACAAATACCTACAAAGTAATTTTTCACCCAACAATCAGAAGTATCTCACTACATTAAATAATTACATTTCGGAGAGTAATTTGAAAAATCTTAGAAAGAAAGAATTTGAAGAACATTACCTAATATTAAAGTCTTTAGATCTGGAATTAAAATCTTTAAAAGACCCCTATTTATGGCAACTTAACAATTCTATCTTGCAGTATATTTTGATGAAGATAGATTACACTCAGAATCGCAGAGATGAATTAATGTTTGAAAATGTAAATTGGTTAGTAGAAAATAGTAATAATAATATATTTATTTGTGCTCACAATTCTCACATTAAAAAAAATAATATTTCATTTTATTCCTTAGGACATCACTTAAAAAATAAATATTCTGAAAAATATTATAGTGTCGGTTTTGACTTTGGATCTGGTAGTTTTAATGCTTGGGATATTGAGAATAACAAAATTAAAGCGTATTCGATTGACTTACCTTTAAAAAAAACAAGTAGTGAGGTATTTAATTATGCTTCTTCTGATATGTATTTTTTAGATTTTAATAAAAGTAGTTTTTCTCCCGTATTAAATGAGTTTGTAATGTCTAAAGTATTTTACAGAGATATTGGATCTACTTATTCTCCAAAGATGGTTCAAAAAGAAAAATTGAAAGAAGCATTTGATGGAATTATATTTGTTAAAAAATCAAATGAATCGACTCTGTTAAATTAAATAATTTTAAGTTGTTAGTCAATTGATCCATTTAATTGTAGTTCGCAAAAACAGACAGGTTTTTTTGTGAAATAACTCGGTATCCTTTGGTTTGGATATTGGTTATCAATGATTTTTAGAGAATCATATATTATAATTCATTCAAGTAGCTAGTTTTTATAGGTTAAAAAATAAAGACTAAAATCATAGATTTGTTTTGTCAACTAATAAACCTTGCCTATGAAATAGTTTTTCTGAAACTTTTTACAAAAAAAATCTCCCGCTACCGCACGAATCCTTTCGTGTGGTACGTTCTACTTGCACTCTCAGAATTACGAAATTTATAGTCTCTACTCATTTTAATATTTTAAGCCTTTATAACGAGACTAGTCCTTGACATGCATACTGCCACACGAAAGGATTCGTGCGGGGGCGGGGTAGATGGAGAACCATTAGAATATGGAATTCATATGCCAGAAGTTAGATACCAATCTCCAAAAGGCACACGAAATGGCGGATTTGGATTTAGAATCGCGAAAAATAAATAAAAAACTATTCGTAAAAGACCAAAATTGATTTGTGCAATAGGATTTAAAGGGGAAATAATTTAATGAGAGAATCAAGCTTAATTTAAAAGAAATGAGCCTTGTATATCGGATTCATTATTATCTAATTTTAATTATAAATTCGTCTAAACTTTTGGGAGCAGTCTATAGCAAAAAGCACTAATCATTATAATATGCTGCTCCCTTGTTTTTACATCATTTTAGGATAATATTATATACATTAGAGATAATACAATATTAGAAAAAGAGATAAAGACATGAGATATTTGCTAAATTAATAGTTGTAAAAACAATTAAGTTTGAAAAATGCTAAAAGCAGGATTTCTGGAAAAGAGATGAGAGCTATTGATGGTGGAGGACCTGTTACCCCTAAAGGTTGTGGCGCCTGTTCTAGTGCATATGACTGAGGATTAGGTTGTAATGCATGCGATGGACGTTCCTGTTTTACGTTTAAATAGTTTTTGGCACTTCTTATGCAATAAATTAGGTTTAAAAATAATGTACATGAAATTAAAATTTTCAATTTTCTTTTTAGCTCTTCCATTTATAATGGTAGCGCAGCACAATTTTGTGCTAAATGGTGTCTGCTCCCAAAAAGCGAACAAAAAAAATATTTATTTGACATATATGGTCAACGGCGAGAGCATTACCAAATCTTCAGAGATTTATAACAATAAATTTGTATTTAAAGGGAAAATTGATTTCCCGGTTAAAGCAATTATTTGTACTGACCCTAGATTTTATATGACAAACTTAAATTCAAAAATAATTTATTTGGAGCCGTCCACAATGAGCGCTAAACTCGATATTGATGATTTGAATACTATAGTAATAAATGGTTCTAAAACGAACGATGAATTTTATGCATTGCAAAATACAGCGGAAAAGGAAAAAATTCACAAAAAAATTGATTCTATCAGAGAATTGAGTAGATTTTATTCTGTTAAAATGACTGCAACAAGTGATAATTCTTTAAAAATTCAATTTCAAAAGAGTTTAGATTCGCTCGATCAACAGTTGGATCAATGGGTGGATCAAAATATAAAAATAAATAGGCAATCGGATTTTGAATTTATAAAAAAAAATCCAAATTCATTTATAGCACCTGACTTATTAGATCACTTATTAGCAGAAGAGGATAATCAAATTCCATATGATACAATTAGAAATTTATACGATAAATTAGGGTCAGCAGTAAAAAAATCTTACAGCGGAAAACAATTTGCCGAAAAATTAAGTTATTTTAAAAATAGTAGAATTGGAAACTTAGCCCCTGATTTTGAGGTAAATGATTTGAATGCTAACTTGTTGCGACTTAGCTCATATAAAAACAGCAAATATGTGCTTCTTGATTTTTGGGCAAGTTGGTGTGGCCCTTGCAGAGAAGATTTTCCTTTTCTAAAAGAAATGTACGCTAAATATCAAGACAAAGGCTTTGAAATTATAAGTGTTACAAAGGATGAAAAACTAGATTTGTGGAGAGCTACAATACAAAAAGAAAATATTGAAAAATGGAAACATTTTTCAATCAAAGAAAACAAAAGCACAATTGAAAACACCTATGCGGTAACAGGAATTCCAGTAAAAATCTTAATCGACAAAGATGGAAATATCATCGGCAGATGGATAGGCAGCAGTGTAGAAATCAAAGCAGAAATCGAAAATATGATTACTGGAATATTTCACAACTAATAGATAATATATACCTGATAATACCTTAAAATAATAAATAATCATAAGTAGATCCTATTCATTTTTTATCCCCGCTCCCGCACGAAAGGATTCGTGCGGGAGCGGGGATGCTAACTGAGCGAGATGCTGAAACATTAGTATTAATTTGGGAACCATCTATCAATCAGAGTTTTTATTTCCAATTTCGCATTTTCAAGAATTGAATTTAATTGGTCTCTATTTTGGTCAACCCCAAAAGCTGAAATTTGTTCTGAAGAGATACCCATAAAATCAAAATTTTGTTTTATTGTAGATGAAGCAAATTCCTTGATATTATCGGAATTATTGTAATCGAATCCACTAACAATTATGGATAGCGCTTTTTTATCTTTACAAAGACCACTAAAGCCTGTTTCAGGGCTAAAAGAAAATGTCTTGTCACTAACTACAATAGCATCTATCCAGGCCTTTACGGTTGCTGGCATTGTAAAATTGTAAATAGGAAAAGCCAATACAATATTGTCAACTGCAATAACTTCATCTATAAGTTTATGATGATTAGATAGAGTTAAGAGTTCTATTTCTGAAAAATCTCTTTTACCCATATTCCATTCCATTATTAAATTCAAATTTTTCTCTAATAATAATTCTGGTGGAGTTTCAGCTAAATTTAGATGTTTTATTTCTGTTTTTCCTTTTGCTAGTTCCACAAACTCATCAAATAAAATTTGGGTGTAAGAACCTTTTCTGGGTGCATAGTTTATTACTAATGTTTTTGTCATCTTCTTTTTTTTACAAATATAGAGTCAACACATTGATGATTTTAATTATTTTTGTTTGCTTATTTATAATATATGTTATGATTAATTTAGAATGGTTGAGAACTTTTGGTGCTATATATGAATGTAAAAACATAACAGAAGCTTCAAAAAAATTAAATATGACTCAACCTGGAGTTAGTAAACATTTATCTGCCCTGGAAAGCCATATTGGAAAAAAACTATTTGAAAGAACTACTCGGAAATTAGCACCTACCGAATATGGGAAATTTTTATATTCACAAATTAATAATCCATTAAGTGAATTAGAAAAAGTAGAATATTATTCAAGTCAAAGAACAAAAAAACAACGATCTGCAATAACAATTGGTTGTACGACAGACTTTTTCAGGAAAGAATTAATGCATCACATTTATGCATTTGACATGTATATAGTGACCCAGTTTGGAAGTGAAAAAGAATTGATTGAAGCTCTTGAAATGGAAAAAATTCAATTATTGGTTGGAATAAAAAAACACGATACTTACGACCATCAATTCACATATTTAAAGAATGAAGAGTTAGAATTAATTTGCTCCAATTCTACTGTTATTCCAGAGAATATCGAAAAAAATGATAAGCAATTCAATACATGGCTACAAAAGCAAACTTGGTTTGCATATGACAATAACCAAAATGATATAAAAAAGTTCTGGGATTCTAGATTTAATACTAATCCTAGAATAGTTCCAAGATATATTTTGCCCTCTTATTTGGACATAATAGAAACTTTAAAAAACAATAGCGGATTTAGTATAGTTCCTAAACATTTATGTGATGAAGAGTTAGACAAAAAATTAATTAAAACACCAATTAAGTCTCTTAAAATAATAGAGCAAAAACTATTTTATTCATTCAAGCTGAAGAATAATAACTTGAAAGAAATTAACCTTTTTATAGAGAAGATGAAAAAAACTAATTTACCCGATCGCTCCAATATGTAGACAACTATAGCGCAGATTTGCAATCTGTGCCCGCAAAGAGAATCAGAAAGGTATAAATAAAAAAAACTCCAGATTTCTCTGAAGCTTTTTGTCTTAGTAGCAGGAAGCATTCAAATAGCTAGCCAGCTTATAAAGGATTTTTATAGAGTTATTTGTATTTCTTTTGTCAGCCTGTCTAATTCTTTTAGTAAGGTAGGAAATCTAAATTCTCCCGCCATACTTTCGACTTTTGTAAATGCATCTTCCAAATCGATACCGATTGAAGTAATAAAAAGAGGCTTTTTACTATCGCCTCTAAATAAGCTTTTTTTGTCTTTATTCAGTGATGCAAAATTAGTTTTGGCAACACCAATTATTGGAATTTTCTGGTTTAGTTTTTCATATAGATATCCTCCTAAACCATATTTTTTATCATCATCCAGATAAATATATCCATCGACAATAATCGCGTCAATATTTTCTAGTTTCATCTTTTGTAAAAGACTTAAAATGCATGGTAATTCTCTTCGATAAAATTCTCCTGGGATATAGTCTTCGATATTGTCAATTATTTCTGAATGTACTTTGTAATCTTTGTCTTGATTCCATTGATTAAATTCAATACAAACGGTTTTGGCTTTTCCGTCAAAATAATAAGTGTCAAATGCTAAAAGCACAAAATTTTCTATCATAATTCTATTGGTTTTATTGTGTCAAAGGTACTTAATGTGTGCGGTATTATTGGATAAGTGAAAAATTTAGCTATTGTTAATATTTTCTTTATCATAAAGCAATTTAGGAGTGAAAATACTAGCTTTTTACAATCTCAAAGTTTTTTGTATTTTCTTAAATTTTTTTAGTTGCAAAAGATTTAATGTACAGCTTTCCTTGTAAGATACAAGTGCTTGCAACTTGCTGCTCTGAAAGAGCTCTGGCAATAACATGGTGCGAAGTACCATGAATAATGATGATGCTTCTTTAAGCCCTGTAAGGGCGAAAGCCTAACCCAAAAAGCGTGTGTCTTATTTTATGACATTTCCGAAAGTTAGCAACTTTTAATCAAGGTCTTATGTTTTATTTATAATTGCTTATGCCCCTTCAGGGCAATATGATTCATTATCTTACTTTATAGTGCGTTGCACTATTTTTATGCTTTTGGGCTTTCAGCCCTTTTTAAACATTTCAAATATTTATACCGAAAGAGAACACTAATTATAAAATCAGCTGTAATAAAATGATTTCTTAAATGAAGAGCTAAAATTGTTAATAAAAGGAATAACTTCTATCAACCCCACAACATTTTGTATTGATCCCTTTTGAACCTGATCCGTTTTACTTAGTAGCGGGAACAGGACTCGAACCTGTGTCCGCCGCGGCGGATATGAGCCCATCAGTTTTCGTTTTGAAATAAAAAAAACACCAACTTGTTGAAGTTGGTGTTTTACTTAGTAGCGGGAACAGGACTCGAACCTGTGTCCGCCGCGGCGGATATGAGCCCACCAGTTTTCGTTTTGAAATAAAAAAAAACACCAACTTGTTGAAGTTGGTGTTTTACTTAGTAGCCCTAACGGGACAATTTTCGAACCATTTTGTGGATGACTTAAAAAAAATAAATATTATTTTATATTGATTTCCATGTTTAAATTTGATCTTAGTAATTTATAATATTGAATCAGTGGAATAAAAGTCTGCTTATTTAGTTCTTATTTTATTCTCAGAAAGTAGAACTAATTAGAGTTTAAACAAGAATTAGCTTGACATAAAGTTTTATACTATTGAAATTACACTCATAAATGTACTAAAGGATTCAACAAATATAAGTTCGTTTGAATATTGTTAAGTAAATATCCTATTTTTGAAAACAAATAAACACTGACATTTGTCAGACATAGCAACCCACTTTAGGGTAGATAAGTCGGATTTTATCAGACATATATACAAGTTAGGCACAAGCTAAAACAACACGAACAGAAATGACACCGAAACAACAATTAGAATCAATTCTTTCAAACAAATACGAATCTGAAGACGGAGATTTGTATAAGATCGAATTGCTGGACGGAATGACCGACAGTGAAATAGAAAACCTGAAAAATCAGCTTCCAGATAACAACTTACCGGATGAAATCGAAGAATTATTAAGATTCAGCAAAGGTTTTGAGTTTTATGGACTTGAAGAAGTACGTTTCGATGCATTCGGTCATTTTGGATTTGAAGAAATGTTTCCAAAATCAATCCAACTTGCAGGAGATGGGTTTGGGAATTTTTGGATTTTAGATATTGACTCTAAGGGAAAATGGAATTCAGTTTATTATGTCTGTCACGACCCATCGGTCGTTGTAAAACACTCTGAAAATTTAATGGAGTTCATAAGACATGTTGACGAGTTCGGACAAAAAGGAAATCAATCCAACTTGGACATTATTCACGAAAAGACCGTAATGGATATTTGGAGTGAAAAAGTCGGAATAATGGAAAAAAATGAAAAGGATTATAACTTTGAAAACGGACAAGTTGAACTACCAGAAATGTTTTTAGTGGCGGACTTGACTAATCAACCTATAAAAACAGGATTTCCTTGGGGTAAATCAGGACCGAACACAAAAATCATAAGACCGAGTGATGAACCAATTTGGATAGTTGAGAAACGAGTGAAACAAGGTTTTCTATCAAGATTATTCGGTGGAAATAAATAAATAGCCAGTGCCTAACAGCCACCACAACGGATTTGGGCATTGGGCTTAATGGAAAGATGGTTTTGTATTTGGAATGATTTCGCAAATCCGAAGAATGGGCTTAATTTAGTCCCAAACCCGCTGTAGTGCCAGAACGTTATACGGTATTTTAGAAAAAACGCAGAAAATACAACGACCAAAAGGAATAACATAAATTGAAAGAAGAACACTTTTATTCAAATAAATTAACATCATTCTTACTCCTTTTAATATCTTCAATATTTGTTATTGCTGGAATATTATTAGGTGAAAAAATGATTGATTTCGAAGAAAAACTATTTAAAAGTGTAATTTTTATTTTCAGTTTTTTGTTGTTTTCGTTTGGAATTGTTTTGTCTTTTTTATTGTTGACAAGAAAAAAGCCTCTTTTAACTATTACAAATAGTCAAATAATAATTCATAAAGTTTTGACTCCATCTAAAACCATTCAAATTGACAACATAAAATCATTTCTCATCGTTAATACTCATCATCGAGGAATTAAGACAAATAGGCAAATATTTATTGAACTGAAAAGACCAACAGAAAAGTATACCAAAACTTGGTTTTATAAATTTCTCAATAAAATAAGTAAACCAATAGCTAACTCTCAATATTCTATACAAACCGATTTTTTAAATATTAAACAGCAGAAATTACTCGAACTATTAAATAAGAAGATAAAAAACGCCGTATAACAGCCGTTACACGAGATTTTGGCATTAGGTTAAATTTAAAGATTGTTTTGTACTTGGAAAATTGTGTTTAACCGAAAAACCTCGCATCTTAATCCCAAACCTCGTGTAGCGTCAGAACGTTGGCAGTAATACTATGAGAAAACTAAAAATAATATTTACATTAATAATTTCTTTTACAATTTTTAGTTGTGAAAAGAAAAATTCTAATTTAGAAATTGAGAAAGAAATTATAAACAATTTATTTGTGGAAATGGTTGATTCAATTCACAAAGACAGTATTTAGTTGGAATGAGATAATAATGAAAGTGAAGTAAAAGTTAAGGCAGTTTATCTCCTAACTTGGACTCCATTTTTTGTTTGCATATCCAAAATTACATTCAGTTTTTTTTTAATATCTAAATATAAGTAGTTTAGTTCTGGTGTTTTTGAAATCTATAAGGAAGAGAGTCTTAAATTTTGTATCAAAAAGTGATCAACTCCACACTTAAATATTTGCTGGATTACAGATTTTGAGTTATGAGTAAGAGGTTTATCTGGGTAAAATGAAATAAAGAAAACTCAATTAATATTTCAAATCAATAAAAAGATTTTTTGGCTTATAGTATTAGAAGAAAATTACTGTGTTAAAATTTTGATTTTTTGGTATTTAAATAAATATGAGAAGTAAAAAAGTGCTATTTTATTAAGTTAAATAGTGATGTTTATTATAAGTAAAACATTACGTAAAAATACCTGTTTCTTTTAGAAAGACTGGGGAATGTGGAAAGTCGTAAAGATATTATGAATTAGTCGTTTAGTTTTGGAGGTAAAATTTAATTGCCAAAATCTAAAGGCTACTTATGAAAAAACTCTACCTAATTCTGTTTCTTCTTGCTTCATCATTATTTACGTATTCCCAGGACATTCTCTGGGAAAGATCCTATGGTGGACAGCACGCCGATTATTTGTTTGACGCCCAACCCACGGCCGATTACGGTTTTATTTTAGCGGGGAGCTCCCTATCCAACAAAACCGGAAATAAAGACGACGACAATCATGGAGATCTGGATTACTGGATCTGGAAAATGAGTGAAAAAGGAGATCTGGTTTGGCAAAAAAGTATTGGTGGAAGTGGTTTTGATTTGCTTCAGAGTATTAAAAATACCAGAGACGGCGGATTTATCCTTGCAGGAACTTCTAGTTCAGGAAGAGGTTTTCAAAAAAACGAAGATTGCAAAGGAATCAGTGATTTTTGGGTTATTAAATTAGATGCTTCGGGTAGCGAGCAGTGGCAAAGAACTATTGGAGGTACAGGGAAGGACGAACTCTTATGTGCTTTTCAAACCAAAGACGGAGGTTATATGTTAGGAGGTTCATCAAGTTCAGATCCTTTAGGTAATATGCTTGCTGTATCGAACGGAATTTCGAAACCAACCACAAAAGCAGATTCGTTTAACAAATCAGAAAAAAGCCGCGGTAACATGGACTATTGGATTGTCAAACTGGACAAGCAAGGCGATGTCGAATGGCAAAAAACCTATGGAGGAAGTTATGCAGATGTATTAAGAAGCATGGAACAAACCTCAGACAACGGCTATATTCTGGCAGGTTATTCCAACTCTCCGGTTTCAGGTGATAAAACAGAGAACAATAAAGGAGTGGGAGATTTCTGGATCCTTAAAATAAACGATACCGGTGAAATTCAATGGCAAAATACTTATGGTGCCGAAGGAGACGATCAGCCTTATGTCATTCATCAAACAGCGGATGGCGGTTATATCGCGGGAGGAAATTCCAACAGTAAAAATGCTTTGACCACTATGGGTGGGATTGTAGGTAATGGAACCGACTACTGGATTTTGAAACTCGATAAAGACGGAGGTGTTTTATGGAGCAAAACTTATGATTTTGGAAAAACGGATATTCTGACCTCTCTGGTAGAAAATAAAGACCAAAGTTATCTCATTGGCGGTTATGCACAAAGTGAAAGCAGGCGCCCGCGTGAAGGGATCGTTGCTAAAGCACTTAACTCCATCAGCAAAGAAAAAGAAGGCATCAACGACTATATCGCTATGAAAATAGACGATAAAGGAGAAGAAATCTGGAATAAAACCGTAGGCAGTGCCGGAGAAGATATCCTCAGAAAGTTAATTGAGACCAGAGACGGAGGTTATCTAATGGCAGGAACTTCCAACTCGGCTGCATCAAGAGACAGAAATGGCAGCATTGGAGGCAATGATTTTTGGGTGGTGAAACTAAAAGACAAAACAAAGGTTGAAAAAGTAAAATCCAGTATCGAGGTCATTCCTAATCCTGCGTCAACTTATACCAATGTTATTATAGGCTATGATTTTAAAGAAGGTACCGCAACGTTGATTGATATTGCAGGACGTACCTTACTGGAGTTTGACATCAATAGCAGGACTGTACCGGTTAATCTAAGCGGATACCCCGAGGGAATCTATATCATAAAAGTCAGAACAGATGTTAAAACGGAGTCTGTTAAAGTGATTAAATCTGTCAGATAACACAGGTGCTTTTTAATTATTATATCAAGTTACAAATCAATATGAAATCAAATATACATTACTTTTTATTTTTCGTTTTGTTTTTTATTATTCAAAATGTGAAATCCCAAACTGACGATGGAGTAAAAAAATCTTATATTCCAAATATTAGTATTGCAACGCCACAAGTGGCCTCTATGAGTAAAGTAAACGAAATACCTGTAGATATTGCCACGGGAAGAATCAATTATACGATTCCAATATTCGAAATTAAAGAAGGTGAATTTACTATGCCTATTAATTTATCCTATAATTACTCAGGTCTTTTGGTAGATGAAACTCCCGGGTATGCAGGGGTGGGCTGGACTTTTAACATAGGTGGAGCTGTTATGCATATAATTAAGGGGTTAAATGACGAAGAGCATTTACTCGAAAGAAGTATGATGCACAACTATTTTAACAAACTGCCTCCTTATCAGGATGAAAATTTACCGGAATCAAAAGCCAGAATTTTAGACCTGTTTGAAAAGATAGCAGAAGGAAAAATAGATGGCAGACCCGACAAGTACTCTATTAATATTGGAAATATTAGCTGTAGTTTTTACTTAGACAAAGATGATAATCCTATTTTCATGAAGAATGAAAATTATAAATTGGTGAAAAACGGATCTTCGGGATTTACACTTACGGATGACAAAGGAATTAATTATATTTTCAGTTTACCTCAAATAAATAAGAATACCAGTTCAAGTAGTGAGGGGTATTCGTATAATTCTTCTTTTTTGATAAAGGAGATCAATTTTCCACATACCAGTAACAAAATTACATTCTATTACGCAGATCCAAACACGCTATACGATATTTATGACAGTTATACTTCTGCCAACACCATTATAAACTATTATAATAATTGGTCTACAACAAAAAGCAGGACAGAAACAAGTTCGTCGGTCACCAAACTTTCTAAAATTACAACCGATAATTATACTATCGAATTACAATACGATGATAACCCTACTGAGCTTGCGGTAGCTGTCGTCACTAAGTTAGAAATAAAAAACAAAGCCGGAATTGCGATTAAAACATATGATTTTAGCTATTCACAATGGTCGGGGAGAAGAAAAAACCTGTTAGATTTAAAATACAACGGACAGGTCATTAATAGCATGGAATATGATGAAAGTTTGGCTTATCCTAATTTTTCGGAAGGTGATTTGGCAAAAAAAGATTTATGGGGCTACTACAACTCCACTGGTTCACTACCCCTCAGTAATGCACCGGTTAATCCGTTGGATAATCCTGGTATTAAACCGAATTTTACAAGTACGCAGATTGGAAGCCTTAAAAAAATAACCTATCAGACGAAAGGATATTCTATTATTGAATACGAGCCAAATACAGTTTTTATGAATGTGGCTGATTATAATCTTCCATATTCTGATGAGAAAGGTGGAAATACATCAATATCAGCAACAACTACTAATATCGGTGGAACTCGGATAGATACTTTGGATATAGTTACTATTATTGGAGAGTTAAAAATTTACAACAAATTATCTAATGACCCTACAGTAAAAGGATGGGAAAATAGAACCTCTAGTGTTATTTTATACAAAGAAGGTGAAAGATTGAATCCAATTTTTGAAAGAAGCCAGCTCTGGACAAAAGATGGTCATTGGATGCCTGAGCAATCATCATTTATCAATCAAGCGTCAGTTAGTATAAATAGCCCTGGCAGGTATTTTTTAGAAGCAACATCAAGCGAAGGATCTATGGCACATGTTATCGCAACATACCAGCAGCCCACACCGCCTTCTAACCAAACTGTAGGAGGGATAAGAGTAAAACAAGTGAAAAACTGCGATTTTAATGGGGCCTGTATCATGACTACTTACAACTATTCGCAATCTGGCAAGAGCATCGGTATAATATTGCAAAAACCACAATTTTATTCGGGATCCTTTTTTACTGACAGAACAAACTGTTTGCCAGCTAATGATGATACAAGCTCTAGAACGTACTATTATAGCTATAACAGTATTTCTCCGCTGTCTAATTTTAGAGGAAGCCCGGTATTGTATAAAAAAGTAGAACAAATTGAAGGGAATCTTCTTGAAAATAACGGAAGAACGGTGTTTTTGTATTCGGGCGGAGGAGTTAATTTCCTGCACGATGAAGGATATAATATTGGCCAGTTAGATCAAAAAAATATTCTATCAAAAACCGGCGATACGATTCAAAAACAAAAAAACACCTATTTAAATAATGTGGAACGCAATAATCGCAGGTTTGTACTGGGCTTAGAATGCAAGCTTACCCGTACTACATTTAATATGTATGGTGGTTTTAATGCCCCACTAAATTGCTCACCAATATTGCCAAGACCATTAAGTGATTTCGTAACCGAAACATTTACACATGAATCTAAAAACTATTTTTTAGAAAAAGAAGACCATACAAGTTATTTCAATGGCAGAACATTAATTCAAAATACAGTCAATTCCTATGATTCGGAAACAGGAAATCTTAAAAATCAGGTTTCAACGAACTCTAACGGAGAAGACCTACGAACCCAATATTTTTATATTACAGATTCTGAAATGGCAAATGAGCCTTTTCGAAATGAATTGGTAGCGAAGAAAATGGTTGGTAAACCGATTAAGACTCAGAGTTTTAATGGTGAAAAAATATCAGAACAGAAAATAGAATATCGTAACGATGGTTCTACCTCTAATTTGTTACTGCCAAAATATGTTTATGCAAACAAAGGAGTACAGGACATAAATAATCTTAAGGATAAAAAAATTACCTACGACCAATACGATGAAAAGGGTAATGTTTTGCAATATACTGTTGAGGGAGGCTTACCAGTGGCGATAATCTGGGGGTATAACAAAACACAGCCTATTGCAAAAGTAGAAAACGCCAGCTATGATCAGATTTCAAGTTATGTTTCGAATCTGCAGAATCGATCTGATTTAGACGATGATAATTGTTTGACTGAGGATTGTAACGAGCAAATACTGAGAAATAACCTGAAAACTCTAAGGACTTCTTTTCCTCAATTTATGATTACTACTTACACCTATAATCCACTGCTTGGTGTAACAAGTGTAACAGATCCGAAAGGAGTACCTTCTTATTATGAATATGATGCCGTAGGCAGATTAAAATTTGTAAAGGACTATGAATTGAATGTACTTCAAAAATATTGTTACAACTATAAAGGTCAGCTGACCGATTGCAGTGATAATACTTCAACCAGCGAGTATATTTATAAAAGTGCTGCCAGAAGCGGCACGTTTACCAAAAAGAATTGTGCCGCAGGAGGAACAGGTCAAAGTGTGACTTATAATCAGGCGAGAGGGGCAGTTACCTCGACTATTTCGCAGGCAGATGCAGATAGTAAGGGACTTACTAAATTCAATACAGAAGGTCAGGTTTATGCCAATGCAAACGGAGCCTGTATCTTTTATAGTGCAGCAATAAGTAGATCTATTGCCAAAAATAATTGTGCTGTAGGAGGAACAGGCTCTAGTGTTTCTTACAGTCAGACTTATGGAGCAGAGCATTCTTTTTCTTCGCAGGCGGAAGCCGACAGTAAAGGATTATCTAAATTCAATACAGAAGGTCAGGTTTATGCCAATGCAAACGGAACCTGTATCTTTTATAGTGCAGCAATAAGTAGATCTATTGCCAAAAATAATTGTGCTGTAGGAGGAACAGGCTCTAGTGTTCCTTACAGTCAGGCTTATGGAGCAGAACATTCTTTTTCTTCACAGGCGGAAGCAGACAGTAAAGGATTATCTAAATTCAACACAGAAGGTCAGGCCTATGCCAATGCTAACGGAACCTGTACCTTTTATAGTGCGGCAATAAGCGGATCAATTGCTAAAAATAATTGCGCTGCAGGAGGAACAGGCTCTAGTGTTCCTTACAGTCAGGCTTATGGAGCAGAACATTCTTTTTCTTCACAGGCGGAAGCCGACAGTAAAGGATTATCTAAATTCAACACAGAAGGTCAGGCCTATGCCAATGCTAACGGAACCTGTACCTTTTACAGTGCGGCAATAAGCGGATCAATTACCAAAAATAATTGTGCTGTAGGAGGAACAGGTTCTAGTGTTCCTTACAGTCAGACTTATGGAGCAGAGCATTCTTTTTCTTCACAGGCAGAAGCCGACAGTAAAGGATTATCTAAATTCAACACAGAAGGTCAGGCTTATGCCAATGCTAATGGAACCTGTACCTTTTACAGTGCGGCAATAAGCGGATCTATTGCTAAGAATAATTGTGCTGCAGGAGGAACAGGCTCTAGTGTTCCTTATAGTCAGTCATATGGGGCGGAGTATTCTTTTTCTTCACAGGCTGATGCCGATAATAGAGGATTAACTAAATTTAATACAGAGGGGCAGGTTTATGCGAATGCTAATGGTTATTGCACTTTTTATAGTGTAGCAATAAGCAGATTAATTGCAAAGAATGATTGCACCGTGGGCGGAGAAGGCTCTAGTGTTCCTTATAGCCAGATCTATGGAGCTGAACGTTCCTTTTCTTCACAGGCGGAAGCCGACAGTAAGGGATTAGCTAAATTTAATACAGAGGGGCAGGTTTATGCCAATGCTAATGGTAAATGTACTTTTTATAGTATTGCTTACAGCGATACTTTTACAAATGATGAATGTGGATTAACTGGAACGGGGACGAACCATCTTTATACTCTGGCAGCCAGGGCAGAGAAATCAGAAGTTTCTCAGGGAGAAGCAAATTATAAAGCAGTCTTGAGATTTCTTGCAGAGGGTCAGATATATGCTAATACCGAAGGTAGTTGTGTTTTTAATAGTGCACCTTTAGGGGGGTATTTTTTAAAAAATAGCTGTCCTGCAGGAACAGTCAGCACATCTGGCCCTATTTATTTCGAGCAGAGCAGAGGGACTGTAACTTCTAAAATTTCGCAAGCGAATGCTGATGAACTTGCGGTTACCAAATTCAATACCGATGGACTGAATTATGCTAATGCAGTAGGGGAATGTTTTTACTACAGTGCTCCTATAAGTGGAAGCTTTACAAAGACCAATTGCCCACCCGGAGGGATTGGTTCCACTAATGTTTATTCTGTTGGATATGGGGCAGGAAAATCAAAAGTTTCTCAGGTAGAAGCAGATGCCCAGGCATTAGAACAGCTTAATTATTACGGAAAGGTACAGGCAGAATACGGAGGTACTTGTACTTATTTAAGTCAGAGAGTAGTTTACAAAATTTATAAAAATGATTATTGCCCTCCTGGAACTACTTTTCCATACGTCTATTATATTGTGGAGCAAGGAAAGTATGACTCGGAAATTTCACAGGTTGATGCTGATAATAAAGCATGGGCAGATGTTAGTGCTAATGCGCAGGCTTACGCTAATACTAATGGAATATGCCTTAGACACGGAGAGGTAGAGGAGTAAAATAAAGATTTTAGATATTAAATCATTTTTAAAAGAGATTCAGATGAAAAAAAACATACTAATTATAGCCCTTTTGTTATTAGCAAGTATAGATCTAAAAGCCCAGATTTTAAGCAATGATAACTTTGTGTACACCCTGACTCCGAAAAAACCGGTGAAGGCAGCAAACTTGCATTCGCTGACCAAAGACGAGATGAGTCAAAACGTGACCTATTTTGACGGATTAGGCCGTCCGATACAAACCATTGCTATTGGTCAGGGAGGAGGAGGACAGGATCTTATAACTCCTATAGAATATGACGGCTTTGGCCGACAAGCCAAAGAATACCTGCCTTATCCGGCTGTCAATGGAAGCAACAGTTATCCCAGAATTGACTCCAATACAGCTATAGGTATCGCAAAAGGCATTTATAGCGCTGCAAAATATGACAATACCCCAAATCCTTTCTCCGAAAAAGTATTTGAACCATCGCCTTTGAATCGCGTTCTCAAACAAGCCGCTCCGGGGGCTTCCTGGGAAATGGGTAAGGGCAATGAAATCAAAATCGATTACCAGACCAATACCACTGCCGATGCGGTAAAACAATACAAAGCCAACACCACTTGGGAAGCAGGTTTAGGACTGTATGATATTAGACTTACAGAGCTGGGAATTTATGCCGAAGGAAGACTGTACAAAACGGTAACTTACGACGAGAATTCGGGTGCAAATCCAAGCGAAAGTGCCGGTGCTACGGTAGAATTTAAAAACAAAGAAGGTCAGGTTATTCTAAAAAGAACCTACAATTCAGGAGACCCACACGATACTTACTATGTTTACGATATTTATGGCAACCTGACCTATGTATTGCCACCAAAAGTGACGGGTGTGGTTAACGATGAGGTTTTAAACGGTTTGTGTTACCAGTATAAATACGACTACCGCAATCGTTTGGTGGAGAAGAAACTGCCCGGAAAACAATGGGAGTTTATTGTGTATGACAATCTTGATCGTCCCGTAGCTACCGGACCGGTTTTCTCTCCTTTTGCAAATGAAACCACCGAAGGCTGGCTCATTACCAAATACGATGCTTTTGGCAGACCCATTTATACGGGTTGGAGCAGTCAGTCTTCAGGTTCGATCATTAGAAAGGCATTGCAGAATGCGCAGAATGTATCTAAAGTTTTATTTGAAAGCAAACAAACCTCAGGAACAATTGACGATATCCCGGTATACTACAGCAATACAATTGCTCCAACAAATTTTAAACTTTTAACCGTTACCTATTACGATAACTATGCTTTTCCCAATGCAGAAAGCCGGCTTACTACAATTGAGGGGCAGACTGTTTTAGAGAATGTCAAAGGTTTGGTTACCGGAAGCTGGGCAAGAGCTCTGACCACGGCATCAGCTACATTGGGAGAGACCACTACTACTTTTTACGATACCAGATCCCGAGCTGTGAGCACCCGAACTCAAAATCACTTAGGAGGATATACTCATATCAATAGTAGTTTAGATTTTACCGGAAAGTCGCTCTATACCATTACCAAACACAAACGTACTTCGGGAGACACAGAGTTAACCGTAAGAGAAGAATACACTTACTCGCCACAAGACCGCTTGCTGACTCATACCCATCAGGTTAATGGGGGAAAAGTTGAAGTTTTAGCAAATAATACTTATGATGATTTGGGGCAATTGAGTGCAAAAAATGTAGGGAACAGCGCAGGAGCTCCCTTGCAAAAAGTACAGTATAGTTATAACATCAGAGGCTGGCTCACCGGAATCAACAATGTTGAAAATTTGCAACAAAACTCTGATCCAATAGATTTATTTGCTTTTAAAATTAATTACGACAAGAAGCCGGGTAACTCACAGGTTCAGGCATTGTACAATGGAAATATTGCCGAAACTTCCTGGATTACAAATTCAGATGTTACAGGTGCAATTCGAACATATGGCTATCGGTACGATCAATTGAATCGATTGTTGGACGCAACCTATCAGACTCCAAATTTGACCAATAATAAGAATTATTTTGGTGAGAACATGGATTATGATAAAAACGGAAATATTACAAGATTACTACGACATAATATCGCTGGTACATCATTAGATCCTTATGTTGGTGATATGGATAATCTGGGATATTTTTATACTGCCAACTCCAATCAGTTAACAAAGGTCACAGATACCTCAAACCAACCACAGGGATTTAAAGACGATAGTAACGGATCTAATGACTTGGCAGATGATTATGCCTATGATTTAAATGGGAATTTAATAAAAGATACCAATAAAAACATCACTGAAATACAATACAATCATCTGAATTTACCTAAGAAAATTACATTTGGAACACCCGGGAGAATTGAGTATATTTACAACGCAGCGGGGCAAAAACTGGAGAAATTTGTAAAAGATAAAGATGGTGTTGTAACCCGTACCAATTATCTGGGAGGGTTTCAGTACAGGTATAGCGAAGGCCAAAGCATTCCGGTTGACCCAGTTGACCCAGTTGATCCGGGCGGGGAAGGTGGAGATCCAGATCCTCCTGTACCGGATGATCCACAGGATCCTAAAAACCCACCTATTCATGGTTATGAGCCTGTTCCTAATGACCCTCCGGCGGAGACCAGTCGTTTCAGTGCCTTTGCAGAACAATCGGTAAGTCAGGCTGCTCCATCGCGACCAACATTGGAGTTTTTCCCTACGGCAGAAGGGTATTATGATTATGTAGGTAAAAAGTATGTGTACCAATATAAGGATCATTTGGGTAATATCAGATTGAGTTATGCCAAAAATCCGGTGACTCAAGTTCTTGAAATTATTGAAGAGAATAATTATTATCCTTTTGGATTGAAACATAAGGGATATAATGATTATACAGAGAGTAATAATAAATATAAGTACAATGGAAAAGAGCTCCAAGACGAATTACAGCTTAATGTTTATGACTATGGAGCAAGAAATTATGATCCTGCAATTGGTAGATGGATGAACATTGATCCTCTTGCGGATAAGTATGTAAGTATAAGCCCATATGTATATGTAGCAGATAATCCTGTAAATGCTATTGATCCTGACGGAAAAAAAATAATTTTTATAGTAAGAACCGAAGGTGGATACAAAGACCAACTTACTTATCGGAATGGCAATTTTTGGCATCAGGATGGCACAAGATATAATCCTGGAAGAGAAAATTTGAGCCCAGACTTATACAAGGTTTTAACGGCTTATCGAAAAATAGAAAGTTCGGGTAATAAAACTTTAATTAGAAAACTTAAGCAATTAGAAATTAGTAAAAGAACACATTTTGTAGAAAAAAGTAATAATAGTGAAAGCAGTGTAGGTCCTTATGATGGAAGAGATCGTGACGTGTTAGATAAAATTATAGCTAAAGGAGGAAAAGTTGGGACTTCAACTATTTATAATTTTTCAGATGAAGAGAAGAAAAAGTTCGAAGAAAGTGAACATGTTGAAGACTCAGATTATACTACTGTTGTTCATGAAATTCAACATCAGTATGATTACGATCAGGGAAATAATTGGGACTCAGTGTATAATGAACCAAGCTCTAAGTCCCAAGCAGAAATAAGAGCTGTATTTTTTGAAAACATTGCTCGTCAACAGGCAAGAATGAATAAAAGACTTACATATGGAGGTGATTTAATTGAAAAAGTTAAGCTTGATAATCCGCCTAATAATAACTAAATTTATTAAATATGTATAAAATTAATTTAAAAGTTTTTTTAATAGTGTTTTTTCTATGTTGCGCATGTAGCAAAGAAGAAAACAAAGTTGAAAAATTTAGTCCGAAAATTATCGACTTAATTTCAAAAGAAGATTTTAGTTATCCTTCTGCTTTTAATCCATTTCTTTTTTTTGGAAGATGTGGAAATGATAAAATAGCTATTTTACATCCCCATGAATTAAAAAAAATTCATGAATTGCAATATAGGGATTTAAAATTTATTGATTTTTTAAGTAAAGTTTTAGATGAATCTATTACTATTAATTGTTCAGATAAATATTATTCTTTCAAAATAGATTCATCAGTTTATAAATTATATAAAAAGGAAAATTTTGCTAATTTTTCAATGCAATACTGTGATAGAATGGATTCGAATACCTTTATATTAAAAAAAAATCTTTCAAAACAAAAGATGAATTCAGTATTTTATTTGTTTTTTAAGCATAATTATCTGTCTTATTTTAATGATAAAATTGGTAGATATTACTTAAGAAATACTAAAACTATTTTAGATAACATTTAACCAGCTCCGCAAAGTGTAGCTGCTGTGCGAATGGGTAGTGTTTCAGAGTTAGTGATATAAGATTTTGGCAGTGTTTCAGAGTTAGTGATATAAGATTTTTTATTGCTAACATATTGAAATAGAGTAAGTATTAACCATGAATAATTCAAAGATGAGCAGTACTGCTCATCTTTTTTGTTTTAATATTGTCTTAAAAGAGCTAAAATGAGTAAAAATGCTACTTCGTGTTCCAGAGTTAGTGATGGTATAAATTGATAGACCCTGTGGATCTGTTTGCTTTTAAAATTAATTATGACAAACAGCCGGGCAACTCACAGGTTCAAGCCTTGTACAATGGAAATATTTCCGAAACCTATTGGAAGACCAACACCGATCTTACCAAACGTTCTTATGGGTATCAATACGACAAGTTGAATCGTTTGACTGATGCTATTTACAGAAAACAGGGCGATGCGATTCCGGTATCGGGAGCTTATAACGAAAGTTTAAGTTACGATAAAAACGGAAATATTAAATTCTTACAACGATACGGGGCCAGCGATGCGCCGTCTATTACTTTTCAAACGGATGATTTGACTTATGGGTATTTGAATGAAAACTCCAATCAGTTAGCCAAAGTAACCGACAGCCCTGCTGGAAATAATAACGAAGGGTTTAAAGACGGCAATAAAACAGGGGACGATTTTACCTATGATGCCAATGGCAACATGATTACCGATAAGAACAAAAACATCACCCAAATAGAATACAATCATCTGAATTTACCCAAGAAAATTACATTTGGAACAAATGGCACGATTGAGTATATTTACAACGCAACGGGTCAAAAATTGGAGAAAATTGTAAAAGAGGTAAGCGGTACAACTCATACTGATTATTTGGGGGGATTTCAATACAATTATGCTGTTAATGATGGTCACGTGCCAGATGATCCGGGAGATACGGATCCTCCTGTTGATCATGATATAGACCCTGATCCAAAAGATCCACCGGTGGAAGCAAATCGTTTTAGTGCAATGGCAAGTCAGGCTGTTCTATCGCGACCAACATTAGAGTTTTTTCCAACGGCAGAAGGGTATTATGATTATGTAGGTAAAAAGTATGTGTACCAATATAAGGATCATTTGGGTAATATCAGATTGAGTTATGCCAAAAATCCGGTGACTCAAGTTCTTGAAATTATTGAAGAGAATAATTATTATCCTTTTGGATTGAAACATAAGGGATATAATGATTATACAGAGAGTAATAGTAAATATAAGTACAATGGCAAGGAGTTCCAAGACGAGATGGGGCTTGGGATGTACGATTATGGAGCACGTAATTATGATCCCGCACTTGGACGTTGGATGAACATTGATCCGTTAGGTGAGAAATATTTTGGGGCGACACCATATAACTATGTTCTTAATAGTCCTGTAAACTCAATTGATCCTGATGGAATGGATGTATATCTACTTACTAGCTCTGGTCAAACGATACTTGCTTTAAAGCAGAAAGATAAAACAACAGACACTGTATATGCAGTTACTGAAAGTAAATCAAATTCTATAACATCTCTTGGTGAAGAAAAACCTTTAACTGTATGGGATATGAAAGATACTAATGGTGATGGTAAATTAAACGATAAAGATGGCAGAACCGTACGGTCAGGACTTATTGGACAAATGACTAGTAAAAGATCTGGTTCTGAAAAAAATTATGAAGGAGGATACTATAGTTCAATTGGAGAACAAAGTGACGGAAATGAAAGAGATTATAAGGATCTTTTTAAATACGCAAGTGATAATACACATGCGGAATTTGGTTTGACTTTCTTTAGTAATAGAGGTAAGAATTATATTCAATTATCTAGTTTTGGAGATATAGGTGAAACACCTTCTCCTTATAGTTTAGGGATAAAAGATCCAAATAAAAATGTTTCAAGACATTATCATAGCCATCCAGACATTAATAAAGGTATGGAATCAGAAAATTACAGTATGGGTGGAGATTACGAGCATACAAAAACTGATACTAGAACTTATAATAATTATATTTATTTTCCAGGTACCTCAAGATTATATAAATTAACTCTTGGAGGTACAGAATACATAAAACAAATTAATTCATCTAAAGACCTTAATTAATAATGATAAAAATAAAATATTTAATATGTGGATTTGTTTTTTCTTTCATGCTAATCGGTTGTAAAAAGCATGAATTGGATAGTCAACTAGAAAAATCGATTTTGGAATATCAGAAAAAAGTTCCAATTCCAATTTTGAAAGAAAAAAACAACTATTCAGAAAAATTTCGTTTTATTTATATTGTAAATTTTTCTCTTAAAGATAAAGACACTATAATCCATATTGTTAGAAGACCTTCTGGAATTCGTAAGGGGACAAAATATTATGGTCTATATGAAATTGATAAGTTTACACCTGTAGTTATAGATGATGAAAATAATTTAGGAAAAAACTTTATTAAAAGTAAGATAAGAAATAGCTCATTAAAGAGGTTTGAGTTAGCAGAGAATCAACTTCATTTTACGGATTATCCACCAGTTTTTTCATATTTAATTAAGAATGGGGAGATGAGTTTAAAATCGATAGATACTGTTAGTAATAATTGGATTCAATAAGCTAAATTCGATAACAAAAAGGGGATTGTTTCAATGTTAATAATGTGAAATTTTAGATTTCTAACGTATTGAAATAGAATAAAAATCCTCAAAAAATAATTTAAGATGAGCAGTAATGCTCATCTTTTTGTTTTTAATATTGCCTAAAATGAACTAAATCCAGAAATAGAGCTTGATTTAGTCAAGCCAACTGTATTAACTGCGTTACCTTTCATTATTAGAAAACACAACGAACGAAGTATGAACAAACTTTTGACAATAATATTACTGATTAACCTATCAACTGCTTGTAAACAAACAATTGAAAAAAAGGCATCTAAACCAATAATTACTGACAAACAGAAAATCGCCGACTTTAAAAATGATTTTATGGACAAAGTCGAGATGTATAAACCAGATACTTTACATATTGATACCTTGACTTTTGTAAGAGAGAAATATCCAAACCTTAGACTTATAAAAACGTTCTTAAAAAGCAAAAATATCGTTTTCTATGACTATTACTACAATGGAACAACACAACTAGAAAATACTTCTACCTGCGACACATTAAAACGACGTATTGGAATAACTAAACAATTCTCTAAAAAAGGAAAATTAGAATATACCGTAGATTATGACAAAGGTGAATGGAAAGTTTTCAATAAAAACGAATATCCTTTTTACGATTTACAAATGAAAATGAAAGTAATGGCAGACAGTTTAGTTGGTAAAATGTATGGCCACAATTTTCTGATAAACAACACTATGTGGAGTGTGACTACTTCCGCTATTTATAATGAAAATGAATCAGGTAATTGGACTGATAAATTTGAAAAAAAGCCAACAAAGTTTCTTTTTAGATATGATGTTAAACTTGACAAGGACAATAAGTATGAAGACCTTATTCAGTTTGAGTTAGATGCAAATGGAAACTTCATTCCTAATCAGTATGAACTAATTTTTGGATTTGAAAATGTTCCTGATAATTTAAAAGGTAGTTTTAAACTCAAATATGAAGAGGCAATAAAACAAGCTAAGCAATTGGGACTTACAGAAAACAGTAATAAAAAGGCTGTTGGTATTTTAAGATGGGAGAATTTCAAACAGCCAGAACTCATAAATGGACAGTTTCGCTTTTATGTAACCAGTAGAACAAAGATGATTGAAAATATTCTTCAAAATGGACGTTCTAGTAGAATTATAAAATATGAAGTCTACTCTTTTAATCCTTGGACAGGCGAATTTATCGAAAAGAAAAATATGAAATCAGTTTCCTCCTGGGAAAAAAATAGTGGCAGTAGTATAGGACTAATGCAAGATAAACAATAACATAACTACTGTTAACACGTAATACAACGGATTTGGACAATTGGCATGATGGGAAGCTGGTAATGTATTTGGGATCATTTGTTAAATATTAAGAATAGTCTTAATTTAGTCCCAAACTCGCTGTAGTACTAAGACTTTGGCAGTAATATTATGACAAACCAAGACAAACGACAAGTATTACTTTATGTCATTATACTAGTTATCGGAATAATGTTTAATAATTCTTGTAATTCAGCTAAAAATAAAAATTTCAAAACAGAAGAAAATCTAATTCCCGTTGCTGAAAAAACTATTGATATTGATCTTAGTTTAGGTAGAATAGAGAAATACATTGACATGGAAAAAAAGTTGAATTCAACAGATGTAACTCGTGATTATTTCGTGGATATTAGTGAAAGTATATATCCATATATTAAAAATCATTCTTTTGAAATTCCAAGAGAATTTGAGTTTTCACCTGAACCTTCAATTGAATTGAATAAAAGTTATTATTATACAAAAGACGGAGATGTAAAGCTTATATTATTTGAATGGAATAAAAAAGATACCGCAACTGTCGATAACAGAAAGTTCAAATCAATTTTTACTAATTTGGAAAAAAGAATCTCCGAAAAAATCGGACAATATTCATCGAAAAGAATTGTAAGTGAAAAAGTAAAAAATGGCAAGACTTACAGAGATGAAGTTAAATGGAAAACTTCCGAATTAAATGCTTATTTATTTAGATTTGGAGACAGAAATAACCAATTTAATCAAATTAGATTGTCAATATATAAAGATTAAGAAATACTAATGGCAATGGTTGCTAAATAAAGTGGGCAATGTGATTATAGATTTCCTTCCTAAAATTATAAAAATAGTTAAGGGTGCACTTTTTTGCACCCTTAACTATTTTAAATTCCTTTATAAAATTTCTTTTTCTTTTTTTGTTTAAACTGTTTCGAAACATACTCATTTACTTTTTCCCCGCGGAGCAGTATATCTGCAAGATTTTCTTTTACATACTCTTGCGATTCGATATTGTGAAAGTTTTCTGAAGCCGTTGAATTGGACTTTTGAAATTTCCTTTCAACTGCAAGAATATTTATGGCACAGCTTTCCTGAATTCCTTTTGCGCTGAATTCTTTTCCCAGACTGCTTCCGTTGAAAACGGATCTAGTTTTATGGTCAACGTAAGTTATTCCGTAAAGCTGTCCGTCCCTGCTTTTTCTTAGTATCATATGAATACTTTCTCTTTCCAATATTTTGGATAATTTTTCGGGAGAAAATATGCTTTCACGAAGGAAAGCAAGTTTTACGGCATTTTTCACATGATTTTTGCAAGATTCTTTCTCTGCCTCATTAGACTTAAACTTTCCTTCCAGAAATTTTAAGGTGGGTCTGCTGTAGAATTCGCTGGCTTTTATCGGCACGCCTATCGGTTTTGAATTCTGGTCAAGTATCTTGTAAAGCAGTCCATTATTTTTAAAAACTCTCGATTCCTCGCTTCCTCTGTCAGCATGAACATTGTAGAGGTTTAAAACTGCGTTGAGTTCAGGCAGACTTGAATATTTATAGTCAAACAACACCTGATTTAAAACTGAATTGATAGCCTTTCTGGACTCTGCTTTTCCGTATTGGACTCTGCCGACATCTATCGGATTTAACGAAAATTGTTCTTTCTGTTTTCTTCCTTCGGCTTTTACAAGTCCGAACATTTCTTCAATTTCTTTTCTTGCAGGTTCTGATTTTCTGATTCCCAGCAAATGCAGATCGATTCTTTTTCCGTCTCTCTGAATGTTGTTTGTCACTATATGGCAGTGCGGATGCCCTGCATCATAATGCTGATACACCAGATAAGGCTGTCTGCCAAATCCCAGTTTTTCCATATAGGTGTCTGCAATTTCAACCAGTTTTTCTTTCGAATGATTCTCCGAGGGATCAAAGTTGAGCGAGATATGCACTGTGTTTCGTTTCACATTGGTATTGAGTTCTGCCAGTTTTAGGAAGCGGTTTAATTTTGAAGTGAAACTCAGTTTTTCCAGCTCCAGCGGATAATTCACAGCACTGATGCATTCCGCTTTTCCGATCTCAACTTTATTTTCGTTGTAATTCAGAATGCCTCTTATGGAAGAGCTTGTTTTTATCACTGCAACCATTTTTCTGCAATTTTCTGGGTGTGGCCTGAAACCTCCTCCATTTTATTAAAAAGCCTTTCTCTTTGGATTTCGAACAGATAAAGATGCCCTTTGAATTCGGGAACTGTTTTGAGCGTGTTTATCTTTCTGGCAATCTGATTGATATTATTGCCTATTGCCCTTAATTCCGAAGTAAGTACAGCTGTCTCTTCCATCAGTTCGTCTAAAGACTGGTTTCTGTAAGTGGCTACAATTGGTTTGTTGAATAAGTGGCTTCTGATGTGGTCACTTAATTTTCGGCAGGTGCTTGCTCTGAATCTTTTTTCCAGTTCGGCATACTCCAATGGAGTGAATCGCAGTCCAACGATTCGTGTTCTGTTTGAATTTTCTCTTTTCATCATCTTTCATTTTCATTGTTATCAAACTCTAATCTTTTAAGTTTCTCCACCACCGAGTTCCGAGGCAATGGGTGGCAAGATAGGCGGTTGTTAAACAACCGTTCATCTTGCCGATTGCAGGAACGTGGCAATCTTTTTGACTTTTAAAAGGTATATACTAAATTAAATAGAATATTTGGAAGTAGACTAACATGTACATATTTTGTCTATGACAGCTATTGATAGTTAGAAAAACGTTAAGATGATATTTGTTTTTTTTCTTTAATAGATAAAATTAATCAAGAAAAAAATGTCTAATTCTCGTAGCTGAATTTCATTTGGGCACGGCAAATAATTCAAAAGGAAATCTATGTGATGTAAATAAAAAAGGATTTTATACGGGAATCCGTAAGAATATCTTTATCAAGTTTGATATCTTTGAGATAATGAAAGACAGATATCAAAATATAATCGATAGGGAAAAAGCCAAATTAAATTTTGAGTTGGCTAAAATTGATCGTCGTTATAGACGAATTATATTTACTTTGTATGGGACTTTTTTGATCATTCTAATTTGTTGCGTTTGTTTCTTTTGTATTGCTTTTTAATGAACTTGTATTTCCGGAAGAAGGGGGCATATTTCTTGCTTTAAATTTAAAATTTTGTAGTGTTAAATTCACGTATTTTAAGGCAGATTATTTTTTGTGATTTACATTTCAAAAGAAAAAAAAGAAAGCAATCTAAAAATAGGACAGCCAGGCAAATGAAGTGCTATAAGTCCCGTAGGGTGTCAAGCGAGGAACGAGGCTTGTCATTATGCGCACTTTTTTGCCGATGTCCAATACCTTAGCTTACTTTTTATTCTTTGAAATATAACTTGTCGATTATAAAATTGATTCTCGTAAAATCTTTTCTCATACTAACAAAATTATTGATTACTTGGTTTTTGTATTTATCTTAATTTTATTTAGAAGTTCTTTTTTTGATGATATATATTTTATGCTCAATAAATTTTGAGCTAATTCTTTTTCAACATCTGTTATGCCAATTTCGGGTCTCTTGCCTTTTATTGCAATAGATGAATATGGATTAGGTAAAAATTTCAATAATTCATCAATATTAAGATTAGAAAATCCTTTAAAATAAAGATTAAATATCTTTATTCTATTACCTGTGTGATTGGCTGTAGAAAATAAATTTTTTATAAATGCATATTCAATATCAAGTGTCGGATTACTTGCTAAAATCTCGCAAACTTTATTTGAAGTTTCTACATTTTCGGTAATTAGTTCTTTTTCAACTTTTAAAATTACATCAACCTTTTGACTGTTAGAAAATATATCAGAAGCCAGAATAAGATGCAAATCTTCGTTATCAATTTCATATGTGTCAAATTCTTTAATGTATTTATCTGGATTTTTAGATAAAAGATCTATATGTTGATTTGCAAAATTTTCTCGTAAAAGATTATAATTATCGACTGATAAACTTAGTACTTTCTTTATAAGATGCTGTATTTTATCAGAGGACAGATTTTCAAAAGAAAGTTTATCTCTAGTATGATTTATGCTTTTAATTAGATATGAAAATGCTTCGTCTGTTAACTCAGTACAAAGTAAAATCTGCTCTCTGAATACTGGAAAATCTTCATCAGTTGTAGTACTAATTAAGTTTTTAGAAAGCTCCTCATAATTGCTTTTATAATTCAAAAACTTTATTAGAGCACTATCAATTTTCTTTTCTTTATTTTGAAAGTATTTGTATAAATTATTCCATATAGGCTGAACTTTTAAATATGTAAAAAGGATTTCTGGAACACTAGGACTTTCAATTAATCTAATGTCACTTATCAATGTATTTATTTTATTTACTAAAACAATAATATGTGTTGGATTGATTATTGAATTATTAAGTAATTTGATATAATGATCTTCACTTTCTAAATTGTTATCTGGGAGTTTTAGTAATACCTCGGATAGGTATAAATTTATATTTTCTTCAATATAATTTTTAAGTTCATGACAATTAGAGTTTTGAATTGTAGTGTAGTTAGATTCTTCAAAATGAAATACATTCTGATCACAGTACTGTAGAATAGTTTTAATATTTGATTGATTAATGATATAAGAGTTGTTACTATAGATTGAATTAAAAATTTCTTTATTAATACTTGGGTTTTCAATAGTAATAAATCTAACATTTAAACCTTTGATTATTTTTTCTACTTTACCTAAGGCAATTTCATCATTAATAAAACTAGAAAAGTCATGTTTAGATTCTAAATAATTAATTAATTCAGAATTTTCACTTTGTGATATGATATCTTTTAAATCTGAGTGTTTTAAAATTAATTTTAAATATTCGTCTTTTTTTTCATCTGTAAACAAACTTTTTTCTTCTATATACTTCCAGAAGCCCGGCCAAATTTTACATAATATGTTTATAAAATCGTACTCATTTTCTCCTTGTTTTATATATCCCTTTATAAAATTAAATGTTTCATCTCTTTCATTTGATAGTTGCTTAATAATTGAATTTAACTTGGGTAAAAAGTTTATCTTATTTTTTAGTAAATAATCTAATAAACTATAGTTTAAAATGACTTCTCGTTCAAAATCATTTGTAGATATTTTTTTTACTAAATTTTCTAGTTTGGTTAATCTAAAATCAAAATCTGTTTTTGATTGACTTTTGACATTCTGCAGGAATTCCCAATCTTGTTTAGTTATACTTCCCTCATGAAAATAAGAGATATAATCGTAATAATTTTCGTTTATAAAACCATTAACTAGTAGATAAGAAACTAATTTTTGATTCTTAATGTCTGATTTTGAAATTATTGATGATATACTTACAGAATTTAATACTTCTTTAAGTGACCAAGATTTTATTTCATTTTTTTCAACATTAAGTCTTTCGACTTCCTGCTTTAATTGATTAATCTTGTTGCTAATTTTATTATTAATAAACTCAGCTCTTTCATCATAAGTATACTCATCATTAACAGAATTTTCAATTTCGCTGAATGATTTATCTAATGTATTTGTATTTATTGAGTAGTAAGAATTATTTTGGTAGTGCTGTGAATAGAAATTATATTTAATTGATGTAATTTCTTTAAATAACTTAAAGACATTCTCATTAATTAAATCTGTAAAACTATAATTTGTAATATTAAGTTTAATTGAAACGGCATCAGGTATTTGTTTGAGTAATTCTTGAATATAAACAGCACGAAGTTCATTAATAACTGTTTTTTCTTCATTTTCAATATTTTTTATTTGATTTCGATAGTCAAGAAGTACTGTATCGATTTCTTCGATTTTTTCTTTTATATAAATAGGTTTTTCAATGATTAGTTTGTAAATATGGCCTTTCCCATTGTGTAAGTCAGCAAAATCATCAGGACATAAATTTTTATAAATAATCATCGCAAAAAGATTATTTTGATTTAACCTTTTTCCTAAATTATCTTTATATAAAGAATATTCATTACAGATATTTGTCAGTAGTCTCATATCTTCAATAAATATTGAAACGTCATCTATAAATTCATCAGTTGGTATATTAGTTGATTTTAGTCTATTTAGTTTATTTTTAATAATTTCATTAGAATTTGATGGATTTATGATTGGTATTACAGGAATGATAAAATCAAAAAACTTTGTTCTGTCTTTATCTTGAAACATATTATCTCTAATTGCATATAGAAAAACTATCTTTCGATTTATTTGTTTAGAACCATTTATTAAATTATTTAATTCTCTTAATTTGGTAAAAATCTCAGTGTCATCAAACCTGTCTAAATCTTCAATTATAACAATGTCATACTTAGTTACTTCAAAAAAATAGAGAATTTCATCTAAATGATGATTCAATATTGACTTATCATTATTGTCTCCAATTTCAATATCTGCACTTTGAATATTTAGTTTATTTAATTTCGAATTATTGAATACTCTAACAAGTTTAATTGAAACATAATAGAGTCCTGATAAATTAATTATAAGTGATAAATATTTGAAGTAAGGGCTATTTAAAATATTACTAATTTCAGAAAAATCTTTACTAACTTCATTGTGTTTAAATAAATAAACTAATGATAAACTCCAAATCAAGAATAGAAATGAATTAAACAAGATTTTATTTTTATCTATATTTTTAATTCGTTTAAATCTTGAATCAGGTATGTCGGCATGTTTCTCTTTATAGAAAATTTGTTGAAGAATACTTAATTCGATAAGTCTGTTAACATTATCATTTTCATCATCGTCTGGTTTAGCAACATCTTTGAATGATGCTAATGATATGTTTAGGTAAACATATTCGCTGTAATTTTTTTGAAATGTTTTTATGATACTGCTTTTACCTGATCCATATGTTCCAGTTAAAGCAATATTTTTTATATCATCATTCTCTAAAGCTTCTTTTAGAGCAATGAAATAAATTTCTTTATTGGTAGCATTATCTATTGGAGTTAAAGAATCAAATTTAGTCGACTTATTTGCATTTTGGGTGTATTCTAATGTATGGATTAATTTGATGATCAATGAATTAATCTTAATAAGTACATAGGTTAACTTTTTTTTCATAAAGTGCGGTTTTTACAAAAATAGCGATATAATTATTAAGATTTTTATTAATTAAATTAAACCTTTTTAATGAAAAAATGCGATCAAAAAACGATGTTATTATTTATTTAATATTAATTAATTTAACTGTGTCAGCTAAATTATTGATTGATATATAATCTAAAACAAAATCTTCTGCTTCTTTTTTGTGTTCAACAGAAGTAGAAAATGAGTTGAGATAAAAATCTTCATTTTCATCTGCAATGTGAATAATTTCAGTGTAGCCTTTGGTAATTAAAGAGCCTTTTAGTTTTAATACTTTAAGCTCATTACTTCTGTCAGTTTCTTTTTTTACTCGGAGCTTTATAGTTTTATCCATTGATATCGGTTTTTTGGTAGTTCTATGATGTAAATCAAATAGTATTCCAAAACAAAAAAAGAGACAGAAAGTCTGTTTGTGTCCATCAATTCTCAATCTATAAGCAGAGAATCTATTTTTGTTCTTTTATTAACTGAAACTACAACATTTTTTTTACTATTTCAGTTTGTTTTTCATTAGTGACAAGATCGTAATTACGAGGTACTCATCAGAAATTAAACATAGTACTTTGTTATTTTTTATTAAAGATACTTATGCTCAATTTTATTTTAAGGATGTTTTTTTGAAAACTTTAACTAAAATATCGGATTTTGACAAATTGATGCCGGATTTTGATAACATGTTATCAAAAAGGCTATTGTAATTTTGTTTCATCAGAATTATAAGTAGTTAAATCAGCAACAAAAAACTTTTTTATTAAATGCAATTTGAATTGGATGTCGAAATCGATATATGACAAAATAGAAAAGCAGTCTGTTTTTTCTTTAAAACACGAACCTCAGACATTTTGAATTCCATCTTGTACAAACTACAAAATAAAAAAATGCTTTTTTGACATGTTTTGCTCCGTTTTTGATAACAAGCAATCAAATAGCCTGTTGTAATTTTGTTTTCGCTCCAACTCTAAATAATGAATCATAGCTAAAATGCTTTTCTTTTTTTTGAGTTTAATGGGATTTGAATTATGGTACTACAATTTGTTATTTAAATAATAATAAAATTGAAAACCAGAACAAAAATTTCCATAGAGATGAGATACCTTTTAATATTTCATAATGGTAATCAACTTAAAGATCAGAAAGTATGAGATTGAATGTAAAGAGTAAGCGTTTAATTTTGGATACTATTTGTTTCCTGTATGTTCTGTTATTTGTTTACGCAGCTATAAGTAAACTATTAGACTTCGAGAACTTCCGTGTGCAACTAGGACAATCCCCTTTGTTAAGTGCTTTTGCAGGGGTAATTGTTTGGATTGTACCTGTATTAGAATTACTTATCGCATTGTTGCTTGTTTTTAAAAGTTGGAGATTGATAGGTCTTTTTGCCGCCTTTACTCTGATGGTAATGTTTACCGCATACATTTATATTATTTTAAATTACAGCTCTTTTATTCCTTGTTCCTGTGGAGGGATTCTTGAAAAGTTAGGATGGACAGAGCATCTTTTTTTTAATTCAGTTTTCATAATGCTGGCAGCAGCAGGTATCCTGATACTAGCGCCGGGGGTGTCACAGACATCTATTATTTCAAAACCTGCTGCACTAGCCAGTGCTTTTTCGTTGTCTGTTTTTATTAGTATCGGAATCGTTGCCCTGCTTTTTATGGTATCAGAAGATATCATACACCATCGTAATAATTTTGTTCGTCGATTTGCTGGTAACGCTACAAAAATGCATGAAATTGACCTCAAGTTTAATTCTTTTTATTTTGCAGGAGCCAAAAAGAAAAAATATATTTAGGTAACCATACAGTACCTCTTCTAGTCTCAGTACTGGATACAACCCTGCAAAAAACAAATGAATTTAAGATTCGTCCCTATCGGATTGATTTTCAATTCCAGTCCGTACAGGTTCGAATTTCACCACCTGATTTTTATCTCATCGACGGCTCAGTTCCTGTAATTTATAAAGGTCAGATTAAGGATTGGAAGGCCTATGTGAAATGGAACGGAACCACCACTTTTTCTCACTATGAACTTATGGATTCTCTCACCTTGGCGTTTCGTTCCAATAACAATACAAATGGTGAAAGCATACTTGGATCCCTGCATTTTGGTAATGAATCCAAAGTCCATTTGAATCCAAATCTATTACAAAAACAAATTGATGGAATTTTCGATGTGGATGGAGTGCTTCATTACGACAAATCCCTTGGAAAATTAGTCTACACTTATTTGTATCGGAATGAGTTTATTATAGCCAATGCGTCACTTAATCTGAGCTATCGCGGAAAAACAATTGATACCATCAGTAAAGCCCAAATCAAAGTGGTTGATGTTACAAGCAGAAAAGAAAGAAAACTGGCAGCACCACCTTTATTGGTCAATAAAACAAGCGCTGTTTATGAAAATTTATTGTTTGTAAATTCAGGATTACCCGGGAAATATGAGCCTCTGGAAATGTGGAAAGAAGCCAGTATTATTGATATCTATAATTTGAGCACCAATTCTTATCAGGGCAGCTTCTACATCTATCATATCAAAAAGGAAAAGCTCAAGAATTTTTTTGTACTCGGCGATAATTTTTACGGCTTTATTGGCAAACATTTAGTGCACTACAAATTAAACAAAGGACTCACCAATTCATATCAAATTAAAATTAAAAAATAGAGTTCCATCATGAAAATATACTGCAGTGTCAGGGAAAAGATCGAAAACCTGTAAAAGAGTAGATCGCTAACAATTAAATTATATATCATGAAATCAAATTTTGCAAAACAGGTTATACCTGTTGCCGTATTTGCTCTTGCGATAGCAGGTGCTTTTACAACCCATGCCATGAATCAGCGTTCTAAAGCAGCAACGCCAGCTGAGGCGTATCTTAGACTCAACCCGCAAGGAACCACTTGTGAAGAGCAGGATGATGCGTGTCAGATAGAGAATACTGGAATCGTTTGTACTGTCGATTATAATCCGACAGGAGCACAATTATTTGGCAAGAACCCAGCCGGTAATTGCGTACAAACAATTTACAGACCATAACTCTCTTATTTGTTGAAAAGGCAATGCAGTTCCAAAAGGGAACTGCATTGTTTTATTGTTGAATTAAATGTCCAATTTTATTTATAACCACTCTGGTTTTTTATCTGCTTTTAAGTAATAGTCGAACCACTGCTGAATCCGTTGGGTCAAATCATTTTGATGCTTTTTATTCATTAAGGTATGATCTGCTTTGGGATAAAGCAGCATTGTACTGATCTTGCCAAGACGTCGCAGTGCTAAATAAAATTCAATACTCTGATAATAATGCACCTGAGCATCTTCTTCACCCGCCCAAGATAAGAGTGGGGTATTTACTTTATCAGCATGATAGATAGGAGAGTTTCTCAGGTATCCTGCATAGTCTTCATATAAAGATTTCCCTATTCTTAATTGCCCAAATTCATAGTGCCAAAAATTAGGCTTTTGAAACGCCCATGTGACCCACAGATAACCGCTCACATAATCGGTTATAGCCGCGCCTGCCACAGCAGCTGCAAACATATTGGTCTGGGTAATGATATAGTTCGTCTCAAATCCGCCGTAAGAATGTCCGGTAATTCCTATATGATTACTATCAACCGCTGCTTCATCGGCAATGATTTTTTGGGTAGCGGAAACCACACAATCTGTTGCAGAAGACCCAGGATTTCCAATTTCATAAACAATATCAGGTAAAAAAACGAAATAACCTTTTGAGGTAAAATTGGTAATATTAAACCCTGTGGGATTGTCCAGAGAAGGGTTTACATAGTTGTACAATTCTCCCGATTTCTTTTCGTAGACATATACAACCATTGGATATTTTGTACCCGCATGATAGTTGGCAGGATAGAATAAAACACCATTTAAAACGCTGCCTTTGGAATTGGTATAGTTAATGAGTTTGGAATGTCCCCAATTGTATTTGAAATGCTGCTCATTGCTTTGAAAGAGTATTTTTTCTTTGGAATTTGAGTTCTCTTTAAAGAGTAATCTCGGTGGTAAATCATAATTTTCTTCCCTATAAACATAGCTGTCATTTTTCGCAGCCCCAACGAATTGACTGGTGTTCATTTTCTTGTCCAGCAAAGGCTGCAGACCCTTTTTCTTGTCCCAAAAATAATAACCTGTATGCTCCAGAGCTTCCGCCTTGATCACTAGCCTCTCATTCCTGTGAAATTGCGCTTTATAATTGCTGTCATAATTCATTTTTCTGGACTGATCCTCAGATCGGGGAACAATTCTATAGGTTGTTTTATTCTCGGCTCCAGAGGTGAGCCGAATTGCTTTTGAATCCTCCAGGGCAATACTCCAGATATCATACTGGTCATAAATCAAAATCGTTTTTTCCTCGGGTACCCATAGCGGATTATCGAAGGGACCTGCTTCTTCAGGACGGTCAGACTGCTCATCAAAAAAAGATACACCAAGATCTTTGGTGAGATTCTTATGCAATCCGCTCTCTATATCATAAACCCACCAATGTTTGTCTTTAAAATAGACAAGCTGTTTTTCAGATATAGAGACAGCGGTCCATGTCTGACCCCCTTTCTGATTTTGTAATACTAATTTGCGCTTCCCGGTTTGTAGATCCAAAATATAAATATCCAAGGGAGCTTCCCGGTTAGCCTGTGGTTCATAGTGTTGTGGATTGTAAAGGAAAGCATATTTTTGATCTCCGCTTAGGAACATTTTAGGAAATTCATTATCTGTAATGCGGCTAAAGCGATTCTCCTGAGGCCACCATAGGGCTACTTTGGCTATTCGGTCCCAATTCTCAATCTGCACCTTGGCAGGATACAAAAACGGATCTTGCGCGTTCCAAATTTGCGTTTGCGAAGTATCAACAGGAGGCATTGTTTTTTGTAATCCAAAAAAGATTCTTTTTCCATCCTCGGAAATACTAAGACCGGCAAAAGAAGAGGAGATAATTTCCCTATCTGTTGGGAAATTATCCAGCTCTGTTGGGCTTAAAGTATATAACTTGCTCTGGGCTATGGTGTAATATCTGATGCAGGTGAGGGCAGTCTTTTCTGTATTATCCAATGGTCTTTCTAAAAAAGCTACAGAATTTCCATTATTTTGCCAGACCAAATCAGAATACTCACAATCTTTGTTTGTACTGGCTATGATAGTGGTGGTTTTATCATGTAAATTCAATAGGGCAATGGTTGTATTATTTTCCGTTTTTGTGGTATATACCACTGCATTGGCTTTTGAGTTATACCAATAACGATCAACATCATTTATAATAATGGATTTACCAGTTGCCAGATTTTTAAGTTCCAACTGTTTTTTTTCCGGATTTCCTTTTTTTAAGAGGATTACATTTCGGGGATCTGCGCCTAAATCATATCGGAGCACTCCTTGCAGAATCTCTTGCCCGGAAGTAAACAAGTCAACAATTTTGAGTTCTTCCTTTGTGCTCATCATCAAAAACCAACGCTCTGCAATAAATTCCCCTTTACGGGCTCCGGGGAAACTATACCTCTTTGTTCCTTTACTGGTTGCAACAAACAAAGTATCTGTGCCACTTTGATAATGAACAGAGAAACTGACCCATTTTCCATTTTCAGAGAGTTTATCCGCGCTCAGATAACCCCATAAAGGATAATCATTTACGCTGAGCTCTTTTTTGCCCTTGTTTTGGCTAAATCCGGTAAATGAAACCAAAAGCGAGACCAGTATTAAAAAGACTGTTTTTATTTTATCAGGTAATGTATCGGAATTATTTATCTCGTATTTTTTAGGATGTGATTTCATTTTAATAACCAGGATTTTGTGGATTTAGATTGGGATTGAGAGTGAGTTCTGATTCGGGTAGCGGCAGTAATTGGTCAGTGGAATCCCAACCTGCTTTGACAGGAGCTAGTGACGCATCCAAAGCATTAGCCCTTTTTAAATCAAAAAAGCGATATGCCTGTTCGGTGAAAAACTCCACTCTTCGCTCTTTTAAAATAGCATCAAGTACATCTTGTTTACTTAGAGCTGTTGTAGCTGTAAGACCTGCTGTAGTTCTAATCTTATCCAAATCTTCCTTTGCTCCGATAAGGTCCCCTTGCTCAGCGCGCGCTTCAGCGCGAATCAGGTATTGCTCGGCCAAACGAAATACGATAGAATATTCTAAAGAACTTGGTGTCTTTGATTTCTGTTTGTATTTATTGACGTGATACCAGGTGTCTGTACCTTTAGTCACTGCTTTTACCCAATGTATTTTGCGCAAGTCTCCCGGTTCAAATGCATTTAGGAGTGCAGAATTTAAAGCGACCTGTGGTGGTGGCCCGGTCTTGAATATGAATGTTTCCCCTTCCTGAGTGTTCTGTCCAACCGTACGTGGTATAAATTGCCAAATGGTGGTACTGCTGTCTTTTAGAAATACAGCATCCAGATTGGTTTGCCAAGCATATACCTGCGTATTGTTTAGGAGATATGAAGCAGCATTGGCAGCTTCCGCCCATTGTTTATTACAAAGGTATACCCGGGCTAACAATGCCATAGCCACCGATTTATTGGGACGTGTGCGGTCACTGGAAATATATTGCTCAGGCAGCAAGGATACTGCCGATTCAAGGTCTTTTATAATATAGGAATACAACCCGGCAGAAAACATTTTGTGTACTTCTTTATTTTGCTGATAATCGGTAGTGATAATATACGGTACATCGCCATAGAGATTCAGAAGATAAAAGTGCAACAACGACCTTACAAATAAGGCCTCTGCTGTCAATTGTTTTTTATCTACTTCAGACAAAGCTACTGAAGCGTTTACACCTTCGATAATGGCATTGGCGGCATAAACCTGATTGTAGGCATTGTTCCACCAAGCAAAAACGTCTGCATTGGAGGGTAGGATTGCATTGTTGTAAAAATCACGGGTCTTACCGGTAATACTTCCGTAATACACCAGCTCATCAGTGTAATTTCCTATTTGATTAGACAGCCCCGAGAGGTTTCCGCTTAGCATACCCGAATCTCTCATTTTTGCATATATACTTACCATAGCTGCATTTGCTGTTGCCTTATCTTCAAAAATAGCCTTTGAAGTAAGCTGAGAAGAAGGAAGATCAACTTCAACAAAATTATCACAGCCCTGCAGAAGTAAGATTCCCAACATAAATAATCCAATAAGAAAATTATTGTTTGCTGCTACGATCTTATGTTGCTTCATAAATCGTAAAACGGATTTCTTTTTCATGTTATTTGAATTAAATGATTAAAAAGTAAGTTGAAGCCCAGTTGTAAATATCCTTAGAGGAGGAAGACTCATACTAAATCTGGATTCAGGATCAGCCCCATCAAAAGAAGTAATGGTAAAAAGATTCTGTCCCTGAAATACCAATCGGCATTTTACTCCTTTGAGCCACTGCTCGGGGATCGTATAAGACAATGACAAATTCTTAAGCCGTATGTAAGAGGCATCCGTTATCATGGCATCGCTGGCATAAAACTTATAGAATGCATCCATAGCCTCACTGTTTACACCTGTAGAATATTCTTGATAAGCGGCATTATCTCCCGGACTTTGCCAATGATCCATTACTGCTGTTGGTTGGTTGCCCATACTACCGGGTATTCCGGCTCGGTAGGATCCGTTATAATTTAATTGATTTACAAACTGGAACAAAAAATCCAATTGCCAGTTTTTATAAGTAATGGTATTTTGAATCCCTCCAAAATATTTTGGATTCAAATCACGTATAGCTTGTTTGTCCTCTACTGCTGTAATGGCACCATCTGCATTGTAATCTTCAAATTGATAAATTCCCGTTTGTGGATCTATCCCCGTATAGTGGTATACTTTTTTAATGTTCAAAGGTTCACCGATTACAAACTGGTTTTGGTAAGTAGATCCTCCCAGATTAGGAAAAGACACTAGTTTATTGCGGGCAAAAGTCAAATTAAAGCTACTGGTCCAGTTAAAGGATTGTCTTTGGAAATTGACTGTTCTAAGAGTGAGTTCGATCCCTTTATTTTCAACAGTGGCATCTAAGTTTGCCTGCACGGAATTGAATCCTGTTGTTGATGGAAGCGGAATTCCAACGAGTTGATTCGATGAGCGATTGCTGTACCAGCCTGCAGTTATAAAAACCCGGTCTTTGAAAAACCCGGTCTCTAATGCCAGTTCCATTTTTTTATTGGTTTCCCAGCCAAAGTCAGCATTAAACAAACGTGTAGGCTGCAGACCAATAATACCTCCATAATTATTTCCCGAAGAACCGTAGGTATCTAAAAACTGATAGTCCCCAATCTGATCATTCCCTGTAGTACCATAACTGGCTCGTAATTTTCCAAAACTCAAGAAGTTGAGATTTTCTTTTATAAATGTCTCATTGGAAAACAGCCATGCACCTGCGACAGCTCCAAAGGTGGCAAACTGTCTGCCGGGACCAAATCTGCTGGAACCATCCCTGCGTCCGGTTAAATTCAGGATGTAACGCTCGTTCCACGAGAAATTAACCCTCCCAAAAAAGGCTTGGTATCTATAGACCGATTCACTGTGCACAACATCAAATACAGAAAAAGCAGAAGAAAGATTATAGATAAGACTGTTGCTGCTGAATCCAATGGCTTCCTGTACGAGCTGATTAGCCGTTTGCTGTTGAAAGGTAGCCCCTAAGAGTATTTCAGTTTTTCCTTTGCCAATTTTTTTAGACCAGGCTAATTGAGGTTCAATAATCCATGATTTTCTGGAAGTGGTATTGACATCGATAAATGAAAATTCACTTCCTACCCCATAGGCAGGATCATATATAGTAGAGGGCTGTGTCCGACTGTCATCGAACCTTGTATCGGTAAAACCAAAACTTGTTTTAACAATTAAATTTGGTACAATTGCATAGGATAATAAACCATTAACAAAAAGATCATTAGTAGTTGCCGTATATTTTCCTTCGAGATTACTCAGGGGATTGTTCCATCTACTGTTCTCCCAGTTTAAAGTACCATCAGCATTATATAATGCCGGAGCATTTGGAGAGAGAAGAATGGCTTGCTGCGTGATATCAACTCCCGGTTGATTGTTTTCTTGGGCGGTATATCCAAAAGAAAAATTGATATGGAATTTTTTATTTTCCGAATCATGATTCAGGTTTGCCAGTAAATTGCCTTTTTTGTAATTGTAATCTCCGGGAAACACCGTTGTTTCTTTATGAAAATTACCACTCAAAAGAAATTGTGTACTAGAAGAGCCTCCTGTTAGAGAAGCTTGTACATCGCTAATGTCTGAAATTCCTCCAATAAATACTTTTTGCCAATTGGTATAGCGGTTTTGATCCCATGTTCCATTTATATCGTAATCTGTTGGGCCATAAGGAATGCCATCATTGACGAACGCTTCTCTGCGCATTTGCAGGTATTGGGGAGTGTTCATTAAATCCATGAGTCGGGTTACTTTACCCAGTCCTCCCGAGACATTGGCGGTGAAGCGTGTTTTGCCTTCTTTTCCTTTTTTGGTGGTAATGAGTACCACACCGTTAGCACCCCTTGAACCATAGATAGATGTTGCATCGGCATCTTTGAGTACTTCAATGCTTTCTATGTCTGCTGGGTTGATACTATTTAAAGGACTGGTAGGACCCGGAAGAACAACTCCTGTGAGATCCGAACCTACGGGATCAGAAGAGTATGGAACACCATCGATAATATAGAGAGGTCTGTTTCCTTCTGGACGTAAGCTGTTTTGTCCCCGGATTTGAATATCAAAACCACCACCGGGAACCCCAGTGTTTTGAACCACATTAACCCCAGCCATTCGTCCCTGCATTGTAGCAAGTACATTGGTAACGGGTTGTTTTTCGATATCTTTTGAGCTGATTTTTGAAATACTTCCCGTACGCTCACTTTCTTTTACGGAATAATAACCTGCGTTGATCTTGACTTCCTGAAGAGCTGTTGCATCTTCCTGCATCTGAACATTGATTACCAAACGCCCGGCAACTGGAATTTCAACTGTTTTAAAGCCGATATAGGTAAAAATTAAAATATCATCAGGCGATACTGCTATTGTAAATTTACCGTCGAAGTCTGTGATGACAATGTTTTTCTGGTTTTTTACCGAGATACTGACACCGGCAAGAGGACCAATGCCGTCGGTCACGATACCTGTGATTTGTGTTTGTTGTTGTATAGCGGAAAACCTCAAGGTATTCCGCGCTAAGGCTGGTGTGCAAAAGAGGTAGAACCCGAAAATAAACGGATACCAAAGTGCCGCCAACCCTTTATTTAATGAAAAAGTTTTCATAGTTTTGGGTTAGTTAATTTGAAACGAAAGTTTTTGTTAATTCAGCTCTCTATACTTGTTTGTCGACCGGTTAGAGGGCTTTTTTCTTAGTCTTTAAGACATCAGGATGGTGCTTTTTACTATAACATAGATGCGTGGATTTAGGTGTTTATAAAATTCATCTTGATTATCTTTTCGAAACAAACTCTAAAAATTTTAATATACGCTTTGGAAAATATAAATAAAGACAATACCTTTAAAGTGCGAGTTTAAAGAGGAAAAGCTTAAGTATAAGTGCCGAAAGTATTTTAGGTTCTGGGTGAGGTTAGATATACAGGGATTACTATTTTATATAATTCCTTTTTTATATCAAGGTAGATTAAGTATGTTTATATTAAAATTCTGTCTAGGAAAGTGTATCTGGTAAGAGTATTTCTCATTGATACACTATTCTAACACTTTTGGGAAACAAAAGATAGCTGGCTTTTTAGCAGGTCGCTCTAAGGTGGTTTGATAACCATTGTGAATAAAAAAATCGTTCTCATAATTTATAGGTTTATGGTTATGGAACGATGTCTTTCTTGGTATGAATGGTATTTGCATAAAAAAGCAAGGAACGGTTTCACACTTTAGACTCATGGGTGACCAAACCCGTCTTTAAAATCTTTCGATTGAAAAGTTATCTTCTAAAGCTAACGTGAGAACCGCTCGCATGCCATAACAAAAGTAAAAAACTTTTTGACATGGAGCGACTTCACGATCTTCTCGAAGATAAAATTGGTCATTTTGAGTCGAGAAAACATCGTTTTAATTATGCCAAAAAGGCTAATTGTCAATTCGCTAGAACAAATATAATAATAATATTTAAATATCCAACTTGTTGGATATTATATTTTACTTTAAATGGAAAAAATATTTGCATTTCAAACTACTCAATTCGATTTTGAGTTGATAAATCACATTAGAACTTTGAGAAAATCAAAAGGTTTTACTAAGGAAGATTTAAGCGTGGCAATGGGCGTGGCAAAAACATTCGTTGGAAATGTTGAATCTTTTACTCAACGACACAAATACTCTACGCGTCATATTGCACTATTAGCAAAGGCTTTCGGGTATAAAAATATTTCAGATCTGATGAAGTTCAGTACTCCTCAATATGATAAAATTAAAGTAACTGTAAAACAAACTATGAATGAAAGCGGAACTAAAGCTTTGAGTTCAGAGGTACTTAAGATTGAGTATATAAAATAATCATACTTCTTCAATAAGGTGAAAAATATAGTAGATGCTCAGGTCGTATTTTGGTGTCTGATCGCTATTATTCCGTTTGTTGTTCTTGTTTTCTCCGATCATATATCCTTTTTAATTGTACAAAAAAGACCTGACTTCGGAAGGTATTTTCAGCTCCCGGCAAGGCAAGTTGTTTTGAGGCACTAATCGAATTTCGAGTGCCTCAAAACACAACTTGCCATTACCTTTGTGGTAATATTTTGCGAATATAAGAATTTGCCTTTTCAGGCGGATTAAGATTAATAGGAAGAAACAGCTTTAGGCTGTTTTATTTTTTGCTGGATTTGTAGAGGTGTGCTGATAATAAAACAATTTGAAAAATCCATTTACAGTGTAAAAAGCTGAATTATTAAAGCATTGAGTTTAAATGTAATTCTATAACTAACTTTAAAAACTAACCACTACGATAATAAGTTCTTTTTATTTCAGGATTATAACAGTTATCGTCGTACAAAAACGCACGCATGTAACTGAGTATAAAGGAATGTACTCAGGGACGTAGGTATGTAAAAATATAGGTATGTAGGACTTAGCGCAATCATGCATGAGCGTGAGTATAAAGGGAAGTATGTACAAAAGAACACAGGTGAAAAACAGAGATCCAATTCTTGTTATTTATTCTTAAGTTTCAGATGAAAAATGAAATGATTAAACTGGAGAGGGAAGAAGTCAATATTAAAGTCAATAAAAATATGATTACCGTAATTTAGTTGAAGCAATTTAACCTTAATTAATATCATACTATAAGCTCTCATACGAAGGCTTTTTTATAGTTTTCTGAGAACAGAAGCTTTTATAATTATTGTTCTCTTCAAAATGTAAATAAAAAAGTCCCACCGAAGCAGGACTAAAGATTTTCATCTACGGCATATAGCCTTATTGTGATAAGATTAAAGATTAGAAATTTTAATCAGTCACAAATATATAGAAAAAAGATTATGATTAGAAAAAGGAAAACCGTAATTGTCTTAATTTTTTTTATAGTAAATTCCATGCAGATTAAATTTAATAAATATGGCAAAGATTTTAGGATTAGATTTAGGAACTAACTCGATTGGATGGGCAATTGTAGAGAAAGATAATAACGATTTTTCTCTTGTAGATAAAGGAGTTCGGATATTTTCTGAAGGTGTAAATATTGAAGCAAAAACAAATAGTGAAAGTTCAAAGGCAGCTCAAAGAACGGGTTATAGAAGTGCTAGAAAACTAAAATATAGAAGAAAAGTTAGAAAGATTGATTTGCTTAAAATTTTGTCAGATAATAATTTGTGCCCAAAATTATCTGATAGAGAATTATCTGATTGGCGTTACAAAAAGATTTACCCTCAAAATGATGAATTTAGAAGATGGTTAAGTACGGATAATCAGGATAATGAAGATGAAAGAAAAAAGCAAAAAGATAATCCCTATTATTTTAGATTCATTTCGGTTAAAAACTCACTTAATCTAAGTAGTAAATTAGATAGATATTATGTAGGAAGAGCTTTTTACCATATTGCTCAAAGGAGAGGTTTTTTGAGTAATAGACTAGATAGTTCTGATAATTCAATTATTGAAGAAAAGAAATTTGATATAAATTCTATAATTAATGAATCTCATTCAATCGCTGAATTTTCCGAATTATTTATTGATTTTCTTTCTTCATTCGATAAGGATGAGGCTCTTGATAAACCTTTATTTACGTTATCAAGGGCATTTAATACAATAATTAAGGATAATTCTACATTGATTTATAATGAATTAAAAGAAAAGTTAATAGAACGTTTGAATAAGAAAGAATTTCTTGGTCCGGTAAAAAGAGCTATAAGCGATTTATCTGAAAAAATTGAAGATGCAAAATGCTTAACACTTGGAGAATATTTTTACACCTTATATGAAAAAGGAGAAAAAATTAGAGGAGAATATACTCACAGAGAAGATCATTACTTGAAAGAGTTTGAAACTATTTGTAATAGACAGAATATTGCAAGTGAGTTAAAAGATAAAATTAAAGAAGCAATATTTTTTCAAAGACCTTTAAAATCCCAAAAAGGATTGGTTGCTAAATGTCCTTTAGAGAATAGAAAGGCATGTGTTCCTATTTCGCATCCGGATTATGAAGAATTTAGATTGTATAGTTATTTGAATAATATTAAAATAAAAACTTTAAATGACGATAAACTTCGGGTGCTAACTACTGATGAAAGAGAACAAATAGATTTTTTATTTTACAGAAAATCAAAAGCTAATTTTGACTTTGCCGAAATAGCAAAAAAACTAACTCCTAAAAACTTAAAACCAGGTTACTACAAAGACAAAAACAGTAAAGATTATGATGTTTTATTTAATTATAATTTAGGCAGCAATGTCGCTGGTTGTCCAACAATTGCCAATCTTAGAGAGGTTTTTGGTAAAGATTGGAAGATATATTTATCTTCTAATTTCTTGAAAAATACTAAAACCGAAAATAACAAAGTAGTTGGAAAGACAGAAGAAGATATAATTGAGGATATATGGCACGTTTTGTTTCGTTTTGATAAAGAAGAACTTTTGAAGCAATTTGCTATTGATAATCTTAGTTGTGATGAAAAAACGGCCAATAAGTTTTCTAAAATAAAGTTAAAACAAGATTATGGATCCTTGAGTTTAAAGGCTATTCGTAATATTTTGCCTTACTTAAGGGAAAATTTAATTTATTCTCATTCTGTTTTTCTGGCAAATATGAAAAATATTTTGCCAGCTGAAATTTGGAATAATGAAGAAAATAAAAGGGTAATCAACAATGAAATTAATTCTATTTTAGAAAATTATAAAGTTTACAGTAATAATATAGAGATTGTTAATGGATTAATTAATAACATTAAAAAAGAGAATGGGACTTGGAGTTCAGACAATAAATTTGTTGCTGAGATTTATAAAAAGGATTTAGAAAAACAAGTCAAAGATTTTGTTGGCACCAAAAAATGGAATGAAACACCAATAGTATATCAAGCATCAATTTTGAAAGAATGTTTTGAACTTTTTTCAACTCAGATGCAATTGAAATCAGGAAGAGGAGAATTCGCAAAGAAGAAAACAATTGATGAGATTTTAAAACAATTTTTGAATGATAATTTTAATGTAGATGAGGGAGGTTTAAAAAAGCTATACCATCCATCAGCTATTGAAGTTTATAAAAAAGCAAAAAGAAGTGAAGATGATGGGAAGTTTTATTTAGGAAGTCCATTAATTTCTTCTATCAAAAATCCAATGGCTATGCGTTCTTTACATCAATTGAAAAAAGTAGTAAATCAATTGATTAAAGATGATTTAATTGATGAAGAAACGGTAATTCATATCGAAATGCCAAGAGAATTAAATTCTGCTAACGAAAGAGTGTCAATACGACAATGGCAAGAAGAATTAAAAAACAGAAGGAATAAATATGCTGAAGAAATTAAATCAATTTTTAGAGGTGATATTAAAACGGATGACTGTAATGATGTTAAAAGTTTAGAATATGAGCCAACTGAAAATGATATTTTAAAATACCAGCTATGGATTGAACAAGATAAAGTTTGTCTTTATACGGGTAAAACTATTTGTTTGTCAGATTTTATAGGAAGCAATCCTAAATTTGATATCGAGCATACTATTCCTAGAAGTAGAAGTTTAGACAATTCTCAAACCAATAAAACATTATGTTGTTCGATTTACAATAGAGAAGTAAAAAAAGATAAAATTCCTTTCGAGTGCGGAAATAATGATGAAATTTTATTAAGGATTAGTCATTGGTATGCTAAATATAAAGGATTGGAAGATCAAATTAAAGATGTTTCTAAAAAAATAAAAGTAGCTTCAACCAAAGAAAATAGAGATAAAAATATAATTAAAAGAACGAAATTAAAATTTGAGCACACTTATTATTATAAAAAATATAAGTCGTTTACTATTGAAGAAATTCCAGAAGGATTTAAAAATAGTCAATCTGTAGATATTGGTATTATTAGCAAATATGGAAATTTATTTTTAAAAACAGCATTTAGTAAAGTATATGCAGTAAAAGGAAAAACCACAGCCAATTTGAGACAAATGTGGGGATTGGAAGAAAAAACAAGGGATAATCACGCCCATCATGCAAAAGATGCAGTTGTGGTCGCATGTTGTACAAGAGATATAAATGATGCTTTAGCAAATTATTATCATGATTTAGAACAGTTTGAATTTTACGGAAAGCCTAAACCATCGTTCTCTCACAGAATTCCATGGAAAGGATTTAATGATGATGTAAAAGAGTTTGATAACAATATATTAATAAGTCATCATACGCCAGATGTTTTTTCGACCCAAAGTAAAAAAGCCATTAGAAAAAGAGGTATAATTCAGCGAAATGAAAAGGGTAAAATCAAATACAAGCAGGGAGATACAGTTCGTGGAGCATTGCATAAAGAAAGTTTTTATGGTGCAATTTTAAGAGAAGAGTTAGATAAAAAAACAGGAAAAGCTGAAGAAGTTGTAAAATATGTAAAACGTCAATCTATTGGTTTATTTAAAGATACAGATTTGAAAAATATAGTAGATGATAAAGTGAAAGAGATTGTTGAGAAAGGTAGAGAACAAGAAAAACAAATCAAAAAAGAAATTGAGGAGTTAAAAAAGCAAATGAAAAATGTAAAAGAAGAAGAAGAGCAACAATTTAAAGAGGCTATAGAACTTCTTGAAATTAAAATAAAAAATGAATTATATGTTTTACCAAATCAAAACGGTTCTCCTGTTCCAATAAAAAAAATACGCTATTTTACTAATGATGTAAGTAATCCGTTATTGATAAAAAAACATAGGGATGTATCAAGACACGAACATAAACAACATTATTTTGCAAAGAATGATGGAAATTATTGTTTTGCAATATATGAAGGAAAAGATAAAAAAGATAAATTTATTTCGGAATATAAAGTTGTGAATAATTATGAAGCAGGAAAATATTATAATTCAAAAGCTAATACACACAAATTTCCATTAGAGTTTAATGTAGAAGATAAAAACAAAAATGTATTAGAGTTAAAATTTCTATTAAAAACAGGAACTTTAGTCTTGTTTTATAAAAATTTTAAAGATGAAATATGGGAATTAGATAATTTAGATTTAGCGAAAAGATTGTATAAAACGGTCGCTATTGAAGCGGATGGCAGGATTCAGTTTAGATTGCATTCAACTTCAAAACCTGATGGACAATTAGAAAAATCATCGGAAATTAATTTTGAGATTGCTAAAGAGAAGTTAAGGCTTTCAAAATCAGCATTAAATGTAATAGTTGAAGGATTCGATTTTAAAATTTCTTCAACTGGAAAAATTTCTAAAATGTAATTTTATTTTGAAAAGTTTGGCATTGATCAAGCTGATAAATATTTTAATATGTTTTATGATTGTTTTGATAGAATAGGGGGGGGATCCTTTTTTATTTCCATCAGCCGACCAAATCAAGAAAGGATATCGGTATTGTGTTTGTGGTGTTGATACTATTTACTATCAAATCAATGGATATAAGAGGATAGAGATTATTACCATTATTGGAAGGCAAGATTTTGATAGCAGTTCTTTGACATAAGCCATTCAATCTTAAACATCCAAACCACAACTGAAAGGTATGGCATTCGCCCAGCAGGAATGCAGTAGCTTTCAGTTGTGGTTTGATTAAAGATTAGAAAACACGATATTTCAATTGTAATTGCAGTATTGTCTGCTGTAGTTGTGGTTTGATTAAAGATTAGAAAACACGATATTCGTAATAGATTGTTGCGTAATCATTCCATTGTTGTGGTTTGATTAAAGATTAGAAAACACGATATTAAACATCGGTTTTTATTCCAAATACACACAGTTGTGGTTTGATTAAAGATTAGAAAACACGATATTCTACGGCTATCGCATCGGATCTAAAACTAGGTTGTGGTTTGATTAAAGATTAGAAAACACGATATTAGTAATCTACAACGACTCACAAGCGAAAACGTTGTGGTTTGATTAAAGATTAGAAAACACGATATTGTTCAAAACCCTAGGGCTTTCATTTCGCAGGTTGTGGTTTGATTAAAGATTAGAAAACACGATATTATTAAATTTCAGAAAGATGAGCAGCCACTTGTTGTGGTTTGATTAAAGATTAGAAAACACGATATTTATGGAACTGATTACAATTCTTACTACGAGTTGTGGTTTGATTAAAGATTAGAAAACACGATATTTACAGCGACTAAGGCGGCTATTGCGGCTTTGTTGTGGTTTGATTAAAGATTAGAAAACACGATATTCACATACAAGAGTGAATTTAATTTATCATTGTTGTGGTTTGATTAAAGATTAGAAAACACGATATTGTTTTCGATCTCTTCTACTGCTTCGGTAATGTTGTGGTTTGATTAAAGATTAGAAAACACGATATTAAGCAAGGCGCAAACCTCCATTTGTCCAGTGTTGTGGTTTGATTAAAGATTAGAAAACACGATATTGTGTTGCTTACAAAGCAACATAGTTGTACAGTTGTGGTTTGATTAAAGATTAGAAAACACGATATTATTAAAGACCAAACCCCGTTTGCCTCTACAGTTGTGGTTTGATTAAAGATTAGAAAACACGATATTTGAGTGCGTGAACGCATTAAGAAAACACCAGTTGTGGTTTGATTAAAGATTAGAAAACACGATATTGATAGCGAAACAGCTATAGTGTACGGGTTGGTTGTGGTTTGATTAAAGATTAGAAAACACGATATTAAAACAGTAAATAGTGTATCAGGTGGTAAAGTTGTGGTTTGATTAAAGATTAGAAAACACGATATTATATGGTTAATTCCATATTTGAAGCCGAGAGTTGTGGTTTGATTAAAGATTAGAAAACACGATATTCGGCGTCGCCTATAATAATAGGCCAGAACAGTTGTGGTTTGATTAAAGATTAGAAAACACGATATTAATGTTTCTGTATTTTAAAATACTCCGTAAGTTGTGGTTTGATTAAAGATTAGAAAACACGATATTTTTAGCGAGAACTTTAGTATCAAATTGCTGGTTGTGGTTTGATTAAAGATTAGAAAACACGATATTTTTGAGTTTCGTAAACCTTAAAATTATCCTGTTGTGGTTTGATTAAAGATTAGAAAACACGATATTTAACCTGAGCAGGAGTAGCCGTAATTAAAGTTGTGGTTTGATTAAAGATTAGAAAACACGATATTAAATTCCTGTGATATGCATCTGTTCTTTTGGTTGTGGTTTGATTAAAGATTAGAAAACACGATATTGTAGAATGTGCGGAGGACGCACAAGGCAAGGTTGTGGTTTGATTAAAGATTAGAAAACACGATATTCCAAAAGTTGGATTCTGCAATGTTTGCGCGGTTGTGGTTTGATTAAAGATTAGAAAACACGATATTTGCTTCAAAGCAGATATATAAAAAAGCATTGTTGTGGTTTGATTAAAGATTAGAAAACACGATATTTGTAGGTCAAAAGCTAAAGATTCTATCATAGTTGTGGTTTGATTAAAGATTAGAAAACACGATATTTTGGTAAATTCTTTTCAGTCGCGGTTAATAGTTGTGGTTTGATTAAAGATTAGAAAACACGATATTTGCGCCTGTAATACCCGAAGCTATTGGCGTGTTGTGGTTTGATTAAAGATTAGAAAACACGATATTTTGCCTGTTCTACATATTTCACGTATTCCGGTTGTGGTTTGATTAAAGATTAGAAAACACGATATTTTGTAAAGTATAAGGTAACTTGCCTTAAAGTTGTGGTTTGATTAAAGATTAGAAAACACGATATTAGCGGCTCAGCAAAAACTTGAAGAACTAAAGTTGTGGTTTGATTAAAGATTAGAAAACACGATATTCGCCTAAAATGTACAATGCTATAGATAAAGGTTGTGGTTTGATTAAAGATTAGAAAACACGATATTCATTTTTTTTGCTTCTATAACGTTCCGTGAGTTGTGGTTTGATTAAAGATTAGAAAACACGATATTATCCAATTTTATAACCATTCCGTCTCCAAAGTTGTGGTTTGATTAAAGATTAGAAAACACGATATTCCATGAAAACTAAACAAATCGTAATGACCAGTTGTGGTTTGATTAAAGATTAGAAAACACGATATTTTTAGATACAAATATATTAAGCACGTTGGTGTTGTGGTTTGATTAAAGATTAGAAAACACGATATTAGTTAGGTTTTTTATATAGATAACAGAAATGTTGTGGTTTGATTAAAGATTAGAAAACACGATATTAATTTCGCCTAACAACGTACCGATTACTTAGTTGTGGTTTGATTAAAGATTAGAAAACACGATATTCGGTGTAGCTATTGCAGTCGCTAACGCTATGTTGTGGTTTGATTAAAGATTAGAAAACACGATATTAAATGATTGCTAATACAATAGCACCAACAGGTTGTGGTTTGATTAAAGATTAGAAAACACGATATTTCCTTCTACAAGTTTTTTATAATAATAATGGTTGTGGTTTGATTAAAGATTAGAAAACACGATATTAGTTGGCTTGTTTCCTTCTGATATATAAGGATTTAGATGTGAATATCGTTCAGAAAAATGCCTCTTTTATGGTTTGATAACCCATAATTGTGGCATTTTTTCTATTGTAGGGTTTAGTAAATGAGGTTTTAGACATTGAAACGTTACTAATAATTAAATAGATCAGTACTAAAATAATTCTAGTTGCGTAGGTTGAGGTGCTGATGGTAAGGCTGCTTTTCCCCAAAAATTTAAGATATTACCAAATTGTTTATCGGTTATTCGAAGTACACTTACTTTTCCAAATGGTGGTAGTAGTTTGTGGATTCTTTTTTCATGAACATCGGCGCTTTCGCTACTTGCGCAGTGGCGTACATAAACAGAATATTGCATCATCGAAAATCCATCTTTTAATAAATTGTTTCTAAATCCAGATGCATTTCGTCTGTCTTTTTTTGTTTCTGTGGGGAGATCAAAAAAAACAAATAGCCACATTATTCGATATCCGTTAAGCTCCATAATGCAGGATATTTAATTTTTTTTCGATTTCCTGTAAAGCATTGTTGGAGAGAACTTGCAGTCTTTTGTAAAGCTATCATTAAAGGGCTTTTCTCATCTTTAAAATAAACCGTTCTAGTTAATATTTGTAATAATTCAGCTTTAATAACAGTGTTTAATTCTTGTTCATCAAAACGCTGCATAATTTCAAAGACTTTTTCATCCACAATGGGACGAAACGGTTCCATGATATCATCAGCAAGTGCAAAAGCATTGTACTTACTTTTATGGTGAATTCCTAATGTATTGAGTAAGCCACTTCCGGAAAGAGCTCTTGCAGTTGCGGCTCTTAAAATTGCATATCCATAATTCAAGAAATTATTAGGATAGTCGCCATATCTTTCTCGTTTAATTCCATCAAATTCTAGATTAGGTTGAGGAAAATATTTCCAATATTGTTGCGCTGCGACTCCTTCCATATTAGATGAATCTCCACTTAATACTTTACTGGCTAGAAAAACAAAACTATTTTTTGAATCAGTTATTTTTTCGAGTAGTTGTCCTTGGTTTTTGATTTTTTCAATTATTGTTTGTTGCCATAATTGCTTTTTTAATGGTATAGAAGCTTCAATTTGATTTTTGAATATTTCCTGCTGAATATGATGGCTGTTAAGGTTTAACAACATCCCATTAGGAAGATGATTCTTTCCGCAGATAACAATAGAAGTATTATTATCAACAAGTAAATTCATAGCAGGAATGCTGAGGTAGATTTCATTATGATCTAGAACAAGAAAACCAATATCCTCAATTGGAACAGAACTCTCCTTTACTTCTGATTTTAGTACTAGCTGATTATTTTTTGTCGTTATTGAAATTTTATTTTCAATTAAAATAGTTCGTTTTAGCATAAGATTAATTTGAAATTACTAATGGCTGTTGGCTGCACTCAGATATGTAAAGTTCGACTTTAAAGTAATGTTGCTTTTACGGTTTTCCATAATCTAGAAACATATTAAGGTGGCAGTTGCATTGAAAAGTGTAAATTGATTTAATCTTTATTGTCGGATTATTTGAAGAGTAAACTAAAAGTGTAAATAATCTACACTAAAAGTGTAATTTATTATCATTTGTAATGATGAGTAAAAATCTTTATATAATTGCCGGCTGCAATGGAGCAGGTAAAACAACTACTTCATTTTCATAAGAGTCTATTTTACAGTGTTATTTAAAGAGTAATGTTTTTAAATAGTTTTATTTTTTATGTAACTGATCCACTTTTCTACTTCATCATTTATTTCAACTGCATTATGTTTTGGATAGTGTTTTTTTACATATTCAAAGAATTCTGTTTGAGTATTACCTGTTTCCCATTCCATAACACTAAGATAAAGCATTGGCCATTTTTTGGTCTGTTGCATAAATTCATATAATGCCAAATATGGAGGTCCGTAATACAATGAATTCTCAATAAGTTCATCATAGAAAGATTTTGTAAAAGCCTTTTTTAGATCTCTAATAATTTCATAAGGAATACGCTGCCTGCTGCCTTCGCGAATTGCTGTTGCGAAGACAGACATACTTTTGTCCTGAAAAAAGGTATAAAGATAATTGCGAAATTCCTCTTCCATGATATCACAGAGATCCTGGCTGTAAAAAGTATATTCTTGTTTGAATAGTTCTAGCGAAAAATTACTGGAATGCTTGTTTTCTATAAATTCAATTACTTCCATTTCTAATGTAATGATTTTTTCAAGCGAAGGGCTTCCTACGAGTCCCGCAACAGCTATAATATACTTTGGTTTTGAAAATAATTCGAAAAAATTACTTTTAAAAAAGAGCGTCTTTCTTTCAAAAGTAATCTGCACATACAAAGGATGTGTCATGATTTTGCCCAATGGAACTTGTTTAAGTTTTTCGTTGAAATAGGTTTTATAACTTATTTTAGATAGTTTGTTCATATTTTTTTACGGAATTGTTTGATCTGATATTGATTATAATATACTTAAATCGGTACAAATATAGATAAAGTTTTTATAAAATATTAAATTATAAAAACATTTTATTATCTTAGCATTATGAAAGTTACTCGCGAATGATAAAGGATGGTGAACATTAAAGAAAGTAGTATGGGAAATAAAGAAGTTAATGAAGAGATAAATGAGAAGAGAAGAATTACTCCGGAAAAAGCCTTGGAAATGTTAAGGTCTGAGGGACTGGATGTAACGCTTGAACAAGCTAAGAATATTTTGGATTTTTTGCGTAAATTAGCAAATATTACAGTAACTAAGTATTTAAAAAGAAGAGGATGAAAATGATAGCAGACTTATATGTAAGAGTGAGTACCGACGAGCAGGCAGATAGGGGATATTCCCAAAGAAATCAGGAAGAAGTACTGCGTAAATATTGTGAAATTAACTCCATTGAGATAAGAGACGTGATTTATGAAGATCACTCGGCAAAGACCTTTAACAGACCTAAATGGAATAAGCTTTTGCAAAATTTAAAAAAGCACAAAAACAAAATTGATCTTGTTTTATTCACTAAATGGGATAGGTTCAGCCGTAATGCTGGAGATGCTTATCAAATGATAAATATCCTCAGGAAACTTGGTGTTGAGCCGCAAGGTATTGAACAGCCACTTGATTTGACTATTCCTGAGAATAAAATGATGCTCGCTTTTTATCTTGCTGCTCCTGAGGTAGAGAATGATAGAAGGGCACTTAATACTTTTCATGGTATGCGTAGAGCAAGGAAAGAGGGGAGGTATATGGGATATGCTCCAGCGGGATATGTTAACAGGGTTAAAGAAGATGGGACTAAGTATATTGCATTTGACCAGCCTGAGGCATCTATTTTGAAATGGGCTTTTGAAGAGCTTTCAAAAGGAATTTTTAATACAGAACAGGTTCTTTCCATGGCAAAAGAAAAAGGGCTTAAAGCAAGTAAAAATAATTTTTGGAGAGCTATTCGTAATCCTCTTTATTGTGGTAAGATCGTCATTCCAAAATATAAAGATGAAGATCTTAGTTATGTAACAGGACAGCATGAGCCTCTAATATCTCAAATGTTATTTTATAAGGTACAAGATGTCCTTGATGGAAGATCAAAAACATATCTGCCAAAAGCAATTACTACTAAACCGTTTCCATTGCGTGGATTTTTTACTTGTCCAGAATGCGCAAAGATATTAACGGCAAGTATTTCCAAAGGTCGTACTAAATATTATCCTTATTATCATTGTAGTGCAGGCTGTAAATACAGAATAAATTCTGATACGGCTAACGAGGTATTTATAAATAATTTAAAACAGTATGTTCCCATACCGGAGATAAAAAATCTTTATATTACTGTTTTGTCAGAATGTTATAGGGAGCAGACCAAAGAAATATATGAAGAAAAGCTTAAAATAATAGCTCAGCTCAAAGATTATGAAAAGAGACTTTCGCACGCAAGAGATTTATTAGCAACACAACAAATCGATGCTTTAGATTATAGAGATATGAAATCTGATTATGGGGCAGTAATTAAAAGACTGGAATTAAAATTAGCAGGTATTAATGTAGATGATCAAGATATTGATGAAATATTAAAAGTCGGTGTAGAAAACCTCTTGAAACTTAATGAATACTATGATAGTGGGGATTGGTCTCAATCGAGAGATTTGATTGGTTCGATTTATCCTGAGAATTTCACGATTTCAGAAAATGAGTTTCGAACCACTAGAATCAATGAAGTTTTGCAGGTTATCTACTTGATTAATAGTAGAATATCAACAAATAAAAATGGGACAAAGAAGACTTTTTCTTCTTTGTCCCATGTAGTAGCGGGAACAGGACTCGAACCTGTGTCCGCCGCGGCGGATATGAGCCCGCCAGTTTTCGTTTTGAAATAAAAAAAAACACCACTTGTTGAAGTGGTGTTTTACTTAGTAGCGGGAAGCATTCAATTATCTAACCTTTTTTTGAGGATTATTATAACCTTATTGGATATGCATATTGATGCTTCAAAAAAGAGAAAAAATAATTTTTAATAGCACACAGTTCCTAAAATTTATTTAGTTTGAATATGTAAACTGGCTTTCAGCTTTTCAGGCTTTTCTAAAAAGAGGTTCGGCAATTTCTTTATTATCTTCAGCAAATACAGAAAAGAATTTAGGATTATTTTTTAATAATCCATTGAATTTACAATATTTTAATATTAAAGTTGTTACAAGAAAATGTAATTTATAGGTTATAAACTTTAATTCATGATTTTGTTTTTGGTCTTCCTCATCTTCAAAAGGAATTCTTCCATGTAAGAAATCATTTCTTTTAAGAAGTGCGATTTCATCAATATCTGTTAAAGAAAAGTCACATAAACTAAATGCAATTTTAAAACTATCTTTATTAGTAACTTGATTAATTTGCTCAAGTTTATTAAGTACAGTGTCCTTACTATTGAAATAAGAAACATCTATGGGGATAATAATTTCCTTTAAACTTTTGATTGTGTCTCTTGCAACTTTTTTATCTTTAAAGGGATTTATCTTTTCACTATGTTCTTCTATAACTATATTTTTTACAGTTTCTAAAGCAACAGAATAAGCAGATGCTCTAATTTCTAAAGGATATTCATTTGCTTCAGAAATTATTTTTAAAGCTCTTAAAAATCTTTTATCCTCAAACGCCTTAGTAACAATATTTGAAAAAACTTCTAAATTAATATATCCTTTTGGATCATGTAATTTTGTTATTTCCCAAATTAAATTAGGAGAAACGACTTCCATTCCAGAGGACAAACTGTTTTCGATTCTTCTGTAATGAAAACCTGTAATAAGTTTAAAGTCGTTTTCTGAAGATTGAAGAATGTACATTTCATCTCTTATAACCTCACCTGTAATAACACCTAAACTATAAAATATTGCACCAATTGATTTCTCAAATTCATCATATTTTAAGGGGGACATACAATCGATAAATAAGAAATTATTATCATTATCATCATAATCAAATAAATGAAATAAGTTAAGATTACAATTAAATTCCGTAAGTCCTCTAAATTTTAATGATTCCTCGACATTAAAACTTTCACTTTGGATAAAATTATGATGATCTTTAAGTGGATTGTGCTTTTTAGGCACTGCTAATCTAAAGTATTTTATTTCAGAAGAGTTAAATGAATTCTCTAAATGCCAAAATTCTCCTTCTGTCGTTAATTTATCATTCATTTCCATAGAAAAAGTAGCTACCCCATTTGGAAGGTTCCAATGAAGTTTGTCATTTCGAATTGAGAATGTTTTTGCTAATCCATAGCTATCTTTTTGGTATTTAGCAATGTCAGATACTAAATTAAGATACGGGGCTTTAAACTTAAAGCATCTCTCTCCTTTATGAACTTCAAATTTAACTTTGTTAACAGGAGGGAAGTAAGAAACACTTGTAAACTTTTTAGGTTTACCTATTTCAGTAATATAATCAAAAGTTTCTTTTAGGTACTTTCTTTTAGAATTCAATCGAGCTTCTTGTAAATAATCAATCATTAGGTCAGTAATTATATTAGTAAGATTTAAAGAAAAATGTTTATTTGAATATTAAATTATTATTGCACTGAGTATTATTATCTATTTTCTATATGCATAATAAATTTAATAACAGCATTAAACACGTCTGTAACCTCATTTTTTTCGACATTTACAATTTTTCCGTGTGCAATTTTATTTCTTTTCTCTATTATTTTTGTAAAACTATTTCTAGATAAATTTCCCGCTTCAGTAGGATCAATTCCTAACAAAGACTTAAATAATACAAAGGCTTTATCAACCATATTTGATTCCTTTAGAAAAATATCAATGCTTTTTTCGTCTATGTTTTTATCATTTAAGGTTTTCGCTATTTTAGAATTAATAAAAGATTCTAGTGCTATAGCTACAGATAAAAATGATAAAAGATATTTTTCATTTATAAATTCTTCTTTAGATTGAACTAAAAGTTGTTTCCAAGGTTCTGCGTTTAGTTCTTTTGTCCTCCCGTAAATTATCCAGCCTATTTCAACTGTTTCACCCAATTTTGCGAACAAATTTTCATCAGTAGTTTCTTCAGGTCTTCTTATTGCTTCTGAGGTTAAAATTGTGAATTCGGATCCATTATTCTGGTGAACTGGGGCAGAAAAATAAAATTTATCCTTATTTGATAAATAAACTTTATGGAAAATAGGAACTGATTGCTTTAGTTTAATAACCTTTGGCACGCCAATTATTATTTCACAGACACCATATTCTATTATATTACTTACAAATTCTAAAGCTGAGAAAGTATGTTCTGAACAATAATCATTTATAATTCCGTCTAAATATGTAAATGAATTACCACATGACGGACATTGATTGATTTCGTGTAGCGAAGTAGGTTTATTTCTTTCTACAGCAAAAATAAGAGATTCTCCAGATTTACATTTGTTGCAACTAATTGATAAATTATTGCTTAGTCCTATTTTCATTTGCAGTTTTTATTTGTGGTTAGACAACCGATTTATATTGTTTAGTTATTTTTGAAATAAAATTATAAATCTTTGTAATAATCATAATCTTCGAATTTTTTAATTAAATAATCTTCAATTAACAGGATTTCTTCAACATGATCCACAAGTTTTCTAATATATGATAATCTAAATTCTTTAGATTTATTTGATCCCCACATCCGATCCCTTCTGCCATTGTAAATTTTCTCAGAATAATCAAGTTTTGATTCACGACAGATAATAAAAATATCATTTTCACGTTCAACAGGATCACTCCAAACACCATGAATAAATAAATTTCGTATCTTTTTGATATTAGATATTTTTTCAACTAGTTTTTTTACAGTTTCATTTTCAAAATCTTTTAGATTATTTAAGTTTTTAAGCATTTCAATATTAGATGCTAAAGTGTTTCTCTCAAAAAGAGTATTGGCTAAAACAAAATCGGAAGTAATATGTTTTCCTACTATTATTAACAATTTTGATTCCATCTGAGCAAAAAGAGTAGATAATAAACCAAGATAAAAATAAACTTCTTTTTTATTTTCATCAGTATTTTTGAACTTGTATGTCATATAAGATTTTTTTAATTTCGATAAATGCAATATAAAAATTATAACTCTTTCTTTAGTTATTGAATTTCCTCAGCTTTATTTTTAATAGATCGACTTTTTAATTTAAATTATTAATCAAAATTAAAAATGGACTACGCAAGGATTTTGCGTAGTCCATAAATGAATTTGTTTATAGATTTTCAGATGAGCTTATTTCTATTTTTAATGAGAATAAAGGTGTATATGAAGTTGAGGATGAGTGTTTTGTGTAAAGGTATAGATGGAAAAACATGAACAGTTTATCGGGCATAAATATTGGATGCAGAGATAGAGAAAGATATAACAAATATGCTGAAGCGATTGAAATTGAAGCTTTTTTGCTTCATTTAAATGATTGCATTAAATATCTGTCTTTTAAAGATGCAGTAATTGCTTGCAAAAAATGCATAGAAGGCCGGTAATAGATTAGAAGCCATCTGAGGACATTGCATAGAAATTTACGTTAGCTTAATTCAAGTTACAATTTAAAGATTAACCATTTCTTATCGTCCAATATTTTACTGTTGCTTTTGGAGGCACTTACAAACCATTTTTCACATGATTTAAAAAGCTCACTCTAAATGAATAATTAGTTCAGAAAATATTCTTCATAAATTTATAAAAATACTGTTTCTTATTAAATAGTTTTATATTCGCCATAATGCTTGTGAACACAGAACTTAAAACTGGACTTATAATTTTTAATTATTTTAGATCATGAATGAACTTCTTGCATTTATAAATAGTTTTCAAACGATGGATTTAGAAACTGAAAAAATGATAAAAAATCTTTTTAAAGAACAGATATTTAAAAAAAACGAACTTATAATAACTGAAGGTGAAATTTGCTCTAAATTGTATTTCATAAAATCTGGATTGGTAAGAAGGTTTTTTTTTAATGACGGAGAAGATTTAACTGAATGGATTTATACTGATCATCAATTTATAACCTCATTGAGTAGTTTTTTTGAACAGAAACCATCATTCGAACTCTTTCAAGCATGTGAAGAAACGATAGTGTATTCTTTATCTTATCATGACGAACAAATTTTATTGGAATATCCTTTATTTTCTAAATTTTACACGAAAATGCTAAGATATTATCTTTCTAAATTAAACGAATTTCATCATTTGTACAAATCGATGAACGCTCAAGATAAATATTTATATTTATTACGTTCATTTCCTCATATTATTGCAAAAGCAAAATTAAAACATATTGCTTCACTTATTGGAGTAAGTCAGGAAACATTAAGTAGAATAAGGGCCTCCATTAATTGATATTACGTCAATAAAAAGTAATTATATTTTTCCAACATTTGTCTTCCATTTAAATAAAGTTAATGTGAAGAATATAGTAATTGGGAAAAATGCAGTAATTGGAATGAATGTCCATATTGGTAATTACACGACAATTGAAAATGATGTAATTATTGGAGACAATACTTGGATTGGAAATAATGTAAATATACTTGATGGTACTAGAATTGGAAAGAGTTGTCAAGTACATTCTAGTGCGGTATTAGCTGGTAATCCACAAGATTTAAAATACAACAACGAGTATAGTACACTTGAAATAGGTGATCATAATATTATTAGAGAATTCGTTACAATAAATAAAGGAACACAATCAAAGCAAAAAACAGTTATCGGAAACAATAATCTTTTAATGTCAAACGCTCACATTGCGCATGATTGTTATATTGGTAACAATTGTATTGTAGGATTTAATGTAGGAATAGCGGGGGAAGTAATTGTTGAAGATTATGCTAATATTAGTGGATTGACAGCAATTCATCAATTTTCAGTTATTGGAGAGCATAGTATGATTAGTGGCATGAGTCGCGTTGTTAAGGATATACCTCCTTTCATAGTTGCTGGACGTGAACCTTTAAGTTATGTTGGATTAAATGTGATCGGTTTAAAAAGAAGAGGTTTTGAAATTGAAAAAATAAACGAGTTAAAAGAAATTTATCGTATAATTTTTCAGCAAAAAAGAAACACTACACTTGCTTTAGAGTTTATTGAAAACCATTTTAAGCAAACCAATGAACGTGATAAAATTTTAAGCTTTATAAAAAAATCACCAAGAGGAATTATAAAAGGAAATTTTGATTAAATAGTATCTGTTTTTTTCATGTACCCATGATGGGCTTCGAACCAAGATCTCGTTTAAATATTGGTCCTTTCAAAACTAGAAGAAAATTTTGAAAATTTTCGAACCATAAAAAAGCCTGCAAAATATACACTTTGCAGGCTTTTCTTTTTTTAAGTAGCGGGAACAGGACTCGAACCTGTGTCCGCCGCGGCGGATATGAGCCCATCAGTTTTCGTTTTGAAATAAAAAAAAACACCAACTTGTTGAAGTTGGTGTTTTACTTAGTAGCGGGAACAGGACTCGAACCTGTGACCTTCGGGTTATGAGCCCGACGAGCTGCCTACTGCTCTATCCCGCGATGTTTCGGGTGCAAAGATACACAGTAAATACGGTTATGCAAAGAAATTTCGGAATTATTTTTAAATATGTGAATTTTAATTTTAAGTAACTGGTATTTAGTTGTTTGTGTTTTTGGCTAAAGTGGTTTAAATCTCATACTTTAGTAGTTCTGAGTATGGATCTCCTTTTAAACCTAATAAAAAAGCAAAAGCAGGCTCCGTTTTGTAACCGTTTTGTTTGAGTTTGACGATCTCTAATCGGAAATTTTCGCCTTTTGATTGCAGAATTTGATACTCTATAACCATGTGGCGATACGCATTCTGTTCTTTGGTTGGAATATTTTGCCCAAAGATCTCAATTTCAAAAGAGGCTATTTTAAAATTTGTAATAATAGATTCTTGATTATCAATTAGTGCTTCCCTAATGGTATAGTTGTCTTTACTTCCGAAGGTAATGTTGAGTTTCTCCACAAATTCAACCTTGTTTTTCCAATAACAAATAATGTCCAGGTCACTATTTTCAATATCGATATGAATTGGGATTGTGCCTGCCAAAATTGGATCAAATTCAGCGAGGTCATCCAAAATCTTATGTTGGGTAAGGATTTCATAAGTCTGAATTTGTCTGCTGTTTCCGTTTTTTAGATAGTCGATAGTGGTAAAATCGGTCATTTACTATAATTCGTTTCTTCTTTAATTTCAGCTTTGAGTCTTTTGTTGATGTCAATTTTGGCATTTGTGAAAACAAAAATAGTGGCTCCAGACTCTCTGGCATATTTATTAGTGATTTCGCCTCCAATACGGGAAGACTCAAAGAAAGGACTGGTTTCTTCAAGCTCAGCAGTTCTTTCCCAATAGTTTTTAACTCTGATGACGTTTTTGTAGGGCACATCAAGAACAAACCAATTGACATAATCGGCGTTAAAAGAAACGGCTTTGATTCCTTTTTTAGAGTAATAGTTTATGGCTCCGGCCTGTCCGTAATTATCACAAAGTACCAGAGTTGTTTCGGGATTCGGAATTAAGGCATAAAGAGAATCTGTTTTGCGGGCGAGCTCTTTCCAGCCCAGCATATCGGCAAAATCTTGTGGCAGCGCATGCTCTTTTCCATCTTCCCATTGAAGCATTCCCATTTTTCTGTATGCTTCCGGATTTTTTATGATATACTCCGGACTTTTATTAGGGAAAGCCAAGTCGTACATAGGTATAAAAAATAATATTGGAATGATGATGAAAATGGGTTTCAGATAACGTTTCCAGCCTGTTTGTAGTGCCTGAGAAAGAAAAACAGCTCCAAAAGCGATATAAACAGGATATAAACCAATAGCATAATAGGCTTTGGCTTTGAAATACAGAAAAACGATCAGTGTAAAGATTATCGAAGCAAAAAAGAATCTATATTTTTCGAAAGGTTTGTAGAACAGTAAGGCGTACAAAGCAGCAAGAAGAACAAAGAAAGAACCGATAAAAAATAATAATTGTTTTTTCAAAAATTCCATTCGATCTACATTAACGAGCTGTGTTTCGGCGAGTTCTTTCATGTGATGCACAATAGGGAAGTGGTTGTTGTATTGCCATAAAAGATTAGGTAAAATCAGTAACACTCCTAAAATCAGTGCCCAATAGAGTTTTTTTTCAACAAATATTTTTCTTTGTTTGGATAACAAAAGAGCCGGTAAGAGGCCAATAAGGAGAAACAGTATATTGTATTTATTCAAAAAACCGAAGGCGAAAACGACAGCACCAATGTAAAACCATTTTTTGTTTTCGGTAGTAACGTATTGAATGATCACATAATAAAAAGAAGTCCAGCATAAGATGTCTAACGAATTCGGTTGGTACAGTATATTGATCCGTAACAGCGATGAAAACAAAACGCAGGTAGAACCTAAAATCAGAGCGTATAAATTTCCTTTCAACGTTTCAATAGTTTTCCAGACCACCACAAGTGTCAAAGCTCCAAAAAGAACCGGGAAAAACTTCACCCAAAAAATCGAATTTCCAAGTAAAAGAATAAGATAAGAAACCCAGGAAGTAACCGGAGGAACCGATAAATAACCCCATGCCAAATGATGTGCCTGATCAAGATGCAAGTATTCGTCGCGTTGCAAATCATATTCAGGACTTATTAGAATATATTGCAGTATAAATTTTAAGGTGATAAACCCCAGCAAGATGGCAGTTTTTTTGGTCATGGTAGTTTTTGGTTTTTTAAGCGGTAATTTTCGGGTCTACTGTTTCTTCTCTAATCGTTTAAATTTAAGGCTAATATAAGTTTATTTTAGATGGAGGACAAAAACAGCTTTTTGAAATTTGGACTAAACGCATAAAAAAAGCTTCAGATATTTTCTGAAGCTTTGTATAAAGTTCGAAACACATTTAGTTGGCTCTGCTTCTTTCTTCTTCATTTCCAAAATCTCTTTGTTTGGATTTGATGTTTTGATTACCGAATTTATAACTCAGCGAAATTCGGAAACCTCTACTGTCGCTATAGCTTTTTACATTAGTCTTAATATCGTTTGAACTATAGGAAATCAATGGTTTTTGCGCATTCAGTAAATCTTCGCCAATGATGGTAACCGAAAGATTTTTGTTGAAAGTTAATAGCTTAACCGAAATGTCAAGAATATTCAAAGTCGAAATATTAAAAATTTGATAACGGCCCGGCAGTTGTAAACCATAGTTTAATCCAAGAAATAGTGTTTTGTTACTGTTTAGGGTAAAATCATTATTGCTGTAAATGTATCCGTTATAGCCATCGATGGACTGAATAAAATTGGTTTTTGATTTTACATTTTGATAGTTTAAATTGAACCCGGTAAAGCTGTTCCACCAGGACCATTTATTGAAATTGTATGAAGTCGAAAGTCCAACTTGGTACGTATTAGCATAGTTTAAAGGAGTGTTTCTGGTAACATTTGTATCCGGATCGATGATTGATAATTCCTGTCCAAAATCTGAAACCTGAGAAAAATAAACAGAACTTACCCATTTTTGATTTCGGATAAACGAAAACTCAAAATTATCAATCAGTGAAGGTTTCAAATACGGATTCCCTTCTGAATAATAATAAGGACTTGTTTTAATAACAAAAGGATTTAAATAGTCAAAATCAGGTCTGCGGATTCTTCGGCTGTAGTTTAAGGAGAAAGAATTACTTTCATTAGGAACATACGTCAAATAGGCCGTTGGGAATAATTTTACATAATTGTTGGTATTGGTTTGATTCAGATTTTCAGAATAACCTTTGGTTTGTGTCGCTTCGATACGTAAACCAATTTGTGTCTCCCATTTTGAATTTATTTTTTTACTTCCCGAAAAATACAAAGCCTGATTGTACTCTTTATAATTAAAAACATTCGATTGATTGGTATTGAAAACCGGTGTTCCGCTTTCGTTATCATAAACAACCAGATTATTATCTGTATTAGTATGGAAAGTTTTCGCTCCAAAACTAATGTTTGCCCAGTCGTACGGTAAAGAAACATCGATATTGGCCGAGTAATTTTTGATGGTATTGACATTGGAATTCGTTGAAGAGAAAAAACCTCCGGGAATCTTATTTTTACTACTGTCTAATTCATTCCCTGAAAAGAAACGGGAGTCATTTTTGTTATAATCAAAATAATCCAGGTCCATTGAGATGTTTTTTCCTAAGCTGTCTATTGCAACCGAATTATGAAAGTTAACCGCATTCATTTTTGGATTGTTTTCTCCATTTGCGTTCGACGTAATATAAGAATCTGCCATTCCGTTAGCATTATTGAATCGGGTAGTAAATGGGTTGTTTGAGTTCACTTTATCTGTAAAACTGCCCAGATATTTTAGTCCACTGCTCCATTTGTCAGTTACTTTATAATCAAAACCAAGACCTAAGCTCAGTACATCTGTGGTCGATTTATTTTTAAGTTCTTGCTTCCAGGTTTCATTGGTATAAAAAATGGAACTTTCAGAAGAAGTCAGTAATTTTTGTTTCCCTTTGCTAACAGTAGCTTGTACCGAAAGCTTATCGTGATCGTACGTAAAAAGTCCGTTTACGTTTCCGCCTGCGTATGTTTTTTGCGTGTAGGAAGTTCCAATATTGGCATTCCATGAATTGGCTTTTGCTTTTTTCAATTTAATATTAATAAGACCACTATTGCCTTCAGCGTCATATTTTGCCGGAGGTGTCGTAATAACTTCAATACTCTTAATATTATCAGAAGGAATTGATTTAAGAAAAGCCGCCAAATCTTCCTGAGGCATTCTTTGCAAACGATCGTCAATCATTACTAAAATTTCCCCTTTACCTACAATCGAAATCGCTTCATTTTGAACTCTTACAGTAGGTGTTGCTTTTAAAGCATCTAAAGCCGTTCCGCCAGTAGCCGTTACCGAATTTTCGACATTAAAAACAAGTCGATCGACTTTTTGTTCAATCAGTTTTTTTCTTGATTTTAAAGTCACGCCGTCAAGTTGTACCGATTCTTTAATTTCAATCGTGCCCAGATCGGTATTTTGATCTATTGTAATTTCACGGTTCATGAATTCTGTACCAAATTGCTCCAGTACGAAACGGTAATTTCCTTTTGGAGCTTTCAGAATAAAATTCCCCAGGCTGTCTGTTGAAGCCTGAGCGGTTAAAGTTTTTTGTTGGTTTAATAAACCGCTGATCACAAATTCAACGGCTAGTTTATTTTGATTGATCACTTTTCCTTTAACTTCATATTCCTGACCAAAAGAATACGTCTGATACAAAAAGGCAAGTACTAAAAGGCTAATGTTTTTCATGGTTTTTAAATTAATTACCCTGCAAAACTGCGCTGAAAAAAGACCGTAAAGAACTTTTATCGACAAACCCCTGTGATTAATCTACAAACCCGGCTTTAGACTTTTTAATGAATGTATATCTTTGAAAAAAAAACGAAACGATGTATAAAGGAACATTATCAAAAAGAGTAGAAGTGTTTATTCATATCATATATTGGCTTTTGATGGGGTATTTCACATTTGTTAAAAATCTAATCCAGAGCAAAAACTTCATTCCGGATCTGTTTCTTTCAACGTATATGATTGTATTTGTGCTAACCTTTTATTTTCATTATTTTGTGGTGATGAAATTGGTTTTTAAATCCTTTCAATGGAAAAGATTTTTTGTGGGAGTATTGGTTTCGTACTTGTTTTTTACGGGGTCACGATGGTTGTTGGAACAGGTGATAAGCGATGTTTTATTTCATCGAATCAATTACACCAATCCAACTTTCTTTAAGTATATGGAGGATAATCTGCATTACAGCAGTATGCCTGTAATTTTAAGTTCACTGCTTTGGTTTGTTATTTATTTTATCCGTTTGCTGGAGTACAATCAGGTTATTCTGGAAGAAAACAAAAACACCGAAATCAAATTTCTGAAAGCACAGATCAATCCGCATTTTATATTTAATACACTCAATAATATTTATTCGATGGTTTATTTTCAATCGGATAAATCGTTGGCTGCCATCGAAAAACTAAGTCAGATTATGCGTTTTACGACCTACGAATCTCAAAAAGAAAAGATAAAACTGGCCGATGAAATCGAGTATATAAAAGCCTATATAGAGCTCGAACAATTAAGGCATCAGGAAAGTGCTTTTATTGATTTCAGAATTGAAACCGAAAATATTTCTGAAGAAATTCCGCCTTATATTTTGTCTCCGTTAATTGAAAATGCCTTAAAACACGGTGTTACATCTAACGAAAAACCAATTATAATCGAGCTGCGTTTAGAAGATCAAAAACTCAATTTTAAAGTAATAAATGATATCGCCATACAAAAGAAAGATAAATTGGGAGGTATTGGATTAAGTAATTTAAGAAAGAGACTGGAAATTCATTATCCGCAAAAACATCAGATAAAAGTAGTAAATCAAAACAACCAGTTTACAGCTGAACTTGAAATAGAATTAAGATGAAGAAAATAAATTGTATCATATTAGACGACGAACCTTTTGCAGTAAGGTTAATGGCAGATTATGCTTCTAAAGTACCTAGATTAAACGTTTTGTATGCCGATTCAGACGTTTTTAAAGCCATCGAAATACTGAACAATGAAGTGGTTGATTTGGTGTTTATAGACATTCAAATGCCACAGCTAACCGGAATTGAATTAATGCAGATGTTCAATCAGAAACACAACTTCATCATTACCTCTGCGTATCCGGATTATGCTTTAGATGTTTTTCAGTTCCATGTTATAGATTATTTACTCAAACCAATTGTTTTCAATCGTTTTTATCAGAGTGTTGAAAAATTTATCCGTTGGCAGGAAACCTTTCAAAACCAGCAAACTGAAGATTTTCTATTTGTAAAAGCCGACCGGAAGCATCATAAAATAGCAACCGAAAACATCCTTTATATTGAAGGACTCAAAGACTATATTCGCATTCATACGAAAGGGGAGAAAATTATGGTTCTGGAAAACATGAAGGATATTTTGGAAAAGCTTCCTGTAAATCAATTTGTTCGAATTCATCGCTCCTATATAATCCCAAAAAGTAAAATAAAGGTTATTGATGGAAATCAGATACAACTCACCAGTGGAGAACAGCTTCCCGTTGGTGAAACCTATCGAAAGTTAGTCAGTGACTGGCTAAGTTAGCAGTAAATAAAAATATTGAACTGTACTAAATAGATTAAAGAGGTACAGTATATGAATTTTAAAACCAGTGAATTAAGCTCACTGGTTTTTTTATACCCAAAATGAAGAATTTTCATTTTTAAACTTAAATGCGGTCTTTTAGTAGTATAGAAAGTTATTAGAATCATTTAAAACCAGTTGCTGATTTGTACCAGATGCATTTTGAAACTAAGAATGAATTTTTGACCGTTTTTGATCTTCATTATTTGATTTTGGCAGAAAAGAAATAAAGTGTTTTTTTGTGAAAACAATTGGTAATTTGCTAAAACTGATTTCGTTTTTTCACACTTATGTCTAAAAAAGCGCCAATTGTTACGTAGATGATACCAGTTATTACTTTTAAAGTCCATGTATGAATTATGTAGTCTACATTTGACACACTATCAAAAGAGATAAGCGCGAAACGAAATTTACATAAACTTGTCTCTCATCTGTTTTTCTCTTTTTGAAAAGTTAGAATTGCATTTATACCCCTGAAAATACCACTTTAACGGGGAATTGAATCTCATTATTTTATCGATACATCAGGTACACAAAATGTAATTTACTTGCAGTGTTTGTCCTAAATGTATAATGGCATTCTCCATTCAAATACCACAACTTTTGTTTTTAGAAAATCACGAAAAAGAACTCTGGAAGTCTTTTCTCTCTATACGATCAATTCTTAAGGTTATGAACTCTGGTAATTTAAAAACTATGAAAATTATGAAAAAAATGAAAGCCCATGCAGCAACTCTATTTTATTTAAAACCATCATTAAAAATTAAGCTAACCGCATTTTTTCTCATTGTTTCAATATTGAATGTACAATCTGGAAATTATGCGCAGAAGACTAAAAGTTCAAAGGAGTCTTCTCTTGACCTAATCAGTAAAAACGCAAATCAAAAGAAGATTCGTGGTGTGGTTAAAGACCATACAGGCTTGCCTTTGATTGGAGTAACAATTTTAGTAAACAATAATAAACAGGGCACAACTACTGATTTTGATGGCAAGTATGAAATCGCTGTAAACGAAGGTGATGTGGTAAGCTTTAGCTTTGTAGGTTTTACAACTAAAAAAATTAAAATTGCAGGTCAGGTTTTGCTCAATGTTACCCTTGAACCCAATACGAACCAATTGGATGAACTCGTTTTAGTGGGGTATGGAAAAATGAATCGTGATAAAATTACGGGAGCTGTAACAAAATTGGATACCAAGGTATTACAGAATACACAAAATGTATCTTTCGCCGACGCTTTAATTGGAGTCGTTCCCGGTTTATTTGTTCAGGAAAATTTTACCTCTCCGGATGCACCTCCTTCTATTTTACTAAGAGGTATTGGCTCGATAAGTTCGAGTACAGATCCTCTGATAGTTGTTGATGGAGTACAGATGCCCAGATCAGGATTAGGTGCTTTCACCTTAAATGCTGCCGACATACAAGAGATCAGTGTTCTAAAAGATGCTGCATCAACCTCTATTTATGGATCTAAAGGGACGAATGGTGTAATAATGATAACCACAAAAAGAGGAAAGAGAAACACTGGATTGCAGGTCACTTTTAATACCCGACTTGGAATTAAAACAGCAGACCAATCATTTACTAACGATTTAATGACCGGATCTCAAAAATTAGATTTTGAAGAGTCGTTGGGGGTTTATAAAACGAATCCGACATTACTTCAAAACAGAAGAGCATTGGGGAATAATGTAAATTGGGCTGATTTGCTTTTGAAGAATGAAATAAATCGTGAAGATAATATCTCTTTCTCCGGAGGTTCCGATAAAGCCAACTATTATACTTCGATAACCTATAACAAGGTTGATAATATTTTTGGAGGCGAGTACAAAAGATATACGATAAGTACTCGACTTGATTTTGATTTGGGAAGTAAATTAAAAGTTGGATTTTCAGGAAATTTCGGAAATGTAAATGACGTAAATAAACGTACAGTCGGTTCTCCTTTTTCAAATGCATTTATGTTAAACCCATGGTTAAATTTTCTTGATGATAAGGGAAATCCGCTAAGGCTTTTGGAGATTGGCAGTGCTCCGGGCACTCCGTACAATCCATTATTTTTAAGAGATAATACAATTGTAAATTCCAATCGAAAAAATATTGGAGGAAGTGTAAATTTGACTTATACACCTTTCAAATGGTTAATTTTGAATGGCGTTTTAGGAGCTAACTATAATAGCTCAAAGGGCAGTAATTTCGAGAAAGTAATTGTAAAAGGGGGAGTACTAAGTAATTCTAGTGGCGATAATAATAATTATACAGGTACATTAACAGCAACTATAGCAAAGAAATTTCAGAAACATAGTTTTGATTTGGTATTGGGTAATGAAATTAATGAATACGAAACCAACAGTCTTAATATACTAGCTAATACTTTTAACTCGGATGCGATACAAATCGTAAGCGCAGCAAAAACGGTAACTTCAGCTACACAACAAAAATCAGTAGCGGGTTCATTGTCTTATTTCTCGCGACTAAATTATAACTTTAATAGTACTTATAATCTGTCATTATCCTTCAGAAGAGACGGCTCTTCCCGTTTTGGGGCGGATAACAAATATGCAAATTTTTGGTCTGTAGGTACTTCATGGAATGCATATAAAGACTTATTTAAGGAGAATAAAATCGTAAGTTCTTTAAAATTGCGAGCCAGCATTGGGACTTCCGGAAATGACTTTATCGGAGATTTTGCTTCTCAATCTTTATATAATTACTCTAGCCAAATCATTTATGCAGGTGGTACCGTACCTTATCTATCAAGGGGAGAAAACCCAAATTTAACCTGGGAAAAGAATTACAATAAGAATTTCGGTATCGATTACGGACTGTTTAGCAATCGTATTTCAGGAACTGTTGATTATTATATCAGAGATACCAGAGACTTATTAAACAATAAGCCAATTCCGTTAACTTCAGGTTTTAAAGAGTTGATCTCTAATATCGGAAACTTTAGAAATGAGGGTGTTGAGATTAGTCTTCACACTGTAAATGTAAAAGGCAAAGATTTTAATTGGACCACCGATTTTAATATTGCTTTCAACAAAGGAACTGTTCTGGCCTTATCAGACAAAAAGGATATTATCAATAATGCAGGATCTACCGTGTTCAAAGAAGGGAGCGCTATACGCTCTTTTTATATTGCAGATTGGGCTGGTGTTAATCCGGTTACAGGTTTTAATCAGTACAGAACACAGGATGGAAAGTTAGTAGATTACAATACCAATAAAACTACAACTAATGCAACTGAAATCAATAATCTCAGGCTGGTTAGCAACAAAACCGCAATGCCTAAATATTATGGAGGTTTAACCAATACGCTCAGATACAAACAACTTGATATGTCAGTCTTGATATCTTATGCTGTCGGTCATTATGTTCTGAATGAAGGAATCTATAATTTATATAACAATCCCGCTTACAATCAAAGTACTGACGTGCTTAAAGCATGGAAAAATCCTGGTGATCAGTCAAGTATAGCTGTAAGACAGGTGAATACAACCAACCCTACAGCATTCATAGAGTCAGATTTCAAAAACTCTACTCAATTTTTAGAGAATGCCAGTTATATTAAATTGAAAAATGTTGCTCTGGGATATTCACTTCACAAAAGTGTTTTAGAGAAAACAGGGATCGAAAGCTTAAGAATTTATGTTCAGGGGCAAAACCTTTTTACCAAAACGGCTGTTAGCTATATTGATCCGGAATATGCTACTGCAGCTGGAGGTATTGGACTTTCTTCATCCATTGTCAGAGCTTATTCTTTAGGTCTTAATGCTAGTTTTTAAGATACAGCAAACCACAAATTGGACATCAAATAACAACGAAGACAAAAGAGTCTTACTACGATAGATAAAAAATTAAAGAACAACATAATGAGAGCAAATATAAAATTATTCTTCATATCAGTAATAGTTACTTTCTTTAGCAGCTGCTCTGATGATATTATCAACAAAGAACCTTTGGATCAATTGGCTCCGGAAACACTCTTTCAGACAGAAGGCGGTTTCAGAAGTGCCTTAGATGGCGTTTATGGGCTTATGAAACAAGATTTCTACGGCTATTCCATGGGTATTTACACAATTCCGGAAGCCATTGGAGATGATCTTTTAGGTTCAACAAATTCAAAAGACTTCTCTTTTGATAACAGTTCACTTTCGATATATCCCCTGGCATATAACAGCTCGACTGGTGGTATAGATGGATTTTGGAAAATTTCGTATCAGGCCATCTATAACGTAAATACTATTATAAAGTATGCGAGAAAAAGTACGTCGACAAACAAAAATGCTTTTTTAGGAGAAGCACTGGGGATAAGAGCTTTATTGCATTATAATTTATACAGGTTTTATTCACCTGCTTATAACGCTGATAAAAAGGCATTGTCAGTATCTTATCGATTTGAAACAGATAAATTGTTAGACATAAAACCCAGAAACACTACAGCCGAAGTGATTCAGTTTATTCTGGCAGACTTAAAAGAAGCGGAAGCATTAGCCACTAATACGGTTAATTCCTATAGAATATCCAAAACAGCAATTTATGCATTATCCGCCCGCGTATCTCATGAAACAGCCGATTACAAAAATGCTATTGCCTACAGTAATTTAGTCTTAGCAGATACCAGATATAAATTAGACAACACGCTGGCTGCTTTGCAAAAAGAATGGGATAAGGATGATTCGGGAGAAATCATTTTTAGAATACGTTTTGAAAATTCCGAAATGGGGCAGACTGCAGCAATCTTTGCAATACCGGTTCTCTCGAGTTATCCTTATTCGGTAGCAACAGATTTAATAAATCTTTATGACAAAACGAAAGACTTTAGATTTACAGTATATTTCAAAAACCATCCTACTATTAAAGACAATTATTTTCCTAAAAAGCAAGCAGGTACAAGAACAACAAATGCCGCTGCTTTTGATCCGGGTAATATAGATATAAAACTCATCAGAGTACCTGAATTGTATCTTATACTGGCAGAATCTTATCTACAGGAAAATAACAGTGCATCAGCATTGATAAATCTCAATAAACTTAGAAATGCCCGTGGTATAGGAGATTATTCAGGGGCAGATCTGAGTAATGAAATTCTTAATGAACGAAGAAGAGAATTAGCATTTGAAGGGTTCAGGTTTACAGATCTTAAAAGACTTGGGTTAGGTTTTAAAAGAGCAGACGGCAGCGGTTTATCGGCTAACGCAAATCGATTTGCTTTGCCCATTCCGCAAACAGAAATAGACCGTTCCGGTATTACACAAAATCCAGGTTATTAAAAGTAGCCATTTTTAGGGTCAATATTTTCGTTAGAGAATATTGATCCTTTGAATCCTACTCCTTGCATTCTATGCATTTTTCTAATATTATAAAAGCCTTTTTACATGGAAAAAAAACTAGTCTTAATCTTTTTGTTTTCGCTATTTAACCTAATAACAGGATATTCACAAAAGAAGGAAAACTTAAAAATAACAATACTGAAGAACGGATTTATTTTTGACGATAAATTTGACTTAAAGACGGGTAGTATCATCATTAAAGGCAATCAGATTATAGATTTATTGTATACGGATAATTTTAGTGCATATCCGGAAGCAACAATAATTGACCTCACCGGAAAATATGTTATGCCTGGATTAATCGATGCACACGTTCATTTGGCAACAGTCCCAAATCTCAATAGAGAAAAGAGCAATAAATACATGGAGGACCAGCTTTCTAAAATGATTTATGCCGGGATAACATCAGTCAGGGATATGGCAGGGAATGCAATTGTCCTTGCCGATTATAAACGGGCAAGTATCCTGAATCAATTACCGGCTCCTTCCATTTTTTACGCAGCTCAGTTCGCGGGACCAGATTATTTTAACTTAACACGAAAGTATACTACAGAAAAAGATACTCCATGGGAACGTACCATTACCGATACGACAAATATTAAAATGGCTATGGCAGAGGCAAAAGGAGCAGGGGTAACCGGAATAAAGCTATATTCTGATTTAAGTGCACGCATGATTAGAAGGATTGTAAAAGAAGCAAAGAAGCAGGGATTACAAAGTTGGAGTCATGCAGCAGTATTTCCTGCTACGCCAACAGATGTAGCTGCGGCTAAGGTAAATTCGATGTCGCATGCCTATGATATAGCCTATGGCTTTTCTTCAGGAAAAATGGATCACCGAAAAAAAATACCTGCTATCGATAGTATAAAAATGGACAAGTTATTACTTCTCATGAAAGCAAACAATGTGATACTGGATCCGACGAATTACTTGGCAAACAATAATAAATATTTTGATGGGATGAAAATAACTAAAAGGGCGCATGAACTTGGAGTTAAAGTGGCTACAGGAACAGATTGGCCTTATTTATTCGAAAAAGATAATGTTGTTCCATTATTCAAAGAGATAAAAATATTGACCGACAACTGTGGTTTTACCAACAAAGATGTTCTTATAAGTGCTACAAGAGTTGGAGCAGAAAGCATTGGAGTAGCGGATAGAGGCGTTATAGCTATTGGTAAACGAGCAGATCTTTATATTACCAATTCAGACCCTGTACAAAATATCGAAAATTTGAAAGATGGCTTTATGACCATTAAATCGGGGATTATTTATACGAAAGAATAATTCACCAAAACGTCTCAATGAATAATTATAAAATAAAGTTTAAAAGAAAAATCTAATGAAAAAATGGTATTATTTAGGGATCCTAACCCTCATTTTTAGTCTGCATACTTTTGCGCAAAAAGAAGGAAATGACTATCTGCGTTTATCCGGAAAAATCACAGATAAAAATTCAGATTCTTTGCTTGTTTTCAAGAACAGAACCAAAATAAAAAGAATTAATGTGAACAAAGATGGCACCTTCTCTGATACTCTAAGAGTAAAAGAAGGCTTTTATGGTATATTTGATGGTAAAGAACAAGGCTTCTTTTATCTTAAAAATGGTTACAACCTGAAAATTACTTTTGATACCAAACAATGGGATGAGACAATGACTTGTAAAGGTGAAGGGGCAATACCTAATAATTACCTATTTAAGAAAGCACTATATACTGAAAAGGCCACTGCGGATAAATCTATATTTAAATTAGAAAGTGCCGAATTTATGGCCAAAATAGAGGAGATTGTAGCGGGTTATCAAAAACTTCTTGAGCAGACTAAGGGGTTAGAAGCCTCTTTTATTACTCTTGAAAAAAAGGACTTTGAAGACTTTAAGAAAAGGGGTGTGGCCAAATATAACCAAAGTACGGGATTAAAAAAGCATCAGGAAGAAGTACTTCCAAAAGGAAAAATTTCACCAAAATTTTTCAATTATGAAAATTACAATGGGACTAAAACTTCTCTGGATGATTTTAAAGGTAAGTTTGTTTATATTGATCTATGGGCTACCTGGTGTGCACCGTGTAAAAAAGAAATTCCCTTTCTTAAAAAAGTTGAAAAAGAATTTCATAATCAAAACATAGTGTTTGTAAGCATTTCTACCGATCGTGTAAAAGATCATGACAAATGGAAAAAAATGGTAGCAGATCTTCAATTAACAGGTGTACAATTGTTTGCTAATGGTGATGTCTCTTTTGAGAATGCTTATGAAGTAACCGGTATTCCGAGATTCATACTAATTGATCCGCAAGGCAATATTGTTGATCCAAATGCCCCAAGACCATCAGATGAAGGATTAAAAAACTGGTTGAAAGAGGCAGGGGTTCACTAATCTTCTTTGCCCCGAAAGAGGTTTTTGATTGATTTCGGAACTTAGATTTTCTATGTTTTACTGGGGTTGAAAATGAATTTTTTGTATTTCAAATAGAAGGAGAGAAAGTGAATGTACCTTACATCATTTTACCTTCTTTGGCATATTCTTTTTTGATTCCCTGAAGAAGATGATGAAGATTGATACTTTCGTTTTCGCTTTCCAGTGTTTTTAGACAGGCGTATTGAATGATGTTCACAATATTGGCTCCGGTAATGTCGTATTTTTTAGAAAGCTCATTAAGATTTACATCTTCAGCGATTTTAATTCCTTTGGGCAGGTTGTTCTCCCAGAGTTGTAGACGTTCGGCATAAGAAGGGACTTCAAACTCAATGATAGATTGAAATCTACGGGTAAAAGCCGTGTCGATATTGGCTTTGAAATTAGAGGCCAGAATAACCAGTCCGGGATGATTTTCGATACGCTGCAGTAAATACGAAACTTCCTGATTGGCATATTTATCATGGGCATCTCTTACATTGGTTCTTTTTCCGAAAACGGCATCGGCTTCGTCAAAAAATAGAATCCAGTCTTTATCAGCTGCTTTGTCAAAAAGGGAAGAAAGATTTTTTTCGGTTTCACCGATGTATTTCGAAATTACCATAGACAAATCGATTCGATAAACATCTCTTTGCGTATATTTCCCAAGAAGTGAGGCGGTTAGTGTCTTTCCGGTTCCGGGAGCACCATAAAACATAACTCTGAAGCCTGGTTTTATTTTGGCTTTCATGTCCCATTCATGGAGTAAAATGTCGTTGAATTTGAGCCAGGTTTCGATTTCTTTGATGTGATTTATAGTGGTAGCATTAAGTACGAGATCTTCCCAGTCCAATTCGGTTTCGATTAATTGCGCTGGGAAAATACTGCTCAGTTGAGGTTTCAGGATTTTTCCGGTTAGGAATTTTTCGATGTATTCATCCTCCAAAATTAGTAAACCACTCAGTTTGGGTTCGCCGTATGGTACAGACTCTATTTTGATGATTCCTTTCTGATAGAGGTAAGACTGATTGTGCAAGTAATTATAGAAAGAAATTCGGTTATCGAGATCATTTCCGGCTACTAAAAACTGAGCCGTTTCACCTGTGGGTAAAATGCCGCGGTGATTCTTTGATTTTACACCTCCAAATTCGGGTAATTCTCCGCCGTTGGGAAGATAATTAGAAATCAAAGACGTTAAAAATTCGGGATGGATATGGGGAATTAGTGCCAAACCCAATAACAAAATTTCGACATGAGGTAATTTATTTTCAATAATAAAAGCCTCGACAAACGAGTGCTTGTCCGATTCATATTCAGGTTCGTTGCTTTTGGTTTCAGAACCAAAAAGTTTATCCATTTGAATTTCTAACTGGTATCGGAGTAATTCTTTAATGTTTTTCATATGTGTGGTATGTCAAAAGCAGATAAATCTGTTTCAATATGGTTAAAAATAAAAGGAATGAACTGTTTCATAAGTTCATATTCAGAAGCTTTTTCTCTAAATAAATAGACTAATTGCCAATTTTTGAAGCATTTGGCCTGATAGGCTAAATTTAAATACTCCTCGAGTCCGATTTTCATATCATATACCTTATCAGCATCTGTATGTATCAGCCAGATCGTATCAGAAACCTGATTGTTGGTTTTCTTAAAACAGGCGGTAACCGAACTTTGAATATCAAAAGCAAAAAAGGTATCAGTTGTTTTAAGTTTTTTTAGGGTGTATGCAAATGTTTGCTGGTCATTATACTCCTTGTCAAAGATCAAATCAGAAGCTGTTATATTGATATAACCGCTTATCAGTTCTTTTACAAAAGACCAGGAGTAATCCTTTTTGAGGTAATTTTCTATTATAAATTCATTTTTCTGAAAAGGTTCAATATTTTCAGGTGTATCAGTTAACTCCCATGCCAATTCCAATCGGGAGGTTTGATTGTAGAATTCAATAATTAAATCATCGATTTCTAGTGTAGTGTCTAATTTTTTAGGAGGTAAAGCCGCTGTCACTGGCGTTTTTATAAGAACTCCATGAGTGTAGGCATTACCAATTTCCACAATTAAAGTCCATAAGAATAATTCTTTAAAATTAATCATAGCTGTAAAATTGTTAAAGTTACTAAGTTATTGAATTTCGCGAATGCATTTTTAAAGACTGTCTGATCAGTATATTCTATTGATACAGCATCGTGGATTTGAATAATGTTTTGATACCCCGGTGCTGGTGGGCGAACCCGTACAAGTCGATCAAAGAATCCTGACAGACCTATTCCATCGGCACCACCTTCGCTAATTGCCTTTTGATTCAATGCATTGCTGGACGAACGGTTTATGGTTGTTTGGGCAACGGCTGAAGGAGGCGATTGGGTAAAACGTTTGGATTTTATAGCGGCACCTTTTTCTCTGGTTTCGACATTATACGGTCCAAAACTCATTACCACAATATCCGGAATGTCTTCAAAAACTCCTGTATTTCCATAGGAGACATCAACATTGTAATATAATATTTGGTTGTTATCCCATACAGCTTCTTTTGCAGGATCTTCAACCTGACTTTCCATATCTCTTAAATTCATATCCCTGGTGCCCGGAAATAAATTTTGAACTGTTCCGGGGCCATGTAATCTGTGATTTAAAAGATGTGCTCTTACCCATTGTCCGGCGCTTCTTTGGTTAAGCGGAATGTTCGACCATCCCATCGGATCATTGGTTGGCGTGGATCCTCTTGTATTGCCGGGAATCTTTGTCAAAGGTGCGGCTCTGAGCATATATGATCGGCCTTTGGTGTCTGTTTCAAATTCAACGTGAGAGATTGGCAATTCGATGTGATGTTCCAGTACTCCAACGATTCCCAAATCTGTTGCAATATTGGTTAGATTTGTTCGTATGTTTTCATAAGCAGCCCGAATAGGTTGGTTTCCGCCCCCCGTTTCATAAGCATTAGCAACGGCCCGTCTATAGCTGCCAATATTGGTTCCTAACACGTTTTTCTCGCTGAATAGATTTTCAATTGCTCTCGATTTGGCCGTATATTGCGGGTCAGAATCTCTGTTGTCGTGTATTTCCTGACGTTTATTGTTTAAAAGCTGATTTAAAGTCTGCTTGTCACTGTAGACATTAATTTCAACACGTTCAACAGTACCTTCAATTTTAAGGTTGTGACCTCCATCAACATTAACAGCATGTTCCAATCCAATAATTGTTGGAATTTCGGAATTTCGATCAGAATCTCCACCTTCAGCAATTGGTGCAGCTTTGACTACTATTGGTGTGCTGTGGTTGCTAATGTTAGGCATTTCGGCGTTGATATTCCAGTTTTGACCGCTTCGAACGGCATTGAGGCGGGTAAAATGATTACGGTTTTTTATAATATCTAATCGGGCATGAATTTGTTGTTCATTCAATGGGCTTTGTTCTGATTCTGTTGCTAAAGCACGTAAAGCTTCCAATCCGGTTCCCCAATGTGCCAGAACTTCGGGTGTTGGTGGATTTGGCGGAGCATCTGCACCAGGCGGTGCTCCTGTTGTTCCGGCATTAGGATTTCCTGTTGAGTCTGTAACCTGAGGAGTCTCACTTCCTTCTCCTCCCGTCGTTCCTTCCTGAAATTCTGCCGGATGCTCTGCATCTGTAGACTGCGTTGGAGGGACGTGATCATTCATTAAATCGGTCATAAATTTATCTGAGTTGAAATCAACAGGAGCAAATTCAACTTCAGGTAACTCATCAGAACCTAAAACATAATCTACATCAGCACCAATACCAAACTCTCCGGGTAAAGGATATTCTAACTCTCCTAAAGGCCAGGTCCATTTATCATCTGGTGCAGGAGACCACCACGGACTGTCTAATTCGACAAACAAATCACCACCTAATGCTAAGAAGGGCTGTGCAGCCATTTCGGCATGTCCGTGTATGTAAAACTCTCCTTGTCTTCCAGCTTCAGGAGATGCAGTTTCTCTGTAACCTATAGTCGGTGTGGCATCAACGTATCCTCTAATTCCGGCTAATGCATTAACTCCAACACCTACTTTTATATCATGACCCAGTAATTCAACACCCAGTCCTCCCTCTGCTCGGAGTCGGAGTCCTGCGAACATTGACATATTAAAAGAGGCGGAAAGACTAAAATCATTAAATACTGCAGGATCGGTAGAATAAGTTCCTACTGCTCTTATATTATAAATTTTTGCAGGACCAATTTTAGCAAGAGCTTCTAATCCAATGTTAGCAAATAAGAAAACATTTCCGACTAACGGAACTCCATACATGGTACGAACTTCGACAGTAAAGATTTCTCTTATATAATCTCGTTGAGCAAATAATTCTACTTCTGCCGGTGGTGTAATTTCTCCATGAATAGTAACGTGGCCTTCATTGTCGATAATAACCATGGCTCTGCCTGTCATCCATTCGGTAAAGCTAAAATCGACTTCGCCCCAACCTGCCATCGCTCTTGGTCCGGGTGTTGGTCCACTGTTTGCTTCAGGAATCCCATTTGCTTCTCTGGCACTTTCGTCAATTTGAGAAGGATCCAGCTGGCTTAAAGCGGCATTTCTGGCTGTTGCAGCATCTGTCACCAATAAGGTTACCTGACCACTTATTTTTTCGGTTTGATAACCTACAGTACCTCTGATGTCAAAAGTTCCATTTAAAAAAGCAGCATGGATGCTACCGTTAAAATTAGCCATACTTACAGCCAAATCAATTTCGCCGGTTATATTTCCTTCGGCATTACGTTCAATTGTAATTTGAGTTGGACTTAGATTTGGGACTTCGATACTTCCACTGGCTCTAAATGTGATTACTTCGCCTTGAATTCCAAAATCAAGAGTTGCATTTACAAATCCTCCCAATTGAACAGGAATTCCATTAGCCGTTAACGTTAGATTTCCACCTTCAATGGTGTTTTGCACGTTAGGGACGCTTGTAACATCAATTCCAATCCAGCCAAAAGTTTCGCTATTGTCTTTAATGGCATTAATAAGACCAGCTGGATTTCCAACTAACCGATTGCCTGTTTTTACCGTAATATAACCAGTTATCGCATTGTTTTCTATTTGAATGGCCAAAACCGGGGTAATATTTATACTTGTAAGGGGACTTAAATAGTTAATATTAAGATTTATACTTTGTCTACTGTCTTTTGTATTGTAGGTACCATCTGTATTTTTTTTCATTTTGATTGCACCTGATGCCCATTGTCCAAAAGTTACATTAACCTCAGCACCTCTGTCTCCCGCTGCTTCAATTTGAGAAGCAATTGTTTCTGGTGGTGTAAACGTTGGCGTTTGTAAAGAAATACTTTGATTGGTACCTGATACAGGGGAAGCAGTAGTTGGAGCAGTTGGTGTTTTCTGGATCATTTTAGGCTGAACTGAACTAGTGCCTTGTTGTACGGTATGTGTTAATTCGTGTGCTAAAAGATGCTTTCCGGCTGTTGAATTTGTATTGTATTTACCTTGGTTAAAATAAATGTCATTTCCGTTGGCAAAGGCCTGTGAACCCAGTTCTTTGTTCATCTGAACGGCATTTGAATCGTTATGGATTCTTACATTGCTAAAGTCAGCTCCAAAACCGGATTCCATTTCCGTTTTAGTGTTTTTAGAAAGAGGAGAACCACCACCTCTGCTATTGTTTAAATTGCTTTCCAAATCAGAATCATCAGAAGGATTTGCATCGGCACCGGCACTCATTTGAAGCTCTTTTTCGTCTTCTTTGGACTGAATTTCTTCTTCCTCTTTAGTTTGAACTTCTTCTTCTGTTTTCTTTTGCTGAACAATGGGTTTTGGAACAGAAATGGCTTCAGTGGTTTTAGTCGTTTCGTTTTGAGGAACTTCTATTTTATTTTGTGGAGTTTCTTCTACAGTTGCCTTTTCAGTAACAATGGTTTCCTTTTCTTCTTTTTCTGATTTTAACTGAACAACGGGAGAGATGTTTTCTGCTATTGATTTTTGGGGAGCGGCTTCCTCCTTTTTTTGTACCTCATCTAATTTATTTTGGATTATGGGTGATGGGCTGAAAAACGGTTCAGGATTATTTTTAGGAGCCTTAGCAACTATTTTGTCGGCTGCGCTGTCGGCTTCCGCTTCATACTTATCATTTGATTTGCCAATGCTGAGTTTTGCCTGTAAACCAAAAAAAGGGCTGCTGCCTCGCTCATTCGTTGAGGTAGTTTGATTGGAGGAATGAGCTGTTTTTTTAGCAAGAGCACCCATAATTAAGTCATATTTTACCGTTTTAAAATTTAAAAAGAATTATTGATCTCTATCAGAATAATTTCTTTAGGTCCAACCAGGGATACCAGTAACTTATCGTAGTTCGGAATATTGAAATAACGGCTTTGTCCAATTTTCCACCGATAAGGCAATATGTTTTTTTCATATATCTTTTCATCGATATTGTTTGTTTCTTGTGCCTTTTGATCTTTTTTACTGAATTCACCAAAGCTGTTCAAATGATAACCGAAGTAGGAATCTCCTTTTTCGAAAACAATGGGCAGAATGTAACTTTTAGAATCTTCGGGAATATCCCATTCTTTGGATATGGTATTGGTTTTTAGGTAAGTTTTTTTGTTTTCGGTGTAAGAAATAAATACCTCTCCATTATTTAAAACACCGGCAGACTGAAGTGCTATTTTTCTTTTCAAAACAGACTTCTCATACCATCTGAAAGTGGAACCTTCCAGCGTGATGTATTTGCTGCCCCAAAAGCCGGCCAGTTTTTCAAAGGGACCAAAGTTTTCTTTTGTTTTTTCATTTGTAACAGTACCTTTTGTGTCTAAAGAAACAATTACACTTTTGGAATTATCGATACAATGGAGCGCATTTTGATAAGAAACGGTATGGATACCGCCGAACCATTCAAGGGCTTTGATTTTTGTATAATCATCTTCAATCAACCAGGCATTATTGATCCCAATTACCCAAATGTCTTCGTTTTCTGAAAGAATAATTTTCATTCCTTTTAAAGGATGCTGAATTTTGACATTATCTTTTTTTACGATATACAGGAAGTCAGAGGTTAACTTCAGAAAATCCCCATTTGAAGTAACAGCCAGATCAATAACATCCGAATCGGAATGGTAGTCAAAGGAATCATTGAGGATAGAGAAAAAATGATTATCCCGTGTACCATTTTCAGAAACATATCGACCAATTAACGCCTCTGAAGTGCCATACAATTCCATAAATTTTCTGGGAAATGCAAGTTCAGGGTTTGGGGTGTCTATACGAGAATATTCGTGCCCGTTTTTACCAATTGTAGGATACTTTGATAAAGCGGGTACGGAATCTGTCGATTGTTTATAGACAATTTTAAAAGTGAGGTCGTGTTTGTTTTCGGGATTCATTTTAGAAACGTTTTGACAATTGGTAAAAACTAAAAATAATAATAAAGATAAAGCCTTTTTCATATCGGATTGCATAATTTACCAAGGGGGATTAGAAATTTGAATTACTCCCGAAAACACGGTAATATTGACACGCTGTATAAAAAAGTCATTATTAGGCTGCGACCAGAGGCTGATAGCATGGGTTCCGTCGATTGCCATCGCAACGTGCCCCGGGTAAGGTCTGCCGGATTCGGTATAAAAAATTAATTGTCCGACCGTTGGCGTCATACCCGGATAGGTAGGCAGACCGCTGTTCCAACCCAATTGACTCCATATTAGTACATTCGGATCAGAGGCACCAAAAGCAGTATTATAAAAATTCTGAATCCATGAAGCGTTAATTTTGTTAGACAGATAAGCTGCGTACATGATACTTTCCCAACAATTCATAGTGGCAGCAGCGGGAAGTGTTCCGGAACCTCCATTGGTTACAAAATAAGCAAAGAAATCATTGTTCTGAGGATTTCTCCAGTACATTGAGTTCAGCAGCAGATGGGAGAAAACAGCAACAGAAACAGGAGCTGTCAGTTTTGAATTGATTAAGCTTCTGATGCTTGTATCTGCCAATGCAGCTTGTCTTTCGCTGGCAGAGGCATTTAAGATTTCATTTCTAATGACATCATAATCGGTACTGTGATTAAGAAGCCAGGTAAGTTTTGGAATGAAATCTGAACCTTCATAATTAATCCATTCTAATTGTGTTACAATGTCAAAATTGAGATCGGTTACAGCCTCGACCATGGTCGTATTGTCGCAAACGGCGCTAAAAAAATCTCTCCAGAGAGTCGTTTTTAAAGCGTCTTTTTGAGCCTGGTCTGTACTGGAATTTATGATCCATGGTTTTATAGTAGCATAATCGAGTTCGAATCGGGTTATGAACATTTCGGCGTTCAGCCAGGTCAATTTAGTAGCTAAATCAAACTGCAGATCATTTAGGGCTTCAATCATAGTGATGTTGTCGCAAACGTCTACAAAGAAATTCATGCCCACATCGGTACGTACTTTTAAGGCATCTCTTTCGGTTTGATTGGTGCTGGCGCTTGTAATCCAGTGTTTTATGTCTGAATAGTTGATTGACCAACTTGCTGAAAAGATTTCCGCTTTAAGCCATACTAATTTTGTTATTAAATCAAATTGTAAATCGTCGAGAGCTTCAATCATATTGGCATTAGTACAAACGCCAACAAAAAAGTTTTTCCATGTATCGGTTTTTAAAACATCTCTTTGCGGTTGATCGGCGGCGGTTACCATTTCTTTGATTTCGCTGTACGCCATGAAAAATGTTCCAAAGGTAGCGGCGGCATTTACCCATTCCAGTTTTGTATTCAGAGGAGCTCCCAAATTATTAACTGCCCTGATCATTTCGGCAACATTTAGTGCTGCAGCCATTCGGGTTTTGTAACTGCTATTGCCTAAAACAGTTGCTTTTTCAGTATTGTTAAGCTGAGAACACATTAAAATGACTTCATCTTCAGGAACATTCCAGCTGTCCAGCATTTCGTTTAGACTGTCTAAATTGCTTGGTGGATTCTGTTTTTGAATGTTTGGTTTATTGCCTTGCTGTATCGTGTGTGTAAGTTCATGTGCTAACAGGTGTTTTCCGTCTTGAGAATCCGGATTGTATTTCCCTTCATTAAAATAAACATCATTACCATTGGCAAAAGCCTGAGAACCCAGTTCCTTGTTCATCTGAACAGCATTAGAATCATTGTGGATTCGTACTTTGCTGAAATTGGCTCCAAAACCGGATTCCATTTGGTTTTGAGTGGTATTGGCCATGGGAGAACCGCCGCCTTTACTACTTTGAAGTTTGCTTTCCAGCGATGCCGTATTTGTTGGACTTGTTTCGGTGTCGGCACTTTTTTGAATTTCCTGTTCCTCCTCTTTAGTCTGAACTTCCTCTTCTGTTTTTTTCTGCTGAATCAGTGGTTTTGAAATCGGATTTTTTTCGACTGCTTTAGGAGTTTCAGTGGCAACAGTTTCAGTTTTGTTTTGAAGTGTTTCTTCCTGTTCCGTTTTTAATTGCGTAACAGGCGTACTTCGTTCTGCCGAAGATTTTCTTTGAACCACAGGTGAGGGGGTGAAAAAGGAATCCGATTTGGCATTTTGTTTTTGCGAAACGATTTGGTCGGCAGCTTTGTCGGCTTCAACTTCATATTTGTCATTCGATTTTCCGATACTGAGTTTGGTCTGTACGCCAAAAAAATCCTCACCCTGCCTTGAATTAAAGGCGGATGGTCCTGAAGGATTGGATTTTGATTTTTGGTTAAAAGCTCCCATGTGTCGTTAACAGTACTTGATTTTATTAATGTCTGTGTTTTGATCCCACACCTTTAAAAGCATTCTCTCCACAGGAAGCCGGAGTTCCAATGATCATCCTGAACTTGCCTGCCGTTGGGGCGGTGAAATTAATCGGAACTGTACCGCCAATTTTGAACGAGGTTGGTCCCATTAAACTTGTCCCTGCGGAATCAGTAATTTCGACTATGTAACCTGAACACGGGTTCTCACCTTTATTTCTTGTCGTTGTTAATGAGATAGAAAACGATTTACAAGCACCATCTGTTTCTAATGTTTCAATGTGAACGGGATCTGAGGAGAAATGAAATGTATTCGTTATATCGCAGGTCTTTTTGTCTTTTTTCTTTGGTGGTTTTTTCTTTTTGTCTTTGCCTGGGCCTGGGCCTTTTCCAACATAAATATCATCTAAGCGACCAATCGTTTGTACGCCAACAATACCATCGTAGCTCAGACCATTATCGGATTGAAATTTGAATACCGCAGCTCGTGTTTCACTGCCAAAATCACCATCAGCACCAAATTTCGGAAGCTGATAACCTAAATCCATTAAACTCGATTGTACTTTTTGTACGGGCTCTCCCTTACTTCCGGTAGCGAGATAATCTAAATCATCGTGCGTTTGCTCTAATTTGTAATCTCCTTTAAAACGAGGAGATTCTAAATCTTCAGCTGCAGTTGAAGAAGGATCTACGGATTTTTGTACAGCTCCGGTTTGCTGAATGGTATGGGTTAATTCATGTGCCAGCAAATGTTTTCCCTCCCGGGAATCCGGATTGTATTTTCCTTTGTTAAAATAGACATCGTTGCCATTGGTGAAAGCTTGTGCTCCCAATTCCTGGCTCATTTGGACAGCATTAGTATCAGTGTGAATTTTTATATCGCTGAAATCAGCTCCAAAGCCCGATTCCATTTCTCCTTTAGTTTTTTTGTCTAAGCCGGCACCTCCTCCTTTTGAGTGGTCCAGTTTTCCTTCCAGCTCGTTATCGTTAATTTCAGCATCAGGGTTTTGTTCTTTTTTCTGAACGGCTTTATCTTCTTCTTTTTTATCTTTTGACTGAACTGTTTCTTCTTTTTCGCAATTGTCACACTTGGCCTGTATCGGTTTTTCTTCTTCTTTCTTATCTGATTTCTTCTGAACAGGTTTTTCCTCTTCTTTTTTATCAGATTTTTTTTGAACCGGCTTCTCTTCTTCCTTCTTGTCCGACTTTTTCTGTACGGGTTTTTCTTCTTCCTTCTTATCCGATTTCTTCTGAACGGGCTTTTCCTCTTCTTTCTTATCGGATTTTTTTTGAACAGGTTTTTCTTCTTCCTTTTTATCTGATTTTTTCTGTACAGAAGATATGGTTTCCGAAATAGGCTTTTGTTGTACGTTTTCTTTCGATTGCAAAAGACCGCTTCCGGATGAATTATGGTTTACTACTTTATCGGCTACTCGGTCTGCTTCCACCTCAAACTGATCGCCCGCTGTTCCTGTTTTTAGCTTTTTTTGAATTTTAGGACTAAAAAAAGGAGAGGAGGAGTGCGTAATTGGTTTTTTATTTTCTAGCGTTCTCATAACTTCATTGTTTTACTAATTGAAACAAGTACTAATTGCATTAACTTCAATAGAATTAATTTTCCTGAATAGGATGTACTACGATGCTAACATCGTTGGAGAGCTGTTTTCTTCTTTCTGAATGATCTGATGTTTTTCTAATTCGATCTTGATTTGTGCATACCAGTACGGAAAAATTTTAAACAGACGATATTCAATTTCTTCTATAATGTCTTTTTTGTATTTTTTAAGACCGAAGAGATGGCTGTAGCTCATTTCATTGGCATATTTACTCTGCTCTATTATGTTTTTTCCTTTTAAGAGTAGGGTTGGACTAATATTATTGTGATCTAACAAAGAGGCCAGATTGTACTGTTCTATAACAATACAGGGTTCAAATCCTTGTTGTTTTAAGGGTTCAAATTCTTCGCGATGTGCGATGTAAATTTCTTCCAGATCATAGTAGGCACTTACAAATTTATTACGAAGCGTAAGATCATTAAACCCCAGTACACCACAGCTATAGGAATGCCCCAGATCAGAATGCCAGTAAGGCAGATTTTTAGTATATGGGTTGAAAAAATCAATCTGTTTTTTATAATGTACTTCGTAGCCGCATTCTCTTCGTTCGAGAATAATAGTGTCAAAATTAAAATTGATTTTCTTTTTTATAAATACATCGGTATCGAGATGAACAAAGGGTTTGGTTTGCCTTTCGATAGCATGAATCTTAGATTTCATCCAGAGTTCTTTGTTTTGCCCATGATTCACTTTTGTAATTCTGCAGGGCAGCATATACAGGAATTTATACGCCGTTTCGTCAGCATAAAGTTCGATGTCTTTGTACCAAAGATGACTGTATAAAATGCTCAAAGCCGTCATGTAAATGGTCTCTTTGAGTTTATTACCCATTTGCCAGCGGTTGTTTGTCAGAGGAAAAGCATCCAGGCTGTATATTATTCTTGGTTCTTCCATAAAGTATCATTTAAGGTTTGAAACTTCTGTTTTTCTTCCAGATAACAGACGTTGTTGTATAACGAAGCTTTTTTGCTGTGTTTGTAGAGTCTTTTCCATTCGTATTTTTGACCCATTGCCTCTGAGGTTATCAACGGTATTTGGTTGTTGTGAAAAGCTTTCATTTCGTTGAAAGTAGCATGCCACACCATCGTACCCAGAAGAGGAGACTGAACCAGTCTTATTTTGGAAAAAACTCTTTTGAAAAAGTCTGCATGCACCTCTTTATTATCGATCTTAAACTCTGAAACCAGGACTTCCACTTCCAGATCATAGAACCTGGTGAAATAGCGTGTGATACCGTCATTTTCTTTAATGGGCAATAAATCCTCTTCATCTTGATAAATAATATCAATATCATTTATAGGCATATCATAATAACTGCGAAGATTAATATAATCTGCAATTCCGCCTACAAAGGCGATTTTTGACATGTCGAGTTTTTCAAAAATATTTTTCAGCGCTTGTTTCTGTTCGTAGAAAATATTTTTTTCATCCTCTTTTAGAAATGTTTCTTTTTCGGTTTCCATGTTTTTTTAATATTACCAGTCCACAAAAATTATTTTGTCTTTCCAGGCCAGTTTTACAATCCCCAGATTCCAGTTCATTTTTTCCAGGAGGATATCCTGTGTTTTTCTTTCGATAATGACTTTAGGATTAGCTTCAGTAAGTATTATTTTGCCGGGTCTTTGTAAAAATTCGTTCTGCAATAAGGCGATAGAAGAATTTTTCATAATTGGCCAATTGAATAAAACCGCCTGTAGCATTTTATGTCCCTCATTTTTTAATTCTTCCGAGAGTACAATGTTTCGGTTGATGGTTTGGTTTATAGGTATGTTGCACAATACTTTTTCGAACAGCATCTCAGACTCATAATCCTGCTCCCGTTCTGTGGCGATATAGTGTAAAAGGTGTGCTGCCCTTTCGGAATCGTTTATCGTATGGTTTGTATTTAGTAAACCGCAATGCTCAAAAAGAGTTTTCAAAAAAGGATGAACCAATATCAATCCGGCATTATTCACATAGTGTACCGAAGGAATTTCAGGGATTGTTTGGTCTTCCGGAAATAAAGAGGAGGGCCAGTTTTCTGTCTCTTTGACTTCCTCTTTAGCTTTCTCTTGGGTTTTCTTCTGAGCTTTCTCCTTACGATCGGAAACGCCATTTATTTCTGTTGTTTTTTCAGTATTGGATTCCTGAGGGACTACAGCAGAATTAGAACTTTCCTCGATTTCGTTTTTTTTGTTGGGACCAAAAACGGAATTTATTTCAGTTTCAGTTTCAGTTTTTGGTTTTTTTGGATTGTCAGGATCTGGTCTATTTTCGGATAGGGGAGATTGTTCACTTTCTGAAAAATCTGATTTTAGGAATGTTTCTTTGTTTTTTTTCGGAAGGATTTCGGAAGCTTTTTGATTAAGAAGGGCGATTATATTCAGAATTTCAGGGTCAAGGCTGGCCAATATTTTTAAAACGGGTTTGTCTGATATATAGTTGCGAGTGTGTTCCAAAACAAATTTTGAATCGTATTGACGAACCGGAGCAAAAGAAGTAAGCAGCTGCAGTACTTTTTCTTTTATAATAGTATCATCATGCTGCAACAATTGTAACAAAACGATATCCCAAATCAGATTTCGCTGCTGTAAACCGTGTTTTGATTCCGAAGCAATAGTATTTATATTGCGTTTGATTTGCTTAACCATTTCCGAAATCAAAACCGAGTCCGAAGCAGTTGCTTCTAAAAGAAGTGTTCTTTGGAGTAGGTTATAGATCTGTTCGTCTGATAATTGTTTTATGAAACGGGCTCTTATCTGTGGGGTTTCTAATGTTTTTCGTAGCCTTAAATTAAAAGCTTTATCAACTGCAATTTTTTTAAATAGATGGTCTTCGTTTGTGCCAAGCATGTCACTATAAGTAGTATTGAAGATGCCATTGTCATTCTCATTCTCATTACTATTGTTATTGACATTTTCATTGCTATTGCCATTCTCATTGCTATTGCCATTCTCATTGCTATTGCCATTCTCATTGCTATTGCCATTGCTATTGCTATTGCCATTGGAAATTGCCCACCAGGGATTGGCTCCGGTTTCCAGAAAAATGAAGAATTCATCTCTGTTTTTTTCCTTGCGGTCAATCAATTTGTATTGTTTTGTATCCGGAAAACCTTTTTCAATTTGCTCTTCAATTTGTTTTTGACATTGATTTACTATTTCGAGTTTTACAGTGTTGAAATTAAGGTCGGGAGCTATAGAAAGATTAAGGTCTAATTTTTCTATCTGAATGCTGTACAGCGGTGTTTTTTTATCAAGCGTATCAAAATAGGTTTCTAAAAGAGGAAAGAGTTCTTCTTTTAGAAACGTATCGAGATGATCTTTCAGGTAATACGCCTTTTCTTTAGAATGGGTATTGACCTCAAGAAACAGTTTAGAGATAATATGGCTGTCTGTACTTTGCACCTAGTTTAAATTCTTTAATTGTGATTCGATTGCCTCCAATATAAATTTGATATCCTTAAACGAAACCTTCTGATCGGATAAGAAATTTTTTAAGGTTCCCTTAGGATCGGTCTTATACTGATTTTTTACAAAACCTTGTAACAAGCTATCTATACGTCCCGTAATAGTTGTAAATGGTTTTTCGAATTTGTTTATGAGTTCTGCGGGCTGACATTTTATGATGGTATAGAAAAGCGAGATATGACTTTCGGTAAGGAAACTCAGTACTGTTTTTTCCTCTTCCATTCTTGCATTTTTTGAACCCAGTAATAAATTGTGGTATACAAGCTCATTATACATCTCGGGTAATGCAGTATTAAAATCTCCATTGATATAAGCACTGGTTTCTTTTTCAACACTTGCAAATTGTTTCTGAATTTCAGTAATCAGCGAAAGAGTTTCTTTACTGAATTTTTGTAATTCAGGCTGCTGGTTGATTTTTTCAAAAGCCAGGTTCGTTTTTTTGACAAATTCTACTGCATTAGTCAGACAGGGGTTTTCAGTCGGTTTTTCACGAATTCGGATATCTTTCGGACCGTCTATTGATTCGCCGCATCTTTTGTTGAGTGCAGAAAGCGATACTTTGATCACGTCGTTTTTATATAGAGAAAGCGGTCGCGTGATAGGTTCAATAGAGTCTGTTTCTACCATCTCTCCGTCAATATTCCATATGTATTTTACGGCATCTGTAGAGTTGTTTGCTAATACAAGCTGATTGTTTCTGATGGTAAAGCTAAATAAAGCTACAGGCGGATTTTGCATTGTAATGGTAAGGTTCGAAGGTTTACCATTTATTAATATAACTACCTGATCTACATCTTTAGGAACATTATTGCCGATAAAAATGTATTGACCTGCATCATTCTGGGAAACTCCCGGGCCTGATAAGACGGTTTTTTTGCTATTCGGTTCAATAGTTAAAACATGTGGTTTAAGGTCGTTTCTGCAGATGTTTCTGGTGTCGATACCTACGACTATAGGCACTTCAAAAGTTACCGGATGCTGTGCCTGAGCATTACAGTTTCCGTTTTCACCAGTAACTTTTACCTGAAAACTATAGCTTTCTTTAGCGGGTACTTCATAAGAATAAACATGTTGAATTTTTGCTTCAGTAGTGGCAACAGGCTCACTGCCATCACCAAAATCCCAAATATATTTCATGTCTTTCTGATTCTCACCGCTAATACTAAAATCGACTACAACTCCGGTTTTATTGAGTGATTTTGGGAAGACAAAAGTGAAATCAAATTTTAGTTTTCTAAAAATGGTTATTTGACAGTTGGTTTCAAAATTATTCACCGTAAAAGTTATCGGTTTTCCGATGAGTTCTTCACTGACTAATTTTGGATCGAAAACAAATTCGCCATATTGATTTTTGGTCACTCCGCCATTCAAATCTTCTTCTACATCAGCTTTTACAAAACCTCCGGTTGGGGTTACGTGAAAGGGGAAGTAAGGCGTTGTTTCATCAAAGCAGATATGGTTCATAGGTAAGGACAGCGTGATGAAATTATCATCGCAGCATAAATACGGTAAGGTAAAGTCGGCTATTACCGGATTTAGCACGATAGATTCTCCGGGTTCTTTTTTATCGCCCTCTTTTTCAAAATCGCCTGCGAGAGAATTTCCGCGTGGATATTCGTACGGATAACCATAGCCGTAATAATAAGGATATTGACTGTACTCTCCTTCAATATAAATCATGACAAATGTGCCTCCGGGTGCCACACCTGATTTGTGTTCGTATCCGTGATTTTTGTTCAGATAGTAGGAGGTATAATTTTCAACTATTTTTTTTGCGTCATAGGCTTTTACTCCAAGTACAACAACATTGAATCCTAAACCGTACTGACGTCTGATGGCCTGAATCGTTTTTAGTGCTTTTTTATAGTCTGTACCCTGATGCCCTTCGATTCTGTAAAAGTTGTGATCTGAGACCATTTCGTTAGGCCATTTTGTATTCAATAAGTTATCATGATAACTTCTGTTATTGCGCTGTTGTCCGATAGTGGTTTTTTCGTAATCCCAAAGTTCAATAAGATGATCGCCCACGTTATTGTAAAATGGAATTGCTTTTTTACCAAGCGAACCCAATTCAAAACTAGGAGTGATTTTTATATAAGTATAGTTTACATTGTAATTTGCTAATAATTGTACGCAGCGTTTTATCAGACTGTACAATTGCTGTAAATCTGTATTTTTTCCATAACAGATTGTAATTTCTTTACCTTCTAAGTCGACAATAAATTCGTTAATGGTGTCTTTCTTCCCGGGTTCGTTAAGCGTGTCAAATGGCAGACAATCATTACAGGTGCTAAGGTTCTGTCCCGTGAGCAACGGTGATTTGTAAAAAGAATGTCGGTATTCAAAACAAGGACCGCTTTTTTGCACTTCTCCCAGCATTAAGTGTTTGGGGAATGATTTGATGTCCGGAAAGCAAAAATCATAGTCCATATTTGATAATAAAAGCCTGATTTCATTGTAAGTATCAATTAAATCGTTGAGCAGATCGTATCGATACTGAAAATCAGGAGGGGCATTTTTTTCATCAAAACTGTACAGGGAAGCCAGATTCTTTTTAATAGAATCCAGTATGACAGGCATTTCTAATGCGGTTAATAGTATTTCAAAACCGTCTCGCAGTCTGGCCACTACATTGTTTCGGAACAGACCATTGGTGAATTTTCTCTTGATTTCGTAATAACTGCTAAAATCTTCGGGCTGTAATACAATGCGGTTAGAAATCAGTTCCGGGAGTTTGTAATACAGGTTAGAGAATTTGATTTTGCTTATGATCTTATCATGACTGTTTATCTGCGCCGCAACGGTTTTACTTACCAATAAGGCTTTGTGATTACCGATAATTTCCAGTCCTTGATTGTCGCAGGAGAGACTGACACAGAGATCGGAATCTTTTTCATAAGATTCGATATACAAAAGAACGACAGCATCGGTTACCTCTAATCCTGTATTTTTTTTAAGATAATATATTGGATAAGTATTGGCACTTTCGGTAAGTTGCTGTTCGGCAGTTAAAAGTTCGAAGATATCAAGCTGTTTTGTACCATCGTAAAAATAAGGTTTGTAAGCAGCTTTTTTGTTGTCGTATACTTTATAATGAGTGTACTGTTTACTTTCAAAATCAATAATTTTTCCGCCGTTTGGAGTAGACTTGTACAACTGTATAAGATCACCATCGGTCGTGATACCGCTGCCTTGTGTTATGGTAATGGCTTTTGAAACGGGGCTGTATGAAACCTTAAATCCGCAAATGATGCCGACACCACTAAGACCAATTCTGGAAATACGATCCTGATCATCAAAATAATCTACAATCTCGTTAAGATGTCCTTCTGTTAGTACCTGATTTTTGGTGAATCTTCGGTACAGTGTTGTTATGGTTGAAAGTTTTACTAACATTTTGAATGGTATTTATAGTGATCCTAAATTTGTTTTTCCCAGTATTATTTTCTCGAATTGATTTTCGTTTTCGTCGCTGCAATCAAATAGCCTTCCTGTAGGATATAAATTGCTAAGGCCTGATATGGACTTAATAAGTTGTATCAGTTCTGTTTCCGGTTGTTCCTGGTTCAGTGAGGTTTTAGCAAATAAATATTCCTTATATGAATTCTCAAACTGTAAAAGTTCATTTTCTGCCGGATTTTCAATTTCATTTTTCCGATGTCCGATCCAGCAGATTTTTGCCAGAACATGTGCCGGTAATTCTTCTTTAATAACTTTTTCGATATAATTTCTAAAATCGATATTGGCAAAGCGCAAGGTGTATCCGGGCAGTATAATGCTTACGCGATAGGAGTAAGGGTCCAAAGGCTCACAGCTTTTGCATTGGTCTGTACAAATGGGTAAAAAGGTTTCCGGATTTACAGTCGTGAGATTTACATCGGGACGAAGCATCATATGTTCAACGATAAACATTCCTTCCTCTGTAAATACCTCTTTCATAAAATGGATTAAATCCAGAATAGACTGTTTTACTTTTTGCAGGGAACTGTAATACGTATAGCGTTTGGCGATAATCCTGTCCTTGTTGTTTACATCTGTAATTAACGGATTAATGATGTCATAAGAATATTTGCCGGAAGGAGACCGATGGATCTGAATGTTATCGATAACCTGCGGATCTGAAATTCCTTTTTTAAAAGCTTCTTCGACATTATATTCTCTGGTTTGGATGATTTGCAGGATGGCAAAATACAATTCCCGGTTTGCTGTAGAAGTATCATAATACTCTGTTGTGGCAGAGAGCACAATTTTGTGTTTGTCGTCTCTGACTCTCCATCGATACACCAGCTGATTGTCTGAATCAATAAAATGATAGAGATCAACAAATGAATCAGAGAGATGTCTTCTATTGTAATTTTTAATCCCCAAAAGTCTGGCAAGTCTCTTCTTCACACCCGAAACATTGTTGGTATCCCACAAATTACTGTTCAGCTGCTGGTAGTAATTAAAAGAAGTACCGCGGTTTTTGCTTACGATTTTATAGTCTTTCAAAAAGTCTTCTTTGTTTTTCAGGACTACTTCGTCGGTAGCACTGCCATAGATGCTTTTATTGATAAAAACATATTCGGAAAAACGTTCTGCAAAACGCCCTAAAAGATGATCCAGTATGTTATTTCTTCTCTCGATATTATTATCCAGCTGTTTAAAAAGAATTTCGGTCAGATAATCATCATTGTGTTCCGGATAGTCCGTTACCAGATCACTAAAACCTTCGATGTCTTTTACCGCCTGAGTAAAGAAAGTCTTGGTAAGATTCCCGCTTACCGAAAGGATTTCGTTAACCTTTCCTAAATGTTTAAAGTAACTGGCGAGAATCTGATCAAAGAATAAAAGATACCCTTTAAGCTGTTTGGCCTGAGACTGTCGGGCGACTGTGGCCCGAGTTGGTAAACCGGCTTCCCCGATACCGTAAGTGTCCGGGAAATCGTTTTGTATGGTAGTATAGCTGTCTGGTTTTAAGTAGCTGCCGGTAGGTATTTTCAGTTCTTTATGTTTGCTGGCATAATCGGTCGCTTTATCTTTCTCGGCATTAATTTCCTCCAGATAAAGAGCTACCTGTGTTTTATTAATATTTAGTGGCAATACGCCTTTATTGTAATTGAAAACACTTTTATAACAAATGACCGGTTTTTGGTATTCCTCCAGACAAAGTAGCCATTGATTTCCCTCAGTTTCATTGTCACCGCAATTCCCCAGAGAAATATCTTTGATGGTGAGTACTCCCGGCACATTCATAATCAGTTTTATAATATCTGATAATCGGACTTCACTGGTCAGTTCGGCTTCGATTAATTCTTTGGTATCGATAAAACCGCTTTCTAAAACCGGACCGTCAAATATTTCTAAGGAGGAATATCCTTTGTCCATCATTTGCTTAACGGAATAAAAATTAACGGTAGTCGACAAATAACCATCGAGTGCACTTAGTACAAGGGCATGAACCATTTCTTCGTCGGCCTGAGTGTCGATCTCAATGCTGGTACATATTTTTATAGGGTATTCTTCAACTTTTATAATATTGATGAGGTCTTCGCACAGGTTTCTGTTGGCGTGGTATTTTTTTCTGATTTTGTCTTTGACGGCATTAATATCAGACAGTTTTCGGCTCTCAAAATCGACATAAAGATCATACAATCCTTTAAGTTGAAACTGTTTTTTAAACCCTCTCGGAAGCTCATTAAAATCCTTATAATTATAGGAAAGCTGTTCGTCTTTACAATTGACATATACTGTTTTTTTGTGTTTCGCCGGCCAGCAATTTTTAACTCCGTCAATATCAATAAACAGTTTTCTGTAATCCAGGGCTGTAACCGGACTTGTAGGCAGTACTTCCGAGGCTTTAAAAAACTGTGATGGAATATCTTTTTCTTTCACATCAGAGGCCAAAACGTTTTCGATAGGTAGATTGATCCGCATGCCAAGATCGGTTACGGCATAACAAAGCATTTCCAGCATGGTAATACCGGGATCATGCGAATTAAAATCGGTCCATAATTTGCCTCCGAGCTGTTCGATATACTCAATACCTTTTTTTCTGAGATAGAAAAAATCCAGGTCATCTTCGGTAGCAACCTTTTTCGGAATTGTACTATTTGGATTTAATATTGACATGTCTCTTCAGATTGAGTATTAGATATTTTGCAAGTTTTTATCTCTGTCGAAATGATATGATTTTTTACCGATACCAAAATGCGTTTTGGATTAGACGGCGACAAGACCGATAAAAATTCGAGCGTTGCCAGATAAGCCGGATCGCTTGGATTTTCAGATTCTGTATTGTCTTTGAGCTTGGCCATTTCCAGTTCTGCCAGATAGTCGACATAGTATAATTTTTCGATGTAATCAATTATAGTACTTCGGTGCAATTCAATTCCAAAAAGGATGTCCTGAGTGGTGTCAAATGCCCATGGGGATAAGAATTTCGTAATGTCCTGATTAAGCTGTTTCTTATAGAAATTCTCATCGTATTGGGGATAGAACTTGACATTTAGTTTTATAATTACCTTTTCGTATTCCGGATTAATGACAGAAGCTTCTACATGCATACTGTTTAAACCACTGACATAATGCCGAATTTTATTTAAAGTTGCTGTATTTACTCTGGGTTCATAAAGATCAAATACGTTTTTGTTTATAATATCCGGAACGACTATAAGGGTCACATCTCCGGGTGAGAGAAAAGACTCGGTTTCATTATTGGTATGATTGAGGCATTTTACTCTGAAAACCTGAGGAAATTCCTGAAGAATAAGATGTTCGTAATCCCAGAGTGTGATCGCTCTGTTTTTATGACGCAGACGTTCGCTTACACGTTTGTAATAGGTCTCATCTGATTCCAGTGCTTTTCCGTTAAAAGAATTAAAAGGCTGCTCGACACTTTTAACCTGTGTTATTCGGGTAATAAGTTTAGAAATGGTTTCGGCAGGCAGTCCCTTTTCTAAATGTGACAAATCATTACCGTTGTTAAAAAATTCGGCAGTGACCACCTGTGTTTTTATGTCGATTACTTTGCAGATCGCATCATAGGCTTTATGCATTTTAGCCCTTACCCAAATCAGGTTATCCGGAAATAAAGTATTGTTTTTGGTTGCTTGTTTCGGAATAGCAAATTTCAGGATTCCTGACTTTAAAAAATTATCTGTTGAATTGCCCAGAATCTCATTTTCAATATTTTTCCAATGGTTATCACAGAGTATAAACCATTCTATTTTTTCTCTTCCGACAAAGGATTTAGCAAGCGGATTTTCGCTTCCTTCCAGTAGTTGGATCAATAAGGTAATCTGTTGTAAGTTTTCTGCTTCTTCAAGGCCTATGTAAAATTCACCTCCATTACAATAATCAGGAACCAAACGGCTTGTAATAGCTGCATTAGCGTCAAGAACTCCTTTTTGTCTGGCCAGATTCTTCAAATAAGAATGTTCTTTACTTTGACCAAAAGGGGCTTCTTGAAATAATTTTATTCGTTCAGCCTGATATTCTGTCTCCGTTTGATGGGTAAAATCGGCGGTTTCCTCTGCCGTATAATTCAAACTGATCGTTTCGATAAATGGAGTGTAAGCTTCGTTCGGAATCAGTGTTTCCGGATTTTTGCTCATGATGGCGAGCGTATATATTTTCGGATACAAGGAGTGCAATAACGACTGGTTCAATGTCAATCGGATCGGACCGCTTTTATCGATATCATAACTGCTTCCTGCCAGAGAGAATTCCGTTACATAAGAGGCATCTTTTAGAGTAAACAAAACAGTGTTGGTACTTTTGCTTTCCCAGTTTTCTTTGTTTAGTATCGATACAGTACCTTTAAAATATTCATCTGATTCTACAATTAGATCGGAGTCTTTTGTGTTTAGAATCGGAATACTTCTTGGCGGAGTATTTATTACAACAGCATCGATTGTGGGTTGTGGATCTTCAGGCTGATTTACAGCAACTTCTTCTACAACTTGTTCCAGAAACATTCCGCTAAGAAAAAGAGTCTGGCTTATTGTGGTATCAAGATATTTCGTTTTGTATGCTTTGTAATGTGTTTTAAAAGATTTGGGTGTGTTTTTCCAATTTATTTTGACATCTATATTTTTCCATTTTTTCGAAAAGATCTCCGGATAATTAATCAAAAAGGCAGAACCGCTGGTAGGCTGTGTGGTAAACGGATAGAAAGGTTTGGCCACATTTAATATACCTGTATCGCTTTCCAATAACAAAGATTTGACATCTTTAACATCTACTTTTATATTTAGGGTACTGATGGTTTTGGTAACCAGATTTCTAAACAAATAATGTCCTTTCTTATCTTCGGTATGAATTAAAAAACGGATAATGGGGTCGGTATCTGTGAAAGATTCTCCCAGTTTTTTTTGATCGTAATTGACAATGGAAGGAGTATCTTTTGAAATCTGAAAGACCAATCGCAATTGATTTCCTAAAATACCGGAGGTGGCAGCGGTTTCACTAATTCTGAAAGGACCAAGCCATTCTTTTTCACCGCTGCAAAAAATACTGATATTCTCTGCAAGGTCATTGACCGTGATTGGTTCGGTGAAGGGTTCGATGGTAAAATCAAAGGCTTCATTGAAGGTGATGGTAATATCAATATTTCTTTCTCCTTCTTTTAATTGCAATAAAGGGGAAGCGATGGCAAAGCCAAGTCTGGCGGCTTTGAGTTCGGTATATTTTTCTTCATTAGACGTATAGCCAAATGGTAGCCAGTATTTGTATTCTTCTTTCAGACTTTCTCCTTGTCCGTCAAGAGAATTTGCCACCTGACTTACTTTGATTTGGCCTAATTTAATATCATTGTAAACACTTTTAATGGCTGTAATCTGAGCTTTATTGGCAATTAGTTCTTCAGTAGTTTTATAAATGAGTTTGTTGCCCTGGGCATCTTTTCCGGCATCTAACTGGGTTTGCGCTGCAATTTGTTCCTCGGTACTTTTTTTGGCTAATTCAAAAATAACATATACCTGATCTGCTTTTGCAGGAAGCTTTTCGATTTGTAAAATATCTTTATAAAAGAAATCAAGGTGTTTTTTGGTGATTAAATTAAAGCGTGCTTTAGATAATTCCAACAGCTTTAAGAAACATATAAAAAGGGTCATATGCGGCGTTAGAGTACCTTCAAACTCAATATTGCGCAGTATTTCTGAAATGCTTTGTTTTAGCGTAGCATAGGTTTTGTCTTTTCTGAGAGGAATGTCTGTTTGTGAAAAACCAAAATGATCAAAAATCACCTGCCAGTCACCGGATGCTTTTTTGCTGTTGGTCGTTTCAAAAAACCTTACTTGTTTGGCAAAGTTATAGGTAAAAAGAAACCAGTCTTCAATATCAAAGTCATGGAGTTTTAAATTGCCAGGATCAAGAATACTGTTCAGGCGGTCGCCCTGATCGGTGCCATTTCTTTTAAATACTATATCGTTTGTATGGTCGCTGTTGTTACACATAATATTCTTAAATATTAGTTCCTTCTTGTTTGTAGAAAGGATATACCATATTAGTTCTGGAATTGGTAGCTCTTACTTTATAATCTAAAGCCACTAACAATTCACCATTTAGATCATCTCCCTGGCTGATGTCGATTTTTTCTACATCAATTCGGGGTTCGTGGTACAAAATGGCGGTTCTTATTAGTTCAGCCACATAGGTTTTTAAGGTTGTGCTTAAAGGATCAAAAAGGAGTTCATCAACATTACAGCCGTATTGAGGAAGCATAATGCGTTCTCCTATTTTGGTTGACAATAAAATTTCCAGACTGCTCTTAATGTCTTCTTCGTCAGAAATCATTACTGCAGCTTTAGTTGTTTTTTTAAATTCCGGAGGGAAACTCCATCCGGTTCCCAAAAAGGCTTGTTCTGTTTCCATAATTAACCAATTAAAACGGTTGCTAATCCGGCTACTATTGTACCGCCATGCGCGGTTGAATCACCCATTCGTGCGGCAGGTTTTCCTCCAATCAAAACGGTCGACGAACCTGCAGCAATAGTATCAGGAGGACCTGTGCAGGTAGCCATGTCTCCGACACATGCGGCCGGAACTCCGCCAATTAATACGGTTGGCGAACCGGCAGGTAAGATAGGCCCTCCTACATGCGGAACCGTTCCGGTAACCATCGGGCAAACGTGCATATCTGTAATTCTGGCGGCTGGTGCTCCCATGATTTTAATTTATTTGTACGATACTTCCTTTTACAATGGCTACTGCGCCGGAGGATAATTCTGCGCCGGCACTTCCTTCTGCTTTAAATTGCGCTGTGGCTTTTAAGGATACATTGGTTCCCTCTATTTTAACATCGCCTGATGCGACTATTTCAATGTTTCCGGCACTTTCCATTTTGATACCCTTACTGTCAATGGTAATCACATTCGAATTTTCATCTTCAATAACGATAACACCTTTATCTTCATCAAGGGTTATTTTTTTGCCTGCAGGAGTTTCAATTCCGATTGACTTTTTTTCGTCATCAAACATTACTTTCATTTCACTTCGGGTGACAATTCCTTTTTTGTGATTGTCGTCAGAAGCTGTGATCGGAGCAGGTTTTCCGCTGCTGTGGAGCATTCCTAAAACGATGGCGTTGTTTGGGTCCTCATTGACGAAACCAATAATAACTTCATCTTCTATTTCGGGTCTAAAAAACACACCTCTGTTTTCCCCTGCATCTGGCGAAGCTACCCGGCACCAAATCCCCTGTTCTTCATTGTTGATGATGGGAATTTTTACCAGAATCCGGTCTTCACCATTGGGGTCGCCTTCGAGCTGCGTTACAATTCCGGCATGAAGTCCTTTTATGGCCGGGATGATTCCGGAACCTGTTGGCGTATGAATGTCGTAAGTTTCGGAGAACCACTCCGGATTTAATCCGAATTGAGCATCGATGGTCCAGTTTCCTTCCGTCAGTTCGTGAAAAACTCCGGTGATGTAGGCTTTTCCGTTAAAGCGGTCACCAACACCTTCAAGCGTGATGATTGTATTCGGTTTCACGGCAGGAATACCCTGAAATTTGGCTCTTCCGCGGATTTTGGACAATTGCTGAAACAGTAATTTGGCATCGGCCCAATCCTGTAACTGAACTTCGGTAATGGTGCCACCGTGACGCAATTCCAGATTTTCAAGTTCAATAGTTTCAGACAAATCAGAAGCCGTAAGATTGCCGTTTAGGCTCACACCAGGATCACTCGCTTCAATTTCGACCAGCTCCTGATTAGTGTAATCCCAGCTGTACGAAGACACTTTGGCAAACTGATTTCGGGCATCAATTTCGGCATCAAAATCAAGTAAAGAAGCTCCAAAAGTTACCGTCTCAACAGTCGCTGAGGTTACATCGGGTTTACTGACGGTTATTTTTCCGTTCTCTACAAAACAAAGCTTGCCATTGGCCTGCGCTCTCGAAACGATAAAATCCCAATCGGAAGTATTGTACTGAACGAGTTCTTTATGACTGAAATTAGTAGCTTCGACGTCTTTTTCTAACCCGTAGGTGCCTATAATTTCTTCAAAAACATCACTGTCTTTTACATCATAAAAATACTTGCTCTTTCTGCCAATTGTAAGTTTTACCGCTTCATCCTTGCATTCGATAATCAGCAAAGACGCACCACCTTTTATTTTAATAGCATGTTTAATGATAATTCCTTTATAAATGGTTTCTTCATCGTTGTGATAACCGGCAGTGATTTCGATTTTTTTTCCGGGAATCAATAAATCTTCATTGCTTAGTTTGAAATCTCTTTCAGAAGCTTCTCCGTCTGTCAGAACAATTTGAGCCATAGGAATCCGATTGACCTCATTTTGTACCACAATACTTTTTACCTGATAGGTTTTAGACAGTTCTTCCCCTTCAACTAAAATTTTATGCGTTACTAAATCGGCACTTTTACTGGTCTGTATGACTCCACTGTTGTTCATCAGGATTGTTTTTGTAAAGGAGGAAAAAATAGTTTTTGCCCCGTTTTTAATTTTCTGAAATTGACAATGTTATTGACTCTGGCGACTTCGAGATAATACTTTGAATCCCCATAAATGTAAAAGGTCATCAAAGGCAGGGTATCACCTTCTTTTACAATTCTGTAATGAGTCAGATCCGGAGATTTATTGTTCTCTTTTGCTGCCCTTAGTTTATCTTCGACAAAACCCTGAAATTTTGCTTTTGCAATGGCTCTGATTGGAGTTCCGTCCGGTTTAAAGAGTTTGAACTCTATATCCATTTCGGTTAAAGCCCCTTTGAAAAGCAATGTTCCCCAGGAAATAATCAGGTAATTGGGTTTGTGCTCGTCTCCATTGTAATCTAAAATGACTTTTTTAAATTTTTCAATGTCGTCAATGATCCCCTTGTTCACACTTGGAGAGCCATCGATTACTCCGGATCGGTCAAAAACAAAATCGAGTTCCAGATTTTCCGGTAGTTTTTTGTTGAACTTAGGAGACACTGTACTCGTTCCGGACGCCTGAGTTTCATCTTTCTCAATCTTATAGTGATAGGTATATTTTTCCGGGTTCATTAGTGTAGAAAATTTACCATCGGCAATTTTGTTGTTAAATTGCGGGTCACTGTAAGCAACAACTTTTAATTTTTCGAGTTCTCCTGCCATGATTTATCGCTCTTTTTTGCGTTCGATGATTTTCAATACTTGTTCGACACATTCCGCTACCGGATCTTCACCCTTGCTTTTTGGAGCACTGGGAGAAGCTGCCGGTTTAGATCCTTCGTTCACGTTTATTTTAATGTGAAGCTCTTTTATCTCTATGGGCATAATTAACTTTTGATTACGGTGAAATAATTGTAGGTAAGCTCAAAATTTTCGATAACGAGCTTACTTTCTTCAGCATTAAAATCTTCAACCGACCATTTTACAGGATAGGCGTGAACCACATTCCATGAAACCAAAGGTTTATGTTCCGAATTGAGAAGTTTGACAGTCAGGTTTACAGGTTTGAATGAAAAATTTTCGATGGCATCCCTGCACCAGTCAATAACCGCAGAATCAATCAGTATTCCTCTCTTTAAAGTCAGGTTTGGATATTTTGTCTTTACCGGAAGTTTGTGCTTGAATCTGTTTTCTCCACCCTCGGCAATTTCCTCGGTTTCGATATCGACGGACAAGCCGGAGACCGATTGAAACTGATGGTCCTTTTCTTTTGAACCAAGCCCCTGAAACTCCACTAAAAAATGAAAACCGACAGGTGGATAATAATTAGCCATGATTAGTCATTTTGGATGGATAAACCTTCGTGAACCAATTCCATAGATTCAATCGCTACTTCATTTCCGTCGGCTTTTAAATCGGTCGACTGAATTTTGGTAGGCCATGCATTTTTTACTTTCCAGGTTACTACAGGATTGTGTTCTTCATCCAGTAACTTGATGGTAATGTCCCTTCTTTCTATGGTGTTTAGTTTTACCGTATTCCACCAGGCATAATACTCATTATCACTTTTAAAAGTTCCCCTTTTCAGTGTGATGTTGGAGAATTTCTGCATGCCCGGCATTTTGATCTTACTATACTCGGGACTTGCTCCCTGACGGTATTCAATAACCTCAGTTTCTACATCTAATCCCGAAACTTCTGTAAATCCTATTTTTGTTCCACCCCAGTCAACTGAGAAATGAAACTTTGATAGCGGATAGCTCATGATTTATATTTTTTTAATGTTGATATTTAATTAAGATTCCTGCATTTTGTGAGAAAAACGAAGTATGATGAATTCTGCCGGACGAACTACTGCCATTCCGATTTCGATAATCATTCGGCCTTCAAGAATATCTATTGCCGACATGGTTTGTCCCAATCCGATTCTAACATAAAAAGCCTGTTCAGGTTTGGCTCCGGCCAATGCTCCGGCTCTCCATTGAAGAATGAGGAAATTTTCGATCATAGCTCTTACTCGTATCCAGGTATTCGCGTCGTTAGGCTCAAATACAAACTGTTCGGTCGCTTTTTTGATGGATTCTTCGGCCATATTAAAGAAACGTCGAACCGGAACATAACGCCATTCGTTATCGTTTCCTGCCAGTGTTCTGGATCCCCAAACAAGAGTTCCTTTTCCTGTAAAACTTCTGATTGCATTGACCGATTTACCCGCAACGGTATCCACGTTTAAGTTGTCCTGAATGGTGTTGGTGATTTTAACGGTTGGTTTTATCACATAGTTCAGACTTACATTGGCAGGAGCTTTCCATACCCCTCTGTCTTTATCTACTCTGGCATAAACTCCGGCAATAGCAGAACTTGGAGGTAGTGTTATTGGCAGGTTGTAAATCTCAGTAAGGATTTTATTGTAAGTGGCATTGTCAACAGCCTCAAGAGCACTTAATTTTCTGCCGTTTAGTTCTCCATTATTTAGATCTTTTCCATCAACAGATTTAATGGCATTTAAAAGTGCAGTAAGTGCAGCAGCAATACCCGAAAAGTTATTGGTAAGTCCGCTAATTCCTGTTTGAACATTCAGCGGTGTATAGATAACCAGTTTTTTTAGTTCCTTGTCAAAACTCACAGCGTCAGTAGATATAATTTTTAGCAGTTTAGCCGTTATGTTTTCATCCTGAATTTTTTTCTTTAATGCGATTAAGTTTTTATAGACAGAATCAATTTTATTGGTAGCTGTAAAAATTAAATTGAAAGTATTCAGGGTAGTAGAGATCGTATTCGCAATTCCCGGATCTTCATCTGAGATGGTGCTGATGGCTGCATTGGCTTCATCATTCAACGAATTTCTCAATGCAGATAATTCCTGAAGAGAAGCCAGTAAAGGGTTTAGCTTGTTTAAGAAAGCCGTTTTTTTGGTTGGATTGCTCACAAAGGTTCCGCCTAAATCAAAACCAGTGGCATTATTGCTGTACATCTGTAAAAACAAATCACTATACTGACCGACGATATCACCCGCAACTGGTTCACTAATTAATTTGGTTACCGTAGCAGTAATTCCGGTCGCAGGGTCTTCTATAGGGACTAATCCTGCAGCGATTTTGTCATATGCTTTTGCGGTATAAGAATAGTGTTTTAAAGTAATTCTACTGGCATCAAAAGCGTAATCCAAAATCGTTTCCAAGTGTGGATAATAAACAGCTCCGTATTTAATGGTATCTTTTTCAGAACTAATTTCGTTTCTTAAATCGTCTACATTGGTATCTGTCGGACTTGTCGCGTCATAATTTAACGTATCGATTAAAGTGAATCTGTCCTGAAGATTTTTACATTGCGTTAAAGCATTGTTGTATAAGCCGTAGAAATCCGTAATTGTTATTCCGGATACGTTTGTAGCGTCCGGAAACAAAAGTAAAGTTGGTTCGTCTACTTTTTCGATTTCCAATAATCCGTTATTCAGTGCAGTGCTGTTGTTAATTGTCGTAACAGCTGAATCTGCATCATCTAAATCATCTCCATAGCGACCTACCGAAACAATGTAGCAGGGACCACCACCATTTGCAAAGAATAATTGCAGAGAATAATACATCAAAAAGGGCTGTTTTGAAGTGGGCTGATCTACAATAATAGAACGAGTATCTCCACTGTCCGTCGAAACATCATTAATTGTTATACTAATGGTGGTTTCTGGTTTTGCAAAGCCGAAAAAGCGTTCGTATTCCAGAAGAGAGGTAATTCTGGTTGGTTTTAATTTCAAATCTCCATTAATCTTGTTTGTCGCTTTTTCTGTATAACCAATAAAAGCGGGAATCGCTGTTTCTACCTGGGCAACGGAAGGAGGAAATTTTACGATCTCCTCGACATATACCCCGGGTGTTTTGTAAGTTGTTGCCATGATTAATTGTTTTTAATTATTAAATAAATATTTCTGAGTAGTAATCACCATTGAATTTTGTTATTGATTTTACAGATGGATTAGGGTAGTGGCTGTTTACCGGTTCTGCCGGTGTAAAATCGGTAAGTGGGTCAATTTCGACAAAACCGGAAAGTGTTAATGGTTTTGCAGTATTGGTTTCGATCTGAGTTGCAGCTTTACGGTTGATATATTTCCAAAGTGTTTTTCGATTGTCAAAATGAATTTTAAAATTTGGACTTACTATTTGCCCTGTATTGTCTACAATATTCTCTGATACATTATCGCCTTGCAGTTGCAGCGAAATAAGTCCAAAAACGCCTGGTTTTTCAAACGACTGTAGGGTCGAAATTAAATTAGCAGAGGTTTCTTTAGAGACTAAATAGGTATTGGAAATTAGTTTGTTGTCGTTTATTTTAGGTAAATATTCAAACGTAACCGGTTCGCTTGATGGTTTGACGTTGCTAAACAGAAATAACTGATCGGTTGTAAAAGCGAGATCGGTATAATTCTCAAACTGATAGTCGTTGATAGAAATCATAAAGTTCAGATTCAAATCTGCAGGGACTTTTATGAAAGGATCAATGTCATTTGTTTCTTTGACTTTAATATAGATATTGAAACCCGTTTTGTTTTTTTTGAATATCATTTTGTAGTTTCTAAGTACAGTTTGAGTTTCCAAAGTTGGTGTTATAGAGATAAAGGAATCAATGCTGAATTTTTGCAGCATTTTTTCTTTATCATCAGCTGACATGCCGGCAAAGCTGCTTTCACCGCTATTCAGGAAATAGTTGTGAAAAAAAGTTACTTCAAATAACAATCCATATATAACATTAAAACTCATGATTGTTCGCTTGTTTTGGTTATACCTTTAATTTTACTGATAAGCGGTCCTTCGCTTTGTGCAATATTGCGTTCGATTTGTATCATGCTTACTTTGTATAAAGCCGAAGGGAGCTGTTTACCACCCAGAGTTCCCCAGATGTAATTCAGTTCCTCAAAAGTGGGAGTATAGAGTTCCACCGTAAATCTGAAGTTGTCAATATTGGCCATGGCAACATTATTTCTGTTGTAAATTGTATTGGCTTGTGTAAACAGGTTTTTCCCTTGAAAAAAGGCAATGATTTTCGAAATATCATTAAGAGAATTGATGTACGCCGTTCTGTTGGCACTAAAAAGCAAATACAGATTTAAGTTGATAACACTGTTTCGATAAACTGTTTTAGTGCTTTCGACAATATGGTTGGGAAAGTTTTTTAAAGTAGCTTCCTGATCTAAGTTGATGAGGGTAAGCGCTACTTTATCATCTAAATTGGTACCTATGGCTTCATTTTGTGACTCTAAAAAAGCAATATTTTCAGGCACAATCGTTTTTTCCAACCCGATTTCTTCGAGGTAGTTGTTGACTTGTTCTGTAATTATCTGAATAACTTCAAAAATCATCTTGTGGAAAGTTTTAATATATTTTGAAATTCGTTAAGAAAGGGCAATTCAAATCTCTGCCTTTTTAAAAGCAGTACTGATGTTTTTGGCTTTTTTTCGTGATATTTCGCTTGTAGAAAAACTGTATAAATAGGCTAAAAAGAGATAGCTCTGAGGCGCAGATTGAAAGGTAAAAAGAAGTGTTTCCCGGCTTAAATTTAGATTTGTACTTAAAACTAGGGCTTATAGAAGATCTAAGTTAGAAAAACATTAGGATATCAAAACAGCGTAAAAATACCTTTTTTTAAATAACTTTTAGTTTTGTAAATGGTTAATTTTCAGTTACTTATCTGTTATGTTGAGATTTGATTTCATTTTTTCAGAAAAAAGAAACGTCAGAATTTTCAAATACTATTAAAGTTTTAATATGGAAAAGGCAAAAAAGTTTGTTTTTTAAGTCTATTTGTTTGTTTTACAGTATGATATGTTTTTGTGATCGAGCCGTGAAGCACTTTTTAGTTTCAAAAAGACCTGAAAATATTTGAAGCAGACCATTCAAAGCTGCCTCAACATACAAAAAATGACCTCATACTGTTATTTGGGTTTCTCATGGATAAAAATTCGCCACTCATACCTTTTTTTTGATTTGAATTCTGGCAGACTGGTAATTTTATAATGAAATAAAAACCGGAGATAGCTTTAAAAGAATAAAAGCGAAGACCGCTACTACCAAAACAAAAACAACTCCTAATTTAGAATAGCAAAAAAATGAAACCTACAAAAGATTTTACAGTTGCAGATTATCTGCTCACCCGACTCAAACAATTAAATGTTACCGAGATCTTTCAGATTCCGGGCGACTATGTAAAACATTTTACACAGGCTCTGGAAGATTTTGAGGGAATTAAAACGATTGGAACTTCAAACGAATTAGATGCTTCTTATGCGGCCGATGCTTACGCACGTACCCGAGGCTTGGGGGCGGTATCTCTGCAATATGGAGTAAGTACTTATAGTGCATTGAATGCTATTGCCGGAGCTTACGTCGAGCGTAGCCCTGTGGTTGTAATTAGTGCTACACCTGGAGCAGATGCAAGACAAATAGGAAGTATGTACAATGTGCTTTACCATCACTCGACTGGTAACCTCAATGCCGATCAGGAAATTTTTGAAAGAGTGACCGTTGCGGCTGAAACCCTGAGCAGTTCTGTAGATGCCCCTGAAAAAATCGATAAATTAATTATTGCAGCACTTACACATCAGCGTCCTGTATATATTGCGTGTTATAAAGAGGTGTGGGGCGAACCTTGCCCGAAACCTTCCAGCAAAAAATTAGAACCTCAAATTATAAAAAGTGAAGCTGCAGAACTTGAGAATGCTGTTTCTCAGGCCTGGACACAAATTAGCCAGTCAAAAACACCTTTGATTTTTGCGGGAGTAGAACTTTTGCGACATAATTTAACAAAACAGTTAGAAGAACTTATTAAAGCAAGTGGAATGTTGTATACCACAACTTCACTCGGGAAAACGGTTTTGGATGAAAAAGGAGATAAATTTATTGGGACCTATTCCGATCAGGCTTCAATACCCGAAGTGATTAAAATAGTCGAAGCTTCCGACTGTATTTTGTCTTTGGGAACGATTATCACCGATGACTATTTATGGCTGGTAGAAAATAAGTTTTCGAATATGATTCAGGCGACCACGCAGGAAATGCGAGTTGGTTATTTTACTTATACCGGTGTAACGCTGAAAGACTTTATCGAAGGGTTAACCGAACGCTTTAAAAAAGCTTCTGGATATCCTTTAAAAACAATAGCTCCGGCTCAGCCAAAATTTCCGGAACCATGGCGATCCAACTCAGACCAAAAATATGATAAAACTCCTGAAGTGATAACATTTAACCGCTTTTTTGAGAGAGCTACTTATTTTCTGGAAAAACAAAAAATGCTGGACGATATCGTGTTCACTTTTGGGGTCAGCTCATCGATGTACGTAGCCACCAATATGTACGGATTATCTAAGAATGCCTTTATTTCTTCCGCTGCCTGGCAGTGTATCGGTTTTGAAACCGGTGCTGCTTCCGGAGCTCAGTTAGGAAGTGGTAAACAAGCATGGACGATAGCAGGTGATGGTGGTTTTATGATGGTAGCACAGTCACTTTCGACCCTGGTAAAATACAACATCAACTCTGTAATTTTCGTGATGAGCAATGGTGTATATGCGATTGAACAGGTATATGTAGACATGGACTCATTTAAAGAAGGTCCGTCTCATAAGTTTGATGAATTTGATATTCTCCCAAAATGGGACTATCAGGCACTTGCCAAAGCATTTGGAGCAAAGAGCTACCGTGCTAAAACTGTCAAAGAATTAGACGAAGTACTTCTTAAACTGAAACAAAAAACAGATCTGCCAACTCTGGTAGAAATTGTAATCCCTCAAAAAGACCTGGCACAGCAGATGGAAAGGCTGGGGAATGAGTAAAACAACTACTAAAAAGCAATAAAAAAATTAAAAAAATAAAATCATGAGCAAGAAAACATACTCTATTTTTGGAGCCGGTGCAGCCGGACTCTATACAGCTTGGAGATTATTGGATGGAAAATCCAAACGCGACAAAAATGAAAAAATGCTGGTTAAAGGCGATGTATTAGAACTCTACGACTGGGGGAAATATGATTTTTCTAAAAAAAATCCGGGAACCAGAGAGGCGGGAGCACGCGTTTGTACGTGGCATTATAAAGACAACAAAGACAATTCGTATCTGGAATTGGGTGGTATGCGATATTCATATTGGGACGGCACTCCACAAGGAGCGGGACATCGCGTAGTCACAAAAACGATAGAAAAGCTGGATTTAAAGAAAGATTCAGTTGAATTTAACGAATCAGCTGATCCTTTAATGTCTTTGCGTACCAAGAACATGTATGTCTCAGATGTTAATTCGAATCAGCCGGCTCCTTATTTTACTAATAATTATGGTGAAGATGCTCCGCCGGATGATGGATTCACCACCATACAATCTGTAGCAATTACAGCAACGTCAGGTCCTGTTACCCGTAGAGAATGGTGTAAGTTTTATGAGAATGGAAAGATCGAGATTGACATGCCGGACAGTTCTATATTTCAAAGAGGAGATTTACTAAAGGATATTGGATATTGGAATCTTGCTTATGACAGACTTGGACAAGAAGGATTTGGCTATCTGGCAGATGGTAACGGCTATAGCTCCAATGTAGTAAATAGTCATAGTGCCCAGTCGTTTAATGTTAATGACGAGTTTACGCCGGGAACAGAATATAAAACGCTGGTAAAAGGATATTCCAGCTTATTTGTTGCCTTATTCGATGAAGTTGAAAAACTAGCCAAACAAAAAGGAATAACGCTGAATTATTTTCCGGATACCCGATTGCGTTCGATTCTGCATACTAAGGCAGGGATTCGTTTTACAACCGCAAAACGTGCAACTCCTGATAAACTTGCCGATAGTAAAATATGTGATGCCGCGTTTCTTGCCATGCCTCGCGCATCCATTGAACTGGTAGCTCAGGCAACACGTTATACAGATGATGAAGGTCAGGACATATTAAACCATGAAGAAGTACAGCTCTATCTGGAATCTGTAATTATGGAACCTTCCTATAAAATAGGGATGTTTTTCACTACACCATGGTGGAGAACAACCGAAGCCGGAAGCCCAACTTATCCAGCCAAACTAACCAGTTACTTTTTAACGCAGGAAGGAATTGCTAAACTGAAAAAAGAAAAATTTCCGTCTAATTATCTGAAAGTAATAGAATCAGCAAAAAATCCGGTTATTATCGCGACATCGTTTAACGACAAGGCCAGTTTTATAGCTGCGGTAGAAAATGCGATTCAGGAACGTCTGACTTTTAAAGAAGAAAAGCAAATCTCAGCTATAGCCGAATTAGATACCATTGGCCCGAGTATTACCGATATGCCGATCCGACAAGTGGTATATTTTGGTGATAACGCCATCAATCAAAAAGGGGAAAAAGTGTATGGTATTTTGGCCAGTTATGACGACATTCAGTACACTACATTTTGGAAAGCTTTAGAACTCGGCCCTCATGGAACACGTGAAGTTCCGGAGTCCAGAGATTGTCAGACGCTTGAAGGACCTCGTTTAGCCACTCCGGTAATGGTCAAAATGCTTCGCTCGCAACTGGCAGCATTACATTTTGGACCACAGACTGATTATTCGGCCGTACCCGAACCTTTAGAAACGAGATATATGGACTGGTCATTGCCTCCTTTTAATGCAGGATATCATGCCTATAAATCGCACTATAATCTGGGTGATGTACAACGAAAAATTAGAAAACCTTCACAACTCGTTCCAAAAGCAGATTGCGATATTTTTATCGTTGGTGAAACCTATTCTAATGATCAGGCCTGGGTAGAAGGCGCCTTCTGTACCGCCGAATCGGTTCTGAATGATTTCTTTGGAATTGAACCTATTATAGACGAAAAGTATTATCCATTTATCAGTCCGGAATAGTAGATTTTGGACTGTTTTTTAACCGCAAAGATCGCAAAGGTTTACGCAAAGTACGCAGGAATAGTAGCCGGAAGGATACATAAAACTATGTGTTAAAACTAATTGCATCCAGAAAGTTAAAGGAAACAACAAAACAGGCAATTACGTTGGAATAGAGACAAACTCCAACATAATTGCCTGTTTACTTATTCGAATAAATCAGCAGTTTTAACAATGAGTATTGCTATTGAAAAAACGATATGCTTATCTACTAAAAATAAAAAAAATCCGTATTAATCCGCGTTTTCGCTTTGGCGAATCCGTCTCATCCGCGTACAATATCACACTTCTATTTAGCAATAAGCTTAAGAACAAATTCCATTTGTGTGTCCTTTTGCTGAAAAAAGTCGTCTAAAGAAGGCCATACTTCATAGTCAGGCATAATACCGTGACCTTCTGGCTGGTTCTCTTTTTTAGGTGCATCCTGTACGACATTTACAATTGAAAATTGTGTTTTTACTTTTGAGTTAGGAAGTTCGTAAACCAATGGTGAATGTCCATTATGAACGTAATAACCTCCAACTGTTTCCAGACCTACTATGGTAACATTATCCACATAAGCTTTTACCAGAGAAGCAAAATGGGAAGCAGCTGATGCCACATTTTCATTAATCAAAAGATAAAGCTTGCCTTTAAAAAGCGGCGATTTAGGATGATAAACCGGATTGTATTTCTGATCCTGAATACTGATGTTGTTTTGGAATACCGGATACAGTGATTTCAGGTATTCTTTTCCCGCTTTTAGAGCAGTACTATCCATTCGTTCTGAAGTTGAGGTACCCCAAAAATACTTTTCGAGAGGTAAAACATTAGGGTCGAATATGATAGTAGTCTTTACATTTTCCTTGAAGGGTTTATCGGTGAGGTACATTACAGGCTGTTCAAAGTTAGGATCACTTCCTCCCGGATTATTTCTAACATCAATGATTAGATTAGCAACTTTGTTTTTGTCCAGTTCTGTAAAAATGCTATCCAAAAATCGAACATACGGTTTGAACTTAGGATCGTCTGATCCATAGGCCATACCAAAAAATCTTAGATTCAATAAACCTGTAGCAGGGTTAATCATACGAAAGCTATACGGAGACTGCTTTTTATAATCCAGTAAATCAGTAACCGGAGCACTAAACCTGTTTTTAAGGTTGGCTGTTCTTTCCTTTAGTGTTACTGAGCGAAGCACTGTTTTTTTAAGAAATTCAGATTTTGGTGCGCTGTATTCTATAATAAATTCATCACAAAGACCATATTCGAGCAGGTAGTTCAGCCCAAACGATTTATTTACACTGGCCGATAATTTTTGGGTAGCATGATGACCATCTGTTGTATAATATTTGTAGAAAGAGCGCATTAATTGTACGTCATTTATTCCGTTTATACTTTTTATTCTTGAGCCGGGAGGTATATCCGATGATTGACCGTCAAAAATAATTTGTCCGTTAATATAGACCAGAGGAAAAGGGAAAAATGATTTTTGTCTGTTCAGAAAATTGATTAAACCGAGATCAGGAATGGTGTAATTGTGTAAACTTCCTTCATAATCAGACAGACGAAGCATTATTTTGTAAAATTCGATAGTGCTCATGGGCTTTTTAATACTTTTAATGGCACTGTTGTAAATATGGTCTATTTGTTTTTTAGAACGGTATTGGTATAAACCGGAATTTGCTTTTTCATTTATCGCAAGGAGAGTTCTAAGATCCTCCTGCATTTGTTTTTGCGAAAGCATTTTATTGTACAGCATTAAACTATCCTTCATGGTCTTACCAAAGCTTTGCGCCTGAATAGTACAGGAGAAGAAAAACAACAATAAGAGGGTAAAGACAGATAGTAAATTTTTAGGATTCACAAATGTATTCGTTGTTCGTTTATAAAAGCAAATGGGTGGAGTAATAGGGGTACGATACATGGTTTTGGGTGGTTTTTTTATAAGGTTTTGAAGGTTAGGGTTAAAGTAGCTAAGCCAATTGCTGTCTACTATTTTTAGTATTTAGAAAAAAGAGTAATTGGTCTACTTTTTTAGAATTTTCTCTAAGGTCTATCAAATTATTAAAATCTATTATTAAGGACTCGCCATTATTAAAGTATATTTTTAACCTGTCAGCACCACGACCATTAAAAAATTTCCAACTTTTAATTTCGGATAGAAGAATGACCTGGTTTTCTATTTTAGTATAGATAGGTTTTTTATCCCACTCCAATGTAAGCGTGTCTTTGTCGTTGTTGAAATCGATAATTAAGGTGCCCGTAAATAGGTATACTAAAAAAAAGAAGAAAATAAAATGAGAAAACAAGAGTAAAAGATAGTGTGTTTTAAGTCCTATAATTGCCCAAAAAAATCCTTGGAGCGGGATAGAAATTAAATAAGCGATTACCATAAAGGTAACATTTAAGGTTTTAATTTTCATAATTTAAAAATTGATGCTTTTGCAGGTGTTAGTCTTTAAAAAAATCCTTAATTTATATTTTTCGAATATACTAATATATCACAGAAATTCCTTTCAAATAGGATGTTTTTCTCAAACTTAATAAAGGCGTTTGTTTTGGGCGGTAATAATTATCTTTGCAATAGTTATTTACATACTTTCAGTCTTTGTGAAAGACGCAATATTGCCATTGTATAGGCCAGAATAATGCATTTGAATCTGTTTAAAGAAAACGCAGTTGAACTGAAAACTAAAATAAATTTGATTTATGTACGAGAGAAAAATTGAAAAAGAGTACTCCTGTGGTTTAGAGATTACAAGCGAAATTATAGGCGGGAAATGGAAACCTACTTTGATCAATCTTATTCATGAAGGTATTATTAGACCAAGTGATCTGCAACGAGCAATGCCGGCTGCATCAAGGCGTGCGCTCAATATTCAGTTAAACGAACTTCAGGAACATGGTATTATTGAGAAAAAAATATACCCTGTTTTACCTCTTAAGGTCGAATATTCACTTACTGAATTTGGTACCTGTTTACTTCCAATAACCCTCGCAATGGAAGAATGGGGAAATAAATATCGAGATCATTTCCGAAAACTTCTCGAACTAAAAAAAGAAACAACCGATAAATAAATGGTATAGTTATAGGGAATAAGTATGCCGTATCTGAATCGTTTTGCCGTTATTGTGGCAGCTTTTTTTTGGTGCTAAATTTGCAAAAAAAAAGTTATGATTCATTTAAGCATATTAGATTATTCTCCTATCGATGAGAAGGGTAATTCAAGAGAAGCATTAATTGCGACCACGAAACTGGCTCAACTTGCTGATAAATTGGGTTTTAAAAGATTTTGGGTTTCTGAGCATCATGGAATGCAGACTTTAGCCGGAAGCAATCCCGAAATGTTAATGATGCATCTTGCTGCCAATACACAAAACATACGCATCGGTTCCGGAGGAGTAATGCTGCAACATTACAGCGCATACAAAGTAGCAGAAGGCGTGAAGCTTTTGGAGGCCTTGTATCCTGGCAGGATTGACCTTGGTATTGGAAGAGCTCCGGGTGGGAATAAAATCACACACTCGGCACTCAACATCGGAAAGAGTAGAATTTCGTCATACGAACAACAGGTTAAGGATTTAAAGGCTTATTTGAGTGGTCAGGAAGAATTAACCGCTTCATTTCCGGGTTTAATTCCAACGCCAATTGTAGATACAGTACCACAGTTATGGTCTTTGGGAGCAGGAGGTAATGGAGGATTGCTTGCTGGCAGAGAAGGCATGTCTTACATATTTGCACATTTTATTAACCCTGGTGGAACAGGACTGCAGGCAACAGAAGATTACTTTTCTAATTTCAGCCCTTCAGTTATTACTCCCAAACCTCAAAACATGGTCGCTGTTTTTGCAGCAGTTGCCGAAACAGAGGAAGCTGCCGAAAGGCTTGCTAAGGGATTTGATCATTGGATGTTGATGATAGAGTCAGGACGAGAAACTCCCTACTACATGACTTTTGAGAATATTCAAGAGTATCCTTATACAGCAGAAGAGAAAGAAATTATCAGAAACAACAGAAGAAGAATTATTGTCGGAAGTCCGGATAGTGCAAAGCAACAAATCGAACAGCTTGCCGCCGCATACCAAACCGACGAAGTAATGATATTGCCCCAGATTTTTGGTAAAGAAAACAGGATGAAAGCCATCGAATTACTAGCAGAGGTATTCCAGTTGGATTAGTTACTTCGCTTAAAAGAGAAGCGACAAAAAAACTGCAAGCTTCTTACTTTAGAAACAAAAACAATAAAAAACAGCACTGAAAAACGAGACATGAAAAGGAATTTTCCTTCTTTCATGAAGGGTTTTATTGTGCATTATTTAAGCTGAAAATTCAAATAACCGCGATAAGCATAAAACAAAAAAGTCATGCCATACGTAAAGATTGAGATTACACGAGAAGGTGTTACCCGAGAACAAAAGCAAGTTCTTATAAAAGGAGTAACCGATTTAATTACAGAAACCTTAAACAAAGATCCGCATTTGACCCATGTTGTAATTCAGGAAGTAGACCTTGATAATTGGGGATATGCCGGAGAACAAGGGTCGATAATACGAGAAAGGGCTTTACAGTCAATAGAAAAATAATAAATTCAATAAACAATAGAAACAATGAAAAAACAAACAATAGTAGTTACTGGTGCAGCATCAGGAATAGGAAAAGGAATTGCAAAATACTTTTTAGACAGAGGTGATAATGTGGTTATTAATTCATTACTTCCAAGTACACTTGAAGACACATTCCAGGAACTGGGAGCAGGGGACAATCTTGCAATGGTAGCCGGAGATGTAAGCGATAAACAAACAGGAGAACAGTTAGTACACGCAGCACTCGAAAAATTTGGTTCTTTAGATGTGTTGATTAACAATGCAGGGATTTTTGACAGCAAACCATTTCTGGAAGTAGATGAAGCTTATTTGGATAAATTTTTGAACACCAATTTTAAAGGGACATATTTCACCACGCAGGCTGTAATTCCTCAAATGTTACAGCAACAGGACGGAGTTGTTATTAATATTGGGACACCGCTGGTTAATCATGGTTTTGGTGGGTTGCCTGCTACTGCGCCTATATCAAGCAAAGGTGCTATTCATGCTTTAACGATTCAGTTAGCGGCTGAATTTGGGAAACAAAACATTCGTGTCAATACCATCGCGCCAGGTATTATACGTACACCAATGCATGGAGATAACGCAGATCAGAGTGCCGGGTTACATTTATTAAACCGAGTAGGGGAGATTGATGATATTGCCGAAATGGCGTATACAGTTGCAAAAAGCAGCTTTATTACAGGTTCAATTATTAATGTTGATGGAGGTAAAGGCGCCGGACGTAACCTAAACTAAGAAGCAACAGCTTAATCTGAGATAAAAATGAAATATAAATAGTAGTTAATCTAAAAAGGAAGATCTGTCCAAAGTCCGCAAAGTTTAATTAAGCTTTGCGGATTTTGCATTTTTAGTATATTAGGTTATGATTAAAGTGTTGTATTTTAATGAGTGAAATACCGGAAATGTTTTTCGGTACTGTAATTGTAACCCTTTATCAGGCCACGCTAAAGAATTCCGCATGGCATATAAAAGTAAAATACAGAAATGGTTATTTTAACTCAAAGTGATGTTCTGCTTGTTTCCATTTTAATTCGTTTACCAGGAAATATTTATGATAGAAACCAATCAAAACAACGATCTTTTTATCCGGAAATTGGGCCTTCCATTTCAAAATATTATCAATTATAGTTCGGTTTCTTAACTCTTCAAAATGACAATATCTTTTATATAACTCTCTTAATGAAATGGTTTCTTTAGTAGCAGTTTCGATTTTCAATTGTGCAAATTGGTCATTTTCGTCTACAATTTCCTTTAGTTTTCGATATTGATAAAATTGTCTTTCACTAACCAGATTTGCTGTAGCATTTGAATTTATTTCCTTTAACGGACTATTGTCTAATTCATTTAAAGAGTTTGAAAGCTCTATAAACCTGCTCCATATTTTTTTATGTTTGGCAGAGAGAATATTTAAGGAGTCAAGGGTGTTTATTTCATTAAATACCGCATCAGTATTCTGGATGCCGTTTTGTCTTCTGTAATCATTTCTTCCTTCAAATTCTATTGGTCTGAATAGAGTATTCTTAAAATTAGTTTTGTATTTCAGAACTGCATTCCATTCGTTCTCGTCGTAAGTATTTTTGAAGGTAAAATCAGAATTAAAATTAGTTTTATCAGATTCCATCAGAATTAAATCCGGTTTTAGATTCTCCAGTATCTTATAGATTGTATCCGTATTGATGTTTTTTGTCGGAAAATGCACTGTTCCGATAACGATTAATTCTGGTGTCTTCGTTTTACTGTTTTTTTGGGCATTACTAAATAGTGAGGTTAAACATAATATAGTAAGTAATAGTCTTGGTTTTGCATTTGCAATCCTGATGAGGTAAACAAAATTTATATTCATTAAATAAAGTGGTTTTTATAAAAGTAAATATAAACAAAAAAGCTTCAGATTTCTCTGAAGCTTTGTGTTTAGTAGCCCGTAGCGGAATCGAACCGCTCTTACATGGATGAAAACCATGCGTCCTAACCGATAGACGAACGGGCCTTCTTGTTCGTTGCGGGTGCAAAAGTGCAACTATTTTTAGAATACACAATGGAATTTTTGAATTTTTTTTTCGAGGTTATTTTGAAAACACCATTCTTAGAAACAATCAATAGCAAACGAACAGAATTAACCAAAGTTGTATTTCTTTGATTAATAATTGGTTGTTTTAGGTGTAGAAAATGGAAAATAAGATTTTTCTTTTCTTTTATTAAAATAATACCTTTCAAAAAAAATTAAAATAATTTTTGAGAATCCTTGTTTTGAAAGAAAATTCATTCGTCATTTTTGATATACTTATCGGTTTTTTTCCTTGAACATTTGTATGTATATTTGATATCGGTGTTTTAAATTCAGCATTCGCGCTTCTAACTCCACAATTACAAACAAAAATACTGTGTCCCATTTCAGAGAAAACTGCCCTATGTACATTGAGCAAATAATAGAAACTATAAGTGCCACCTACGTTACGTTAACAGATGATTGTAAAGACGATCTCAAAAGAGGGGCAAAAGTTTTGATGTTTGACAAAGAGACAGTGCTTGTAAAAGAAGGCCAGTTTGCGGATAAACTCTATTTTATAATTAGTGGAAGTGCAAGAGCCTATTATACTAAAAATGGGAAGGATATTACAGATTGGTTTGCATTTGAGGGTGATTTTGTAAGTGCCATTGATAGCTTTTTTCGAGACGGTCCAACGATATACAATATCGAATTGCTTGAACCCACAACTTTGTTGCAAATTTCAAGAGAAACAGTATTGGCATTGAGCGATAAACATCATTGTTTTGAGAAACTGGGAGGAATTGCAGTAACCAAAACAATGCTTAAATTGCGGGAAAGAGTTGTTTCGATACAATTTGAGAGTGCTTCGCAGAAATATAAAAGTCTATTAAATACGCGCCCCGATATTATTCAACGAGTACAGCTAACCCATATTGCTTCTTACATTGGTGTTACGCTAGAAACTTTGAGCCGGATTCGCAACCCAAAGTATCGAATTTGATTTAGATCAAATGGATTTTGAATAAGTTGATTGAACTTTGCAGAAATCAAATGAGATGATACGAATTCATTATATTTCAGGACTAACCATTACCGTTTTTATTGGGTTACACCTATTCAATCATTTTTGCAGCATTTTTGGTGAAGAGACCTACATGGCAATAATGGATACTTTAAGATTGTTTTATCGCAATACTTTTGTTGAGACAATTTTATTAGTTGCAGTTTTTATTCAAATCGTATCAGGAATCAATCTTTTTAAGAAAAGCAGAAAAACAGCAACATCCCACTTTGAGAAACTACATATTTGGACGGGACTTTACCTGGCTTTTTTTCTAATTGTTCATGTGAGTGCTGTTTTCATCGCCCGTCTCTTTTTGCACCTCGATACCAATTTTTATTTTGGAGTGGCAGGGCTTAATACCTTTCCTTTTTATTTGTTTTTTGTTCCGTATTACGGACTTGCAATTCTTTCCTTCTTCGGGCACATTGCTTCGGTTCATAACAAAAAAATGAAAAATAATATTCTCAGTTTAACACCAGAGCAACAAGCAGAATCAATTCTTATATTCGGATTTGTGTTAACAATCATCCTATTTTATGGACTAACGAACCATTTTAATGGAGTAACATTACCACATGAATACAAAATAATAATAGAGAAAATAAAGAACGTATGATTAATAAAAGAAATAGGTTCTGGGTATTTGCCGGAATAATCAATTTATTTAGGAACTAAAAAAAATAGAATTATGCTAAAACTAGGAGGATATATCAATATTGTAATTGCAATAGGGCACATTCTTGGATTAATTTGGGCTGACCAGATGTTTGAAATTACGGGAATTGGAAAAGAAATGGCAACACTTGCTCAAAAGCATAGTACTTTGCCTTATTTGCTGACCATTATTGTGGCTATTGTGTTTTTTATTTTCGGTCTTTACGGACTTTCTGCAGCTAATAAGTTTAGAAAGCTGCCATTACTAAAGACTGTTATTTTTTTAATTGCCGGAATATATCTGCTGCGTGGAATTGGAGAATTAATTGCTGATAAAATACAGGGAACAAACTCACTAGCTGAAACAATATATTCTTTAGTGGCTATAATAATTGGACTTTTGTTTTTAATTGGCGGGTTGCAAAAATGGAGAACGGAAAACAATATTTTGTTATGAAAGTAATCAATGTACATGCAAGAATGATTAATGAGCCTAAACACAAAATCGAAGAATTGTTTAGAACCTTATCGTCTGGAAACGATATGATGCTGGCAACAGATAAATGGCCGCCAATGCGATTAGACAACGGATTAAGTATTGGTTCAAAGGGTGGACACGGGCAAATAAGATATACCGTTATGGATTATAAGCCGAACCATTATATTCAATTTCAATTTACAGAACCAATAGGGTTTAATGGATTTCATAAGTTTGAAATTACGGAATTAGATGCTCATGTAACCGAGCTGAAACATTCTATTGATATGAATACAATAAGTTTGGCGACCTTAAAATGGGTGTTTGCAATTCGTTGGCTGCACGATTCTTATATTGAAGATGCATTTGACAAAGTCGAAAACCATTTTACAAAGGAAAAGAAAAATAGTAAATGGACCATTTGGGTAAGGTTTTTAAGAAAAATTTTTAAGCCCAAAAAGAAATAAACTCCTGAAAATTCTATCCCATTCTCAGAAGAGTTCCTCATGAGGAGGAGTAGTTTATTTTTTGGAATTTTTACAAATTATAGGCGAAATCATTTTTTATTTCTTCCATCACGAAAGAACTTTGCACATTTGAAATTCCCTTGATAACCGATAATTTATCGATCACAAACTTTTGGTATTCGTTCATGTCATTGACCGCCACTTTTAGTAAAAAATCATAATTTCCGGACACGTGAAAACAACCCATTATTTCGGGCAACACAAGAATGTGCTGTTTAAAATCATCTATCAATTCTCGTGAGTGCACCGCCAAAGTAACCTGACAATACACACTGATTGATTTTCCAATTTTTTCAGGATCCAGCAAGGCAACATAATTCTTGATGTACTGCTTTTGTTCTAGTTTCTTGATTCTCTCAAAGGTGGGAGAAACAGATAATCCTATTTTATCGGCAATTTCTTTGGTATTTTGTTTCGCATCTTGCTGCAAAAGCATTAATATTTTTTTGTCTATGGCATCCATCTCAGAATAATTATATGGTTTTAGAAAAAAGAAATAGTAAATTCAATATTAAAAAACTTTATTATGGTTCAAATTTAGAATTATATTTTGAGTTTTGTTGTTAATGAAGGATATTAAACTATTAAAAGTACATTTACAGAAAAATTAAATGTTATGACACCTATTTCAGAATCGCTATCCCTAGAAGACAATCAACGTTTATTCGATTTGAATCAATACATCGAAAATGCAAGAGATAATTTCTTAGGCTATCCTGTATCTAAAGATTTTGATTACTCGGAAATCAGTCATTTTTTAAAATATCCGATTAATAATCTTGGGGATCCTTTTGAAGATTGTACCTACAAAGTGCAAACACACGAACTGGAAAGAGAAGTGGTTGGTTTTTTTGCCAAATTATTCCGTGCCAATCCAAAAGATTATTGGGGGTATGTAACTAATGGTGGTTCAGAAAGTAATTTATACGGACTTTATCTCGCACGAGAATTATATCCAAAAGCAATGGTTTATTATTCGGAATCGACCCATTACAGTGTGCGTAAAAATATTCATTTGCTCAACATTCCAAGTATCGTTATTCGCTCACAGGAAAATGGTGAAATTGATTATGAGGATTTTGAAAACACGTTAAAACTGAATCGCCATAAACCGGCCATTGTGCTTACCACTTTTGGTACCACCATGAAAGAAGCCAAAGATGACGTGTCAAAAATTAAAAACATTCTAAAAGCATTAGCCATACAGGATAGTTACATCCATTGTGACGCAGCCTTATCCGGAAGTTATGGTGCTTTTATGGAACCACGACTTCCTTTTGATTTTATGGATGGAGCAGACAGTATTTCTATAAGCGGACACAAATTTATAGGTTCGCCTATTCCAACTGGTGTGATTATCACGAAGCGTTCTAATAGAGATAGAATCTCAAAAGGAATCTCGTATATCGGTTCCTTAGATACGACGATTACAGGATCCAGGAATGGTCATTCTCCGTTGTTTTTATGGTTTACCTTAAAAAAACTAGGTATTGAAGGTTTAAAAAAACGTTATTTACACAGCCTGGAAGTCGCAGAATATTGTGAGCAGAGACTGAAAAACATGGGGATTGCTGCCTGGAGAAATCCAAATTCAATCACAGTTGTTTTTCCAAAAATAACCGAAGAAGTGAAATCAAAATGGCAACTAGCCACTGAGGGCGATATCTCCCATATTATTTGCATGCCAAACGTGACCAAAGAACAAATCGATCTGTTTATCAATGACGTAGAAAATTGCATTGAAATCCCGGAAGAAATGGCAGAATTCAGCTGGTAGTGTTTTAGAATAGTATTGTTCATTCTTTTCTGTAAAAAAGCTTATGAAAAAAGCGTAAATGTCTCCGACTTTACGCTTTTTTTTATGATATTGTAAATGATGCGTCGGGGAGTGTAGAGCAATTGGCTTACTGGGAAATTGGTTTTGTGTTTAGAATGATTTGGCTAATTCGAATATTGGGCGTAGTTTAGTCCAAAACCGTAATAGCATCAGAATATTATCAGCAATTTTTATTCTTTTAAAAAAAACTAGAAAAAAGATACAATGACTAAAATATTAAAATTCTTCTTGTTTATACCATTAGTTTCTTTCGGTCAGGAAAAAAGCGAAACTAAATCTGTATATCCAAATTATGTTGGGGATATCGAATTTAATTCAGAAATGGACAATAAAGATTTTGAGTTATGTAATTCAAAACATATTTATCAATACTTTAATAGGGGTGATGGTTTGGTATATGAAGGAGATAAATTGGCTATTGAAAAAGAGTTTGCTGAAAAATATAAATCAAAAATCATTAAAAACGAAACAGGGCTAATCAGAATTAATTTTGTTGTTAATTGTAAAGGAAAAACGGATAGATTTCGTTTGATTTCTATGAACGAAAATTATGAAGAGAAAGTTTTTGTTAAATCAATAACAGAACAACTTATGAGTATTACAAAAAACTTAAAAGGCTGGGAAGGGAAAAAAAGCAAAGAAATTGATTATTATCAATACTTGATTTTTAAAATAGAAAATGGACAATTAAAAGAAATATTACCTTGAAAAATTTAGCTTACTTATTTTTGCTTTGCCCTGTTTATTTATTTTCTCAACCAAATTGTAATGCTTTTTTGTACAAAGGCGATACCTTACAATATAAAGCTTGTATTGAAGCGGAAAAAACGGAAAAACTATATCAATTTCAAAGAGAGTTTCAAGAGATTCTTGATAATGCAATTAAAATTTGTCCAAATTTCGCATATGCTTACAGAGAGAAATCTACAGCGTATTTAAAAAGCGGAGACTTTTTAACCTGGAAAAAATTAATAGACAAAGCAGTTGATTTAGATTTCGGTTTAAATTTAGGTTATCGTGCTTGGTGTCGTTATCAATTCTTTAGAGATTATAAGGGGGCTATTAAAGACATTGAAAAACTTGATAGTTTGGTAAATTACGATATAGGATATTCAACAAATGGAGATTATCATTTGAACATAACAAAAGGTATTTGTTATAGTGCAATTAATCAAAAGAAAAAAGCAATTAAAATATTCAACGAACAATTAAAAACAAAAGATTATTCGGCTGGATTATATGATTATTATCAATTAGGTGTAACTTATTATCAAGTTAAAGATTATACGAATGCTTTAAAAGCATTTGAAAAACAAACTAAAATAAATGAGTTCGCTGATAATTCTTATTATAAATGTAAGGTTTATAAAGTCTTACAAAACCAAGAAAAATATAAAAAGTACAAAGAAACTGCGTTAGCATTGTACGCTGAAAATAAAAAAATGTTCGATCCTTATACTCGACATTTTAATAGTGTTTATTACGAAACAATTAAAAATGAATAAAAATTGTTGGTGACAGCCCAGCTCTCCGAAGAGTTCCTCATGAAAAGCCCACGCTATGCGAAGTGTTCATCTGCAACGCTGTGCGAATGTCTCTGACTTCGCACCCGCAAAGTGATTAAGTTTTCTTGTAGAAGATGTAATTTGGAAACGACTATTAATATAAATAGAATTAAGAAAAGTCGGGAGACTTATACAGGTGTAAAGTTTATGAGAACGAAAGGTTAACAACGCAAAGTCAGGAGACTTTGCGTAGCGGAGGGACTTCTTATTCAACACCTTCTTTTGGAACTAAAAAACAATTTTAAACATGAAAAAAGGGATGTTTTTATTAGTAATTTTTTTGATAACTATTGTTGGACTTATTTTTATAAATATATTTATAAAATCACGTCAAGAGTATAGTAAGAAATATGATTTTATCATAGCTAATATTGAAATAGATGCTAAAGGAGATTTAACATTTTATGATAGCCTTAACAATAAATATTCTTTTGCAAGTTATAGGTTTAATAAATTCTACAACTTAGAAATTTCAGTTGGAGATAAAGTTTATAAGGACCAGTATTCAAAAAGCTTAACTATTAGCAGAAAAATAAAAAATGAATATAAAGTTTATTACATACAACAGCCTAATGGTATAACTCCTTTTTCATTTTATAATTATTAAAGGAAACTTGGGTAATGTATTAGATGTTGTAACTAATTATTCCATCTAGGATTCGCGTGAATGTTTCTGACTTCGCACCAACAATCAAAATCATTAAGAACAAAGCCACTTCATTAAACGGAGTGGCTTTTGGTTTATCTCATAATTCATTAAAGATCTTAAAACTTAAATAATTCGATATAATCAATTTGTGTTTTATCTGCTTTTCTTGAAAAAAAATAGTCTTTTTTGACGTTATCATATAAGATAACCATTTTTTGAAAATATATGCTAAAATTTGAATGATCAAAAAAAAGTAAGATTAATTTAAATAATAGCTCAATGAAAATAAATGAAAATAAAGATTTAGAGTATCTCAAAAGATTAGCAGATGGGTATTTGAATGCATTAAAACCAACGAATGACAAAACGGGGTATTATACTGCTGAAATCAAAGTACTGAATTACTCTGAATTGGGTTGTGTTATTGCAAACATGCTTAAATTATGCGTTTTGGCGCTGAATCAGGATGAGTGTAAAATTTCAGAAACGGTTAAACCATCGGCTATAGATGTGGGGATTGTATTGGAAGTTGCTCTGCAACTTTTTCCTAATGATGAGTTTGATTTGTTAAGCGAAATCAGTGAAGTCCTTATTTCTAGTAAGATTGAAACCGTAAATGAATAACAAAAATCTATATATTTGGAATAGATTAAGTATGAAGTTTGTCATACATATTTATGGAATTTAATAGTAATTTGAATAAGTATATGGAAATTAATAAAGATGAATTGACTCGGATAAAGTTATTGGAGAATTCAATTTGTTTATTTTCTGACTTCTTGAGTGTACTGTCAGACGGTTATAATCCGTCAATTGTAGATATAAGAATTAGCATCGATAAAAGACTGGATGACCAAGATCGATTTATATTTCCTTCTCCAAACAATAGCGGCACGGAATTTTTTTTTATAAACAAGATTCAGCCAACAAGAAAAAATGTTGATAGCATTAAAGAGAGGATAAATGAAAATTTTTCATGGTGTATTGACCATTTAGCTACATTCAATATAGCGCCTGATATATTCAAAAGTAATTATCATATTGACAACTTAACTAAATTAGTAGAGAAAGTAAAAAGGAACATTTTTGATCTGACGGACTTGTGGATTGTAACTAGTTATGAATATTTGATTGATACTAATGATGGAAGTTTAGTCAGAGTTCTTTTTATCCATTCTGACAATAAATCATTGATTTTAGATTTTGGAAATTATATACACTGAAAATTGCTTTACGTCGTTATGATTGTCTCGTTCGTAAACATATGAACCGTTGCTAAAGATGGTTAAATAAGAAAAGCTCCAGATTTCTCTGAAGCTTTTGTTTTAGTAGTTCGTCGTGACGAAGACTCGAGCCTGTGCAATAATTTACTTGCTTTGTTTTAATTGAGTAGTGTTAACTCTTGTTGGCGTATCTTTTCCACTAATAATGGAAGAAGAGCTTAGTGCAATTGATTTTATGATTTGGGTCATGTTATCAATATCTAACGTTTCAAATTCATCATCGGCCGTATGATACTTGAGTTCGTTATCCATTTTTGAAGTAGAAATGGTGTGAGCAGGAACTCCAAGTTTGGCTAAAGTAGCGTTGTCTGAACGGTAAAATAATTGTTGTTCCGGATAAGGGTCTGCATAAAATTTAAAGCTTGTTCCGGTTAAATTAGTTTGTAAAATCTGCCCCATATTCGACTTTTCGTAACCTGTAATGTAAGCAGAGTTTTTACCCCATTTAGATTCTGTTCCTATCATTTCAATATTGAACATCGCAATCACTTTTTCTGGCGCAAGCTGTTTAGAAAAATATTTGGCTCCATAACCACCTAATTCTTCAGCTGTAAATGTGGTAAAAATAATAGTACGCTCGTTGTTGTTTTGTTTTTTAAAATATTTTGCAAGCATAATTACTGCTGTTGTTCCGGCGGCATCATCATTGGCGCCATTGTAAATAGAATCTGTTGCAGGATGCGGGACACCTTCTTGAGGAGAGCCTACTCCTAAATGATCATAATGTCCTGAAAAAATCACATACTCATTTGGTTTGGTTTTTCCGGGTAATATTCCAACAACATTATTCAATGTTTTTTTGGAGATTGTATTCGTTAATTCAACAGAAAAAGTGGTCGCTTCTGGGGTACCAAAAACAAACATAATGGTATTGTTCCCAGGATTAGCAGTTATTCGATCAATATGTTGAATATTCGGTAAGACCTTATCAAATGAAGAGTCAACTAGTACCAAAAGATTTTTTGGGCTTTTATAATATTCATTAAATTTCTCGCCAATGTTATCCCCTTTATTGATTTTTACAACAGAAATATCGCTTTTTTCAGTTAAAGAAACCTGAGGAAGATAGGAGAATGTTACAACTTGATTGTTATTTATTTCTTTGCCGTCAATAGTGATTTTTGAAGAAATTGCTTTAGAATCAGTCATCGAAAATTCTTGTCTGTAATTCGTTGCTGCATTGAAAGTTTGCAAACCAATTTCTTTAAACTCCGATTCTATAAAGGCTGATGCTTTGTCGATACCGGGAGTAAAAGTTCTTCTACCCTGCATATCATCTGCTGAAAGTATTTTCTCTATGCGAGTTACTTCCTTATTCGTAATAATTTTATCTATCGATTGTCCATGTACATTAAAACATTGACTTAGAACAAACACACTTACAATAATTTTTCTCATATTTTAGTTTTATAAATAAGGTTTTAGTTAATCCAAAAGTATGTTATTTATTTGCAAAACTTAGCGCTGGTAAAAGTTTTTAATTATTTTCTGGTTGCTCCGCTATGCGAAGTGTTCATCTGCAACGTTGTGCGAATGTCTCTGACTTCGCACCCGCAAAGTGATTAAGTTTTCTTGTAGAAGATGTAATTTGGAAACGACTATTAATATAAATAGAATTAAGAAAAGTCTGGAGACTTATAGAGGCTTAAGGTCTATGAGAACTAAAGGTTAAAAACGCAAAGTCAGGAGACTTTACGTAGCGGGTTTTGCATATTCAACAGAAATGAGATTATAATCTTTCTATCTTAAAATAAGCTAGCTCTTCTTCATTTCTTATTAGATTATTTAATCGTTCAAATCCGGCTTTTTGCAGTACATTTTGTGATCCGGTGTTATTGAGATCTGTTATAGCAACAACTTCTTTTGTATTTGTATTTGCAAAACTATATTGTGTTATTGCTTTGCATACTTCTGTAGCAATACCTTTTCCCCAATATTCCCTACTGAGTACATAGCCAATTTCTATTTGGTTTATGTTATGTATAAAAATACGAGCAACACACATTCCTACGAAATTATTATTTGTAGTGTCAAATATCGCCCATCGACTAAGATCTTTCTTTTTATAGTTTTCAAGCAATTCATTAAACATTTCTACATATCTTTCTGGTGAAGTATCAGGAAGGTATTGTGTAACTTGATTGTCTTTAAAAAGATTTAAAAATGTTTGTTGCTCTCGAGGTAAAAATTCGCGAATAATAATTCTTGGGCTTTGATAAAGAGTAGACATTGGTTATATTTAAGGTAAATAATTTAGAAGTTGTTTGCTAAAATTATTAGCAGATTTGTTTTTGTAAGTACAGTCAAATTTATAGAAAATAAATAGAGAAAACTTCTCGCTTTTTAAAATGTTTAATGATATTATTTGTTTTTTATCATAGAATGCACAGCGGGTTAAAAACGCAAAGTCAGAAGACTTTGCGCATCGGGGGAACCTGTAAGTTTACATTGGCTGCGTTATAGCTTCGCTACCTATTTACTTGAAAGAGGAACTGATTTAAGGTGTATCCAAGAATTATTAGGTCATCAAAGCAGTAAGACCACCGAAATCTATAACCATGTTAGTACAAAAAGTACTCAACAGATAAAAGCCATTTGATGATTTATGAAATAAAAATCCTATTTTTGAAAACAAATAAAAACTGGCATTTGCCAGACATATTGGCCCAATTTAGGGTAGATAAGTCGGATATCGTAAGACATATAAGTTAGTGTCTAGGCTACAGAAGAATAAATAATCAAACACAATTTTTTAATACAGGAATGAAAACAATAAAATTCAGAAATTGGGAACTTATTGTAAATGACGAATTGACTAAATCAACTTATGAAAAGGTCGAAATTGGCAACGCTGACAGTTGTGTTTGTAATGAATGTAAAAACTATTCAAATTATCGTGAAAATGTTTTCCCCGAAGAAATTAAAAATCTGTTTATAGAAATTGGAATTGACTATAGGAAAGAAAGTGAAGTAACTAGGTATTGTAAGCAGAATAACGGATTGCATCTTTATGGTGGTTGGTATCATTTTAAAGGAGAATTTATAGGTAAAAACTGCGAAGTTCCTATGGGAGAAAATAGCTTTACATTTGAGTTAACTAAAATTGCAGAAAATTTTAGTATTGGATTTTGCAACAGTAATGCTTTGTCATTTTTTGAAGACGGAAAAAATCTTGTGCAAATTGAATTTGAAACTGAAATTCCTTGGACAATTGATAAAGAATTAGAAACGGACTTAATGTAAATAGAAAGCCCCGCTCTCCGAAGAGTTATTATAAAAAATAAATTTGTCGCACAGGCTGTGCAAGTGTCTCTAACTTCGCACCTCCGCTATGCGAAGTGTTCATCTGCAACGCTGTTCGGATGTCTCTGACTTCGCACCCGCAAAGTGATTAAGTTTTCTTGTAGAAGATGTAATTTGGAAATGACTATTAATATAAATAGAATTAAGGAAAGTCGGGAGATTTATACAGTTTAAGGTTTATGAGAACTAAAGGTTAAAAATGCAAAGTCAGGAGACTTTGCGTAGCAGGTAATTAGCTTAATTTAATTATGATTTTGTATTTGGAAGATTTGGCAAATCCGAAGAATAGGCTTAATTTGGTCCCAAACACGTTGTAGTAGCGGGACGTTAGACGACATTCACTTAAGAAAGAAATTGGACAATTCAAACAAAAAATTAATAACTCCGGAAGAAGTTGAAGTAAATCAAGTTTTCTTTGAGAAATGTGCTTTAGAGTATCGAGAACTTGCTACCCAATTAATCTTTGAGTTAGAAGGGTTTTTAAAGATTGACATTTCAAATGAACTTCCCTATTTAGCTTTTGTCAAATATTGGCAAAAAAAATGGGCAAAGTGGAAAAATGAATAATTGGAAATTCTTTTTTCATGGTTTTCACTGTAGCTTTGAAAATGTTGTTACAAATCAATATATTGAAGTTTCTATTGTCTTTGGATTAGAATTTGGTGACCTAGATCCTTATTTCTTCACTCAATACATAAAATCGACTCCTGGATATTTTCCAATCCCACTAGTGATAAATGATAATTACAAAGATGGTATAACAATACTAGAGACAATGTTATCCATTGGTAAGTTTGAGAAAATTAATTCAAACTGGCCAAATCGTTACGGAACTGTAGTAAAAAATAGACCCGACAAAGTTGAAATAATCACATTTGAAAACCCATTTGAAAAGTCAAACGACAAAATAAAAGTTGAAAAAAAGGGAAAGTTTGATCTCTGGAAACTTTTTAAATTAAAATAAAACGTTGCCTAACAGCGGTTTCACGCCATAGCTCGTTTTGTTTTTCTTGGAAAATACTTAGTTCATTCCTATTTCGACTTTCCTGTAACATTTTTTGCTAAATTTGCCGCTACAGCGTGAAGCCGCGGAACATTATGCCTCAGTTAAAAAACCGAACTAAACCAAAATATTACAAATTAAGTTCATTGAAAATATTGAAAGTACCTGCGTTAATTGACCGCTAACGTAACAATTAATCAAACCAGAGTAAGGCTTGTTGTTTTACTTTTGATTAATTGGTGAATAACAAAGTGTTTATCGGAAACCGTAAGAGGTTGGTCGCTTACCGACAAAAAATAATCGCATTTTATGTTGACAATTTTTGGAGTAAGCTTACTCCTAAGGATAGTAAGGAAGTTTGTAAAGATTAAATTTGATGTCACAATCAGATTTAAAAACTAGCAAACTGAGCTGAAACTCTTAGGAGGAGTAAGCTCAATTTGAACTTACACTAAAACTGCTTTCAATATATATCAGAGAATATTAAAAAAAACTTCCTGCTTAATCAGTGCGGAAGCGAAACCGAAAATAATTGTAGCGAAATAACCGAAGGCATAGCAGTAACTACAACTACAACTACAACTACAACTACAACGGATTTGGGTAATAGGCTTAATGCAAAGTTGGTTTTGTATTTGGGGTGATTTGGTAAATCAGAAGTATGATCTTAATTTAGTCACAAACCCGCTGCAGTAGCAAGACGTTAGTGGCTATTCCAAACAAATTCAGTATGAAGAAACTAATTAAATTTTTTTCTATTTCTATATTTATTGTTTGCACATTTCCGTGCTTTCAAACGTGTTCAGATAATTCAATCCCTAAAAGATATCATGAAGACGAAATAATTATTGATTCTACTTTAAGTGCCGAAACTCTAAAATTTAAAAATGATTCTTTAAATCATTTGACCCAACAAAAAAGAAATCTTGAATTGGAACAAGTGAGAAAACAATGGACAGAAAACGCCTATGAATTGGGATTTTCTGGCTTTCGCAAATTAGCAATTGAAGATTTTAAAGATTGGACACTTTTTCCAACATTATGTTTTACTTTTTTTATTTTGTTATCCATTCTTGTGTTATTTTTCGCTTTAAAAGAGTGTTTAACTAAAGTTTATATATTCTCATTATTAAATTTAGGATTATTGATCTGTTCAATGCTAATACTTCTAGCCAAATATGGAATTGTTATTATGAATAACATAAGATATGGGTATTACATTTTACTTTGCAATATTTTAATCTTAATAATATTATCTAAAAAAGAAATCAACAAGAACAGCCACTAACAGTTACTACAACGGATTTGGGCAATAGGCTTAGTGGAAAGTTTTTTTGTATTGGGGATGATTTGGTAAATGAAAAAATAGATTGTTCATTGATAATCTCCCAGTTGGCTCGAGTGTCCCGCTCGTGAACAAAACAAAATATAAACCAAACAAAGCTCCAGATTTCTCTGAAGCTTTGCTTTAGTAGCGGGAACAGGACTCGAACCTTTGTCCGCCGCGGCGGATATGAGCCTGACAGCTATGTTTTTTTGAATAAGAGCTTTGATAAATTCTCTTCCAATTCCGGTTTTTAGATATTTCTCTCTTTTCATTGCCTCTGATTTAGAATTAAAAAATTCTACATGAATTACTTTCCATGGTCTGAATTTTAGGGTATATCCTTTTGTTTCAAGAAGATTGTGAGATTTGAATCTTTCAATTAAATTAGAAGTAAAACCGGTATAGGTTTTATTGAACTTTTCTGAATACAGAATGTAAACAACGAATTCTCCTGCTCCCCGAAGAGTTCTTATGAAAAGCTGTGCGAATGTCCCTGCTATGCGAAGTGTTCATCTGCAACGCTGTGCGAATGTCTCTGACTTCGCACCCGCAAGACTTATACAGGTTTAAGGTTTATAAGAACTAGAGGTTAAGAACGCAAAGTCAGGATACTTTGTATAACGGGATATTTTTCGTTAAATGAGTGGAGAGAAGATGATGCTATTGAATCGAAAATATTATTTTAGCTGGGAATTGTCAAACTAATAATCAGATGAGAAATGTCCTTTTAATTTTTGCTTTAATTTCCCTTAAAATATCGGCCCAGATTTCAGAAGCTCCTGGGTTGGGTCTACCACTAGATATTCCTGAAGACAGTTATCAGGAATTAGTACACACCTATCTTAATCCAAACAGAAACAATGGATTTAGCAAAAATAACTATTCGTTTAAAAGCGCCGATTTTGATTTGAAGAAAGACAAACCGGTTAAACAGGTCAGCATCGACAATAACAGCGATGGAATCAATGAATATCATTTGATCTTTAATGCAAATGGTAGGATTGAGCGTTGCGAAAATAAATTGAGAAACAGCACAATGATTTACCAGTATCTTGAAAACCTGATAGTGGTAGTTAAAAGCGATAGAAATTCAAACTATGGTAATATCGCATCTTCTATCGAAACCGATTCGATATTTTTTGACGGTATCGGAAATATAATAAAGCACTCCAGTACATTGGAGATGGATAAAAAATTTGGGATGGGCTACAGGAGAATGGTCGTTGAAAACCAGTTTTCAAAAGAAAATAGGCTCGAGAAAAAATACTACCGTTCCATCAATCATCTCAATACGCCTTTAGAAGAGATCGGGGAAACGGTTTATGAAAATTACAGGGATTCGATAGTTGAAAGATACTATAGCATCATGGGCGACAAGCTATCTGTGAACCATACATCCAAACAGCATTTTATTTCAAGATCAGTTTTTTATCTCGACAAGGATAGCAGGATTTTCAAAACTGCCGAGTTTAGGAATGATGGCTCATTAGATCGGGAGGTTTCGATAAAGTATAATGATTGGGGCAGAATCACCGAACTGGTGAGTTCAAGAGGTGCAAGCGGCTATTTTAAATATAACGACGACGGCACCATAGCAGCCATAAGAGAGATGCTTGGGCAGAACGAATACTTTAAATACAACTGCATCTACGACAGCCATAGCCGCTTTGCGTCGGCAGTGGATAATGGAGAAGATGTTAAGGAATTTGAGCGTATCTATACCTATGACAGATATGGTAACTGGGACACTTTAACCTTTCCAAACAACGGGAATGTGACTACCAGAACCATAAGCTATTACTAAAGCGACTGAAAGGCCTTTTTAGCATTAAAGCGTTGTTCTAGCCCGCTCTCCGAAAAGTTCCTTATGAGAAGCTGTGCGAATGTCTCTGACTTCGCACCCGCAAAGTGATTAAGTTTTCTTGTAGAAGATGTAATTTGGAAATAACTATTAATATAAATAGAATTCAGAAAAGTCGGGAGACTTATACAGGTTTAAGGTTTATGAGAGCTAAAGATTAAAAATGCAAAGTCAGGAGACTTTGCGTAGCGGGACGTTATGTCCAATTATAAAAATAACAACATAATAACACATAATGAAAATTAAGAACATTTTAGTAACACTCATTCTGACAATTTCTAACTTGACAATTTTTGCTCAAGACAAACTAACTACAGAGCTAAAAACTTTATCTGACAATAAACAATTCGACAAAATTGTTGAGCAATACGCTTCTAAATCTAAAGACTACTCAGCAAAATCATTGTACTATATTGGACTAGCTTATTATATGAAAGAAGACGATAATAACTGTATTAAGTTTATGAATTTCTCCATAGACAAAGATTCAAAAGATCCTGCATCATTTTACATTAAGGCATCCACTTTAAATTATATGCAAAAATATGATGATGCTGTAAAAAGTTTTCAATCAGCAATTAATCTAAAATCGGATGATGCAGAGTTTTATAGCGGACTTGGAGATTCCTATTATAATTTAGAGAAAATAGACTTAGCACTAGAAGCATACAAAAAGGCTACGGAACAAAAGAATTGCCCTGATAGACCTTATTCATTTATAGCTCAAATTTACTCTGACCAGAAAAATAACGATAGAGCTCTAGAGGCATTTTATATAGCAAAATCAAAAATTGACAAAAAATCTAATTCATACATAAATGCATTATTTAACATTGGACTTCTTGAATCTCTAAAAGGTAACTATGAAAAAGCTGAACCCGCTTTTGTTGAACTTTTGCAATTAGATTCCGAAGACTATCACACTTATGCTAAACTTATTCAAATATATTATTATAGAAAAGAGTATGACAAAGCAAAACCATACAAAGATAAACTGTATGAAGCACACAAGAAAAAACAATTAAAAGATAATTTAAAAGATATGTTTTGTTTCGACCAATTCAAATGGAATGACAAATTAATCCAAGTTTTCGAAAGATATGAAGAAGGTTCAAAAGACATATATAACAAACATTTGTTCTATGTTGTAAATCAAAACGATAAAGTTGAATATAGAATTCAGACAGAATATTCTCCAATTTCAGTAGAGCAAGGTGGAGTAAAATATTTACTCTGCCGAACAAAAGGAGATACACATTCAACATTTAACATTGGTTTTAATGACAACTTAAAATATGACGATTTGAAGAAAAGTGTAATAGATATTCTTGAAGAAAAAGTTAAACCGACGGCAACTTCAAAACCTACTAAATAACGAGAATAAGTGGGCATAACAGTTACTACAACGGATTTGGGCAATAGGCTTAGTGGAAAGTTTTTTTGTATTGGGGATGATTTGGTAAATGAAAAAATAGATTGTTCAACCTCCCAGCTGGCTCGAGCGTCCCGTTCGTGTACAAAACAAAAAAGCTCCAGATTTCTCTGAAGCTTTGTTTTAGTAGCGGGAACAGGACTCGAACCTTTGTCCGCCGCGGCGGATATGAGCCTGACAGCTATATTTTTTGAATAAGAGCTTTGATAAATTCTCTTCCAATTCCGGTTTTTAGATATTTCTCTCTTTTCATTGCCTCTGATTTAGAATTAAAAAATTCTACGTGAATTACTTTCCATGGTCTGAATTTTAGGGTATAACCTTTTGTTTCAAGAAGATTGTGAGATTTGAATCTTTCAATTAAATTAGAAGTAAAACCGGTATAGGTTTTATTGAACTTTTCTGAATACAGAATGTAAACAACGAATTCTTCCATAATATGAAATGGTTATAAACAAAAAAAACACCAGCTTTTTCAAGTGGTGTTTTACTTAGTAGCGGGAACAGGACTCGAACCTGTGACCTTCGGGTTATGAGCCCGACGAGCTGCCTACTGCTCTATCCCGCGATGTTTCGGGTGCAAAGATACGCCGATTTTTGAGAAATCCAACGAAAACATTAAAAAATGTTTTATTTTCTGTATTGAGTTGATATGACTACCTTTGCAAAATAAATAGAACACAAATGTCACATAAAGCAGGTTTTGTAAACATCATCGGGAATCCAAACGTTGGAAAATCAACATTGATGAACGCCTTTGTTGGAGAAAGATTATCGATTATTACATCAAAAGCACAAACAACCCGTCATCGTATTCTTGGAATCGTGAATGGCGAAGATTTTCAACTTATATTATCGGATACTCCCGGAATCATCAAGCCCGCTTATGAAATGCAGGAGTCGATGATGAACTTTGTAAAATCGGCTTTTGAAGATGCTGATATTTTAGTTTACATGGTCGAGATAGGAGAGCAGGACTTAAAAGATGAAGCTTTCTTTAATAAAATTATCCACGCTAAAATTCCGGTTTTACTATTGTTGAACAAAATCGACAATTCAAACCAGGAACAATTAGAGGAGCAAGTAGCATTCTGGACGGCAAAAGTGCCAAATGCTGAAATTTTCCCAATCTCGGCTTTACAGAATTTTAATGTACCGGAAGTTTTTGGCAGAATCATTGAATTGTTGCCAGAATCACCAGCCTATTATCCAAAAGATCAATTAACAGACAAACCGGAACGTTTCTTTGTAAACGAGACTATTCGTGAGAAAATCTTATTGAACTATAGCAAAGAGATTCCGTATGCGGTTGAAATCGTGACGGAGGAGTTTTTCGAAGATGAAAATATTATCAGAATCCGTTCGATTATTATGGTAGAACGCGAAACTCAAAAAGGAATCATTATTGGACATAAAGGTGCAGCTTTGAAAAAAGTAGGTACTGAAGCTCGTGCCGATCTGGAGAAATTCTTTGGAAAACAAATTCACATTGAATTAGTTGTAAAAGTGAACAAAAACTGGAGAAGCAATGCCAATATGCTGAAACGATTCGGGTATAATCAATAAAAGAGTTTTCAGTCGCAGATTTCAGTCTCAGTTTTGATATGAAAATCGTTTAGTGTAAAACTGAAAACTGATACTGGTAACTGAATCCTAGTTCTGAATAGCAGGAATAGCTCCTGCAAAAAGGAGTCAGTTTTAATTTTAAAGTCACAATTTTGTCAGTTTTTTTACTGAATACTGAAAACTGTGACTGCAAACAAAAAAAGACTACCTTTGCAAAAAATTAAAATAAAGCATTTTGGATTTATAAGTGATAGAATTTTAGGAAACTAAAAAGCTAAAATTTAGGATCCAAAATCTAAAATTCAAAAAAATGAATAACATTGTTGCGATAGTAGGAAGACCTAATGTAGGGAAATCAACCCTTTTTAATAGGCTGATACAAAGAAGAGAAGCTATTGTAGATTCGGTATCTGGGGTGACCCGTGATAGAAACTATGGTAAAAGCGAGTGGAACGGAAAAGAGTTTTCTGTAATTGATACCGGTGGATACGTTCGCGGTTCTGACGACGTATTTGAGGGTGAAATCCGCAAACAGGTAGAACTTGCTATTGATGAAGCAGATGTTATTATTTTTGTGGTTGATGTAGAAGAAGGAATTACACCAATGGATGAAACAGTGGCGAAATTGTTGCGTAAAGTAACAAAACCTGTTTTATTGGCTGTAAATAAAGTAGATAACGCAATGCGTGAGAAAGATGCAATTGAGTTTTATAATCTTGGTTTAGGAGATTATTTTACGTTTGCAAGTATCTCAGGAAGCGGAACTGGAGATTTGTTAGATGCTTTAATTGATGCATTCCCGGAGAAACCGGAAGTTGAAGTTAAAGAAGATTTGCCTCGTTTTGCTGTTGTAGGACGTCCAAATGCTGGTAAATCTAGTTTTATCAACGCTTTGATTGGTCAGGATCGTTATATCGTAACCGATATTGCAGGAACAACCCGTGATGCAATTGATACAAAATTTGACCGTTTTGGTTTTGAGTTCAATTTAGTTGATACTGCGGGAATCCGTCGTAAAGCTAAAGTGAAGGAAGATTTAGAGTTTTACTCGGTAATGCGTTCGGTTCGTGCGATTGAGCATGCTGATATTTGTATCTTGGTGATCGATGCAACCCGTGGCTTTGAAGGTCAGGATCAGAGTATTTTCTGGCTGGCAGAGAAAAACCGCAAAGGAGTCGTGATCTTAGTAAACAAATGGGATTTGGTAGAAAAAGATACCATGTCGACTCGCGATTACGAAGAGAAAATCAAAAAAGAATTAATGCCTTTTACCGATGTGCCAATTCTATTCGTTTCGGCTTTAACCAAGCAACGTTTGTTGAAAGCATTAGAAGCTACTGTTCAGGTTTTTGAAAATAGAAAACAAAGAATTGCGACTTCAAAATTCAACGAATACATGTTGAAAGTAATTGAAGCTTATCCGCCACCGGCAACAAAAGGGAAGTATGTGAAAATTAAATATTGTATGCAATTGCCAACTCAAACGCCTCAGTTTGTATTTTTTGCCAACATGCCACAATATGTTAAAGAACCTTACAAACGTTATCTGGAAAATAAGATTAGAGAAAATTGGGATTTCGCAGGAGTGCCAATCGATATTTACATCAGAGAAAAATAATACAGAAAAATAAGTAGATAATAAATATACACTAAGCCCTTATAAACGTTGAGTTTTTAAGGGTTTTTTCTTGCTTAGTGTTTTATTTATTTATGGTTGTTATATGTTTGTTTTGTATATATTTGTATCTCATTTGTATCTCGATTAACCTTTGATAATGGCAATAAAAGTAACACTTAGAAAGAAATCTATATCAGGAAAAAGACAAAGTTTATACCTTGATTTTTATCCACCTATTGAAAACGTTGAGACAGGGAAGTTGTCTCGTAGGGAAGTTTTAGGTATGTACATCTTTGATAATACTAGAAACCCACTTGATAAGATCCATAATACAAATACTTTGCAACTTGCTGAGCAGATAAGACAAAAAAGAGAATCTGATTTAAATAAGCCCGAGATATACAATACATTGGAGCGGGAGCAACTCAAAAAGAATAAGCGACAGGACGGTAATTTTATAGTTTACTTTAAGAAACTTGCTGAAAAGCGTAATACTTCAAATCGTTTCATTTGGTTGGGAAGTTGTGATTTTCTTAAACTTTTGAAAGGTGATGTTTTAAAATTTTCAGATATTGACATAGAGCTATGTGCTGAGTTTAGAGAATTTTTAGAAAATACTACAAGTAAAAAGAGTGAAAAAATGAAATTGTCTGATAATTCAATAAAGACATATTACGATAAATTTCGTTCTGCATTGAAACAAGCTTATAGAGATGGTTATTTATCTGAAAATATAGCAGAGAAAACTAACGCAGTTAAACAAGCTGAAACACAAAGAAATTACTTATCACTTGACGAACTTAATAAACTTGCTAAAACAAATTGTAAAAGCCCGGAAATTAAAACACAAGCATTGTTCTCAGCTCTTACAGGGTTAAGACGTTCCGATATTCAAAAACTACTTTGGGGAGAAGTAGAATACGTAAAAGATAGCGGATACTTAATTAGATTTAAACAAAAGAAAACGGGAGGTTCGGAAACTTTACCGATTACTGAACAAGCTTTTAATTTATTGGGGGAGAGAAAACAGCCTAAAGATGCGGTTTTTACTTTGATACAAGCTACAAATCAAAGAGAAAATAGATACTTGACTAAATGGGTTCAGGATGCCGGAATAAGTAAGAAAATTACATTTCATTGTTTTAGACATACATTTGCGACCTTACAATTATCAATGGGTACAGATATTTATACAGTATCGAAAATGTTAGGACATAGAGATTTAAATACTACGCAGATTTACGCTAAAATTATTGACGAAACAAAAAGAACAGCTTCAAATAGAATTAAACTTGATTTTTAGGATATGGAATTAGATCTAAATAACTTTTCTGCTAAAAAATATAAAGAAAATATATATCAGATACGGTTGAGTGCTTATTTAAGTAAGAGTGAAGACTTTGAAGAGGTTGATTTTATTAAAGTTGAACATGAATATTTTACAAGTTGTTACTATTCAGTAGATGATTATAGTTACCAATGGGCTAACATTCATTGGAATGAATTAAGAGACGAAATGGGAGAAGTTCATTATGATTATAAACCTTACTTTGATTCTGACACCTGTAAATATCTTGCAATTAATCCAAGCGAAGAAGAAAGACTTAAAAAGACTTTTTCTATTATAATTGATTTTTTAGCAAATAAAGAAATAGAAAATACTAAGATTTTGCAATCGCAACAGACTTTAGAATCTGGTAGTTTCAGTTTTAAAAATAATTTTGATCACGTTCCAAGCGAAAAAGTTCTTCTATACTTCAAAACTAATTTAGTAGACAAAAATTATTTGACATTAGCGGATTTACAAAGTTACTTAATCCTTGCATTCCAAAATAAAACTTTTCCTAATGAAAAATTTGTTATTATAAATTTTAAGGTTGCTGAAATTCGAGCCATTTTTTATAAATATTTTAATGATATTGCTCAAGATAAACATGGTAAAAAAATGGAATATTGTAAATTATTAGGAGAATATTTTGAAGGGTTCAATACAAAAAAAATAAGCGATAATTTTAATAAATAGATACTATAGAAGTACTTTTTTACCTTGGTAATACTTTGTTTACTACACTTAAAAGTAAAAATGAATAAAATTTCTACCTATGCACCATTATTGATAAAATATAGTGCCTTATGGAAAATTTACAGATTACTTTCGAAACACTTCCCAAAGCTTTTGCGTATCTCATAGATGAGGTAAAAGAGCTGAAAAAACTTGTATTACAAAGTACTCCTGATCTACGACTTAGAGAAACCGATCATTGGTTTGATCTCAAAGAACTTTGTAATTATCACCCTGATAAACCTAAATCGGCGACGGTTTACGGTTGGGTATTTGCCGGAACTATTCCAGTCCATAAAAGTGGGAAAAAACTAAGATTTTTAAAGTCTGAAATTGACGAATGGTTAAAGCGGGGTAAAAAAATGACCGTTGCAGAATCTTCTTTGAAAGTAGAACAATACTCTAAAAGAAAATAGTTTTATGAGTGAAGATTTAGGTAGCTATAAAAAACTTTTCCCAATTTCAATTGAACCCAAATTTGATCTCACAAGCATAGGAATTGAGGATATTAGAAAAGAGGTTCAAAGTCTCAATGGTATTGAAAATAAAACAGGTTTTTTTATTGTTAAAACTGCTAACCAATGGATTGAAGAAGCTAAAAACCGACCCACTCCGAAGATGTTATTTAGTCAATTTTGGTATGAAGGAGAGATATGTATTTTGTTTGCTGATACCAATTTAGGAAAGTCAATATTAGCCGTACAAATTGGGAACAGTATAAGCCGAGCGGAAAATATTACAGGGTTTAATTTAGAAACACCGAAGCAATCAATATTATATTTTGACTTTGAGCTATCAGACAAGCAGTTTCAAAATAGATATTCAAAAGAATATACGGAAAACTATGTTTTTGATGATAATTTTCTAAGAATTGAGATAAATCCTGATTTAGATTTACCAGAGAATCAAAATTTCGATGATTATCTAATCAATTCAATAGAGCAAAGTATTACTCAGACAGGTTCGAAAACTTTGATTATTGATAATATCACATACTTAAAAAGCGATAATGAGAAAGCAAAAGAAGCTTTGCCTTTGATGAAGAAATTAAAGGAATTAAAGAATAGGTACTCACTATCGATCTTAATTCTTGCCCATACTCCGAAGCGTGACTTATCAAAACCAATTACACGAAACGATTTACAGGGAAGTAAAATGTTAATGAATTTTTGTGATAGCTCTTTCACTATTGGTGAGAGCCAACAAGATAAACAGATTCGTTATTTGAAACAGATCAAACAGAGAAATTGCGAGCAGGTTTTTGATGCTGAGAATATATGTGTTTGTCAAATAAATAAGGAACATAACTTTTTGCAGTTTGAATTTTTGCAGTTCGGAAATGAAAGTGAGCATTTAAGGCAACGAACCGATAAAGATAAGGATAATCAAACAGAAGACATTTTGCGGTTAAAAGGTGAAGGAAAAGCCCTTAGAGAGATTGGGAAAGAATTAGGTATTTCACACCAAACTGTAAAACGTATTTTAGATAAACAAAGTAATGTGTAACATCTGTAACATCCGTAACACCCAGTGACAAGTGTTACAGATGTTACAAGTTGAAAGAAGATCCAAATGAGTAATCACAAGTACATATTAGAACCCTACAAAAGCCTCAAAAGTCGCTTTGTTTGTCCGAATTGTCACAAGAGAGAAAAAACATTTTGTCTTTATATTGATACTGAAACTGGCGATTACATCGCCCCGACTGTAGGGCGTTGTAATCGTGAAAGTAATTGCGGTTACCATTACACACCAAAACAATATTTTGAAAAAAATAATATCAGTTTTGAGAATAAAGAATTTGTGCCACGTTCAATAATTACCGCTCAACCAAAGCTAAAAAACACCTCTTATATTGATGATTTAATGTTTACAAAGTCATTACAAGGTTATGAAAAAAATAATTTCGTTCAATTCCTGATTAAACGTTTTGGAAAAGTAGAAGCGAGAAAAGTAATTGAAAAGTATTTTTTGGGAACGTCAAAACATTGGAAAGGTGCAAATGTCTTTTGGCAAATTGATACCAAAGGATTTATCAGAACGGGAAAAATAATGCTTTATAATACTGAAACGGGAAAACGTAAAAAAAAAATTAATTGGGTTCACAGTTTGTTAAAAATTGACAATTTTGAGTTAGAGCAATGCTTTTTTGGTGAGCATTTACTGAAAGATAAATTAAAGCCTATTGCAATAGTTGAAAGTGAGAAAACGGCAATTATTAGCAGTTTGTACTTGCCAAGTTTTATTTGGTTAGCAGTTGGTAGTCTTACTAATTTAAATCAGGCAAAATGTGAGAGATTAAGAGGTCGAAATGTGGTTTTGTTTCCAGATTTAAACGGCTTTGAAAAATGGAGTGTAAAAGCAAAAGAATATGGTTTCAAAGTTTCGGATTTGTTGGAAAGAAAGGCTACAGATGAGCAAAAAAAGAAAGGTTTAGACATTGCAGATTTCCTTTTAAATTTTAAGATCAAAGATTTTGAAATAATAACATCAAAAGATTTCCCACCTCAAAAGAGGAAGCCAAAACAGGATTGTGGGTTTTTCGAGGGTAGTTTAGAAGTTCATAGAATCGTGCAAGAAAGAAAAATTAAACGAAGAGAATTAACAAAAGAAGAGAGTTACGAATTTTTAAAACAATTGACAAATATTAACCACAAATGAGAGAAAATAAACCAACAATTGAAGAAATAAGCGATTTAATTATACCAAAACAATTTAGAGAATGTTTTATGATAACTGAAATAACACCCGATGAGATATTATTGAATGTTAAGAAAACGGACATACATGAAACAAAATTATTTTTGGAACACATCAAGCAAATAACAAAGATGTTAGGTATTAAATTAAGTATTGAAAGAAATATCAAAAGTAGATAAAAGTAGAAATCATGCCAAGAGAAAAAACAGGAGGGCGTAAAATAGGAACTCCCAACAAAACGACGATGGAGACAAGAAATTTTATCCAAAATGTAGTTCATAATGAATTGGCCTTTATTGAGGATTTAATGTTGCAACTAACACCCAAAGAGAGGATTGATGCACTTATAAAATTATTACCTTATATCGTGCCGAAAACAAGTGAAGTTTCAATAATTGAGCCGGAACAGCCACGCAAAATTTTTATAAAAGTAAATAGACGTGAGTGTGAGTAAAAGATGTAACCGTTCAGAATGAGCGGTTTTTCTATTTTATAATAAAATTTAATAATTCTTTTGGTTGAAGATCTAAAGCATTGGCAATATTTATAATTGTACCTAAAGATGTGTTTATTTCTCCTCTTTCAATCCTGCCTATCTGTCTCTTCGACATACCGCAATCGTTCGCTAAATCTTGTTGCGACATGTTTTTCTTTTCACGCAGTTGTCTTATGTGAACACCAAAATTTGTAATAAAAATATCTTTTGAAATATCCATATTCAAAAGTCCCCAGATTTATTTTTTGTTTGAGGACTTATAAGTCCCCGATTTGATTATATTTGAACAAAAAATGTTTCTATGGTTATGGAAAAACGTAATCGTAAAATATTAGGATAAATTAATATTGTTGGATTAACAAATAAACAAACGAAATGAAAAAACTATTATCAGTAATCCTTTTAGGATTGTGCTTATCAATTAGTGGACAGACAAAAAAGACAGGATTATTTTATGAGAATTTTGGAGGTGTTCATTTATCACAGGAAAAGTCAGAAGATGTAAATGGGGAAATTAAAATTACAACAATGTTGTTTTTTCAAGATTTAAGATATACTGCAATCATAAATACAAAATATATTTTTTTACATGATAAAAATGACATAGAACTTTTTATAAATGATTTGGAAAGTGCAATATCTTATTCAAAAAGTGGAGAAAAAAGTGTTACAGAATATGGCGATAAAAAAAAATATCAAATAGATGCAGATGCACGTAGTGGACGGATAACATTATGGAGTAAAAATGTGGACGGAATAACTTTTTTGCAATCTAAAAAAGCGATTAAGCTAATTGAAGCTTTAAAAGTTATAAAAGATAATTATAGTAAATAATAAATAGAAAACGCTAATTAAGTTTAGCGTTTTTTTTGTAAAAATCCATTTTAGATTTATTTGAAAAATTATAAGTAGATTTAATAAAAGTTTAGATATGAAAAATATTTTACTAAAAATAAAGGATTCACTTTTTTCTGAAAAATTGGAAAATACAGAAAAAAAAGTAGAAGAAGTTCTTAAAACTTTAACCGTATCTGTTGAATATTTGGATGAACACGATATTGAGGAGTTTACGGAAGAAGATAGAGAAAGGGGCTATGATGAGGTTTATTTGGCAAGGCTATCTAATGACTTAGGAAAGATGTTAAAAGTTGCCGAATTGGAAACAACTTTAAGTAATAGACACTTTTTATTACAAAGTATTGTTATAGAAACATATAAGTTAAGAAAAGAAGAAAAGTATAAAAATCTATGTTTAAAGTTTTCTAAAAAACATTTGGAAGAATTTGACGTAATCTCTCAATCATTAAAAAATGAATTTGATGGAAGCCTTCCGAGAGTTGTAACGTTTCAGCATTACGCAACATTACTTACAGAATTACAGGAATATGAAGAAGCAATCATAATTTGCGAAAAAGCTATTTCTTACGGATTGGATGACGGAACTAAAGGAGGCTATAAGGGAAGAATTGACAAAATTAAAAAGAAAATGAACTCTAAACATTAAAGAATTGAAACTTAATATTGGATGGTAATATTCTTTTTCTGCAACAGAATGTTGTAATTATTTGTATCTTATTTGTATCTTTTTTTTATAAGTATTTGTTTTTTAGTGATTAGTATTTATATCAGAGAAAAATAAAAGTAAAAGTCCTCCTAAAGAGGACTTTTTTTATGTCTTGTTGTCAATTCGTACTATTTTTGCCAGGCTTACTGGGATAATATTTGACTGAATGTTTCGTTCACAATAAACCTTTTAACTCTTTTGGAGTCTTACTGTTTCTAACAAACCATTTTCATGACCAAATTTTTGTACTATTTGATTGCTTTCCTTTTTTGCTATTCGGCAAGTGCACAGAATGACATTGTGCTTAAAGGAACCATCGTAGATATCAACACCCAATTGCCACTTGAGCTGGCTACCGTTTACTTTACAACCGTTAAAGATTCTACGGTAATCGAATATGCAACAACGGATAAAAATGGTGCCTTTAGCATTAAGACCAAAAAGTACGACAAGCCTGTTTTTTTGAAGGTAAACTATATGGGTTATCAGCCTTATTTTGAGGAGGAAAAAAGTATTCCAGAAAGTAAAGATTTTGGAAAATTGTATTTGCTTGAAAATGTAAATGTTTTAAAGGATGTCGTGATCAAAAGCGAAGCTCCACCTATTACCATTAAAAAAGATACTTTAGAGTTTAATGCAGCATCGTATAAGGTGCGTCCGGACTCGAATGTAGAAACTTTATTGAAACAATTGCCGGGTTTTGATGTCGCAACTGATGGTAAAGTTACGGTGAACGGGAGAGAAGTCAATCAAGTTCTGGTAAACGGGAAGACGTTTTTTAATAAAGACGGTGCCATAGCATTGAAGAACCTTCCCGCCGAAATAATCAAAAAAATTCAAGTGTCTGATTTTAAAACAAAGAAAGAAGAACTTTCCAAACAGGAGTCGACTTCAGATTTTTCGAGTATCAATATTACGATCGACGAAAAGAAAAATAAAGGTTATTTTGGAAAAATACTGGGCGGTTATGGTTCTGATGAACGATACGAAAGCAGTCTGCTTCTGAACTTTTTTAATAACAAACAAAAAATAAGCGTGCTGGCTTCTTCTAACAATATTAATTCTACCGGTTTCGCAATGGATGAAGTATTCGATAATATGGGTGGCGGACGAAATAGCAGGGGCAGCAGCGGAAATTCAGGAGGGAGTAAAGGAATTACGCAATCGAATCTCGCAGGGCTTAATTATTCTGATGATTGGTCGAAAAGTTTGATGGCTGCGGGAAGTTATAATTTTTCGAATTCGATTACTAATAACGATAGCAAGGCAGATCAGGTTAGTTTTTTGCCCACCGGTAATATTGCCACATCTTCTGATTCTAAAACAAGAAATGAAAACACGGGGAACAATGTGAATTTTGAATTAGAATATGCGATTGATCCGACAAGCCGATTGGTAATTATACCAAAAGTGAATCAGTCGCGATCGAACAGTAATTCGTCTTCCTCGAGTTTTTCTGAAGACGAGAATGGAAATTCGCTGAATGAAAGTAATGCTAAATCCTATTCAGAAAGTACAAATACCAGTCTAGGGAACACTATAAATTTTAATAAGAGGTTCAAGAAAGAACACCGCAATTTTAATCTTTCTTTTGACAGCAACAATACCAGTACTGATAATGAGGTGCAAAATCTTTCTCAAACTATTTTTTATCAGGACAGCAAACCTAATGACGACAGGAATCAGAAGAGTTTAAACAATAATAAGAGTGATACGTATTCGCTTGAACTTGAATATACAGAGCCGGTAACAGATTCTTTGCGAATAAGATTCGGATCTAATTTTAACTGGACGAAAGAAATTAAAGATGCAAAAACATTTGATTTTGATGATGCAACGCAGTCTTATTCGGATCTCAATGCGTCTTTGACAAATTATACTGCTTCAAAGCAAAATTCGTTCAGCCCGAAAGTTGGACTAACCTGGCAAAAGAGGAAGTTTACAGTCAATTTAAATTCCCATACAGCAATTGTAGAATTTGACAACCACGCTCTATATCTGAACAATGCTACCGATTTGAACAAACGATACGTTTTGCCTTATGGCGATTTTCAGATTCGTTATAAATTTAGTCGTTCGAAAAATATGTCATTCAAGTATGATTATTCGAATGCACTTCCTACGGCGGTTCAGTTATTGCCGGTCTTAAATTTAACCAATCCGTTGAATACAATTACAGGAAATCCTGATTTAAATCTTATAGAAAAAAGCAGTGCTAATTTTAGTTTCAGAGATTATGATTTCCGAACACGTTCCGGTTACAGCCTGTATGTAAAGGGGGATTACTACAACAACGATGTGGTTTCGACTTCAATTTATGATGATAACGGAAAAAGAACCACAACTTATGCCAATATCTCAGGAACTTATACGACTTCGATTGGCGGAAACTGGAATCGGTCCGTTAAAAAAGAGGCACATCTTTTTAGATATGGTTTCGGATTAAATGGAAGTTATTCCTTCGATAAGGGGTTTACAAATGCAGTATTGTACAATGCAAAATCAACAGCGATTACTCCAAAGGTCAATTTTACTTATGAATACGGAGAGCTGCTTATTATTTCTCCTACCTATAGTTTGTCTTATAACGAAACCAAATACGAGAACTCTTCAAGAGATGCCAGTTCAAATGTAGTGCACAGAGTTAATTTGCAAACGACAAGTTACTGGCCGGCAAACTTAATTTTTGGAAATGATTTTGGCTACACCTATAATTCAAGTATTTCGGACAATTTCAAAAAGGATTTTTATCTCTGGAATACCAGTTTGTCGTATGGTTTTTTTGATAAGAAAGTATATGCTAAGGTAAAAGTTTATGATGTCTTAAATCAGAATCAAAGTGCCACCAGAACGATTTCGGCGACCTCAATTCGAGATGAAGAAAATACGGTTTTGAAACGTTACATAATGTTTTCAGTAAGCTACAAAATAGGAAATTTTGCAGGTGCTGAAAAAGGAGGGAAGAGAAGGCAGAGAATGGATTAATAAAGGTCTAAAGGATTCAAAAGGGACAAAGATTTTTTTACATAGAGACGTTTTTTATTAATTTCAATCACCCATACGGTTTGTCATTTTAATTACTTGTGGTAAAAATAAATCTTTTTTTCAGGAGCTAATCCCGCTATCCGTTCCAATCTTTTGTGGCGAACCCCGCCACAAAAGGATTTCCACTTCTATCGGGGCTAGGAAATTCATTTTTAGAGAGATTAGAAATCTCAGCGAGAAACTCCCCAACCACAGGTTTAGTTTTGTAGATTAATTTTATTTTAAAAAAGTTTAACATAATGAAATTGTGCTTTGTTCGGAATTAAAGACTTTAACCAAATTGATAAAGAATAGAAGTTTCAACTTTCAGAAAAAATCTAAAATCTAAAATAAAAAAACGAGACAGATTTAAGAATCGGCCTCGTTTGATGTATTGAAAATTAACTAACTGCTTACAATGAATATTTCAAAGTTACTCCGTAAGTTCTTTGATCACCAATTACTCCTGCATATTGCCCGGAATTTCCTCCCGCAGGTAACAATTGTTCGTAGTAATCTTTGTTTAAAAGGTTTCTTCCCCAGAATTGAACAGATAATCCTTCTGATGCACGGAATCCCAAACGAGCGTTGAAAATAGCGTATCCCTGTACTACTAAGTATTTTGAAGCTGAAGGGCTTGATGAAAATTTAGAACGTGCGTAAGAATCAACCGCTAAGAAGATTTTTCCTTTGTTTCCGAAGAATTTTGCATTGTCAGAAAGCTCACCACCTAAAGATCCTGCCCATTTTGAAGCACCTGGTAATTCTGTTCCCGAAACATCTTTAAAGGCTACAGGCGCTCCGGTTTCTTCTAGTGGAAGTGGTGCATTCGTAAATTTAATGTATTTTCCATCTGTATAAGTAGCAGCTGCATTTACAGTCAGGTGTTGGCTAAAAACAAAGCTTGCATCAAGCTCAGCACCCCTTACACGTACTTTATCGGCATTGGCAAGGTAGCCACGGTTTACACCAAGTTCAGCAGCCTGAACATTCGTTTGAAAGTCTTTGATTTCCGTATTAAAGAAAGTCAGGTTGAATACTGAATTCTTAAACGGAGAAGTTTTTACTCCAACCTCATAATGATTCACTTTTTCAGGTTTAATCACGGCAAGATCCAATAATGGCAATCCTTTTGAGTCTGTTGGAAGTCCGGCAACATTCACACCTACCGGTTTGTAGCTTTTAGCGTATGTAGCATAAGCATTGATTTTGTCTGAAGCTTTGTAGGATACCGTTATGTTTCCCGAAAAATCAGTATTGTCTGTATTAGAAGCAAAAGACTGATCAGAGTAAACCGATTTTTTAAGAGCTAGTAAAGCTGGATCGGTAGTTTGAAGACCACCGTAGGTTGTACGGCTGTAATTAGCATCTTTTTTGTCAAAGTTGTATCTTAAACCTGGTAATACGTGTAATCTTTCTGTAATAGCCCAATCAATTTGGCCAAAAACGGCAGCACTAGAAGCTCTGATTCTGGCATCTGTTTTAATTCCGTAACCTTCAAACAGTCCCGGAGTTTTCCATAACGGACTAGTACTGCTTTGAGAGAATCTCCATTGTGCATTACCGGATTCTTCTGTTCCGTTTGTTTGAGAAGTCTGGTCAATAAAGAAAGCGCCCACAACACCACTAATTTTAGAAGTCAGCTGACCTGCATAACGTACCTCTTGAGTAAATTGTGTTTGTCTGGTTGGGTTTTGAGATTTGGCCAAAACTTGTAATCCTGTAAAATCTCTGTCATTTGATGGATCCCAGTTCCAAAAACGCCATGCAGTAGTTGATGTAAGTGTTCCTGCCCCGATTTTGGTATCGACATTAAGAGAGACACCACCCATATCTTGTCCTGAACGCCACGGAGTATCGTGATCAATTTTTCGGTCAAAAGCATTTTGACTTGGAAGCTGATAATTTAAATCTTTAATAATTGCATTAAATTGTCTGTAAGCAGCTCTTTGTGTTGGTGCAACACCTGCAACAACCTGTGCGTATCCGTCCGGACGCTGAGTTGTAATATCGGCAGCAAGAATAATATTTGTGTTTTCAGATGGAGTAAAAAGCAATTGACCTCTAATTCCCTGATTGTTTAAACTGTTTGTAGGTCTTCCGGTTGCCACATTGTCGATCAAACCATCGCGTTGTGTACCTGAAAAGGAGATACGACCAGCTACTTTTTTACCTAATGCTCCTGTAACGGATGCTTTGGCCTGAAGAAAAGCATAATTTCCGTAACTAACTTCAAAGTCAGCACCACTTGTAAAACTTGGTTTGCGGGTTGTAATGTTGAAAGCTCCTGAAGTAGTATTTTTACCAAATAAAGATCCTTGCGGTCCTCGTAAAACCTCGATTTGATCTACATCAATAAAGTCAAGAGTAGTTGCGGCTGGACGGGCATAATAAACACCATCTACATAAAAGCCAACCCCTGGATCGATTCCGTCATTAGTAAGTCCGAAAGGAGAACCAAGACTACGAATGTTGATTCCGGTATTTCTTGGGTTTGAAGAATATAATTGTACAGAGGGAACTAATTCTTTAATACGGTTCACGTTAAAAGCTCCGGTTTGTTCTGCTTGTTTACCTGTAATTACTGATATGGCGATTGGCACATCCTGTACTTTTTCGATTCTTCGTCTTGAAGAAACCACTACTTCGATAAGTTCGTTTTCTTCTTTAATAGTTACCTGTAAAGGAGCTGTCGGTAAATCGTCAAGTTGTATTTCGGTAGTTTTGTATCCTACATATTGAATCAATAGAGTTATAGGAAGTTTTCCTCTGCTGTCAATACTGAATTTTCCGTTTTGATCTGAAGTAGTATTTGAGGTTGTTCCTTTTATAACAATATTTGCTGCTTCTAATGGAATATTTTCACTTGTTTTAACGACACCTTCTATGTTTTGTGCAAATGATATGGAGAAAGTAAAAATAGAGAGAACTGTAAGTATATTTTTTATCGAATTTTTCATTTTTATATTAAGTATATGTGATTAGTAGAATTTAAAATAAAATTTTTTTACCAACACATACACATTGTAGAAGAATTGTTTTTCACCGTAGTGAATTGAATATTATAATTTCTTTGCAAAAGATTTTTTGATACATCGATTGGTTGTAAATGTATTTTCATAGTTAAAATTTTGGAAATGGTTTGTGAATTATTTTTTGCAAATATATATATAAATTCTATCGATTTACTAGGAATTAAAAAATATTTTTTTATTTCTTTACCAATGAGGCGATTGTGATGCCTTGCATTGCTTTAAGAGTTTCGTCACGGATGATCATTAAGCCGTGTCTAAGACTGCATTCTTCCTCGGTTTTGCAATCAGAACAAGGTTCGTAAAAGTTTAAAGAGGCACAAGGTAATAGCGCAATTGCGCCGTCAAATAAACGGTGAATTTCTGCCAGAGTAATATCGTTTTTGGAGCGAATCAGATAATATCCACCAAATTTTCCCTGCTTACTGCTCACAAAACGTCCTCGTTTCAGATCTAATAAAATCTGTTCGAGAAACTTTTTAGGAATATTGGCTCCATCAGCAATTTCAATAGTTCTTGAAATGTGATTTTCTTCCTGTTCTGCTAAATAAAGTAAGGCCTTAAGGGCATATTTTGCTTTATGTGATAACATCTATTTTTGAATTATAAATTTGTAAAATGTAAGCTGTAAAATGTAAGCTGTGAACTTAGACTGAGACTGCCACTGCGACTGCAAAAACTGCAACTCTACCAGCCTCCGCTTGAACCTCCCCCAGAGAAGCCTCCGCCGCCAAAACCGCCGCCAAAACCACCTCCGCCACCGGATGATCCACCGCCAAAGCCTCCAAATCCGCCTCCGCCACTTCTGCCAAGACTACTTAGTAGAATTACATCCATAAGACTAGGACCGCCTCCGCCATTATTGCCTGAATTACCTCCACCACCTCTTTTATTTCGGGACAGTAAAATTAATACAATTACAACAATTACAATAAAAGGCAGTATAGGAAAATCTTTTCCTTTGGTTTGCTTGCGTTCGCCTTTGAATTTCCCTTTAAAAACGTCAATGATAGCATCTGTTCCTTTGTCAAGACCATTATAAAAACTTCCGGCTTTGAACTCCGGAATAATTATATTTCGGATTATTGTTCCTCCAATTCCTGCAGTCAGTCGGTCTTCGAGACCGTAACCGGGATTTATAGCAATTTTTTTCTCGTTCTTTGCCAGCAGAATAATAACACCATTATCATCTTTCGCGGTTCCTCCAATTCCCCAGGTTTGTCCCCATTTGGTCGCTAGCTGACTTACATCTTCGCCTTTTAAACTCTCGATTGTAATCACAACAATTTGAGTAGTAGTCGAATCAGAATAACGAATTAGTTTTTCTTCAAGCTGTGCTTTTTCAGTTGCGCTTAGAATGTTGGCATAATCGTAGACTGAAGTTTGTAAAGTTGGTTTTTCCGGAATTGTAAATTGTGCAAAAATACCGTTGCAGGTAAAAAATGCTAGAAACAAAAAGGTAAGCTGAAAAAATTTTTTGGAATTTGAGATTGTATTGTTGAAAATTTTCATTGTCTATCCTTTTGATATTTCGTTTGATAATTCGTTGGTGTCCCCTTCAGACCATGGAAAGTACTTTTTCAATTGTTCGCCGGCATTTAATATACCGTCGACAATACCTTGTTTAAATTTTCCCGATTTAAATTGTAGAATCATGGCATCTTTGGTGCAATCCCAAAAATTGACAGTAACCACATCGTTTATGCCTTTGTCTCCGCAAATAGCAAAAGTTTTATCAGCTACGGCAAAGTAAAACAGAACCCCATTTTTAAGTGAGGTTTCGTGCATTTTTAATTCATGAAAAACTTCCAAAGCCCTGTCAAAGGGAGCTTTAGAAGTTGTTTGTTCTATATGTACTCTAATTTCGCCAGAAGTATTATTTTCGGCCACACGAATAGCTTCAACAATATCTTGTTCTTCTTCTTTGGATAAAAAATCTTCTACTTTTGACATTGAAATTATTTTTGAGTTAAAGATTAACGATTTTAGCTCTCAGAATTAATCTGCAGTCTAAAATCGTTAATCAAAATATTAAATCTAATTTTTAGAATTTTACTTCAACTGGTTTTTCCGCTCCGGCAACCGCTTCAAAGTATGGTTTTTCTTTATATTCGCTTAAGAACCATTTGTTTGGAATAGAAAGGACATACCCATTGTAAGTCTGTACAGCTTCATTGAAACGTGTTCTGGCTGTTAAAATTTGATTTTCAGTACTGGCCAGTTCATCTTGTAATTTCAGGAAGTTTTCGTTTGTTTTTAATGTTGGGTATTGCTCAACAGAAACTAACAATCTTGACAAAGAAGAGGATACACCGCTTTGCGCCTGATTGAACTGTGCTAATTGCTCAGGAGTTACATTACTTGGATCAATTGTTACGGAAGTTGCTTTTGCTCTGGCTTCAATAACAGCTGTTAAAGTTGATTTTTCAAAATCGGCAGCCCCTTTTACAGTGTTAACTAAGTTTCCGATAAGGTCATTACGTCTTTGGTAAGTGGTACTCACATTTCCCCACTCTTTATTAACAGCCTGACTATGTTGTAAAGCACTATTTTTAATTCCAATTGACCAAACTGCAATAATTACAATTAGCGCTACAATAATTCCTACGGGGATTAACCATTTTTTCATATCTGTTTTGATTTAAGTTTGTTTCTGATTTATTTAATATGTTATAATTCGTTCTTAATTTCTGTTAATTGAGTTTTTATGGTCTCTAATTTACGTATTATTTCGAATTTATCTAATGTTTTCTTCTGACCTTCTTTCAAATGTGTTTTGGCGCCTTCGAGAGTAAAACCTCTTTCCTTAACCAAATGATAGATTAATTGTAGGTTGGTGATGTCTTCGGGCGTAAACATTCTGTTGCCTTTGGCATTTTTTTTAGGTTTCAAAATATCAAATTCGCTATCCCAAAACCGAATCAATGATGCATTGACATTAAAAGCCTTGGCTACTTCGCCAATACTAAAATATCGTTTATCTTTTGAAAGCTCAATATGCATGTTTCTTAATTTTCTATTTTATTCCAAAAATACTACTTTTTGCAGTATTAATCTAATGACTGATTTTCCTGGTTCGCCATTTGTGAAATGGCTACATATTCTACTGCCGAAATATTACCGTAATAGAAGTTTAGCGGATTTACGACTTTCCCGTCTTTGTGTACTTCATAGTGGCAATGTGGTCCTTCAGATCTTCCTGTGCTTCCCACATATCCAATAACGTCGCCTCGTTTTACGCGTTGGCCTGGTCTGCAATTGTATTTGCTTAAATGCGCATACAGACTTTCGTAGCCAAAACCATGCCTGATGACCACATGATTTCCAAATCCTGAAGCCGAATTATCGGCCCGATCTACAACACCATCCCCTGTGGCATAAACTGGAGAACCCGTTTTAGCGGTGAAATCCATTCCGTTATGCATTTTTCGAACTTTTGTAAATGGATCGGTTCTATATCCAAAACCCGAAGCCATACGTATTAAATTCTCGTTTCGTACAGGCTGAATTGCCGGAATCGCGAGTAATAAGTTGCCTTTTGTACTTGCCAGCTTTAGAATTTCATCTAAAGACTTGGACTGAATGGCCAACTCTTTAGAGAGACGGTCGATTCGTTTTGTGGTGTTTAAAACCAACTGAGAATTGTTGTAACCTTCTAAATCTTTGTATTTTCGATAATCTCTAAAACCTGCTTTTCGAAGAGAATCCGGAATTTCGGCTTTATTGAAATAAACTCTGTATATGTTATTGTCTCTATTTTCTAATGCTTCCGCTACAGCATCGATCTCATCCATTTTTCTGTTCAAAATGGCATATTGTAATTTCAGGTTTTCAATTTCACGTGCCTGTAAACGATCTTTTGGTGTTTCGAAATAAGGAGTATTGATTAAAAGGATAAAAACTAAAAAGCCAAACAATGCCGAAGCCAATAAAAAAAGTAAAGCATAACCAATTTTAGCCCTTTTTCGGGTCTTTATTTTCGTATAAGCCAGATTTTCTGAGTCGTAATAATATTTTACTTTCGCCATATTTTAAAATACCCTATTTTTGCAGCTTGTAAAATAAGTTAGTCGAACAAATTTAATAAATGTTTCATGATGTTCGAAGCTTTTTTTCAAGAATAGAACAATTAGATAATGTGTCAATTTGATAATTAGATAATGCCTTAAATGCGAAATTTATTGTTTTGAACTTTAATTTTTGTGCTAAAAAGAGGTAAGTATCACATTTTCAGATTAACATATTTTTTAATTAATTATCACATTTTCAAATTGACACATTTTCTAATTTTAATATGAAATCACAAGACGTACGTAAACAATTTTTAGATTTTTTTGAGAGTAAAGGACACACTATCGTGCCATCAGCTCCTATTGTACTTAAAGATGACCCAACCTTAATGTTTAACAACTCGGGAATGGCCCAGTTTAAAGAATATTTCTTAGGAAACGGAACTCCAAAAAGTCCGAGAATTGCCGATACGCAAAAATGTCTTCGTGTTTCCGGAAAACACAACGATCTTGAAGAAGTAGGTATCGATACCTATCACCACACCATGTTTGAGATGTTAGGAAACTGGTCTTTTGGAGATTATTTCAAAAAAGAAGCAATCAACTGGGCTTGGGAATTACTGACAGAAGTATATAAAATTCCAAAAGAGAACCTTTATGTTTCGGTTTTTGAAGGAAGTAAAGAGGATAATGTTCCGTTTGATCAGGAAGCTTGGGATATCTGGAAAGAATTAATCGATGAAGATCGAATTATTCTTGGAAATAAAAAAGACAATTTCTGGGAAATGGGAGATCAGGGACCATGCGGACCTTGTTCTGAAATTCACGTTGATTTGCGTACTCCGGAAGAGAAAGCAGCAGTTTCTGGTAAAAGTTTAGTAAACAATGATCATCCACAAGTAGTTGAAATCTGGAATAATGTATTCATGGAATTCAACCGTAAGGCAGATGGTTCGCTAGAAAAACTTCCGGCACAACACGTTGATACCGGAATGGGATTTGAGCGTTTGTGTATGGCGTTACAAGGAAAAACATCGAATTATGATACCGATGTTTTCATGCCTTTAATTAGAGAAATTGAAACGATCACCGGAGCAAAATATACCGTTAAAGCATCAAATGAAACGGAGGAAAAAGTAAATATTGCGATTCGTGTAATTGCAGACCACGTTCGTGCGGTAGCCTTTGCTATTGCTGATGGACAGTTACCGTCTAACACCGGTGCTGGTTATGTAATTCGTCGAATTTTGCGTCGTGCCATTCGTTACGGATTTACTTTCCTAAATATAAAAGAAGCTTTTATCTATAAATTGGTAGAAACTTTGAGTGAACAAATGGGAGATTCTTTCCCGGAAATCAGAACTCAAAAAGCACTTTGTTCGAATGTGATTCGTGAAGAAGAAAACTCTTTTTTACGTACGCTTGATCAGGGATTAGTACTTTTAGATGCTGTGATTTTAAACAATTCAGGAGACACTATTGATGGTAAAAAAGCTTTTGAATTGTATGATACTTATGGTTTTCCTATTGATTTAACTGCTTTAATTCTTTCTGAAAAGGGGTTGAAATTAGATGAAAAAGGATTTCAGGAACAACTGCAATTGCAAAAAGAACGTTCCCGTGCAGCTTCAAAAGTAACTGCCGGTGACTGGAATGTTCTTGTAGAAGATGATATTCAGGAATTTGTAGGGTATGACAGATTATCGCATCAGGTGAAAATCACAAAGTACCGCAGAGTAGATAGTGTAAAAGATGGTGAAATTTATCAGTTGGTTTTCAATGCAACTCCGTTTTATGGAGAAAGCGGAGGACAAACCGGAGATAAAGGATATTTGGAGTCTCAAAATGGCGATATCGTTTACATTATCGATACTAAAAAAGAGAACAACCAAACCATACATTTGGCAAAATCGTTACCTGAAAATTTAACAGGAACTTTTAATGCTGTTGTTGATGCTAATCAAAGAGCAAAAACATCGTCAAATCACTCGGCTACGCATTTATTGCACCAGGGATTGCGCAAAATATTAGGAACACATATTGAGCAAAAAGGATCTATGGTTCGAAATGCTTCTTTGCGTTTTGACTTTTCTCACTTCTCAAAAGTATCTGATGAGGAATTGAAAGAAGTAGAGAATTTTGTGAATGCAAGAATTCGCGAGAGTTTGCCTTTAATTGAAAAAAGAGCAATTTCGAAAGATCAGGCTCTTGAAGAAGGAGCAATTGCTTTGTTTGGAGAGAAATATGGAGATTTGGTTCGTATGATTAAGTTTGGAGATTCTGTCGAATTATGCGGTGGAACTCACGTAGCAAATACTTCAGATATCTGGCATTTTAAAATTATTTCGGAAGGAGCTGTAGCAGCAGGAATCAGAAGAATTGAAGCAATCACCAGCGAAGCTGCAAAAGACTATTTTGAGTCTCAATTGCTTTCTTATGATGAAATTAAAGAGACTTTAAAAAATGCTCAGGATCCTGTAAAAGCGATCCAGTCTTTACAGGAAGAAAACATTCAGTTGAAAAAACAACTGGAAGTACTATTGAAAGATAAAGCCAAAAACATGAAAGGTGATTTGGCTAAAGAATTGCAAGAAATCAATGGCGTTCAATTCTTAGCAAAACAAGTAGATTTAAATCCGGAAGGAGCAAAAGATTTGGCTTATGAATTGGGTAATTCTTATAATAATCTGTTTGTAGTTTTCGCAACTGCACAGGAAGGAAAACCAATGTTAACTTGCTATATTTCTAAAGAAATTGTAGCAGAGAAAAACCTAAACGCAGGACAAGTAGTTCGTGAATTAGGAAAATACATCCAGGGAGGAGGAGGAGGACAGTCTTTCTTCGCTACTGCAGGAGGTAAAAATGTTGACGGAATTGGCGAGGCTTTGACGAAAGCGATTGATTTCGTGAAGTAGTTTTTTTTAAGGAGCTAAGGGACTAAGAATCTAAGTTTCTAAGCTTTTGAAATATTACAACAAATCCGACAGGTTAAAACCTGTCGGATTTTGTATTTAATGCAAATTCAATAGCGTCCAGCTTTAGCTGGATGTTTCTTGAAGTTAAAAAGAAAAGGGCTTTAGCCAAACGTAACAGTTTGGCTAAAGCCCTTTGTCTTAATTTATTTTTATCATCCAGCTGAAGCAGGATGCTATTGAAAAAAATAGATTAGATCCTCGTTGTAGAGATTTCAATTTCGCAGAAATAACAAATAGTACGTTTCGGGAATGTTAAAAAAAACTCAGAACCTTAGTACCTTAGCCCCTTAACTATTTTCTTTCCCCAATTTGCTGGCGCCACATAGCGTAATACAATCCTTTTTCGAAAATTAGATCCTCATGTTTTCCCTGTTCGATGATTTTTCCTTGTTCCAATACAAAAATTTTATCCGCATGCATTACAGTTGATAAACGGTGTGCAATTAAAACCGTGATTCTGTTTTTGTCTGATATATTACGAATGGTAGTGTTGATTTCTTCTTCGGTAATAGAATCTAAAGCAGAAGTGGCTTCATCAAAAATCAATAAATTCGGATTTCTTAAAATAGCACGGGCAATCGATAAACGTTGTTTTTCCCCACCGGAAACTTTGATTCCACCTTCACCGATTGTGGTGTTTAAGCCGTCTTCGGCACGCTGTAGAAGTTTCTCACAGCTTGCTCTTTTTAAAGCATCGTATAAATCTTCATCGGTTGCGTTAGGTCTTACGAATAATAAATTCTCCCGAATTGTTCCAGAGAACAGTTGTGCATCCTGAGTAACGAATCCTAATTGTTTTCTTAAATCCAGCAAATCAATTTCTGCCGAATCAATATTATTATAAAATACATGACCTTCAGCGGGCGTGTATAAACCAACTAATAACTTTACTAAAGTAGTTTTTCCTGACCCCGAAGGCCCCACAAAAGCAACGGTCTCACCTTGTTTGATATCGAAGTTAATATTTTCTACTGCTTTAAATTTGGCTGTTTTGTGCTGGAAACTCACATTAGAGAAAAGCAATGATTGAATTGCTCCAACATGTTTAGGGTTCTTTGGACGAAATTCTTTTGGAGCACTGAGTAAAGTTTTGAAATTTTCCATTGAAACCTTTGTTTCATTAAGTGCAATAATAAAATTCCCTAATTCTTGTAAAGGCCCAAAAATAAAGAAGGTAAAAAATACCATTGTCAATAAATCTCCTACAATAATTTTATTTCCAAATAAGAAATAATACAATGTAAAAACAACGCAGGTTCTTAAAAAATGAACCGTTGTACCCTGTATAAAACTCAAACTTCTGATAAAACGGATTTTTTCAAGTTCGAGTTGCAGGATTTTAAAGGTGTTCAGGTTTAGACGTTTTTCTTCCTGGTATGTTAGTCCAAGACTTTTTACCAATTCAATGTTTCTTAAACTTTCGGTTGTAGAACCAGCCAAAGCATTAGTTTGATTTACGATTTTTTTAGAAACAATTTTTATCTTTTTGCCTAGGTACGAACTTACCAACGCAATAATTGGAGCCGTAACCAAAAAGATGATCGAAATACGATAATCGATTCGGGCCACATAAACAATCACGAATACAAAACCAATAACAGTCTGAAAGATTAAAGAGATTGATAGTGTAATTAACTTCTCAGAATCAGAACGTACTTTGGTTAGTTTGCTCAACGTTTCACCGCTTCGCTGATCTTCAAATTCTGCAAACGGCAGATCGAGTGATTTTTTGATTCCATCCGTGTACATTTGCGCTCCGGTGCGCTGAATCACAACATTCGTAAAATAGTCCTGAAAGTTTTTGGTAATTCTGGAGACCATCGCAGCACCAAGAGAAAGACCAAGCCAGAACGACAGTGATTTTATAAAACCTATTTCATTGCCTGCGTATTTGTGAAGTCCAACACCACAATCCTGCATTAATTTACCAGTAATAATAGAGTCTGATAAGCTGAAACAGATGTTGATAGAAGCCATAATCAAAGCAAAAAGCAAAAGCATTTTGTGTTTGATTATATAAGAATATAATAATTTCATAGGTGAATTTGAATTTGTGGAAGATGCAAAAGTAATGAATTGTTTAACGCTGTTAAGTTGCTTTTTGTTATTAAAAATGTAAATTTTTTTTACAGCTGAAATGACGAGTGTTTTTTTAATTCTGAATGTTTTAATTTTTCAGGAAACCTCTTTTTTAACACGGGGAAAATATGAAAAACTAAGAAAAAAGCTAGGTGTTTATAGTGTGTTTTACTTTTTTATTAAATTATATTACTAATAGTTTTTATATAGGTTGCTTGTTATTAGTAAATTGATAGAAGTGCTTAAGAATACTATGCTTTTTAATGTGGGATCCCGTAAGGCTTTGATTTTTGGTTATATTATTTTCGCGCCAAATAACAAAAATAATCAAATGAAAATGAAAAAAATTTTATGCCTTTTTAGTGCTTTAGCTATGGTACTGGTTTCTTCTTGTTCTAGTGACGATGTTGCAGATGCATCCTCTTCATTAAAACCATCAAAAATAGCTTATTCGTATGCCGATCCAAAAGAGAATTATTTTTCGGAGGTGAAGTACAATGGTAACAAATTGGTAAGTGAAACAGATAATGATGGTACTATTCTTAAGTTTTCATATGTAGGTGATTTAATTTCAAAAATAGAAGAATTCAAATCAGATAACGTACTTGTAACGACTACTGAGTATATCTATTCTGCAGGAAAGGTGGCTTCTGTAACTGTGAAAGATGCAGGTGCAACTAAATATTACAAAACGAAATACACTCAAAATGGAGACGGTACTGTTTCTTTTGAAGGGTTTTATGTAAACGCCGCAACAGGAGCTGAAGAAGAAGGTGGAAAGGTTGGAAAGTATACTTTTAAAGACGGTAACTTAGTTAAATCCGAAAGTTCTTATTATGGCAAGGCAAATACTACCTACACTTACGAGTATGATTCAAAAAAGACCTCTAATGCTAATGTTGCAGGGATTAAACTTTTACTAGATGCAGAAGAAGGTACTTCTGTTAACAATGTTGTTAAAATAACAGGAACTTCAGCTACTTCATCTTATGTAAGTACTTTCTCTTATGTTTACAACGATAGTAATTTTCCAACAGAGAAAAAACATTTTGGAAACGATGGTAAGTTAACTGAGACAACTCAATTGACATACTAAAAGCAAAATTGCATTTTATAAAAAAAGCCAAATACTCTTGTATTTGGCTTTTTTTATCGCCCGAAATGGGTAAAATTCGTGTTCAAATTAAACTCCATGTAATTCAGAACCCAGATTTCATTTTTTTTTAAAATATGCGAGCAATAAGTAAATACAAGAAAATGGCTAAGTATTTATACTGTTTTTTGTTTTTTAATTACTTTTTTTTAAAGTGTTTTTTTTAGTGTATGTTGTTTGTTGTCAGATGTTTATGTTTGTTTTGAGTTGGGTTCTGTGTTTTAGATGTGGAATCCCGTAAGGTTTTGATTTTTAGGAGTATTACGTTTGTAATCTTGAAAATATTTTAGGATTTGATAAAATTTCTTTTGTGGATGGAGAAGGAACCGGAGTTTTTCACAATGAAATTTCAGATACTTCAGGAAAGACTGTATGGACTACCTAATAGTTACGCGTATAATGCAGCCGGATATCCTGAAAAAGCATCGATAATGTTGAAGGATTAAAATATACATCTGAATGTTTCTATTAATAGAAAGTTTAAAATTTGGGGGCGAAAAGTCGGAGGCATTTTGTTTTCGGCTTTTTTGTTTGTGAAAAAAAACCGAAATTTACACAAAACAACTTCATGCAATTCAGAACCCAAATACCGATTTCTAAGACCAATAATCCAATAGATTATAATTCGAAAGTATTGGCAATAGGTTCTTGCTTTGCAGAGAATATGGCAGAGAAATTTGATTACTTCAAGTTTCAAAACGCTACAAATCCGTTTGGGATTATCTTTAATCCGGTTTCAATTGAGAAGATAATCGAGCGAATAGTAAAGCAGGAAGCGTACACCGAAAAAGATGTTTTTTTTCATAACGAACGTTGGCACAGTTATGAAGTACACTCTGATTTGAGCAATTCAGATCGACAGGAATTACTCGAGACTTTAAATAAAGCAATTTCAGAAACCAATAAAAAATTAAAAGAAGCCACACATACTATCATTACTTACGGAACTTCCTGGATTTACCGAAATTTAGAAAGTGATGAAATCGTGGCCAATTGCCATAAAGTACCTCAAAAACAATTTACAAAAGAACTGTTATCAGTTGATTTGATTTCGGAAAGCATTCAAAGCACAATTAATTTGATTCAGACTTTAAATCCGGATATCAATTTTATCTTTACTGTTTCTCCTGTCCGACACATAAAAGATGGTTTTGCCGAAAATCAATTGAGTAAGTCGCATTTATTTGCCGGACTTCATCATAATCTGCAATCTAAAAGCAACAATCAACAATTAGGATATTTCCCGTCTTATGAAATTATGATGGACGAACTTAGGGATTATCGTTTTTATGCCGAAGATATGCTGCACCCCAATGCTGTGGCAATTGATTATATCTGGCAGCGATTCAGCGAAAATTATATCGCCGAAAATAGTATTTCGACTCTGAAGGAAGTAGATGAAATTCAGAAGAGTCTGCGTCATCGAAGCTTCAATCCGGAGTCTGAACAACATCGGAAATTCTTAGCCAAACTACAGCAAAAAATAAAGGCAATAGAAGATAAATGGAGGCATATTAACTTTTAAATACCATACTTTGTGTGACGCTGCGTCATTGCGAGAGTATTTCTAAAATTCTCTTTTTTGTTTGCACTTTTGCGTTTTCATGACAATATAAAAGTAAGATAATAATTATTTGCCCCTAAATTTTAGAATAATTGCTGGTAATTGTGTAAATTGTTAAAGTCTAAAATTTTCAAATTTGTAACTACAGTTTTGTCTGAATTAAACTTAATTTAAATGTGTTTTATTGACGTATGAATAAGAAATCCATTCATTTTCTAAAAAAAACACTTCGTGTACTGCTTTGGTGCATGGCTTCTGTAATTACGCTTTTATTGCTTCTTATTATTTTAATTCAGGTTCCGTCGGTACAGAATTTTGTAAAAGATAAGGCGATTACCTATCTGCATAAAAAGATAAAAACAAAAGTATCCCTTGAACACATTTCGATAGAATTTCCAAAAGATATTGTTTTAGAAGGTTTTTACTTTGAAGATCAAAAAAAGGATACACTGTTAAGCGGGAAACGTTTAGAGTTGGATGTTGATTTGTTTAAACTGATTAACAGCGAACTGGAAATTAATTCCGTTTCGCTGCAAAACACAACGGCCCGCATTTCGAGAGATAGAAAGGGCGTTTTTAATTTTGATTATATTATCAAAGCATTCGAATCTAAAGATCCAAAAGCGGAAGATCCAAATGCCAAACCTTTTAAAATTTCGGTTGTAAAAGTAAATCTTGACAATGTCAGGTTTGATTTTAAAGATGGTTTTTCGAAAAACGATATCCGCGTAAAACTCACACATTTTGATACCAAATTCAAAGAATTCGATCTGGATAAAATGAGTTTCAATATTCCGAATATTGATTTAAACGGATTAAAAGTGGTTTTGAATCAGGATGTGGTGGAGAAGATTGCAGAAGCATCGGTACAAACTGTTGATACCATCTCGAAGAGAACAGATTTCAATTTGAAATTAGGAAAGATCAGATTCGCAAAAATTGATATTGCGTATGACAACAAAGACTCCAAATTAGATTCGGGAATCAAACTGGATGAGTTGAATTTATCGGTAAATAAAATTGATCTGAACCGCCAGTTATTGGATTTTGATGCTTTCGAACTAAAAAATCTAAAAGGGAATTTACGACTGGGCGCAAAAGACAAAAAAGTTCAGACACCTGATTTAGATACCACAGCTATAAAACAAGCAGGCTGGAAAGTAAAATTAAACCTTATCGACATACAAAATATAGCCTTCAAATTTGATGATATGCAATCAAAACCAATTGCTAAAGGAATCGATTACAGTCACATGGATTTGGATCAGCTTAATTTTAAAGCAGAAAAATTATATTATGGGAATGATACGATTTCAGGAAATATAAAAACGCTGACGGTAAACGACAAAAGCGGTTTACAGCTTCAAGCTTTTAAGACCAATTTCTTTTACGGTCCAAAGCATGCGTACCTGAACGATTTGTATTTAAAAACCCCGCAAACACTCTTTCAAAATAGTATTAAAGTTGCTTATCCTTCAATAGCTTCCATTTCTAAAGACTTGGGCAATCTTACTTTGGATGCCGTTTTAAACCAGTCTAAAATCGGATTTAAGGACATTTTGCTTTTTGCTCCAGATTTGCAAAAGACAAATCCGTTTAAAAGCAATCCAAATGCTGTTTTGTATCTCAACACCCGTTTGAGCGGAAAAATAAAAGATTTGGCTATTCCACAGTTCGAAATGAGCGGAATTGGAACTACAAAAGTCTCTATTTCTGGAAAGATAAAAGGCCTGCCTGATGCGCAAAACGCGGATTATGATTTAGATATTAAAAAGTTTTCCAGTACCTCCAAAGACATTTATTCGTTTGTGCCAGACGGGACGATTCCGAAAAACATTCAGTTGCCCGCTCAGTTAAATTTGCAAGGAAAGTTCAAAGGTTCAGTTCAGAATTTTAAAACCAATCTGGCTTTGAGCAGCAGTTTCGGTAAGGCAAAAGTAGATGCTTTGTTCGATCAGCGGTTGAAGAAAAAAGAAAAATATGATGCGACCGTTTATTTACTGGATTTTGATTTGGGAAGATTGATTAAAAACGATTCAATAGGAAGAATTACGCTTAAGGCAAAAGTAAAAGGCAAAGGTTTGGACCCCAAAACGGCTCAGGCAGAATTTGGCGGATTGGTTCAGAAAGCAGTTTTTAATAAATACATCTATAAAGATTTGGCTTTAAAAGGGCATATTGCCAATGGTTCTTTTGCTGTAAATTCAGGAATGAAAGACCCGAATCTGAATTTTGATCTGACCGCCAGCGGAGATACTAAAGACAAATACCCTACTATTCAGTTAAAATTAAACCTGGATATTGCCGATCTCGAAAAATTAAACCTGCACGCCGGCCCAATGAAACTGCGCGGAAATGTCGACGCCGATATTGCCAATAGTAATCCTGATTTTTTAAACGGAAAAGTATTTCTTTCGAACATTCAGATTGCACAGGAGGCAGAACCTATCATTCTCGATTCAATTCGGTTAATTGCCTTTGCCGATCAAAATCGAAACAACATCAAAGTATCTTCTCAGTTTTTAAACGCCGAAATCGATGGTAAATACAAACTGACAACCTTAACAGCAGCACTGAAAAAAACAGCATCAAAATACATTGATTTAAAAAATCCAAAAGAAAAGGGAGAATCCGATGAGCAACGTTTGGCTTTTACAATAAAGGTGGATAACGATCCTATTTTACAGAAACTACTTCCAGAATTAAAAGGTTTAGAGCCGATTACCCTAACAGGAAAATACAACAATGTAACCGATTCTCTCGAAATCAATGGAAGTATTCCGAGAATTGTATATGCAGACAATACCATTGCCGATGGGAAAATTAATATTGAAGCGAAAGAGAATGCTTTAGAATACAAGGTTTCGTTTGGTACGATTGAAAGCGGATCTTTAAAAATTCCGTTTACAAGTTTGTCCGGAAAAATTGAAAACAATATTCTCGATTATGCATTGGAAGTAAAAGATGTCAAAGAAAAACAGCAATATTTTATTGCTGGAGATTTAAAGCATGACGGTTCAAAAAACAGCCTCAGGATTGATGCTCAGAATTTTATTTTGAACTATGATAAATGGAATATAGATCCGGAAAATGTGGTGGAGTTTGGAGGTAAAAGATTGTATGTCAATAAATTTAATTTAGAAAATTCAGGTAACGAATTAAGGATTCAATCGCAGGGAGATCAGGATAATGCTCCATTACAGGTTGATTTTGTGAATTTTAAAATAGAGACGATTATGAACATCGTCAAAAAAGATCAATTGTTAATGCAAGGGCTAATCAATGGAAATGCTCTGGTTGAAAATGTGATGACGAAACCTACTTTTACTTCGGATATCAAAATAGATCAATTTGCTTTTAAAGGAGAACCGGTTGGAAATATAGCGGTAAAAGTCGACAATAAAACAGCAAATTTACTGGCAGCCAACGTAACGCTTGACGGAGAAGGAAATGAGGTGAATCTGACCGGAAATTACAAAATAGACGATGGAAATCTGGACTTTGATTTAAATCTGAACAAACTGAACATCAAAAGCATTCAAGGCTTTAGTATGGGCAATCTAACCGAGGGAACGGGATATTTAACAGGGAATTTTAAAATTACCGGAAACGCAACCGCTCCAAAGGTAAATGGAGAACTTAACTTTAAAGAAACAGGGTTCAGAGTAACGAAGTTCAACTCCTATTTTAAAACAGTCGATGAAAAAATAACACTTCAAAACGATGTGATCACCTTTGATACCTTCACATTGCATGATGAAAATGACAATGAACTGATTGTAAACGGAACCATCAAATCGACAGATTACACTCGTTTTGACTTTGGTTTAACCGTTGTTGCAGATAATTTCAGAGCCATACATTCAAAAGAAAAAGACAATGATTTGTTTTATGGAGATCTGCTGTTAGATACCAAACTAAACATCAAAGGAACACTTGAAAATCCTGTAGTTGGTGGGAATATTAAAATAAACAAAGCGACTAAGTTTATTGTGGTAATGCCGCAATCTGATCCTTCCATAGCAGATCGTGACGGAATAGTAGAGTTTGTCAACGAAGATAATCAGTATCTGAAACAAACTGCTGCCATGGAGCAAAAACTCAATCAATCAAGGTTAGTTGGTATGGATGTAAGCGTGGCTATTTCGATCGACAAGGAAGCAGAACTAACATTGGTTATCGATAAAGGAAACGGTGATTATCTGAACTTAAAAGGAGAAGCCGAACTTACCGGAGGAATCGATCCGTCAGGAAAAACAACTTTAACGGGTAAATACGAGTTTTCGGATGGGGCTTATGAGATGAATTTCAACATGATCCGACGAAAATTTGATATTCAGAAAGGAAGTTATATCATTTGGAATGGTGAGCCTACTATGGCCAATCTTAATATTACGGCGATTTATAAAGTAAACACCGCACCAATAGACTTATTGGGCAATCAATTGCCCACGGATAACCCTACCGAGAGAAACACGTATAAGCAGAAAATCCCGTTTCAAACCTTGTTGAAAATGAACGGGGAGCTTTTAAAACCTGAAATCACTTTTGATATTGTACTTCCGGAGGGTAATAATGATGTTTCTGCAAATGTGCTATCACTTACCAAAGCAAAACTCCAGCAGTTAAGACAAGAACCGGCGGAATTGAACAAACAGGTTTTTGCTCTTTTGCTCTTGAATCGCTTTATTGGTGAGAACCCATTTTCGAGCGAAAGCGGAGGAACCAGTGCAGAATCTCTGGCACGACAAAGTGTGAGCAAGATTTTGTCACAGCAATTAAACGATCTTGCCGGAGAGTTAATCACCGGAGTTCAGTTAGAATTTGATCTCGAATCAACAGACGATTATACGTCGGGAAGCAGAGAAAACAGAACCGATCTGAACGTTGGGGTTTCTAAAAAGCTGTTAAACGATCGATTAAAAGTTACAGTAGGAAGCAGTTTTGCTGTTGAAGGCCAGGAACGTGCCAACGAGCAAAGTACCAATATTGCGGGAGATGTGGCACTGGATTATCAATTAACAAAAGATGGTCGTTATATGGTTCGTGCGTATCGAAAAAATGAATATCAGGTGGCCGTTGAAGGACAGGTAGTAGAAACGGGGGTTGCCTTTATCATCACAATGAGTTATAATAAATTCCGCGAACTTTTTCATCGCAGTGCAGCCGAAAAAGAAATGATAAGAGAAGAGAAACTGCGCAAGGAAAAAAATAAACTCAAAGAGAAAGAAGAGAAGCAAAAAAAGGAAAATCAAATAGAAGGAAATGAGCAAAAAACATAGCAACAGGAGCATGAAATACATCAGCTGTTTTGCTGCGCTATCCTTATTTTTTGTTTTTGGATGCAGTAATACAAAGTATTTACCGGAAGGCGATTTATTATACACAGGAGGTTCTGTAACCGTAAAAGATTCTATTCTTAAAAAGAAAGAACGAAAAGAACTGGAAAACGAACTGAATGATTTGCTGCGCCCGAAACCGAACAAACAGTTTCTGGGATTGCGTCCTAAACTATGGTTTTACAATATGGCTGGAGAGCCTAAAAAGCAAAAGGGAATCCGATACTGGCTGCGCACTAAAGTAGGCGAACCTCCGGTACTTTTTAGTAAAGTCGACTTAGACTATAATGCTGCTGTTCTTCGGAATTTTACCGAAAACAGAGGCTATTTTAAAACTCGCGTAAGTGCCGATTCAACCGTTAGTGATAAAAGAGTTACAGCAGAATATATAGTAGTGCCCAAAAAGCAATACACGATTAAAAGCGTAATTTTTCCTGATGATTCATTGGCAATGTCCAGAATAATCGGAAGATCAAGCCGAAGAAGTTTGCTGAAAGTGGGGCAGCCGTATGATTTGGATGTTATAAAAGCAGAGCGCGAACGTATAGACGCCAGACTGAAGGAGAAAGGCTATTATTATTTTAACCCCGACTATCTTTTGGCTCAGGTCGACAGTAGTAAAGGAGATCATGAAGTAAAAATTAGATTGGTCATTAAAGCAGATACGCCTCCAAAAGCGCTTACAGCTTATAAGATCAATAAAGTTGTAGTTTATCCGAATTTTACCATTTCAAAAGACAGTGTGAAATACCAGCCGAAAGATGTGGTTCAGTACAAAGATTTCACCATTATTGATACGGCAAACACTTTTAAACCAAGAGTTTTTGACCGCGCTATCTACTTCAAAAAAGGCGATCTTTACAACCGTAAAGACCACAATCTGACCCTAAATCGCTTTGTGAATCTAGGAACATTCAGTTTTGTTAAGAATGAATTTAAGCCTTCTGACAGTTTACCAAATGCGCTGGATGCGTATTATTATCTAACACTTTTACCAAAGAAATTTATTCGGGTAGAAGTTTTGGGGAAAACAAATTCAGCCAGTTATACCGGAACAGAAGTAAATCTAAACTGGAACAATAGAAACTTATTTCGTGGAGCAGAATTGCTGACAGTTTCTATTTTTGGCGGTGCCGATTTTCAGCTTTCAGGAGCGAATAACGGGAGAAACATTTACAAACTTGGAACAGAAACCAGTTTGACCTGGCCAAGATTTATCGTTCCGTTTTTTCATATTGAGGGTTCCAGCGAATATGTGCCGCGAACAAAAGCAACAGTGCGCTATGAATATCAAAACCGAACACAATTGTATGCTTTAAATTCTTTTAAAACATCTTTTGGATATCAATGGAAAGAGAATATTCGGAAAGAACATCAACTGAATATAATTGATGTGACCTATGTGAGTCCCAATCATGTGACGGATCAATATTTAGCAGATATTAAACAAGATCCATCTTTGGAAAAAGTAATTGAAAAGCAGCTGATTTTTGGACCAACTTATATCTATACCTACACCAATACCATGCAAAAGCGTAGAAAAAATACGTTTTATTTTAGTGGTGATCTAGATTTGGCCGGAAACGTTACAGGTTTGGTGACAGGTGCTAATATTAAGAAGAATGATACCATAAAGATATTTGACGTTCCGTTTAGTCAGTTCGTAAAAATGAGAGGTGATTTCAGGCATTATTTAAAGCTGGGGAAAGAAAGTGAATTGGCCAGCAGGATTATTTTGGGAATAGGACTTCCGTACGGAAATTCGCGAGCTTTGCCAACGGCTAAACAATTTGTGGTAGGAGGAACCAATAGCATTCGGGCTTTCAGAGCCAGATCCCTCGGACCGGGAAGTTATCTCAATACACAAACGACTAATAATTTTCTTCCGGATCAGTCAGGCGATTTGAAATTGGAATTTAGTACCGAATACAGGGCAAAACTTTTTAGTATTGTTCGAGGTGCCGTATTTGTAGATGCAGGAAATGTGTGGCTGCTCAATTCAGATCCAAACAAGAAGGGCGGAGAAATTACCAAAGATTTTATGAAAGATATTGCCGTAGGAGCTGGCGCCGGACTGCGTTTTGATTTGTCTTTTCTGGTTTTAAGAACTGATTTGGCATTTCCGTTAAGAAAACCCTATTTGCCACAAGGCCAGAGATGGGTAATCGACGATATTAATTTTGGAAGCGGTCCCTGGAGAAAAGATAATCTGATTTTAAACATTGCAATTGGATATCCTTTTTAATTTTTTTTACGAATATAATTTTCATTTCGCTAACGTTCGGGTCGTGAAAAAAAACGTAGCAGAAAACGTTTAACCTCTTGAAAAAAAGAAGTAAATTGGTCTAATAAATTAATGGAATGCAAAATTTAATAAAGAGAATAATAGTTTTGGTTGCGGTCGTACTTGTAATAGTACTGGCTTTCAAGTATTGTGAATTCAAAAAAGACGACGATTCGACTATCGACTATAATACCAATCTGATTCAACAGCAAATCTTAAATGTTGGAAAGTTAGTCGTGACCGAAGGCCATTTCTCTGAAGTCATTACGTATAAAAATCAGCAGAAGTATTTAATGGACATGGTTTCTTTTGAGAAGAAAGCACTTGTAGTGGTAAATGCAAATGTTACCGTAGCCTACGATTTGCACAAAATGAAGTACGATATCGACGAGAAGAACAAAACGATTACGATTTTAAACATTCCAAAAGAAGAAATTACAATTAATCCGGATATACAGTTTTATGATGTAGAACAAAGCAAGCTGAATCCATTTACGGGAGACGATTACAACAAAATCAATAAATCGGTAAAAGCGAATCTGGCTAAAAAAATAGAGGGCTCTTCGTTGAAAACAAATGCTCAGAACCGATTAATCAGCGAGTTGTCTAAAATCCTAATCCTGACCAATTCAATGGGCTGGAAACTGCAATACAACGGTAAAACTATTGAATCTGAGAAAGAATTGAATCAGGATTTGAAGCTTTGATTTTTTTTAAAGGTACTAAGACGCTAAGATACTAAGGTGCTGAGTTTTTTTTCATTTCTCGTTCCTCGTAAGGACAAAAAATGAAAATCTGCGTGAGAAATAAAAACTTAGCACCTTAGTATCTCAGAACCTTAGCAACTTAGAATAACTTCTAAACTAAACCGCTTCCTTATCAAAAATCAAATCCAATCCACCGGCAATTAAATGTGCAACTTCAGGGCGTTTAATCTTCAGTTGATCTAAATGAACTAAAACCTCCTGTAAAAGTTGGTTTTCATTTGAATTCTTCAGAAGCTCAGTGATTTCAACAGCCAATAACCAATCATTAGGATGGCTTTCTTTTAGTTTGTGAAATACAGCTTTTAATTCAGTTGTAGCACCTTTGTTCTCTCTAATTAGACGAACAGTTTGATACAATACTTCTAAGTCGTCACGTTCGTCTGAATGTTTTGCTTTTATAGTAGTTGTTTTGGGTACGGTATTGATCAGGTCGAAACTATTTACATCAGCAGGACCGGAAAAAGCCGAAACGACTTTTTTACCAATCGCCATATCATAGTTCCCCCATTCAGGCTGAAACAAGATCGTTTCGCCATGCGTCACCGTACAATTTCTGAAACTAATCAGGATGATTTCACCATGTAGGTTTCTCGAGCCTGTAATGATTTCACCTTCAACAATAATATTGCCTTCAAATTCTAGTTTTACGGTTTCATTTTCTACAATAGAATAAGCCTGTAAATCTTTCGGACTCATGTCTTCAATCGCCAGATTAAAGCCTTTCAGTTTCCCAATCGGACTTCCGAATCCGTGTGGATGTGTTAGAGTTCCGTGACCAACCAATTCTTTTTCGCGGTACGATAAAGCAGTTTTTCCTGTAGTCTGGATGTATATTGGTTTTCCTTCGTCTTCCAGGACGTTGGTAAATACACCTGAAACTTGTAAGCCTGTACTGAGTTCAATCGTTCCTAAAGCATTGGAATGAATTAATTTTTGTATTCCTGATAAACCTCCGGTTCTTAAAGCCATTTTGTTTGCAAATTCTTCTAAAACCAAACTCAAATAAGAAAAATTAGGCGTTACATAAAGTTGAGGCTGTAATTGTGTGATGTCAAAATTTTGATTGGCAGCAGAGATATTATAAGGGATTTTCTTCACATTATCCGTCATACACCAAGCGCTTTCTCCTATAGAGGATAGTAACCCTGCACCATATATTTTTGGATTTTCAACTGTTCCGATCAAACCATATTCTACTGTCCACCAATGCAAGTTTCGAATTTGAGCCATTTCAGATAATTCCCCCATATTGTTTTGTAAATCGGCAACCGCTTTTTCGGCTTCGTCTATTTTTTCCTGCGGCGTATCCTCGGCTTCTTTTAAAATAGAAAGTAGTCGGATTGCTTCATACATTTGATAATCTTTATGAGAAGAGATAGCTTTACAGCCAATTTCTCCAAAGCGTCTTAAATATTCTGCATATTCCGGATTGGCAATAATAGGAGCATGACCTGCACCTTCATGAATAATATCCGGTGCTGGTGTATATTCGATATGTTCTAATTGACGAATGTCTGAAGCGATAACCAAAACGTTATACGCCTGAAATTCCATAAAAGCATTTGGCGGAATAAATCCGTCCACTGCAACAGCTGCCCACCCAATTTCAGTCAGAATTCGATTCATCCCGTACATGCTTGGAATGGAGTCAATTTCGATACCCGTTTTCTTCAAACCATCCAGATAAGAATGGTGCGCAACTCTTGAAAGATAATCTACATTTTTACGCATCACATAGCGCCAAACCGCTTGATTAATTGGTGTGTAATCACCATAATCCTGAGGTTTAATAAATTGCTTTAAATGTTTAGGCAATCGCTCTAATAAAGGGTTTGTTTCAATACTGGCATTCATTTCGAAAACGTTGTAGATTAGAATGTAAAATTACAAATTAAAGATGCTAAATTTTGCTATTCCTTATAATTTTTTTGTTCGAAGTGATTTTATATTGCGTTTTTCGCGGATTTCTTTTACAACAGTAAAAAGGGATTAATGCTTAGCAATCGTTGTTTTCATAATTTACCTTTTCCATTTTATCTTCATAGAATTCAATATCTTTTGCAGTCATGGGGACTTTCTTCAACTCTGTTTTGAGTTGCTTTTTGGCGTCCGGACTTATCCATAAACCGTTAAAAGTGGTGTCGTCTTTCTCTAAAATCATGACTCCGGTAAATCCTTGTTCTACAAATACAAACTCGCGCTTATTTTTTTTATTTTGAGTCGTATTTAATTGAATCCAATTGCCGGATTTGTCATAACGATACATTGAGGTATACATCAGATTGGCATTGCAAGGATGGTTTTCAGCTTTTATATAAAAAGTTACGGCAGTTTTTCCGTCGATAGTACCTTTATATAAAATAGATTTAACCGTCTGAGCTTGGGAACCATTAAAAATGAAAAAAGAAAGAAGAAAAGATAGTAATGTTTTTATCATATTTCAAATATTGTTGAGGTCAAATTTAGCCATTTAAAAATGTGCAATCCAAAATAATATAAAGAAATATCCGAGTTTTTCTTGAATTAATGATTGTCTACGTTTCTGAAATATTCAATCTTATGATTGAACATGTACGCCATATTGGCTGCGCGTATTTTTGCTTCCTCGGTTATGGTTCCTGAGAAAAGTCCGTCGATAGAACTGTTAAAAAGTAGTACCCAGCGGTCAAAATGAGTTTTATCTACCGGTAGTTGTTTGTGTGGAGGAAAGGGGCTTCCCGAGTAGGCACGAACATCAAACAAAATAGTTTGCCAAAAGCCGTACATTTTTTCTAAATGTTCAGGCCAGCGATCCTGCAGTTTATCATTAAAAATAGGTCCAAGTAAATCGTCCTTTCTTACTTTATTATAAAAGGTGTCCACCATTAATTTTATGTCTTCTATGTTTGATATGTCTTTAAGAGTTGTCATGCTTTCTAACTATAAATGAATAGCAAAAATACGATTAACTTAGCTGTAATCACTGATATTTATCATTTTCAGGTTATTTGTCTGGTTCAATAGGAGAGGTTATGTAGCGCTTAAAGAAAATTTTGAAGGGATTAGCTTCTTTTTGTTAAGGGTGAATTGGGTTGAGTAAGATCTTGAATTTTAAAAAAAAAGCTATCTGAGTTTGAAATCAGACAGCCATTTTGTTTATCCAATCAGCTGTGTAAATAAATCCTGATTATCATTTAGGTATTGAAATTCAAAACCATTCTTAGTCATATTCACTTTAATAGCGAGAATATCTTTTTTATTTTTTAATTCCAAACCAACAACTACAGAACCAACTTCGCGGCTGTTTTTTTTTGCAAACTGAAAATAAGTGATGTCATCATCGGGACCTAAGATGTTGTTTACAAATTCTTTTAAAGCACCCGGGCGCTGCGGAAACTGAATCATGAAATAATGCATCAGACCTTCATATAGTAAAGAACGTTCTTTTATTTCGGCAGTTCTTTCAATATCATTATTACTTCCGCTCACTACGCAAACTACTTTTTTACCTTTGATTTTATCTTTGTAAAAGTCCAAAGCTGCAATAGTCAATGCTCCTGCTGGTTCTACTACCATAGCTTCTTCATTGTACAAACGTAAAATTGTAGTACAAACCTTTCCTTCGGGAACCAGAATGATGTCGTCTAAATTATGTCGGCAGATTTCAAAAGTTTTGTCGCCAACCTGTTTTACGGCGGCACCATCCACAAATTTGTCAATTGTTTTTAAAGCGGTGTTTTTATTTTCTTCCATAGAGGTTTTCATCGAAGGAGCTCCTTTGGGCTCGACACCAATAATCTTTGTATTTGGGCTCAGCTGTTTAAAAACTTCAGACAAACCTGAAGCCAGTCCACCACCGCCAATGGGAACAAAAACATAATCGATAGGTTCGTTGTAGCTCTCTAAAATTTCCAATCCTACAGTTCCCTGACCGGCAATAACCTTATCATCGTCAAAAGGATGGATGAAGATTTTTTGGCTTTCAGTTGCATCTGCTGTGGCTGAAGCATAAGCATCATCAAAAGTATCTCCGGTAAGTACAATTTCAACAAACGTTTTACCAAACAGCTGTACTTGTTTTACTTTTTGTTTCGGAGTGGTTTTGGGCATGTAGATTTTGCCTTTGATTTGCAAAAGATGACAGGAATAAGCGACTCCCTGCGCATGATTACCTGCGCTTGCACATACAATTCCGCTTGCTTTTTCAGTTTCGGTTAACGAAGAAATTTTGTTGTAAGCTCCTCTGATTTTGTATGACCGAACAATTTGTAAATCTTCTCTTTTTAATAAAATTGTTGATTTAAACTCTTCCGAAAGATTTAAATTTTGGGTGAGTGGAGTAGCGGCAACTACATTTTCAAGTTGCTTTTTAGCAGCAAGTACTTCGTTAAATAAATTCATAGTTTTTGTTTTTTTGCCACTAATTACACGGATTAACACTAATTTTTATTTTGTTAACATAAAAAAATAATTCGAGCAATTAGTAGCAACTTTGATATTCGTTAAATAAAAAAACCTCCCGTTTTGGGAGGTTTTATAAAATGTATTTTGTTTACTTATTTATATATTACCTCGCTATTATTGCTGAATTGCAATAATAGTAATAGCGATAATAATGTTATTTAAGTTTTTCATTTAAGATAATTGAATCGCAAATGTATTAATTATTTTTTAACCGGAGGGTATTGCGCTAAAATTTTAGTTACAAACTCGGCAACCTTTTCGTCTTTTTTAGCAACGTTTTTGGTTAAAGTTCCAACACCTTCTCCCTGCCAGATCATTTCTTTCTTTTTAGCATCAATCAGGTCAATGAATAAAGTTCCTTCTGTGGAAGTTGAAACGGTAGTCTGGTTTCCTCCGTACATCATATATGGATTCCATCCCCAACCCCAACCGTAACCCCAGCCGGCGCTAAATTGATTCACATTTACTTGTTCCCTTGCTTTAGTAAAAATATTAATTAATAAATCAGGGTTTTCGCTTTTGGTAAAACCTTTGGCTTGCATTTGATCATCGATGGCGCGTAGAATACGTCTTTTATCCAAATCAGATATTTCGACCTTATCAATTCCCGGCTTAAAGAAAGCATACGTTTTGTAAGGGGCAAAATCTACGTTTTTGTCGTAATCGGAGTAAACACTAACCGTGCTGCATGATGCTAGTATTAAAAGCAAAAAAACGGGTACTAATTTGAATGTTTTCATATGTTTAAAAATTTAATGTTCTTCTTCCTGTAATAATAACATACTTCGTTTTTGCGATACGAAGCGAAGTCGAAGTACCTTTTTTCTAAAACAGATTTTCATCTACGATATTAGGCAAAGTTACTTTTAATAAAGGCTGAACTTCCATTGCTCTTTTTATAGCAAAAATAGCTTCGTCATTTCTGGCCCAGCTTCTTCTTGAAATTCCGTTGTTAACATCCCAAAAAAGCATTGATGCTAAACGTTTTGAAGCCTCCTTAGAACCATCAAGAACCATACCAAAGCCACCATTTATAACCTCTCCCCAGCCAACTCCGCCGCCATTATGTATAGAAACCCAGGTTGCACCTCTAAAGCTGTCGCCAATCACGTTTTGAATCGCCATATCGGCTGTAAAGCGGGATCCGTCGTAGATATTTGAGGTTTCTCTGTATGGAGAATCCGTTCCGGAAACGTCATGATGATCGCGTCCTAAAACAACCGTTCCAATTTCACCTTTGGCAATAGCCTGATTAAAAGCTTCGGCAATTTTAATTCGGCCTTCTGCATCGGCATATAAAATTCTGGCTTGTGAGCCCACAACCAGTTTGTTTTCCTGCGCACCTTTGATCCATTTGATATTGTCCTGCATTTGTTGCTGAATTTCATCCGGAGCTGTTTTGGCCATTTCTTCTAAAACCTGGCTTGCTATGGTATCTGTTTTTTGTAAATCTTCTGGTTTCCCAGAAGTACAAACCCATCTAAACGGACCAAAACCGTAATCAAAACACATTGGCCCCATAATGTCCTGAACGTAACTTGGGTATCTAAAATCAATATTATTTTCAGCCATCACATCAGCACCTGCGCGGGAAGCTTCTAATAAAAAGGCATTTCCGTAATCAAAAAAGTAAGTTCCTTTTGCAGTGTGTTTGTTAATTGCTTTGGCTTGACGGCGTAATGATTCCTGTACTTTTTCCTTGAATAGTTCCGGATTGCTGGCCATCATTTCATTGGCATCCTCAAATGAAATTCCGGCAGGATAATAACCTCCGGCCCATGGGTTGTGAAGTGAAGTCTGGTCTGAACCCAAATCAATTTTGATGTTTTCTTTGTCGAAGCATTCCCAAACGTCTACTACATTTCCTAAATAAGCGATGGATACCACTTCTTTATTGGCTTTTGCTGCATGAACTCTTTTTACCAATTCATCGGTTGAAGTTACAATTTCATTGATCCAGCCCTGTTCGTGACGAATTTTTGTAATTTTTGGATTTACTTCTGCACAAACGGTGATACAGCCTGCAATATTTCCGGCTTTTGGCTGTGCGCCTGACATTCCGCCAAGTCCTGAAGTTACAAACAGATTTCCTTCCGGATTTTGTTTGATTTTTCTAAAACCATTTAAAACTGTAATCGTTGTTCCGTGTACAATCCCCTGTGGCCCTATGTACATATAACTACCGGCTGTCATTTGTCCGTATTGTGAAACACCTAAAGCATTCATTTTCTCCCAATCGTCCGGTTGAGAGTAATTTGGAATCACCATTCCGTTTGTTACTACAACTCTTGGAGCTTCTGCATGTGAAGGAAATAATCCCATCGGATGACCTGAATACATGGTCAGCGTTTGCTCGTCTGTCATTTCAGACAAATATTGCATCGTTAATAAATATTGTGCCCAGTTTTGGAAAACAGCCCCGTTTCCACCATAAGTAATCAATTCGTGCGGGTGTTGCGCTACAGCATAATCCAGATTGTTTTGAATCATGTGCATAATTGCTTTTGCCTGCAATGATTTTCCAGGATATTCGTCAATTGGTCGGGCATACATTCTGTAATCCGGACGCAAGCGGTACATATAAATACGTCCGTAAGTTTCTAACTCTTCTGAAAATTCCTGAATTAATTCGGCATGATGTTTTGCTTCAAAATAACGTAATGCATTTTTTAAAGCCAGTTTTTTTTCTTCTGCTGATAGGATTTCTTTTCGTTTTGGCGCATGGTTAATCGCTAAATCGTATGTTGCCTTTGGTGGTAATATGTTAGGTATTCCTTGTTGTATTTGTTCTTTGAAAGTCATTTTTTTATAAGGTACTTAGTTGCTAAGATTTAAAGTTGCTAAGATAATTTAGCAAGATTAGCAACAGATTAATTTTTTTGTTTTATTTTAGATTATATCGCCCCACTGGGGCTGAATTTCTGATCGCTAATTTTATTTTTATAAATATAGCACTCCTTTGGAGTTGCTCTAAGCCTTGGAAAGGCACTATGTTTATAGAAAACAATACGATCATTTGATAAAAGCTCCGGAGGAGCGAAATACTGCCAAAGAATATTCGATTCAAAAAATAATGATCTCATTTTCAAATTGGCACATTTTCGAACTAAAAAAAACTAAGGATAACGGATATCCGACCTGTGATAGGATTTGTGGATGGTAATCCTAAATTTTCGAAACAGAATATCCATATAAATATTTTAGATTGTTGATTTTAGATTTGTCCTTCGACTTCGCTCAGGACGACGTGTAAATAAAATTAGTTAGTTTTAAAATTTAAGAAATTCTCTAATTCGTTTTTTTTCTAATTTCCCCTGTTCGTTTGTCAAATCCATACGGACAATGACGACAGCCGCTTTTACAGCAATAACCACGTTTTAGGTGGTGTTTTTCAGTAAAGCATTTATAACCTTCGGGGGTATAGTAAAAATCTTCCCCTTCGATTAATTTATTTTCATTACTTTGCTCCTTCATAAATCTGCATTGCGTTGGTGTTTTCCATTTATTAAAATCAAAAATAATTAATAGATTGTGACTTTAATGAAATTGAACAATTTTCATCTACAAATTTATAAATTTTACAGCTAATGTTTCTGATTGTTGCTAAATATTTAATTCCAAAAGGGTATCGGGGAATGGCTGTGTTTCCGTTTGTCATTTTGAAATATGGTGCAGATAAAGAAAATGCTGTTTTAGTCAATCATGAAAAAATTCATCTTCGGCAGCAATTGGAATTATTGATTCTTCCGTTTTATGTTTTTTATCTTTTAGAATACGCAGTTCGGCTCATTCAATATAAAAACAAAGAACTGGCCTATCGGAATATAAGCTTTGAGAGAGAAGCTTACACCAATGAAAGCCATTTGAATTATTTGAAAAACCGACCTTTTTTTGGCTTTTTAAATTACTTAACTTTAAAACACAAATAGATTTTGAATCAGGAAATTCATATCGTCTTGCCCAATGCTATTTCGTTGACTATAAAACGAGAAGATTTGATTCATCCGTTTGTTTCGGGAAATAAATTTAGGAAACTGAAATACAATTTACTTCAGGCAAAATCCGAAAATAAAAATACTTTGCTGACTTTTGGAGGCGCTTTTTCTAATCACATTGCCGCAGTCGCTTATGTCGGGAAAGAGCAGGGTTTTGAAACGATTGGAATTATTAGAGGCGATGAACTTTTTGATAAAATAGAGGAGAATCCAACGCTGAAATTTGCTCAGGAAAACGGAATGCAGTTTGAGTTTGTGACGCGAGAGGAGTATCGGCATAAAAACGAAAGTGCTTTTATAGAAAAGCTTAAAGGTAAATTTGGAGACTTTTATTTGGTACCTGAAGGTGGAACAAATGAATTGGCTGTAAAAGGATGTGAAGAGATTTTAACAAAAGAAGATGCACGTTTTGATTTTGTTTGTTGTGCGGTAGGAACGGGCGGAACGATCTCGGGATTGATTAATGGTTCGCTGCAGCATCAGAAAATTTTAGGGTTTCCGGCGTTAAAAGGTGACTTTTTAACCGATGAAATTCGTATTTTTGCAAAGAAAGATAACTGGGATTTAATTTCTGACTATCATTTTGGAGGTTATGGGAAGGTAAATTTGGAATTAATTGAATTTATCAATGCTTTTTTTGAAGAAAATAAAGTGCCTTTGGATCCAATTTATACGGGAAAGATGGTTTTTGGCGTTATAGACTTAATACATAAAAACTATTTTCCTGCACATTCAAAAATTTTATTGGTCCATACCGGCGGATTGCAGGGAATTAAAGGGATGAATATTAAATTGAAGCAGAAAAAATTACCAATACTCAAAAGCAATGGTTAAAAAAATAATAGCACTTTTAATGCTGGCAACTTTAGTAGGCTGCTCCTCAAGTAAACCTACTATCGCGACGACCAAAAAAGCGGCGGCAGTCCAGAGACCCAGAGTGGCAACAACCAAAAAGCCAACTTACACCAAACCAATTGGCAAAAAATACCCTTCTACAAATAATACAACTGAGGTTATTCAGTCTACTTCAAAAACAGTTGTAACCAGCGATTTAATCAACAATTATATTCTACAATTCAAAGATATTGCAATAGGGAATATGCAAAAATACGGCATTCCTGCAAGTATCATTCTGGCACAGGGAATTTTAGAATCTGGTGCAGGAAAAGGAGATTTGGCGCTGGAAGCTAATAATCATTTTGGAATTAAATGCCACAAGGACTGGCTGGGAGAGAGTGTGCGTCATGATGATGATTCGGCTCAGGAATGTTTCAGGAAATATGCAGAAGCAGCAGAATCGTATAGAGATCATGCCTTGTTTTTGGTTGGCAAAAATAGATATGCCACTTTATTTACTTACGAAAAAGACGATTATAAATCCTGGGCAAAAGGGTTAAGAGCGGCAGGTTATGCCACAGATCCCAATTACCCGGATAAATTAATTAGTTATATCGAACGATACAATCTGCACCAGTACGATTGTCAGGTTACCGGAAAAAGCTACAAACCTTTTGAAAAATCAGCTCCGGTAAGAAGTTCTTCTCCTTCTGGTTCTCCTTCTAATGCTAATTCGAACGATCCTAATTTATACGAAGTTCAAAAAGGGGACACCTTATATTCGATTTCAAAAAAATTCAACCTTTTGGTTGACGATTTAAAACAGAAAAATAATCTTTCAGACAACGCACTTTCTATCGGGCAGAAGTTGAAAGTGAAGTAATGTTCAGTCTCAGTCACAGTTTTAAGTCTTAGTTTAAGTTCTTTAAAATCTAAAATCAAAATTCAAAAATCTAAAATCATAATGATATATAAAAGAAGTAGTCAGCTTTTTGCTGAAGCAGAAAAAGTAATTCCTGGAGGGGTAAATTCACCGGTAAGAGCATTTAAAGCAGTTGGTGGAACGCCAATTTTTGTAAAAAGTGCCAAAGGTGCCTATTTGTATGACGAGGACGGAAATAAATTAATCGATTATATCAATTCATGGGGGCCAATGGTTTTGGGTCATGCCTACCAACCGGTTGTGGATGCTGTAATTGAAAAAGCAAAATTGGGTACTTCTTTTGGGATGCCAACAGAATTAGAAACGGAGATTGCTGCTTTGGCAGTTTCTATGGTGCCGAATATTGATAAAATTAGATTTGTAAATTCAGGTACCGAAGCTTGTATGAGTGCAATTCGTCTGGCTCGCGGATTTACGAAAAGAGATAAAATTATCAAATTCGCAGGCTGCTATCACGGACATTCAGATTCATTTTTGATTCAGGCAGGAAGCGGAGCAGTAACTTTTGGATCGCCAAACAGCCCGGGAGTTACAGAGGGTACTGCAAAAGATACTTTGTTAGCGAAGTACAATGATTTAGAAAACGTAAAGACTTTAATCGAAGCCAATAAAAATGAAATCGCTGCCATTATCATAGAAGCGGTTGCCGGAAATATGGGATGTATTCCACCTCAAAAAGGTTTTCTGGAAGGTTTAAGAGAATTGTGTACGGCCAATGGAATTTTACTGATTTTTGATGAGGTCATGACAGGTTTCCGTCTGGCTCGCGGAGGAGTTCAGGAATTGTATAATGTCAATGCCGATATTGTAACTTTCGGAAAAGTAATTGGTGGAGGTTTGCCTGTGGGGGCTTTTGCTGCCCGTGAAGAAATTATGAACTATCTGGCACCGCTTGGCCCAGTGTATCAAGCCGGGACATTATCGGGTAACCCGTTGGCTATGGCCGCAGGATTGGCAATGTTGCAATCGTTAGATAATGATCGTGCTATTTTTACCCGACTGGAAGAAAAAACTGCTTATTTGGAAGCTGGAATCGACAGGGTTTTAAAAGCGAATAATGTTGTTTTTACAATCAATAGGGTAGGATCGATGATTTCTGTTCACTTTGATGCAAATCCGGTTGTTGATTTTCAAACTGCTGCGAAAGGCGATAATGAAACGTTTAAGAAATTCTTCCACGGCTTGTTGCAAGAAGGTGTTTATATTGCCCCATCGGCTTATGAAACCTGGTTTATTACCGATGCCTTAACCTATGAAGATCTGGATTTTACCATTAATGCGATTGATAAAGTTTCAAAGACCTTTTAGATCTTAGAAGTTAAAGTATATATTTTTTTTCAATTGGAGGCTCAGCTTTTTTAGTAAAGCTGGGTCTTTTTTTTAGTATTCAGTCTCAGTATTCAGCCTCAGTATTCAGTCTCAGTATTCAGTCTCAGTATTCAGTCTCAGTATTCAGTCTCAGTATTCAGTCTCAGTATTCAGTCTCAGTATTCAGTCTCAGTGTTCAGTCTCAGTGTTCAGTCTCAGTGTTCAGTCTCAGTGTTCAGTCTCAGTGTTCAGTCTCAGTGTTCAGTCTCAGTATTCAGTCTCAGTATTCAGTCTCAGTATTCAGTCTCAGTATTCAGTCTCAGTATTCAGTCTCAGTGTTCAGTCTCAGTTCACAATTTACATTTCACAGTTTACATCTCACACTATTCCATCTCACACTATTCCGTCTCACACTATTCCGTCTCACACTATTCCGTCTCACACTATTCCGTCTCACTTCCACAATTTAAATTCTAAAATAACCAAGTAGTTAATGAAAAGTTAATAAATAGGTTTTAGAGCGTATATTCAGGATAAAAATTATTTTTGTTTATTAAATAACCATTAAACCTGCAGTAAATGAAGAAATTTCTCATTTTAACTACAATAGCGGCATTTGTGCTATTTCCCACTTCTCAATTTGCACAATCAAATAAGAAAAAATCTAAAAAAGACGAATCGGCAGCTGCCCCACCGGAGAAAAAACCGGAGTCAGCAATTAAAGACTACAGCAAGGTAATCACCAAAGACGCTATCTCTGATGACGGACTTTTTAAAGTGCATAAAGTCGATAAAAAATACTATTTCGAGATTCCGAATAAATACCTGAACAAAGACATGCTTTTAGTAAGCAGATTGTCAAAACTGCCTTCTAATTTGGGTGGCGGGTATGTAAACGCGGGATCAGAAACCAACGAGCAATTAATAGTCTGGCAACGTTTTCAAGATAAAATTCTGATCAAATCAAAATCATACAATGCGGTTGCCAATGATAGTTTGCCGATTAGTATTTCGGTAAAATCAAATAATTATGAGCCTACTTTATTTGCTTTTGATATCGTAGCTTTTAGTAAAGATTCTGCAAACACTGTGGTTGATGTTACTAAATTTTACAGTACAGATGTTAAGGCGATCAGTGGAATTTCGTCAGAAATGCGCGAAACGTATAAAGTAAAAGGGCTTGACGATTCAAGAAGTTTTATCAATACGATCAAAAGTTTTCCAATGAATATCGAAGTCATTCAGGATATGACGTATAATGCTTCGAAACCATCAATGCTGGAGGATACAGAATCGATTAGTATTCAAATGAATCAATCCATGATTTTACTGCCTGAAGTACCTATGAAACCAAGACTGGCTGACCCAAGGGTAGGCTGGTTTACGGTAAGCCAGTACGATTATGGAAGCAATGAATTAAAATCGGATCTTAAAACCTACATTCGTCGTTGGAGATTGGAACCAAAAGATCCTGAAGCGTATGCAAGAGGAGAGTTAGTTGAACCGGTGAAACCTATCGTTTACTATTTAGACCCTGCTACTCCTGAAAAACTGAGAAAATATATCAAACAAGGGATAGAGGAATGGCAAAAACCTTTTGAAACAGCAGGATTTAAGAATGCGATTATTGCAAAAGACGCTCCAACAAAAGCCGAAGATCCTGATTTTAGCCCGGAAGATGTTCGATATTCTGTTGTTCGTTATGTTGCAAGTACTACTCGAAATGCAGTTGGTCCAAGTGTTTCAGACCCTAGAAGTGGTGAGATTATCGAAAGTGATGTAATCTGGTACCATAATCATTTGCGTTCGTACAGAAACAGGTATTTGTTAGAAACCGGAGCGGCAAATCCGTCTGCGAGAACTTTGCAGACAAGCGATGAGGAAATGGGAGAAATGATGCGTATGGTAATTGCTCACGAAGTGGGTCACGCTTTAGGTTTTCCGCATAATATGGGCGCAAGCTGTGCGTATGATGTAGAAAGTTATCGAAATGGTGATTTTACGCAGCAAAACGGAATTTCGGCTAGTATAATGGACTATGCGAGATACAATTATATTGCACAACCTGGTGATAAAAACATTCGCTTTATTCGTAAAATGGGAGCTTACGATCACTATGCTTTAAACTGGGGATACAGAGTGATTCCGAATGTGAAATCTCCTGAGGATGAATCGGCTACTTTAGACAAATGGATTTTGGATAAAGCAGGAAATCCACTGTACAAATTTGGAAAACAAAGCAGTGCTTTTGATCCTACATCTCAAACAGAAGATATTGGGAATAATTCTATGAAAGCGAGTACTTACGGACTTAAAAATTTAGAATATGTTGCCGCTCATTTAAACGAATGGACGAGTAATGTGACCAATAGCTATGAAGATCTGGATGAATTGTACAAAGAAATGCTTGACGTTTGGAGTCGATATGTAGGCCATGTTGTGACTAATGTTGGAGGAGTTTACGAAAATACTAAAAAACCAAATCAGGCAGGAAATGTTTACGAGGTAGTACCGAAAGCAAAACAGATTGAAGCAATGAACTGGCTTCAGGCTAACGCTTTTGCTTCACCAACATGGATTGTAAATGTTACAACTTTGAAGAATACTGATTTTGCCGGTTATGCGGAAAGATTCAGAAGCTTACAGGTGAGACAGTTGAATAGTTTGCTTAGTATTGGTCGTATCGGCAGATTGGTAGATAATGAAATTCTTGGAGGGGATACTTACAAAGCACTGGATTTATTGAGAGATACACGAAAAGGAATCTGGAAAGAAGCAGCAGCACCTGGAAATGTGACTATCTACAGAAGAAATCTGCAACGTGGTTATATTGATCGAATGGGAGCATTAATGACCGAAGAAATTAAGCCATCTGATCGATCAGTGGTATATTATAATGTAAACCAATCTGATGTGAGAGCTTTGGTACGTGGTGAGTTGAATGCGCTAAGGACTACACTTTTGGCAGCAAAGGCGAGACCTGTAAATGCAGAAACCAAATATCATTATGAGGATTGTATTAAGAGAATAGACTTAATTCTTAATCCGAAATAAGATTTTATAATAAAAAATAAAAAGAGGCTTTTGAGCCTCTTTTTTTATGAATTAAATTAGTTGTTTGCCTTTTTGTATTCTTTCATTTTTTCTTTTGCTTTTTCTCTGTTTTCGTCTTTTACAGCCGTCCATTTTTTATACTGGTCGTCATTTAAAATTGATTTCATTTTTGCATCGTTAGCAGCTTTTTCATCTAGCATTTGTTTTCTAAAAGCAACTTTGTCTTCTGTTGTCAGGGGTGTACCGTTCTCTTTCTTGCTTTTGCGGTCTTCTTTAAACTTTTCAGCTTTGGCACTTCTGTCTGCTAAAAGTTGTTTTACCTGCGCTTGCTGATTGGCATCTAAATTGAGTTCAGAAGTAAGTTTCTTTAACTGTCTGTCGTTGCGTTGTTCGGGAGTTAGTCGCTCTCTTTGTGGTTGAACAGACTGATCCGCTTCTTGTGCAAAACTCGCTATTCCAACGAATAAGAGAGCTGCGATAATTAATTTTTTCATGAGGTACGTTTTTTAATTGTTTATAGCATTTAGACTTTTTCGGATGAAAGAGGTTTAACGAGATTGTTGTAATTATAGTTTATTTAACAAAACTAGAGATAAAAAAGGTTTACGGCTTGGTCTTTAGTGTTTTACGAATGGTTTGGTCAGTCTATGTTTTTTATCATGTTTTTATAAGAAAAGGTTAATTAAATTTGTTTTCATAATAGAAAGAAGAGACACTTATCATCAGAATCAAAAAATGGAAGAATTGTTTAGCAAAAAAAATAAAAACCGGGTTTTAAAAGCGGTAAACGGAGAGATGTCCTATCAGAAGTTAACTGCAGCAGAATGGCATCAGTTTGTTCAAAACTGGAATTATGATGATGGAATAGAGCCTTTTGAATGGATCGTTAAACAAAAAACGCTTGATAAAGGAACGGCTCTTTGTTTGTATTGGTTGCTGCAGCCCGATTATTTTTGCAGGTTTAAAAGTGAAGATGAGGCAAGAGAAGATTTGTATTTCGGGCAATATAAATTGTTGAAAGAAATCGAAGGAAGGTATTCAACAGGTTTTTATCAGGATGAAAATTTTTCTTTCGATCCGAATAAGGAGTTTTTGGATGAAAATTCCAATGTAGCATGTATTCCGAGTGAAATGTTGCTTAAAACGGTAGGTGTAGTTTTCGAACGATTGGATATTGAATTTGCTTTTTTAAGAAATCCGAATGAAAAGGAGCTGAAAACAATCGCGAGTAGGATAGCAGATGCTGTAAAGATCATTCAGATTTCAAATCCGGACTTTGTTTATGATGCTACTGATGCGGCAGTAAATGCGATTGTTGAAAGTGTTGAATACTGGAAAACCAAAGAATTAGGGAAGGTAAAAATCAATTACCTGTCTTATTTATGGATGGATTGTATGCATAAAAAACATAGTTGGGATTGGATTGTCTGGGATTGGGAAACCGGGAATAATCTAGGAGTGACCAACACCACAAAAGAATTAACCTGTCTGGCTGATACTATTATCGCTCATACCATAGACGGATTTCAACCCGCTTCGATCATCTTTGATTTGTATAAAGAACTGGAGGGAGTGAATAATTTTTATGATTTAAAAAGAGATCCTTACAGTGGAATCGGATTACTGTTTAGTACCGATCACATGAAATTCAGAGATTAACAAGCGTTGTTTTTTAGGTATAGGAAATTTACTTTTAAATAATTATGTAATTTTAGTGAAAATAGAGGATTAATACTTCAAGAAAAAAGAATCAAGATGAGTTTAAAGGATACAGTAAATACAAATAAAATAGCTTTTTTTTCAACACAGCCTTACGATAAAACGTTTTTCAATAAATACAATGATGTATTTGGTTTTGAATTGGATTTCTTTGAAACGCAATTAAATCCTCAAACCGTTATTTTGATTGAAAATGCTTCGATTGTTTGTGTGTTTGTAAATGATATTGTCAATGAATCAGTATTGAAACAATTGGCTGAAAAAGGGGTGAAGATTATTGCTCTGCGGTGTGCAGGTTTTAATAATGTTGATTTGGATGCGGCCAAAAAGTACAATCTAAAAGTATGCAGGGTTCCTGCATATTCGCCTCAGGCTGTCGCAGAGCATGCGATGGCAATGATTCTAACACTGAATAGAAAAACACATAAAGCCTACAATAGAGTTCGGGAACAAAATTTTTCGCTAAACGGATTATTAGGTTTTGACCTGTTTGGGAAGACTATCGGGATTATCGGAACAGGGAATATCGGGAAAGCTTTCGCTAAGATCGCTCTGGGGTTTGGTTGTAAAGTTCTGGCATATGATATTGTAACAAGTGCTGAAATGGAAAAAGATGGAGTACAGTTTGTTTCGTTGGAAGAGATTTTCAAAACCAGCGATATAATCTCATTGCATTGTCCTCTAAACGATCAGACGAAACATGTCATTAATAAAGAATCTATCGCTTTGATGAAGGAAAGTGTAATGCTTATCAATACAAGCCGTGGAGGATTGATTGAAACAGCCGCTGTTATTGAAGGTTTGAAAGAAGGTAAAATTGGGTATTTAGGAATTGATGTTTACGAACAGGAAGAAAAACTGTTTTTTAGGGATCTTTCTGCTGATATTATTCAGGACGATGCTATTCAGCGCTTAATGAGTTTTCCAAATGTCTTGGTGACGGCGCATCAGGCTTTTTTTACCAATGAAGCCTTAACGCAGATCGCTTTGGTTACCTTTAACAATATAAAGTCTTTACTGACTGACAATGATATTGAAAATAAAACCGCTTTGTTGGTTTAAATTGAATCAGATTGACCAGCGAGAGGTTTTAAAAACCTGTCGCGTTTAGAAACGTAATTGTAAAAAAATAAAAAAGAGAAATTATGAAAAGTAAACTTTTAATTGTTCTGGGAGTGATTACACTATATTCTTGCCAGAATAAAGAAAAAACAGGAAAAGAAAATGTTATTGAAGCCATTGTAACTGATACCATAGCAAAAACAGCAACGGGAACAGCAGACGTAAGCGATGCTCCGCACAAAGACGATAAAGCAGTCGAGACCATCAGAAAGCAGCTTTTAGTATTGTTGAAAAAAGATCTGCCAGCCTTGACAGCCGACAACAGATTCTTTTATTACAGTGCTTTTGACTTAAATAATGATAAAAAGGAAGAGTACTTCGTAGGTTTCTCTAATCCTTATTTTTGTGGAAGCGGGGGCTGCTCAGGGTATATTTTGAATAATGACGGAAGTTTTATCAATTCTTTTACGGTAACTGATTTTCCGATTTATGTAACCACTTCAGTAACTGAAAAATTTTATGATTTAATAGCGGTAAGTGGAGGAAAATTTCATCTTCTAAAACTGAAAAATGGAAAATATCCTTCAAATCCATCTGTTCAGGAAATTGTTAAAGAGGAAGCTACAAGAGAAAGTACAACGGTTTTGGATATAGATGGGAAGAAGTTGGAGAAGTACTCCTTTTAATCAAATTGTATTAAATAATAAACGCGACAGGGTTTTAAAAACCTGTCGCGTTTGAATTATTATAAATCAGTTTTGGAATTTGGATTTTCCAAAATTTGAATTTAAAAAAAAAAAACTATCCTACCAATTCCACAAATTTAAACTCACCTTCAACTGCGACTTTAGTCAAACCGTGTTTTGATAAGTTTTTCATGGAAGCGTCCCATTTTTTACCGCTTAAATTAGCAGTAATTTTTAGTTGCTGAAGATCCATTTTATTTTCATTTCCTTTCAATAAATCAACGATAAATTTTTCTTCGTCTGATAATTCGACAGTCTGTTTTTTCTCCGGACGCATTTGTGGGAATAATAAAACTTCCTGGATTGATGCATTATTGGTTAAGTACATAATCAAACGGTCCATTCCAATTCCCATTCCGGATGTTGGAGGCATACCGTATTCTAAGGCTCTTAAGAAATCCTCGTCGATAATACCGTTTGCTTCATCATCACCTTTTGCAGCCAGACGCATTTGGTCTTCAAAACGCTCGCGCTGATCAATTGGATCGTTTAATTCGGAATAAGCATTTGCAATTTCTTTACCGCAAACCATTAGTTCAAAACGTTCTGTTAAGTCTGGATTGTCGCGGTGTTCTTTACATAGAGGAGACATTTCTTTCGGATAATCGGTAATGAAAGTAGGCTGAATGTAATTTCCTTCACATTTTGCACCAAAAATCTCATCAATCAATTTTCCTTTCCCCATTGTTTTGTCAACTTCGATTCCCATTCCTTTTGCAGCTTCAAACAGCTCTTCTTCTGTTTTTCCTGAGATATCAAAACCGGTAAAATGTTTGATCGAATCCGTCATAGTAACACGGGCGTAAGGCGCTTTAAAGTTGATTTGGTGTTCTCCAAAAGTAACTTCACTAGTTCCGTTTACGGCAATAGCACAATGCTCAAGCAGGCCTTCTGCAAATTCCATCATCCAGTTGTAGTCTTTGTAGGCTACATATATTTCCATTGCTGTAAACTCAGGGTTATGGGTTCTGTCCATTCCTTCATTACGGAAGTTTCTGGAAAACTCATAAACACCTTCAAATCCACCAACAATTAATCTTTTTAAATACAATTCGTTTGCAATACGCATGTAAAGCGGAATGTCAAGCGAATTATGGTGCGTAATAAATGGTCTTGCCGAAGCACCACCGGGAATCGATTGTAAAACCGGAGTATCAACCTCAAGATATCCTGCATCGTTAAAGTAACCGCGCATAGCGGTAAATAACTTGGTACGTTTAATAAACGTTTCTTTAACCTGTTGATTCACCGTTAAATCTACATAACGCATTCTGTAGCGTAATTCAGCATCATTAAATGCATCATGTACATTTCCGTCTTCGTCTACTTTAGGTAAAGGCAACGGACGTAATGTTTTACTCAAAAAAGTAAACCCGCTCACACGAATACATTTCGCTCCAACCTGAGTCGTGAACAATTCTCCTTCGATACCAATAAAGTCTCCTAAATCGGTTAGTTTTTTAAATACTGTGTTATATAAAGTTTTATCGTCGCCTTCACACAAAACGTCGCGATTCACGTACAATTGAATACGTCCTTCACTATCCTGCAATTCAGCGAAACAAGCTTTCCCCTGATCACGAACACTCATCAAACGTCCGGCAACGATCACCTTCTTACCTTCTTCAAATGACTCCTTTATTTGCTTTGAAGTATGATTTACAGGAAAAAGATTAGCGGGATAAGGATTGATTCCTAGGTTGCGTAAGTTTTGAAGTTTTTCTCTTCGGATGATTTCTTGTTCTGATAGTGCCATTTTGTGCTCTTTTTTAAGTGTGCAAAGATAAAGAAAAGAATGTAGATTTCAGAATGCTGATTTTAGATTTTTTGAAGCAGTAATTTTCGGGTTTTCAGGGTGGTTTTGTCCCGCTATCCACTTGTATCTTTTTTGCAGAAAAAGCAAAAAAAGGATACCGCTGCTATCGGGGCTAGAGTAGACGTTTTTGTTTTCAAAAAACGTTTGAGTTGAAAAGCTGATCGAGCTGTTCTTAGAAAATCATCGAAGATGATTTTCTAAGAACCTAAGAACCTAAGAACCTAAGAACCTAAGAACCTAAGAACCTAAGAACCTAAGAACCTAAGAACCTAAGAACCTAAGAACCTAAGAACCTAAGAACCTAAGAACCTAAGAACCTAACAAAACGATTAAACAATTCACCAAACTTCGTATCTTTGAGAAAAAATTAACCACGATGAAATTATACAAACTACTTAGTTTTTCTTTTTTATTTGTAACACTCACAAGTTGTACTTTTACCGAGAGCATTTACGTGAATGATAACGGAACCGGAAAGTTTTCTCTAAACATGGACGGTTCTTCTTTAATGGCAATGGCTGGGAATCAGATAGGAGATCAACTGGGAGCTGATGCCAAAAAAAATGTAGATTCTACCTTTACCTTCAAACAATTACTGGCTGATAAAAGCGAAAGTATTTCAAAATTATCTCCTGAAGTTCAAAGCGAGATTAAAAAACTGGAAGACCTTGTGGTTAATATTAAAACGAATGAGGAAAAAAAAGAATTTCTGATGGCATTTTCAGAAGATTTTAAAAATGTGAATGAATTACACGATATATTACAATCAATCAACACTCTTCAAAAACTAGTAGGAGGAGCAGATGCATCAACACCTTTTGTAGGAGGTTTGGGGGATAATAATAGTACAGTAAACTACAATTATGACGGAAAGAAATTTACCCGTAAGGCGATAGTTGATAAACAAAAACTGGCTGCAAAAGTACAGGATTCAACCGCAGAAATGTCAAAAATGGTTTTTGCATCATCTACTTACGTGATAAAATACCACTTCCCAAAACGCATTAAAAAAGTCTCAAATCCAACGGCTTTGTTTAGTGAAGACCGAAAAACAATTACAATTCAATACCCTTTTACGGATTATATGGAGAATCCTGACAAGCTCAACTTTGACGTTGAGTTTGAAAAATAATTAAAATGAATAAAAAAATTCAACTTCAGGATTTAGGAAGTAAAGATTATAAAGCGACCTGGGAATATCAGGAAGAACTTTTTAAAGACATAGTCGACCTAAAGATAAGAAACCGAAGAGAAGAGCTTGATTTAGAAACACCCAACTACTTATTGTTTGTAGAACATCCGCACGTTTATACACTGGGAAAAAGCGGTGATTTTGAGAATTTGCTCCTAAACGAAAAACAGCTGGAGGCCAAAGGTGCTACCTTTTATAAAATCAACCGTGGTGGCGATATTACCTATCATGGACCAGGACAGATTGTGGGTTACCCAATCTTGGACCTGGAGAATTTCTTTACCGATATTCATAAGTATTTACGTTTTCTGGAAGAATCGATCATCCTTACTTTAGAAGAATACGGTTTAAAGTGCGGACGAAGTGATGGAGAAACAGGAGTGTGGTTAGATGTAGGGACTCCGTTTGCCAGAAAAATTTGTGCACTTGGTGTTCGCGCGTCGCGCTGGGTAACCATGCATGGATTTGCTTTAAATGTAAATGTCGATTTGGGATACTTCGATAACATTATTCCATGTGGAATCCGCGGTAAAGGAGTGACTTCGTTGCAGGTAGAGCTTGGTGTTGAAAGAGTAGATGAGGCTGAAGTAAAAGCAAAAATAATCAAACATTTAACCCATTTGTTTGAAGCCGAGTTTGTTTAAACAGGCTTTCTAGATATAAAAAGATATGGAAGATGCTGAAGAAAATAACAATTATAAAATTGCTGTTCCTTCAGCATTTGAAACCGTTTTTTCGCATTTTTACTTTGCGCAGAATAAAACCGATATTCCTGTAACGAAAACCTTATTACCTAGTTTTCAGACGATCTTAGTCTTTGTTTTTGGAAAAGGAGCCTCTTTAAGATCAAATCAAAATACGATTCTGGAAGCAGAGCGATGTCTCGTTTTAGGACCAATAAAACAAGCCTTTGAGTACACCTTAAATCCTGATTCAGAGATTCTGGTAGCCAACTTTAAAGAAGATGCTTTCTACCGATTCTTTGGAAGCGCGCTTCTGACGCATTCTTTGCCTGTTCATCCCGACACTTTGATGGTTGAAAATTGTTTTGCCGCTTTGTGGGAGGAGCTAAAAGAATTGGCTGATCCCAAAAAACGGGTGGATCATATTTTAGAATTCTGTAAACCTTATTTGCGGGAACAGCATTCCATTACCTCTCTTTTGGCCGATTTTAGAGAAAAAAATATCAATCCGATAAAAGCGACTGCCTCTAAAACAAATCAATCAGAACGAAATGTTCAATTGAATCAAAAGAAGTTTTTTGGTTATACCATTAAAGAAATTAATCGTTACGAGCGTTTTTTGAAAGCAGTAGAAGCAATTCAAAAGGATATTCTAAAAAACGCTAAAACAGATTGGCTTGCCATTGTTGAGCAATGCGGTTATTACGATCAGAGTCAGTTGATACATGATTTTAAACATTATATGAATATTTCTCCGACTAAATTTCTGAAATTTCAAAACGATATCTGTAACTCAAAGACAGAATAGCCCCTTTTCGTTTTCTTACAATTGTGATCGGATCAGCAGTTTTACATTTGTCATGTTCAATCTTAAAAAACAGAAAACATGAAAAATTTAATTGTTTACGCACATCCCAATTCAACTAGTTTAAACCATTACTTCAAACAAATTGTTATGGAGAACCTTGAGAAATCAGGGCAGGAAGTTATCATACGCGATTTAAATGCCCTCCATTTTAATCCGGTTTTGTCTCTGGAGGATATGAATGGGCAAAGAGTGGGAGAAATTGCTGACGAGGTAAAAAGAGAACAGGATTTTATTAGCTGGGCTGATCGTATTGTTTTTATTTATCCAATTTGGTGGACCGGAATGCCGGCGATCATGAAAGGGTATGTCGATCGGGTTTTTAGTTATGGATTTGCTTATCGTTACGATAAGGGGATTCAAAAAGGGCTGTTGACCGGGAAACAAACCATCATAATCAATTCGCACGGAAAATCAAATACAGAATACGAGTCCATCGGAATGGATAAAGCTTTGATCTTAACTTCAGACTTCGGAATTTTTAAGTATTGCGGATTGGAAGTTCAAAAACATTTTTATTTTGATAAGGCAGACAGAGCTTCTGAGGAGAATATTTCAGAATGGACCAGCCAGCTTAAGGAAATGTTTCAGGAAAAGGTTGTATGCGACTAATTTGTTATATTTCTGCTTCATAGCAGTTTAGAGCAATTTTTTCGAATAGTTTTAGTTATCTATTAAACCATTTTTTCTAAAAACCTGATACCATGCAAAATGTAATTACTGACCTGTCCCGATTTATGGAATTTAATGAAACGGAAAGTATGGCCTTTAAAAACATACTTAAACTAAAGAAAGTCAAAAAAAACGAACATCTTTTAGTAGAAGGCGATGTTTGTAATTTTGGAGTTTTTATTGCAGAAGGATGCATTCGTTACTATTATTCACTTGATGGTGTCGAATCTACCGGAAATTTCTTTTTTGAAAATGACTGGTACTCTGATTTTGAGAGTTTTTTATACAACAAACCGTCATTGCTGAATATCGAAGCTCTGGAAGACTGTGTGCTGTATTTGGCCTATAAACACGATTTTGAAAAACTTGTTTCTGAATATCCGGTATTTAACTCTTTCCTGCGCATTATGATGGAAAGAACCATCAAAGGATTAACAGGTAGAAATATGGCAATGTCTTTATTGTCTCATGAAGAACGTTATTTGCGGTTTGTAAAATATTGCCCGAAAGTAGTCGAAAGAGTTTCGTTAAAACACATCGCCAGTTATTTAGGAATTCAGCCGGAAAGTTTAAGTCGGATCAGAACCAGGATTACATTGAACAGTAAATCTTAACTCAAGTCAATTTTTAAGAAAATTCAGCTCTTTACTTTTGCTTTTATAACTGTAAAGCAAAATAAAAATGAAAAGAATATTCTTGATTATTATAGGTTTTTTTGGGCTGATAACCTACGCTCAAACGGGAACTGTAAAAGGAAAAATCATTGATAAACAATCCGAGAAACCGCTTATTGGAGTTATTATTTTATTGATAGGTGATGAGAAGAAAAACGCCATTTCAGATGCTGATGGTAATTTTAAACTGGCCAATGTACCGCTGGGTCGACAGAGTCTTAGTTTTAGTTTTCAGGGCTATGAAAACACATCGGTTTCTGATCTTGATATTACCACAGGAAAAGATAATTTGTTAACGGTTTCGATGATCGAAAAGTTCAATACACTTGACGAAATTATTGTGTCCTCAGGTTCTAATAAAGCCAAACCGCTTAACAAAATGGCATTAGTATCAACCAAACAATTTACTACGGAAGAAGTCAATCGATATGCAGGAGGAAGGAGTGATGTGGCTCGTTTGGTTTCTAATTTTGCCGGAGTTTCTACCGGAGATGACAGCCGCAACGATATTGTTGTAAGAGGGAATTCGCCGTCTGGAATGTTGTGGAGAATAGAAGGAATGCCAGTTCCGAGTCCCAATCACTTTTCGACATTGGGAACTACAGGAGGGCCAATTTCGGCTTTGAATCCAAATCTTTTGGCCAATTCTGATTTTTTAACTTCAGCCTTTCCAGCGGAGTATGGAAATGCAATTGGAGGTGTTTTTGATCTGAGTTTCCGAAAAGGAAATCCCGATGATTACGAATACATGCTGAGTGCCGGTGCTTATCCGGGAGTCGAATTTATGGCAGAAGGACCGCTTGGTAAAAAAGGAGGTTCGTTTGTAGCGGCTGCAAGATATGGCTTTGTCGGGGTTCTGGGAATAGCGGGTACAGATGCACAGCCCAATTATAGAGATGTCAGTTTTAATATTGATTTAGGAAAAAGTAAAGCAGGCAATTTCTCTCTTTTTGGAATCTACGGAACGTCGGATATTGATTTTCTGGGAGATAAAATAGACAAAGAAGACCCTTTTGCAGCCCAGGATGAGGATGCTTACGTAAAATCGGGATTTGCTTCGTTTGGTTTGAAGCACAATCTGGACATTGGAACAAAATCGTATTTGAAAACCATTGTCGGTTTTTCAAATTCAAATAACTCCTACGAGAATTTCCGTTATTATAACTTCAACACTGCCGCAGAAAACCGTTTGTCTTTTACAGATATTAATAACAATGAAAACAGAGTGACATTCTCGACTTTATTCAATTCTAAAATCAATAAAAAGACAACTTTCAGGACGGGTTTGCTTTTTGAGAATTATACACTTGATGCTAAAATGTCTTCGCGTGACCGACAGCAGGACAACGATGGTGATGGTTACCCGGATTTTGTTCAGCTGATAAACAACAGTGGGAATTACAATGTTATTCAGCCGTTTGCTCAGGGGCAATTTCGTCTGACGGAGAAGCTAACTTTTAATGCCGGTATTCATGGGCAGTATTTTTCTATAAATAAGGAGTTTGCTTTTGAGCCTAGGGCTGCTCTGGCCTATGCGTTAAATCAAAGGAACACGATTAGTTTTGGTTATGGTCTGCACCATCAAGGTGTTCCGGCTCCGATACTATTTTTGAATGAATTTGTAAATGGAACTCAGGTTCAGACCAACAAGAATCTGGATTTAGTTCAAAGTCAGCATTATGTTTTGGGCTATGATGTGCGGTTGGCCAGAAAATGGAGGGGAAAAGTAGAGCTTTATTATCAGGATATCAGCAAGGCAGGAGTGCAGCCTTTTCCAAGCAGTTATTCGACCTTAACAGAAGGAGCCGATTTTAGTTATTCTATTGATAAAACGTCTTTGGTAAGTAAGGGAAGCGGATACAATCAGGGTATTGAATTTACCGTCGAAAAATTCTTTAGTGAAGGCTATTATGCTTTGTTTACCACCTCGCTTTTTGAAAGTAAATATAAAGGAAGTGATGGTATAGAACGAAACTCACCTTTTAATAACGGATACATTATTAATTTGTTAGGAGGGAAAGAATTTAGAATAGGGAAGGCAAAGAAAAATGTTTTTTCGATTGATACCAAATTCACAACTGCTGGAGGGCGTTATTATACACCGGTAGATTTGGTCGCTTCAAACAATGCCGGTTATGAAATTAGAGATGATGCAAATGCCTTTAGCAAACAGTATGATCCTTATTTAAGGTTGGATGTTAAATTCGGAATTAAATTTAATAGCAAAAGAAAGAAAAGGTTTCATCAGTTTTATATAGACCTTCAAAATGTGACCAACCATACCAATATTTTTACGAAGGAATACAATCGATTAACGAATAGTGTCAATCAGAAAGATCAAATTGGTTTTTCACCTGATTTTGGATATAAATTTCAATTTTAGTTTTTTACATAGAAGAAAACAACAAATGAAAACAATAAAAGGATCTTCCGTTTTCATTTGTTGTATTAAGGCGTTCGAGAATGGGTATTACAATTTTACAATTTCTACCCTGCGATTTTTTGCTTTGTTCTCTTCACTAGTATTATCGGCAATAGGTTTATCGGAGCCCCAACCTTTTGTTTGTAATCTGGATGCATTTATCCCCTTCGAGATTAAGGCCGTTTTTACAGCACTTGCTCTTTCTTCAGAAAGTTTTTTATTCTGCGCCGCAAGACCAGTATTATCGGTATGACCTTCAATGGTAATTTTAAGGCTGTTATTAGCAGTTAGTAATTTTTGAATTTCATCAATTATAGGCGAAGATTCTGTTTTTATAGTAGCTTTATTGGTGTCGAAATTAATGTACAGTGCGATGTGGCCTTTAGAATCGAGCTCTTTCTTCATTTCATCTGCTTTGGTAAGCGAAGCTGTCATTTTAAAAGGTTTTGTTTCCAGAATCATCCATCCTGCCGAAACAGCATCGTCACCAGGAGTAAGTTGAACCCAGATATTTCTATCCGGACGGCGAATAAGATAGGTTGTTGTAATGGCATTACCCATAAAGCCATAACCATTCATGTATTTGATACGGTTGTTCTCCGGAATCGTATAAGAGGAATCTGAATGAACTTTCATTTCAGATATTTTTACACCATCAATGCTTTTAATTAATTCCTCTAAATTTTTTGCTACTTCAAGATCACTATATGATTTTCCTTCTTTTGCAGTAATCCTGGCATAGAACATTTTTCCTTCTGGTTTTTCAAAATGGTCTTTCACCCAAAAATAAGCAACGTCATAATCGGCTGTATTATTCTTTGGAGTGCCTTCGTAATTTTCGGGTAGGTTAAAGTAAGGAAAAGCGCCAAGAGGTTTGTCCGAAACGGGAATAGCATTAATCTCGAATTTTTTAACTGAAGTCTCTGTTGGGGGAGTTTCAGTAGCTGGGGTTGATACAAGAGAATCTGTGTTATCTGTCACATCATTCTGCTTTTTGTTGGAATTGCATGCCAGGGTGATGCATGCAATTAGAAATAATGTTAAAAATTTGATTTTCATGTGGTTAGTTTTGTGTTGAAAATCAAAGATAGCAAAGCGAAGAGATTTTAACAAAAAAAAGAATCAGTTTAATGGAGTTTTTTTTGAATGTAATGTTTTGAAAAAGTGATTGTTAGTGTTGATTTTATCTTTGCGTTTTTGGGAGATTTAGTATAGATTTACTTTATACGAAACGACATTTAGCTGAAGTAATTCACTTTCTTTAAAACAACTCCAACTGAGTAGGCAGTAATTTAAAGGACATTCTATGGTATTTTGTAGTACCGTACTTTTTAATGGCTTCACGATGTTCTTTTGTTGGGTAGCCTTTATTTTTTTTCCAATTGTACATTGGAAATTCTTCGTGAATCTGATCCATATATTCGTCACGATAGGTTTTGGCAAGAACCGAAGCAGCAGCAATACTTAAAAACTTAGCATCACCTTTTATAATACTTTGATTCGGGATCGATTTTAGCAATTCGATTTCAGTTGTAGTAAATTGTTTCCCAACAGTATTCTTTAGACCCAGCTTTGCATTTAGCGATCGGTTTCCATCAACAATAACAAACTCAGGTTCAGGATTTAATTTTAAAACACATTCCTGCATTCCTTTCATTGAAGCATTCAGGATATTTATTTCGTCAATTTCATCAGGGAATAAATGTGTAACGGCAAAACAGATGGCATGTTCTTCTATAATAGGTTTTAGCAGAGATCTTGCTTTTTCAGACAATTGTTTACTGTCGTTTAGAGTTTGATTTTCAAAATCAGCAGGTAAAATTACGGCTGCTGCAGTTACGGGTCCAGCCAAACATCCCCGACCAGCTTCGTCAGTTCCGGTTTCTAAAAGATGTCCTGAGTAATTTTTTTGAAGCATTTTCTGTTTTTTTATATTCAAAGTCAAAAATATTGTAATTTTTTTTAATAGCGTTTAAAATCTCTTCTTTAAATAATAGCCTGGATTTGCGAAAAAAAGAAAAAAAGATGCAATTTAAAAGATGTTCGCAAAAGCAGATCTTATTTTTTTAACAGGTTTGCTTTTTCTGAGGATTAAGTGTTAAAAGGGTGTTAAGTGTTAAAATTACATAAATTTATGTTTTTAGTAAAAAATAAGGAATATTGCTACTAAAAAGAATGAAACCTAAACGAATTATGATAGATGTTGATAGATGTTTAGGAATTTAGACTAAAATTAAGTTAAAAAGTTTTGGAGTTTTAAGAAATAATTAAGATGTTTGCGCCATACTAATTCAAAATAAATTAAAATGAAATTAAAATTTAAATGGATTTTTACGCTGGTTGTGGCGTTATCTATGCAGTTTTCTTTTGCTCAGGAGAGAACTGTGACTGGAAAGGTCTCTGATAAAACAGGGGTTATTCCGGGAGTAAATGTTCTTGTGAAAGGATCTAAAGTAAGCACTCAAACTGATTTTGACGGAAGTTATTCCATAAAAGCAAAGACAGGTGATGTGTTAGTTTTTTCATATGTAGGTATGAATAACAAACAAGCAACTGTTGGTTCTTCAAATTCAGTTAATGTTGTATTGGAGTCAGAGGCTCAATTAATGAATGAGGTTGTAGTTGTAGGTTACGGTGTACAGAAAAGAAAAGAAGTAACCGGTTCTATCTCTAAAATTGCAGGAAGCGACATTTCTAATCTTGTAACTCCAAGTTTCGAGGGCGTACTAGCCGGTAGAGCAGCTGGGGTTCAGGTTGTAACCAATAGTGGAATTATTGGAGTAGCTCCAAAAATTAGAATTAGAGGTATTGCTTCTATTTCAAGTGGAACTGATCCGTTAATTGTTGTTGATGGTATGCCTATTCTTTCCGGAGATATTGGAGGTTCAGCTAATACAAATGGATTAGCAGACATTAACCCGGATGATATCGAGTCTTTTGATATCTTAAAAGATGGTGCTGCAACAGCGATTTACGGTTCCAGAGCAGCAAATGGAGTAATTTTAATTACTACAAAAAGTGGTAAAAAAGGAAGTTTAAAAGTGACCTATTCAACTAATTTTGGTGTGGCTAGTGCTGCTAAAAAATATGATTTGTTACAAACTCCTGATTTCTTAGTTATTGCTAACGAGAAAAGAACAAACAGAGGACAAGCTCCTTGGGCTGTTGGAAGTACTTATAATACAGACTGGCAAGGTGCAGTTTTGAGAAATGCTCCTCAAATTACACATAACCTTTCTTTTAGTGGTGGTTCTGATAAAACGAAATATTATTTATCTCTTGGATATACAGATCAGGATGGTATCAACTTAGCGAATAGCATGAAAAGATATTCTGTTAGAGCAAATATTGATCAGGATATTAATAAATGGTTAAGTATTGGTACAAATTTAAGTGTTACCAGAACAGAGTACAATGGTTTAAATACTAGCTCTAATGGACTTTCAGGAAACATCTTCAATACTATCAGACAGTTACCTAACGTTCCAATTTACGATGCTGCTAACCCAACTGGATATAACTTAACTTTACCATTGGGAACTAACACAGTGGGAAGATGGGATAATACAGATCCTGTAGGAGATAACATTACTAATATTGTTTATGCTTTAGATCACAACAAATACTATTCTAAAGTAAACAGAACTTTATTGAATGTTTTTGCAAATGCTAAAATTACTTCTGATTTAAGCTACAGACTTCAGGTAAGTGCTGATAACTCTATCACAGGTGGATTCCAATATTGGAACCCGGTTCATGGTGATGGTCGTTCAAGAAACGGTTATTTAATAAACGATAACACAGAGTATGCAAGATGGAACTGGCAAAATATCTTAAACTATAAAAAGACTTTTGCAGAAAATCATAATATTGGTGTAACAGCAGTAGCGGAGTATCAAAAACAAAAATACCAATACTTCTTTGGTCAGGGAAGTGATATCATCAGTGATTTTTACGATAAAAACCTTGTTACTAACTCTTATATCACTAAAGATTCAGGTGGATCTATCACTGAGAATGGTATCATGTCTTACTTAGGTCGTTTCACTTACAACTATAAAGAGAAATACTTCCTACAGGGATCGATCAGAAGAGACGGTATCTCTAAATTAGGAAAAGATAAAAGATGGACTAATTTCCCTGGAGTTTCTGCAGGTTGGACAGTTTCGAAAGAAGATTTTATGCAGCCTATCAGCAACACACTTTCTGATTTCAAACTTAGAGCTTCTTACTCAAAAGTTGGAAATACTGAAATTGGAAATTACCCATACATGGATTTAACATCTCCATCACCTTACGGACCTACAAATGGTATTGGTTATTCTCAATTTGGAAACCCAATACTTCAATGGGAATCTAGTGAAAAAATCGATTTTGGTGCTGATGTAGGATTGTTCAATAACAGATTAACTATCGGATTTGATTACTACAGAAATAATATCGACAAGTTAATTTTGGCTGTACCGGTTTCACCTTCTTTAGGTATTCCGTTTAATACAACGAACAAAAACATTGGTAAATTGTACAACGAAGGGTATGAGTTTGCTGTAAGCTTTAAAGCAATCAATAATGAGAACTTTAAATGGGATGTATCTTCTAACTTAACATTGTCTAAAAACGTAGTAACTGAATTAGTAGACGGTCAGGATATTATTGGAGGTACTTCTTCAGATACAAATATTGCACCTAACTTAATCCTTAGACAAGGTGAGTCTATGAACTCATTATACGGATTTAAATATTGGGGAGTTAACAAAGCAAATGGTAACCCGGTTTACTATAAAGCGGATGGAAGTTTAGTACAAGGAAATCTTGCATCGTCAACTTATTTTGCATTCGATCCAAGCAATCCTGCTGCTATGACAACTCCGGCTACTTTAAGTGCTGCTACTGATAAAGTTATTTTAGGAAATACACTTCCAACTTATTACGGATCTGTAAGTTCTACAATGAAATATAAAAATATTGATTTTGGTTTCATGTTTAGATTTAGTGGAGGAAATAAAATTTTCAACTCTACAAGAAGAGAGTTAATGAACCAAAACTTTAACAATAACGGAACAGAGATTTTAGGAAGATGGCAAAGTGTTGACAATCCTGGAGACGGATGGACTCCAAGATTATGGGCTAGTTCTAATACATTTACTAACCTTTCTGGAAATGCGAGCTCACGTTTTGTTGAAAAAGGAGACTTTATTTCACTTGACAATATTAGTTTAGGTTACACTTTACCAAAATTATTATTAGATAAATTAAAAGTGGATAACTTTAGAATCTATGTTCAGGCACAAAATATTTGGTTGATCTCTGATTATAAAGGTATTAACCCAGAGATGGAAACGTCTGGAGTAGATATTAACGGTACTCCTCGTTCTAAAGTGATATCAGTGGGTCTTAATGTAAGTTTATAAAATGAAAAATATGAAAAATATAATAAAATCAATTTTACTATCTGTAGTTGTCTTAGGGCTGAACTCATGCTCAGAAGACAAGATATTAGATCTTGTTCCTGTAAATAACGTTCCTACAGATGTTGCCTTTTCAACGCCTGCTTATATAGAAACTTATATGAATGGTGTTTATAATGCAGCTGCTATTGGTACTTATAACAGTGGAACTTCAAACGGAGGTAGAGGTTATGTTTGGGGAGCTGCTTTTGTTGAACAAGGGGAATGTATGGGAGAAGATGCTGTAAATAATGCAACTTTTTATCAGCTTACCTATACTCAAACTTATGATCCTACATCGGCTAACAATGTGTACTATTGGGTTGATGGTTACAGATTAATCAACAGATGTAACTTAATGATCGAAGGTACAACTGATGCTGTTGCAAAAGGTGTTATCACTAAAGCTGTTGGTGATGACTACATTGGACAAGCTAAATTTTTAAGAGCGATTACACATTTTGAATTGTTGAACTATTTTGCAAGGCCTTATTTCCACACTCCTGGTGCTACTCATGCGGGTATTCCTTACAGAGAAGTTGGTATTAACACTCAGGCAGAAATAGATGCTGAAAATGTAAAACCTAGAAACTCGGTTGCTCAATGTTATGATAAAGTAATTGCAGATTTAAATGATGCTGAAAAATTGATCATATCAAATGGATTTGCAGGAGGTAGAGTAGTAGCTAAAGCAACTAAATCTGCAGCTATCGCTTTCAAAACAAGAGTATATCTTCAAAAAAGAGACTGGGCAAACGTAATTACTGAGGGGGTTAAGTTAAATGGTTTATACACTTTGACTGCTAAACCTGGTGACGTGTTTGTTCCTGCAAGTAACTTGTCTAATACAGAATCTATCTTCTCTATTCAGCATTCAGCTACAGCTAACCCTGGAGTTAATGCAGGTTTGGCTAGTATTTTGAACAATAGAGCCTTAGTGAATATTAGCCCTATTATTTGGAGAAATAGCAAATGGTTAGCGGATGATAAAAGAAGAGAAGAAGGTATTATGATTAAAACTGTAGCCGGAAGAAAATATACTAATAAATATTCTGATATTACAAACTTAACTGATGCTGCTCCGGTTATTAGATATGCTGAAGTGGTGTTGAATATGGCAGAAGCTCAGGCTCGTTTATCAAATACTACAGTAGGTCTTAATTTATTAAACTCTGTAAGAAACAGAGCGTTGGGTAATCCGGTAGCGACTCCTGCTAATCCAGTTGGACAGGCTTATACTGCTGCTTCTTTTGCTACACCTGCTGATTTGGTTGCTGGTATTCTTATTGAAAGAAGAATCGAATTCTTAATGGAAGGACGTAGATGGTCTGATATTCACAGATTACAAGGAGATCCAATTGCTTCTGTTGCAATTAATGGTGTACCTGCAAAAATAGCTAATGCTGCACCAGCTGCTGCATTATATACTTTAGGAACACCTTATACAGGTCCTTATGGAGTTCCTGCTCTTCCTTATGCAGATTATAAATTTATTTGGCCAATACCACAAATTGAAATGCAAACTAATCCAGGACTAGGACAAAACCCAGACTGGTAGAATTAAGATAAATATTTTGATTTTTTTTGAAAGCCCTCAATCATTTTTTTGATTGGGGGTTTTTGTTTCAGCACTTTGGTTTGAAAAAGAATCCAGATCACAATGATTTGTTTTTTTATACGTTTTTATCTTTTACCTTTGCCTGATAAATTTTGTCGTAATAATTACCTATAAAACCATCAAATGAGAATATTCATTTTTCTATATCTTTTAGTTGTGCCAACTTTAGTATTTTCTCAGGAAAAAACTACATCTAAAAATAACTTAGACATGAACACAAAATATTCAAGTATAACAGATACGGTAAAAAAGAAAAAATCCAAGATCGCTACCATAGATCAATATCAGATTATCACATTGGAGCACGATACCACCTATGTAGATACCTCGCTAACCTTGAAAAGTGCCTACAAACAAAATCATCTTAGAAAAGACGATTTCGGGCTTTTGGCTTTCTCAAACATCGGACAAACTTTTAATACGCTGCAATACAGTTTAACGAATTTTTCTCCTTACCCTGAAATTGGCTTTAGCGGTAAACATTTTAATTACATGGAAGCCGATCAGATTCGTTATTATTCGGCGGCAACTCCTTTTACTGAGTTGTTTTTTAACACCACCATCAATAAAGGCCAGAACGTAGACTCCTTCATTACGTTAAACACCTCAAAAAATCTTAACTTTTCTATTGCTTATAAAGGCTTGCGTTCAGAAGGAGATTATATAAATCAGTTGGTAAGCGCGGGAAATTTTAGATTTACAACGAGTTATGCGACAACAGATAAAAGATATGCTATAAATGCGCACTACACGTATCAGGACATTTCAAATGAAGAGAATGGCGGGATTACAACACCTACAGATTTTGAAAGTGATAATAAAGATTATAAAAATCGTCAAAGATTACAGGTTTACCTTACAGATGCCAAGTCGTTTTTGAAAGGAAGACGCCTGTTTTTTGATCATGCGTTCAGAGTAAATCCCAAGAACGGAAGCAACAATTTATATGTAACACATCAGTTTAATTACGAAAATAAACTTTTTGAATATAATCAGGCAACACTAGCTTCAAATATTGGTAATGGGACGGCGTTTCAACGCTTTGGAGATTCGTATGTTACAAGTGGTATCAACGATAAAACGAAATACGAAAGGCTCTACAATAAGGCAGGACTTGCTTACGAAAACTCTCTTTTAGGAAAATTTAATTTTTTTGTAGACGATTACCGATCCAATTATGAATACGGTAGAATTATCATAGGGAAAGACAAAAAAGTTATACCGGATAATTTATTTCTACAAATTAACAATTTCGGAGGTCAGTACGAATACCAAAAAAATAAATGGAACGGTCGTTTTCTGTATTCAAGATCGATTACAAATCAGTCGCTTTCTAACTTAGATGCGAAATTGAGATACGATATGAATGATAAAATTCAGTTTGATTTCAGATATCGTAACATCAATAAATTGCCAAACAACAATTTCAATTTATACCAAAGCAGTTACACAGAGTACAATTGGTCGAATAATTTTAAAAATGAAAAAATTAACTCGCTTAGCGCCAATGTGTCAACACCTTGGTTAAATGCAGAAGTTCAGTATACCGTTTTAAACGATCATCTTTATTTTAGAGATAAATCTTCTGATGCTCAGGCTGCTGCACATATTCAAATTATTGAGCCGGCTCAATATGGGAATGCGATTAATTATCTGGAAATTAAAGCAAGCCGTGAATTTAAATTTGGCCGATTTGCCTTAGACAATACACTTTTATACCAAAAGGTTGGTCAGTCAGATTTGATTCTTAATGTACCTGATTTTGTGACTAGAAATACCTTCTATTATTCAGGTTACTTTTTTAAGAAAGCATTGTACATGCAATCTGGAGTTGTATTCAATTACTTTACAAAATATTACGGAAATGACTATAACCCGGTTGTAGGAGAATTTTTTGTTCAGAATGATAAAAAGATTGGCGGTTATCCGTTATTCGATCTTTTTCTAAACGCCAGAATTCGTCAGACCCGCTTTTATTTTAAAGCAGAGCACATAAACGCTTTATTCTCAAAAAGCGATTATTATTCGGCACCTAATAATCCCTATCGTGATTTTGTGATCCGATTTGGTCTGGTTTGGAATTTCTTCCAATAAGATTAGGAGCTTCATATTTTTAAAAACCAAATATTAAAAATCAAATAGAAATGGACTTTTCAAAAAACATTTTAGAAACAATAGGTAATACACCATTGGTAAAACTCAACAAAATTGTTGCTGAAATAGATGCGCTGGTATTGGCAAAAGTCGAAACTTTTAATCCTGGAAATTCTGTTAAAGACAGAATGGCTGTGAAAATGATTGAAGATGCAGAAGCAGATGGCCGATTAAAACCAGGAGGAACCATTATTGAAGGTACTTCAGGAAACACAGGGATGGGATTGGCACTTGTGGCGATCATTAAAGGCTACAAACTGATTTGTGTAATATCTGACAAACAGTCTAAAGAGAAAATGGATATCTTACGTGCAGTAGGAGCTAAAGTGGTAGTATGTCCTACCGATGTGGAGCCTACTGATCCACGTTCTTACTACTCAGTTTCAAAACGTCTGGCTAGTGAAACGCCAAACTCATGGTATGTGAATCAATACGATAACATGTCTAATTCGTTGGCACATTATGAGCAAACCGGACCGGAAATATGGAAACAGACTGATGGAAAGATTACTCATTTCGTAGTTGGAGTAGGAACAGGAGGAACAATCTCAGGAGTTGGAAGATACCTGAAAGAAAAAAATCCGAACATTAAGATTTGGGGAATTGACACTTATGGTTCTGTTTTTAAAAAATATCATGAAACCGGAATTTTTGACGAAAATGAAATCTATTCGTATATCACAGAAGGAATTGGAGAAGACATTTTACCTAAAAATGTTGACTTCTCTTTAATTGATGGATTCACTAAAGTAACAGATAAAGATGCAGCTGTTTATACTAGAAAAATTGCATTGGAAGAAGCTATATTTGTTGGAAATTCTGCTGGAGCTTGTATAAAAGGATTGTTGCAGCTAAAGGAACATTTCAAGCCGGATGATGTTGTGGTAGTGTTATTTCATGATTCAGGAAGTCGTTATGTAGGTAAAATGTTTAACGACGACTGGATGCGCGAACGTGGTTTCCTGGAAGAAAATGTAACCAAAGCCGAAGATGTTATTAAAGATCATATCGATAAGCAATTAATCGTTGTTCGTACTGAAGAATTGGTTTCTCACGCAATCGAGCGTATGCGTAAATATAAAATTTCACAAATCCCGGTAGTAGATATCAACGGATTTGTAGGTTCTGTTGACGAGACGGATTTATTCAGAAGTTATGTTGCTGATAAAAATGTTGCCGAAAAACCGATTAAAGATGTTATGGGGAAACCTTTTCCAATTGTTAAATTAGGTACCCCAATCGAAGAGGTGTCTAAGTTATTCACTAAAGAAAACGATGCTGTTTTAGTAGATCTTGAAAACGGGAATCATCATATTATTACAAAGTATGATATTATAGGATCAATAAAATAAGACAATTTTTAATAAATTTATAAATCCATAAATCTAGTTTTAAACAATTAGGTTTATGGATTTTTTCGAATAAATAGATTTAAATATGAACTTTACCGCCATAGATTTCGAAACCGCAACCAGTTATCATCCGTGTTCCGTTGGGATTGTGACTGTAGAAAATGGAATAATTGTAGACGAATTTGTTACTTTGATAAAACCGCCAAACAATCAATACAATCCCTTTACAATTCAGGTTCATGGGATATATCCACGAGATACTGTTAATGCAAAATCTTTTAAACAAGTCTATCCGGAAATAGAAAAGAGATTAAAAAATAGGGTTATTGTGGCACATAATGAAAGTTTTGATCGCAATGTACTTATGAAATCAATGGCGCTTTACGAACTGAATTACGAAGATTTGAATATTGCTGCTAAATGGGAGTGCACCGTTAAAATTTATAAGGCAAAAGGCTTCAAACCTACTAAACTTAGTGATTGTTGCCGCGAAATGAAAATTCAGTTAAATCATCACGAAGCATTATCAGATGCGCGTGCGTGTGCCAGATTGTATCTGTTAAAATAAAAAAATTATTTTGTAAGATTATTATTGGTTTTTTTGTTAATTTAGGGCTTTGCAAATCATTACTATAAGCCTAAATATGAAAGAAGATTTTCTTCACTACCTCTGGAGATTCAAAAAATTTGAAACTCTAAATTTAAGGACTACTCAAAAGGAGCTGCTCACTATTATTAAAACGGGTGATTATACGGAGCTTTCGGGTCCGGATTTTTTTAATGCACAAATTATAATTGGCAATCAAAAATGGGCAGGTAATATTGAAATACATCTAAAATCTTCAGATTGGTATGTACATGGTCACGAAAAGGATACTGCTTATGACAATGTAATTTTACATGTGGTTTGGGAGCACGACACAGAAATTTTTGGAAAAAGCAATATGGAGATTCCGGTTTTAGTTTTAAGAGATTATACGGCTACGGAGACACTTTCAAATTATAATGCACTACTAACACCAAAATCATGGATATTCTGCGAAAAAAATATAGCTGAAATTGACAAGTTTGTTTTTATAAACTGGCAGGAAAGATTGTTTTTTGAACGTTTAGAGCGTAAATCAACATTCATTTATGATTTGCTTAAGGAAAGCCAACAAGACTGGGAGGCGGTTTTATTTTCATTATTAGCGAAGAATTTCGGATTAAACACCAATGGGAATTCTTTTCTACAAATGGCAAAATCTCTTCCTTTTTCAGTGATCAGAAAGGAAAGCTTTGAAGTAGAAAATTTGGAAGGGTTGTTTTTTGGAACAGTTGGATTATTAGATCCTGCAAAAGAAGATGTCTATTTTACCGACTTAAAAATCAGATACTATTATCTACTAAACAAATATCAGATTAAGAAGAGTTGTGTTGATCCCGTTCAGTTTTTTAAGCATCGTCCCGATAATTTCCCGACCATTCGACTCTCACAGTTAGCTAATTTATACCGGAAGCAAAATCTGTTTTCAAAAATAATTTCTCTAAAATCTGTTGAAGAAGTACGTCAACTGCTCATTGTTTCAGCAAGTCCATATTGGCAAAATCATTATCAGTTTGATAAAGAAAGTACGAGGAAACCAAAGGCTCTGTCTCATGCATTTATAGATCTGCTCATCATAAATACAATCATTCCACTTCAGTTTGCCTATGCAGGTATCAGAGATGAATCTATTTCTGAAGATTTAATTGCTTTTATGAATCAGGTAGCACCGGAGAGCAATGCTGTTATCGATAAATTTGAGTTTTTCAGAATAAAGGCCAAAAATGCTTTTGAGACCCAGGCACTTTTAGAACTTAAAAAAGAATATTGCAACAAAAAAGGTTGCTTAGGATGTGCATTAGGAATAGCATTGCTTAAGAATAATGAGGTAATGTGATAATTTTGTACTTTTGTAGAAATAGATAAATCTACAATCTAAAATCAATAAGATGTCAGCTATTTTAAAATTAAAGTTCTTTTTTGAAAAATATGGATTTCATGTATCTTCAAGATTGGCAGATAAACTGGGTATGCGTGTTACAAGTGTAAGATTGTTTTTTATTTATATCTCGTTTGTTACGGCCGGTTTAGGTTTTGGAGTTTATTTAACCCTTGCCTTTTGGATTCGATTAAAAGATTTGATCAGGGCAAAACGAACTTCTGTTTTTGATTTATAAAAAAAGCTCCAAATATTTAAAATTTGGAGCTTTTTTAGTTTTATAGAATGACGTTTATTCGTTTTCTGTATTGTTGTTGAGTCTTGATCTTTTTTTACTGTATCCAAAATAAACCAGAATACCAATAGCTAACCATCCTAGTGAAAGAAATTGAGCATCGTGGCTTAAATTGATCATTAAATAGGTGTTGATTGCAATACCTAAAACGGCAATAACTGGTAGGGCAGGAACCTTGAAAGTTCTCGTTAATCCAGGTTGTTTTACCCTTAAAATCCAAACTGCAATACAAACCATTGTAAAGGCAAATAAAGTTCCAAAACTGGTCATATCAGCTAATTTGTTGATTGGTGTAAAAGCAGCAACTGTAGCAATAATACCACCTAAAATTATTAAGTTAGTTTTTGGAGTTCCTGAAAGTGGATTTACTTTAGAGAATACAGAAGGAATTAATCCATCTTTAGACATACCAAGGAAAATTCTTGATTGTCCCATAATCATAACCATTAATACTGAAACAAGACCTACTGTTGCGGCAATAGTAATTATAAGACCAGCCCATCCTTGTCCGGCAATATCAAAAGCATATGCAACAGGAGCTTTAATAGCATCAGGATATTTTCCTAGTGGGTTAAAATCTTTATAATTCATCATACCCGTTAGTACTAAAGAAACAAGTATATATAAAGTAGTACAGATTAATAACGAAGCAATAATAGCAAACGGAACATCCTTTTTAGGGTTAACCGCTTCTCCTGCCTGAGTAGAAACAGCATCGAAACCAACGTAAGCAAAGAAAATTGCAGCGGCTCCGGATACAATTCCTCCAATTCCGTAAGCGTTGTGAGTAGTTTCTTTTTCAATAATTTGAGTAGCTGCTGGAATAAATGGAGTCCAGTTAGCCGTATTAATAAAGAAAAGACCAGCAATAATTACAAATATTACAGCAGAAACTTTTAGGATAACAATAAAATTGTTTGCTTTTGCGGCACTTTTTGTTCCTTTAATAAGTATGGAAATAACCAAAATGACAATTAAAAAAGCCGGTAAGTTCATAGAAAAACCTTCTCCGGTGTAACTGGCAGGATCTGTTGTCAGCCATTCAGGTAAATGGATATGAAACATTTTGAGCAGTTTATTGAAATATCCGGACCAGGAGACGGCGACCGTCATGGATCCCATTGCATATTCGAGAATAAGTCCCCAACCGATAATCCATGCAAAAATTTCTCCAATTGTTCCATATGCATAAGCATAAGCAGAACCTTCAACAGGTAAAATAGAGGCAAACTCAGAATAACAAAGAGCTGCAAAAACACAGGCAATCCCTGCAATGATGAAAGAAACAGCTAACGCTGGACCTGCATGGTAATATGCTCCGGTACCTGTAAGTACAAAAATTCCTCCACCAATAATGGCACCAACACCAATAGCTGTAAGGCTCCATTTTCCTAAAACTCTTTTTAAATCACTTTTTTTCATATCGGCCTCAAAGGCAGATATAGGTTTAACTCTCCAAATTGACATATATTATATTGGTTTATTTGTTACTAAGCTCCAAATGTATCGTTTTTTGTAAAAAATAAAAACAATTATCTCGTTTTTAGTTGTAAAATATTAAATATTTTGACAAAACATCCGTTGATTGATCTTTAAATACTGAGATTCATTAAATTAATTGGGGATAAATAAGGAAATGTGTAATTTTTTAAAACGCAATATTTTTACTAATTTTCTTAATAAATTGTAGGTTTTTCTTTATTTTAGTGCTTTGCTTAATGAAGAGAAATTTTGAATAAAATGAATTTAAAAGATTTTGCAACCTATTTTAGGTTTACAAATGAACAGCGCAAAGGAATTTTTGTGCTTTTTGCAATAATAATTGTGTTGCAGACCGTTTATTTTTTTGTTGATTTTAGTATGTCTGATAAAACCTTTGCCGAAGAAGGACAGTGGATGTCTTTGCAATCCGGAATCGATTCTTTAAAACTTTCAAAGTCTGGTGAAAAAAGAAAAATATATGCTTTTAATCCAAATTTTATTACCGACTATAAGGGATATAAATTAGGGATGTCTGTTCAGGAGATTGATCGTCTGTTGGCTTTTAGAAAAGAGAACAAATATGTGAATTCTGCGATAGAGTTTCAGGAGGTCACAAAAATTTCAGATTCCTTGCTGCATGTGATTTCTCCTTTTTTTAAATTTCCGGATTGGGCTGGAAATAAATCAAACCATAAAATGGAAAGAAAAGAGTTTGTACGGGAACCTGTTTCTAAAAAAGAAAAAATAATAGTTCAGGATATCAATACAGCGACTCAGGAAGATTTGGTTAAGATATATGGTATTGGTGAAGCTTTATCTTTACGGATATTAAAACAAAGAGAGATTTTGGGATGTTTTGTTTCGATGGAACAAATGAATGAGGTTTGGGGATTATCGCCTGAGGTAGTTAATGAACTTGGTATTCATTTTAAAGCAGTAATCCCGTCTTCTTTAAAAAAAGTACCTATAAATGATGCGTCCTTAAAAGAATTGGCAAAGTTTCCTTATTTCCGATATGCGTTAGCTAAAGAGATTGTGACGTATCGAAGTATGAATGGAAATATTAATAATATTGAGGATTTGTCAAAAATTAAAGATTTTCCTATTGAAAAAGCAAAAATAATTAGTTTATATTTGGAGTTCTAAAAAAAAACAGAATTACAATGAATTTTGAATATAACGAAACGCAGTTGATGATTGCGCAGTCAATAAAAGATTTTGCCGAGAAAAATATCAGACCCAATATTATGGAATGGGATGAATCTCAGATTTTTCCGGTTTCCCTGTTTAAACAACTGGGAGAAATGGGGTATATGGGAGTTTTAGTTCCTGAAGAATACGGAGGTTCCGGATTAGGATACCATGAGTATATTACCGTTGTTGAGGAAATTTCAAAAGTTGATCCTTCAATTGGTTTGTCTGTTGCGGCTCATAATTCTTTATGTACCAATCATATTTTGACTTTTGGAAATGAAGAACAAAAGAAAAAATGGTTGCCGAAACTAGCTACGGCTGAATTTATTGGAGCCTGGGGATTGACAGAACATAATACCGGATCGGATGCAGGAGGAATGAATACAACAGCCGTTAGAGACGGTGATGAGTGGGTTGTAAATGGAGCTAAGAACTTCATTACGCACGCTATTTCAGGTGATATTGCCGTAGTAATTGTTCGTACCGGTGAAAAAGGTGATTCAAAAGGAATGACAGCTTTTGTTTTTGAGAAAGGAATGAAAGGATTTAGCTCCGGAAAAAAAGAAAATAAACTTGGAATGCGTGCCAGTGAAACGGCCGAATTAGTTTTTGATAGTTGTCGTGTTCCGGATGCGAATAGACTAGGAGAAGTAGGGCAGGGATTTGTTCAGGCCATGAAAATATTAGATGGAGGACGAATTTCAATTGGAGCCTTATCTTTAGGAATTGCAAAAGGAGCTTATGAAGCAGCTTTGAAATATTCAAAAGAAAGATACCAGTTTGGTCAGCCTATTAGTAATTTTCAGGGAATATCCTTTAAGCTGGCAGATATGGCTACTGAAATTGAAGCGTCGGAATTACTGTTGCATAAAGCTGCTTTCTTAAAACAACAACATAAACCGGTTACAACACTTGGAGCTATGGCTAAGATGTATGCTTCAGAAGCTTGTGTGAAGATCGCCAATGAGGCTGTTCAGATTCATGGAGGTTATGGGTATACAAAAGATTTTCCGGTAGAGAAGTTTTATAGAGACTCTAAATTGTGTACTATTGGGGAAGGAACGACTGAAATTCAAAAAGTGGTTATTTCAAGAAGTTTGTTGAAAGAGTAAAGAATATAGAATATAGAATATAGAATATAGAATATAGAATATAGAATATAGAGTAAAGAATATAGAGTAAAGAATAGAGAGTAAAGAATAGAGAGTAAAGAATATAGAGTAAAGAATATAGAGTAAAGGGTAAAGAATACAGAGTGTATATTATTGAAGTCTTTATTCTATATTCTATTTTCTAAAAAAAATCACGGGATGAAGAATGCAGGGTACGTAGTATTGAAGTCTTTATTCTTTACTCTATATTCTATTTTCTAAAAAAAAAATCACGGGATGAAGAATGCAGGGTGCATAGTATTGAA